>CXWL01001134.1_pt1 | contig 242281 bp, 233 predicted proteins | sample 590931 | NCBI WGS metagenome assembly CXWL01 (sample SAMEA3498368, study PRJEB10139) | groundwater metagenome | biome: water well; material: biofilm material | place: Germany | collected 2015-04-27
CACACCGTGACAAGCCGTGGTTATCCCCATGTTCGGGATTCATAACCCCAAGGTAGGTGGTTCAAGTCCACCCGCCACCACCAGCCTCCCTTCCCCGTCGCTAAGAGAACGGCACGGGCTTTTCGCGCACCCATTTGGACAGCAGCCATTTTTGGCCTTTCGTGACCGGGCGGCCGGCGTGGAGGGAGTTCGGTTCGCGCGCGCCGTGCGCGGAGAGGTTCCAGAAGATCAGCGCGTCGCCGACGCCGCCTTTGAAGCTCCAATCGAGCCGCGGAAATTCTGTCTCGCCGCCATCGTATTCATCGTTGAGATACACCAGCAAGGTGGCGATACGTTGGCCGGAGCGCTGCAATTCGTCCGCGAACGCGGCCTCTTCGTTGGGGGTGATGAAATCATAGTGCGGCCGATACTCCTGGCCGCGTGCGTAACAGAGAATGTTGGTGGTCTCGTGCTGCGGCAGCGGCGCTTTGAGCGCCGCAGCGATGCGCAGCGAGATGAGCTGCAGCACGATATCGGGCGCGAGCTGACTGAAGCCGGCATTGCTGCACGAGCGGGCAGGATCGGGCACATAGCCGCCGGCGGAATCGCGGATCGTCGACGGCTGCAAATTGCGTTCGGCTTTCTTGATGAGCCATGCGCACACTTCCGGCGGCAGAAAATTCTTGATCGTAAATACGCGCGGCGCGTCGAAATGCTGTTCGGCGGCGGGCGGAGCCAACCACCACTCGACATCGCGCGCTTGGCCGATCACCGCCAATTGCGCGCGCGCTTCGTCATCGCCGCCGCCTGCTGCGTGTTCGACAATCTGCAACGCTTGGCCAAAATCGCGCGGGCGCGCGAAGCCCAAGGTCGCCAAGGCGGCATGTTGCAACAGCGCGGGCGCGAAATTCTGCCTGCAAGCGGCGTTCAGAAGCTGCATCGCCTCGCCGGTGCGCCCGGCCAGCAGCAGCGTCTGCGCCAGATCGGTTTGCGCGCGGGGATCGCCCGCAGCGGCCTGGAGACGGAGAGAAACGCTATCTGACATCGCAGCTCAACCCTTACACCGAGCCTGCCCGTCGCCCAACGATCACACCCGCGTGCGCTCGTCGTTCGTGGCTTGATTTCCCCTCGCCTCTATTCCACGTGGGCACAAACAACCGCCGAAATGACGCGGGGAGGAAAACTTGTCCGAGGAACTCGACGCCATCGACGCCAAGATCCTGGAATTGCTGCAGGACAATGCCGGCCTGTCGATCGCCGATATTGCCGACAAAGTCGGGCTTTCGTCCTCGCCCTGCTGGCGGCGGATTGAGCGGCTGAAGAAGGCCGGGGTAATCATCCGTCAGGTCACCTTGCTGGACCACGAAAAGCTTGGCCTCACCTTCGAGGTGTTCGCCACCGTGAAGCTGCAAATGCCCACACGCGACAACCTCGACAAGTTCGAGACCGCCATCGACGCCTGGCCGGAAGTGGTCGAGTGCGCCACCGTCACCGGGGCGGTCGATTACATGCTTCGTATCGTCACCCGCGACATGCACGCCTACGACGATTTCTTGCGCGACAAGATGCTTGCGCTTGGTTTGGTCGCGGACGTGCAGTCGCGCATCGTCATGCGTGTGCCGAAGCGCACGACAGCGGCGCCGCTGGTGCTGATCGCCGACGGCCTGCCGGACGCGAGCTAGCGTCCGTTTCGCTCGGCTTGCGCGAGCAACGTGGCGGCGCGTGGACCGACGTAGCGTTGCGGGTTGGATGGCGGCGTCAGGCTGCGTTCGCGCTCCCATCGATCGATCAACACCTTGGCCTGGTCGAAGGCGGTGAGCATCGTCGCGCCGTTTGCGCGCAGGGATTGATTGAAATAGGCGTCGCCGAAAAAAGTCCAATCGCGCTCGGGCTGGCAGCCAAACGAGGTGCGATCGGGCGCGGCTGCGGTGAGCACAATGGTGCGATCGTCCATCAGCGGCGCGATGAAGGCGCCGGAGAAGCAGGCTGAGACAATCACGACACGGTTGCGAATGCCGGCTTGCGCCAAACCATCGCGCAAATGCACCGGACGCATCGCCGATTGCAAACGCTCAGCTTCGCGCAACGCGACGGAGCCGTCCGGCGAGCCGTGCGAGGTGATGAAAACCACAACTAGATCTTCTTCCGCGTTGATGATCTGACCGACACGGCCCAGAGCCGCGGACAGGTTGTTCGGGGTCGCGGCGGGATAGCGGCGTCCGCCTTGGCCGCCGGCGCTGAGGATGATCGACCGACCTTCCGCGCCCAGATGCTGGCGCAGGATCGCTTCGGCCTGGGTGGCTTCGCGCTCGAACACGGGGTCGTTCCAGAGCGAGGCGACGATCAGATAGGTATCGAGCTGGCCGGGCCGCTGCGGCTGCAGATTGTTGAGCGAGGCGCCCATCAGCATCGCCAATTGCGCGGCTTCGCCCGGCGGGGGCGCGACTTCGATGACGCCGAACCTGCCGTTGAAAATATCGTGCTGCTGTTGTTGGGGTTGGGCCTGCTGCGCGACCGACGGGCCCGCCAAACATGCCGCCGCCAGCGCCAACGCCAACGCCCCAGCCTTATTCCAGGCCTTCCCCATGCCACCCGCCTCCGTCGCCGGGACATTGCCCCGCCCCCGGCGCAACGCGCAACCGGGCGTCCCGCATAGCCTCCCCGCGCGGGCTGGGCTAGCACTGAGGGCATGTCGGAGATCAGTCTTCTCACCGAACCCGCCCGCCGCGACGGCTACATCCCCGGTCGCAAGGCCGACCTTGCCGCAGCGATCGCCGCGCAAACGGAGGCGCCGGCCTCGGACTCGCAGGCGATGGGCGAGGTTCTGCGGGTGCTGGGCGCCTTGTTGCATCAACAGGCCCATGGCGGGCTTGAGGCGCTGAAATCGCTTTACGATCCGCTCGACCCGGACGCGCCGCCGGCGCGGCGGGATACGAGCGCAGAAGCGTTTGCGCTGTTCGAGGCGGCGATGATTGACGCGCTGACACGCGCGAATTTTCACGAGATCGAGGCCGAGACAGTCCAGACGCGCGAAACGACGAAACAGCTGACCGGCCTGTCGATCAAAGCCTCGCTCGCCGGCATTCGCCGCATTCGCTATTTCGCGCGCGGGCGCCAACAGAACACGTTCGAGATCAAGGAATGGTTCGGGCTTCGCCGGCGGCAGGTCGAGAGCGAAGTGATGAACGATGTTGTCGTTCTCGTCGGGTTCAAATCCGAGAGTGAGATTGTTCGCACCGATCGCGGCGCGTTCGCGAAAATGCGGCGCGGCGTGCGGCCGGGTTCGGCGTTGGTGAAGCATTTCCGCAATGTCGCGGCGCCGGAATTGGTGACGTTGCATCCTGGCGCAAAACCTTCGATGCGCGGACGCGATCAGGTGTTTCTCGCAGCGCCCGCTTTGGCTGGCGGGGTGCCGGTTCTGCTCAATCTGTGGCCGGCGCTGACGGTGCTGGTGGCGGTTGGCGTGGCCTATTTCACCGCAGGTCAAGTGATCGACAATGAGCGGCTGACGCGCGCGGTGGGCGCTTTGGGCGGTTTGGTGGCGGTGGGCGCGTTTGTGATGCGCCAACGCATGAAGCTTGAAGCGACGACATTGCGCTATCAAAAGCGCCTCGCCGACACGGTGTATTTTCGCAACCTCGCCAACAATGCCGGCGTGATCGATCTCGTGGTCGGCCAAGGCGAGGAGCAGGACGCGAAGGAAGCGTATCTCGCGTATTGGTCTTTGCGGCGCGCGGGGCGGCCGCTGGCGAAAGGCGAGATCGACAATTTCGCCGAAGAGTTTCTGCGTCAGCATCTAGGCCAGGACGTCGATTTCGAAATCCAGGACGCGCTCGATAAATTGGAGCGCTTAGGACTCGTGACACGCGACGGCGACGCCTACAGCGCTGTGACGCCCGATGACGCGCTGCAGCATCTCGATGCCGCGTGGGACGCGCTGTTTAGCTTTTCAACGCGGCGCGCTTAGGCGCAGCGTTCGCGGCTCCGATCGCGTTGGCGAGCGGAGTGCCGAGCAACATGGACCGCCGGCGTCCTCGCCGGCTGGTTCTGGCGCATGCCGGCGAGGACGCCGGCGGTCCATATTTTTCCGCTCAGCTGGAATCTGTCTGGCGGATGTAGGTGGCGGCGTCGGCGACGCTGAAATCGCCGCTGGTGCGTTTTTGACGCGCGTAGGTGCGTGTGGGCTGCGCGAACAATTTGCCGATGAGCGGGAGCTTTTGAATCAGGCGCGCCATGCGTTTAATGAGACGCTCGCGGTTGTTCCAGGCGCGGATGAGGGCTTCGTAGCGTTGCGCGAGACCGTAGGCGCAGGCGGTTGTGGTGGGCCAAGGCTTGGGCGGTTTACGTTTGGAAAGATGCCGGCTGGAAGCCGGCGGTCCGCTGCTGTGTAGGTTGAAGCCGCAGCGCCAGGTGTTTGGGAATTCGGGGTCGAAGGCGGCGTGTTGGCGAGCCTTGCTCCTGCTCGTTGCCGGTGGCCTTGCTTCAACATTCAACGAACGCGCATCGATGTAGAGCACGCGGCGGAAGAGTTCTTCGCAGCGAAACAGCCAATCGCGGACGCGTTTGTATTCGGCGATGCGCAGCCACGCCTTCTCGGCGAGATCGATGGGCGTGCCGAAGAGGTTGAACGCGGCGTGGAGGAAGGCTTCGAGCGTGGCCCAGAGTGAGTCTCGGGTGATCGGTTCACCGGCTGGGTCCAGGATGGTGGCGGTTGTCATCCACGCATCATGCGGGCGAAAGCGACCCGGTCGGATAGATTTCACTGCGATCCCCGGATTTCGCGCGCGAAAATCCGGGGTTCAACATCGCCAACGCTTGATACGCTTGGCTTCCATGGATCCCGGACTGCGCTAACGCGCATCCGGTAAGCGTACGAGAATGCGGGGATAGAGGGGTGGTCTATCCTACAGCTTCGACGGCGCGAACGTGGCCGTCGGTGAAAGCGAGCACGCGGCGTTCGCCGCCGGGCCAGGCAGTGAGATCGACGACGAAGCGCGGGCTGTTGGCGACCCGATCGGTGAGCTGCTCGGATTCGAGCCGCAACCACGCCACCGGCGCTTTGGCGGTCGCGCGCGCGCCGGCCTCCTGAATGGCGTTGACGATCAGCTCGCGCGTCTCGCGCGGCGGATACTGCAGGAACACCGAATGATACACCAACGTCGCCGCATCGTCGGCGCGGGCGGCGAGTTTCTCGCTCAGCCACGCGCCGGCGTCGGCGCGATCGACACGCGTGTCGTGCGCGAGCGCCAGTTCAACCGCCCCATCGAAACGGGCGAGGCGATCGGGTTGATCGGGCCAAACATAAGATTTCAGGCGAAGGCGTTGCGTTGCGTCGCGGATGTCGAGCGGATTCTGATCGCAGGCGGCGCGGTTGCGAATGTGCGGCGTGACATTGGCCGGCGCGGGGCCGCTCCATTGCGTGTCGATGGTGACCGGGCTCGCCTGCCCCCATGCCCAACTCGCGGTGCGATAGCTGAAGCGATCCCAATTGAGGTTGAGACCGGCGCTGGCGCCGAGCTCGAGCAGATCGATAGGCCCTCGCCATGTGTTGGCGAACGCCAGAAAGCCAGCCAGCAGCGCGATGGAGCGGCGGGTCTCGTTTGTTTGCGGCGGTGAACGGATGAAATCGCGCACCCAATCGTGCTCGCGTTCCAGAAACGCGCGCGCGACAGGCCAGACATCGTCCATGCTCCAATTGGGCGTTTGCGCGGGATAGAGCGCAGCGAGCGCCGCATCGCGGCCGCTCAACACCACATCGTGCAGCGCGCCGGCGAGCCGCAACGAAAGCGCATCGGCGCGCGGATTGGTGGACCAGTCGTCGACAAGCTTGTGCGTGGGACCACGCGCCTCGATGTCAGCGGCCATCTTCTCGAGCAACTGGCCCGTGAACGGCGAACCGTACACGGTGCAGAACATGCCCTGCTCGCGAAAATGCGCGACGATGCTCTCGAACTGAGTCATGCGCACTTGCGACTCCCCGCCCCTTGCGGGCGGGGTTGGGGGCGGGGTGTCAGCGCGACGTTCTGAAACAGCACGACCGTCACCCCCTCCCTACCCTCCCCGCAAGGGGGAGGGTTTCCGTTTGCGCTTAGCGCTCCACCGCGAGTGCAATGCCCTCGCCGCCGCCGATGCAAAGCGAGGCTATTCCCCGCTTGGCGTCGCGCGCTTCCATCGCCGCCAACAGCGTGACCAGGATGCGCGCGCCTGAGGCGCCGATGGGATGGCCCAAGGCGCAGGCGCCGCCGTTTACGTTGATGATGTCGTGGCCGATGTTGAGATCCTTCATCGCGATCATCGGCACGATGGCGAAGGCTTCGTTGATCTCCCAAAGATCGACGTCGCTGGCTTTCCAATTGGCGCGAGCGAGCGCTTTCTGGATGGCGGGCACAGGCGCGGTGGTGAATTTCTGCGGCTCGTGCGCGTGTGAGCTTTGCGAAACGATGCGGGCGATGATCTTCTTGCCGTGCTTTTCGGCGTCGGATCTGCGCATCAGCACGAGTGCGGCGGCGCCGTCGGAGATCGCCGAGGCGTTGGCGGCGGTGACGGTGCCGTCTTGCGTGAACGCGGGCTTGAGTGACGGAATTTTATCGGGGCGGGCTTTGCGCGGCAGCTCATCGGTATCGATGGCGCCGGCCTTGGCTTCGATGGCGGCGATCTCGCGCTTGAAGCGGCCTTCGGCGGTGGCGCTCTGCGCGCGGCGCAAGGTTTCGAGTGCGTAGGCGTCCTGCGCTTCGCGCGAGAATTGGTATTCCTTCGCGGTTTGATCGGCGTAGACGCCCATGGCGAGGCCTTCGTAGGCGTCTTCCAAACCATCGAGCGCCATGTGATCGAACATTTTATCGTGGCCGTATTTCTTGCCGCCGCGATGCGTGCTCATCAGGAACGGCGCTTTGGTCATGCTCTCCATGCCGCCGGCGACCACTGTACTGGCTTCGCCCGCGAGCAAAGCTTGGCGCGCCATGGCGACGGCTTGCAGACCCGAGCCGCACATCTTGTTGAGCGTGACCGCTTCGGTGGATTTCGCGAGGCCCGCTTTGAGCGCGGCTTGGCGCGCGGGCGCTTGGCCGAGGCCCGCGCTCAGCACGTTGCCCATGTAGATCATATCGGCGCCGCCCGTGCCGGCTTCGGCGATCGCCGCTTTCACAGCGACGGCGCCAAGCTCGGGCGCGCTGTAAGCGGCGAGATCGCCTTGCAGACCGCCCATCGCAGTGCGGGCCATGCCAACGATGACGATATCTTCGCTCATGAACTTGCCTTCCCTGTTTCCGCTCGCGCTGGTTCTGGTCGCTCTGTTTCTGCTCGCTCTGGGCGCAGCACCATAAGCGTCGAGGTTCCGTGCGCCAACAGCTTGCCGCGTGAATCGGTCAACGTGCCGTCGGCGGTGATGATGGTGCGGCCGCGCGCGATGACGCGGCCTTCGGCGCGCACTTGGCCGGTGTCGGCGCTGATGGCGCGGACGAAGTTCACTTTCGTTTCCACCGTCGTGTAACTGACGCCCGCCGACAATGTGGTGTGCGCGGCAGCGCCGGTGCAGCTGTCGAGCAAGGTGAGCGCCCAGCCGCCGTGGACGAAGCCGAGCGGATTGAGGATGCGATCGGAGGGCTCGCCGACGAACACGGTCTTGCCGTCGTCGGCCTCAATCAGCGTAAAGCCCAGCGTGTCGGCGATCGCGGGCGGCGGAAATTTGCCGGCGATCATGAGTTTCAAAGCGTCCAGGCCGCCCATCGATATGAGCTCGCGGGCGAGAGCTTGGGGGTCGCTCATGTGGACTCCGTCGATGCAATCCAGCCGCCGCCGAGAACGCGCGTGCTGTGGGGATCGTAGAACACGGCGGCTTGGCCGGGTGCTACGCCCTCTTCCGGAACGTCAAGCAAGACCGACCAGTGCGCGCCAACGCTGAGGCGCGCGGGCACTGGTGGGCGGGTGGAGCGGACGCGGACGAGAACGTCGCGGCCGTCTGGCGCATCGTCGCTGAGCCAGTTGACGTCCTTCAGCGCGATGCGGCGCACGCCGAGCGCTTCGCGCGGGCCAACGATGACGCGGCGCTTGCCTGCGTCGAGCTTCACCACGAACAAAGGTTGGCCAGCGGCGATGCCGAGGCCGCGGCGTTGGCCGACGGTGTAATTGATGATGCCGGCGTGTTCGCCCAGCGCTGTGCCATCGACATGCACGATCTCGCCTGGCAGGGCGGCGTGCGGGCGCAGCTTTTGCACCACGTCTTGATACTTGCCGTTCGGAACGAAGCAGATGTCTTGGCTGTCGGGCTTCTCGGCCACGCGCAGGCCAAGCTCGGCGGCGAGTTCGCGGACTTGGCTCTTGGGCAAATCGCCGAGCGGAAAGCGCAGATAATCGAGCTGCGCGCGCGTGGTGGCGAACAGGAAATAGGTTTGGTCGCGGCTGGCGTCGGCGGCGCGGTGCAGCTCGGCGCCGGCGTCGCCATCGACGCGGCGCACGTAATGGCCGGTGGCGAGGCAATCGGCACCGAGATCTTCGGCGACACGCTTCAGATCCGCGAACTTCACGGTTTGATTGCAACGCACGCACGGGATCGGCGTCGCGCCGGCGAGGTAGGTGTCGGCGAAATCTTCCATCACCGCTTCGCGGAAGCGGCTTTCGTAGTCGAGCACGTAATGGGGAATGCCGGCGCTGTCGGCGACGCGGCGTGCGTCGTGGATGTCTTGGCCCGCGCAACACGCGCCTGGCTTGTTCACCGCCGCGCCGTGATCGTAGAGCTGCAAGGTGACGCCGATAACGTCATAGCCCTCGCGCTTCAGCATCGCCGCGACGACGGACGAATCGACGCCGCCCGACATCGCCGCGACGACGCGCGTTTCGGAGGGCGGCTTGGCGAAGCCGAGGGAATTTAGCGGAACGCTGCCGACGTCGGGCCGGCGGCCGGTGGCCACGGTGCTCATATCTCTCCTCCCCCCGGGTTCAAGGCCCGGGGCGAAAGGCTAGAGATAGTCCAGCAGCGTCAGTTTTGAAAGGTCGGCGAAGGTTTTGGCGGCGGCTTCGTATTGCACCATCAGCGAGCTGATGCGCACGGAGACTTGCGCCAGATCGGCGTCGGCGCGTTCGCCGATCTCTTTCAGCAGCAGGTTCGAGCGCTCCTGCAAGCGAATGCGCTCGGCGCTGAAGCGCGATTGCAACTGACCGGCGCGGCCTTCGGCGTTGGTGAAGTCGTTGGCGACGCCTTCGAGCTGGCCGGCGATCTGCAGCAATTGATCGGTGGTGGCGGCGTCGATCGGCGTGCCGATGGTGCCGCCTTGCGCTTCCACCAAGGCGCGCAGGTCACGCATGATGTTGAACATCTCGGTGCCGAGCGCGGAGGCTTTGTCGGCCAGCGCGATCGGATTGCCGCCGCCGAGGTCGACGGTTTGATGGCGGGCGCCTTCGTCGAACAATTGTTCCGGCGTGATCGCAGTTTCGAGCTCTTCAAGCGAATTGATGCGGATCGGGCGCCCGCCGAGGCGTTCGCCGGCGAACATGGGTTGGCCGTTCCAGGTTTCGTTGAGCGCGCCGATGGAGCTGACGAACGCCATGTTGAGATCGACATGGATGCCGCGGCCATCGTTCGAGCTGATGGCGTCACGAATGGTGGTGGCCAGATTGGCGTTGGCTTCCGCGGCTTGGCTGAGCGCGGAGGCTTGCACGCCGAAGCGCGCTTCGAGCTGGTTCAGCGTAGAGGCGCGCGCGTCGGAATTGGCGCGCAGGGTTTGCGCGTTCAGCACCTGGCTCGCTTCGCTGCCGAGGCCGCGCAGATCGTTGGCCTTGGCGCCGGAGGCGACCTGGCGCTGCAGATCGGACAATTCGCGCGTCATGCGGCGAATGTCCAATTGTGCTTGGGCGGAGAAGCGAAGCGTGAGTGCGCCGTCCATGACGATTTCCTATTAGCGATAGCCGATGGACAAGAGCACATCGAGCATGTCTTGCGCCGCTTGGATCACCCGCGCGGCGGCGGCGTATGAATTCTGAAACGTGGTCATGCGCATGAGCTCGTCATCGAGATTGACGCCCTCAACTTGCGCGCGGCGATCGGCGGCGGCGCTGGCGACGGCTTGCGCGCCCTCGGCGGCGCGCTTTGCGTCCGACGAGATGCGCCCCGCCTCCCCGCCCAAGCGCGCGGCGTAAACTGCAAGCGTTGTCGATTGCGCCGAAAGCGCGCCGGCGCCGGCGAAGCTGCGCACAGTGTCGCGCGCGGCGACGAGCGCGGAGGAGCCGCGATTGTCGCCCGCCTCGATCACGCGCTGACCCAGCGCGGCGCTGAGATTGGGCCGGCCGACAGCAAGACGCGAAGGCTCGGCGCTGACAAGCGCATTGACGTTGACTTCGATTGCGCGCCCGGCGGTCGAGGCTTCCGACATGCCGTGCAGCGCCGTCATCGACACACCGGTTGCGCCGCGCGAAGTGGAATCGCTGATCAGCTCGACTTTGAACGCGGGGTTGGCGGTGAAAGCGAGCCGGCCCGTGTTGGAATCGAGCGCGAACTGGCCGAATTCGCCGACGCCGGTTCCGACCGCGTTCAATGCCCCGATCAGATCGTCCCATTCGGAGCCGGCATTGGTGAGCGCGCCGGAGATCGAGATGTTGCGGGTGGCGATTTCGCGTCCGGCGGCGTCGCGCACCTGGTAGCTCAACATCCCGCCGGCATTGAAGCCGTGCAGGTCGCTGCCATCGACGCCGTTCTCGAAGAACATCGGCGTCGGCCGCGACACAAGATCGTTCAAGCCGAAGAAATGCGAAAATCCGCGCCCGGCGCGATCGCTCGGGTCGGTCGCGCTTTGCTGCACGACCAGGCCGCCGCTGCCGCCGACATTGAGCGAGAGCACGCCAGCGGTGAAGTTCGCGCTGCCGGCGGGCGTCGCTGCGCCAAGCGCGGTGTTGAGCGCGTTGACGAAGGAGCTGATGTCGTCGGTGTTGAAATTGTAGGCGTTGGCGGGCGCTTCGCCGGTGATGGTGCCGGCGTCGAAGTCGATCGCCAGACGCTCACGCAGAGCGCCGGTGGAATCGACGAGGCCGATGGTGGCTTCGCCGGTGAAGCCCACCGCATCAGAGCCGAGCAGACCGGTTTGGCGGCCAACCATGTTGCTGACTGCAGGCGCCGAGGCGTTTTCGTTGTGCACCTGATTGAGCGCATCGCCCAAGGCGCCGGAGAAGCCGCCAAGCGCTTCGGCCAAGCCGGCAAGATCTCTGTCGCGCACATCGAGCAGGCCCTTGATCTGACCGCCAAGCAAGAACGGCTCGATGTTGGATTGCGTGCCCAAATCTTCGTTGAAGGTGATGACGCCGTGCGTCGCGAACGGCGCGCTGTTGGGCGTGTAGCTCAATTGGCCTGCATTGACGCCAACCAGCAACGCGCCGCCGCTGGTGCGAATGTGCACGCCGCCTTCCGATTGCTGCGAGACGCGGACGTCCATCAGCACGGCGAGTTCGTCGATCAGTGCCGATTGCGCGTTTTCAGCAGCGCTCACCTCGGCGCCGGCGCGCTTGGTGAGTTGGATTTCCTTGTTGAGCGCGGCGATGCGATTCATCAGGCTCTGGGCTTCCGCCACCGAGTCCGAAATGCGCTGATCGGCTTCAGCGATCAAAGCTTGAATCGATTCACCGACGCGCCGGGTTTCCGAGAATGTCGTCTCAAGCGCGCTGACGGCGTCGTCGCGGCGCAACGTGGACGACGGATCGACGCCGATCTCGGTGAGCGCCGACCAGAATTGATCCAGCGTCGAGAACAAGGTGGTTTCGGTATTCGGATCGCCGAAGCTGGCTTGCGCGCGAGCGAGCAGATCGGCGCGCGCACTGGCCGAGCCGTACGTCGATGCGGAGATGTAAGCGGCCGTCGCCAAGAAGCGATCGGCGGCGCGTTTGATCGAGGTGACCTCCACGCCGGCGCCGGGGCCGACATTGGTGCGCGGCGCCAGCGTGATCTCGGTGCGGACGTAGCCGGGCGAGTTGGCGTTGGCGATGTTCTGCGAGGCGACGCCCAGGCCCTGCTGGCTGGCGCGCATGGCCGAAAGGCCGGTGAGGAGAACCGAGCTGATGCTCATCGGAGCGCCTCCGGCGGCAGAAACGGCCTAGCAGGCGGCGAAATTTGCCGAGTGCTGACGCCTGAGGGCGCTTGCTGATGGCCTACGCGCGCGTGTGTAGACGTTTGAAAACGCACACTTATCTCCACGTCGGCGGCTGGGACGGGTTGGCCGGCCCAGAGCGCCTGGCGCTTTCCCTCGCAAGCTTGGGGCCACGTGGTTAACGCCCGGCAGAAGCTGCCGTGCGTCCCGGTCGAATTTGCCTAATGCGGACGGATTTTTGCGGAGGCGGGTCGCCAATGCCGTTGTTTTTGTTTGGTTTTATTTGGTTACCGGCGTGGCCCGGCGCTTGCTGGGGATTGGCGCCGGCCCTCCGTCCATCCGAGGGCCAACGGGGGATCTATGAGTTTCGACGTCGACGCCTTCATGGCTCAGCCCGCGCCGCAGCCGGCGCGCGCGCCGCGCGCCGATACGCCGGCGGCCGATGACGGCCCGAGCTTCGGCGAGCACCTCGATGAGGCGTCAGCCGAAGCGGCAGACACGAAGCCGCGCGCGGACGACACAGAGAAGAAGGACGCCGCCGAGCCGATGGCGGCGCCTCAGGCGCCGCCAAGCGAAGCCGCGCCGCCGGTGGTGCTGCAATTGATCGCGAGCGCCGAAGCCGCGCCAGCGGCGCCGGTGACCGATGCGCCAGTCGAGAGCACTGCGCCGGTTGAAGCCGACGCAGACGCGGAGACGCCAACGCATGCGCCCGCCACGCACGCGGCGCCGGTGACGCAGCCGCATGCGAAAGCCAATGCGGAGCCGGTAGCGAAGAACGCCGAAGCGACGGCCGCACCGGTTCAGAGCGAGGCAAAGCCGGCGACGGATGCGCCGAAGGCGGCCACGGCGGAGCCGGTGGCGGATGCAAATGTAGAAACGCCGGCGCCGGTGGCTGCGCCGCTGGTTCAGCCGAGCGGTGAACAGGAGCAGGTAGCAGCAGTCGCCGCGCCGCCAGTGGTGCACACATTGACGCCGACGCGCGAACAAAGCGCGCGTGCGCCAAGCATTGACGCTGACGCGCCGCGCGATGGCGCTGAATGGGCGCCCAAGGAAGCAAAGCCCGCGCCCACCACGGAGAAAGCGCCTGCGCCGAACACGGGCGCGAAAGCGGACGCCCCTGCTCCCGCAGCGGCGAAAGACAATTTCGCGGCGATGCTGGCGGCGCAACAGCAGCCCGATGCGCCAGCGGCGAACCATTCATCGTCAGCGGCGCTGACGCATACGGCGTTGGCGGCGTCGAGCGCGCAGCAAGCAACGCCGGAAGCCGCCGCATTGGCGCGCGCGGCGCCGGTGGCGACGCAAGTGAGCCGCGAGATCGTCCGGCGCTTCAATGGCGAAACCACGTTCTTCGAATTGCGGCTCGATCCGCCCGACATGGGCAAGATCGATGTGCGGCTTGAAGTGTCGCGCGATCACAAGGTGACGGCGGTGGTGTCGGCGGACAATCCGCAGGCGCTGGCCGACCTGGCGCGGAATGCGCGCGATCTGCAGCAGGCGCTGCAATCGGCCGGCTTGGAGCTCTCCGATCAGGGGCTGAGCTTCGATCTCAATCAACAACGTGAAAGCCGCGGCGATGCAAGCGAAGCCGGCGCGAGCCGGCGCGGCGCGGCGGCTGAAACGGAAACAGCAAACAGCGCGGCCCCGCTCGCGCGCCCGATCGGCCTTGAGAGCTGGCGTGGCGTGCGTGTGGACGTGATGGCGTAAGGGCGGAACATGGCGATCGATCCCATTGCAGCGGCGGCGAATTCGCAAGCGACGGACTCGCGCACGCGTCTGTCGGACAATTACGATACCTTCCTGGTGTTGCTGACGGCGCAATTGCAGAACCAAGATCCGCTTGCGCCGATGGATTCGACGCAATTCACGCAGCAATTGGTGCAGTTCAGCCAAGTCGAACAGCAGATCCGCACCAACGAGCAACTGGAAGGCCTGGTTGGCCAGTATCAAGCGGCGTCGGCGGGCGCCGCCCTCTCCTACATCGGCAAGAACGCGATCGTCGAAGGCGACGAGACGATCTTCGCGGGCGGCACGGGTGCGGTGTCGAACTGGGCGTACCGGCTCGACGAAACCGCCGCGAGTGTGAACATCAAGATCAAGAACGCGAGCGGCGCGACGGTGTTCGAAACCAACGGCGTGCGCACGCAGGGCGAGCACTTGCTGAGCTGGGACGGGCGGATGACGAACGGTCAGACCGCGCCGGCTGGCGAGTATCGCATGGTGGTGGAGGCGCTCGACGCCGAAGGCGAAGAGATCGAGCCGACCATCACCGTGCGCGAGATGATCATGGGCGTCGATTTCTCCGGCGCCACGCCGCTTATCATTACGCCAACAGGCACGCGCGGCCTCGATACCGTGCGCAGCGTGCTCGACGGCTGACGAATTTCGCAATTCCGCGCCGGCTGAACGCCCGCGCCCATCACGCGCAGAAGCGCTTCACTTCTGAATACAAACGCAACGGCGCCCGCTCGCGTGGCCCCGTGATGGAGAGAATACGATGTCGATCTATACCGCTCTGCGGGCCGGCGTGTCGGGCTTGACGGCCAATTCGAGCGCGCTGGCGGTGATTTCCGACAACATCGCCAACGTCAACACGGTTGGCTACAAGCGCGGCGGCGTCGATTTCAGCGCGCTGGTCAACGCGCAGAACTCGAACACCACCTACAATGCCGGCGGCGTGCTGCCGCTGACACGCCAGCAAATCTCGCTGCAAGGCTCGCTTGAGCAATCGCGCTCCTCCACCGATTTGGCGGTTTCTGGCGAAGGCTTCTTCATCGTGTCGTCGAACAACCAGCCGCTGGCGCAAGGCGGCAACGTGCTGTTCACGCGCGCAGGTTCGTTCACGGTGGATGCGGATGGCTTTATGGTCAACGCGCAGGGCTTGTTCCTGCAAGGCTGGCCGGTGGCGAGCGATGGCAGCATCTCTTCGAGCCCCACCTCCCTCTCAGCGATTTCACCGGTGAATATCGCCGGCGTTGGCGGTCTCGCGGAACCGACGGCCAATGTCGGCCTCAACGCCAACCTCAATTCTGCGCAGGCCGATTATAACCCGGCCACACAGGGCGCCTACGATGTCGGCGACATGGCGACGGGCACGATCACGCCGCACTTTGAAAGCTCGCTCGAAGTGTTCGACAGCTTGGGCGCGGCGCGCACGATCGCCTTCGGCTTCTTGAAGACGGGTCCGAACACGTGGCGGGTGGAATCTTATTCGCGCCCGAACACGAACATTACTGGCGGCGGCGGCACCGGCGGCATCCTCGCTGCGGGCGTGCTCAACTTCAACACGGACGGCACGGTCGCTTCGGTGGCGGGCCACGGCACCGCGTCAACGGTGCAGAACTTGAACACCGCCTTTACGATCGACTGGGCCGCCACCACCGGCGCGTCCGATCAAGCCGTCACGCTCGATCTGCGTTCGGGCATGACTCAGTTCGCCAACAATTTCGGCGTCACCTCGGTGACCGCCGATGGCGTGCCCCCGGGCGATCTCGTTGGCCTGGTGCTTGAAGGCGACGGCATGTTGACGGCGCAATTCTCGAACGGGCGTGCGCGCGCGCTGTACCAGCTGCCATTGGCGACGTTTCTGAACCCGAACGGTCTGAAAGCCGACCAAGGCGGCGCCTTCCGCACCACCCTCGCCTCGGGCCTCTACAACATCAACGCCTCGAACGCGGGCGGCGCGGGCCGAATTCAGTCGGGCGTTCTGGAAGCATCGAACGTCGATCTCGCGGCGGAGTTCACGAACCTCATCACCACGCAGCGCGCCTATTCTGCGGCGTCACGCATCATCACGACGGCCGACCAGATGCTCGAAGAATTGCTGATGATCAAGCGCTAGAAATAACGCTGGCGCTAAGAAACGAGTAAGAGTCGACGTGTTCTAATTCGATACACGCGCCCACACTATTTTAACTCCCGGCTTTAGTCGTTTCTTTAGCGATCCCGTGTAGGGTTCTCGCAATAAGAACGAGGAGTAAGGCGCATGCAGAAGCAACGCCGCTATGATGGGGTGGTGATGGGTCCCGACGGGAATCCCCTCACTTTGGACGATCTGCCGCCTCCGGGCACGACGCGTTGGGTTATCCGACGCAAGGCCGAGGTGGTGGCTGCTGTACGTGGCGGGCTGCTGTCGATGGAAGACGCATGCGCGCGCTATGGCCTCACCGAGGAAGAATTCGATTCTTGGCGCAAGGCGATCGAGAAGCACGGCCTGCCGGGCCTGCGGACGACACGCCTGCAGCACTATCGCGGCGCCCCGAGCTTCTAAGGCGGCTTCCGAGCCGGCCTTCGGGCCACCCTTAGCGACAACAAAACAAAGCCCCTGCCCCCCGGCGGGGGCTTTCGTTCGTCTGCCGCCTTAACGATTGTTTCACCGAACCAGGAAATTTCTGCCGAGTACCCGGCGAGATTTGCCCAGCTGACGCTGGGCCGTCCGCCGTGCGTCGAAGAGGCAGGCGTGAACGGACTTACGGATTTTCTGCTGAAGGCTGGCCCGACGCGCCTGTTCGCTGCGCTCGGCGTGATCGCCGTTGTCGCGGCCGTGCTGTTCACAATGGTGCTGCGGATGGGCGGCGAGGAGAAGGCGCTGCTCTTCTCCGGCGTCGACATGCGCGAGACGGCTGAGATCAGCCAGCGGCTAGAAGCCGCCGAGATCCCCTACGAGCTGGGGGCGGACGGCTCCTCGATCATGGTGGCGCGCTCGCGGGTGCTGGAAGCGCGGATGATGCTGTCGGCGGAGGGCCTGCCCTCGCGCGGCGGCGTCGGCTACGAAATTTTCGACGAGCCAGACGCGCTCGGGCAAACCCAATTCCAGCAGAACATCAATCGGCTGCGCGCGCTCGAAGGCGAGCTGGCGCGCACCATCGCCTCGCTCGACGGCATTGCCTCGGCGCGAGTGCACCTGGTTTTGCCTGAGCGGCAATTGTTCTCACGCGAGGCCGAACAGCCTACGGCGTCGATCGTGCTGCAGCTACGCCGCGATGCGCTGACAGCCGGCCAAGTGCGGGCGATCCGCAACCTCGTGGCTGGCGCCACGCCAGGCCTTGCCACGAACCGCGTCACCATCCTCGACGAAACCGGACGCCTGCTCGCGGCGGCGAGCGCCGATGGCGAAGGCGGCGCGGTCGGCGGCGATGAAGGCGTCGACGCGCGCCAAGCGGCGATGGAAGAACGCGTGCGTCGCACGGTGACCGATATCGTCGAAGGCGTTGTCGGGCCTGGCAATGCGCGCGTGCAGGTCAGCGCGGAAATGGATTTCAACCGCGTCAGCGAAACCTCGGAGCGGTTCGACCCGGAAGGCCGCGTGGTGCGGTCGACGTCGAGCTCGGAAGAAACCGGCAACAGCACCGATGGCCGCGCGCCGCAGGGCGCGACCGCCGGCGCGAACGTGCCGGATGGCGCGGGCGGCCAAGGCGGCGCAGGTGGCGCGTCGGACAACAATTCGACCAGCTCGGAAACGGTGAACTACGAAATCTCGCGCACGACGCGCACCGAGATCAGCGAAGGCGGGCGGATGCGCCGGCTCTCGGTTGCGGTGGCGGTGAATGGCGCGCTGACGCCGGCTGCAGAAGAAGGCGGCGAAGCGACCTACACGCCGCGCACCGACGAGGAAATGACGCGCATCAGCCAATTGGTGCGCTCGGCCGTCGGCTTCAATCAAGAACGCGGCGACGTGGTTGAGGTCGTCAACGTGCAATTCGCGGCGGCGGCGGCGACGGTCGGCACCGAAGCGGCGGCGCCCGGCATGTTCGATTTCGGCAGCTTCGATCTAATGCGCATCATCGAGATCGCCGCCACTCTGATTGCGTCGCTAGCGTTTGTGTTCTTCGTGCTGCGCCCGCTGATCGGGGGATTGGTGCGCGGCGGTGGCGGCGGCATGCCTGCCCTGCCCGGTTCGGGCGGCGCGGCGGCAGCGCTTCCCGGCGCGCCCTATGCGGCGGCGTTGCCTGCGCCCGACGGCGGCATGGGCGGCGGCGACAGCGTCGAGCCCGCCATCGATATCGCGCAAATCCAAGGCCGCGTGCGCGCGTCCTCGGTGAAGAAAGTCGCTGAAGTCGTCGACCAGCACCCGGATGAATCGATGCAGATCATCCGCGGCTGGCTGAACAACGCGTTGTAAGCACCATGGCCGCCGCGCTCCCCAAACCCAAGCAAGACGAGGCGAAGCCCGAAGCGGCGGCGCCGGCGCGCGCCGACACGGCCAAGTTTTCCGGCCCGGAGAAAGCCGCGATCATCCTGCTCTGCCTGGGCGAGGAAGCGAAGAAGCTCTGGGAATTGCTCGACGAAGAAGAGATCAAGGAAATCTCACAAGCGATGTCGTCGCTGGGGCTGGTGCCGGCAGCGACGGTGGAAGCGCTGGTTGTCGAATTCGTGCAGAAGCTCTCGGGCTCGGGCGCGCTGATGGGCTCCTACGAGCAGACCCAGCGTATGCTCAACGCCTTCCTCCCGAAGGACAAGGTCGAGACCTTGATGGAGGAAATCCGCGGTCCGGCGGGGCGCAACATTTGGGACAAGCTCGCCAACGTCAACGAAACGGTGCTCGCGAGCTATCTGAAGAACGAATATCCGCAAACCGTCGCGGTGGTGCTGGCGAAAGTGCGACCTGAGCACGCGGCGAAGGTGCTGGGCGAATTGCCGTCGGAATTCGCCACCGAATGCGTGCTGCGGATGCTGGCGATGGAGCCGGTGCAGCGCGAAATTCTCGACAAAATCGAGACGACGCTGCGGACGGAATTTATGTCCAACCTGGCGCGCACCTCCAAGCGCGACAGCCACGAAATGATGGCCGAGATCTTCAACAATTTCGACCGCCAGACCGAAAGCCGCTTCCTCACGCAGATGGAAGAGAAGAACCGCGACAGCGCCGATCGCATTCGCGCTTTGATGTTTGTGTTCGAGGATTTGTCGAAACTGGATTCGGGCGGCGTGCAGACCTTGCTGCGCGCGGTGGACAAATCCGATCTGGCTTTGGCGCTGAAGGGCGCGTCCGATCCGCTGCGGCAGCTGTTCTTGGGCAATATGTCCGAACGCGGCGGCAAGATTCTGAAGGACGACATGGCGGCGATGGGCCCGGTGCGGCTCAAGGATGTCGACGCCGCGCAAACGCGCATGGTCAACGCCGCGAAGGATTTGGCGGCGCGTGGCGAGATCATGCTGTCCGACGGCAAGTCAGATGATGAGCTGATCTATTGATGGCTCAGATCCGCAAATACGCCTTCGACACCGAGTTCACGCCAGACGGCGGGATCGTGCGCGATGCGCAAAAGCGCCTCTCCCCCGAGGAGATCGAGGCCGAGCGCACGCGTGTGTACGAGCAGGCCAAGAAAGACGCCTTGGTTGCGGCCGAGCGTGATGCGGCTGCGCAACTGCAGAATTTGGCGGACGCAGCGAGCGCGATTCTGACGCGGCTCGATGCGGAAAGCCGCGCCATGCGCGAGGAAGCCGCGCGCGTGGCGATGGCGGCGGCGCGCAAGATCGCCGGCGCGGCGATCGACGCCTACGGCGCCGACACGATCGCGGCGGCGATCGAGTCCGCGATGGATGCGCTGCGGCATCAACCGCGCTTGGTGGTGCGGCTTGCGCCGGAGCTGGTCGAGACATTGAAGCCGCGCATCGATGACATGTCGGCGGCCCATGCTTACGCGGGCGCGGTGCTGGTGCGCGCCGAACCTGGGATGAAGCGCGGCGCGGTGATCGTCGATTGGTCCGACGGCGTCGTGTCGCTGGATCCGGCTGAAACAACCGAGCGCGTCAACGCGCTGGTCGAGGCGACGCTCGCTTCGGCGAACGCGGCGCAATGAGGGCGATGAGATGAGCACGAACATGAAGCTCGACGAACTGACGCCGACGCCGCAGCAGGATCTGGGCGGTATGGACAGCGGCGATCGCAGCGCCGCCGATCTTGCGGCTGTCTATGATGTGCCGGTGAAGATCCAGGCGGTGCTTGGGCGCTCCAATCTGGAAGTGGCTTCGCTGCTGCGGCTGACGCGCGGCTCAGTGATCGAGCTCGACCGCAAGGTCGGCGAAGCGATCGATATTTACGTCAACAACCGTCTGGTCGCGCGTGGGGAGGTTGTCGTCGTCGACGAACGCCTGGGCGTGACGATGACGGAAATCATCAAGGACGGCGACGCCGGATAAGCGTTGCGGGAGTGAGCACATGCGTCTGTTAATCGTCGGCCCGCTCGGAGGGCAGATTTCCGCAGCGACGCGGATCGCCATGGATCACGGCGCGAAGGTCGCGCACGTGGACACCATCGAGCAGGCCACCAACACGCTGCGCGTGCGCGGCGCAGATTTGCTGATGGTGGATGCGCGCCTCGATATCGCGGCGCTGATCGCGGCCAACACGGCTGAGCACATTGTCGTGCCGGTGGTGGCTGCTGGCGTCGGCGTCGATCCGAACATGGCGGCGCGGGCGATCCGTCAGGGCGCGCGCGAATACATCTCGCTGCCGCCCGATCCGGAATTGATCGCCGCGGTGCTCGCCGCCGTGTGCGACGACGACCGGCCGATGATCGCTGACGATGCCGGCATGAAGCAGGTGATCGCGCTGGCCGAACAGATCGCGGGGTCGGACGCTTCGATCCTGATCACCGGTGAAAGCGGCGTCGGCAAGGAAGTGCTGGCGCGCCACGTGCACAAAAAGTCGAAACGCAAGGACAAGCCGTTCATCGCGGTGAATTGCGCGGCGATTCCCGAGCAATTGCTGGAAAGCGAATTGTTCGGCCACGAGAAAGGCGCCTTCACCGGCGCAGTGGCGCGGCGCATCGGCAAGTTCGAGGAGGCCGATGGCGGCACGCTGCTGCTGGACGAAATCTCGGAAATGGATCTGCGGCTGCAATCGAAATTGCTGCGCGCGCTGCAGGAGCGCGTGATCGATCGCGTTGGCGGCTCGAAGCCGGTGCCGGTGAACATCCGCATCCTGGCGACGTCGAACCGTGACCTCACCGAGAGCGTGCGCGACGGCGAATTCCGCGAAGATTTGCTCTATCGCCTGAACGTCGTGAATTTGCGCATTCCGCCGCTGCGCGAGCGCAAGGACGATCTCTCGGCGCTGGCGCGGTTCTTCATCGAGAAATACGCACGCGCCAACGAGCGCCCTGCCCGGCGCTTGGGCGGCGACGCGCTGGCGCAAGTGATGGCGCATCGCTGGCCCGGCAATGTGCGCGAGCTTGAGAACGCCATGCACCGCGCGGTGCTGCTGGCGGACGGCGAAGAGATTGGCCCGGGCGCGATCCGCGCGCCGGACGGCGCCCCTGTTGGCTCACGCGCGCACGATAGCACCGGCGCCGCGATCGAAGCCGCGCAGGCGGCGGCGCGCAATCTGGTTGGGCGCACGGTGGCGGAAGTGGAACAGGATTTGATCCTGGAAACGCTGACGCACTGCCTGGGCAATCGCACGCACGCGGCGAACATCCTGGGCATTTCGATCCGCACCTTGCGCAACAAGCTGAAGCTTTACTCTGACGAGGGTGTGCGCGTGCCGGCGCCGCCGACCGGACAGGCGGCTTGATCGCTAGATGGTAGACGCCGCCCAACCGCAACGCGCACCGAGCCTCGGCCTCGGCGATCTGCGCAGCATGCTGATGCGCGGCGAGATCGCGTTGGCGGTTGTCGTGCTCGGCATTCTGGCGATCATGCTGGTGCCGCTGCCGGCGATGCTGCTGGACATGCTGCTGGCGATCTCGATCACGTTCTCGATCCTGGTGCTGATGACGGCGCTTTTGATCAAGAAGCCGCTCGAGTTCACCGCGTTTCCGTCGATCCTGTTGCTTGCGACCCTGCTCCGCCTGGCGCTCAACATCGCCACTACGCGGCTGATCCTGTCGAACGGGCAGACCGGCGAGCATGCGGCCGGCGAAGTGATCGCGGCGTTCGCCAATTTCGTCATGGGCGGCGAGTTCGTGATCGGCGTGATCGTGTTCGCGATCCTGGTGATCGTGAATTTCGTCGTTATCACCAAGGGCTCGACGCGTATCGCCGAAGTCGCTGCGCGTTTCACCTTGGACGCGATGCCGGGCAAGCAGATGGCGGTCGACGCCGATCTCTCGTCGGGACTGATCAACGAGCAGCAAGCGCGCGAACGCCGCAAGGCGCTCGAGGACGAGAGCTCGTTCTTCGGGGCGATGGACGGCGCCAGCAAGTTCGTGCGCGGCGACGCCATCGCCGGCCTGCTGATCGTGTTCATCAACATCATCGGCGGCATCATCATCGGCATGGTGTCGCACGGCATGCCGTTCGAAGAAGCGGGCCGCACCTACACCCTGCTCACGGTCGGTGACGGCCTGGTGACGCAGATCCCGGCGCTGATCATCTCGGTGGCGGCGGGCTTGCTGGTGACAAAGGCCGGCGTCGACGGCGCAGCCGACAAAGCGTTGTCGAAGCAGCTGGCTGCGTATCCGCAAGCGCTAGGCATTGTCGCGGTGTGCGCGGCGGGCGTGGGCCTGCTGCCGGGCATGCCGCTGGTGCCGTTCTGGGCGCTGGCGATCGGCGCGGGCTTGCTGACATGGCACTTGCGTAAAGCGGTGGTCGCCACCGAAGCGGCGGCGTTGGCGGAACCGCCACCCGCGGCGCCGGTGGAAGAAACGCCGGCGGCGTCTTTGGCGATGGACGATATCCGCATCGAGCTTGGCTTTTCACTGCTGCCGCTGATCAATGACGTGCAAGGCCGCCGCCTCACCGATCAGATCAAGGCGCTGCGCAAAACCATCGCGCAGGATTTCGGCTTCGTGATGCCGAGCGTGCGCATTCTCGACAATGTGCAGCTTGCGCCGGACGCCTACCAAGTGCGCGTGCGCGAAATGGAAGCCGGCGATGGCAAGTTGAAAATCGGCTCCCTGCTCGCGATGGACCCGTCCGGCTCGGGCATTGCGCTGCCGGGCGAGCCGGTGAAGGAGCCCGCGTTCGGGCTCGACGCGATGTGGATCGACGAGCGCGCACGCGAGGAAGCGAGCTTCCGCGGCTACACCGTGGTTGATCCCGCGACCGTGCTGTCCACGCATCTCACTGAGATCGTGAAAGAGCATATGAGCGAGCTGCTCACCTTCGCGGAGGTGCGCAAGCTGACCAAGGATCTACCGAAAGAGACGCAAGACCTGCTTGCGGACGTCGCGCCGCAGCACATTTCGTGGTCGGGCGTGCAACGCGTTCTGCAGAATCTGCTGAAGGAGCGCGTGTCGATCCGCGATCTCGCAGCGATTGTCGAAGCGATCGCGGAAGCAGCGCCGGCGATCCACGATCTGGTGCTGGTGACCGAGCATGTGCGCGGGCGGCTGGCGCGGCAGATTTGCTGGGCGCACCGCAACAGCGATGCGGCGCTGCCGATCATCACGCTCTCACCGACGTGGGAACAGACATTCAGCGACGCTCTGGTTGGCGAAGGCCAGAGCCGTCAGCTGGCGCTGGCGCCGTCGAAGCTGCACGAGTTTGTCGCGGACGTGCGCGGCGCATTCGAACGCGCGGCGCAGATGGGCGAAACGCCGGTGCTGCTCACCTCGCCCCTGGTCCGTCCCTACGTGCGCTCGCTGATTGAACGCTTCCGGCCGTCAACGGCGGTGCTGAGCCAGAGCGAAGTGCACGCGAAGGTGCGGCTGAAGGCGATGGGGCAGGTTTAGGGCGGGCGGACGTCACAAAATCTTAACCAAATCCGCCCTGCTCGCTAACGACCCCTAAACGGATTCAGCCCAAGTATCGCGTCATGGCCAGCTCACCCACGAGCGCTCAACCGATCGACACGCCCGTGCCGCGCACGCGCGCGGCGCCGATCTATGCGGTGGCGTCCGGCAAGGGCGGCGTCGGCAAGACGTGGCTTTCGACCATGCTGGCGACGGCGTTCGGGCGCGCCGGACAGCGCGCGCTGCTGGTGGATTGCGATCTGGGGCTCGCCAACGTCGATGTGCAGCTCGGTGTGCGGCCGCAGGCGGACGTGCACTCGGTCGTGCGCGGGTTTCTGGAGCTCGACGCGGCGGTGACGCCGGTGATGGGCGGGCCGGGGCGCCAAGGCGGCTTCGATCTGATCGCGGGGCATTCGGGCTCGGGCGCGCTCGGCGCGATCAAGCTCGAGGAAGTGGCGCGCATCGCCAACGGCATTCCGAAACTCGCGCCGCACTACGACCGCATCATTCTCGACCTCTCCGCCGGCATCGACCCGAATGTGCTGCGCTTCGCGCGCTCGGCCGATCGGTTGATCCTGGTGACCACGGAAGAACCAACCGCGCTCACCGATGCGTATGCGATGGTGAAGCTGCTGCGACTGCAGGGCGCGGCGGTGGTGCCGTGGGTGATCGTCAACATGGCGGAGAACCGAGTCAAAGGCCGCAAGGTGTTCGACCAGTTTGCGCTCGCCTGTAACGAATATCTGGGCTTCAAGCCGAAATTCGCCGGCGTGATCTGCCGCGATCCGCGCGTGCCGGATTCGATCCGCGCGCAAACGCCCCTGCCCGTGCGGCACCCGCAAAGCCAGGCGTATGAAGACGTGATCCGGATCGTGGAAGCTTTGAACGCGGGTTAGGCGCTAGCGAACAGAGCATCGATGGCGCGCAGTGCATCATCTAGCGCGCCCCGCAAATCTTCGGCCGACACGCGCCACTCTTTGTGCACTTCAACGTCATCGTTGGTTTCAACGGACCAAACGTGCACAGCTACTTCGCCGTCCTTAGGCGCCTCAACGGCGATTTGGAAACACTCTCCTGCCTCGCTGCTACGATAGCAAAAACGGGCCGGTTCGTCCGCGAACGAGTCGAACACTACGAGATTGTTGTCCGCGCCCCAAGCGCTGATGATGGGATCGACGCTTGCGTAAGTCATGACGCGAGACTAGCGCCGGACCGACCTGCATCCAACACGATAACGACGCGAACTAGCTCCGAACCGCCCGCCCTGCGCGCATCGTCGCCATTTCATCGAGTGCGTCTGCGTCGCGTTTGTCGGCGGTGGCTTTGTCGCGTTCGGCTTGCAGTTCGAGCAGACGTTCGAATTTGCGCATCTCGACGTGAGCTTCGGAGATGAGCGTGCGCAGGCGATCGCATTCTTGGCCGATGGCGACGAGTTCCGCTTCGAGCGCGGCGCGACCGGCGCGGGCGACGGCGGCGTAACCGCCATAGGCGCGGTAGCTCTCGTAATCGCGCAGCGCGGCTTTCTGTTCGGCGATCAGCACCTGTTCGTGCGTGCGGATGCGCTCTTCGACGTGGGTTTGCTTGCCCAATTGATCGCCGAGCGCGCGCTGCAGCAGGTCGAGATCGGCCTTGGCGACGCGCAGGAGCGTGTGCAGTGCTTTCATCTCAGGTCAGGGCCTCTTCGAGCATGCGGAACGCTTCGTGGATATCGCTTTGCTCATCGCGGTTTTGCGAGAGCACGGCTTCGAGCGCGGAGCGCACGCGAATGGCGTAATCGGTTTCGACATCGGCGCCGGGCTTGTAAGCGCCGATGCGGATCAGTTCTTCCATTTCGCCGTAGAGCGCGAGCGTGGCGCGGGCGCGCTTGACGAGCTCGTTCTCTTCGGCGGCGTGACACATCGGCATGAGACGCGAGATGGATTTCAAAACATTGATCGCGGGATAGCGGCCACGCTCGGCGATGGCGCGCTCCATGACGATGTGCCCGTCCAAGATGCCGCGCACGGCGTCGGCGATCGGTTCGTTGTGATCGTCGCCATCGACGAGCACGGTGAAGAGCGCGGTGATCGAGCCGGTCTCGCCTTCGCGGCCGGGGCCAGCGCGTTCGAGCAGCTTCGGCAATTCGGCAAACACCGAAGGCGTGTAGCCTTTGGTGGTCGGCGGCTCGCCGACACTGAGACCGATCTCGCGCTGCGCCATGGCGAGGCGGGTGACGGAATCGACCAAGAGCAGGACGTCGAGGCCCTCGTCGCGGAAATGTTCGGCGATGGCGCTGGCCATGTGCGGCGCGAGGCGGCGGCGCGCGGCGGTTTCATCCGAGGTGGCGACGACGACGACGGAGCGGCGGCGGCCCTCCTCGCCCAACGTGTCTTCGAGAAACTCTTTCACCTCGCGGCCGCGTTCGCCGACGAGGCCGATGACGATCACATCCGCCGCGGCGCCGCGCGCGAGCATCGACATCAGCACGGATTTGCCGACGCCCGAGCCGGCGAACACGCCCATGCGCTGCCCGCGGCAGAGTGCTGCGAAAATGTTGAGTGCGCGCACGCCGGTATCGAGACGCGCGCCGACGCGGGCGCGTTCGTGCGCCGAGGGCGGCGGTCCGCGCACGAGGCGCGGCTTGAGGCCGAGCGGTAGCGGGCCCTCGCCGTCAACGGGCTGGCCGAAGCAATCGATCACGCGGCCAAGCCAGGCGCGCGACGGGCGCACCATGGGTGCGGCGCCTTCGAGCGTGACGCGCGCGCCGGGGCGGATCGCTTCAATGGAATCGTAGGGCGCGAGCAAAGCGCGATCGCCACGAAAGCCGACGATCTCGGCGCGCGTGGTGCGTGCGCCTTCGATGCTCGCGCGCGCGCCGAGCGCGAGCGCTTCCATCGGTCCCGACGCTTCGATGAGGGCGCCGGATAAGCCGGTGACTCTGCCGCCATAGCTGCGCGGATCGAGCGCGTCGATGTCGTGCGCGAGTGATGAAAGGAACGAGGGCATGCTTGCCCACAGCAAATGCAGCAACGTGCTTAACAGACGTTTACGCTCGTCCGCGTAGCGCGCGCCGATGATTCCGAAACCGGAATCAAACGCTGCATCTTGTGGTGTGAAATTTCTTTGTCGCTGCGCCTTGCGGTCGATTCCGAACAGACTCAAAGAGATTCGCGGGGGCCTTAACGAAGTTTACACCGCTGTCGAACGATTAATGGTGGGAAAGCTTACTTAAGCCTCGGGCGGCGCGTGGCGCGCGCTGTGGTCGGAGAGGGCAATACATGCGGGTTTTGTTGATCGAGGACGATAGCGCGACAGCGCAGGGCATCGAGCTGATGCTCAAGTCCGAAGGGTTCAATATCTACTCGACCGACCTCGGCGAGGAAGGCATCGATCTCGGCAAGCTCTACGATTACGACATCATCGTACTCGACCTGACGCTGCCCGACATGCACGGCTATGACGTGCTGAAGCAGCTCCGGGTGGCGCGGGTGAACACCCCCATCCTGATCCTCTCGGGCACCGCCGACATCGATACGAAGGTTCGCGGCCTCGGCTACGGCGCCGATGACTACATGACCAAGCCCTTCAACAAGGACGAACTGATCGCCCGCATCAACGCGATCGTCCGCCGCTCCAAGGGCCACGCTCATTCCGTTATCAAAACGGGCGATATCGTCGTCAATCTCGACGCCAAGACGACGGAAGCCAATGGTCAGCGCATCCACCTGACCGGCAAAGAATATCAAATGCTCGAGCTGCTCTCGCTCCGCAAAGGCACGACGCTGACCAAAGAGATGTTCTTGAACCACCTCTATGGCGGCATGGACGAGCCGGAATTGAAGATCATCGACGTGTTCATCTGCAAGCTGCGCAAGAAGCTGGCGGCCGCCACGGGTGGCGAACACTACATCGAAACGGTCTGGGGCCGCGGCTACGTGCTGCGCGACCCGCAAGACATGGGCGCCATCGTCGCGGCGTAAGTCTTACGCGACTGAGTTTTGAAAAGCGCGCGGTGCGAGCCGCGCGCTTTTTGCTGTTTCACGTTTCCCGGGTTCGCGCGAGCGCGGGATCGCCGTCTTTCGCGGCGTGCCCCATTATCCAATTTCGAAAATCTCCGTCATTCCGGGGCATCGCGTAGCGATGAACCCGGAACCCAGGGGCAACCAGCTCATCGTCTGCCCCTGGGTTCCGGATCGCGCTCCGCGCGTCCGGAATGACGGACAGTGTTTTGTTGCCCGCGAGGAAGAGCCTTTATAGCGCGCTGTGGGTGATGCGGCCGTCGCTGATGGTGAGAACGGCTTGCGCTGTGGGGATGGCGGTGAAGGCCGCTTGCATCAGATCGACCGAGAAAGCGCTGACGTCGGCGCGTTTGCCGATTTCGATGGTGCCGCGCTCTGTATCCTGAAAAGCGGCGAAGGCCGGGCCCCAGGTGAGCATACGCAAAGCTTCCTCGCGGCTGACCGCTTCGTTGGCGCGCCAATCGGGGCCGGCGAAATCTTGCAAATCGTGGCGATAGGCGGCAGCGTAGAATTCGATCAGCGGATCGCCCTTCTCGACCGGCGCGTCGCTGCCGGCGGCGATCACGGCGCCTGAATTGAGCAACGACTTCCACGCATAGGCGCCGTCGAGCCGGCTCGCGCCCAGCCGCGCGGGCGCAAAATGCAAATCGCCGATGGCGTGCGAAGGCTGCATCGAGGCGATCACGCCAAGCTGCGAGAAGCGCGGCAGATCCTGGCGCGAGATCACCTGCGAATGCTCGATCCGCCAACGGGCGCGGCGCAGGCCGTCGAGATCCTGGCCGAAGGCATCGCGGTAGGCGTCGAGCACCATGCGGTTGCCGCGATCGCCGATGGCGTGGGTGGCGACTTGCACGCCGCGCGTTTTGGCGCGGGCGAGGAAATCGCGGATGGTTTCGATGGGCGTGACCAAGAGGCCATTGCCGGGCGCGTCGCTGTAGGGCGCGAGCAGAGCTGCGCCGCGCGAGCCGAGCGCGCCATCCATGTAGAGCTTCACGCCGCGCACGTTCACGAGGCCGCTGGAATCGGCGAACGGGCCACGTTCGAACACAGCGGCGGAATCTTCCGGCGTCATGTAGATGTCGGCGTGCAGCGGCAGATCGCCAGCTTGGGCGAAACGCTGAAACAGAGCCGCTTCGTCGGCGCTGGTGCTCATATTGGCGACGCCGGTCCAGCCACGCTGCGCGTACAGCTGTGCCGCTTGCTGAAGCGCGGTGCGGCGCATTTCCTCCGTGGGCGCGGGCATGCGGGCGCCGACGAGATTGATGGCGTTGTCGATCAGCATGCCGGTGGGCGCGCCAGTTGCGTCGCGCTCGATGGCGCCGCCGTCCGGGTTGCGGGTGGTGGCGTCAATGCTGGCGAGCGCGAGGGCGGCGGAATTGGCGATGGCGGCGTGGCCGTCGGCGCGCTCAAGCAGAACCGGACGATCGCTGACGACGGAATCAAGATCGGCGCGATTGGGGAAACGCTGCTCGGGCCAATGCGTTTCGATCCAGCCGCGGCCGATGATCGGACCTTGCGCGTGTGTGCGGGCGTACTCGCCGAGCTTCTGCTGCAAAGCGGCGATCGATTCCGTGCCAACAAGATCGAGCACCATCGCCGCCATGCCGACGCCGCTCAAATGCACGTGGCCGTCGACGAAGCCAGGAAACGCCGCGGCGCCGCGCAGATCGATCTCGCGCGCGGCGCCTGGCGCGCGCGCTTCTTCAAGCGTGCCAACCACCATGAAGCGCCCGGCGCTCACGCGCACGGCGGCGACTTGCGGCTTTGCGGCGACGCCGGTGTAGATCGGGCCGCCGTGGATGATCACGTCTTCCGACGCTTGCGGCGCACAGGCCGCCGCGAGTGCTGCCAGGGACAATTGCGCGAAGCGCCGGCGTGAGTGCATCGGATGTCTCCCCCATCGTTCTTGTCAGGCGGCGCGGCAGATGAGCCGTTCGAGGCCGTGGAAATGGTAATTGTCCCGGTAGACCGCCGGCGCCTCCAGGCGCAAGCCCGGCATGCGTTCGAACAGGACTTTGAGCGCCACGTCCAGCTCCAAACGCGCCAAAGGCGCGCCCACGCAAAAGTGAATGCCGGCGCCGAAGGAGACATGCTTCTGGTCGGCGCGGCCGGGAATGAAACGACGCGGCTCGGCGAAGGCAAGCGGATCGGTGTTGGCGGCGGCGAGTAAGAGGCCCACTTCCTCGCCCGGCGCGAGCGTAACGCCGGGTGCAATCTCGACCGGCTCGTAGGCGATGCGCGTGAACATGTGCAGCGGCGGATTGGCGCGCAAACATTCCTCGACGCACGCGGCGCTGGCTTCGGGCGTGGCGAAGAAACGGCGCGGATCGCCGGCTTCGGCGAGGATCGCGGCGACGGCGTTGCCAGTTTGATGCACTGTGGCTTCGTGTCCGGCGTTGAGCAGCAGGATGGCAGACGAGATCAGCTCGTCCTCGCTCAAGCGCTCCCCGCTTTCGTGCGCAGCGATGAGATGGCTCAGGAGATCGTCGCGCGGTTGGCGGCGACGCTGGGCGATATAATCGCGCAGGAATGCGACAAACTCGATGGTGGCGGCGTTGGCGTCGCGCTCCACCGCTTCGGTGCGGCCGTGCATGTACATGGCGACCATGCGGTTCGACCAGGAGACGAGCTGCGGCGCCATCTCCACCGGCACGCCGAGCAGATCGGCGATGATGGTGATCGGGATCGGTGTGGCGTAGCTGGGCAAGAGATCGAACGCGTCGGTTTTGGGGAGCGCATCGATCAGCTCGTGCGCGAGGCGCTCGACATTCGGGCGCAGGCGTTCGACTTGGCGGGAGACGAAGGCGCGGTTGACGAGTGTGCGCAATTTGGTGTGCGTCGGCGGCTCCAATTGCAGCATGGAGCGGCTCTCGAAGGCGTCGAACGCAGCGAGGTGTGCGCGATGGCCGGGCGGCGGCGTGCGCGGTTCGCGACCGAGACGGCGATCGCGGAAAATGCGGTTCACCGCATCGTAGCCGGCGAGACACCAGAAGCCGTATTCCTCCCAAAATACGCATGGCGCTTGGGTGTGCAGAAAATCGTAGAGCGCGTATGGATTTTGGCGAAACGCGGACTGGTGTGGATCGAGCGCGAGACGGCGCGGGGCGGCGTTGAAGCTGAAATCCACGCCGTCGATGCGCATCGGGCTCACGCGAGCTCCCGGCGGGCACGCGCCAGAGCGGCGATTCCGCGGTCGATGGTGTCGTCGCGCTTGGCAAAACACAGGCGCACGATCGGCGGCGCGCCGGGGGCGGCGTAGAAGGCCGAGTACGGGATGACAGCGACGCCAGCGCTTTTCACGCAATGCATGGCGAAGGCTTCATCCAACAGCGCAATGCCGGAGCGCGGGAGATCGACGCTGAGAAAATAGGCGCCGTGCGCGGGCAGCGTCGCAAAGCCCTCGGCCTCAAGCGCCATGCGCATGCGCTCGCGCGCGCGCTCAAACTCGGCGCGCATGGCGGCGAAATAGCTTTGCTCCTTGCCGAGCCCGTAGGCGACCGCATGTTGAAGGCCAGGCGGCGTTGTGAAGGTGAGGAATTGGTGCGCCTTGGCGAAGGCTTCCGTAAGCTCCGGCGCGCCGCAGGCGAAGCCGACTTTCCAGCCGGTGAGTTGGAACATCTTGCCGGCCGAACCGATCTTCAACGTGCGATGGCGCAACGCGTGCAGCATCGAAGCATGCGCGCGGCCGTCGAACAGGACGTGCTCCCACACCTCGTCGCTGATGGCGATGGCGTTGTGGGCTTCACAATATTTGCCGATCAAGGCGAGCTCGTCGGCGGTGAAGACGCTGCCGGTAGGATTGAGCGGCGTGTTGAGCAGAACGACGCGGGTTTTTGGCGTGAAGGCGGCGGCGAGCTTTTCTTCGTCGAGGCGCCAATGCGGTGGTTCGAGCCGGACGATGCGCGCTGTCGCGCCGGCGCGGCGCAGCATTGGCAGATAGGAATCGTACATCGGCTCGAACAGCACGACCTCGTCGCCGGGCTCGACGAAGGCGAGCAAAGCCGCGGCGATCGCCTCGGTGGCGCCGGAGGTGATGGTGATCTCGCGCCGCCAATCGAGATCGAGGCTGTGGTGGGCGTTGTAGTGCGTGGCGACGGCCTCACGGAGCGCCGGCAGACCGCGCATCGGCGGATATTGGTTGGGGCCATCGATGAAAGCGCGCGCGGCGGCTTCGCGCACGTCGCTTGGGCCGTCGTCCTCGGGAAACCCCTGCCCCAGATTGATCGCGCCGTTTTCCGCCGCGAGCCGCGACATCACCTCGAACACGGTGGTCCCCAGGCTCGCATAGACGCTGTTCATTCGGCCAACTCCGCAGCTGATATCCATGCGCTACGTGCGGGCACGTGACCAGTATGTGAACAGCCGGCGCGAGACTAACACGGGCTTAATGCGGCGCGGGCGCATGCCCGTGTCCGCACGGCCTCGTGATGGCGATTTTCCGCGCCAAATGTCGCAAATGCATCGGCCTTGGGTTGGACGTTCATTCTTAGTCCCCATATCGCCAGCACAATCGATCCATTCTCATCCGGGGGACGGGCCTCAAAGGCTCGCGGAAGCTATGAACGCGGCATCAATTCTTTCGCGCCCAAGCGGGCCATCTTGGCGGCGAAGCGCCGCTGCATTCGCCGTTTCGGCGAGTTTGCTGACGCTGGCGGCCTGCGGAAACCCAGGCGCCTCCGCGCAGAACGGCCAAGCGCCGCCGCCGCCGGAAGTCGGCGTGGTTGAGATCGCCGCGCAGAGCTACGAGCACACCATTCGCCTGCCGGGCCGCGTCTCCGCGTACGAGATGTCGGAAGTGCGCCCGCAGATTGGCGGCATCGTCCGCAGCCGCAATTTCCGCGAAGGCGCGACCGTGCGCGCGGGGCAAGTGCTGTACGAGATCGACGCGGGGCCCGCGCGCGCGGATCTGGCCGCCGCAGACGCCGCCGCCGCTTCGGCGCGTGCGCGGTTCGAGCGCTACCAATCGCTGATCGATATCAACGCCGTCAGCCGCCAGGAATATGACGACGCCCGCGCCGCCGCCGACCAAGCCACCGCCGCTGCGCGTTCGGCGCGCATCAGCGTGGGCTATTCACGCGTGACCGCGCCGATCAGCGGCATCATCGGCGCATCGTCGGTGACGCCGGGCGCGCTGGCCACGCCGGCGCAGGCGCAGCCGTTCGCCGTGATCCAACAGATCGATCGCGTTTACGTCGACATGACACGCTCAAGTTCGGAATTGCTGGCGCTGCGCGACAATAGCGGGCTCTCGGGCGGACGCGCGTCGGTGCGACTGATCATGCCGGATGGTTCGCACTATCCGATCACCGGCGAATTGCAGTTTTCCGACGTGACGGTGAACGAAAGCACCGGCACGGTGACGCTGCGCGCGCTGTTCCGCAATCCGAACCATGTGCTGCTGCCCGGCATGTTCGTGAATGCCGAAGTTTCGCAAGGCGTGCAGGAAAACGCGATCCTGGCGCCGCAACAGGGCGTCACCCGCAACGCACGCGGCGAAGCGACGGCGTTGATCGTCAACGCCGAAGGCGTGGTTGAGCAACGTGTGCTCGAAACCGGGGCCACGGCGGGCGATCGCTGGGTCGTGCTCTCGGGGCTAAACCCCGGCGACAAATTGATCGTCGAAGGCGCCCAGCGCGTGCAGCCGGGCGCCCCCGCGCGGGCGACGCCGGTGCAGCCGGTGCGCGAAACGTCGATCGACATTCGCGGCCGGCAGAACGGCTGATCGCGCATGTCACGTTTTTTCATTGAGCGCCCGATCTTTGCTTGGGTGATCGCCATCGTCATCGCGCTCGCGGGCGCGCTGGCGGTGATCAGCTTGCCTGTGGCGCAATATCCGGAAATCGCGCCGCCGAGCGTCACCATCTCGGCCACCTACCCCGGCGCCTCGGCGCAAACGGTGGAAGATTCGGTCACCCAGGTGATCGAGCAGCAGATGCAGGGGATCGACAATCTCCGCTACATGAGCGCCAGCAGCGACGCCTCCGGCGGCTCGACCATCACGCTCACCTTCAACCAAGGCGCCGATCCCGACATCGCGCAGGTTCAAGTTCAAAACAAACTTCAAAACGCGCTGCCGCTGCTGCCGCAAACCGTGCAGCAACAGGGCGTGCGCGTCGCCAAGACGGCCAATTCGTTCCTGTTGATCGTTGGCATCGTCGCGGAAGAACCGGGGCTCACGGCCACCGACCTTGGCGATTTCGGCGCTTCGGTGCTGCAAGATCAGCTGGCGCGCGTCGAAGGCGTCGGCGGCGTCGAATTGTTCGGTTCGTCGTACGCCATGCGCATCTGGCTCGACGCCAACCGCCTGGCGGGCTTCTCGCTGACGCCCGGCGATGTCGCCGCCGCGATCCGCGCACAGAACGCGGAAGTCTCGGCCGGGCAAATCGGCGCGCAGCCCTATGTCGAAGGCCAACAGCTGAATGCGACGGTGTCGGCGCAATCGCTGCTGGAGACGCCGGAAGAGTTCGAGGAAATCCTGCTGCGCACGCTGCCCGATGGCGCCGCGGTGCGGCTGCGCGACGTGGCGCGGGTGGAGCTGGGCTCGGAAACTTACGCTTTCGACACGCGCTTCAACGGGCAATCGGCGTCCGGCATGGCGATCCGGTTGGCGTCGGGCGCCAATGCGGTGGATACGGCAGCGCGCGTCCGCGCCGCCATCGCCGATCTGGAACCCACCTTCCCGCAAGGCATCAGCGTCAACTTTCCGTACGACACCACGCCGTTCGTGGCGAAGTCGATCGAGGAAGTGGTCAAGACATTGATCGCCGCGGTCGTGCTGGTGTTCCTGGTGATGTTCCTGTTCCTGCAGAACTGGCGCGCCACCATCATCCCAACGATCACGGTGCCGGTGGTGCTGCTCGGCACGTTCGGCGTGCTCGCGGTGTTCGGGTATTCGATCAACACGCTGACGATGTTCGCGATGGTGCTGGCGATTGGCCTCTTGGTCGATGACGCCATCGTCGTGGTGGAAAACGTCGAGCGGGTGATGCGCGAGGAGAATCTCTCCGCCCGCTTCGCCACACGCAAATCGATGACGCAGATCACCGGCGCGTTGATCGGCATCGCCATGGTGCTCTCGGCGGTGTTCATTCCGATGGCGTTCTTCCCGGGTTCGACCGGGGTGATCTATCGGCAATTCTCGATCACGATTGTCTCAGCCATGGCGCTCTCGGTGCTGATGGCGCTGACACTGACGCCGGCACTAACGGCGACCTTGCTGCGCCACGAAGCGCCGCGTCCGGAGGGCTCGCGCATCGGCGCCGTGTTCTCGCGCTTCAACCGCGGGCTGGCTTCGCTGTCGGATCGTTACCAAGGCATCCTGGGGCGCACCTTGGCGCCGAAGGCGGGCCGGCGCGTGCTTGGGCTTTACGCGATCGCGTTGCTGGCGCTTGGATTGTTGTTCGCGCGCCTGCCCTCTTCGTTCTTTCCCGACGAGGACCAAGGCTATTTCATCACCATCGTGCAATTGCCGGCCGGTGCTTCGGCGGATCGCACGTCGGCGGTGCTGCGGCAGGTGGAGAACTATTTTAAAGAGAACGAGAGCGAGACGATTGAATCGTATTTCGCCATCCAGGGCTTTGGCTTCGCGGGCGCGGGGCAAAACCAAGGCCTGATGTTCGTGCAGCTGAAAGATTGGGAAAAGCGCCATGGCGCGAGCCAGCGCGCGGATGCAATCGTCGGGCGCGCGTTTGGCGCGTTCATGCAGATTCGCGATGGCATGGTGTTCCCGGTGCTGCCGCCGGCGGTGAGCGAGCTTGGCATCGCCACCGGCTTTGACATGCAATTGGTGAACGTCGCCAACATGCCGCGCGAGCAATTCATCGCCGCGCGCAATCAGATGCTGGGCATGGCCGGAACGAACCCGCAGCTTTCCGGCGTGCGCCCCAACGGCCAGGACGACACACCGCAATTGCATCTCGACATCGATCAACATGCCGCCAGCGCACTCGGGATTTCGATCGCCGATGTGAACCAGACGCTTTCGGGCGCATGGGGCGGCGTGTACGTGAACGACTTCCTCGATCGCGGCCGCATCAAGCGCGTGTTCATGCAGGGCGATGCGCCCTATCGCATGGTCCCGGAAGATCTCGGCGCCTGGCACGTGCGCAACGCCAACGGCGAAATGGCGCCGTTCTCGGCGTTCACGCAGGCGCGCTGGATTTCCGCGTCGCCGCGGCTTGAGCGCTTCAATGGCTCGCCCTCGTTCAACATTCAGGGCCAGGGCGCGCCGGGCGTGAGCTCCGGCACGGCGATGAACCAGATGGAATCCATCACCGCGCAATTGCCGGAAGGCGTACGCGCGGCGTGGACGGGGTTGTCGTACGAAGAGCGCCAGTCGGGCGCGCAGGCGCCGGCGCTTTATGTGCTGTCGCTGCTGGTGGTGTTCTTGTGCTTGGCCGCGCTTTACGAGAGCTGGACAATCCCGCTCTCGGTGCTGCTGGTGGTGCCGCTTGGTTTGCTCGGCGCGGTGCTGGCGGCGAATTTGCGCGGACTGTCGAACGACATCTATTTCCAAGTCGGCCTGCTGACGACGATGGGTCTGGCGGCGAAGAACGCGATCCTGATCGTCGAATTCGCGCGCAATCTGGCGGAGCAAGGCAAGGGTTGGGCCGAAGCGGCGATGGAGGCGGCGCGCATTCGCATGCGGCCGATCCTGATGACGTCGTTCGCGTTTATCTTTGGCGTGTTGCCAATGGCTTTGGCTTCGGGCGCGGGCTCGGGCGCGCAGAACGCCATCGGCACGGGCGTGATCGGCGGCATGTTGGCCGCGACCCTGCTCGTCACCGTGCTGACGCCGTTCTTCTTCGTCGGCATCAGCACCCTGGCCGAACGCAATTGGTTGGGCCGCAAGCCGGCGCCTGAACCGCATCCGGAAGCCGCGGAATGAGCGCTCGTCTTCTCCCCTTGGCGGCTTTGCTGCTGCTCGGCGCGTGCGCGGTGATGGAGCCGCGCTACGAACGGCCCAATGCGCCGGTTCCCGGCCAATGGCCCGTGGGCGCGCCGTACGACGCGGCGACGCAAGCGCCGGGCGCTGTCCGCTTGCCGGAATGGCGGCAATTCTTCGCCGACGAAAAGCTGCAAGCGTTGATCGCGCTGTCGCTGGAGGAAAATCGCGATCTGCGGGTGGCGGCGCTCAACATCGAACGCGCGCGCGCGCAGGATCGCGTCCAGCGGTCGCAGTCGCTGCCGGCGATCGACGCTCAGGGCTCGGGCCAGCTCTCTGGCGTGACGCCGCAGGGCGGCGCGGAATTGGTGGAGCGTTCGTATAGCGCCGGTGTTGGCGTCACGGCGTTCGAACTGGATTTGTTTGGGCGGTTGCGCGGGCTGAACCGCGCGGCGCTGCAACGCTATTTCGCCACCGCCGATGCGCGCGACGTGGTGCAGATCAGCCTGATCTCCGAAGTGGCGTCGGCGTACATCCGTTATGCCGGCGATCTCGAATTGCTGCGGCTGGCCAACGATACCTTGAGCGCGCAGCGGCAGTCGCTTGATCTCACGCAGCGCCGCTTCGAGGCGGGCGCATCCTCGCAGCTTGACGTCTATCGCGCGCAGACGATCGTTGAGACCGCGCGCGCCGACGCGGCGCGGTTTACCGCGCAAGTGGCGCAGGACGAAAACGCCCTGGCGCTGCTGTTGGGCGCGCCGCTGCCAAGCGAGTTGCGGCCGACGACGATCGACGCCATCGCGTTCGGCGTCGCGGAATTGCCGCCAGGGTTGCCGTCTGACGTATTGCTCAGCCGGCCGGACATTCGCCAGAGCGAACACGTCCTGCGCGCGGCGAACGCCGATATTGGCGCGGCGCGGGCGGCGTTCTTCCCACGCGTGACGATTTCCGGCTTCTCCGGCGAGGTCGATCCGCGCTTCGAGAATCTGTTTCAAGGCACGGCCAACCAAATCTGGTCGTTCACGCCGCAAGTGAGTGTGCCGTTGTTCCGCGGCGGCCAATTGCGCGCGCAATTGGGCGTCGCAAACACCGACCGCGACATCGCCGTGGCGCAGTACGAGCGCTCGATCCAGGTGGCGTTCCGCGAAGTGGCCGACGCCCTGGCTGATCGCGGGGCGCTGGGCGAAGAATTGGATGCGCGCCAATCGCTCGCGAACGCGGCGCAATCGAGCTACCAGCTCTCCGATGCGCGCTACCGCGAGGGCATCGACAATTATCTCAGCTTGCTCGACGCGCAGCGCGAGCTTTATGCGGCGCAGCAAAGCCTCGTCACTGCGCGGGTGGCGCGCGCGACCAATTTCGTGACGTTGTATAAGACGCTGGGCGGCGGCGTGACGGCTGAGTGATCAGCCGTCACCTTCGGGATCGAAGTACGACCCGCCCGCGCGATACCGCTCCAACCGTTCCAGCTCGCGCCGGCCGATTTTCGTCCGCCAGGTTGCCGCGCCGTTGCGCAGATCGGCGGGCGTGAGCACGAGCGGATCCCACGCCGCGGCGCCAATGACGTTGTAGAGATTGTAGCTGAGCTTTGGACCGCCATCGTCGTAGCTGAAATCGAGCAAGCCGACATTGACGCTGCGTGTGTAGGTTTGGCGGATGCGAATTTCCGGCATCTGATCGACGAAATCGCTGTCTGGCAGATTGGCGAGCGGCGACGAGCAGAGATCGTAGAAATCGTAAGCGCCCTGCTCCGAACGCGGCACGCAGTTCAATTCGCCCATATGGCTATCGCCTGAGATGCCGAACACGCCGCCGATATTGTGGGTGCGAATGTGCTCGAAAATTTCGTCGCGCTCGTGCGTGAACACGGCCCATGAATCGCCGCCGCGCTCGGCCTTGGAGAAGCCGCCGCCGGAGACCAGCACTTTGAACGGCGCACGGCTGGCGCGCAGTTCGTCCTTCAGCCATTGCTTCTGCGCGGCGCCAAGCATGGTTTTGCCGGCGACATCGGGCGCGTCAGCAGCGTCGCGATAATAGCGGCCGTCGAGGAAGAAGAAATCGACGCCGCCATATTCGTACTTGAAGTAGATGCCAGGATTGTTGGCTGCGCCGTAAGACGGATTGGCCCAATAGGATTTGAACAAGCCGAGCGATTGCTCGCGGATCGGGTTGCTGCGATCGGAATCGTTCTGGCCGAAATCGTGATCGTCCCAGATGGCGAGACTTGGCGTGGTGCGGATCACAGGCTTCAGCGATTCCGTTTCGCGCTGCCGGCGATAGAGATCGGCCATCGCCGCAGGCTCGCCGGTGTCGGCGTAGATGTTGTCGCCGAGGAAGAACATCAGATCGGGTTCGAGCTGGCGCACGACGTCGAAGATCGGCTGGCGCGTGTCGATCTGCAGGCGCGCGCACGATCCGAACGCGGCGCGGAACCCAGCGCGGCCGCGCGGCGCGGTGCGCGTGGCGAAGGGTAATGGTTGGTAACGATCGTAAACGCCATCGATGCGGAGGCGATAAAAATAGCGGGTTGCCGGGTTAAGACCGTCGACGCGCGCGACGACGCAGAAATCACCGGCTGCATCGGCGCGCACCGGCGCGGAGCGTCGCGCGTCAGCAAAGGCGCGGTCACTGGCGACCTCCAATTCCACATCGAAGGCGCCGCTGATGCGCGCCCAGACGCTGATCGAGGTTGAAGTTGGCGCACCAACCATCGGACCTTGCAGCGTGCGCGGGTAGCCGACGGCGGCGGCGAACGCGTCGGGTGCGAACGGCAGCGCCGCGAGCGCGAGGCCGGCTTGCTTGAGCAACGAGCGACGGTGCGGGCGAATGATCATTGCGCGTCCTTCTTCGCGAGCTGCTCACCGGCGCTGCGGCTTTCAGCGACGAGCGCGTCCACCAATGCCGCGGGGCCGGCGCACACGGTGTTGCCGTGCAGCGCGAGCGGCCCGCCATCGGCGCTCTTGGCGACGCCGCCCGCCTCCATGATGAGAGCAGCGCCGGCGGCCATGTCCCACGGCGTGACGATGCGTTCGAAGTAAGCGTCGAAGCGGCCACTGGCGACGAACGCCATGTCGACGGAACCGGCGCCGGTGCGGCGAATGCCCATCGTGTGCGGCGTGAGGCGCGCGAGTTCGGCGTGGAAACGCGGGTGGCCAGTCTTGCCAGCGAACGGAATGCCAATGGCGATCACCGATTCCGCGAGCGTCGTGCGCTTGGACACGTGAATGCGTTTGCCGTTGAGGAACGCGCCTTGGCCTTTCTCGGCCCAATACAATTCGTCGAGCGCCGGAAGATAGATCACGCCGGCGAGCACATCGTCGCCGCGCGCGAGCGCGATGTTCATGCCGAACAGCGGCGTGCCCCAGAGAAAATTCGTGGTGCCGTCGAGCGGATCGACGATCCAGGTGAGCTCGTCGTCGCCGCCGGACTGGCCGCCCTCCTCGCCGAGAAAGCCGTAGCTCGGCGCGAATCCCTTCAGCACCGTGCTGATCGCCTCCTCGGCGCGGAGGTCCGCAGCGGATACGAAATCGCCGGCGCCTTTGTCGCTGATGCGAAGCTCATCGAGCCGCGCGCGATCTTGCATCAAGCCACGCCCGGCCGCGCGCGCGGCTTCGATCATGACTTCGAGAGTTGCGCTCAGCATCAGTCACGCACCTTGGCGCGCCAGAGCGTCGCCGCCAGCAGCATCGAGACGATGGACGAGCCGAGCCAGAACCAGATCACCGGGCCGAAATCATAGACGCGGTCCTCGCCCACCATGTGCGAGCCCTGCTCGATCATCACGCCGCTGATGTTTTCCTGGATCGCCGCGCCGATGTAGGAGAACACGCCGATGACGCCCATCGCCGCGCCGGCGACGCGCTTGGGGCAGATGTCGACGGCGAACAGGCCGCCGAGCGAGGCAACGAGGCCGGTGAGCCCAAGCCCGAACATCACCATGCCGATCGTAAGCGTGACGATGTCGGTGGGGCCAAAGAAGATGAGACCTAGGCCGATGATCTCGATGATCGAGAAGAGCAGATTGGCGGGTGGGCGCCGCGCGTTGAAGAATTTGTCGCTGATCAGGCCGTAGAGGATCGAACCGGCGATGCCGGCCAGCGTGGAGATCATCAGCATCGTGCCCGACGCCACCTCGTCGAAGCCGCGCGCTTCCTGCAGATAGAGCGGGCCCCACGAATTGATCGCGTAACGGGTGATGTAATTGCTGAGGCTGGCGAGCGCCAAAATCCAGATGGTGGGGATGCTGAGGATCGAGAATTGCAGCGCCAAGGTGCTCTTGGCTTTTTCCGCGCCGGTCTCGGTGACGTGATCGTTTTTCCAGTCGGCGATGGTTGGCAGACCGAGCGTGCGCGGACGGTCGCGCACCATGAACCACATCATCGCCGCGGCGACGATGCCGATCATCGCCGGGACGAAATAGCCCCATTGCCAGCCGAAATACGCGACCACTGAGCCGATGACGAAGAACGTGAGCCCCTCGCCGATCGAATGGGCGGTGCTCCAGAGCCCGTACATGCGGCCGCGTTCCTTGTTGGAGAACCACGCCGTCATCGCCACGACGCCGCCCGGCGCGCCGAAGCCCTGGAACCATCCGTTGATGCCCCAGATCACGGCGGCGACGACGACTGTATCGGCGAAGCCCATGCCGATGTTGCAGATCGCCGTCATCAAGAAGCCGAAGGTGAGGAACACGCGCATGTTGGCGTGGTCCGCCAGAAAGCCGTTTGTGAGCTTGCCGAGCGCGTAAGTGTAAAAGAGCGCCGAGCCGATCAGGCCAAACTCGGCCGGCGTGAAGATGCCGGCGTCGATCATCGACGGCTTCACCATGCCGATGGCCAATCGGCAGGTGTAGATCAAGCCATAGCCGACGGTGATGGCGAACATGACGCGGAAGCGATTGCTGCGGAACAGCGCGTCGATCTGCTTCTGATCTTGCATCAGAGGTGCGTCCACGGCGGTGGCGAACCCACTCAACAATCTGCCAATCAAAGCGCTTCCCCTTTTGGTTTTTCTTGTTGTTGGTCAGGTCTTCTTGGCGGCGATCCAGGCGTGCGCGGGATCGTTCTTGAAGATCCATTTGCGTTTCGGCCCGGCCATCACGTTCAGATAATAGAGATTGTAACCGTGCGGCGCGCCGACGGGATGGTACCCGCGCGGCACCAGAACGACATCGCCATCCTCGACGCAGACGGTTTCATCGAGCGTGCGGTCGTCGGTGTAGACGCGTTGAAAGGCGAAACCCTGCGGCGGGTCGAGGCGATGGTAGTAGATTTCCTCGAGCGCGGTTTCGGTGGGTTGCGCGTCCTGATCGTGCTTGTGCGGCGGGTAGCTCGACCAATGGCCGCCGGGCGTGATCACTTCGGCCAGCAGCAGGCTTTCGGCGGTTTCGGTTTCCGGCAGGATGTTGCGCACGTAGCGCGTGTTGGTGCCCTGGCCGCGCGTTTCGGTGCTGATCTGCTCCGGCGTGATCAAGCGCGCTTGACCACGATCGGCGCCGGGGGCCGTGCAAACGGCGACCTCTAGTGCGCTGCGCGCGGTGATCGCGTATTCGGCGCCGGCGGGCGCGTACACCGCATAAGGCGGCTTGTCCTCGAACACGCTGGCGCGGGCGCCGATGTTTTCGAACGTCTCGCCACCGACTCGCACGTCGCATTTGCCGGAGAGAATGACGAGGCAGCTTTCACGAGTTGCTTCGCCGCCGCTGGCGCTTTCGCCGCGCGCGAGGGTCAACAGCTTGAAGCCGACGTAGGTCCAGCCGGCGCTTTCCGGCGTGATCTCCATGATGACGCCCTCATCTGTGCGGGGCTTCGGGCGGACGCGGAGATCGCTCATGGCATGGCCCTCAGATCAAACCGGCGGCGCTGGCTTCGCGCTTCAGCGTATCGAGGCCAAGTTGACCATATTCGCGCGGGTCGGCGAGTTTCGGATCTTGCTCAGCTTCAACGATGATCCAGCCGGAATAGCGGATTTCCTTCAGCGCACGCATCACGGCGCCGAAATCGATGTCGCCATCGCCGGGCACGGTGAACATGCCGGCGAGCACGCCGTCGAGGAAGCTCTTGCCGTTGGCGCGCGCGTGATCGTGGCGATTGCGGCGGATGTCTTTGCAATGCACGTGCGCGATGCGGGCGGGATGGTTTTGGATCACCGAGAGATAATCGATGCCGCCGAGCGCTGCGTGGCCGGTGTCAAGCGTGAGACCCACGGTGGGGCCGGTGGCTTTGATGAAGGCGGCGAGATCGGACGGACGCTCGACGATTGTGCCGAGGTGATGGTGATAGGCAAAGCGCAGCCCCTGCCCGGCGATGTAGTTCGCCACGCTCGTCATGCGCGCGCCGAACTCGGCCCATTCCTCGGCGCGCAGACGCGGCGTACTCTCCAGCGGCGCGCTGCGCGTTCCGTGTACGGCGTTGCTGGTCTCGGCAAACACGAACACCGTGGAGCCCATGGCTTTCAGCAGCGCCAGGTGCGGCTGCAGCGCCTCGATCTCGGCTTCAGCGGTTTGCTTCAGCAGATTGCCGCTGTACCAGCCGCCGACGAGCGCGAGATTGTGGGGCGCGAGCGTGGATGTGAGCGCGGCCGGCTCGCGCGGGAATTTTCCGCCGAGCTCGACGCCGTCGAAGCCAATGTCGCGCGAGTCGCGCAGGATGGTTTCGAGCGGCGTATCGCCGCCCAGCTCCGGCATGTCGTCGTTCACCCAGGCGATCGGGCTGACGCCAAAGCGGATGCTCATTGTTTCGTCTCTTTCGGGTTGATTTTGTCTTCGTAGATTTCGCGGGCCTCGCGGACGGCGGCGCGGTCCGACACTTCCGGCACCGCGACATCCCACCACCAGCCGCCGGCTTCGGTGGTTTTCATCGGGTCCGTGTCGATGACGATCACACTGGTGCGGTCGGCCGTCTTGGCGCGCGCGAGCGCGGATTCGAGGGAGGCGATAGAGTCGGATTTTTCAGCGAGGGCGCCGAGGCTTGCGGCGTGGCCGACGAAATCAACGTCCGGCAATGTGTCGTGCGCTGTGTCGACGAGCAGATTGTTGAAGCTTTCAGAGCCGGTGGAGCGTTGCAGACGGTTGATGCAGCCATAGCCGCGATTGTCGAGCACAATGATGGTGAGCTTCTTGCCGAGCATCACCGAGGTGGCGATCTCGGAATTCATCATCAGGTACGAGCCGTCGCCGACCATGACGATCACGTCGCGCTCCGGCGCGGCGATCTTCACACCGAGACCGCCAGCGATCTCGTAGCCCATGCAGGAGAAACCGTATTCGAGATGGTAACCGCCGGGGCGCGCAGTGCGCCAGAGCTTGTGCAGTTCACCGGGCAAGCCGCCAGCGGCGCAGACGACGACGCTGGTGTCATCGCTCGCGCGTTGCACCGCGCCGATGACGTGTGCGTCGCTCGGCTTGTCCGGGCCGCTTGGCATGGCAGTTGCGGCGTCGACCGCTTTGTTCCAGGCGCTTGCGCGGCGCGCGTTTGCGTCGCGCCAGGCTTGCGGCGCGCGCCAGCCTTCGAGTTTGGCGGCCAGTGCATCGAGCACGCTGGCGGCATCGCCGACAACGGCGTCTGCGCCGTGCTTGTGCGCGTCGTGCGGCGCGACATTGATTTGGATCAACTTGCAGCCGTCGCGTTCAAACAAGGTGCGTGAGCCGCTGGTGAAATCTTGCAGGCGCGTGCCAATGGCAACCACCAGATCGGCTTCGGCGGCGGCTTCGTTGGCGGCGCTCGATCCAGTGACGCCGATGGAGCCGAGCGCGCTGACGTGGTTCCACGCCAGCGCGCCCTTCCCCGCTTGTGTCTCGCCAACAGGCAGCCCCGTCTCATTGGCGAAACGCGAGAGCATGGTCTCGGCGCCGGCATAGAGCACGCCGCCGCCGGCGATCAGCATGGGCTTCTTCGCCGTTCGCAACGCATTGGCGAGCGCGTCGATGTCGCGCGCTTCGGGTTGCGGCTTGCGCGCGCGCCAGACGCGGCGCTCGAAGAAGGTCGCGGGATAGTCAAACGCCTCGGCCTGCACGTCTTGGCAGAATCCAAGCGTCGCTGGGCCACAATTGACGGGATCAAGCAGCGTCGTCATTGCGCGCGGCAGTGCGTCGAGGATTTGCTCGGGGCGCGTAAGCCGGTCGAAATAGCGCGACACCGGGCGGAAACAATCATTGGCGGAGACCGTGCCGTCGGCGAAATCCTCAATCTGCTGCAGCACGGGATCGGGGCGACGCGACGCATACACATCACCCGGCAACAGCAGCACCGGCAACCGGTTCACGTGCGCCAGCGCGGCGGCGGTGACCATGTTGGTGGCGCCGGGACCGATGGAGGTGGTGCAGATCATAGCGCGACGGCGGCGCATTTGCTTGGCATACGCGATCGCTGCGTGCGCCATCGCTTGCTCGTTGTGCGCGCGGTAGGTCGGCAGAGCTTCTCGCGCGGCGTAGAGCGCTTCACCAAGGCCGGCGACGTTGCCGTGGCCGAAGATGGCCCAGACGCCGGCAAAATATGGAAGCTCGACGCCGTCAACCTCGACATATTGCTGCGCCAGATAGCGGATCGTGGCCTGTGCGGCGGTGAGGCGAAATGTGCGCGCCATGGCTTATCTCGCACGCGCCTTGGCGCTGCGCCAAGCGTCCACAAGGGCGCCGAAATTCGTGGCCAATTCGTCGATGGCCGCCGCATCATCGATTTCGCGCTTGAACCAGCGTTCGGCGGCAGCGTTGAAGATGGTGCGCCCAACCGCGAAGCCTTTGACGATGCCAGCGCCGCCCGCGACCGCGAAGGCGCGGATCAATTCTTCCTTGGGAATTGAAAGCCCAAGCAGCACGACGCCACGGCAATGGCGATCATGGGCGAGGATCACGCGCTCGATATTGGCCCAGGACGTGGCGTCCGACACCGGTTCGAGCTTCCACCAATCAGGACGGATGCCGAGATCGTACAACCGCTGCATCGCGCGCGACACGGTGGCGGAGTCGACGGCGCCATTCTTGGAGGCGATGATCTCAAGCAGGAATTCGTGACGGGTTTTGCGGCAAGCGTCGAACAGGCGCAGCAATTGGCGTTCCTGACGCGCGCGCAGATCTTCCGGATCGTCGGGGTGATAGAGCGCCAAGCACTTTACAACGTGATTGAGCGGCCATTGCGCGATCTCGGTGGCGACATCGCCGGACGCTTCAAATTCCAGCGGACACGATTGCGGCAGCTCGATCGGCCGGCCGATCCAATACGGGCGATCCGCCGCTTGCTCCAACGCGCGCATGCCGAAGCGGCCATCGAGCAGAATGCCGAAGCGCGCGTCGTCGCCGCCCGAGACTTTATCGACCGCGCGCAGCGCGAGGGTTTTGAAGGTGGAGATTTCCTCGACGCCAACGCCGCAGGCGCGCGCGAGATCGTCAAACTGATTGCGGTGATCGATCGCAAGCACCGCGAGCTCGTCGTAGCGGCCGTGGCGGGTGGTGGCCCAGTGCAGATGTTCGAGATCGGCGTCGTCACGCAGGCGGTGCGGGCGCGGTCGATCGGACAAGAAGAACTCCATTTCAGGCCATGTCGGCATCGCCGGCGCGCAGCCGTGGCGCGAGACGACGATGGCGCCGGCGGCGTTGGCGATGGCGCAGCAACGCTCCAGCGGCAGATCGCGCAACCAACCGCGCAGAAAGCCGCTCATGAACGCGTCGCCGGCGCCGAGAACATTATAGACTTCGACGTTGAAACCCGGACCGGAGACGCCCTCTTCCAGCTTTTTCGGGATCGCAGCGGGAAACACCACGCAGCCATCGGGACCGCGTTTGCAGACGAGCAGTGCTTGCGTCCGCGCGCGGATCGCTTTCAAGGCGGCGATGGTATCGGTGCTGCCGCCGAGAATGTGAATCTCTTCCTCGGTGCCGACGATGAGGTCGCAAAGCGGCAAGACCTTCTGCAGCTCGGCGGTGACGGCGGCGTGCGCGACGAAACGATTCTCGCCCATGTCGCGCGCGGCCAGGCCCCACAGCACCGGGCGATAATCGATGTCGAACACCACTTTGCCGCCCGACGCCTTGGCGATCTCGGCGGCGCGCACGCTGGCGGCGCGCACATTGGGTTGCGACAGGTGCGTGCCGTTGATCAGGATTGCTGCGCTGGACCGGATGAAAGCTTCGTCGATGTCGGCCGCGTCGAGCGCCATGTCGGCGCAATTCTCGCGGTAGAAAATCAGCGGGAAGGTCTCGCTGTCGCGGATGCCGAGCACGACGAGCGCGGTAAGCCGTTCGGGATCGGTGATGACGCCATCGACGTGGACGCCCTCGCGCTGAAGCTCCTCGCGGATGAAGCGGCCCATGTGATCGCCGCCGACGCGGGTGATGAGGCCGGCGCGCAAACCCAAGCGCGCGGCGCCGATGGCGGTGTTGGTGGGGCTGCCGCCGACATATTTGGCGAAGCTGCCCATGTCCTCGAGCCGCCCGCCGGCCTGCTGACCGTACAGGTCGACCGAGGAGCGGCCGATCGTGATCAGATCAAGCGTGCGCCGGGACTGCGCCATCGAGCGTCTCTCGCGCCTTTGCGCGCCGACCGACCATCCGGTGCGACGATTTGAAAAATATATTCTATGGCGTTTTATTCTGCAACATTCGTTTCACATGTTCCGCAGGCCGTTTCAGGCCCGCTTGCGGCCCTTGGCAGGCCGGCCGCCGCGCTCGCGTTCTTGTGTGGCCGCGAAAGCGTAGGAAATGACCAGGGCCTGCGCCAAACAGATCGAGGCGGCGAGCGAACGGAACTTACGAATTTCAGCTTCGCGCACCTGCAGAACCAGCGATGCCGGCTTGGCGACCGGGTTCACGAGCGAATCGCTGATGGCGATCACGTCGGCGCCACGGCTGACGGCGGCCTCGACGGCCTTCACCGTCTCCTCCGCATAGGGGTGGTAACTGACGGCGATCAGCAGATCGCCCTCGCCTATGGATCCCATTTGCTGACGCGTCAGCCCGCCGACGCCATCGACGAACACGGTTTTCTTGTTAACCTGCTGCAGCGAGTACGCGAGATAGGACGACACCGGCAGCGAGCGCCGGAATCCCATCACGTAAACGGTTTCCGCTTCCGAAATCAGCTTGACGGCGCGGCGCATATCTCCGGCGTCGAGCAATTCACGCAGATTGTTGAGGGCGAGAATGTTGCCCTCGATGAATTCCGAGGCGACGTCGGCAGGGCCGCCGGCTTCGCGGCTATCCACCGTATCGGTGAATTGGCGCACGCGCTCGCCGTACCCCAGCACGGCGCTGCCGGCGATCAGCCCATCGCGGATCACCTTCTGCATCTGGCTGGCGCTCTCGAAGCCGATCGCCTTGGCGAAGCGCACAATGGCCGACGGCTGCACGCTGGCGCGCTCCGCGATCACGGCCAGGGTTTCAAGGGCGACGGCGTTGGGCTCGTCCAGCACATAGCGGGCGATTTGCTGCAGGCGTTTGCTGAGTTCGTCGTAACGATCCAGAATCGCCTGGCGCAGCTCGTCAGAGTTGCGCGGAGGACCTTTATACGTGGCCATGCCAGCTCCCATCCGGCATAGAATATATTTTCCGCAGATGGAACGCAATCAAGCTGGCGTGTCTGGCTTGATCGATTCAGAATTTTCGTTCCATAATAGTGGTTCGTTGCAATGAACGTTCTGTTTTGCTCCGGCGCGCAAGGCCGGGCGGTGTTTTACGGCGGGTAAGAGACATGTCTGAGAAGCTTCCGATCGCCCTTTTGGGCGCCGGGCGTATGGGATCGATCCACGGTCGCAACGCGGCGCAGCACCCGAAGCTGGAGCTGCGCTACATTGTCGATACCGACGCGGCTTTGGGCGGCGCGCTTGCAAACGATCTGGGCGCCAAGCTTGTCAGCCTGGACGATGCGCTGGCCGACAAGGCGCTGGCCGGCCTGGTGATCGCCAGCTCGACCGACATGCACCTCGAGCACAGCTTGATCGGCGCCAAGGCCGGCAAGGCGATGTTCTGCGAAAAGCCGATCGACCTCGATCTGGCCAAAGCGCGCACCGCGGCAAGCGCGTTTGGGCCGGACGTGCGTTACGTGCTGGGCTTCAACCGCCGCTTCGATCCCAACATTCGCGCGCTCAAGACGAAGCTGGATGCCGGCGCGATTGGCGGCTTGGAAACGCTGAACATCATCAATCACGATCCGGCGCCGCCGCCGCCGGCCTTCATTCCGCGTAGCGGCGGCCTGTTCAAGGATTTCACCATCCATGATCTCGACCTCGCCACGTGGCTGATGGGCGAACCGATCAGCGAAATTTTCGCGACCGCCAGCTGCCTGGTGGACAAGGCGATCGCCGAGGCGGGCGACGTCGATACGGCAAAAGTGATCTTGAAGACCGCGACCGGCAAATTGTGCGTGATCTCCAACACCCGCCGCAGCGGCTACGGCTATGACCAGCGCGTCGAGGCGTTCGGCGCCAAGGGCATGCTCAATGTCGGCAATGTGCGGGAAAGCACGGTCGAGCTGTGGAACGAGGCCGGCGCGCTGGCCGAGCCGATCAAGCCGAACTTCCTCACCCGCTATGGCGCCTCCTACGCCGCAGAAATGGACCATTTCGCCGATGTCGCCACCGGCAAGGCGCGCTCGTCGGTTGGCTACGATGCGGGGCTGAACGCGCTGATCCTGGCCGAAGCGGCGGCGGCGTCGTACCGCGCCAATGCGCCCGTCAAACTCTGAGATTTCGAGGACAACATGCACAAGATCGCTCTGATCGGCGCTGGCCGCATCGGCAAAATCCACGCCGCCAATGTGACCGCGCAACCGGGCTTGCAGCTCGCGTGTGTGGTCGATCCGGTGGCGGAGTCCGCGCGCGGCATCGCTGAGAGCTACGGCGCGCGCGTCGCCGATCTCGACGCGGCGTTGGGTGATGCGAGCATCGCCGGCGTGATCGTGGCGAGCTCCACCGACACGCACCTCGATTACGCGCTGCGCGCGGCGGAGGCCGGCAAAGCGATCTTCTGCGAGAAACCGCTCGATCTCGATCTCGCCCGCGCGGAAGCGGCGCGCGATCGGTTTGCCTCGCTGAAGGCGCGTCTGTTTCTGGCGTTCAACCGCCGCTTCGATCCGAACTTCCAGGCGCTGAAAGCGAAGCTGGAGTCTGGCGCGGTGGGCGCGCTGGAAACGTTGCACATCACCAGCCACGACCCCTCGCCGCCGCCGCATGGCTACATCCCCGTGAGCGGCGGGCTGTTCAAGGACATGGCGATCCACGATTTTGACATGGCGCGCTGGATGCTCGGCGAAGAGCCAAGCGAAGTGTACGCAGCCGGCGCATGCTTGGTGGATGCGGAAATCGGCAAGCTCGGCGACATCGACACCGCCAAGACGATCCTGCGCACGCCGAGCGGCAAACTCTGCGTGATCTCCAACAGCCGCCGCAGCGGCTACGGCTACGACCAACGCATTGAGGCGTTCGCCGCCAAAGGCGCACTGCGCGCGGCCAATGTGGTGGAGAGCACGGTGGAGGTGTGGAACGAGACCGGCGCACAAGCCGACGCGTTCCAGAATTTCTTCCTGGCGCGCTACGCCGAAGCCTATCGCCGCGAAATGGCGCATTTCGCCGACATGCTGGTGAACGGCACGAAGGCGTCAATCGGTTACGAGGACGGCGTCGCCGCCTTGCGCCTGGCCGAGGCCGCGGACGCTTCGATGCGCGCCAACGCGGTGACGCAGCTCTAAGACTTTCTCACATCAAGCAGCGCAAAAAGAAGCGGCCCCTTTTGGGGGCCGCCGCCGCTTGACGCGGCATCAAGTGGACAAGGGAAGTCTTAGAAGACGGCGCGCAACGTCAGCATCACCGTCGGCGAGGAATTCTCACGCTCGACCTCGAACTCGTCGACGTCGTTGAGGATCATCGCGTCGCGGAGCTCGATGGCGGTGTCGCCATCATAATTCTTCTCCGCTTGGATGCTGTCGGCATCGAGGATGTTGTTGCCGACGAGGCGCATCACGAGATGGTCGGTGAAGCGGTGCTCGACGAACACTTCGAGATTGCCGTCGTACCATTGGTTCTCGATCTCGCCGAGGAAGGTCGACACCGAGAGGCCCTGCTTGCGATAGCTGAAGCCGAAGCTGGAGTTCCACGACGGCACGTTGTGGGTGATGCCCCAATTGTAGACGTAATCGGGTTGCGCGTTGAACGTGGCTTCGATGCCGGTGAACGGTTCGACGCGCGAGGAGTCGAGATCCGTGTAGTTGGCGAAGAAGCCGGTTTCCGGCAGGCCGATGAATTCGAGCGGCGTCGACACGTCGAGCTCCCAACCGGAGACTTCGCCATCGCCGATATTGTCGAACGTGTAGATGAAGCCGCCGCCGCCCGAGACCGCGCCGGTGTTGACGAGGCTGATCAGGTCGCTGACGTCGCGATGGAAGTAGTTCACGCCGATGATGCCGCGGCGGCCGAGGCGGTGCTCGTAACCGATGTCGTAGCCCCAAGCCGATTCGATGCCGAGATCGGGATTGCCGACGGTTTCGTCGTCATCGCCCGGGGTTTCTTCATCCGCGAACGGCACCAATTGGTCGATCGACGGGCGACGCACGGTGCGTGCGTAGCTGGCGCGGATCTGGCCGCTTTCGGTGATGTTCCACTGCACGTGCGCCGAAGGATTGATCTCCTGGCTGTCGCTGGAGCCGCTGAGCAGCGCCGTCGACGTTTCGGTGTCGGTGTTTTCCACCCGCACGCCGAGTTGCACGGTGAGCGCGGGCGTGAAGCCCAGTTCGGTCATCGCGTAGACGTCGAAGCGGCGCTCCTCGAAGTTGAACGTGCCGCTGGTGCCCGGCGCCAACACCTCCTCGCCGGGGTCCGCGAAGTCGAGGTCGTTGTCGTCTTCGAAGATGCGCTGAGCGAGATCGCGCGTCTTGTTCTTCCAAGCTGCGCCGACTTCAAACTCAAAATTGGCCAGACCCATGCTCTGCGCGAAGGCGTCGGAATCGAAGGTCAGCGCGCCATCGAGCGAGATTTCCTGATCGTCGGTATCGATGGAGGTGCGCTCGCCCTCTTCCGGGTCGCCGTCGAACACGGCGGTGGAGAAATCGTCCTCGACATTGTCTTCGAGGAAGCGCGCGTAGCGGAATTGGCTTTCCACCGACCAGGACGGGCTCAGGACGCCTTCATAAAGCATCGACAAGCCGTAGCTGTCTTGGGTGATGTCCTGGGTTTGGCGGAAGGTCTCGTTGATGTCCCAGGGATCGTTGGCGACGTTGCCGTTGTCGTCGCCGGTGCCCGGATCATCACCGGAATCGTCGGCGCGGAAGTAATTGATCCCGTTTTCGCTCTCTTCGCGGTTGGTGTTCAAGTAGAACACATCGGCGCGCAGCGTGTTGTCGCCGCCGAGCGCGAAGGTCAGATCGCCGTTGAACGAGATGTCGCGGCTGTCGCGGGTGTCGATTTGGTCTTGGTGCTCGATCGCGGCGGTGGACGGCGCGGCCGGATTAAACGCGTCCGGCTGGAACAGGTTGCGGCCGTCCTGGTCAGGATCGAAGCCCGGCGACGTGTCGTCAAACAGCTGCTGATCAAGCACTTTCACGTTGTAACGCTGCTGATAATCGAAGGTCGCGGACCAAGCGACGTTGCGATCATCGGTGCGGCCGGAGAACGAGACCGCGCCCAACGGACGCAGCTCTTCATTGTCCACGTCGTACAATGTGCCGACGCGCGCGATGACGCCCGGCGGCAAGCTCATGCCGTCCTTCAGGATGATGTTGATGGTGCCGCCGATGCCTTGGCTATCGATGTTCGCGCCCGGCGAACGCACGATTTCGACGCGATCGACGATTTCAGCGGGAATGCGATCGACGAACACCGAGCGATCGTTGCCGGCGCCGGGAATCGGGCGGCCATTGACAAGCACCTGCGTGAAGCCTTCCCCAAGGCCGCGCATTTGCGGGGCGTCGCGTTCGCCGATGTCGCTGGTGAAAGCGACGCCAGGCACGCGCGACAGCTGATCGCCGACCGAAAGCGGCTCAAAGTTTTCGAAGAATTCTTGGTCGTACACGAGTTCCGGGGCGACCGTATCGGTGCGGTTGCGATAGCGAATCTCGCCAGTGACGACGATTTCCTCTTCCTCCGTCACGCCAGGGTCTTGTTGCGCCATAACGGCGGTTGGCATCAGCCAGGTAGACAAGATGGTCGCGCTCAACGCGGCCAAACGCTTGGCAAACATAGACGGTCCTCCCCTCGGCCGCGCTTCGTCCGCCCGCCGATGGCGCGCGTCGTACCGGCCTATTGTGACAGATGGATATTACGAACAAAAATTCCACGGCGCAACCGAATTAGAATTTCTCTTGCAGATTTGTCAGCGCGCTGTCAGCAATGCGTGGCAAAATAGGCACTCGAATTCGGGCCGCTGGCGTCATGCCGCAGCTGCGAGATCAGAGGGGACATCCATGAAAAAGAGTTTCGCCGCAGGCCTGTTGGCGACTGCCGCTTTGGTGGGCGGTTGCGCGACGAGCGCGACCGCGCCGAGCGCGCCGGCGCAGCCGGTGATCGCGCCGATCGCGGAAACAGAAGCGGCGGTCGGCGGTGACGCGAACGGCGCGACACTCGCGCTGAGCGCGAGCGGGCAAGCAATCGTTTTGGGTGCAGCGGAAGGCGGCGGCATCGAGTTCTATCGTCTCGACGGCGCGCGCGCGGGTGCCGCGCCATCACCGGCGGCAGTCGGCGTCGATGCGCGTCACGGCATGCCGCGCGGTGCTGAAGGCGCGGATTCGTGGGTGGTGGCCGCGCTCGATGGCGGCGCCAATCGCTTGCGCTTGTATGAGTTCAACGCCGCCACCGGCGCAGCGCGTGATCTCACGGCGCGTGACATCAACATTGGCTTCGCCGGTGAGAGCCTCTGCCTCTATCGCGATGCGCTCGATCGCAACACGTACGCGTTCGCGCTGGGCGGCGATGGCCAAGTCGCGCAGTTCGTTCTGTTTGGCGCCAATGGCCGCTTGGATGCGCAATTGGTGCGCCAGATCAATCTGGCGTCCGAAGTAAGTTATTGCGTCACCGACGATTCCAGCGGCGATCTCTATTTGGCCGAGCAAGCGGTTGGTGTTTGGCGTTTCGGCGCCAATCCGGAAGCCTTGGTGGTGCCCGAGCTGATCGACGCCGCGCGGCTTGGCCAGATCACCGAAGAAGTTGGCGGCTTGGCCATCTACAATGCGGGCGCCGCGAATTATCTGATTTCGTCGGATTCCTCGGCCAACGCGTTTCATGTGTACGATCGCAACGCCGATCATCGCTTTGTCGGTTCGTTCCAAATTGGCGCGAGCCAAGGCGGCGTCGATGCGGTGGAAGCGGCGGGCGGGCTCTTCGCCTCCAGCATGCCGCAAGGCGCGCGGCTGCCGCAGGGCATGCTGATCGCCACCGACGACAGCAACGAAGGCGGCATCAATTTCAAGATCGTGTCGTGGGCCGATGTCGCGGGCGCGCTCAATCTTGCGGCGGGCACGCCCGTCGATCCGCGCGTGGAGATCGCCTCGCCGATCGCAACCGTCACGGCGAGCCTGGAAACGCCGCCGGTGGAAACCGATGGCGACGCCGCAGACGATCCGGCGATCTGGGCGCACCCGACCAATCCGGCGCTCAGCCTGATCATCGGCACGCAAAAGCAATCCGGGCTTTACGTGTACGATCTCAATGGCGCGGTGCTGCAATTTCTGCCGGACGGGCGCATGAACAATGTCGATGTGCGCTACGGCTTCCGGCTTAACGGGCAAAGCGTGTCGCTGGTGACGTCGAGCAATCGCACCAATGATTCGATCTCGATCTATCGCGTCGATCCAAATGCGCGACGGCTGGTGAATGTCGCCGACGGCGTGCAGCCGACGGGCTTCGCCGATCCGTACGGCCTGTGCATGTACAACAGCGCGCGCAGCGGACGCTCGTTCGTGTTCGTCAACGACACCGAGGGCGGCATGAAGCAATGGGAATTGCTGGATGCCGGCAATGGCCGCGTGCGCACCAATCTGGTGCGTGAGTTCAGTTTCTCGAGCCAAACCGAGGGCTGCGTCGCCGACGACGCCAACGGCGTGCTGTACGTGGCGGAAGAAGATGTGGGCCTGTGGCGCTTGAGCGCCGAGCCCGATGGCGGCGATGCGCGCACCTCGGTGACGACCGTCGCCGGCAACGACGCGATTAAGGACGACCTCGAAGGCATCGGTCTCTACGCGCTCGACGCCACGCGCGGTTACCTGGTGCTCTCCAGCCAAGGCAACAACACCTACGCCGTGTTCCGGCGGGAAGGCGCGAACGAATATGTTGGCTCGTTCGCGGTGGTCGCCGACGGCGCACGTGGGATCGACGGATCGTCGGAAACCGATGGGCTCGAGGTGAGCAGCGCCAATCTCGGCGGCATCTATGGCCACGGCCTGTTCGTGGCGCAGGACGGGCGCAACGTCGCGCCGGCGGAAAACCAGAACTTCAAGCTGGTGCCGTGGTCGTCGATTGCGCGGGCGATGAACCTGGAAGAACGCTGAACGCCAAGTCTAGCGCGAGATTGACTCGATCTCGCGCTAGAACGCGCCTTGGGCGCTAAGCCCAAACATGGCGCCGGCGCCGCGGTCGCGGAACGCATCGGCATCGAACGGCCCAGCACGATCGGGATCGAAGAAGCGGCGCTCGCGGCGGTCTTCGGGCGACCCCAAATTCGCGGCGAACACACGCAGCTTCATTCCTGGGACGCGGGTGGTTTCCGCCCACACGGAAAGTTCGTGCGCTTCGAGTTCGTGCGACACGCGGTCGAGCCGGAATTCCGGCGTCTCGCGCTCTTGCTCGATATCGACGCCCCACGCGAAACGCTGTGCGGTGAAATCCTGGCGGAAGGCGATGGTCAGCGCGCTTTCTTCGATCTCGGAGATGGCGCGCGTCTCGCCGGTGAGCGGGTCGGTGACGGCCGAATGCTGCCACAGCGTCTCCGCACGCAGGCGCGCATTGGGCAACAGCGGCACACCGATTTCGAACGACGCGCGGACGCCAGACAAACGCGCATCGCCAATATTGCCGCGCGCGTCGAACTGATCGCCAGGCGCGCCGAGAACGACAAAATCGAGCGTGTCTTCGATCGCCCAATGAAACAAGGTCACCGCCAATGCGCCGGATGTGCCGAAGCGCCAATCGCCGGCGGCCTCGATGCGCCACGAGCTTTGCGGCGCCAAGGCGGGATTGCCGGCTTCGACCGACGCGTCGTCGATTTCGGCGCCGGCGACGAAATCCTCGAAGTCCAATTGCTCCACGTCGCGGTAGATTCGTAACCGCAGCTGATCGTCGTCGCCCAAAGCGCGGATCAATTGCAGCGACGGCTTCCAGAACATCAGCTCCGCCACGGTTTCGGAATCGCCGCTTTGGGTGAGGCGCGACGCCTCGACGGCCAAGCTCGCCTCCCCGGTCCAACGCGGCGCTGGGCGCCAGCCGAAGGTGGCGAACGCTTCGAGGCGCTCTTCTTCGACGCGCACGTTCGCGGACGGCAACACAACCGGGATCGGGCCAGAACCATCATCTTCGGTCAGCGCTAGTCGCTGCTCGAGGGTGTTGAGTGCGGCTTCGGCGCCGAAAGATATTTGGTGGCCTTCGCCCAGCCCGCGTTCAGCGGCGATGCGGAGAATGGTCTCGCCGCTGTCCAGCCGCACCTGCTCGCGCGCGGACTCATCGAATGCGCCGATCGCATCGAGCGAGACGGCTTCTTCCTCGCTCTCCAATTTGCGCCGGGTGGCGAGCCCGGTGAGTTCGGTGGTCCAGCCCGCGTGCTCGCGGGTCCAGCCGAAGCCGGCTTCGAACGCGTCTTCGCGCTCGGTCTCTTCGACGCTCTCGAACGCGGAGGAAGCGCCAAGAGCCGAAAACGCGCGGATGCCAAGTCGGCGATCGGATTCGCTGCGGCTGAGTTGCGCCGTCAGAGATGCGTCACCGCCCGCAAAACGGCGCGCTCAGTTCGCCGGAGACGCTGGCGTCACGGTCGTCGGCGTTGAGGCGTTCGATTTCGGAACCGCTGAACGCGGCTGCCGCGTCGTGGAAGATCGAATTGCCTCGATACGACCCGTGCGCCTGATCCCATGCCGCTGACAAGGTGTACTCAGCATCGCCGCGACGACCCGACCACGCGGCTTGCGCGGCGGGCGAGACGCGCCTATCGCGCGCCTGCTCAAGTTCGGCGCTCCAGACGCCCTCGCCGGCGCCGGCGCGACGGATAATGTTGATGCGCACCGATTGTGCATTGGCCACGCCAGCGCCGGCGCCCCGCATGAGCTCGATGCGCTCGACCTCGCTGGCGGGGATGCGGTCGAGGATGTCGCTCAGCGCCTGCGCCTTGGCGGTGGGCGCGGCGCCGTCGATCAGCACATTGCCCGCCGCGCCGGAAAAGCCACGCCGCTCCTCCCCCTCGGATACGGTGAAGCCGGGGATGCGCTCGGCCATGTCGAGCGCCGTCTGTGGCGAGAATTGCGCGAAGAAATCGGCTTCGTAGGTGACCGTCTGCTGTGCTTCGGCGGCCTCCTGCGCGTAGGCGGGCGCCGCGCAGAGTGCGATCACCGCCAAAGGACGCAAAATCATCAAAATCGTCCCCCGACGTATTCAAAAGCGCGCCGCGCCAGAATATTCGTTCTAGCTACGCGTACCGCGCTGACAGGACACTGACGCGGCATTGACGGCGATGGCGCGCAGGGCTTGAGTCCATGCTCTCAGGGAGGCGATCCGCCGGAATGGAAGCTTTGGTCGACCCGTACGGACGCGCGATCACGTATCTGCGTGTGTCGGTCACCGATCGTTGCGATCTGCGCTGCGTCTATTGCATGAGCGAGCGCATGCAGTTTCTGCCCAAAGCGGAGGTGCTCTCGCTGGAAGAATTGGATCGCCTCTGCGCAGCGTTCGTCGCGCGCGGGGTGCGAAGGCTGCGGTTTACGGGCGGCGAGCCGCTGGTGCGGCGCGGCTTGATCGACTTGCTGAGCAATGTCGGGCGCCATCTGCGCAGCGGCGCGCTGGAAGAAATGACGCTGACCACAAACGGCGTGCAATTGGCGCATTTTGCGGAGCCGCTGGCCCGCGCGGGCGTCAAGCGCGTCAATGTTTCGCTGGACAGCCTGGATCGCGAGACGTTTGCGCGCATCGCCCGTCGCGATCGTTTGCCGGATGTGCTCGCCGGCATCGATGCAGCGCAGGCTGCCGGCCTCAAGGTGAAGATCAACGCAGTGGCGCTGAAACACGACAACGCGCACGAGCTCCCGAACCTGATCGAATGGGCGCACGCGCGCGACTGTGATGTCACTTTGATCGAAGCGATGCCGATGGGCGAGATCGAGCCGGATCGCAGCGAACAATTCATATCGCTGGCGGGCGTGCGCGCGGACCTTGAAAGCTTTTGGACGCTCCACGATTTGCCTGATCGCACCGGTGGGCCGGCGCGGTATGTCAGCGTGAAAGAAACCGGCGGCCGCTTGGGTTTCATCACGCCGCTCAGCCACAATTTCTGCGACGGCTGCTCGCGCGTGCGGCTCACCTGCACCGGGCGGCTTTACCTGTGCCTCGGCCAAGACGCATCGGCGGACTTGCGCGCGCCGCTGCGGGCCGGCGCGCGCGACGACGCGGTGCACGCGGCGATCGACGAAGCGATCACGCGGCGCCCGAAGGGACACGACTTCCGCATCGCGCCGCGCGCACAGCCGGCAGTAGCGCGGCACATGTCGGTGACCGGGGGATGAAGGTGCTGTTCTTCGGATCCTTGCGCGAGGCCGCCGGCGTCCCCGAGCTTGAATGTGCGCCGCCGGCAGACGTCGCGACGCTTGCCGATTTGCGCGACTGGCTCAGCGCACGCGATCCGGCGCTTGGCGCGGCGGTGCGGGCGCGCGGCGTGCGTGTGGTGCGCGATCGCGCCTTCGCGCCGTTCGATACGCCGATCGCTGGTGCGCGAGAAATCGCGTTTGTGTCTCCGTTGAGCGGCGGCTGAGATGAACGAGACTTTGCTCCTGCTTACGCTGGCGATTGCCGTCGCGGCTGCGCTTTACTCCTCTGTCGGTCACGGCGGCGCTTCGGCGTACATCGCTTTGATGGCTTTGGTGGGTTTGGCGCCGGAGGAAATTCGGCCAGCCGCGTTGGTGTTGAATATCGCGGTGGCCGGCATTGGCGCTGTGCGTTACCTGCGCGCGGGGCGGTTCGATTGGAATGTATTCTGGCCGTTCGCGCTCACCGCGATTCCGGCCGCGTATTTCGCCGGACGCATCGACCTACCGGAGGAGATCTATCGCCCCCTGCTCGCCACCGCGTTGGCGGCGGCGGCGTTGCGTTATTTGTTGTGGCCGCAGATCGACGCGATCAAGCCAAGCAAGGCGCCGCGCAAGATCGTGGCGCTGCCCGCCGGCGCGGCTTTGGGCGGCTTGGCCGGGCTGACCGGCATTGGCGGCGGGGTGTATCTTTCACCGCTGCTGGTGTTTGCCGGCTGGGCCGATCCCCAGCGCGCGACCGGCATTGCCGCGTGCTTCATCGTCGTCAATTCGCTCGCCGGATTGGCGGGACGCTGGTCGTCGCTGGCGGCGTTGCCGAGTTATCTGCCGTGGCTTCTCGGCGCGGCTTTGCTGGGGGCGGCGATTGGAACAACGTTGAGCCTAGCGAAGCTCGACAAGAAAGGCGTGCTGCGTGTGTTGGGCGTCGTGCTCGGTGTCGCGGCGGCGGCATTGGTGAGCTGATGCGCGTGGTGGTGACCACAGCGGCGATCGATGTTGCGCAGGAACTGGCGCGCTTCACCGATAAAGGCGCGGGCGCGATGGCGAGCTTTGTCGGTTATTGTCGCGCGCGATCGCATGAGCACGCGGTCGAGCGCTTGGAGCTGCAGCATTATCCGGGTTTCACCGAGGCCGAGATCGAGCGCCTGGCCGGAGAGATCGCGGCGCGGCGCGATGTGGCAGACGTGCTGGTGATCCATCGCGTCGGCGCCATCGACGCGGGCGAGGCAATTGTGCTCGCCGCCGCGCTGAGCGCGCATCGCGCGGCGGCGTTCGCGGCGGTGAGCGATGTGATGGACCTGCTCAAAACCGAAGCGCCGATCTGGAAGCAGGAAATCGGACCCGACGGCGCGCGCTGGATCGAACCCAGCGCCGAAGACCGCGCACGGCGCGACGCACTCAAGGATCAGCCATGACAGAACCACCTCTGGGCGGCCGCATCGATGCCAGCTTGCCGTTCAAACCGGTGCGCATCGCGGTGCTTACGGTCTCAGACACGCGCGATGAGGAAAGCGACACCTCAGGCGCGGTGCTGGCGGCGCGGATCGCGCGCGATGGGCATGTGGTGGCGTCGCGCGCGTGGGTTGGCGATTCTGTTGTCGAGATACAAACGCAAGTGCGCCAATGGATCGCCGCGACGGACATCGACGCCATCATCAGCACGGGCGGCACCGGCCTGACCGGGCGCGATGTGACGCCCGAAGCATTGCGACCGCTGTTCGAGAAGGAAATCGATGGTTTCGCCAATGTGTGGCACATGGTGAGCTACCAAAGCGTCGGCCTCTCGACGCTGCAATCACGCGCCTGCGCGGGCGTGAGCAACGGCACGTTCATATTCGCCCTGCCCGGCTCGAACGGTGCGTGCAAGGATGGTTGGGACAAAGTGATCCGTTGGCAGCTCGATAGCCGGCACATGCCGTGCAATCTGGTGGAGATCATGCCGCGCCTGACGGAGCAATGAGATGGCCGATCGCTTAACACATCTCGACGAGGCCGGCCGCGCGCGCATGGTGGATGTTTCCGACAAAGCCAGCACCGCGCGCGAAGCATTGGCGCGCGGGCGTGTGCGCATGGCAGCGGAGACGCTCGCACGCGCGAACGCCGGTGATGCGGCGAAGGGCGATGTGCGCGCGGTGGCGGAAATCGCCGGCGTGATGGCGGGCAAGCGCACGGCGGATCTTATTCCGCTTTGCCATCCGCTGCCGCTGGCGAGCCTGAAGGTGGAGATCGTCGCCGATGAAACACTGCCCGGCTTCATCGTCAGTGCGCGCGCCAAGACCAACGCGCAAACCGGCGTCGAGATGGAGGCGCTGACCGCCGTGTCGGTGGCGTGTTTGACGATTTACGACATGCTGAAAGCCATCGACCGCGCCATGGTGATCGAAGATATCGCGCTGATCGAGAAGAGCGGCGGCGCGAGCGGCGAATACAAGCGACCGGCGCCATGATCTCCGTTAAGGAGGCCCGAGCGCATATTCTTGCGAATGCCCAGCCAATGGGGGCGGAATCCATCCCGCTTGAGGTGGCGTTCGGACGAACATTGGCGGAATCGATCGTCGCGACGCGGGCGCAACCGCCGTTCGCGGCTTCGGCCATGGACGGCTACGCGGTGCGCGCCGCCGATACGCCGGGGACACTTGCATTGATTGGCGAAGCTGGCGCTGGACGTGCACTGTCGTGCGCGCTTGGCGCAGGCGAAGCCGCGCGCATTTTCACCGGCGCGCCGGTGCCGGAAGGCGCCGACGCCATTGTGATTCAAGAAGACGCCACGCGCGCAGATGATCGCGTCACCGCGCCACGCGTTGAAGCTGGAACACACGTGCGCGGCGCAGGCGGAGACTTTGTCGCTGGGGCCGTGCTGCTGAAGCCGGGACGTTTGCTTGATGGACCGGCGCTGACGTTGGCTGCGGCGGCGGGACGCGCGCATGTGCGGGCGGCGCGCGCGCCGCGCGTGGCGATCCTGACCGGCGGCGATGAGATCGTGCCGCCGGGCGTGACACCGGGGCCGACGCAGATTTTTGACTCGATCAGCGCGGGCCTTGCCGGGTTGGTCGCCGGTTGGGGCGCCGCGGCGACGATCTCCGCGCCGTTTGCCGACGACAGAGCCAAAATCGCCGCGCGGCTTGAGACGGCAATCGGCGGCTTTGATCTCACCATCGTGGTCGGCGGCGCTTCCGTGGGCGAGCACGATCATGCGCGTGCGGCGTTGACGATGGCGGGCGCGGACTTGCTGTTCGCGGGTGTCGCGGTGCGACCGGGCAAGCCGACATGGCTGGCGCGGCGGGGCGGCCATGTTGTGCTCGGTCTGCCAGGCAATCCAGCGTCGGCGTTGGTGTGCGCGCGCTTGTTCTTGCGACCGTTGCTGGAGCGGATGCTGGGGCGCGACGACACGCTTTCGCTCACGACGACCAATGCGCGCTTGCGGCGTGCGCTGGCGGCGAATGGCCCGCGTGAAACCTATTGGCGGGCGATGCATGAGGTGGACGACGACGGGCAATGTTGGGTGACGCCGTTCACGCAGCAGGATTCGTCGCTGGTGAGCGTGCTGGCCGCCGCGGATGCGCTGATTGTGCAAGCGCCACACGATGGCGCACGCGCGGCGGGTGGGCGTGTGCCTATTCTGGCGCTTTGAAACTCAGCACCAAGCCTTCTCGCGGCGGCGTGTCGCCGGCGGCGAGGCTCGCCCAGCTTTGCGCGATTGCGTCGGCGCCAACCAAATGCCGCGCGCTGACCAGAGCGCGCGAGGCGGCGTAGAACGCGCGCAAATCTCCCACCATGGCGGCGGCGAGTTCAGGTTGGGCGCTCATGCGGCCTTGTGCGTAGGTAGGTACGAAGAAGAATTCCGGCTTCGGGCCTTCCAGCGCGACGCGCGGGGAGAATCCGCCATCGGGCTTATCGGCCCAATCGGTCGCGCCGATCTGAATGCTGCGTTTCAGATTTGCGCCGAGTGCGCGGTGCGCGGCGGCGATCGTCTCGTCACGACCTAGGAAATCGAGATAGGTCGCGGCGCCATCGGCGTTGAGCGCGCTCATATCGTCGTAGGTGATCGTTTGGTGATAGAGGCCGGTGGCGCGCACATAATCGGCGTTGCGCGCCGATGTCAGCGCGACCAGCTGCGCATCACCCAATTTGCGCAATTGATGCGCAGTGGCGAGCGCGGTCTTGGACGACGCACTCGACATCACCACGACGCGCGGGCGATCCTGGTGCACGCAATCGGCGGCCCACCAGCCGGTGGCGTAGAGCGGGCGAAACAGACATTGCTCCGGCTCGAATGCGGAATCGTAGGCGGGATCGGCGGCGACATTGATGTATTGGTTGTAGACGGGCGCTTTAGCGGCGCGATGCGGCGCGCCGTCGACGAAGGCGCGCGCGCTCGCCTTCACCGGCGCAACATCCAGAGTTTCGCTGAGCGGGAGATATCCGTAGTAGCGCGCGCCCGGTTCGACATTGGCGGCGTTCGATTGCACGACGGTGGCGAAACCCCAGACTGGCGGGCACCCAAATCCTTCCGGAGCCGGGAAGAAATCCCAGTAGCCGAGCGGACCCGACCCCATCGCCGCGTAGGTGATGTTGTTGGCGGTGAGCGCGAACAGATCGAGGCGCAGGCGCGCGGCGCCATCCGCCAAGGCGCCGGGCGCGACGTCGGCCATGCGTGTGTCGCGCAGATCGGTCTTGCTGATGTGAAATTGAAGCATCGAGCGCCTCCTCCGTTCGTTTTACGCCCGCGCGGCGCACGCCATCAAGGCCGCCTTGCTTGACGCGGGCGCGATCCATTACGGTCAGGCATGAACGAACACATCGATTTCGCCGCTTTTCAGGAAATCCTGATCGTGCTCGGCGCGGTCACGTTGGTAATCCCGATTTTCCACCGCATCAAAGTGAGCCCGGTTCTGGGCTTTCTGTTGATCGGCATGATGATCGGCCCAACCGGCCTTGGCGGTTTGATCGGATCCGTGCCGGGTCTGGATTGGATCGTGATCACCGATCCCGAACGCATCGGCGTCGTGGCCGAGTTCGGCATCGTGTTTCTGATGTTCATGATCGGGCTTGAGCTGTCGTTCGAGCGCTTGCGGCTGATGCGGCGCTTGGTGTTCGGGCTGGGGCCGCTGCAATTGGTGCTATGCGCGGCGGTGATCGCCGGCATCGCGGTTCTGCTGGGGCAAGCGCGGCTTGATGCGATTGTGCTTGGTCTTGCGCTGGCGATGAGCTCGACGGCGGTGATCATTCAGGTGCTGTCCGAAGAAAAGCGGATGAACAGTTCGGTTGGTCGCACCAGCTTCGCGATTCTGCTGTTTCAAGACATCGCCGTGGTGCCGGTGCTGTTCGCAGTCGCCGTGCTGGCCGAGGGCGCCAGTTCTGGCGGGCTTCCAAGCTTCGCAGCGGCGTTGGCGCAAGCGGCGATCGCCATTGTTGTTGTGATTGCCGCAGGCCGCTTGTTGCTGCGGCCGCTGTTCCGCGGCGTCGCGCGCTCGGGCAGCCCGGAGCTTTTTCTCGCGGCGTGCTTGTTGGTGCTGCTCGGCGCATCCCTGGCGACGGCAGCGGCGGGCATGTCGATGGCGATGGGCGCGCTGCTTGCGGGCTTGTTGCTGGCGGAGACCGAGTATCGCCGTCAGATCGAAGTGCTGATCGAGCCGTTCAAAGGCCTCCTGCTCGGCGTGTTTCTGATCTCGATGGGCATGACCATCGATCTGTCGGCGATTGCGCGCATGCCGTTGCTGATCTTCGGACTGTGTATCGGCCTGCTGGCGATCAAAGGATCGCTGACTTGGGCGCTCTCGCGTCTGTTTCAGGCATCGCCGAGCACAGCATTGCAAACAGGTTTGCTGATCGGGCCGGGCGGCGAGTTCTCGTTCATAGTCTTGAGCGGCGCGGCGACGCTCGGCGTGCTTTCAACGCCAGTGGCGGAGATTGGGCTCATCGTCGCGGCGCTGACGATGGCGACGATCCCACTTCTCTCTGCGCTCGGCAAAGCGTTGGGCAAGCGCATGATTCCGTCGCGGATCATCGACGGTGCGCTGCACCTCCCGGACAATCTCGGCGACGAGCCGCGCGTGATCATCGCCGGCTATGGTCGCGTCGGCCAGGTCGCGGCGGACATGCTGACGCGTCACAAGATTGATTACATCGCCATCGATTCCAATCCGGACGTGGTCGAGCGCGCGCGCAAGGATGGCGCACCGGTCTATTATGGCGACTCCACCAATCCCGACTTCCTTCACAAATGCGGCCTCGCCACCGCCCACGCTTTGGTGGTGACGATGGATTACGCGGTTGGGACCGAATTGGTGGTGGCGGTTGCGCGTAAAGAACGCGCCGATCTTATCATCGTTGCGCGTGCGCGCGATGCGCGCCACGCCGCGCGGCTCTACGCCAAGGGCGCGACCGACGCGGTGCCGGAAACGGTCGAAGCAAGCTTGCTGTTGTCGGAAACGCTGCTTGTCGATCTCGGCGTGCCGATGGGCCCAGTGATTGCGTCGATCCATGATCGCCGCGCTGAGTTTCGCTCCGAGATTCAGAAGCTGGCGCCCGACGCCGACGTACGCCCCGGTCCGACGCGGCTGCGCCGCAACGCCGTCAGGCCGGACGGCTCACCCCGGTAATCAACGCGCCCATGGAACTCCCATCGCCCTTAAGGGTTGTCTGCCGAGCAAAGGAGCATGTCATGGACAAGGAACACGCAAAAGGCGCGCTGGATAAGGCATCGGGCGCGGCCAAGGACGCGATCGGTAAAGCGACCGGCAACGAAAAGTTGCGCGCCGAAGGCGCCATCGACAAGGCCAAGGGCGCTGCGCGCGAGGCCTTGGGCGATGTGAAAGACGGCATCAAGAAGGCCGACGTCGACGCTCAGCGCGAGCGCGAAGCCAAGCGCGATCAGCCGAACTAAGCGATCCATCACCTAGAGTAAGCGCGGCGCCCCCAAAGCGCCGCGCTTTGCTTTGCGCGCGGCAGTGACGAACGCACCGGGGCACGGTAACGATGGCGCGTCGGCGCGGGGCCGGTGCAGCGGGGCGTTCGAGGCATGACATCATCGTCGCCCGAGCCGAAGCAGTTTCGCTCATTCATCAGCTATTCCCAGAAGGACAAAGCCTGGGGAAAGCGAATCCACACTTGGCTTGAAACCTATCGCGTGCCCGTTGGCGTGATCGCCGACATCGAGCCCGACCGGCATCTCGGCCGCTTCTTCCGCGACGAAGAAGAAATGCCCGCCGCCGACAACATCGCCACAGTGGTGACGCGCGCGATCAAGTCGGCCGACAGCCAGATCGTGATCTGCTCGCCCAATTCGGCGAAGTCCAAATGGGTTGACGCGGAGATCCGCCATTTCCGGGCGTCGAACCCGGAAGGAAAAGTGTTTGCGCTGATCATCGACGGCACGCCCAACTCGGGCGACCCGGAGACGGAGTGCTTTCCCGTTCCCTTGCGCGCCGGGATCGATCCGCAAAACCCGCACGCGATGCCGATCGAGCCGATGGGCCTCGATGTGCGCATCGACGGCAAGGACCGCGTCTGCGCGCGGCTTGCGGCTGGGCTGCTCAATGTTGATTTCGACGATCTCTGGCAGCGCGATCGCCGCCGGGCCGAGCAGCGCCAACGCCGCGCCGTGCTCACGCTGGCGGCGCTAAGCTTGGTGTTCGCGGCGCTGGCGGGCGCGGCTGTGTGGTTTGGCATCGCGGCAGGGCGGCAAGCGGAGATCGCGGCCGCGCGCGGCGCGGAAGCGGACGCCGCGCGCCGGCATCTGCAGCGCGAGTATCTCTCCATGCTGGGCGAGACGGCGATCACCGAAGTGCTGCGGCGATCAGCCGATCCCGGCGCCTTGGAGATGGGAGACACCGAAAGCTGGATCGTGCTGATGCAAAGGCGCGATCTCGTGTTTGCCGCCGCCAGGGATTACGGCGACGGACGTGTTCTGGCCGTCGCGCATGACGGCATTCTCAAAGGGCCGGCATCCGCGCGCGGCGACGGATTTCTGCGTCGCACTTTGGCTTGGCTGAAAGGGCCAAGCGGCGCACAGCGTGTTGTGATCTCGGCCGGCCATTGCGAATGGCTGCCGCATGACGCGCCGAATTGGCGTCTCCCCGCTTTGATGCGCGACTGGGGCCATGAGGTGGTCGTGACCGAGACGGCGCTCGACGACGAGACGTTGGCGCAGGCGGGCGTTTTGATCGTCGGCAATGCGTGGGGCGATTTCTCCGACGATGAAATTGCCGCCGTAGAGCGGTTTGTGCGGCGTGGCGGCGGCGTGTTGGCGGTTGGGCTTGGTTGGTCGTGGGCGCAGGATGGCGCGCTGGAGGATATGAAGTGCGAGGGCATGAACGCGCTGCAGAATGTCGATGACTTGGCGACCTACCCGATGAACAGGTTGGCGCAGCCGTTTGGCGTGCGCTGGACATTGGACTGAACCAGGCGCACGCGCGCCAAGGCGTGGCGGTTGCGAGAGGGCTTGAGCTATGACGACACACCATCACTGGATTGCCGCCACCCTGTTGAGCGCTTGCGCGATGGCGGCGCCCGCGCAGGCGCAGCAACAACAGCAATGGGCGGCGGCCTACATCGATTGGCGCTTTCCCGAAGGTACGGCGGACATCGATCGCATTGCGCAGGACATCGCCGTCGTCGAGCCGGCGCGCGCGTCGTTCTTCACACTGAACTGGGATTTCACCGCCGGCGACGGCGGCTATATCGGTCTGCAGAGCGACGTCGACGGCGCCAGCAATGTGAGGTTCTCGCTCTGGAATGCGACGGCAGCGCGTGGCGACGCGTGCCGACGCTTCGACGGCGAAGGCGTCGGCATGACGTGTGTGCTTCCCATGGCGATCGACACGGATCGCTTCTATCGCGTGCGCGTGCTGCGCGGCGACGCCAACGCGCGCGGGCAATGGTGGAGCGGCTGGATCGACGTGGTGGACGCGGCCGGACAAACCCGCGCGCTCAAGATCGGCGATCTGCAAGTTTCAAGCGACCTCACCGCCATCGCACCCGCCTCGGTGTACAATTTCAATGAATTTTGGGGCGATGCGGTGGGCGCCTGTCGCGACGTGCCGTTGTCCGCCGCGGTGTTTGTTGCGCCGTCCGTGCAGCTTGGCGAGCGCGGGGCGCGCATTTTCGCAAGCGCGCCGGTTGGCCGGCGGCCCGACGGACATCCGTGCGGCGCGGGCCGCGAGCGAACCGGCGCTGCGGCCAGCCACGTTGGCGTAGCGCGAGAGGGCAACGCGGCGATGGTGATGGTGCTGGGCGGCGAGCGCGGCGCCAACCGCACGTTTGGCGCGCAAGCGGCGGCGTCCGTGCCCGCTTTGGTGGCGCCAGACGAGTAACAAATGTTCTTTCCTCAAGCGGCGCTCAATTGCAGCGTCCGGTGGCCGAAGCGCGCCCCAAACCCGCAGCTGGGTTTACGGCTTGAAAATCCCCTAGCGGAGATAAACGTCCCGGATGTTCGGAAAGAAGCCGCCCGACCCGAAAGCTGCGCTTGCTGACCGCGTTCGCGCCATCGCGACCCGCGAGGCGCCTGTGGTGGTGGCGAAGAAGGCGGCACGGGCCGAACGCAAGAGCGTTTTCAAGAACGCGACCATCATCCTCGACAGCGGCACGCGCCTCGCGGTGGCGCTCAAAGACGTTAGCGAAGGCGGCGCGCGGATCGAGTTCTTCGAGGAGGTGCTGCTGGATGACACCTTCATCATCAGCGAGCCGATGACACGATTGAGGCGCCGCGCGCGCGTGTCGTGGCGACGCGAAGGGATCGCCGGGCTCACCTTCGTCGATTGACCGCGCCGGGTCGCCAAGCCCGGTCGGCCCCTCTCCAACATGGTTTTTCTGGCGCTTCTGAAGCGCTACGGCCGCGACCAGATCACCGCGCACGGGTCGTCGGTCGCCCGAAACGCTGAGGAAGAGGAAAATCCCGGATGTCTTTGCACTCGCGCACCTGCCATCGGGGCGCAAGTTCGTCCGATGCAAACGACCTTACCCGCGAAACAAAGTCACTCTTTCGGGAGAGATCGTAGGAATATTCCACCACGCCGCGCGGCTGCGTCTCGCTGAGCAAGCGCGACAGCTGGTCGAAGGCGTAGAAAAGCGTCGGGCTATTTCGTGTGTGTCACTCGTTCATTTCGTGTGTGTCACTCGTTCTGTGACTCGTTCTGCCACTCCTGCGTGTCACTCTTTCCGCGAAGGGTTGCGACTGTCGCGATCCTTCGCGACGGCGTTCTTGAAAGCAAGCAGCCATAGCAAAGACGGGATCGCTATCACGACCAAGAAAAGCGAATTTCCAAGGCGAATCGGAATCCCAAAACGATGCAACACTGCATCGCCCGCGAAGAGGAAACCAAATGCAAGCATCGCAAGCGATGCACCAACGATCCTCAACGTGAGAAGTCGAGAGAGTTTCATGTGGCAGCCCCCTTACTGGAAAGAGTGACACACACGAATTTACGTGTCGCGCATTTCTGGCGTTTGCGGGGTGGTGCCTCACGTCGCACGCCGGACCGTTCCTCCCCAATCGTTTGGCCGATTACATCCGGCCGCGAGCGTTGTTCCTTTCGATCTCAAATCGCGCCAAATACCATTCCTGCTCGATCAGCGGATTCGGAAGCGCGAAGCACTCTTCCATTCGCCTCATGCAGTGCGCCTGATTACCCATCCCGCGCGCCTTTGCACCATCATGGAAGAGTGCGACGCACACAAAGCGACGGGTCAGAAGATCGCCACGCGCCGCCTCGATTGCCCCCCCTGGGTCGCGCACTGCCCCCTGCTTCGATGTAGCCGCCGCGAGCAGCTCTGGCAGATCGATCTCGTCGAGGTAGTAGCGCGCGACCGGCCCCGGAAAGGTCTTGGCCGCCGAGCGTTTCGCGCGGTCGCGCAAAAAGCTCAGCGCCTTGGCCTGTACCGCCTCGTCTCCAGCGGTGATGCCCATGTAATGGAGCAGCAGCCCCTGCGAAACGCCTCCATCGATGTCGCCATAATTGATTGAGCCGCCCAGGATGCCATCCACCAGACCGGCCATAAGGTTCATACCGGTTATGCGATCACCCAACATCCAATGTAGACAAGCAATGTCCTTCTGCCTGCCAGGCAGCCCCTCGGCTACACTCGTACTCTTTTCGTCCTCATCCAAAAGCGCGTAATACGGGAGAGCCTCCGCGTACCGACCAAGCGCCTTGAACGCGGTCGCAAGATGGCCAGCCGCCTCCATGTCTGCGGCATCCAACGCCAGGCGCTGCTGACATGCCTTGACCAACTCATCGAAGCGATGCGCGCGGCGCAGTTCAATCAGTTCCATCAGTAGTGAAACCCGTATCGGATGTTGCCGTGCTCATCGTAAGTGATGACTTGAACCTGCGACGCCGATCTGCCCCAGTTTTCGAGTTGAAAGGGTGACACACACGAATTTACGTGTCGCGTATTTCTGGCGTTAGCGAAGTGATGGCTCACTTGCGCCGAAGCGTTCGCGACCCATGGCCGCTTTGTATTGCATCTATGGCGTTTGCTCTTGCTGGCGGGGCGGTGGCGGCGGTTGATCTTGTTGTGGCCGCTCGGTGAGCGACCCGAACTGGTAGTTCAGCGAAAAAAACACGCGCGGCGGCACGCCACGATTTTCGACATCGTCGAAGGCGTCGCCGGTGCGGATGCGCGTTTCAGTCGTGTTGGTGTCGAACACATCGGCCCATCGCACCGTGGAGGACAGCCGATCGGTGATGCGGCGACGCCATGACAGATTGGCGAGGAAGAATTCGTCCGTTTCGTCCTGCAGCGTCGCGCGCGGGCCCTGGAACTGCAGGTTAAACTGAAACTGATCGGCGCCGGGCTCATTCTGGCGCGGGTCACGCCATTCGATCTGCGCGTTGCCGCTATACTCAAACTGGCTCCGGCGCGACCGGCCGGCGCTGCTCGACACGTCGAATTCCCGACTGAGGAAGTTAGCGCTCAGCGAATAGCGCCAGCGTTCGCCGATCGGGGCGCGCAGGATCGCCTGCAGACCGCGCTGCTCGCTCTCGCCGGCGTTGACAGGGCGCGTCAGAAGCGCCCCGCCGGGCGTGAGTTCGGTAAAGGGCGAGACGACGTCTTGGCTGATGCGGTCGAAGAGCGTGACGCTGTAGGTCGAACCGCCGCTCTGATGGGTGATGTTCGCTTCGTAAGCGTCGGTCGTTGTCGGTTCCAGATCAGGATTGCCGGCATTGCCTCGAAAACCATCCGCGTTGATGCGCACGGTGGGATCAAGCTGGTTGAAATCTGGCCTCTGGATCCGGCTTGAATAGCTGAGATCGAGCACGAGATTGCGCGAAAGATCGCGGCGCATGTGCAGGCTGGGAAAGAATCTGGTTTCGCCGGAATCCGTCTCCGCGCCCGCGCTGATCACTTCGCGGCGATCGCTCTCGACGCGCAGTCCGGGTCGCAAGATCCAGTCGCCGGCGCCGAACTGATACGTCGCGTAGGCAGCGCCGGTCTGCAGCGCGCCCGTCAGCGTGGTGTCATAGTCGTCGGGACTGGCGCCGGTGAGGGTTTGACGGCGATTGTAGAGGTCTTGCTCCGTACGATCGAAAGACGCGCCAAATTCAAGCATGCGGGCGCCGCCGAGCGGCCGTTCGTATCCGAGGCGGGCGCTCAACGTGGTGTCGTCGGCGCCGTTGGCGACGGCATATTGCGTGGTCGGCCCCGCGTCTGGAATGATCGTGCTCAGGCGTCGATTGGCAAAATCCGATACTTCAAAATAGCTCGTGAATTCGAGCACGCTCTGGTTTTGGCCGGTTTCCTTGAACGTAAAAAACGCGCTGTTTGAGGTGCTGTCGTTCCAATTCGGCGCCGTCTGCAGGCTGGAAACGCCGAGGCTGTTTCGCTGCGTGAAGGTCTGTTCAGCAAAGTTGTCGCCGATGACATGGTCGAGGGTGAGGCTTATGCGGCGCTGTGGGGTAAGGCGGTAGACAAATTGCGCATTCGCGCTGTTCTGCTGATTGTCATAGTCGCCGCCGCCGCTCTCATCGATCACGGCGCCAGTGGTGAAATTCTCGATCCGCCGAACGAAGCCTTGGTCGCCCCTATTGACGTTATAGTACAGGCGGCCGCTGATCGTCAGAGCGCCCTGAGCCCAGCTGGGTGAGAGGGTGGCTTGCGTGCTGCCGAGCGTGTTCATTTGTCCCTGCAGCGACCCAGCGAAGCCGCGCATGAAGCGATCACGTGTAACGATGTTGATGATTCCGGCCGAACTCGACGCGGATTGGGACGCGGGCGGATTGGTCGTCACTTCGATGCGCTCAATGTCGTTGCCGGTGAGCGAGCGCAGCACCTGCTCGACACTGCCGCCTCGAATGGTCTGGCCGTTGATCTGAACGGTGACGCCTTCGCCACCCAGCAGCCTGATCTCGCCAGACGGCGAGACGCTCACGGCCGGGATGCGTCCCAATATGTCGAGCGCCTCCGTCGCCTGTGCGGCGGGATCGTCGCGCACCGCATAGTCACGGCGGTCGATGCGGACCATATCGCCGCGCCGGGCGGTGACGATGATCTCATCTTCTTCTTCAGCCTCGGCTTCAACGGGCGGCGGTGGCGTCGGCGGCGCTTGCTGCGCGCGCGCCTCGCCGGCGACCACCACCATCAACATCGGCGCCAGAATGACGTGGCGTCCCAGCATCGCGTTCCCCTCGCCGTACGCCTGCGACTGGGCAACTTAGACGCGATAATATGGCGGATTGTTTACCGGCGGGGGCTGGCCAGTTGAGTATGTGGCGAGCCTGGCGGACAGAGAGTCCGTACGACGCCTCGTCCAATACAGTCCAGCACGGTCTATTGGAGCGCGGTTTCCTTCGCAATTACCGGTCTCGGACAATTCGCGTAGTCCAATGCGTTCCGATGTTGTTCACCCCTATCCATTGCCTTGAGTAGGGCACGAGTTAGGGCAGACCTCCCGCTGGCTTATTCATGCGGGAGCACGTGGCGAGGACCATCAATCGTCTGTCGGCGAAGACGATCGCCGCGATACATAGCCCCGGCCGCCACGCGGACGGCGGCAACCTGTACCTCAGCGTTTCGAGCAACGGCGGCCGTCGCTGGGTTTTCCTGTTCAGGTCGAAGGGCAAGCTCTTCGAGATGGGGCTGGGAAGCGCTCGGATCGGACACGTGACACTTAAAGAGGCCAGAGAACGAGCCGACGCCGCACGCCGCCACCTTCGCGACGGAGTGAACCCCATTGATGCAAGGCGCTCGTCCCCTGCTGAGGTCCCAAGCTTCGGAGCGTTCGCGGACGAGCTGCTAGACAGCCTGACGACGGGGTTCTCGAACGAAAAGCACATCGCGCAGTGGAAGATGACGCTCGAAACCTACGCCGCGCCGATACGTTCGAAGGCGGTGAACGCCGTGGACACGGCAGATATCCTCGGCGTGCTCAAACCGCTTTGGACCAACCGGCCAGAAACTGCGTCGCGCCTGCGAGGGAGGATCGAGAAGGTCTTAAGCGCCGCCAAAGCTAAGGGGCTGCGTGAGGGTGACAATCCTGCTCGCTGGCGCGGCCACCTCGATCAGATGCTACCGCCTCGCCGGCGATTGACACGGGGACACCACGCGGCCCTCCCCTTTATTGACGTGCCACGCTTCATGGCGCGGCTCCGCTCGCGATCAGCACCCACCGCACGAGCCCTTGAGTTTCTGATCCTGACGGCTACGCGAAGCATCGAGACGAGAGGTGCGCGCAGAGGCGAGTTCGACCTTGAACAGCAAGTCTGGACCATCCCCGCATCCCGCATGAAGGCGAAGCGAGAGCACCGTGTTCCGCTTACGCCGGCCATGATCGACCTCGTCGAAGCAGCGGGCAAACTAGAGCCGAATGACCTGCTATTCCCATCAACGAAGAAGGACCGCGCGCTGAGCGACAGCGCCTTCAAGGTTCTGATGCTGCGGCTGGGACATGCGAAGATAACCGCACACGGATTTCGAAGCGCGTTTAGGGATTGGTGCAGTGAGCGCACCGAATACCCGCACGAGGTGGCGGAGATGGCGCTCGCGCACGTGATCGCGAACCGAACCGAAGCCGCCTACCGACGCGGGGATCTGTTCGAGAAGCGTCGGGCATTGATGCAGGCTTGGGAAAACTATTGCGATGGCTTGGCACATCAAAATCCTCAGTAGCGACGAGGACCGCGCGGCAGCCATCAACCGCGCTGTATTTCTGGCGGCCGTTTGGCTGGCAGCGAGGGAAGCCGATTACGCATATCGGCCCAACAGGCTTCTTTCTTGGCCCATTCCGTCGGCATTTTCTGTCCGGCAGACTTCCTCAGCGACTTGTCAATTTGTGGCGCCCAAGCTTCGACAAGGGCCAGGAATGCGGGCGACAGCTGCTGCTTCGCCCAGATCTCCTCGTAGTTCATTCGCTGTTCGGTGACGTCTGCGAGACCGGCCACGAGATAGGCGCAGATATTGGCTTGGTAAGCGGGAAACTGCGCGCGACGGACTACCTTCTGCACGGTACGAAAGAGGATGGCGATAGCGATGAAGCGGCGATACCAAGTCGGGTCGATGCTTGCTGGATCGAATTTGTCTTCCTTCAGTCGTTGCATGAAGAACTGGAAGTTCTTTTGCCCGCCGAAGCAAACGAGATGCGGATAGCCGTCCCAGGCGTTCAGGTATTTCGCGAGATCGGTCTTGGCGAAGCGGCGATCCTTGGGGCTTTCCGACTTGAAGCGCTTCAGCTGCGCAGCGGATGTGGCAGCCTTTTCTTGTGCAACCTCGTAGGTTCCGCGCGCGCGATCATAGAACCAACGCGTTCGACCATCCTGGCACCAAATGTTGTTGGCGAGCTTCTCCACTTCAACATGGAAAGGATCGTTGGCGGAGAAGTCGGCGGGCTGCACGGTGTTTTGGCTGTTGGCGGAGCGCGAGATGCTCGTGACCATCGAATTGATGTCGACGTCGCGGACATGAATCAGTTTGGTCGGCACACGAACCGCGGAGAGATCGGCCTTGTCGACGCGTCGCGCTCGGTGGATCGAGGCGGTCGTTTGGCCGCCATTTACGATCTGCAGCCCGGTGACACGCCGGATCGCAGGTGGGCCGTCCGCAGGTGCGACCATGTCGATGGTATCGACCGTGGCCACGATGCCGTTATTGAAGGCGAGAAAGTCCTTCGGTGCCGTCGTGATCGTTGCACGCAATCCGGCGTTCACTCCGCCTCTCCGAATACCCAGGAAGGCTCGGACGTTTCTTTCGAGCAAACGGGTGCCGTAGCGGTCATAGACGTCGGCTAGCACACTGCCCGGAAGTGCCGCCAGATACGTGTCGAAGCCCGCTGCCTCGCCCTCGACCTTGAGACAAGGAAGCGGCGCGCCTAGCGTGCGTTCAATGTCGAGCTCGATGTCCTCGCGTGTGCGGCCCTTGCCGAGAACGCGAAAAAGTCGCTCGATGTCGAAGACGTCAACCGCGAACCTGACAGACCCGCTTTCGGTATCCTTGACGGTGCGCGCTCCCACTGCCGCGTCCGTGAGCACCGCCACACGAACCGTGTGGATGTTAGGCCGCAGCTGCATGAGACGCTTGGCTAGATCGCTCGCATCGGTGTTGGAAGGTTCGATCTTGGCATGGAGCCCCTTGAAACTGGCCAGCACGAAGCGCGCCGCGCGCACAGCGGCTGTCTTCAATTCGCCCGGCTCCAGCACCGGCGCTGAAGAATCTCCTCGGTAGATGGTTGTCACGATAACGATGCGTTCTGGATCGTCATCGTCTGGCACGCAGAAGCCGGAGATCTCGTAGTCGAGTTTTCCAAAGCGCCCGGTGCCACCGTTCGGGAGCGCTTGCGGATTTTCGAGGAGCCCCGCCTCGCCCAAGCGGTCGAGCACTTGGCGAGTAAACTCGTGCGAACTCCACGCTTCGCCTTCGCCGGACTCCACGCCATCGGCAACGTCGCGCGCAAGCTCTTCAGCAAAGCTCTTGAGTTCAGGCTCCACAGTGAGGCTCCGGCTTCGCGCTCATGATCCGCGCTTCATGCGTCATGGACTTCGCCCGCAAGATCACGCGCGACCTGCGCGAAGCCGTCCGCGCCGAGCGCGAATGGGGCCAGCGCCCGCACATCGAGGCGGTAAATCGCGTCGGCGACGCCCAGCGGCGCATGCGCCCGCGTCAGCGCCGGAAAGGCCTCGCAAACTTCATAGAGATCGATCCCCAGATGGCGATAGCGGAAAGCCGCGTATGCGTCGACGTCCTGATCGCGCCAGCCAGCAAGCGCCAGCTTGCGTTCGAGTTCACCGCTCGCCGGGGCCCGCATACGCACGCGCGCGACGATATCGGTGAGCGAGAGCCCGCCAGCATCTTCCGTCAGCCGCACGCGCGCGAGCACCAAGCGCCTGAGCGAGGCGCGGTCTAGCTGATCGAGCGACGTGATGGTGACGAACGTGTTGTCGCCAGCGACGGTCTTGATTTCGACGGCCGTGCCCGCGACGACAAAATCATGCAGGCCGCGTTCGGGACCGGCCCACGCTTCGACGGCGCGTTGTTGATCTATCGGTCCGATAAGATCCGACAACACGATAAGCTCGCCGATGAGCCCGAGCATCGCTTCTGGCGAAAGTCCGTCGCGGCGCGCGCGCAGCGCGCGACGCCATTTTTCGAGACGCTCGGCCAAACGTGAGCCGGCACCTGCTATGGTGCCATCGGCGACGTGGGCGGCAACATCGGCTGCAACAACGGCAAACTGGTCGACAACCTGAGAATCCTCTACGACGAGGCCGACGAAGACGAACTGGGTATCGTCCGATGGCACACGGCAGAGTGTGATGCCTTCGGTGCGAAAGCCGAAGCGCGCGGTCGGCGCTGCGCGCGCGTCAAGCCTGAAGAGAACAGCGTTTGCGCCATCAGTATTGCGGATCGCGGCGTACACCTCAATGGCACCTTGGCGATCGATGCGGCGCGCGCGATAGGGCTTCGTCCCTAGGGGGCCCGACGCAACCTCTCGCCAGAGCGCAGCAAGTTCGGACGGCGTGATCATATCAACCGACGAACTCCTGCCGCATGTAGACGGTGTTCGCGAGAACTCGGACACTCGCCGCGTTTCTCGATCCCGGAAAGCTCAACACCGGCGCGAATATCGGCAGACTGGTGTCAGCCAGCCCCGCCGACTTCGGATCGAGTGGATAGAGCAGCAACAATCCCTTGCGCGGCGAGCGATAGGCGCGAATTTGAACGCCGCCCGGCAGGCTTGCTTCGCCCTTGTTGTTGGCGGCGCGGATGCTCTTGGTTTCCGCCAGCGCTGCGTCATATTCGGCATCCTCCAGATCGATGGCTTCGTCGTGGGGGCTTAGGACCGTGCGCACCTTGTAGAGGTCGGTGCGAAGGTCATCGTCGCCGTTTTCCTTCTTACGCTCGATGGTCATGAACGAACCGAGCCCGTCAATCGCTACCCTTGTGCCATTGCCGACACGCAGTGACACCGTCCATTCGGTGAGTTCGCCGATCCTGACCTGGGCATCGATGTAGTCGGCCAGCACGGGACCTCGGACGTCGATGGCGTCAGGGTGGAAGCCGAAAGCGCGCACGAGATCCCGTACAGCGAAAGCATCGACGTTGTTCCAGGTCATGCCGTCCGCGCCACCGCGCTTGGCTACACCGGGTGCGCCAAGCGACACGAGCGTGTCGCGCACGAGACGAACATTCCGTTTAATGTCCTGCTCACGGGTGGAGAACAACGTCGGGATGCGGATACGCCCCGCATAGGAGAGTTCAAACTCGGCACCGTAGCGTTGCTTGTTGGTCGCGGTGACGAGCATCACGTCGTGGGCGCGAACGCGCAGGCCGTAGTCCTTCGGCGTCGCTCCGGTCGCCGCCATGTGGTCGAGCTGCTCGCGCAAATCTTCCGCTGCGCGGGCGACGTGCTCGAACCACTCCCGAAGCTCAGCCGGCATGTAGATGCGGCAGAGATCAAGATAACCAGGGCGATAGCCGAACCAGCGCCCCATCTGCATGAGGCTGTCATACATTCGCGAGGCACGCAGAAAGTAGCTGACGCTGAGGCCCTCAAGCGTGAGCCCGCGCGACAGCTTGTCGCCGCCCACCGCTATGACGTTCAGTCCCGCCTCCGCATAGCGATCGTAGTCGAGCGGCTCTTTGATGTCGCTGTTAACGAGGCGTACTTGGATCGGGTCAATGGCGTCAAGAATTGCATCCGAGATGTCCTCCCAGCGTGTCGAAACGCACTCCCCGCCGGCGGCCCCCATTGCACGCGTTACACGCTCGAAGTCGTCGTGCCAGATTTGCTCCATGCGCGCGCGCAAGGCTTGACCACCTAGACCGAAGCGCAGGCTTGAGCGCGCCTCTTCAACGAAAGCCAGAACTTGGGCGTGCACACGCTCCTGCACCTGCTTGAAACGCGAGACGTGGATGAGCATTGAATTGTGCCGACCGGTTTGTCCGCGTGCGCGGCGCGCCGCGCACACGAGGAGAAACGAGAGCACCGCATTCTCGAGACTTTCCGGAATGCGCTGCACGCCGCCGACTGTGGGCACGTATGCGCTGTCGTGTTTCTCCGGGATCCAATCTTCCTTTGCCTGAAGCACTGGCCGCACGAGATCCGGCGGCTCGCTGTCGCCATCGAAGATAAGCGAAGGGCCGACATAGTTGGATGGCGTCGGCAAGTTGACAATGAAACTACGCGGAAAGAGGTCTTCGCCAAAACGCGCGTTGTCTGTCTCGTCATGGATTAGGATGTTCGCGAACGGTGTCGCTGTGTACGCAACGTAGGACGAGCGCGTGAACGCGTTCAGCAGCCGCCTGATCTCACGGTTGATGCGAGTGGGATCATGATCGGGATCTATGCGGCCCGCGTCGTCTATGTGGTCCTTTGTGTCGACGCTTGCCTGGTCGGCCTCGTCGTCGATGACGAGCAACGGCGCACTCCTCGTCAGACCGCGCGCCTTGAGGAAGTCGTCGACCCATCCGTTTAAGTTGGCAAGAATGCTGGCGTTCTTCTTGACCACCAACAGGACCGGCACGTCGTGAACGCCGATACCCGCCGTCGCACGGTTGGCATTGAAGTCGCCGCTCGGCTCCCGACTGGTAAGGAACTGAGCTTGCGGACGGGCATCGATGTCACTGACACCAATGGGGCGCCTGCCGCCGGCGGCGACGCGTGAAGACTCGTAGCCCAGAAAATCGCGGTCGAGCCGCATCTGGGTTTGCGCACGCAAAGCGTTGTGCATGCCGCCCATGACCACGATGAGCTTGTATCCAGCGTCGGCGGCGCGGCAGATGACACCAGCATAGTTCGCGGTCTTCCCCGACTGCACATGTCCCACAACTAGACCTCGGCGGTCCCACTCGCCGGAGCGAGCGGGATCGCCCAACAGCCCAGTTATTCGTGCGGTGGTGCTGATGAGGCTCCCCACCGGCCCCTCCGGCCAACCTTCCCGCTCGGCGAGAAAGCGGAAATATCGATCGGCGAACGGGCCAGGTGTTGCGCGCTCGCCGAAATACCAAGGCGCATGCAATTCATCGCCTTCGAGCACGGTTTCAACGCCAATCGACACCGAATGTCTGGCTTGTAAGTCGTTGACCACAAGGTCGACGAGGTTCGAATCTCGGTCTAGGGCAAGAGCGTCGATCGCCGCGCGCGCGACCTCTTCAAACACCTCTCGCTGATACGGCGGACCGCCGGCCCGGCGGCGCAACAGGGCCTGGGCGATCGTTAGCGCTTCTTGTAGTCCGTCCATGCCCCTGCCCTTAGACGCTGTGGGCGCGCATGCCTCAGATGGTCAGGCTCGCACGAATCCTTTCGATCATACCTGGAGTTGTGTCGAAAGGCTCGCTTTTCGCTACGGTCTCGATCGCTTCTTCGCGGGAAGCACCCCGCGCCATGCGCCTGCGAACGGTGGCAACGGCAATACGCACCAACTCGTCCTCGGCCGTGGGTTCGCTGACGGACGACGACCCGTCGCTGCGATCAAGCCATATGCGCTCGACGGGCAACGTCTTTTCAACCAAGGCAACGAGGTCAGAAAGGCCCGCGGCGTCGCTCTCAGCGGCGCGATAGGCCGGGTGGTCTCGATTGATGCGGTAGTGAGGCGGGCTCTCAGCAAGGGTCCACAGCGCGACGGCGTCTGCCTTACGCGCGACAGCGCGCGGACCGCGGTGGACATACACATCGCGGGCGCGCGTCCGCACGCTATTTGCTAGTATTTCAAGACGCTTGCGGATCGACGCCGGAGGTCGCGCCATAGATTTCCTCACATCGATCTGCCAGTCAAAGTCTGCGCTCGCCGGCAAGTCGATGCTTATGCGCGCCAGCCGACTCGCTTCGTCGCGCGCCCAGCCCTTGCCACGACCCAAGCCCCACCAGCCCCCATGGGTCAGCAGGCGATCGCCACGATAAACGTAGAACCCCTGCTGCGCCTGCCATCCCTCTGGGCCACCTGCTCGCTCAAGCTCAGCGGCATTCGCGAACCGGCCTGGATGGGGAAGCACGTATCCAACGATGTGCACGTTGCCGCCGGGGCCACGGATCATGTCCTTGCCGATGCGGTCTGGCGCGGGATCATTCGACAACAGAAACGGATCCCAGGGTGCAACTGCTCGTCCGCACAATTCGAGGCGTAACGGCGCAGTCTCACGTTCGAGGTGGCGATGGAAGACCATCGCCAGGTGACGTTCTAGTATGGTGAGTTCGACCTCGAAAGCCGCGAGACTAGGCACCTCTGTTTGGCAACCGAAATCTATGTTCTCCCAAATTACGACGGTGCCCGACGCCACCGCGTGCAGCTTCCCGCCCCAGCTTGGACAGGTAGCTTCGTCGACGCCTTCCAGCAGTTCCCAATCGCCACCTGCAGCGGCGATATGATCGAGGTCCCATCGAAACGCGCTTATCAATCCAGCCCGTTTGGAAACAACTGTGACCCGACGCGCTTGGGATAGGGATGCGGTTTTCATGCCGAGACCGAAACGGCCGAGGTCTGATGCCGAACGCTCTACTGTCGGCCCCTCGCCTCCGAAGCGCATGGCGTCGATCAGGCCGTTACGATCCATTCCCCAGCCGTCATCGGTGATGGCGAGCGCTGGGCGTCCGGCGTTCCACTCGACGCCAATCGATATGTTTTGCGCGCTGGCCGAAATCGCGTTGTCGATGATATCGGCAACAGCGCTCCGCAGCGAATATCCCAACCCTCGGAGTGAAGGTATGAGGGCGGCGGCCGAAGGAGGTAGAAGTATTGGAGGCACAAACTCGCATCGCAACGATCAAGAAGCGTATGATCTTGGACCGATCCGCGGAGCATTCAAAGGCGCCTCAGTCGATGAAGACGAAGCGTTTGACCCCACAGGCGCAACGCCAGGGCGACGTTATGTCTGTCGCCCAGCGCTCGGCGTTGATGGCGCGCATCAAGGGCCGCGATACAGGTCCTGAGCGTCAGGTCGCCGCGATGCTCGCGCGCCTGCGCGTTCGGAGCGAGCGCCATTGCCGCGATCTTCCGGGTCGCCCCGACTTCGTGCTGCGCCGTCGCCGGATTGTCGTCTTTGTCGACGGCGACTTCTGGCACGGGTGGCGCTTTCCACAGTGGGAGTCAAAGCTCGCGCCTTTCTGGGCAGCCAAGATCCGCGCCAACCGCGCGCGAGACCTGCGAAACCATGCGCGCCTGCGCCGCGCCGGCTGGACATTGGTGCGGGTGTGGGAGCACCAGTTGAAGCGCGATCCGCTCGCGGTTGCCGCGCGCATTGCTGCAGTGTTGGATAGCGCCCCAAGCCCAAATCGCCGGCCTGGCTTTTCGCGCGAAGCACAGTAACGTCGCGCGATGCTTCGAACGGTTGATCTTTTTTGCGGTGTCGGCGGCTCCAGCGCGGGCGCGCGCATGGCCGGTGCCACGATCTCAGCAGGCGTCGACGCATGGGATCGCGCCATCGCCGCGTATCGCGAGAATTTTCCAGAGGCCGATGCTCGGCTTGAGGAACTGCACGATAAGAGCCGTCCGCCACGCGAGTTGCGCGAAGCCGGTGTTGATCTTCTTCTGGCCTCGCCGGAATGCACCAATCACAGTTGCGCCAAAGGTGCGCGACCGCGTGACGAGGAGAGCAAACGCAGCGCACGTTATCTACTCGGCTACGCCAGGGCGCTGTCGCCGCGTTGGCTGATCATAGAAAACGTGGTTCAGATGCGCGAATGGAGCGGCTTTCAGGCGCTATGCTCCGAGCTTGAGGGCATGGGGTATCACTTGCGCCTGCAGACGCTCGACGCCTCCGAATTCGGCGTGCCGCAATCGCGACGGCGCCTGTTCGTGATGGCCGATCGCCGCGCGCCGCCCGCGGAGATCGCCCGCCCTCGCCGGCGTACGCCACGTGTCGCTGAGAGCATCATCGATTTTGACGGACGCTGGCCGTCAAAGCCACTCTATCGCAAGGGACGTGCGGCGGCGACGCTGGAGCGCGCCGAACGCGCGATCGCCGAACTCGGCCGCGCTGAGCCTTTCCTTGTCGTCTACTACGGAAGCGATGGTGCGGGTGGCTGGCAGTCGCTTGACCGTCCGCTGCGCACGATGACAACATTGGACCGGTTTGGTCTGGTGACTTGGGCCGGACGCACCCCAATGCTAAGAATGCTGCAGGTCGACGAACTGAAGCGCGCGATGGGCTTTCCCGCGGCATTCAAGCTTGCAGCCGGCACGCGACGCGAAAAGATCATGATGCTCGGCAACGCGGTGTGCCCGCCAGTGATGAGCGCCATTGTCTCTTCGCTCTGCTGCGACAAGCTTCGCGCTCGAACGACCTGAGCACGCTGTCGAGATGCCCCAGCAATCTCGGCTCGATCGAAAATCTTTCGAGTTCGAACCTTCTTGGGTTTTGGCACCTTGCCCTCGTCTACAAGCGCGTCGAGCAATCCAACCGACACACCATTATAGTGCGCGGCCTGCTGCCTGTTCAGGCCGCGCGGCTGCAGGTTGGGCTCTCGTGCGAGAGGCTTCACGACTTCGGTCAATCGCCTCGACCAGACTGAAACCGTCGCAGCCAATGTCCCGCATGCCGGCCCCCCTTCAATGCTAACCGCACGGCGGCGACACTGGTTGAGTGACCCAAACTCGCGCGAAATCTCGCGGCATCGCAGCGCGTTCAGGGATTGGTGTAGCGACCGGACCGACTTCCCGCACGAGGTGGCGGAGATGGCGCACGCGCACGTAATCGCCAACCGGACTGAGGCTGCCTACCGGCGCGGGGATCTGCTCGACAAGTGCCGGCCATTGAAACTGGGTTCGATTGACCACAGGCGAATTCACGGCCATCTCCGCCTGCCGACCGGCATTGCCACCAATCCGCGCGCCAGCGGCTCCGGCAGAAGCTGGAGCCCTTGCGCCAATCGCCGAAATTGTCGAGTTGTCGAAGACATCGACACGGCAAGCTGCCACGTCGCTGACGATATTAGTCGCCGCACCAGACACGGCACCGGCGACAGTCGGATTTGCACTGAACCACGGCGACAGCGCCAAATACCTGCCAAGCGGGGACGCAATGAGCATAAGAGGCAGTGCACAAGTAGTGTCGGTAATTCTAGGGTTTGCGTCCGCATTGCTTTGGTGGTGGGCATCCACCATGAAGCCCAGCATCCATGCTAAGTTGCCGGACGAACCATTGGGAGACGGCGATCTCGCCTTCCAGTATGAGCCTGACAAATACTTGATCTGGCGTGTTTCCCTTCAAGGTAAGCTGAATGCGATCGCGGCAGTTTGCGCGGGAGCCTCTGTGACGTTGCAGGCAGCGGCAACCATGCTTCCTGATCAAAGCTAGGAAGCCGACCATTCTCAACCCTCCAAACCCCTCAAATCCCACATAAGGCTCATAGGTGAGGAGACCCGAATGAGAGACCGCAAGCACGTTACCAACATCTGGTTCGAGCATGAGGAAGAGAACGGTCGATTGCGACGCGTGTGCGTGGTTGAGACTGACCTTCAGACCGATCCACTTCAAGACGACTACGACACATCTGAGATGGACGATCTACTTCACGACGCCACGGAGTGGTTCAAGCAGCATGCAATTACGATCGACGTCGTGCGCGTGGTCCCAAAGGGATGGCGTAACGGGTGAAGGCCGCGCCATATGCCGTCGGCACCGCTCCTTCCCTTGCGCCACGGACGGAACGCAGCAGATCGTCGGCAGCTGAACGACGTGAGCAACTCGCGCGGTCAGGCCGCCGATCACGACCGTAGCGGACCGCCATTACACCTATCTTCCCGTGCCCTGCACGATAGCCATCGCGCAAACCCGATCGTCGGCACAATACCGCGTCATTGAAGCACTCGCCGATCACATCACATGTAGCGCCCGCTCGCACTTGCGACATCCAGTGCTGCCGCAGTGCATCGAGCGCGGGAGCATAGGCAGCGCCAAGTCTGGCATCATGCTGGCACAGCTTTGCGGGCACTATCGCGAGACGCCTCGTAGCTCTCCATATCCCGGTCAGGAGGCCAGGATATGCGCATGCTCAAGCACCCATCACGAGACGCACTCACCAAACGACTGAAGCGCGCGGAAGGACATTTGCATTCTGTGATCGAGATGTTGAGCGACACGCGCTCCTCAATCAGCATCGTTCAACAAATGCAGGCGATTGAGTGCGCCCTTGCCGCCGCCAAGCGCCAACTCATTCACGACCAGATGCAACACTGCATTGATCAGCGCGACATGACCGGTGGTGCACTTCGCGAACTCAAAGATCTGGCGAAGTTCTTGTGAGCGCCGTTAGTCTAAGGAGAAGGATACAATGAAGCGAAGCAGCAAGGATCGCGACCTGCGACAGGCGGCGGATAGCAAGAAGATGCAAGCCGCTATCGATTGGGCCGAGGAGCACTCTCTAGAAATCTTCCGAACGACAGACCATTGCGTGCAAATTGACGGTGTCAACTTCTGGCCGGACACCGGCACGATCCAACAGGCGGATCGAAAGAAGCACACGAAGAAAGGCCTCCCCGCGCTTGCTGAGTTTCTGGATAGGCCACCCCCGAGCAGACAGCCAACAATTGTCTTGGGCGTGTACGACTTCAAAGGCTAACCAGTAAGGCAAAAATGATGTGAACAGCGGCACGCACCACGCACCATATAAATTTGGGGCCCGGGGATGCGAAGCCGAAGCCAAGCGATAGCAATCCTGATCGCAAAGCTTTCCTGACCCCATCCCTTACCTGCCTTCAATCCTTAGCCGTAGGCATGGCCGCCCGTTTGAGGGGGGATAAAGAAAGGGCTGCGTCGGCGCGCGGTTCTCCGCAATTTCCTGTTCAGAAAACTGAATCGCGCGCGTGTCCCGCGTCTCATCAACCGCCACCCGCATCACTGCGCATGTTCGAGAAATACTCTCGCGCGGCGTAAGGCCCTGGGCCTCGCCGTTTACAAGCTTGCCACCGCCGCTTCCTAGGCGGAGCACGGGCGAACCGTACCGAGGTGGCAACGTCATAGCGTTGTGGGCCGTCGCCGCCACGAGCGGCTTCATCTCACCCTACTGGTTCACATTTAAACAAGCACAGGCGCACGGCGCAGCTGTACGCCGCGGCGAGCGCGGCGCGCCCATCGTGTACTACGCACCGGGTGCGTCGGACGCCGGCGGCACCGCGACGCGCGCTGACGACCCCACCGCAAGCGAACAGCGGCGCGGCGCACTGCTGCGCTGCTACACCGTATTTAACGCGGCACAGATCGACGGCCTCCCGCCTTCGTTCAGCGAGGCGGCCAATCCGCCCCGCCTCGACACCGATGGCGTCGCGGAAGCACTCGCTCGCGTGCCGGCGCGCATCATCGCCGCAAACGCCGCGTTCTATCGCGCTTCGACCGACACCGTGCACATGCCGCCGCCGCACGCTTTCCTCGACACGTCGCGCTACTACAGCACACTCGCCCACGAACTCGCGCACTGGACGCGGCACCCCTCGCGGCTCAACCGAGACTTTGACTCCACACGCTTCGGTGACGCCGGCTACGCCCTAGAAGAACTCGTCGCCGAGCTCACCGCGGCCTTTGTCGGTGCGGAACTTGGTTTGCCAGTCGAGCACATCGAAGACCACAGCAGCTACATCGCATCCTGGCTCGAAGTGCTGTCTGACGACCCCGGAGCCTTCCTCAACGCGGCCGCCAAGGCGCAAGTGGCCGCAGACTTCCTACGGCCCTTCTTCACGCCAAACGCAAGCGCGACCGAGGCGCTCGTGTAGGACCAAGCCATCGCTTACTGAAAGCGTACATCATGCGATCCAGCGCACGCGAAACAGAATTCCAGGCCGAAAATGAAGCCACGAAATCCCGGCCAGCGCTTGCTGGGGCGAACGCGTGAAGCATCGTCGGATTTGCTCGGATGACTATGCCCTAATTCAACTGCAATGTCCGCCACCGGGCAACCACCAAGCAAATGTCGGTGCTAGAGACCTCTCGGCGGAGCGTGGCGTTGCGCCCCCTTCAGCGCCTTACCGTTGGGTCGATACGCTGAAATGGTCTCGCCATTCGTGCCCGCGTTACGCTGAAGCTTTGAACAATGGAGGTCGGGCTTTCGTCGCTTGAGGGACAGAGCCGCGCTCGGGTGCGCGCGGCTCTGCCCTACGGGCTTTGATCCCCGAAGTAGAGTCGGTGCACTCGCCTCTTCCGGCCCGGAACCCGAACCATTACATCGTGTGCATGCGCGAGTTCGTGATCTTCTATTCCTGGCAAAGCGACACGCCGCGCAAGATCGGCAGCGACTTTATTCGTAGGGCGCTTGAGAACGCGGCTGCGGCCCTTAACGATGCAGGCGTTGGCGTCCACGTACGCATCGACGCCGGCACCGAAGGCGTGCCGGGCACTCCACCGGTCACCGACACGATCCTCGATAAGATCCGCAGTTGCGCTCTGTTCGTAGGTGATGTCACCTTCGTCGGAAAGGTCTGCAACGACGATGGTGCCGTCGTCAAAAAGCTGCCCAACAGCAATGTGATGGCCGAGTTTGGCTACGCCATGCACGCCATCGGATTGCGTCGGATTTTGCTGGTCATGAACACGGCATTGGGCGACTTCAAAGAGTTGCCTTTCGACCTCGGTCACTTGCGCAAGCCTGTGACGTTCAATGCGCCCGCTAATATCAACGACGGCCCCCGCCGTGCTGAGCGCGACAGGCTAACGGGTTTGTTCATTGAGTATATCAAGACGGCGATCGCCGCAGCGCAAGCCGCGCCGCCTACCGACCTCGCGATGCAGGCTCGCGCAAATGGTCGACTCGACGAACTGCTAAGCGCGGCTCCGCTGGCTGGCGCGCCGGCCCTCGTCAGTTTTCCGCGCGTGGCGCTGCATATCGTCCCCCTGGCGACCAATAACTCGCCGATCCCCATTGATCGCGCCGCCGCCGCGAGGCCGTATCTGCTGCCCCAGGATGGCGTCATTCACAGGTTCGGTGCCGATCAGTCCGAATGGTGGTCGCACGCACCTACACGGCTGCTGAGGCCGCACACGAACCCGGTCGCGGACTGGTGCGCGCGCCTCTTTGCGGACGGCGCGATCGAAGCCAGCTGGAACATCGGCGTACGACAGGAGGACGATCCGGAAATCCTCGCCGACGGTTGCGCACTCGAGAGCGCCGTCATTTCCTGGACGGCGCGTTTACTGCGGGCGTTGCGCGCACTCGGTTTCGATCAAGGCTGCTTCGCGCAAGTTTCGTTGCTCGGTCTCGAAGACGTCATGCTCATTGGGCGTTCCAGCCCGACGCGACAATTTCGCGTGGCTAATCTCCTGCTGCCCGCGATCACCCTAGCACCGGAGCCGCAGGACCTCGCGCTCGCTTTCCAGCCGGCCTTCGATCGTCTTTGGTTGGCGGCAAATCTCGAGAAAGGATCTCCGTGCGGGTGAGCCCGTAGCGGCGCACTCTCGCGCCCGCCAGACAAAGTGGTTGCCCTCTTTTGCAGAATACGTCGGGGCTGTAGGTGCTGATCAGCGGCGTTAGGAGCCGCCAAATGTCGGTCGCCACTGCAAGCCTTTTCAAAGGGACCCCGATAAGAATGTCTCGCCCGGCAATCAATGGCTTCCGCGCAGCGCAAACGGCGATCGACGCCGCCTTGCCCGAATGGCTGCGGGGCCAAGAGGACCTGCGGTCGGGTTTGAAGTCCGGCGACCTCAGCAAGATCAGAGACGAAGACCTCCTTTTCGGCTGGAGCAACACCGGGGCGTCGTTTCTGAACGCCGTCGGCCGCGCACACATCGAGAGCGCGGCCAGAACAGTGCTCCGCGAGACAGATCTTGAACGTCGCATCACGCGCCTGACTTGCCGCCAGGCGATCTTTCAATGCTTCCTCGACGAGATCGATCGATCCGCGCGTCGTGGAAAAACTTTCAAGAGCGAGATCGTCCTCCGCAACGCGATCGCCAAACTCGCTGACATTCCGGTCGCGGACGGCCTTTATATTCTGCCACTGACATTCGCGCCGGGGGTCAAGAACTCGGACGCTTCCATGGGCGTTACGCGCCTGATTTCGAGAGCCGTGTTCGAGCGCGAGTTCGGCGAGCGGATCAGCCAACGACAGGCAGAACGACCAAGCAGCGGGAGCGCCCGGCTCTACGCCGACTGGCATCAGTATCTCGAGGCGTACGATCATGTTGCCATGGTCAAGTTGACTGCGTTTGAAGAGGAAATGGCTTGGGAAGCAGCCCGTGAGACCGCAGAGTTCTACTTGAACATTGTTCGGATCACCTTTGGCTATCGACGCACGAAGGACATTCGGATTGCAGGAGGTTTTGCGCACGAACGCATCCAATCTGCGCTCCGGGTGACGCCGGAGGGCGACTTGTTGTTTCGGTCATCGATAAGATGGCCTGGAGCGAGCTTCGGCGACGACTGGATGCGAACGTTCGACGAAACCCTGAATCCGTTCCAGGCATTGTGCGCTTCGTTCGCGTCGTGGCTGGCCTCTGGTCGCAACGTGACCGACCCCGTCCTCAAACGACTTAGATACGCGAACCGATTGATATCGGAGACCTACAGCGAGCCCCATGATCACATTAGGATCGTCAGGCTGATGGCGGCACTTGAGAGCCTCGCTATGTTAGGCCCGAAAGACAAGGCGCACCACCTAGCCTACCGCTGCGCTAGCGTCGGAGGATGGTGCAATCCTGGGCACGCGTGCGAAATCTACGACGCCGTCCGCTTCGCCTATTCGGTCCGCAGCGCTGTCGTTCACGGCGATGGCGCTAGCGTTGAAGACACTCGGCGCGCCTTCTTCGGTGTCGAGCAACACGCACTCCCGATTGTCGTCGGCTTCCTGGATTTCTTCGCGAAGCTGCGCGCCCGCCACGAGATGCAATCGGTCACGTCGCTCCGCAGAGCCGTTGATCAGAGCATCGACTGGTACTTTTGGGACCTTCTCTAGCCCAGGCTCGCCTCGGTGCATCGGACGCTTCTGATCACGTATCGACGTCGTCTTGACACAACGCGCAACGCTATCCCTCAAGCTCCGCTCCACCGAAATGATGCGCGCAGAGCGCGCTCGTGCTATCGTCGCTGCATGAACGCGCCCCAAGAGTCCGCGAAAGGGATTTGGCCCTTCGTGCAATGGCGTGCAGAGGCGGCGGCGCGATGGCTGAAACGCGCCACTCTGCGACGGTACGCACTCACATGGCGTTCGATCAATCACGCTCGCGTGCACCTCGAAAATCTACTTCACAGGCGTCTCATGTTGATCGTCGTCGGCGCGCTATTCGTGACCGCCGCTTGTTCAGTTTGGCTGATTGACGACCTTCAGCGACTACTGTCACCACAGGTCGCCGCCGAGGGTGTCATGGAAACGCTCAAGGCCGTGTTGTTGACTATTGGTGGGGCGCTCATCGGTGCTGCCGCAATCGCCTTTTCTCTAGTGATGTTCGCGATGCAGGTGAACGTCGAGAAAATGCCTCACGGTCTGTTCCGAAAATTCAGCAGCGACCCTCAACTACTCGGCGCGTTTGCGCTCTCGTTTGTCCTCGCTATGGCGACGTCACTCTCCCCGCTGGTCGTCTCCGAAGCTACCGTCGCGTGGGTGGCGCTCGGCGTTGCATGGGCAATCGCCCTGCTGCTGCTGCTGCTGGTTATCGCTTACCAGCGAGCTTTACGGTTGGTCAGTCCGACGGAGCAACTGACGATCGTCACAAGGGCCGCGCAACGCGAATTGGCGCGGTGGGGCCGGATGGGGCGGCGCATGCGCGTCCTGTTGACCGAGCCCAAACAGCTAGTGGGGAGTGAGTTCCTCCAGCCCGACATGCCTCTCACGCTCTTCTTTCAAGCCAACCCGACCTGGACCGCGTCCACTCTACAATCCTTGCAGTACGCCGTGTCATACGCCCGGAGGTTCGCGGAGGCAGGAGATCACGAAGTGACAGAAACGGCGCTTGGAGCCGTCATCGCCATCAACATCGCCTACGTGCGCGCCAAAGGATCCACGTTCTTCGCTCAACATCTGCTCATTGAAAATCCGCTAATCACGGACGGGTTCGTCAACTCAACGCTGGAGGCGACGCGACAGAGCGTGCGGATCGCTCTCGCTCATGGTGATGAGCGAGCCGTGGAGTTAAACCTTCGAGCGCTAACGGCGCTGACCCAATGCTACCTCAAGGCGGACTACGGCGGAGATCAACAGCCAAAAACCCATGCTCACATAGCCTCCGGGTATCTGTCGCAAGCCATCCAGTCGGTTGCAGCGCACAATATGCCCGACGTGATGATGGAGGGCGTGCGCCTTATGGGCCAAACGGCCCAAGCCTTTTTGGCGGCCCGTCAGATAACAGAGATCACCGGCGTGACATCTTCAATTGTAGCCGTGGGTGCCACGGGTATCGCTCGCGATGACCATAAGCCGGTGACATTGCTTGCTGTAGAGGAAATCGCCAAGGTCACCTTCAATCTGCTGAGGCACACCAATGATGAGGTTCGATACGCGCTTGAGCAAGTCGGCGAGCAACTATCAGCGCTGGTTTCGCTGTACCTGAAAACGCCAGACGGCCCATTCGGCTCGGGCCACAGCGGCTACTTAAAGCACTACTATTCCGGCGCAACCGAGCAGTCGTTGCTCGCGTGGGTCCACAAACTCGCCAATGCTCTCGTCGAGGCACCAAGGGATGACGAACAGGCCAAGGGCGTTCTGCGCAACCTAGCACAATGGTCTGATAAGTTGAGCCAGACCGAAAAGGCGCTTCTCCTGGAGGCAATACAGCGCAAGTCCAGCTTCACGCAGGACATCGTTTATTGGATTGCCAGTCTCGCAAAAATTCTCTGGGCATGCAGCGCTGCTCCGGCGTGTGATGAGTACACCCGCGAGGAGCTTGAGAAAAACGGGCAGTGGTTGGCGATCGTGCTTTCCTTCGTGCCAGACGAAAAGGCGGCGGTCCAACACCTGGAAGCGTACCGCTACACGGAGACGCTGTTCGACTTGGCGACGGAGGCTTACCAGCGCGCGGAGCCAGCCACTGCCAAGCGCATGAACACCATGCTGCTGCACTGGGCCATGAAGGCCGGCAAATACCAGACCGGTTGGAGCACACTAGAAACGGCGCTTCTGGGGCTCAGCTTTTTAGCGATGGCAAAGAAGCAGGAAATCGACTTCCTCGCCTCCTTGAAAGCTGAAGTAGCCAAGGCAGGAACGGCACTCGATGAGGACTTGAAGCAACGCACGGCGCGCGAATTGATGCGACGTGTCGCGCGTCCCTGGGAATACCGAACTCGCATGTGGTCGGGAATTGACCAAGCAGTGGCCGAACTTGACCAGGATGCCTTCCGCGAGTTGCTTTCATCGGTGGCGGATATCCTTGATCCGCCGGAAGAACCGTCTCCGCTGGACCAATCGGCCTAGGCGTATTGGCCGGCTCGGTTCGCCACGGTAAAGCTTTCAAAGAATTGTCGCGAGCCGACAGGAAAGTTCTCGACAGTTTCCCCGAACCCTCCGCAACACCTGGAGGTCGCCCATGGAATTCCACAATCCTCAGCTCTTGCCGCTCATCCCCGAGCGACTTCGACGAGAGAAACATGTGTTTGAGCCACACGACACCCGCTTCCGCGCCGCCGCGCGCTTGCTCCAGGCACTTTGGCGCGAGCGTCGCGATCTCCCGGCCGGCCATCATATCTCGCAAACCGGCGCACGCCGCCGACTGGGCAGCGCGCTCGCAATTGAGGCAGCGCGCACCGGCGCAAACTTTCTCTCGCCCGAGATTTTCGGCCAGGCCCGCTGCGATCTGGCATACCGCGAGCCCGGCGCACTGATCGATGCCGAACGCATGTGGGGCAACATGCTCGCGTCCACACCGCTCGCGTTCAATCTGCTCGCGCCGCTCAAGACAGACCAACCGCTGGCGCGCCGCGTCTTCGCAAAGCTCGCACCTGACGCTATGAAGCGCGTAGCCCACCTTCAATTCGAACACTCGCCGGGCAGAGGCGACCTCACTTTCACAAACGACGGTACGGCATTTGACGCGTTCATTTCGGGACGCGCGCCTGACGGTGGGCGAACCTTCATCGCGATCGAGATCAAATACTCCGAGAGCATGACCGAACCCGAGGCTCGCTTGCGGCCGCGCTACAACGAACTCTCGCGTTCCAGCGGACTGTACGCTGAACCCGACGATGAAGCGCTTCGCGGCAACCCGATGCAGCAACTGTGGCGGCAACATTTATTGGCGCAGAGCATGATCGACTGCGGCCTCTACGACAGCGGCGTGTTCATGCTCATCGCACCGCGACAGAACCGCGAAGTCCAACGCGCGGCGCGGCGCTATGCCAATCGGCTCGCTGCCGACAACACCAAGGTGCAATTCCTCAATGTCGAACTGGAACACGCGTTCGAGGCATTGCGAACTGCCGGCGCTGCCGATCACGCGAATGCCCTCTATGACAGGTATTGCGACTTCGGGCCCGTGCACGAGCGCGTGCGGGCAGCCTGCTTCAACACGCCTCGACGCAAACGGTCGGGCCGCGTGACTACACGCACTCGCCGCACCAGCACTACCCCGCCGACACCGCGAGCAGCTTTAACAAGAGGCTAGTGTGGTCGTTCAGATATCAAAGGACTTTGGAAGCCGACGGAGCACGCGTGCGAACAAGTCCTTCGGCTCTACCCGAAGGGCGCGAGCGATCGCCACGAACTCTATCAGGTCGAGCCGACGATCACCGTTCTCTACTTTCGAGACGAATTGCTGCGGCTTTCCCAGCCTTGCAGCCAATTCGACCTGAGTAACACCCGCGCCCTTTCGCGCGGCGATCAAAGCCTCACGAAAAGCATCGTAGGCATCGGTGAAAAGCGATCGAGGCATGGCCGGGTCAACCGGCCTTTCCTCTACTCACCAATTTCAGGTACACCGTCTTGGTGTATTTCTGTCTTTCGGGGGCCGGCCATGAGCAAGTGTCGCTACTGCAACGGTCAGGCGTATGGGCTAGGCTGCGCTAACAGCCCGCATGGCCGTCACGAACACGAGGGAGATGCAGCGCGCTGCGAATTCTGCGGGACCACAGCATACGGCCTTGGCTGCGCCCATAGCCCAACCAAGAAGCACCGCCACGGGCCAGGCTCCAAGTGTCGATGGTGCGGCAGTCCCTCGCTAGGCCAGGGGTGCGTTCACAGCCCGACAAAGAAACACGAACGGTGAGGAACCTGACGGCAGAAGCGGTCGAGCGCGCGCGACGCCAATTCTTTGCTCGCGAAATCGCACTGTGGACCGATGACGGCAGCACGCGCAATCTCGCGGACGAGATTTACTTTCGCATTCTCGATCAGCTGATTGCCGCAACAGGCGAGGACATCATCGGCCAGCACGCCAAAGAACATCATGACATCACGGCGGCGTTCGAAGAGGCCTCAAAACCGCTCCGCCTGTTCCTATCCGCGACAGGAACAAATCCGACCGAATTCTGGTCCCATCTGCACGGTCCGCTAACGCACGAGACTTATTTCAATAGAGAAGCGCTTGAGTGGGCGGTCGCTGACTACCTAGCAAAACCCGCGCGTAGCGATCTCCTCGATTGGCTGTTGCTCGATGCCCTGATCGCGACGGAGTTGTTGCCACTTGCCAACGCATTGCACAGTGATCCGTCCGATCGGGGCCTCACGCCGCATGCGCTCGACGGCCCGTCCGTTGGCTCCTACTTGTCGCGCCTCGTGCGCCACACACTGTTCGCCTGCCTAGTTCTCGCGTCGCTGGCGCTTGTGGTGAAAGTTTTTGTGGACGCCAATCTCATTGAGCAAGAGACGGCAGGCGTCGCGGTTCTCGCTGTCGTCGGCATTCCGACGGCCATCGTGCTAGCGAGCCTTCGGCCAAGCGACGTCGCAACTAAACGCGAGCGTGATCGCTGCCGTCGTGTGCTCAGCGAACTTTCTGCGGTGTACGCGTCGCTAGCGCCCGATACTCGCTTGTCGACCGCGCACCTTCGAGCGACGGTGTTGCGGCTCGCCAACCAGGGCGTTGTTTGGCCGCCGGCCTTGATGCCGCTGCTCGAAGACCTCATCCGACGCCGTGACATCTTGTAGGCAGTGTCCGCGCCGAGTCACAAGCTTCGTCTATTCTCGAATGAATTCAAGTCTCAGCGAAGACCCCTCTGCACGGCGTTCATTTTGGCAGACGCAGCCGGCATGGCATCGCCGAACTTTCGAGGCGTGGTTCACACGGCCAATAAATCAAGCGATGCACGAAGCGCCCAGCTTGGTCGGCTCGCCTCGACACCCAGCTTAGAAGCCAGTTCGCGCACCGACTGTTCACTTTTGCAAAGCGCACGCCGCATTTGCCGGATCAGGCCCGACTTGTCGGCCTCAAAGACCAACGCGACTTCCTCGCCGTTCACGGCAATGGATGAGAGCGCGCCTCGCACCGCTGTCACGACCGTCTCGCGCACCTTGTGCCTATCGGCGGCATGTTCCATTCGCGATGCGAGTTCGAAGAGATGCACAAGCACCTCCAGTGAGCGGCCGACAAGTTCGCCATCGCGCATGACAATGGCCTCGCGTTCAGTCAGCGCTCCGACCGCTGCATGCAATGCGTCGGCCTCTGAGATAGCGTCGAAGACTTCTTTGGCCGCCGCGCTGACCGGCTTGATCTCATCGCTCTTGAGCGTCGCGACACGATGCTTGCGCCGAACCAAGGCAATAAAATCGGCTGGATAGAGATAGTTTACGTCGCGCTCCCCGCGCTCCCAGGCAGAGCGCCAAGGTCGTTCACCTCCCTCAAATAGCCGGGCTGTGCGCCGTTGCCTGCGGCAAAGAGCAGGCCCGATCTGAACACGATCGAACGGAACGATGCCGGGATCCTCGAAGGCATACGCAAGAAGATGGCCGAGCCGGACCGGCTCGCCATCCGGCGCGTCTTGGCCGGATTGAACGACGGCGTCTACATCCGCGCCTTTGATTAGATAGTGCGTCAACTGCCAGTGCAATCGCGGCTGCTGCTCATTGTGGCGACTGATCGCGAGGGACTTTGGATTGAAGTCGACGTGCCGGCGCTCACATTCATTCATGACCCACGCGCGGCACCACCGTTTAAAGTCGCCCCGCAACATGGGCGGAAGCGACACAACGAGGTGAGTGTGCAGACCCTTCGTTGCCTCGAATACGGCGATCCAAGCTTGCGGCGCGCCACGCTGGGCGAACCAGTCTCTCTTGCATTTCTTGAATCGCTTCCAACTGCGCTGAACATCTGAAGGGTTCACAAGGCCCATGCACGTCCAATTGACGCACACCGAGACGTCAAGAATGTAGTTGGCGCAGTGCGCGTATTCTGACGCGCTGATCACTTCGCCAACCTCTTCAGTCGACAATAGAGTGGCCGACGCTGACGCACGCCCGCGGCTTCGCGAGCGCGCCTTTCGGTAAAGTTTCTCTTCGAAAGTGTGCGGCCTTCGGTGCGCCCGCTCCCGTTGCGGAGCCTCCCTCGCTTGACGGCGGTCCAAGGGCAAGCGTCTAACGCCCGCGTTGGGTCGCACGCACCAACAGCTCCGCGAAATCGAATCTGGATTGCGCGAGCTCTGAGGCGATCCGATCCTGTTCAGCTTCGGCGGCTTCGTGATGCGCTTCGCCAAGGCACTCCACAATGCAACCACATGGCATGAGCCTGAACAGCGAAGCTTCGCGCTCGACGGCTTTCCGGCGTTTTTCCTGTTCGGCTCGCGTGGGCCTGCGTGATCCCTTCGGGCGCGCTGTCTTCGCCGGGGGGCCATCAGGCCAAATAACCGTGTTGTGGCGATGCTCGCCCCTATAAAGCCGCGGGTTTGGAGGCAATCCGGTTTGAACCGAAGCAGCCACACACCATCCCCGCAGGCCTTCGTTTTCGACGGACAAGAAAACCTCTACCAGCTCCGGCGTGTTTGGTGAAACACCGCTGTCCCAGAGTGCATCCACGCGGCAATGGGGAGGCAGGCCCATCAGCTCCTGAGCTGTTGGCATTCGCTCCGCGTGAGGGCCGATCGCACCGACGTCGTCGATCCCTCGAACGACAACGCGCAACGGCGCGCTCGCGCTTGCCTCATCGCCGCATGCGTCGTCCCGCGAAGCCGCCTCGTTTAGGTCGAGGAAATCTACGTAAAGCGCCTGTGTCATTCCGCTCGAATGGCACAGGCGCGACTTGAGGTCAGGGCAAAGGCCCGCGTCGTTCCCTAAGCAGTCTTCCTAGCTGCTTGATGATGGTCTCGTGCGAATAGCCCTTCGAACCGTTGACGGTTGGGTACGTGAATGGCTGTGGACCTTCTTCGCATCGGCGGTCCGCAAACTTGGGTAGCGTCTCGCCGCCGGCCTGCCACTCCCGAAACAGCATCTCCCACCGCTTCGCGGCTCCACGAGAATTGACCGCCGTGCCGAGGCGAGCCCGCGCGGATCGATCGCGCAGATCCGGAATTCCAGCGTCGCCAAGCCATTGATTTTTCTGCGCCCAGTCGAGGACAACCTGTCGCTCCCAAACCACAACGCCTTCGCTCCACCGCGTGCCAGCTGGAAACTCGCCTGCATTTACCATGGCGTAGAATTTCGACCTGCTTATCGGCAGCACGCCATGCGGCTTGTGGATTTGCTTTGCCCTGAAATAGAGGGTGTTATCGTACGCGTTCATCGCACTTGGTTCCGCTTCCGCGGAGCGTGATGCTCGCGCAGAATCTTCACGCGGAAGCCAACACGTAAAAAACACTTGTAATGTCCCGGTAAGGTTCAGCCGGCCTGCGCTGTTGGGACATGCGATGGGGCACGCTTTTGCGCGCGCGAAAAAGCTTGTTTGGAAACAATCAGATTGGGGGATTGACTGGCGGACAGAGAGGGATTCCCAAAACTCAAAAACGTAATGTTTATCAGAGCTTCCGTGTCCGGCCGGCGAATATACCCCGCTTTGTACCCCACTTCACAGGCCCAAATTTTTTGCAGCTCAGGCCGTTTCAGGTCATCTCATCGGGTCGCTGAAGCTTGAACGATCGGGCGCTGCCCAACAAAAAGGATTCAACGCTGTTGCGTAGTCCCGAGAGCCAAGCGCCTAATACCAGAATAGAGTCATGTTCGGCGCGCCTTCGGTTTTGCCCGGACCTTAGATTTGCGCGCGCGCGGGCGCCTGGGTTCCGGATGATCGTGAGCGCAATGCTCGTGGCCAGCGAGTGCTTCGATGACGCGACATTGCGCGGCCTTGCCGCCCGCGCACGAGCGCACGATGCGCGTCAATTCGGTCTTGAGCACGCTCAAGTGAGCGATGCGCTCATCGACTGCGGCCAGATGCGTGCGCGCAATACGATCGGCTTCCGCGCATGGCCGGTCAGGCTCATCGGTCAGATCCAAGAGTGAGCGGACGTCGTCGAGTTCGAAACCAAGTGCGCGCGCGTGGCGAATGAAGGCGAGCCGGCGCACATCGGCGTCAGAATAGAGTCGCCTGCCGCCTTCTGTGCGGGCCGGAGCGGCGAGCAAGCCCTCATGCTCATAGAAGCGGATGGTGGGTATCTTGACGCCTGTGGTCTTGGCGACTTGGCCAATCGGCAGCATGGGGCTTGCTCCTCTAGTCACTAGAGCATGTACACGATGACTCGTCCGATTTCGAGAGCCTGTCCACAATGCCCCCTGCCTGGTTGCCCGTTGCCGCCCTTTTGACCATCATCGCCGTATCGGCCTTACGCGTGCGCGGGGTCGAACGCGCGCACGGCGTCAAAGCATTCAGCTTCGGCCGACACGCGCCGATCCAAAACGTGGCGGAGCGCAATTGGAAGCTCGCCACCATTCTCGCGCTCGCGTTTGCGGTGGTCACCTGGCTCGCGCCGCAATGGCAATACGCGCTGGGCCAACCTGCTTGGGCTGATAGCCCCGCTCTGAAGTGGATAGCGGCCTCAGTATTCGCGGCGTCAGTCTTCATCATCGCCATCGCCCAGATACAAATGGGCGCCTCCTGGCGCATTGGCGTTCCCGCCGACGGGCCGGGCGCGCTCGTGGCGCACGGCCTCTTCCGCTGGTCGCGCAATCCAATTTTTGTTGGGATGCTGGGCGCGGTCTTTGCGCTCTTCCTGTGGTCGCCGCACATCGGAACGGCGGCGGTGCTCGCCGCGACCTGGACGCTTGCACTGGTGCAGGTCCGCATCGAGGAAGAAGCGCTGCGGGAAAAACACGGCGATGCCTATGAGCGCTATGCAGCTGAAGTCGGCCGCTGGTTCGGACGGCGGCGCCTGCGCTACGTAACCGAGAGCACGTTATGAGCGCGACATCTGATTATACCCCAGCGCTGGGCCATGCCCTGCTCACGCCGCTCTACGACGCCGCCATCGCGGCGATGACCCGCGAAGGGCGTTGGCGCGGCGCACTTCTACGTCAAGTCTCGCCGGCCGCGGGCGATGTCGTGCTCGATGTCGGCTGCGGCACCGGCACTTTCGCGCTCATGCTAAAGCGCGCGGCGCCAGAGGCGAACGTGCTTGGCCTTGATCCCGATCCCGCAGTGCTGAAGCGCGCCGAAAGTAAAGCACAGTGCGCCGGAGGCGAGATCACGTTTGTGCGCGGCTTTGCCAGAGACGCCGCGTGCATTGATGGACCCCGTCTGACAAAGGCCGTGTCTAGTCTGGTCTTTCACCAATTGCCGATGACGGAGAAACGGCTTGGTTTGAGAGCCATGCACGATGCCCTGGCGCCCGGCGGAGAAATTCACGTCGCTGATTACGGCCTGCAGCGCACGCCGCTAATGCGAATGCTGTTCCGGCAAGTGCAGCACCTCGACGGTTTCGAAAACACAACACCGAATGCGCAAGGTGTTCTGCCCAGCTTGATGCTGGAAGCTGGATTTCGCGATGTCGCCGAGCGCCGCGTGATCCCTACCCCAACAGGTTCGATCTCCATCTATTTCGCCCGGCGGCCGTTGGAGCGCGCGTCATGAGTGAGAAATGTGGTGACGGTTGCGGCAAGGTTGGACCGGCGCCGGTCGACGCGCAGGCGCGACGGATTCTTTGGGTCGTACTCATTGCAAACGCGTCGATGTTCGTGGTCGAGACCATAGGCGGTCATGCGATCGGCTCGTTGGCGCTGCAAGCCGACGCGCTTGATTTCGCCGCGGACGCCGCGACTTACGGCGTCACACTTTGGGCGATCGGGCGCTCGTCCTTGGTCCGCACGCGCGCGGCATTGCTGAAGAGCGCCGCCATGCTGGCGATGGGCGCCATAATCCTCGCAATGGCGATCGCGAAACTTATCTCTCCGGCGCCTCCGGAGGCCGCGCCAATGGGCATTATCGGCGCGCTCGCCTTAGCGGTGAATCTGGGTGCTGTTATAATGTTGCTTCCAATGCGCAACGGCGACGCCAATCTGCGCTCAGTCTGGCTCTGCTCCCGAAACGACGCCTTCGGCAACATTTTGGTCATACTCGCAGCAGGCGCAACAGCTGCGACACGATCGCCCTGGCCTGACTTTGCTGTCGGCGCCATCATGTGTTTACTGTTCGTCAGTGGGTCATGGGCTGTATATAGCCAAGCTCGCCGCGAATCTGCGGGAGCCGTTGTGGGATGAAGTACGTGCGAGCGTCGAGCTTGACCGATTGGAGGCGATGGATCGCGGCGCTCTGCGTCGCGCTGCTCGCATTCCTATTGGTCGAACCCGTCTCGCATGCCGCCACGATATCAGAGGCGGCCTCTTTGTCAGAGGCGGTGTCGTCATCTTATAACATTGCAAGCGATGGCGGCGGCGAGTCCGATGGTTCTTCGCCGGCAACGCCAGCCGGCGGCCAGCATTGCTGCGCTTGCGCGCACGCAAACAGCATCGCGCCTGCTCTCCACGGAACCGCCACGCTGCAAATTTCAGCGCAGCTCCTATTCGTCCGCCACATCGGCGATGCGCCGCAATCGGCCCCGCAAGGCCTCGACAGGCCGCCAAAACCCATCGCGATAGCCTAACGCGCTGCGGGCAAGACCGCGGCGCGTGATCCTTTCACGCATCGCGGATTTTCCATGCCCGAAACACACCGTTCCATACGGCGCTCAGCGCGTATTCTGCGCTACCTTGCCTCTGCTTCACTTGGTGCGCCGCTGCTTGCTGTGGCTCCTTTTCTTGCGCCCGCTGCATTGGCGCAGGAAAGCGCGCCACTGACCCTGCAAGGGGCGATTGAACGCGCCGTTGAAGCTGATCCAGGCTTACGCGCAGCCAATGCCGGCATCGACGCGGCGCGCGGTGGATTGCGCCAAGCCAGGGTACGCCCAAATCCGACCCTCGACGCCGAGGTCGAAAACTTCAACGGCCCGGGCGACCTGCGCGGCTTCGATGGCGCGGAGACCACATTCAGCTTGTCGCAGGAAGTAGAGCTGGGTGGGCGGCGCAATGCGCGCATGCGCCTTGCCGATCGGGAATTGCACGGCGCTGAACTAGACCGCGTGTTGCGCGGGCTCGACCTCGTGCGCGACGTGCAATCCGCATATTACGACGCACTTGCCGCGGAGGAATTGGTCGCCATTGCGCGCGAGCGGCTGGCGACGGCCGAAGCCCTGAGCAGTTCGGTAGCGCGCCGGGTCGCTGCCGCGCGCGATCCATTGATGGCCGGCGCGCGGGCTGAAGCGGGCCTTGCCGAAGCCCGCATTGCGCTGACGCGCGCACAGGCGGAAGCAGCGACCTCGCGCGCCAGACTTGCATCCTTTATTGGCCGCGACGAGGGCTTCACGCTCATCGCCGCTGATTTCGCCTTGCCGCGCGCCAGCGACCACGAGCACGGCCCTTTGGGTGATGAGAGCCCCGATATCGCCCGCCTCACAGCTGAGCGTGATCGCTTCGGCGCAGCGGTCAGCGTCGAGCGTTCGCTGGCGTGGCAGAATCCAACCTTGAGCCTCGGCTATCGTCGTTTCGAGGATCGGGACGGCGATGGCGCGCTGGTCGCGGGCGTGTCGATCCCGCTTGGCGTATTCGACCGCAATCAAGGTTCGGTCGCGCGCGCGCGGGCCGAACAGCGCCGCGCCGAATTCGAACTCGATGCGGCGCGAAGGACATTGGCGCGCGAATACGCCGCGCTCGAACGCGCGATCGCGTCCGACGCCGCCGCCGTGCAGTCGACGGAAGAAGAAGTGATCCCGCAGGCTGAACGGGCGCTCGCATTGGCGCAGGACGGCTACAATCGCGGCGCGTTTTCTTATCTCGACGTGCTCGAAGCACAGCGCGCTTTGTCCGACGCACGTCAGAACCGGGTCGATTCCCTTCGTTCTTATCATTCCAACGAGGCGGCGCTTGACCGCCTCACGGCGCGCTTCGGCGAAGCGCTGCCCATCGAGGAGCAACACCAATGACGACTTTCAGAATGAAGTCCGCGATCGGGCCGATGGCGCTGATTTTGGCGCTGGGCGTTGCCGCGTGCGGCAATGGCGGCGGCGGCGGAACCGAACCGGCGGCGGCGGAAGAGGCCGGTCACGAAGAGGGCGAGGATGAGCACGCTGAAGGCGAAGGCGAGCACGCCGAAGGCGAGGAAGCTGCCGGCGAGCGGGTGACAATTCCGGCGGCGTCAGCTGAAGCCTCTGGTATCGGCGTCTCGACGGTTGGCCCCGGCGCTATCCAGGAAACGCTCAATCTGACCGGGCGCATCATGTTGCAACCGGCCGCGCGCGCTGAAGTGCATGCGCCTTACCCTGGGCCCGTGCGCGCCGTCACCCACAATATCGGCGACATCGTGCGGCGCGGCCAGACTCTTGCGCGTGTTGAAAGCGCCGAGAGCCTGCAGACCTATTCCATCGTCACGCCGATCTCCGGAGTGGTGCTCGAACGGCAGACCAATATCGGCGATGTGACCAGCGAAGATCCGCTGTTCGTGGTCGGCGATCTGTCGCGCCTTCAGGCTGAACTCAACGTGGTGACACGCGATATCGGGCGCGTCGCGCCTGGACAAAGCGTCCTCATTACGGGTCTCGACGGGGCGACGCGCATCGAAGCGCGCATCGCCAGCGTGCTGCCGACGGCTGACGCGCATAGCCAGACCCTGCTCGCGCGCGCGCCGCTCACTATCCCACAAGGCTCGCCGCTTCGCCCCGGCATGGCTGTGCGCGCCTCTGTCGTGCTGACCGCACAGCAAGTGCCCATCGCGGTTGTGCGCGACGCGGTGCAAACGCTCGAAGGCCGCACCGTCGTGTTCGTGCGCGTATCGGAAGACACCTACGAAGCGCGCCCGGTCACGCTCGGCCGCGCCGGCCGTGACACGGTGGAGATCACCGAAGGCCTCGCCCCTGGCGAAATCTACGTCTCTGAGAACGCGTTCCTCGTGAAAGCCGAAATCGGCAAGGGCTCAGCCTCGCACGACCACTGAGCCCATCTTCTTATCATCCTGACCGGAAGCCGCTTTCATGATTAGCCGTCTCATCGAACTCGCCGTCAAAGCCCGCTGGGCTGTCATGGCGATCGTCCTCATCGTCGCCGGCATTGGCGTCTACAACATTGTGCGTCTGCCGATCGATGCGGTGCCTGACATCACCAACCGGCAAGTGCAGATCAACACGGTCGCGCCCGCGTTCGGCCCGCTCGATGTCGAACGCCTAGTCACCTACCCTGTCGAAACCGCGATGTCCGGGATCGTCGGACTTCAGAACACGCGCTCGATTTCGCGTAACGGCTTCAGCCAGGTCACCGTCGTGTTCAACGACAGTGTCGATATCTATTTCGCGCGCCAGCAAGTCGCCGAACGGCTGACGCAAGCGCGCGAAAGTCTCCCCGAGGGCGTTGAGCCGCAAATGGGGCCAATCTCGACCGGCCTCGGCGAAGTTTTGATGTGGACGGTCCATTACGCTGACCCCACCGCCGAGGGCGCGCGCGCCGCGCCGGGTGAACCGGGTTGGCAGGCTGATGGCGCGTACTTAACGGTCGAGGGCGAGCGTCTGACCGACGCTGTCGCCCAAGCGGCTTATCTGCGCACGATCCAAGACTGGCTCATTCGTCCGCAAATGCGTTCGGTTCCCGGTATCGCCGGCGTCGATTCAATCGGCGGCTATGAAAAGCAATATGTGGTCGAGCCCGATGCTGGCGCCTTGGCGGCCTACGGCATCTCCTTCTCAGAGCTGGCTGACGCACTGGAGCGCGCCAATCTCTCGGTTGGCGCAAACTTCATCCAGCAAGGCGGGGAATCCTTCCTGATCCGCGCCGATGCGCGCATTCGCACGCTGGAAGAAATCTCCGAAGCCGTGGTGGCGACGCGTGACGGCGTGCCGATCACGGTGCGCGACGTCGCCAATGTCGCCGTTGGCGGCGATTTGCGCACGGGTGCTGCGACTTCGGGTGGGCGGGAAGTTGTCGTCGGCACCGTGCTGATGCTGACCGGCGGCAACAGCCGCACGGTCGCGGCCGCCTCGGCCGAGCGCCTCGCAGAAATCTCGCGCACTCTGCCCCCGGGCATCATCGCTGAAGTTGTCTATGACCGGTCGATGCTGGTGAACGCCACCATCGCCACGGTGGAACGCAACCTCGCTGAAGGCGCGCTCCTGGTTGCTGTCGTGCTCTTCTTGATGCTCGGCAATGTGCGCGCTGCGGTCATCGCCACACTCATCATCCCGCTTTCCATGCTGATGACGTCGATCGGGATGAATGTCTTCGGCGTCTCCGGCAATCTGATGAGCCTGGGCGCGCTCGATTTCGGCCTCATCGTCGATGGCTCTGTCATCATCATCGAAAACTGCCTGAGGCGATTGTCCGAAAGGCAACACCACGAAGGCCGGCTGCTCACGCTTCAAGAGCGGCTCCATGAGACGATGGAAGCAAGCCGGGAGATGATCAAGCCGACCATTTTCGGCCAGATGATCATCTTCCTCGTGTTTGCGCCGCTGCTCACCTTCTCGGGCGTCGAAGGCAAGATGTTCTCGCCGATGGCGATCACCCTCATGCTCGCCCTCGCGGCAGCCTTCGTCCTGTCCTTGACGTTCGTCCCGGCAATGGTCGCCCTGCTCATTCGCGGCAAGGTCGCCGAGAAGGAGGTCAAGGCCGTCGAGATCGCGCGAAACCGCTACATGCCTGGTCTCGAATTTTCATTGCGCAAGCCCAAGACCGTAATCGCCGGCGGTGTCGCGGTCTTCCTGGCGGCAGTTTTGCTCTTCTTCACCCTTGGCCAGGAATTCATTCCCCAACTCGACGAGCAGGACATCGCCATCCAAGCGGTGCGCATCCCATCGACATCGCTGCAGCAATCCACAGCGATGCAAGCCCGCGTCGAGGAAGCGATCGCCGAATTCCCGGAAGTCGCGTTCGTTTTCTCGAAGACGGGCACGGCGGAGGTCGCTTCAGACCCTATGCCGGTCAATATTTCGGACTCGTTCGTCATTTTGCGACCGCGCTCGGAATGGCCAAACCCGAACGAATCGAAGGCCGAATTGATCGCCCGCATGGAAGCGCGCCTCGCCCAGCTCATCGGCAATTCCTATGAATTCACACAGCCAATCCAGATGCGGTTCAACGAACTCATCGCCGGCGTGCGCGGCGACGTTGCGATCAAGCTCTATGGCGAGGATCTGACCGAAATGAGCGCAGCGGCCGGCCGCATCGCCGCGGTGCTGCAATCGATCGATGGCGCGGCCGACGTGAAGGTCGAACAGACCGGGGGATTTCCCACGCTCGATGTCAGCTTCGATCGCGACGCCATCGCGCGCTACGGACTGTCGCTCGAAGACGTCACCGATACGGTGGCGACGGCCATGGGGGGCCGCGAAGCTGGTCTCGTGTTCGAGGGCGACCGCCGCTTCGACGTGGTCGTGCGTTTGCCCGATGCGGTGCGCGACGACCTCGACGCGGTTCGCTCACTGCCGGTGATGTTGCCGGAAACGGGCGAAGGACCACGCGCGTCGATTCCGTTGCGCGAAGTCGCGACCTTCGCCTTCTCGGAAGGCCTGAACCAAGTCAGCCGCGAGAACGGTAGTCGCCGGGTTGTCGTGCAGGCGAACGTGCGCGGGCGCGACCTGGGCTCGTTCGTCGGCGAAGCGCAGCGGCGCGTCGAGGCGGAAGTCGAATTGCCGACCGGCGCGTTCCTGGAATGGGGCGGTCAGTTCGAGAATTTGCGATCGGCTTCGCAGCGGATGTCGCTGATCGTGCCAGCCTGCTTCGTCTTGATCTTCGGCATCCTCTATATGGCGCTCGGGTCATTCCGCGCTGCCGGGGCAGTGTTCACAGCTGTGCCGCTGGCGCTGGCGGGCGGGGTATACACGCTCTTCCTCACCGGTATGCCGTTTTCGATCTCGGCCGCGGTCGGCTTCATATGCCTTGCGGGTGTTGCCGTCCTCAACGGCCTGATCGTCATGACCAGTATAAACAGCCGGCTCGATTTGGGCATGCCTGTCGAAGACGCCATCCGCGAAGGTCTCATCGAAAAGTTTCGCGCGGTGTTGATGACGGGCATCGTGCCGGCGATCGGCTTTGTGCCAATGGCGATTGCGCACGGCACCGGCGCCGAGGTGCAAAAACCTCTGGCCACGGTCGTGATCGGCGGCCTCATCACCGCGACTTTGCTCACCCTCTTTGTGTTGCCGGCAATCTGCCGGCTCATGCTGAAGAGCGGTCACGTCGCGCGCGAAGGCGAAATGCCCACCGCTTATTCGGGCGGCGCATCACCGGCCCAGGCCGAGTAAGGGAGATTGTCCATGTCAATTGACGCTCTGCGCGACGCCCTTCCCGATTATGCGTGGGATCAAAAACGCAATCTCGACACTCTCGTTGGCGAGACGCTGCTGAGCGATCAGCAAAAATGGGGATGCTTCCTGGCCTGCGCCTACGCCACCGACAATCCGACTTTGATCCGTCACATGGAGAGCGCCGCTGCGCCGGCGCTCTCGGAAAAAGCCAAGCTCGCAGCCAAGATGGCTGCAACTTTGATGGCTATGAACACCGTCTATTACGGCGCGATCAATCTGCTCAGCAATCACGACTATCGCGCCGCCAACGCCAATCTCAGCATGACGGCGCTCTCGCAGACCGATGTCGACAAGATCGATTTCGAACTCTGGGCCTTCGCCATCTCGGCGATGGCCAATTGCACGGCCTGCCTCAACGTCCACGAAGCTGAGTTACACAAACGTGGTGTAACGCTTGAGCGCGTGCAGGCCGCCTTGCGCATTGCCGCCACGGTCAACGGCGCCAACACCGCGCTCCGCATCAAACAAGCGACCGCCGGATCGGCGTGATGCGATTGCGGGATCCATCGGCAGGCCTCACCTCGCGCGACGACGCGCCCGCGCGCCGCCCGAACCGGCAAGGCTCATGACCATAGCCAAGCTCAAATTGGAGCTGCCCAGTGTGCTTCGCACTGAAGCCGCGGGCGCTTGCCGCGCTTGCGGCGTTGAACTCGCGCGCAAGCTTCAGCGCATAGCGGCAGTGAGCCAGGCGCACGTCGAAGGCAGTCCCGAGTCTGGCCTGCGCATTTGCGTCCATTTCGATCCCTCGAAGGAGGACAAGAAGCGCATTCACATCCTCGCCGCGCAGGCTGCATCGCAAGTGCTGCGGCGCCGCGAGCATGTTGTGCTCAATGTCGGCGACGCGAAAACGACGACCAAGCGTCTGCGCGGCTGCAACGGCGTCCTCCTCGCTGCCGAACTCACGTCGGATCGCGTGCTCGTCGATTACGACCCGAACCTGATCCTCGCCGAGACTTTAGTGCAAAGCTTCTCGGAGGCGCCGGGTGCGCCAAAAGCGCCGCCCGCGCGCGCGCGCGCCGCGCACAGCCATGAACATGCGGGTCCGTTCGGTGAGCGATCGGAAATCATCTTCGCGCTCGGATCGGGCGCGGCTTTGGCGCTCGGCTGGTTGGCTGCGTTAGGCGGCGTCCCGACCCTGCCCTTGCTCTTCTACCTCGCCGCTTACGCGCTCGGCGGCTACTTCACGGTGTTGGAAGCGATCGACAATGCGCGCCATCGCCGGTTGCGCATCGACAGTTTGATGCTGGTCGCCGCCATCGGCGCAGCAGCACTCGGCGCCTGGGCCGAAGGCGCCCTCCTCCTCTTTCTTTTCAGCCTGGGTCACGCGCTCGAAAACTGGGCGATGGGCCGGGCCAAGCGCGCAATCGAGGCGCTGGGGGAATTGGCGCCGGAGCGCGCGCAATTGCGGCGCGGCGACGCCATTGAAGAGGTTGCGGTGTCCGATCTCAAAGTCGGGGACATCATCTTGGTCTGGCCCAATGAAAGACTGCCGGCCGATGGGATCGTCGTCGCCGGCGAAAGTGCGGTGAACCAGGCGCCGATCACAGGCGAAAGCGCGCCGGTCGAAAAGCAGGCGGCCGCCAGCGCCGACGCCTTCCCGGACTTCTCGAAAGCGCCCGACCAGCACCGCGTCTTCGCTGGAACAATCAACGGCGCGGGCGCGCTCGATGTGCGTGTCGCCCGGCTCGCCACCGAAAGCACCTTGGCGCGCATCGTCACCCTCGTCGCGGAAGCGGAATCGCAACGCTCGCCGACGCAACAATTCACTGACCGCTTCGAGCGCATCTTCGTGCCATGCGTGCTCGTCCTGGTCGGCCTGCTGCTATTCGCTTGGGTTATCGTCGACGAGCCTTTCTCGGCGAGCTTCTACCGGGCGATGGCGGTGCTGGTGGCGGCAAGCCCTTGCGCGCTTGCGATATCGGTGCCGAGCGCGGTGTTGAGCGGCGTCGCGCGCGCTGCGCGCGGCGGCGTGTTGGTCAAGGGCGGCGCGCCGCTCGAAGCGCTGGGCCGCGTCACCGCGATTGCGTTCGACAAGACCGGCACGCTGACTGAAGGCAAGCCGCGCTTAACCGACGTCGTTCCCGCGAACGGCGTCAGCGAAACCGAGCTTCTGGCTGTCGCTATCGCCATCGAGCAAGGGAGCGACCACCCGCTGGCGGGCGCGGTCGTGCGCGATGGGCGCGCGCGTGCCGGCGATACGCCGATCCCGGCGGCGGAAGCGGTCGAGAGCATCACCGGCAAGGGCGTGCAAGGCCGCATCGGCGGCGCGCTCGTCCAGATCGGCAAGCCCGGCCTTTTCCAGGAGACCGCCTCGCCCTTGAGCGAAGAGATGAAAAGCACGGCCGACCGGCTCGAAAGCCAGGGGCGCACGGTGATGATCGTACGTCGCGGCGCGCAATATCTCGGCGCAATCGGCGTGATGGATACTGAACGCGAAGCGGCCAAAGGCGTGCTGCAACGTTTGCGCGGTCTCGGCATGCAGAAGATGATCATGCTGACCGGCGACAATCAGCGTGTCGCCGAAGCGATCGCCTTGAAGGTCGGTTTGACCGAAGCGCGCGGCGCGCTGATGCCCGAAGACAAAGTCGCCGCCATCAAGGAACTGGCTTCGCACAAGGGCGGCGTCGCCATGGTCGGCGACGGCGTCAACGATGCGCCAGCGCTCGCCAATGCGAGCGTCGGCATTGCGATGGGCGCGGCCGGTTCGGATGTTGCGCTCGAAACCGCCGACATCGCGCTGATGGCCGATGATCTCAATCACTTGCCGTTCGCCGTGGGTTTGAGCCGTCGCACCACGCATGTGATCCGGCAAAATCTCTGGGTCAGCCTCGGCGTCGTCGCGGTGCTCATCCCTTCGACCATTCTGGGTCTCGGAATCGGCTCGGCGATCATCTTTCACGAAGGCTCGACGCTGCTTGTCGTCGTCAACGCGCTCAGATTGCTGGGCTATCGGGAAACCGCCGCATGAGCACACCTTCTCATGCCCAGCGGCGCGGCCGCGTCACTATCCCCGCCCCCCGGGGCGCGGCCGCGATATCCATCGCCGCCTTCGCCCTCGCAGGCTGCGTTGGCGCGAGCATGGCCGCCACCGCGCTGGATACATCCGCTCCAGAGCCAACGAAGGTAGAAGGCGAACCGCTCGCACCGCCCGCGCCAGAACTCGCCAACCCCACCGGCCACGAGGTGCGCGGCGAGGACGTCTATGGCGCTGGCGCGTTCGGCGCATCGCGCGGCGGCGGCGCCCGCCGCCATCGCGGCGCCGACTACATCGCCGAGCCCGGCGAAATCGTACGCGCGCCAATTGCGGGCGTCGTGCAACGCATTGGCTTTGCCTATCGCGGCGACGAGCGTTACCGGTACGTTGAACTCAGCGACGCCAGCGCCCAACGCGCCGTGCGGGTGCTCTATGTCGGCCCTCTCGTCGAACTTGGCGCCGTCGTGCGCGCCGGCGATCCGATCGGCCGCGCCCAGGACCTGAGCGTCCGCTATCCGCGCGGCATCACCAATCATGTCCACGTCGAATTGAAGCAGGGCGGCGTCCTCGGCGACCCCGCGTCGCTATTGCCGGCCGCCGACGAGACCAACGCAAATCTTTCGCACGCACGGAGCACGATATGAGACAATTCTTCATTGGCGCGTTGGCGCTCGCCGTCGCCGGCGGGGCCTCGGCTCAAGCGACCGGCGCCATCCCAGTTGAGGCGATTGACGGACACCGCGTGAGCTTGCGCGGCGTCGATATCGAGATGCGCGACGATGGCGGCGCTGATGTGCGTGGCTGGGCCCGGCGTGCGCGCGCGCAGGCCGGTCTGATTAACGCCCACCTCCATGCTCAAGCGTTCGACGCTCTTGGCGCAAGTCTGGGCGTGGTCGATGGCGGCTGGAACGGCGCGCTTTCGATCCGCGACCGCTCGGCGGAGCCATTTCACATCCGCCTTTCCCCCGAGATGGCGCAAGCGGCCGTCCGCGTGCATGTCACCGTCGAGCCCGGCGCTCGGCACAATTAGGGCGCGCCGATGAACCAGCCGATCGACCTGCAACGTGAATATTGGGACGCGTGGAACACCGCCTTCCGCGAGCGTAAACTGTCCGATGTTTCGCTCGATCAGAAACGCTGGGCGTCGCGCTGGCTCGATCGGCTGGGGCGCACCGATCTCGACATCATTGAAGTCGGCTGCGGCGCGGGTTGGCTCTGTCCGAGTTTGAAGACATATGGGCGCGTCACCGCGACCGATCTGTCGAGCGAGGTGCTGGCGCGGGCTTCAGCGCGCGTGCCCGACGTGCGCTTCATCGCCGGCGACTTCATGGCGCTCGATTTTCCAGAGGGCGGTTATGACGCCGTCGTGTCGCTCGAAGTGCTGTCGCACGTCGGCGACCATGCGGCATTCGTCGCCAAAATAGCGCGCCTCCTCCGCCCCGGCGGAACACTCATCCTCGCCACGCAAAACCGTCCGGTTCTCGAACGTTACAACGATGTCGCGCCCACACAGCCTGGCCACCTTCGCCGCTGGTTCGACCGCGACGAGCTCACAGAATTGCTGGCGCCGCATTTCGAAGTGCGGGAGCTGCGAACGATGACGCCGATGGCCAACAAGGGGCCGATGCGTCTTGTCGCGGGCCGCCAGGCGCGCCGCGCGATGCGCCTCGTCTCCGGCCGCGTCATCGAGCGCGCACTGGGCGCGGCCGGCTTCGGCTGGACCTTGATGGCGCTCGCAGAAAAACGGTGATGATGGGCCAGGAATATTGAGGCGACGGCAGTTGGGACTGGTGGGCAAGACGCGCGATCCCACGCGGACGCGCAACAACGTAGAGTTCAACCAAGGAGAAGATCTATGAAACGTTTGATCGTGGCGCTTGCACTGGCGTTCGCACCGGCCACTGCAGCATTTGCGCAGGACGCGCATGGCGACAACGCAGAAGTGGTCTCGGTTCCGGCCGACGATGCCGTGCTGGCGCAGGCGCCAAGCAATGTCTCGCTCACATTTGAGCATGCGGTCGTGCTGACGCGCGTGGAGGTTCATGCCGCGGGCGAGGTTGTCGTGCCGATCAGTTTCACGGCGGCGACCGCCGCATCAACGACGTACTCCATCCCGCTGCCGGCGCTGGCGTCCGGCGCTTATGAAGTTCATTGGAACGCGACCGGCGACGGCCACGCCATGGAAGGAACGCTGCACTTCACGGTGCAGTAACTGCGAAGGCGCTGCGCCGGTCTCCCCCGGCGCAGCGTTCGCCTTCGGCCAAAGCGTAATGTGAAGAAAACCGATCGACCATGAGCACCGAGATCCCGCCCCAAGACGCCAAGATTTCCAGCCAGCCGCGAACCTGGTGGCTGCTGCTGGGCGCTTGGCTTGTGGCGCTGTCGGCCACGCTTGGTGCGCTGTTCATCGGCGAAGTGATGGGCCAAACGCCGTGCCTGCTCTGCTGGTACCAGCGCATCTTCATGTTTCCGCTGGCGCTTATCCTGCTCATCGCCTGCGTGAAAGAGGACGCCGGGATCTGGCGCTACGCGCTGCCCCTGGCGCTGATCGGCGCCGGCTTTGCGCTCTATCACAGCCTACTCTACGGCGGGCTCATTGCAGAGCCGATCGTGCAATGCGGCGCCGGGCCATCGTGTTCGAGCGCCAGCATGAGCCTCTTCGGATGGCTTCCAATCCCATTTCTTTCGCTGATCGCGTTCGGCGCGATCAGTATCCTTCTCTTTCTCGCGCGCAGGAGATCATCATGAACCGACGCGGAATCGTCATCGCCATCGCTGCGGCAGCCATTGCGCTGTTTGCGGGCGGCGTCCTCTTCTACTTGAACCGTCCCGCCGACCCGCCCGTTGCAACGATTGAAACGCCAGTCAGCGCCCCAGCCGGCGACGTCGCCGACGCGCCGGTGAGCGGAGAAACGACGGAGGCCATGGCGCCCGCCGTCAATGCTGAAGCGGAGAGCGCGCCGGCGCCCGCGCCGCGCTGGAACCAGTATGTGCGCGAGCACTCTCCTGTAATCGGTCCTCAAAATGCGCGCGTGACCATTGTCGAGTTCTTCGACCCGGCATGCGAGGCTTGCCGCGCGTTCTATCCCATCGTGCACGAGATCATGCGCCGCCATCCGCGCGACGTTCGTCTCGTCTTACGCTACACGCCGCTTCACGGACCGCCTTCCGAAGAGGCCGTGCGCATCATCGAGACCGCGCGCATGCAGAACAAGTTCGAGCCGGTCTTGAGCGCGATGTTCCAGGCTCAACCGCAATGGGCCGCGCATGAGGGACCGCGCATGGAATTGGCCTGGGACGCGGCGGCGGGTGCGGGACTGGACGTCAATGCAGCCCGCGCCGCGATGAATTCGCGCCGCATCAACGCGGCGATCAGCCAGGATGTGGCCGACGCCACAGCGCTCAGCGTTCGCGGCACGCCGACATTCTTCGTCAATGAGAGGCCGCTCACTAATTTCGGACCCCAGCAGCTCTACGATCTGGTTCAGGCCGAACTGGCGGCCACACAATAGGTCACCGGCTCAAGGGCCGAAACAGCAGAAACAATGCTGCGCCAACTGGCGCTCGACGCCGCCCCGGGCGGTGATCCGCCGCGGCGCGCTGGGCAGCGCATGCAGGAAGCCGCCGACTTGGCGCAGCAAGGCGGCCGCGGCGTCACGGCTACGTCCGGCTCCAATTTGACGCTGCGCTGACGCGCGCGCACGGCGGCGCGTCAGCGGGCGTCGGGCAAAACAGCCGCGAGCAACGCGACTGAGGGAGCATTCATGTCAAAGATCAAACGTTATGCGTCCGCGGCCATGGTGTTGGCGGCGGCGCTTACGGCTTCGTGCAATCGGCCAAGCACCGGCGAAGAGACCGGCGCCTCGGACGCACCGAGAATGACGGCGGGAACGGGCACGCCGGTTGCGGCCAGCGCGGAAACCCAAGCCGTCGGCACCGCAAACGCCGATGCCGCCGACGATCCTGCGATTTGGGTTGATCCGGCCGATTCAAACCGGGTGCTGATTTTCGGCACCGACAAGAAGGCCGGGCTCTATGTCTACGCGCTAGACGGCAGCGTGCATCAGCAGATCGATGGAGGCATGCCCAACAATGTGGACCTTCGCGACGGCTTTTCGGTCGGTGGCCGGGCCATGGTGCTGTTGGCGGCGAGCGACCGCAGCCCTGATCGTTTCGGCATCGCGCTTTTCCTGCTCGATCCGGCATCTTTGCAGACCCGCTATTGGGGTTTCATTCCTGTCGATCTTGAAGAGCCTTACGGCTTGTGTCTCGGCCGCCGCGGCGACGATTTCATTGCGGTGATCGACGGCACCGATGGCCAGGTTCGGCAATTGCGGATCAGCGCGGACGCCGACGGGGCGCCGCACGCGGTCGAAGAAGCGCGCTTTGCGCTGTCCAGTCAGACCGAAGGCTGCGTGATCGATGACCGCACCGGCAATCTCTACATTGGCGAAGAAGCGCACGGGATCTGGCGCTACTCGATCAATGCCGGCGACCGCGCCGCGCCCGTGCAGATTGCTGTTGCGCCAAGTGAAATGCTGGCGCCGGACGTCGAGGGCTTGTCGCTCATGTATGATGGCCCCAACACGTGGCTGATGGCGTCGAGCCAAGGCGATTCCGCTTTTGCAGTGTGGAGCGTGGGTGGCGAGGTCCAGTATCGGGGACGCTTTTCGGTGATCACCGCCAATGGCGTTGACGCTGTCACCGGCACCGACGGCATCGCTTCCTATGGCGGCCCAGTGGGAGGCTATGCGTCCGGTCTTGTCGTGGTGCAGGACGATCTGGACGAAGCGCCGGGGCGAACGGGCGAACGGCAGAACTTCAAGCTGATCGACTTCCAAGCCATTCGCGACGCATTGGCGCTGCGCTAGGCCAACGCTGCTGCTTCAACCGCGCATCCATCGGACCTCGGCGCGCAAACCGCCGAGGTCCGAACGGGTGAGCCGAAGTTCGCCTTGGCTCAGTTCAGCCGCGTCGCGTGTGTCAGCGCCTTCATCAACGCATTCGGGCAGTTCGCCGTAGAATTCCCGATAGAATGGAGAGCGCGCGTGCGCGACCGCCTCGGCGAGGCGAAAGCGCTGGCGCTTTGCGATCGCCGCCGCGGCTTGCCTTTTCGCTTTGCGCGCGTCCAGCATCAGCGCCAGCGTGCTTTCACTCACGACCTATTCCCTTCTCCAGCGCATGAAGGATGAAGCGACGGGGTCAGGCGGCGCGCTGATCCCGGTTCAAAAGACGCAGGCCGTTCAGCACCACGAGCAACGATGCGCCGAGATCGGCGGCGATCGCGCCCCACAATGAGGCGGCGCCGAGGATCGTCAGGACGGTGAACACCACCTTGACCCCGATCGAGAACGCAATGTTCTGCCGGATGACTGCAAGCGTCGCCTGCGAGTGCCGGATCAGCCACGGCAAGCGCGAGAGATCGTCCTGCATCAACGCGATATCGGCGGTCTCGATTGCCGCGTCCGAGCCGATCGCGCCCATGGCGATGCCGACATTGGCGCGCGCCATGGCCGGGGCGTCGTTGACGCCGTCCCCGATCATGGCGACGGCGCCATAGCGGGCGACCAGGGCTTCGACCGCATCGACCTTCTGTTCCGGCAGCAGTTCGGCCCGCACTTCATCGACGCCGGTCTCGGCCGCGATGCGTTCGGCCGTGGCTTTGTTGTCGCCGGTCAGCATGATGACGTGTTCGATGCCCGCGGCATGCAGATCGGCGACGATGCCCTTTGCCTCCGGCCGGACCGCGTCCGCCACGGCGATCAAGCCCCAGACCGACCCAGAGTCGCCCACCGCGACGATGGTGCGCCCCCCGCCCGCGAGCACATCGGCCGCCTCCAGCGCTTCGGCCGAATTCCGATAGGGCCCGCGCTCGTTGAGGAAACCGCGCGATCCAAGCCATGCCTCGCCATCGCCGACGCGGCCGACCACGCCCTTGCCGCGCAGAGCCTGCACCTTGTCGGCGGGCGCGATCGTCACCTTCTCCTCGGCGGCTCTAGCGAGAATGGCGTTGGCCAGCGGGTGCTCGCTCCGTGCTTCAAGCGCTGCGGCGAGACCAAGAAGGCTCGCCACGCTGCGTCCCTCGAATGCCGTGATCTCCACCACCTTGGGCCGCCCCTGCGTGAGTGTGCCGGTCTTGTCCATGGCGATGGCTTTGAGTTTTGCCGGACTCTCCAGATGCACGCCGCCCTTCACCAGCACGCCCTGCTTGGCGGCCCCGGCAAGGCCCGCGACCACGCTGACTGGCGTGGAAATCACCAGCGCGCACGGACACGCAATGACGAGCAGCACAAGCGCGCGGTAGAACCAGGCGTCCCACGCGCCGTTGAACAGCAAAGGCGGGACGAGCAGCACCGCGAGCGCCAGCACCATCACCGTAGGCGTGTAGATGCGCGCGAAGCGTTCGACCCATTGTTCGCTTGGCGCGCGCCGGCTGTGCGCCGAGCCGACCATTCGCACGATGCGCGCAAGCGTTGTGTCGCTCGCGGGCTTGGTCGTCTCGATTTCGAGCGCACCCTCGCCATTGATCGTCCCGGCATAGACGACGGCGTCTTGGGAGACAGCTACCGGCACGCTTTCGCCGGTGATGGGCGCCTGATCGACCTCGCTCTCGCCATCGGTGACGCGCCCGTCGAGCGGAATGCGTTCGCCGGGGCGCACGATGATGTGTGCGCCGACCGGAACCTCGGAGGCCTGTACTTGGCGTTCGCCGCCGTTTGCGTCCTTCACGCTGGCCACCGCCGGCGCAAGCTCCATCAAAGCGGCCACGGCGCGGCGCGCTCGCCCCAGGCTCCAAGCTTCGAGCGCCAGAGCAAGCGCGAACAGGAACGACACCGTCGCCGCCTCGAACCATTGGCCGATGGCGACGGCGCCGGCGACGGCGATGACCATGAGCAAGTTCATGTCCGGACGGAGCCGGCGCGCCGCGAGCAGCGCCTTGGGCGCGACGTAGCGCACACCGGCCAGAATCGCGCCGGCATAGGCGATGACCGCCAACAGAGGCGGCGGCGCCGATGCGCCGGGCGTCTCGCTCAATGCGGCGACGACATCGCCGGCGACGAACGCATGAATGGCAAAGCCCGCCGCGGCGAGCACGCCGCTGGCCGCGGTGAGACGCGACTGCATGCGCCGCCGGCGGCTCTCCGCCTCTGCGCCGTCGGTGACAACGCCATCGGTCCAGAGCTCCGCGCGCATGCCGGTGCGCGCTACGGCCTGGTTGATGCGAGCCAACAGAGCCGTGCTTGACTCTGCTTCAACCGACATCCGCCCATTGATCAGATCGAACGAAAGCCGCTCCTCGCCGACGATGGAGACGAGCTCGCGCTTGAGCGTGGCGACTTCGTCTCCGCAATCCATGCCGTGGATCTTGAATACGATCTGTCCCGGCACCGATGCGGGCGCGGGCGAAGCGGACGCAGCCTCGCCTGCGCAGCTCCTGCAATCTTCGTCGCCGAGAGCCTCGCCGTCTATCAAGTGCGCGCTCATGCCGGTGGTCGCGACCGCGGCCTCGATTGCTTCGGCCGAAACCGGCGCGTCAGCGGTCACTTCCATCCAGCCGGCTTTGGTGTCGAACGAAAGCTTGTCCTCGCCGCCAGCGAGAGAACCCACCGCCGCCTTGAGCGCGCGCACCTCATTTTGGCAGTCGAGCCCGGTCACCTTGAATCGGCGCGCCGCGCTTTTGTGCTGTGGGAAGACATTCACCGCGTCCGACATCGCCGACACCATTGGTTTGGTTGAACCGTCACGTTGCATACATGCTTCAGTGGCTAGAGGAGCAAGCTCAGCTTTCATCCCCGCGCGGCCGATCATCATCGGCTCCCGATCGGGTTCGCCGCGCGTCCAGCAGAATGTCTATCCCGCCTTTCGCGGCGACAGCAGCCACGGCCAGCCCGACCAACAGATCGGGCCAGCGCTGGCCGGTCCAGGCGACGAGCGCGCCTGCAATCAGCACCCCGCCATTGGCGATGAAGTCATTGGCGCTGAAGGTCTCGGCCGCCCGCAGATTGACGTCGTCGTGCTTCAAGCGACCGAGCAGCCAAACGCAGACGAGATTGATTCCCGCCGCGATCAGCGCCATCGCCATCATGATTGAGCCGACGGGCTCCGAGCCACTGAAAAACCGCCGCGCGGTGTCGCCGAGCACGCCGAGCGCGAACACCAGCAACAGCACGCCAGAGGCGGCCGCCGCGAAACGCTTCCATTGGAGCGACCGGCCGACCGCGTACAAACTCAGCGCGTAGACCACCGCGTCCGATCCATTGTCGAGCGCGTTGGCGATCAAGCCCGTTGAATCCGCCCAGACCCCGGCGCCAGCCAGGATTGCGACGAGCAGCACATTCAGCGCCAGCACGATCCACAGCACGCGCCGCTGTTGCGACGTGACTGGGTCAAAGCTCTCGCGCTCGCCGCTCAAGGTCGGATCTCCGTCGCCGCTGACAATCGCGCCCCAGGCCGGACAGCACGGTAGAGCGAGATCGAGCCGGTCGGGGTCTTGATCACACGCGTTTCCTCGATCGCCACGAATCCAGCGTCGGCCATGAGCTCCGGCAGAACCCCGCGCGCATTCGGCTCGGTGTTGTCGAAGCCGTCGAGCCTTTGCACTTGGCGAAACGCCGCGCGCATCAACGGCGTTCGCTGCAAGCCATAATCAGCTACGTGCAGCGCGCCGCCCGGCCGCAGCGCGCGATACATCGCCGCGAAGCCTTTGCGCTTCTCGTCCATCGGCACTTGATGAAACACGAGGCTCGACACGACCTTCGTCAAGGCAGCCTCTTCAAGATCGGCGTCGCGGGCGAAGCCCTTGCGAAACTGCACGTCCACGCCTGCTTTTGCCGCTTTGGCGCGCGCACGGGCGAGTACGTCGGCATCCGGATCAAGACCGACGACGCTCGCGCCCGCCGCAGCGCGCTTGAGCATCACGACAAACGTGCCCGTCCCGCATCCCACATCAAGGATGCTATCACCCGCCTCTGGTGTTACCTGACGCAGCAATGCGCGCCGCCAGCGGCCCTCCCGCGTCACCAAAGCGATGGCGAGGTCATAGAACGGCGTCCATTCAGGCCGTCCAGCTGCCGGCGTGAAGTCCAATTTGTCGGTCATGCTGAAGGCGCCTCTTTGCGGGTCCGCACCATTTCGACAACCAACAAGAGCGCCCCGCAGGTGATGGCGGCGTCCGCGAGATTGAACGCCGGCCAATGCAGCCCCGCCACATGCACATCGAGAAAATCGGTCACTGCGCCGCGCCAGAGCCGGTCGACAAAATTCCCGAGCGCGCCGCCCAGCACGAGCGCCAGCGCAAGCCTAGTCAGCGCGCGCGGTTCTCGCCAGAACCAAACGACGAACCCTGCCGAGATCGCCGCGGTGAGGAGCAGCACCAATACGGGGCCCGCCGCATTGAGAAAACCGAACGCAACGCCTCGATTGAAGCTGAGCGTCAAGTCAAAGAACGGCAGCAAAGGCAGGGACTCGCCTGGATACAGGACGGCGCGCGCCCAGGCCTTTGTGGCGATGTCGAGGGCGACGATCGCGGGAACCAAGAGCAGGAGCTGTAGGCGGGTCATGTGTTCGCCCTCGCTTGGATCGCGCCGGGCGGCAAGCACGGGGACATGCGCCGGCGGCCAAACCACCGTCCAACTCGATATGCGTAGGCCTCGTAGGCGTCGCCGTGCGTTTCACGCAGCGCCTCCTCTTCGATACGCACCTGCACGAGCGAGAGCGTCCAGACCGCGGCGAGCGCCGCGGCCGTCGCGATGTTCGGCGACCAAAGAAATGGAGCGGCGAACGCGCCAAGCAATCCCACGAAGATCGGGTTGCGAGACCACGCAAAGAGGCCTCGGCTCACCAACGCACCGGGTCCATCACGGGGCACGCCGATCCGCCAAGGCGCGCCCATCTGCAGCTGCGCGACAACGATGACGGCCGCCGAGGCGACGAACAGGACGGCCGAAGTCAAGCGCAGGTAGGATGCGCTACTCCACTCCGGACGGCCAAGCGACCGCTCCCATTCCGGCGCCAGCCAAGCCAGCAGCGCGAGCCCAAGCGCGGCGCAGACGGAGACCTTCCAATTGCGTTCCGCCACGACCTGAATCGATCGGGCGCGCCCGAAGTCAAACGCTTCAATGCCCCCGCGCGCGACTGACCACACCCGCAAAGCAGATGCCGCCAAGATAAAGACGAGAGCGGCGAGCGGCAGCCAAGCTGGCGGCATGAATGACCCCTGGAAATATCGATGCAGCAGCTCTACATCCTCTAGCGACTAGAGGATCAAGAGCTAAAATGTACGCAATTGGCGAGACCGCTAAACGGACTGGGATCAAGATCCCGACCATCCGCTATTATGAGCAAGAGGGATTACTGCCGCCGCCGCGGAGGACACAGAGCGGGCGGCGCGTCTACGATGAACCCGAGGTTCAGCGCCTCGCCTTCATTCGCCACGCCCGCACCCTCGGCTTTGAACTCACGGATATTCGCTCGCTGCTCGACCTCTCAGACAATCCGGATCGCTCGTGCGGAGAGGCCGATCGCATCGCACGCAAACACCTGACGGAAATCGAAGCCCGCCTGGCGCAGTTGGGTCTGCTCAAAACCGAACTTGCGCGCATCGTGAAGTCGTGCGCCGGCGGGAAGGCCGCAGAGTGCAGGATTATCGAAGCGCTTGCCGAATCCGCAGGTTGAGTGCGCAACGCCGGCGACACACCAACGCCGCCAACCTCCGTTCACACGGTAGCGACGCATGCCGACAACAAGAAAAAAGTCGTTCGCTTTGAAAATCGGTGCGGATGTCTACCGGGCTTTTCAGGCGGCTGCGGCAAGCGATCTGCGCAGCGTGAACGCCCAGATTGTGGTCCTTCTATGCGAGGCGGCGGAGCGACGTACACCAGAGCCACGGACCAGCTGACGGCGCAGTCGGCGTTAGGGTAGTCGCGCCCTCTTCTGCGTGCGCAGGGCGGCGATTGGCGCAAAGCGAATGCCCGCCAGGAAAAGAAGCAAGAGTGCGAGCGGCAGTTCCCGCCAGCGTGCGTAGGGCGTCTCAGGCAAAGCTGACGGAAGCCGCGCCTCGGCATAGCCCGCCCCGCGTCCGGTCTCGGCAATGGTTCGGCCATAGCCGTCCACGATCGCGGACACGCCGCCCGAAGCCGCGCGGGCGAGCGGCAGTCCAGTCTCCAACGCGCGATAGCGCGCCATCTCGAAATGCTGGCGAGGGCCCGCGCCGCCGCCGAACCATGCATCGTTGCTGACGTTTATAAGCCATGCCGGACGGGCTTCGCCGCCGGGCGTCACGCCGGGAAAGATTGCTTCGTAGCAGATGAGCACGGCGGCGGAGGGCGCACCCGGCACGTCGATGCGTGAAGGCCCGCGCCCAGGTTCGAAACCGGCGCCGATGCGCTGCATCGGCGCGATGTTCAGTCCGCCCAGCACCTGCCAGAACGGAATGTATTCCCCAAACGGCACAAGATGGGCTTTGTCGTAGATCGCGCCGACGCGCGGTGTTGTTCGCGCGGCGTCGATGACGACGGCGGAATTGAAATGGACCGCCGCTCCGGCACGCAGTTCGCGCCGGGTGAACCCTGCAATGAGCACCCGGTCACCCACGGCCGCGGCAAGTTGCTCGACAAAGCGCTCGTTCTCCAGCGGGTAGAAATTGACCACCGGTATCGCGCCCTCGGGCCATATGACGATGTCGGCGTCGCCTTGATCGAGCGCGCTCGCAGCAATGTAGCGTTCGAGCACGCGCCGCTCCTGATTGGGCGCGCGCCGCCATTTGTCGGCTTGGCTCAGTCCTGCATCCGCCACCCGCACCAAAGGCCGGGCGGCGTCGTCATCGCTCTCCGCGGCGGCCAAACGATAGCTGCCCCAACTCCAAGTCAGCGCCAATGCAGCGCTCGCCGCAATCAGCGCGCCAATGTGTCGGCGCGCGCCATCGGCGAGCAGAGCGGGCGCCGCCGAGCAAAGCAATGTCAGAACGGAGAGGCCGTAGATTCCGCCTAAAACGGCGGCTTGCGAAACGCCGCCGCCAGGCGTCCAGACATAGCCCGGCAGCAGCCAAGGAAAGCCGGTGAGGACATGGCCTCGCAGCCACTCGGATGCTCCAAGCGCGGCTGCGAACACGGCGATGCGTCGCGCATCGGAGGTCCAAGCCCGGATCGCAAGCGCCGCGCCAGCGCCCCAGAACAAGGCGAGCACCGCCGCGAGCGCCAGCACCGCCGCGGCGCCCCATAACGGCCCCAACGCTGCATCGGTGCTGAACGGCGACGACACCCATTGCAGACCAAGGGCGAAATATCCGAACCCGAACCACCAACCAGCGTGGAACGCGCTGGCGGTGGGTCGCGCTCGCGCCGCGGCGGCGTCAAGCAGCCAGATCAACACGCAGACGGCGATCACGAACGCCGGGACGAAATGTGTCGGCGCCTGGCCCACCGTCGCCAGCATGCCGGCGAGAGCGGCGACCACTCGCCGCCGCCACGGCGGCAACCGAAGCGTCCACGATCGCGCCCGTGAGATTGACGTCCACAGGCGCGCGACGCTCTCCGCCGCCTTGGCGCGCTGCCGGGTTTCGGGCACGTCGGGCACGTTAGCTGCTGTCTTCTGGAAAGAACGGCCTAACGACTTCGCTTTCGATCATCGCCCGAGCACGATCAAGAATGCGGCGATGCCGAGACTTGCGATTAGCGCAGCGCCGGTCAGCGCCATGCCGAACGCCCGCGCCGCCGCGCCCTTGGGATAGGCCCAGGCGAAGCTCACGCGTCCGACCAGAAACAACATGACCAGAAGCGGAATGAGAACCAGTTCGCCGTCTCTCAGCACGCTGGCCAAGACCAGATGCGCGCCCACGGCAAGGACGGTTTGCTCCAACGTGTTCTGCAGCACCGCCGCTTGCACGGCGACAGCGGGGCTCGGCGGCGCGTAGGCCGAGCCCGGCAGATCCGCAGGCGATCGAAAGCGGCCGCTGCTGACAGCGCGCACGCAACCGGCGAGCCACAGCAAGAGCAGCAGCTCCCACTTCAGCGCATAAGCGATACGGTCGCCGACCTGCATGTCGGGCCGAATGGCCAGCCGCTCCGCCGGCAGCCAAGCATACCCGGTCAACAACACGAGCGCCGTCACCGCAATCGCGATCGCCGAAGCGATGACAATGCCACGCTGCTCGGGGCTAAAGCTCATGCCTCACTCTCGCTCATGTCTCGAACGTGCGACGGCCTTCGTGCGCTTGCGACGAGTAGGATCACAACGCCCAAGGTCAGCGCAGCGTCGGCGAGGTTGAAGGTCGGCCAGTGAAATCCAGCGGCATAGACATCGAGGAAGTCGGTGACTTCGCCGCGCTGGAGCCGGTCGGCAAGGTTGGCGAGCGCGCCGCCTAGGATCATCGCCAGGCCAAATCGAGCGAATGCTTTGGTTTCACGCCACCACCAAAATCCAAACACGAGCGTGATCACAATGGTGACGCAAGCCACGAATACGACGCCGATGCCGTTCATCAGACCGAAAGCGACGCCGCGATTGAAACCCAGCGCCAAGTTGAAGAACGAGGTGATCTCGATTGGAACACCCTCGATCAAGGTTCCGCGGGCCCAGGCCTTGGCGTTGAGGTCGAGAGCCACGATGGCTGGGACCGCAAGCAGGGACAGCGGACGGTTCCATGGAGATGCTGTTGAAGGCGTCATCGTCTCACAATCGGGTGCGCACACGGTCCTACATCCTCAAGCGGCTAGAGGATCAAGCCCCTTGTTGACCTTCGGCGCGGTCGCAAGCGCAGCGGACCGTCGGGCGAATGCCGCATCCTCGACGATCTTGCCACACCACGCGCCAAGCGCGCCAAGCGCTAATGCACGCCCGACGGCCCCGTTGCATCGCGCGCCCGACTAGAACCGTTTGTGACCGACGTTAGCCGCCTCGCGCTCGCGCGATGGCGCCGCCATGCGGCGGGCGCCGGAGCGCCCGCCGACGCGTCATTGCTTCGCGATCGCCGTGATCACTTGGGTCTCGCTCGCGTTTTTGAGTTCGAACGAGACGCGGTCGCCCACGGCAATACCTTGCAGGATTGCGGGGTCTTCGGTTGTGAACTGCATCGACATCGCCGGCCAATTGATCGCGGCGATCGCTTCGTGATCGAGCGAAACCGTGCCAGCGGCGGCATCGATTGCTGTAACGGTGCCCATTGACGTGATCGGCCCCGACGGGGTTTCAGCGGGCGCTTCCATGGCGCCCATGTCCGCTGTGGCGGCGGGTTCGGGGGCCGGCGGCGAACAGGCCGCGCCGAGTATTGCGATCGGAAGCACAAGCGCCTTCAGCGGGTCACGGTCGAGCCCGGCGCTCGTCACAATTAGGGCGCGCCGATGAACCAGCCGATCGAACTACAACGTGATTTCTGGGACGCGTGGAACACTGCCTTCCGTGAACAGAAACTATCCGACGTCTCTCTCGATCAAAAACGCTGCGTGATGCGCTGGCTCGATCGGCTGGGGCGCACAGATCTCGACATCCTTAAAGTCGGCTGCGGCGCGGGCTGGCTCTGTCCGAGCTTGAAGATGTACGGACGCGTGACCGCGACCGATCTATCTACCGAAGTGCTGGCGCGGGCTTCGGCGCGCGTGCCGGACGTGCGCTTCATCGCCGGCGACTCATGGCGAATGCAGGCGCCTAGAATGAGATGAGGCGCCATCTCGGCGCCAAGCTTCGCCTTCAAGGTCGCCGCGACATCAATCTTGCTCAGCACGCCAAGCCTGCGCCGAGAGCGCGCACTTTTGTGCACGCGACCGCCTCGGAGAAGGACGCTTAGATAAGCTTCGAGAAATAAAAGCACGCGTTCATGGTCGCGCGTGCATCGGCCTGTCGCACGCCATCGCATCGGCAATCGCCTTCTGCTCGGCGCTCAGCGATGCATACAAAGGCGCAAGCGCCGCGCGCAGATCATGAAGTGAAGTAAGATGAGTCGACATCATCGTTTCATGATGTTGAAGACGCTGGGGGAGCGGCATGGCGCTCATGGAGCCCATCGACCCCATGGAACCCATCGCTTCCATTCCCATCGATAACGCGCTCTGGCGATAAGCACCGGCGTACGTCGCCCAGAGCGCTTCTTGCGCACCTGTGATCCGCAGCGTTGAGTGCAAGGTCGCCAAGCGCGCGTCAGCACTTCCGGTGGAGCCTGGGCATCCGACTAGCGGTCCCATCGACATCATCATGTCGCCACCGTGCATCATTCCGCCTTCATGCTGCATGCCGGGTTGATGCCCGGCCATGGCGCCGCCGGGCGCGCTAGCGCACGCACTCATGACAAGGCTGAGTGCTGTCGCCGCCATAGCGCGGGTGAAGGTGATACGCATAAGTCTGCTCCGATTCGGGCTAGCGAGTTGATTGACGAACAACGTTGGCTTGCGCCCGTGGCCGCCGGGCGCTCCATTAAGGCGGGTGCGCTCTCACCCAATACGCAGGCCGCGGGTCTTCCCCTGGAACGCCAGACGAGGGGCGATCGCGTGCAATGCGTATCAATCTCGGGAGCAAAATTCGGCGGAGGCCCCTCTTGGCCCCCCAGTCGCGTTGCGGCTCAGCGGCGGATCGCATTGCGTTCGATCAATAAACGGACCTAGAGCTTCACCCAGCGCAGCAGCAATGCGTTGGCCGCCACGATCACTGAGCTTCCCGACATCGAAAGGGCGGCGATCTCGGGGCTGAGCAGCAGCGGATAGAGCACGCCCGCGGCCAGCGGAAACGCGAGCACATTGTAGCCCGCGGCCCACCATAGATTCTGATGCATCTTGCGCAACGTGGCGCGCGACAGATCGATGGCGCGCACGACATCGTAAGGGTCGCTGCGCATCAGCACGACGTCGGCGCTTTCCATGGCCACGTCCGTGCCCGCGCCGATGGCAAAACCCACATCGGCTTGGGTGAGGGCGGGCGCGTCATTGACGCCGTCGCCAACCATGCCGACCTTCTTGCCCTGGGCCTGCAATTCCTTGATCTTTTCGGCCTTCTGTCCGGGCAAGACTTCGGCAAGAACGATATCGACGCCGAGTTCGCCGGCAATGCGCCGGGCCGTGGCCAGATTGTCGCCGGTCATCATGGCGACTTCGACGCCTTGACGTTTGAGACGCTCGACCGTCGCCGCCGCAGTCGGCCGCGCTGCGTCCGCGATCGCGATGAGGCCGATTAAGGTCCCGTCGCGGGCGATGTGAGCGACGGTGCGGCCAGAGCCCAGAAGACGATCGGCTTCGCTGGCGAGTGCGCCGAACGCCACGTTGTTGTCGGCCATGAGCATGGCGTTGCCGGAAAGAATAGTCGCGCCCCCGATGCGGCCGCTGACGCCCTTGCCCTCGAACGAGGCGAAGTCCGAGACTTCTGGCAGCGTCAGGTCCTTGGCGCGTTCCTTGAGGGCGACAGCGATGTGGTGTTCTGAACCGCCTTCAACGGCGGCCGCCAGCGCGATAAGTTCGCTTTCGCTCAGACCCTCGCTTGCGACGACCTCAACCACTTTCGGCGCGCCCAAGGTCAGCGTGCCTGTCTTGTCGAAGACGATCACGTCGAGCTTGGCTGAATCCTCTAGCGCGACTGCGTCCTTGATCAGGATGCCGTGACGCGCGCCGATGCCGGTGCCGACCATGATGGCCATGGGCGTGGCGAGACCCAGAGCATCGGGGCAAGCGATGACCAAGACAGTGATGGCCAAAGTGAGCGCAAACAATAGCGGCTGGCCAAGCGCCAGCCACGCCGCGAAGGTCGCAACAGCGATGACAATCGCGGCGATCACCAGCCATTGCGAGGCGCGATCAGCGAGCAATTGCGCCGGCGCCTTCGAGTTCTGCGCTTCTTGCACGAGCTTGACGATCTGGGCCAAGGCAGTGTCGGCGCCAATCTTGGTGGCGCGGTAGCGGACCATGCCGCTCTTGTTCATGGTGCCGCCAATGACTGCGTCGCCAACGCTCTTGCTCACCGGCAACGATTCTCCCGTGAGCATGGATTCATCGATGTCCGAACGCCCCTCGATGATGACGCCGTCTACCGGGGCTTTCCCGCCCGGTTTCATCACGACAATTTCGTCGAGCTTCACTTCCGCCGTTGAGACCACGACCTCCTCGCCGCCGCGCACGACGATCGCCATCGGCGGCGCCAGGTCCATGAGCCTGCGTATCGCTTCCGACGCGCCTGCCCGCGCGCGCATCTCGAGCCAGTGGCCGAGCAGGATGAACACGAGAAGGACTGAGGAAGCTTCGTAAAACTGCGCGCCGCCCCAGACAAACGTGGCGCCAATCGAGAAGAGAAAACCGGCGCCGACGCTCAACAGCACCAGCACGGCCATGTTGAAGACGCCGCGGCGCAAGGCGCGCACAGCGGCCGTAAAGAACGGCCAGCCTGGATAAAGGATGGCCCCGCTGGCCAGGAAGAAAAGCGTGACTTCCAGATCCCAACCAAACGGCGGATCGACCCGCATCGCCTCCATGCCCATAGGCGCCAGGAGGAAGATTGGAATCGAAAAGCCCAGCGCGACAAGAAACCGGTTGCGCATGTCGGCCGCCATCGCAGCCATGTCCATGCCCGGCCCATGACCCATCTCATGACCCATGTCGTCGGCGCTTTGACGCCCGCGCTGCCCATCAGTTGGCGCTTCACCGTGGCGATGGCGGTCATGCTGCGGTTCGTGGGCGCCGGCGATATGGGTCGAACGGGATGCCCCGCGGCAATGAAACCCGCACGCGATCACTGCCTCGCGAATTTGAGCGACGCTGGTCTTGGCGGGATCGAACGTCACCGTGACCGACCCCGATGCGAAATTGGCGTTGGCGTCCGCGACTCCAGGCGTTCGCTTCACGTGCCGCTCGACGACGAGGGGATCGAGCGGCGTAATGAGATCGTCGAAGGTCAGCGTTTCGGTCTGCATGTCTCTTGTTCCGGCTCGCCGTGCGACGGCGGCTCGCATTTAGCAGGCGGCGATGGCGAGCGCGCGATTGGTCTTGGCCATCGAAGCCACCGCGTCTCGCTCCAGGCCGATCAGAGCGCGAATGGCGTCAATCGTCTCGGGGATTACGATCGCTTGATTGTCGACCATATACGCGCAGAACAATTCGCCGTTCTCGACCGTCAGCGTCTCTTCTAGAATGGCCACTTCATAGAGGTCGCCGCGCGGACGGCCGAGATCGAGCATGCGCTCTTTAACGGCGTTGATGGCGCCCAGGCCATCGCGTTCGCAGACAAAGACGATGCGCGACGAGGCTCCAAGCACGTCGCGCACCTCATCACGGCTCGGCGCGCCATTGAGATCGGCCGACCAGAAGTGCATGTGCCCAAGTGTTTCAGGAACTTTCACCGCCATCGTGATGAGATCGAGCGCGGGATCGACCGTGCGCGCGTCCGGCCCCTGGTGGCTCGGAATGTGCGCCTCGGGCACAAGCGTGTTCATGATCCCACCCAGATGGCTTTCCCAAGGATCGAGCGCGCGGCGCAGCAAGGTTCCGCGCGCCCGACGCAGTAAGCCCGCGCGCCGCAACGCGCCGAACACCCGCACGATCGAAGTTGTATTGCACGAGACCACGCGCGTGCTGGCGCGATCGAGAGCGGCTGCATAATTCGCGTCGGCCACAAACGAGTGGCCGGTGAGATCGTGCTTTTCACCGCCTTGCACTATGAACTTCACGCCGAGCTCGCGGTAGAGCGCAGCGTTCACGGCCGCGACGCCCTTGGGCGTGCAATCCACCACCAGATCGGCAGCGCGCGCCATGTCCTCAAGCGACCCGATCCTCCCCTCACCCGAGGGGGAATAGATCGGCAAGCCCCGCGCGCGCGCGGTTTCAATGCGCCAATCTTCGGCGAGGTCGCACACGCCGACGAGCTCCATGTCGGCTTGCAGCTTGACGGCATCGGCGACGCGCTTGCCGATGACGCCATAGCCGTTGACGCCTACTCGTATCGTCATGGTTTCCTCTTCGCGCGCCGCCGGGCGGGGCGTCAGATAATGCGGTCGGCGCGAGAGACGAGATTATAGACCGGTGCGAAAATGAGAGCAGCGAACCAAGCGGCGACCGCGCTGAAAATGCTCCCCTCGATCAATTGCGCCATTGAACCTTCGGGCTCGGCTGAGAACAATTGCAGCCAAGCATGCGCGAACGGCGCTGCGTATTGCGAGGCCGCGACCAACCAACATGCCGCGTAGGCGGCCAGAAGCGTGACGGCCAAGGCTATTCCCAAGGGCAGAACGCCTATCCCCGAACTCCGCTCGGCGCTTGATTGCTGGCTCATGCGTCTCTCCTGGCAAGCGAGCGCGGCCGCTCCGGCCACGTCCCCTTGTTGATACGCGCCTCAGCGCCATCACCCTGACCGGCGCCGGCAGGGCTGCTGGCTCAGGGAACCAGCGTCGGGCCGCGTATAGAATTTCGAGCGTGGCCAAACCGGGCGATCGACCTGTCGCTTCCCCGCCCGTCGTCCTGGTGCGACGCGCTCATTTGGAACGCCTCTTCGAAGGACGCCGCGCATGAGCATGCACGCCCATCACGAACCGACCTCGCCCGCCCCGCCTGCCAGCGGGCGTCCGCGCGCACCCTGGCTTGTCCGCTTGCTCATGTTCGCGCTCCTTGGCGTGGGGGCCTATTACATCATTGCCGAACATGGCGCGCACCTGCTGGCGGCGTGGCCACTTCTCTTCCTGCTCGCCTGCCCCTTGATGCACATCTTCATGCACGGCGGGCATGGCGGACATGGCGGACACGGCCAAGTCCAACAGCGTGACAACGGAGCCGCAAATGACTGATCACGCGTTCTCCGGTTACGGGCTTTGGCTGCTGGCCTTTGTCAATTCCGTCTTCTTCATTGTGTTCGCGCTCAGTTTTGCCCAGCCGCGTTCGGGGCGCGATTGGCGAAGCCTCGGCGCCTTTTCAGCCTTCATTGTCGCGCTCTTCACTGAGATGTACGGGTTTCCGCTGACGCTCTATTTGCTGGCGCCTTGGCTGCAGAGTTTTGCGCCCGGCGCCGATATCCTAACCCACAACGCCGGGCATTTCTGGCCGACCTTGCTGGGCTGGCGCGGCGATCCGCACTTCACGCCAATTCACTGGCTGAGCGATGGCCTCATCATCGCGGGACTCTGGCTTTTGATGGAATCCTGGACGGTGCTGCATCGGGCGCAAGCCGCTGGCGCACTCGCCGTCGAGGGCCCCTACAAGTCGATCCGCCATCCGCAATATCTCGCCTTCATCCTGGTGATGATCGGCTTCCTGGTGCAATGGCCGACGATCCTGACGGCGCTCATGTTTCCGGTGCTGGTGTTCATGTATCTTCGCCTTGCCAGGAACGAGGAGCGCGACGCCGAAGCGCAATTCGGCGAGCAATGGCGCGCTTACGCCGCGCGCACGCCAGCTTTTCTTCCTCGCTTCCTGGGCGGGCGCGCGCGGCCGCCTGGCAACGTCGCCTCGGCGTCATAGACGTGCGTCCAGACTGGGGAGGCGGCAATCGCGATATTTGACACCATCAAGCACCGGTTCGACGCCGTGCTTGCCAAGACGCCGCTGCGTCCGGCCCAGCGTTGGCCGGCGGCGATCGGGGCCTTCATCGTCGTCATCGGCGCGGGGTTCGGCTCGTGGGTGTTGCTGACCTCGCCGTCGGATCCTCCTGCCGGCTTTGCCAAGGCGAACGGGCGGCTCGAAGCGCGGCAGATCGATATTGTCGCCCGCTATCCAGGACGCCTGCTTGAGATCGCGGTGCAAGAAGGCGACGCCGTCACCGCAGGCGAGGTGATCGCCCGCCTCGATACACGTGAACTCGAGGCGGCGCTGCGTGGCGCGGAGGCGCGCGTCCAGCGCGCGCGCCAACAACGCGCCATGAGCGAGGCCTCGATTGCACAGCAAGGTAGCGCGCTTCGGCTCGCCACACTCGAATTTGACCGCGCCCAAACCCTACATCACCGCGGTTTTGCACCCGAACAATTCCTGGATCAGCGGCGCGCCTCACAACAGACGGCGGCGGCTGGATTGCGCGCCGCGCAAAGCTCGCGCTCAGCCGCGGACGCCGACATCGCCGCCGCCGAGGCTGAGGCCGATCGGATCAACGAGCAGATCAGCGAGGCGACCTTGATTGCGCCGCGGCCCGGGCGCATCCTCTATCGCTTGGCCGAACCCGGCGAACTCATCAATGCGGGCGGTCCTATCGCCACCTTGCTTGACACCTCCGACATCTACATGACGGTGTTTCTGCCGACGCGCGAAGCGGGCGCGCTCGCCATGGGGGCGCCTGCTAGGATCGTGCTCGACGCCGACGCGAGCGCCCCACTGCCTGCGCGGGTCTCCTTCATCTCGCCCGAAGCGCAATTCACGCCGCGCCAGGTAGAGACACGCGGCGAACGCGACAATCTGATGTATCGCGTGCGCGTGCGCATTCCCGAAGCGCTCACTGAGAGCCGCAGCGAACGGCTGAATGTCGGCGTTACTGGCGTGGCCTACATTCAGTTGCGCCCTAACGCGCGATGGCCAGCGCGGCTCGAATCCGAGCTGACGCGCCGCTTCCCGGATGCGCCGCGACCATGAGCGAGCCAGCGCCATGGGCCGTACGGCTCACCGGCGTTCGCCACGCCTACGGAAAAACTCTCGCGCTCGATGATGTGAGCCTCGCCGTCGCCGCCGGCGAGGCGTTGGTTGTGATCGGACCAGACGGCGTCGGCAAATCGACCTTGCTTGCGCTGATCGCCGGCGCCAAACGCATCCAAAAAGGCGCCGTGGAAACACTCGGGCGCGACCTCTCTCAGGAACGCGCGCGCGCAGCCGTACAGCCGCGCATCGCCTTCATGCCGCAAGGGCTCGGGCGCAACCTCTACGCATCACTCAGCGTGCGCGAGAACATCGATTATTTCGCCGCCCTGTTCGGCGGCGCGCCGCCACAGCGCATCGATGCGCTGATGGAAGCCTTAGGGCTTGCGCCCTTCGCGGCGCGCGCCGCGGGAAAACTTTCCGGCGGCATGAAGCAAAAACTAGGCCTCTGCTGTGCGCTGGTGCATGACCCAGACATCCTCATTCTCGACGAGCCCACCACCGGCGTTGATCCGCTCTCGCGCCGCCAGTTCTGGGATCTGGTCGAGGCCATTCGCGCCGCGCGCCCAGCCATGGCGCTCATCGTCGCCACCTCCTACTTGGAGGAAGCCGAACGTTTCGGGCGCGTCGTGCTGATGCAAGCCGGCCGCATCATCGCCGATGGCGACCCAGCGCGTTTGAAGGACGAACATGGCGCTGTCTCGATGGAGGCGCTGTTTATGACTTTGACAGGCGCGCGTGTGTTGGATCGCGTGGCGCGCTCCCCGCCGGCCGCCGACGCTGCCGTCGCTGTGGAGGCGCGCGGCCTAACCCGCCGCTTCGGCTCATTTATCGCGGTCGATCGAGTCGACTTCAGCGTTCGCCGCGGTGAAATCTACGGCTTCTTGGGCTCAAACGGTTGCGGCAAGACCACGACCATGAAGATGCTGACGGGGCTCTTGCCAGCAAGTGCGGGCGAGGCGCGCATGCTAGGTCAGCTTGTCGACGCGCGCGATCTCGGCACGCGCAGGCGCGTGGGCTACATGTCGCAGGGCTTTTCGCTCTACGGTGAACTGACCGTGCAGCAAAATCTCGACCTGCACGCGGAGCTCTTCGGTCTTGATCGCGACAAAGGTTCAACCCGGATCACCGCGCTCAAGCATCAGTTCGGCCTAGCGGCGCATGACGACGCCATCGCGGGCGCTCTTCCGCTCGGGGTCCGCCAGCGACTGTCGCTCGCCATTGCAGTTTTACATGAGCCCGAAGTGCTCATCCTTGACGAGCCCACCTCTGGCGTCGATCCGGCCGCGCGCGAGAGCTTTTGGCAGGAGATAGAAAGGCTTGCCCGCGAACAGCAGGTGACGATCTTCATCTCCACCCATTTCATGAGTGAAGCCGAACGCTGCGACCGGATCGCCTTCATGCATGCAGGACGGGTCATCGCAGAAGGCGCGCCCGACGATCTGCGCAAGAGCCAAAACGCGGCGACGCTTGAGGACGCCTTTGTCCGCTTCATGCAAATCGGCGGCGCCGGCGACCCGCCGACGCACGCCCTCTCAGCGCTTATCACCGGCGCCGGCGCGGAAAAGCCGAAGCCTACCTCACGCATACTTGCCGTGGCGCGCCGCGAGATTTTGGAAATGCTGCGCGAGCCGGTGCGCTTCGCCATGGCGCTTGCGGGCACACTCGTCTTGGCGCTGGCTTTTGGCTACGGCATTTCCTTCAACGTCGAGGACGTATCGCTCGCCGTTATCGACCGCGACCGCACGCCGGCGAGCCGCGCCTATGTCGAAGAATATGCGTCCTCTCCCTATTTCGAGTTCAAGGCCGCGCTCAATGACGACCGCGCCGTTGAGCAGGCGCTGCGCAGCAACAGAGCCACGCTGGTGCTCGATATTCCTTCAGGCTTCGGGCGCGATCTCGCGACAGGCCGCGCGCCGGCGATCGGCGCCTGGGTCGACGGCGCAATGCCGTTCCGGGCGGAAACTGTTTCAGGCTATGCGCAGGCGTTGCATCGACGCGCTGTCGTTGCGGCCGCCGGTCCTCGGGCGCCAGCGGCCGTAGTGTACTCGCTTGAGCCGCGCTTTCTTTACAATCAGGCCTTCCGCAGCTTCAACGCGGTCGTGCCGATCATGATCGGTATCCTGTTGGCGATGATCCCGTCGATCCTAACCTCGCTCGCGGTCGTGCGTGAAAAGGAACTAGGATCGATCACGAACTTCTATGTGACGCCGATCTCGCGCACCGAATTTCTGCTCGGCAAACAATTGCCGTATATCGGCCTCGGCTTCGTGAACTTCCTTCTGCTTGTCGCGCTGGCGATCGTACTGTTCGGCCTCAGCATCAAGGGCAGCTTGATCGCGCTCATGCTCGCGGGCCTTCTCTATGTGGCCGCCACCAGCGCCGTTGGCTTTGTCTCCTCGGCGCTGACGCGTTCGCAGACAGCGGCCGTATTCGGCACCGCCATTGTCATCATGGTGCCGGCGGTGGAGTTCTCGGGCCTAATGCAGCCGCTCGCCAGCCTCGAGCCGGTCGATCGCCTGATTGGCGCGCTCTTTCCGACATCGCATTTCAATCAGATCAGCACGGGGGTCTTTGCAAAAGGACGCGGCCTCTTCGATTTAGCGAGCGAGCTTGGCATGCTGGCGCTGTTCTGGGGCGGATTGTTGACCATCGCCGTCGCGCTATTGCGCAAGCAGGAACGATAGCCCGCATGAATTGGCGCATCGTCTTTGCCCTGGCGCTGAAAGAATTGCGCAGCCTTGCCCGCGACCGTTTCCTGCTGGGGTTTGTCATCTATGCCTTCACTGCGTCGATCTATGTGCAAGCGACTGGCAACGCCCAAGACATTCGCAACGCCTCAATCGTCATCGCCGATGAAGACGGCTCTGAATTGTCGCGCCGCATCGCGCGCATGTTGCCGCAACAGCACTTCCGGGAGCCAATTCAGGTCGAGCCAGGCGATCTCAGCCGCCTACTCGAATCGGGCGATGCTACATTCGCTCTCGACATCCCGCCGCGGTTCGAGGCTGATGTTTTGGCGGGACGCGCGCCCAGCATCCAATTGCTGATCGACGCCACCGCCATTTCCCAGGCCGGCCTTGGCGCCTCGCATATCGCCGCGAGCCTGGACCAAGAAGTCAGCGATTTCCTGCGCGGACGCGGCCGTCCGCCGCCACGCGCCCCGCCCTTCGAGTTGCGCGCGGCTTTCAACCAAGCGCTGGTCAGCACCTGGTTCACGGGCGTCGTCGAACTACTCGACACAACCACCATGCTCGCCATTCTGCTTGCGGGTGCAGCGATCGTGCGCGAGCGCGAACACGGCACGCTCGAACATTTGCTGGCCATGCCCGTGCGCCCTGCCGAAATCATGACCGCCAAGACCATCGCCAACGGCGCGGTTATCCTCGTGCTTGCCGGGCTTGCGCTCGTATTCGTCGTCGAAGGTCTCCTCGGCCTTGAACCGGCGGGGTCGGTGCCGCTCTTTCTTTTGGGCGTTGCCAGCTATCTTTTCTTTGCCGGCAGTTTCGGCATTTTCCTCGGCACGATTTCGCGCTCGATGCCGCAATTGGCGCTCATCTTCATTCTGGTGGTGCTGCCGATGAACCTTCTCTCTGGCGGCAACACACCTTTGGAGAGCATGCCAGATTGGCTTCAGACGGTGATGCAGGCCTCGCCCTCAACCCATTACGTCGCCATGACGCAAGCCGTCCTGATACGCGGGGCCGACCTTTCCATCGTCTGGCCCCACTTTGCCGGCACGCTCGGCATCGGCGCGCTCTTCTTTGCGTTTAGTCTCTTCCGCTTTCGCCGCTTCCTCGCCGCCCAGGGATGATTGCCTTATGCCGGCGCGGTCACGCGCGGCGTCGCGTCAGCGCCTTTGCGGAAAATCATCCACACGAGATAGAACGACATGATCGCCCCGCCCATGCAGAAAACGGAAATGTAGGCGAAGGCGAAGAAGAAATAGGTGATGGCCAGCACAAGCGCCACCAATGCGCCGAAGATGCGCGCGGCGCGATCGGTCGAGAGAAGCAATGGCGCGATGATGAACACCAAATAGAGCAGGTACGTCGCCTCGCGAGTCACGAGCGCATCAAGCAATTGCGCACCCCACCCAGCATCGCGCCGCCGACCGCGAAGGCGATGTAGAGCGGATGGCGGCGCGACGGTTCGAGAAAATAGACCGAGACCGGCACCCAAACCGGCCAGGCGATCCATGAAAAGAACATGTAGGCGAGCGAGAACCGCTCCACCCAGGTGGCGTCCGGTCCGCCTCCGGCGACCCAAACCATCCCCTCCATCGCCTGCTGAAGTCCGAACAATAAGGGAAGCGCACAAAGCGGCGCATATTTGGGCGCGACCTTCACTGCCCGCGCCACGGCGACGCCGCCCAGCGGTATGAGCAAAGCCGCCGCCGTGAAGCTCGCTTCAGCTGAAAAGCACATGAACTGGCACCACAAAAACGAGCACGCGCGCATCGAAGCGGAGAGCATGAGCTTGTCAAGCGTATCGGCGTCGCCCTGGCGTCCGATGTTGATTTTTGCATTTTCATTCGCGGGGCCGACGCCGTGCGTGCGTATCAATAACTGATACGCCACTTCCGCGAGACGTATGATGACCGAAACCGCAGCGCCGACCGGGGCCCGCTCCGCCGCTCGATCACAGCCATGGCGGCGTTTTGTATTCATGGCTGTGGGTGCGTTGATCATCGCCTTTGGCGTGGCTGCTGCATTGGCGCCGATGATGGCCACCTTCGCCGCAAGCGTCTGGTTTGGCGCCGCGATGCTGGCGGCTGGCGTCTCCGGCCTGCTTCTGCTCATTGTCGACTGGCGCGCCAGAGGATTTTTCTGGCGGTTGCTTTGGTCCCTCGTTGCGATCATCGGCGGCGTTTGTCTCTTGCTGCACCCCTGGCCAGGCGCCTTCGCCTTGACCGTGATTCTTGGTGCGGCGCTGATGGCCCAAGGGATCGCCGCGCTGGCGCATGCGTTGGCACACCGCACGCACGCGAATTGTCCCTGGGGCCGTATGGCGATCGACGGCGCGCTCGCAATTGTGTTGGGCGGCCTGCTGATCTGGACGCTGCCCCATTCTGGCATGATCACCCCGGGCCTTTTTCTGGCGTTCAATCTGATCAGCTTTGGGTTCTCGCTCTTCGTCGTCGCCCCGTCGCGGGCGCAAGCGTGAGCGCGTCTCACAGCCAACGCGCGCCCGCTGCACGGCGATTGGATGGGCGCACGCTGCGTGCGCTCGGCGCCGCTTTGGCGCTTGCCGCACTCACCGCCTGCGCGCCGCGCGCGGCCCATGTGAACACGTTCGTTCAATCAGCGGACGGGATCACGGCCTATCTGGGCGTGGCCCCTAGCGCGCTTGTCGCGGCGCACGCGCCCGAACATGCAGAACGGCGGATGCACCAGGCGACATCGCGCGGCAACGCCCATGTGATGGTCGCGTTGTTTGACGCCGCGACCGGCGATCGCATCGAAAACGCAGCGGTCGACCTCATCTTGCGCGGCGAGCGCCACAGTGGAGCGCGCCAATTGCGGCTTGAGCCTATGCGTATCGAAGGCGCCCTCACCTATGGCGGGTTCGCCGCTCTCGGGCGCGACCGCTATCATCTCGCTATCGAGGTGCGACGGCCAAACAGCAGCACCGCCCGTCTCACCTTTATCTATGATGCAGCGGCGCTTCCGGTTTGATGTCGAGATCCTTCCGGTTCACTCTCGACAACGCGCAGCCGGCATTGGCGCCCGCGCGCCGGGCAAAGTTGGGGCTGAGATGAGCGGTTCACAGGGGGCGTCAGATGACGCCGCGCGCAAGCTCAACGAAGCGTGCCTTTGCCGAACGCTCGATCAACCTGCGCTTGCCGCGGCGCTTGCGCGCGAACTCGAAGACAACGAATTGCTCGCGCGCCGTCCCAACCTTTTCTCCAACGTGGCGGTCTTTGTTTCGCGTCAAGACGTAGCGACGATGAAAGCAACGGTGTGCGCCATTGAGCGCTTGGCCAAAACGCCCGGCTACATTGAAGCGGCGCTCGCCTGGGCGGCGCCCATCGCGCGGCAGGAGTTTGGTCCTCGCGGCATGCTGATGGGCTATGATTTTCACCTCGGCGCCGATGGACCGGCGCTCATTGAGGTGAACACCAATGCGGGCGGCGCCTTCCTCAACGCCGCACTTGCGCGGGCGCAGCGCGCCTGCTGCGCCGAAGCCCAGACGGCCTTGGCGCCAGCGGAGGGCTTCGAAGCGGCGTTCATCGCCATGGTTGAAGCCGAGTGGCGCGCCCAGCGCCGAAGCGGCCGGCCCGGATCGGTGGCGATCGTGGACGACGCGCCTGCCGAGCAATATCTCTATCCCGAGTTTGTGCTCGCGGCGCGCATGCTTGAGCGGCACGGTATCAAGGCGGTCATCGCTGATGCGAAAAGTCTCACCATGGAGGGTGGACAATTTTGCGCGAACAGCCGGCCAATCGACATTGTCTACAATCGCCTGGTCGACTTTTCTTTAGCCGAGGATCGCCACACGGCGTTGGCTGGCGCCTATCTGAATGACGCGGCCGTGATCAGTCCCAACCCTCGCGTCCATGCGCTCTTTGCCGACAAGCGCAATTTGACCCTCATGAGCGACCTTGATCTGCTGCGGTCTTGGGGGACGCCGCAAGCCGACATCGAGGCGCTTGGCGCCGTGCCAATGACGCACCGGATCACAGCGGCGAACGCCGAAGCGCTTTGGCGCGAGCGCAAGCACTGGTTCTTCAAGCCAGCACAGGGCTATGGCAGCAAGGCGGCGTATCGCGGCGACAAACTTACAACGCGCACCTGGAAAGACATTCTCTCGGGCGAGTATATCGCCCAAGCTTTCGCCCCGCCTGGATCGCGCGCGATTACCCTCGATGGAGTTCGCGCAGAGCATAAGGCGGATGTCCGGCTCTATACCTATGACGGCGAGGTTCTGCTGGCGGCTGCGCGTCTCTATCAAGGACAGACCACCAATCTTCGCACGCCCGGTGGCGGCTTCGCGCCGGTCTTTGTCGTCTAACAAGGAGGCTCAATCGCGCCCGAGTGCGCTGGCGAGGAGGTCGGCGACGCTGATTCCGTTTGAGGGGTGGGCGATTGTGTCAGTGGTGACGATACGCGCCATCGATTGCTGCAGGGCCGTGTAGGATTCTTCGGCGACCAGTGCGTGCACTGCAAGACAATAAGGCTTGGCCAAGCCTTGCGCCTCAATTCCGCGCGCCGCCTCGATCATGCTTCGTCCCGACGAGATGATGTCGTCGATCAACACAGGCTGAAGCGCGGCGAACGCACCGAGGTCCGGCGCGACGACTTCTACCTGCCGATCGCCCAAACGGGTTTTGCTTAAGACCACATGTGGCGCTCCCGCGCGCTCGGCCACCGCCGCCACCCATTGTTCGCTTTCGGAATCGGGACCAATCACCAATGGCGCGCGCACGTGAGCGGCGATCCAGTCGGCGAGGATGGGCGCCGCATGCTCGACGCGGGTTGGAATTGTGAATATTTCGCCCAGATCGCGCCGGCGATGCAGGTGCGGATCGACAGTGATCAATCCGTCGAACAAACCCGATAACAGCGAAGCGAAGTAGACAGAAGAGACTGCCTCTCCCGGCTTGAAACTTTTGTCTTGGCGCATATAAGCCAAATAGGGCGCCACCAAATTGATCCGCACCGCACCAAGTTCGCGCGCGGCGGACGCGGCGAACACAAGCGGCAAGAATTGCGCGTCCGGCCATGCCAATGTGCAGACCACATCGAGTTCAAGACCGACCACGTCGCCGGCGATGCGGACATAGCTTTCCCCGTCCGGAAACTGGCGTGTTTCGAGCGCGATCAGCGCGCGCGACGTCTTTGCGGCAAGTGCCGCAGCCATTGTCTCATTGCCAGGCATGGCCAGGAAGGCGCGCATCTTCTTCAATCCTCGAGGGTGAACATGTCGGCGTTGGCGCTTGCATATTCGAGCGCATACTCGATCTCCCCGCGCGCCTCGGCATGGATGGTGGCAAGCGGCTGGCCAGCTTCGACGAACGCGCCCAGCCTTTCGTGCATCTCCACCCCGGCCGCCTTGGCCTCAGGCGCGCCCGCGAGCTTTGCCAGACGCGAAATCTTGCGATTGTTGATGGCCGTGATCCGGCCGGCGCGCGGCGCGGCCCAGACATGGGTTTGCGCAGCTTTGCCCGGCTGGCGCATGCCGCCTTGGGCCTCGCAGATGCGTTGAAACTTCGCCCAGGCGTCACCGTCATCGATCGTCTGTGCGGCGAGCGCCGCACCTTGCAGGGGCGCGGCGCGGCCGGCGAGTTCAAGCGCCGCACCCGTCACCTCGATGGCGCGCGCGCGCAAATCTGCGGGCGCTCCAGTGCGGCCCTGCAGCACAGCGAGCACATCATGAGCTTCGAGCGCGGGACCGATGCCGCGACCAACCGGTTGGGTCCCATCACTTAGAACGCAGCGCGTCTTCAAGCCGAAGGCAGCGGCGACTGCTGAAAGCCGATCGGCGAGCGCTTCCCCGGCCTCGCGGGTGCGCACTTTCGCGGTCGGCCCGATCGGCAAATCGAGCGCCACATGGGTGGCGCCAGCGGCGATCTTTTTCGACAGCACCGAAGCGATCAATTGACCTTCGGTGTCGATGTCGAGCGCACGTTCAATGCGAATGAGCGTGTCGTCGGCGGGGCTGAGCCGCACCGCTCCGCCCCAGGCGATGCAGCCGCCTTCGCGCTCAACGACGCGGCGCATTTGAGCAATGTCGAGATCGACCGGCGCCAGCGTCTCCATCGTGTCAGCGGTGCCGGAGGGCGAGGTGATGGCGCGCGAAGACGTTTTGGGCATGGTGAGGCCGAGGCTGGCGGCGACCGCCACCACGATCGGCGTGGTGCGGTTGCCCGCCAGTCCGCCAACGCAATGTTTATCCAAAACGATCGCGGACGGCCATGAAAGGCGGTCGCCCACCCCCACCATTGCCCCGGTGAGGTGTTTGATTTCGTCCAGATCAAGCGGAAACGCCGAGCAAGCAGCGATGAACGTGGCGAGATGAATGTCGGCGTAACGCCCACGCACGATGTCGAGCATGATGCCGGAAAAGGCCGCAGCGCCGAGGCGGGCGCCATACATGCGCGCGCGCACGTCGGCGAGCGAATCGAGTTGCGGCGGGTGGCGGGCGAAGATTGCCTCGCCAGGCTTGAGCGCAAGCCGCCGCCAGATGTTCTCGGAGACACCGGCCTCCTCGAGCCCAAGCCAATCATTGTCGATCTGATAGAGCGTGGCGATGACTTCGCCGCCGCTTGCGCTCGTCAGCATAACTCGGGCGCGCGAGGCCAGCCCCTCCGACCGGCAGACGTGACAATCCGACCGCATCAGCACGATCGGTTCGTCCTGCGTCAGAAGGCCGATGCGCCTTGCGCGCAGCGACGGCGCCTGGCTGTCCTTCATCGTCACGCCGTTCATTGGTCGAGTTCGTATTTGCGCGTTGGATCAACGACAGAGGCGCGCCAGTTGAGGTCGCGTTCGATGCGCACTCTGAGCACATCCGACGCCGCAGGCTCGCCATGAACGATGAATGTGCGGCTCGGCGGCCTTGAGAAACCGCCAAGCCAGCGCATGATCTCATCGGCATCCGCATGCGCCGACAAGGATGGCAGCGAGGTGATCTCGGCGCGGATCGGCACCCATTGGCCAAACATCTTAAGCTCTTCAACGCCCTCCAGGAGCTTGGCGCCGCGCGTGCCCACAGCTTGATAGCCCGCCAATAGGATTGTGTTCTTCTGCTCGGGTCCAAACGACTTGATGTGATGCAGAACGCGCCCTCCCGTGGCCATGCCGCTGGCCGCGATCACCACTTTCGGCATCGGATTAGCGGTGACTGCTTTGGAGTCGGCGACGTCGCGAACGTAAGTAGCTATGGCGCACGACTGGCGGCAAACATCGGGGGTCAGGCGATGATCGTCTAAATGCGCGCAGAGCATTTCAGTGGCGTCGATCGCCATCGGACTATCCAGGAAGACGGGCACGTTGCGGAGCCGTCCCGCCTGTTTGAGCATCCACAAATGATAGAGCAACAATTGCGCACGCCCGACTGCAAACGCCGGGATGACAACCGTTCCACCGCGGCGCACGGTGCGCTCCACCACTTCGCCCAACGCCGACATCGGATCGATTTTCGGATGGAGGCGATCACCGTAGGTGGATTCGACCAGCAAATAATCAGCGTCCGCCACCGGTTCTGGATCCAGCATGAACGGATCGTCGTAGCGGCCGAGATCGCCAGAAAAAACGACGCGCTTATCTTCCCAATGCAAGTCCACAGTCGCGGCGCCGAGTATATGGCCGGCTCGGCGCAGCTTGAACGCAGCGCCGTCGATGAGCGGCGTCTCCTCGTGAAACGCAACCGGCCGGAGCTGCTTCAAAGCGCGCTCGGCGTCACGTACCGTGTAGAGCGGCAGCGCCGGCGTGTGCGAACTTGTGCGTTTGCGGTTCGCGTACTCAGCGTCCTTTTCGCCGATATGCGCACTGTCTCTCAGCAGAATCTCGCACAATTCCGCGGTCGATGCCGAACAATAGACCGGTCCTTCAAATCCATCGCGCACCAATTTCGGCAGATATCCGCTGTGATCGATGTGGGCGTGCGTGAGCACGACCGCGTCGATGCTGGCCGGTGGCACGGGCAGCGGCGCCCAATTGCGCTCGCGCAGCATCTTCACGCCCTGGAACATGCCGCAATCGACCAGAATGCGCCGCGTCCCCTTCTCCAAGAGATGTTTTGAACCTGTGACAGTTCCAGCGCCGCCAAGGCTGCTTAGCACCAGGGTCATTTTATCTCCATCGCGGGCTTACTCTGATCGTCTCGCAGAATGTTAGGATCGCCGCGCCCATCGAGCGCGCGCATTTCCGCGTCCGACAAGAATTCGGCGCGGTCGGCGCCGATGATCGCGGCCGCCGCTTCGAGCGCATGCGCCCAAGTCGAGCGATTGGCGAACAGCATGCCGAAGACGTCGAGGGTGCCGCCGCGATTGATAAAACCGAGCGCGCGTGTGCGCCGGGGTCCGCCATCAAGCCGGCGCAGCGCGCCCAACATCGGCTCGGGGCGCGTATGTGTCACCAAGACACGGCCGACGGCGGCGGGAAAGTAATTCTCCAGCACCGCATCATCGGCCGCATAGGCCGCTTCGAGTGGATCACGAGCGCTGCGAAACCGGCCAGGCTCCAAAAGCACGGTGACGCAGACCTTGCGCCCGCGCGCGCGCAAACGTTCGCCCGCGCGCAGCGCCTCGCGCGCCTGATAGGCGCCGATGGCGACGAGCTGCAGTTCAGCGTCAACCGGATCACCATCAAGGTGCGCTGCGCCCTCGGCGATCGCCTGCTCGGCGGCGGCGCCGGACAACAATCGCGCGACGGCGCGCTTGGGCGTGATGAGACACGCGATCTGGCCGTGCGAGGCGTAGACACTGCGCAAGCCGGCAAGCGCAGTATTGGCGTCGATCGGAAACAAGACGCGCGCTGTGTCCGCCATCTCGCCGAGGAGCGCTTCCGGCAAGGTAGGGTCTTGGTGCGATTGCTCGTTCTTGGCGTTTTCCCATGTGTGCGAGGTGGCGATCAGGGCCAGCGACAGCCAGTGCGGCGGCGCGCCAATCTCGCGCTGACGGCGGGCAAAGATGATGTCCTGGCGCAGCGCGCCCAGCATCTTCATGGCGAAGGCTTCGTAGCTCACCGCCAGATTGAGGCCGCCTTTGTTGCCGAGCGCTGCGCCTATCACCGCCTCTTCATTGAGCGCAGTGATAACGCTGCCGTCGATGGCTTCTGGCGCGCTGGGTTCTGGCGCGTTCACGCGATGGCGCAAGAGCTCCAACGTTCGCCCCATATGGTTGCTTTTCAATTCGTCTGGATTGCCGACGCGAACGCGTAGATGCGGGTTGGCTTTCACCAGGTCGACAAAATGGGCATCAAGCGCTTCCATGGCGCAGCTTGCGCCCTCCGCTGGCTCCCAACGTGGCGCTGGCAAGGATGGCGGCGCAACCTTGCGCGTCGCCAGCGCATGGCCGCTCTCGCGCGGCCGCTTCTGCGCCTCATGCACACCAAAGGCGCGTGCAGCCATCTCAAGCTCGGCTTTCGGCACAAACAGCGCCCGCGCGCCTTCATTGAAGGCGCGCCTAGCTTCGGCATCGGTGTGCGGATTTCCCTCAAGCGGCAGGTTGTGTGCGCGGGTGGATCCTGCGCCCGGAAAGCCGAACCCTTTGACGCAGCGCGCGATCACGTAGGGCAAGCGCGCCGGGTAATGGCGGTCCGGCATCGTGGCGAAACGAGCAAGCGCCGCCTCCGCTTCGATGATCGCCCACGCGTAGGCGAGCGGATCGTGGCCATCGATAATGATGGGGTCAAAGCCGCTCAAGCGCAGGTGCGCGGCCAGCCATTCGGCGCCGCCTTCCTGGCCGATCTCGGTGCGTTGCTCGATGCGCCGGCCGTTGAGGATCATGATCGGAATGGCAGAGCCGCAGTCTTCGGCGCGCCACCAACGCGGCGACCAGTCCGAACCGCGCTGTTCCTCGAATGCGCCATCGCTCAGGAATGCGACCAGACGTTCGCCGCGCAGCGGCATGTGAATGTATTGGGTCTCGGCAAAACCCAGATAGCCGCCTTCGGAAATTCCACCGGCTGTGTGCGGATTGACATGACTGCCCAAGGGCGCAGCCGGGCGCCCGTCAGGTGTCAGTGCAAAGGCATAGAAGTCCGCCGCGAGCCGCGAGAGCCCGGCTTGGCTGCGCCCGTAGCGGCCCTGCTGAGCCGGCGAGAGATCTTCCAAGAGCGCATTGACTGCTTCGATCGCCGCAACGCAATGGCCCTGCCCCAACACCCAAGCTCGCGTGTGTCCGCTCAGCGCATTGGCCAAATGATAGCCGACGAAGGCGATGGCGGCGTTGAACGAGCCGCCCATATGGCCTTCGGGCTGGGTCTTGAAGGCTTCGGCTGGCAGCGCCGCGCCGCTCACATCGACGCGTTTTGCATAGCTCATGTGAGCAACCACCCACATCGCCGCATTGGCCAAGCGATCGGCGCCCGCGCACAGCGCCAAGGCTGCGTTGCGGTCGGCGAGCGCGCCGTCCATCCAATGACGCCCCACAAGGTTCTCGATTTTCTCGACGGTTTCGGGACGGTGGCGGATGACGCCATACCCTTCCCGCCATGCGTCGCCGGCTGGTGCTGACACGACAATGATCCGCTTGGGGCCGGCGCACGCCCTTTTTCCTCGCCATCAACCAATACGCACGCCGGCGTCCTCGCCCTGACACGCGGGTGCGCGGCCCATGTTAGCTTGCCGCCGCCAGGAGCGCGCGGGCCTCATCGGCAATCTCGCGCTCTTCGTCGGCGGGGCGCACCTCGACGATCACCTGCGCGCCAACGGGCGAAATCACGCCCGCGCCCGCCGCGTTGCTCGCTGCATCGAGTTCGACGCCCATGAAGGCGAGACCCTCGCACATGGCCATCCGCACGCGAGGCGCGTTCTCTCCGATGCCTCCGGTAAACACGATGCGGTCAATGCCGCCGAGAACGCCCGCGAGACCGGCAAGCCAACGCCGGCCAGTTCGGCAGAACACTTCGACCGCCTCTGCTGCGCTGGCCTCTGGCGAAGCCAGCAATTCGGCCATGTCGCCGCTCAAACCTGACATGCCGAGCAGACCAGAGCGGCGATAGAGTAAGTCCTCAGCCTGCTCGATAGACCGGCCCGCGCGCAGTAAGTGCAGCACGGCGCCCGGATCGATGTCACCGCTTCTGGTCGCCATCGGCAAGCCTGACACGGTTGAAAACCCCATAGACGTCTCGACGCTGCGACCGCTTTCGATCGCTGTCATCGACGCGCCGGCGCCCAGGTGCGCGACGATGATGCGTTCGCGGCCGATATTGACCCCCTCGCGCTCCAGCGCGGCCAGGATTGAAGCAATCGAAAGTCCGTGAAAGCCGAAGCGGCGTATGCCAGCAGTGAAGAAATCGCGCGGCAGCGCCATCATCGCCGCCGCCTTGGGCAGACTTGCGTGGAAGGCGGTGTCGAAGCAGGCGATCTGCGGACAGTGCGGCCACCGCACCCGCGCCGCGGCGATGCCTTCGACATTCGCGGCTTGGTGCAACGGCGCCATCGCGGCGAAATCAAACAATCTTGCCTCGATGCGCGGCTCAAGCAGAGTGGGCGTCACAAAGTCGACGCCGCCATGGACAACCCGGTGGCCAATGGCGACGGGCGCAACCGGCGGCATCGCGGTGAAGAGCGTCTCAAGGGCCTGGCGATGGTCGGCGGCAGGCAATGGTTCGGTCGTCCTGATCTCGCCAGCGCGCGCGATTGTGAGTTGCGCCGTTTTGCTCCCGATGCCGCTAAAATGCGCGCGCCATGCGACGTCGGCTTCAAAGCACGCCACGCGCACGCTCGATGAACCGCAATTGACCGTAAGAATGGGACCGATCGTCAAGGCCGCCTCAATCGAGCGATTGATCCCATGACTTAAGGGCCAAAGCTAGCGCCGCGGTGCGGCGTGGCGTGCCATCTCGCTTGCCAGCAATTCCCGCGCCCGATGCACGCGATATTCGAGCGACTTGACCGAGCAGCCCAAGGTCGCGCTGGCGGCCGCTTGCGAAAGACCATCGACGGCGGTGAGCATCAGCGCATCGCGCAAGTGCTCGGGCAAGCTCGCCAGCGCAGCGCGCAGCATGCGCAATTCTTCGCGGCTCGCTGTCTCTGCTTCGGGCGAAGGCCGCTCGTCGGCGACGCGCAGGTCGTCGCCATCGGGACAATCGCCCCAGAAAGCGCGGCGCGTCGCCGTCCGCCGCGCCGCATCACGACATTTGTTCAATGCGATAGCGTGCAGCCAGGTCTTGAACGAGCGCTCCGGATCAAAGCTTGCCATCGCGCCCCACGCCGCGACGAAGGCTTCCTGAACGATATCACTCGCGGCGTCGGCATCGGCGACACGCCTGCGCACGAAGCGGAAGAGATCGTCTTTATGGCCACGCATCAGCGTGCTGAACGCTGTCCGGTCGCCCCGTCGGGCGCGCGCAATCAGATCGTCGAAGCCGCCAGAATGGTTGACGCGGCGCAGTCGGGGACGAGCTTGCCCCAACAGCACCAAAGGCTCGGCCGCCGCACGTGTCATGGTCGTCTCGCGAGCCGCCCAAGCACGGCCCCTCCAGCAAGCTCGCGCCCAGTTTGCACCGGCGCCTTGCGCTGGATCAATTCACCGTACTTATGTGGCAAGCGTGCGTAACCAGGACCGCGCCGCGTCAGCCCCAGCCTTGCGCACCGAGGGCGCAAGCCGCCAGCCAAGAGAAATATGGTGTCAGGATTGTGCTGCAGAACGCGGGCGTTTGACTGCATGGGGGTGTCCGGCGCAGGGAGGAGAAACGGCGCAGTGTCTTTACTTGCGCTTAAACATCGGGATTTGCGCTTAATCATCGGGGGCGTTTGGCCTCGATAGAGGCGTCATCGCACGGGTGGTCATTGGGGTCGGTGCGCGAGCGCACAGTTGCAGCCTTTCGGTCACGGCAAAGGCGCGCCCGAGACGTTCAGCTCCGCCAATTCCGCGCTTAAGCCAAGCGCGGAACTGATGAAGGAACTCGTCTAGAACGCCCCGCGTCCTAGCTGCCTCAGCATCTGGCTCTTGCCCCTCAACGCGCCCTTCGGCTAGCTGCTCCAGGGCGCGCATCGCCAGGCGCGTATATGAAAGTGTGATCGCGCGGAGGCTTCCCTGACAGACCTTGATCGCCAGCTCGCCGCTTTGGGCCGGGTGGATGTCGACGCAGCATTGGATGGGCTGGAGAGCGATGTCTGGGCCCGCATTGACGCGCGCGCACGTCACCGGACTGGCGCTGCCGCCAACGGCGCAGTCGCTGGCGTCTGCGCCCTCGTCCTTGTGATCAGCTCCGCCATTGGCGTATCGACCGCCGCCGCCTCCGCTCCGGTGGAAGCCGGGCCGTTTGCGCTCAATCAGCCCTACGCTCCCGCTACGGCGCTCGGCCGATAAGCTATGCTGAAAACCTGGAAGGTGCTCGCTCTGGCAGCGCTCGTCGGATTCGGCGCAGGGCTCGGGGGCGTTTTTGTCGGCGCAGCGCTCACGCGCCCCGAAACCCATCGAGACACGCTCGATGCGGCCGTGCACCGCGACCTTGATCTGACGCCCGAACAGGACCGGCGTCTGGAGGCGATTGAAGCCAGCTACGCCGCGCGCAAAGCCGCGCTTGACGCTGAGCTGCGAGCGGCCGCGCGCGACATTGCCGCGGCCGTGGCGGAGGACCACGCCCAGAGCGAGCGCCTTACCCGAGCGATTGATCGCTTTCACAACGCCATGGGCCAGACCCACCGCGAGGCCATTGCACACGTCTTCGAGATGCGCGCGGTACTCGATTCCGACCAGCAGGCGCAGTTCGATGTGATCGTGCGCGAGGAGTTGCTGCGCGGCGTGGGCGAGGACTGATTCCGGACGCCTGCCGCGTCGGGAATGCCGGCCGATAACCTGCGGCGCGTGCATAAAAGGGCTTGCGAAATGGCGCGCGACCACGCCTCCGCCAGAGTGCATCGCCTCGGGCAAGCTCAGGCCCCTCATCTGCGCACAACACCAAGCGCTTTGTGCAAGCCCAGGACCTTCTTCAATAGGCTCAACGCGGCGGCTCGGTGGCCATCAGCGGGCGGCATTGTTCGTGCGTCGGATCATCAGCGTCATGCTGCCACGGAGGCGCTGAGGGCGCGCCCGTACGCTCACGGCCGTGATCGTGACGCGGCCCACGCTCCATTTCCGCCATCATGGTTTGGCAGCGTTGACGCGCGCGCTCCTCTGCGGTGAGAGACGGTGTTGGAGCGCCGGTCTTGTTGCGCCCGTGATCGTGTGGGCTCGCTGGCGCGCCCGCAAGTGCGCAGGCCGAGAGTGACGCCGCAAGAACCGAGTGAACTATTCTCATTGCCGCGCTCTCCCAGTTGGCCCTGCCGCGAGCCTCATCTGCACCCTGGCCGCTGTCGGCGCACCGGTCCGCCCCGCCAGTGGGAGTATAAGACGCCGCAGTCCCGTCGCGATTACAGGCACACGGGGGTCCATGCTGTGTTTCGCTCGCCAGTAAGGCCGGAATGCCCGCTCTGTCTCTTCCAACGACACGTAGACCGTGTGTCGATTTCGGGAGACTTCAAACCACGGACGCTTGCATTACAGCCTGTCTCGCCTGCCACCGCGCCTGTGTTGAGGGATCGTCGCCTGCCTCAACAAAGGCGGCCGTCGTGCGACCGCCGCCCACATCCAGGCACTGCCGGACTGCGCCCTGATTTGCGCCCTGAGCGCGGACTTTATGATCCGTGGCTCAGCCCATCATGTCCATGCCCGCCAGCTCTGCGCCGACATCTGCACCACATGCGCGGCCTCCTTGCGAAACGCTCGGCGCTGAGGCCGGCATGCAGGCCTGTGCCGGCGCCTGCCGACGTTGCGCCGAAACCTGCAGGAGCGTTGGCTGCCACTAAGATCTGGCTGACATCTCTGCGGCGTGCCGCCGGGCAGAGATGTTGTTCTTTCCGAGGCGTCTGTTAGCTCGTCGTGCTAGGCGGCGGGCATGCGCAATCGTCAAAGCCGTGGCTGAGGCACGCCGCGCACAGCCGCATGACCAGCGCACGCAGCCGCGCCCGCGCGCGGTGCAGCCGCACGGTCAGGGCATTGAGAGTAAGACCCAAGGCCGCCGCCACGCTCGCTCGATCTTGATCCTCAAGATCAATGCTGCGGATCAGCGCGGCGTCCGTCTCCGACAGACCATCCAGCAGCGCCAGCAAGCACGCGCAGGCGGCGCGGTCCGCCTCGGTCTCCGCAACGAGAGAGTTCAGACGCCCATCATCGGCCGGCGTTTCGCGGGCCCTTTGTCGTGCAAAGCTACGGTGATAGTCCGCGATGGTAGTCGCCAGAACACGCGACAGCCACGTGCGCGCCGCGGCGCCAGTGTTGAGATCGCCCGCGCGCTCCAAGGCGCGGGCGCAAAACATCTGCAACACGTCGTCGGCGTGATTTGGATCGGCGAGCTTGGAACGGATGTGAGAGCGAATCTTATCGAGCCCCTCTTCGAGCGCGCGTCGCACAACGGCTTCGGGCAAATCGCCCGGGTCTTCAGTCATAGCTTAAGCGCCTCTACTCGCTTCCCAACGCTTATCTTGCGTATAGCGCCTTAGGTCACAAGGTGACGCCGCGCGGACCGCCTCCCCATCACGTAGCGGCGGCGAAGATCATGACGATCACCCTTGCCGGCGTTGATTTTCGCCAGCGCGAGCAATCAGCGATGCTGATGCGCTTTGCAAGACTTCCCGCTCACTGGTCGAACAACGCCGCCTCGCCCTGCGCGTCAGTGGAGAACGGCCGAAATCACGGCCCTCCTTGTCGAGAAGCGACGCTCACACTCGCAACGAGCCAAGACGCAGGGAGTTTGCGATAACCGATACTGAAGATAGCGCCATCGCCATGGCCGCTATCATCGGCGAAAGCAGCGCGCCGGTTAACGGATAGAGCACGCCCGCGGCGATCGGAATGCCCGCCACATTGTAAGCGAACGCGAAGAAGAGGTTCTGGCGAATGTTGCGCATAACCGCTCGCGAAATGATGCGCGCGCGGACGATGCCGCCAAGATCGCCATGCAGCAGTGTAACGCCCGCGCTTTCGATCGCCACATCCGTGCCCCCGCCCATGGCGATGCCGACATCGGCTGCGGCCAACGCCGGCGCATCGTTGACGCCGTCACCCGCCATCGCCACGACCCGCCCGTCGCGTTTCAGCCGCTCTACAATGCGCGACTTGTCCTGCGGCAGCACTTCGGCTTCGACTTGATCGATGCCGAGACCTCGCGCTACCGCGTCAGCGGTGGTGCGGTTGTCGCCAGTCAGCATTACAAGCTTAAGCCCTTGCGCGCGAAGCTGATTGAGCGCAGCCGCGGTCGTCGGTTTGACGGGATCGGCGATGGCGAGGACGCCGGCCAGCCTATTGTCGATGGCGACATAGATTGCCGTGGCGCCATCGCCCCGCAGCGTTTCGGCCTGCGCGTTGAGGCTCGACGTCTCGATGCCCAGTTCGCCCAGATAGCGTTCAGCCCCGATAGCCACGTTTCGTCCAGCGACGACGCCGATGACGCCTTTGCCGGTTGGAGAATCGAATTCACTCGGTTCGGTCAAGGACAGGCCGCGTTCTTGTGCGGCGGTGACGATCGCAAGGCCAAGGGGATGCTCGCTGCGATTTTCCAGACTTGCGGCGAGTTGCAGCAGGGCGTTGGGATCTTGGCCATCTGTCGCATGGATCGCCGTCAGTGCCGGCTTGCCTTGCGTCAGCGTGCCGGTTTTGTCGAGCACAAGCGTATCGACCTTTTCGAACCGCTCGAGCGCTTCGGCATTCCTGATCAGTACGCCAGCGCGCGCGCCGCGCCCCACCCCCTGCATGATCGACATCGGCGTAGCCAGCCCCAACGCACATGGGCAGGCAATGATCAGCACCGAAACCGCAGCGATCAGGCCATAGGAGAAGGATGGCGAAGGTCCAAACGCCCACCAAGCAAAGAAGGCGATCAAGGCCACGCCAATGACGGCCGGCACAAACCAGCCCGATACCTGGTCGGCCAGACGCTGAATAGGGGCACGCGAACGTTGGGCCTCGGCCACCATCTGCACGATGCGCGAAAGCATGGTGTCGGCGCCGACGCGATCGGCTTCGATCACGAGCGCCCCGGTCTGATTGAGGGTGCCGCCAATGACGCGGGCCCCGCTCTCGCGCGTCACCGGCATGGATTCGCCCGTCACCATGGATTCATCGATCGAAGATCGCCCATCGATCACAACAGCATCGACCGGGATTTTCTCGCCCGGACGCACGCGCAGGCGGTCGCCCACCACGATCTGATCGAGAGAGACCTCTTCTTCAGCGCCGTCGCGTAGGCGCCGCGCGGTCTTGGGCGCGAGATCAAGGAGCGCTCGAATGGCGCCGCCGGTGCGTTCGCGCGCCTGCAGTTCAAGCACCTGGCCCAGCAGCACGAGCGCGGTGATGACGGCCGCAGCTTCGAAATAGACGGCCACCAGACCATGCGCGTCGCGGAACTCCGCCGGAAAGAGCGACGGCGCAAAGAGCGCGACGACGCTGTAAAGCCACGCCACGCCAGTCCCCAGCGCAATCAAAGTGAACATGTTGAGATGGCGGGTTTGAAGCGAGGCCCAACCGCGCTCGAAGAACGGCCAGCCGCCCCAAAGCACAACAGGGGTCGCCAGCAGAAACTGGATCCATCCGTTCCAGGCCGGCGGCACGAAATTATCGACGCCCAAAAGGTGGCGGCCCATTTCGAGCGCGAGCACCGGAATAGCGAGCGCTGCGCCAATCCAAAACCGGCGCGTCATGTCGGCCAATTCAGGATTGGGTCCAGCATCTGCGCTCGGCATCATCGGTTCGAGCGCCATGCCGCAGATCGGGCAAGAACCTGGGCCGTCGCGCACGATTTCGGGGTGCATCGGGCAGGTCCACTTCGCGCCGGCCGGCACGGTCGCGGGATCGGCGGGCGGACCGCCATGCATGGCGTGCTCAGCGTGAGCGTCGTGCGCGCAGCACGCAGCAGGCGGCGCGCTCACATACTTTGCCGGATCGGCCGCGAACTTCGCCTTGCAGCCGGCGCTGCAGAACAGAACCTCTTCGCCGTGATGCGTCAGTCGATGCGGCGTGTCCGATTTAACGGTCATGCCGCAGACCGGATCGATGAGCGTCGGCGCGGTAGCGACGGCGGCATGATCGTGGCCGTGATGGCCGTTGGGCGTATCGCTGGGTGACATGGGCTTATCGCACGTGGACGTGCGTCCTTTGCTGTGATCTTGCGGCAGAGCCTAATCCTTCCCATGGCAGGAAGGTCAAGCGTGGAAAATTCGGAGTGATTTGAGGCAGCCGAATATTGGAGACGCGAGCGAACGCTCCGGCGTGTCGGCCAAGATGATCCGCTATTTTGAGAACGTCGATCTGATTGCGCCGGCGGGCCGGCGAGACAATGGTTATTGCGATTATGGCGATGCCGACCTCGCCATAATCCAATTCGTGCGCGCACAAGGAATTTGGGCTTTTCCCCGGGGGAGGTGAGCGCCCTGCCCACGCTTCGGCGCGACCGGCGCCGGTCTTCTGGCGAAGCGCGCCGCCTTGCCGAAAAGCACCTCGCCGACGTTAAAGCGCGGATGGCGGAGAGGCGCGCGGTGGCGCGCACCAACGGCTGGTGCGCGCCTGTCATGGCGGCGATCGCCCCGATTGCCCGATACTCGACGACCTCGCAGCCCCTGCCGTGAGTCGTCCACAGCTGAAGCGGACACAAAAGTAGCGGCGAATTCGGCTGCCAGTTTAGCACCAACCTCAACGCTCGTTGCTTTTTGCGCTTCTTGCGCTTGCCTCCAACTCACGCACTAGAAAAGCACCGATGGCCATCGACTGATTTTGAAACTCAGTAACGTTCATCTCCACAATCTGCTCGTAGTGCGACAAACGAGAGAGAATTTTCTCCACATCGCTAACAAGTTGATCTACATCGAAGTCGTCAGCAGACTGACTGAATTCTGGAATGCCAGCAGCCGCCAAAAGCAGATCGTGCTTCGGCCCGTAACTTATGGAAACGCAAGGACGCCGCATCTTCAAGGCCGCGATCAAAACGTGAAACCTTGAGCCAATCACTACATGGCAAGATGCTACGCTCGCCATGACATCGTTCAGAGTCTCCATCAGTTCCGCGCGGCGGAAGGAATCGGCGCCAGCCACCGGCCGTTCGAGGTTAGTCAGCGCCCGCTTGTCAGACGGTTCCGCGACCAGGTACTCCAGCTGATAGCCCCGTTGTGTCGCTTGTTCGACGAAGTGCGCGAGCTTATGGGCGTAGTTTGCTTCGATACTCGCATCACGACGCCAGCCGCGGTAAGCCATCACGCCGAGGCCAATCTTGATCGGCTCCAGCGCCAAGCCCCGCGATTGTTCGACGTCGCTAGCGAAGACGAGGTCCGGGAACACTTCGCTTTCCGTCTCATCAAGTCCGATGCTTCGCATGAACTCCAGCGACCCCGCGTCACGATACGAACGAGAATTTGCGCATTGTGCAGCGGACTTCAGAAAGAATCTGCTTAGCGGATTGATGATCGGTCCCGCGCCGACACTGAGGCACACGACGCGCCTTGCTCTCAGGCGTGCTACCATCGACCACCGAAACACCTGAGCCGGAAAACCAAGTGGCCCAGTGCGATAATCATCGAACACGCCTGTTCCAGCCCAAACGATGATGTCGTATCGACCAACGATCCAAAGCGAATAGAGCCAGTTTACCACGCCGCTTGGCAAACGAAGAAGCGCGTTGTCGAGCCAACGCAGCAATCCGGGCGGTTTGTGAGCCATCTTGAATGCTCGCAGACCGAAGCGAGCGGCGACTATTTTAGGATCATGGCAAATGGATTCCACCGGTACGTCCGGCGCGCATCTGCGCATCAGTTGTAGCGCGGCGTCCAACGACGCATCGTTGCCAAAGTTGCCGGTGCCGAAGCCTCCGATCAGCGCCACTCTTATTGATTGCACCCGTTACCCCCCGGCATTCGATTCTGGTCGCCTAAGCTGCTAAGTAAACTCCGCCGCAACGAAAAGTACCGAGTCTGACAGAACTTATCAGCGGCTGGCCGGATAACGCGCAAACACTTCGCGCCGCGAACCGAAGGCGATCACCTCAAACGCCTCGCGGGCGCCATCGGAGATTTCCATGCCAGGCGAGCCCAGTGGCATGCCGGCGACCGCAAGTCCGGTCACGCCGGCTGGCCGTTCGCGTAACAGACGCTCGATTTCACGCGCGGGGACGTGACCTTCAATAACATAATCATCGACGGTTGCGGTGTGGCAGGAGGCGAGATCGGCAGGCACGCCTAACTCTTGTTTCAGGCTCGCCATATCCGAGACACTCACCAGTGTAGTATGAAAGCGGCCGCTCGCAGCTATTTGTTCGGTCCAGACCGCGCAGCAACCGCAACCGACATCACGACGGACCAGGAGTTCGCGCGCTTGCGTTCTGGACGCGCAGCCGCCAATCGTCACAGCTGCGCCGACCATCGCGATGCTTGAGATAGCACGTCTTCGGTTCAAAATCAGTATCCTTCCATCACCTTTTGCGCGCTAGCGCCATGAGCGTCCAAGCTAAACCGTGCCGGGCTAGTGCAGTCTCAAACGATCGCCCCGAAATAAAACGAAGGACGCTGCGAGCATGGCGCCCGGCGATGAGGCGCAGCGGCCCACGATTTGCGCGTGGCGTGATCGGTCGAATTTCGCATACTTCGAAATTCGCCTTGAGCAACAACGCCTCAAGCTCGACACGATCGACCCAACGCCTGATCTGACCCGGCATCCGCTCATCAATCTTGTTGAACCTTTGCAACGCGGGGCGATTCTGGGTCGCCAACATCAACAACCCGCCCGGCGCAGTCAGCGCCGCAAGTTTTTCGACAAAGGATTGTTGATCGGCAACGTGGGACAAGACTTCGATTGATACGACTACATCAAAGGCGCCTTGATCGAACGGCAAGGACATAAAGTCACCGGCAATGAAATGGACGCCGGACACCCTTTCACCGGCTCGCCGCAACACCTCATCCGAAAGGTCGGTGGCGGTAACTTCTCCGTAGGGCTTTAGCCAGGGGCATAACCACGCCGCTCCGCAACCGACCTCCAGAATGCGCAGATTTGCGCGTCCAAGCCGCCCAAACCATTCGACAATCACTGAGCGCTGATCGAGCGAGACTTCTGATATGCCCGGCTCGCGATGCGCAGTATTCCAACCGTTCCAAAAAGTCCGCTGAAGCGAGATCGGCTCGCTCATTGCTAGGTCCTCCTCGCCCAACAACTGCTGGACCGTTCACCAAGCCTTACGCAGCCCCCTCGAAAACCCCTCATCCTGTGCTTACTGAGGGGTTGAGGAACCGGGCGCGTAATTGAAGATGGAGCAGGAGCAAGACCATGTTAACCGAACTTGATCGTATGTTCGCCGGGCTTCGTGATAGTCCATTGGATCGGTCACTCGACCAATTGGAAGCGCGCGTATGGGGTCGGATCGAAAGCGCCGCCATCAAAGCAGCGCCGCACCAGACCGCCTGGCGCTGGCGTGCGGGCTTGGCTGCTGTGATGCTCACTTTGGGCGTTTTTGCTGGCGGCGCCGCGGCGACGCGCCCCGAGAGCGACTTCGCGCCCTTTGCCGTGCATGCAGCTTATGCGCCTTCAACGTTGCTCGGGGATGACCGTTGAAACTTTCATTTGGGGCCATGTTGCTGACGGCCTTGGTGGCGCTGGCGGCAGGCTTTGGCGGCGTCTGGTTGGGTATGAAGGCGCTGGCGCCCGCGCCTGCCGCCTCCATGCACGATGTCGTGCACCATCGGCTTGATCTGAGCGGCGATCAGCTCGCCAGAATCGAGACGCTGGAAGCGGCGTTCGCCGCCCGCAAGCACGCGCTGGAACTGGAAATGCGCTCCGCCAACGCCGAACTGGCGGCGGCGATCCGCGAAGAGCATGAGAACGGCCCAAGGGTTGCGGCCGCCGTAGAGCGATTTCATGACGCCATGGGGCGGCTGCAGACCGAAACCATCGCCCATATGTTTGCGATGCGCGAGGTCTTGAATAATGAGCAGAAGGCGATCTTCGACGATACCGTCGTCGAGACGTTGACCGCCGAGCCGCAATGAGCGGCCCCCCGCCGGACAGCGACGACGCATCGCTCGTGGCTGCCGCACTCGCGGGTCAGGAAAATGGCTTTTCTCTGCTGGTGCGCCGCCACAAGGAAAGAGTTTATCGCTTCGTGCGCTCCTACGTCGCCGACCCTGACGAAGCCTACGATCTCACGCAAGAGACGTTCGTCGCCGCGTGGAGTGCGTTGGCCCGATACGACAAAGACCGGCCGTTTCCAGCCTGGATCAAGCGGATCGCGCTCAATAAGTGCCGTGATTGGGCGCGCCGTCGCGCAGTACGGCGTTTCTTCTTTGGCGCCGAGAGCATCGAAACCTCTCCAGACATTGCCGCAGTGACAGAGCTTGACGATGAAACCTTGCAGCGAAATCTAGTTCGGCTCGATCAGGCGATTGCAGCCTTGCCGACCGGTCTCAAAGAGCCGCTGTTGCTGACGGCGATCAGCGGTATGAGCCACCACGACGCCGCGCGCGTGCTGAACCTGACGCCGAAGGCGGTTGAAACACGGGTTTACCGAGCTAAGGTCGCGCTCGCGCGCGCACTGCGCGATGACTAGCGCCAACAAATGGCGGGGCGCGGCCCGCATTGGGCCGGCGTGGGCGGTCTTCCTGGGCGCGGCGGGCGACAATGGCTTTCATCGCCACCACGCAATTCAAGCATTCGCCGGCCCCAACGCCGTGCTCGCGGACGCAAACGGCGAACATCAAGGCCATGGATTTGTGGCGCCCGCCAATGTCTTTCATCGCGCAACGGCGGCTTATCCCAGCAGCTTCCTTTATGTCGATCCCGATAGCGCATCGGGACAACGGATCGGTGCTTCGATCGCCGAAGGAATTAGCGTTCTTTCCCCGCTCCAAGCATCGGAACTTGCTGCCATCGTCGAGACTTCGATTGCGGATGACGAGGCCGACCCAGCCGGGCGTCTAGCCATCTTGTTGGGCGCAGCAGAGATAGCGCCGGCTCGCGACGCTCGCATTGGCGCTGCGCTTGCCGCCTTTCACGAGAGCGACACTCCCCTTGACGCGCGCGCACTCGCTCGCACCCTTAACCTCTCGCAATCGCGCACAGCCCATCTTTTTCGCGATGAGATTGGCGTGCCGATCCGGTCTTTCCTGCTTTGGTCGAAGCTCCGGCGCGCCTTTACCGGCATCGCCCAGGGACTTTCGCTCACCGAGGCCGCCCATCATGGCGGCTTTGCCGATTCTGCTCACTTCTCGCGCACCTGCGCGCGCATGTTTGGCGCAAGCCCGCTCACCATCACGGGCTCGGTGAAATTCGACCAAGCGTAGCTGTTTCGTTCAAGCGCGCGCGTGTCGAACTGGCGAAATAGACGCCAGGAGACATTCGATGCGCCTGGCCATTCGCTACCTCGCCTATCCCCTTGTCATGACCGTTGTGGCCTTGGCGGCGATAACGCTCGCTGCGTCGCCAAGCGCCGCACTGGCGTTGCCGGCCTTGACGCTCGCGAGCGTTCTTGCAGTCGGCGGGCTTGAACGGCTTTCGCCTTACCAGCGGGCCTGGACAAAGGGCCATGGCGATCTTTGGGCTGACGTCCAATACAATGTGCTGGGCGCTGCGCTCATTCAGGCGAGCGTCCACTTCATCTACCCGCTCAGCGCCACAACGCTGTCGTTGGGCATTTGGCCCAGTTCCTGGCCACTCTGGGCAAGCATGCTCGGTGTTGGCGTCATTATCGATTTCGGCCTTTATTGGATGCACCGCTGGAGCCACAATTCGCTGCTTCTGTGGCGCTTCCATCAACCGCATCACAGCCCCGAGCGACTTTATTGGCTGAACGGCGAACGCCGCCACATCGTGAGCGCCCTTATTCTGGCGACGCCTGGCCTCCTTGCAGTGGCGTTGCTTGGCGCGCCGCAAGCCGCACTCGCGGGTTGGTTTGCGGTCCTTCCCGTGCATCTGGCCTTCCAGCACGCCAATATCGACTACACTTTAGGCCCAGCGCGGCGTTTGCTCGGGGTCGCCGAGATGCATCGCTGGCACCACAAACGCGACTACGAAGACGCGCAGGTGAACTTTGGCGAAGTCCTTCTTATATGGGATTGGCTGTTCGGGAGCCTTCACGACGCCCCAGGGCGAATTGAGACCGGCGATTTGGGTTTGAGCGACGCGACTTATCCGAAGGGGTTCTTCACCCAACACGCCGCGCCGTTCGACCGGCGACGCTGAGAGTGTTCGCCCGCCTCTAAGGCTCTGCGCGGCTTGGTCTGTCACTGCGCTCCAACTGCAAGGCCTCTAATTTGCCGGCGGCCGGGGCGCACGTGCAGACGAGTGATAGACAACGATGCGCCACTCGCCGCCACGGCGCTGCAACACGCTGGTGGCGACCCCGCGGCGCGAGATCGGCGCGCGCGCGGCGGCCCCGGGGAACGTGATCGCGTATGTGTAGACTTCGCTGGCGTAAGCGAAATCGCCGGCGACTTCGACATCGGTCTCGAGACCGTCGAAATCGAAACTGGCGATCTCGCGCAATTCTGGTCCCAAGTGGTGGGCAAGATAAGTGGCAAAATCGCCCTCGACGCCGCCTTGTTCGAAGACCTCCGAGTCTGGCCAGAAATAACGCGAGGCCGCCTCGCCGTCGCGGGCTTCAACTGCCTGCCGGTATCCCGAGAGGACCGCTTCCACGGCCGCCTCGTCGGGACTGGTCTGTGCGGCCGCCGAGACCGCCATGGCCCAAGCTGCGACAAAGATGACCACCAATTTCTTCAGCATCGCGGCTCCCCTAGCACTCTTGTGTCTATTGCGTTTACGCGCCGGTTGCTGATTTCCCGCATCCTGGCGCCAATCTCGCGCGTACGCGCTGAGGGATCGCGCGGGGGAGCGCGTATTCTAAGATACTGTCGGGTTCTTCTCAGATTGGAGCATGCTTGTGCGCAAGGCGCTGGATCGTCGAACTTTATTGAAAGCCGCTGGCGCAGGCGCTGGATGGCTTGCCCTTGACAGCATGATGCCTGCTTGGGCGCAAACCGGCTCCGCCGGCATCGCGCCGGCGATGACGACGCTGGCTGGGCCCGAGGTCGCGTTCAATGTCGCCCACACGCCCTTCAGTGTTGGCGGGCGAACAGGTCACGCCGTCACCATTAACGGCGTGCTGCCGGCGCCGCTGCTGCGGTTGCGCGAAGGACAGAATGTTCGGCTCTCCGTCACCAATGCGCTGGACGAGGACACCTCGATCCACTGGCACGGCGTGCTGCTGCCGTTTCAGATGGACGGCGTCCCAGGCATCAGTTTTCCGGGCATCCGGCCCAGAGAAACTTTCGTCTATGAGTTCCCGATCATTCAAGCGGGCACGTTCTGGTACCACAGCCATTCGGGGCTTCAGGAAGCGATGGGCCATTACGGGCCGATCATCATTGACCCGGCTTCACCCGACCCCGTCGCCTACGACCGCGAGCATGTGCTCGTACTGTCGGACTGGAGCTTCATGCATCCGCACCAGATCCTGGCGCGCCTCAAACAAAGCCCCGGCTATTTCAATTACCAGCGCACCACGGTGGCAGGCCTCCTTTCAGGCGAAGACCGCATGAGCGCCGCCGACCGCCGGATGTGGGGTGCGATGCGCATGGACCCGCGTGACGTGCTCGACGTCAGCGGCTCGACTTACACCTACCTCATCAATGGGCACGGCCCAGAAGAAAACTGGACGGGCATTTTCCGTCCCGGCGAGCGGGTGCGCTTGAGGATCATCAACGCGTCGGCGATGTCCATCTTCAATGTCCGCATTCCGGGTCTTGCGATGACAGTGGTGCAAGCCGACGGCGAAAATGTGCGCCCCGTCGAGGTCGATGAATTTCAGATTTCGGTCGCCGAAACCTACGACGTCATCGTCACCCCTAGGGAAGACCGCGCCTACACAATCGTCTCAGAAGCGATCGACCGCTCCGGCATGGGCCGCGCGACTTTGGCGCCACGCCTTGGCATGAGCGGCGAAATTCCGCCGCTGCGTGAGATTCCCAACCTCACCATGCGCGACATGGGCATGGACATGGGCGGGACCGGCGCCATGAACCACGACATGTCAGGCGGCATGGCCGGCATGGACCATTCCGGCATGGACATGAGCGGCATGCAGATGGACGGCATCCAAATGGGCGCGACGGACCAAGGCGCGGGCGGTCACGGCGCCATGAACATGCGCGATCCGGAGAACGCTCCGCCCGACATGGCGGTTGGCGTTGGCGTGCAGACGATTGCTCCGATGCCGCAGAACCGGATGGGCGAGCGCCCGCTCGGGCTTGAGAACGTCGATCATCGCGTGCTCGTTTACACAGACCTCGTTGCATTGACCCCCAACCGCGACCGCCGGGCGCCGTCGCGGGCGATGGAAATCCATCTGACCGGCAACATGGAACGCTTCATGTGGGGCTTTGACGGCCGCCGTTTCAGCGAACTCGTTGAACCGATCCGCTTTGAACGCAACGAACGCGTGCGCGTCACGCTCGTCAACGACACGATGATGTCGCATCCGATTCACCTGCACGGCCACTTCTTTGAGTTGGTGAATGGACATGATGGGCATCAGCCGCTGAAGCACACGGTCAATGTCGCGCCAGGAGGCCTGGTGACATTCGACCTGACCGCCGACAATCCCGGCGATTGGGCGTTTCACTGCCACATGCTGCTGCACATGCATGCGGGCATGTTCAACGTGGTGACCGTCCGTCCGCTCGACGGAGACCTCTCGTGAGATTCTTCGCCGCCACACTCACGCCGCTGATGCTCGCAATCGTCAGCCCCGCGCTTGCGCAGACGAGCGATCATTCCGCACACCAGCAAGCCCCGCCCGCAGAAGAACAGACGCAAGCGCCTGACCCGCACGCAGGACATGATATGTCGGCCACGGCTGCGCCGCCTGCCGCGCAATCCGATCCGCAAGCTGAGCATGACATGCCCGGCATGACGGCGCCGCAGACAACGCCGCCCGATCCGCACGCTGGGCATGACATGACCATGATGCCTGAAATGGCGTGGCCGCAAACGCCGCCCGCTGACGCCCATGCCGGACATGACATGTCCGCGATGACGGCGATCCCCGACATCGAGACCAGCGCGGACAATCCGGGCCGCCCAGCCGAACCGCCGCCGCCGGCGGCTGCAAGCGGGGAGCCGGCGCACGCAGCCGATCTCTATTTCGATCCCCAGCAGATGGCCGCCGCGCGCGAACAATTGCTCGCAGAGAACGGCGACATCCGCACCGGCGTTATCATCATTGATCGTCTTGAAGCGACATTTGGCGAGGGCGCAGACGGATACGTCTGGGATGCGCAAGGCTGGTATGGCGGCGATATCCATCGCTTCTGGTGGAAGAGCGAAGGCGAAGGCGCAATCGATGGCGAACTCGAGAGCGGCGAAGTCGAAGCGCTCTACAGCCGGGCGTTCACGCCCTATTTCGATCTTCAAGCAGGCGTTCGTCAGCGTTATACGCCGGAGGCCGACCGCACCGATCTGGTCGTCGGCGTGCAGGGTCTTGCGCCTTATTGGTTCGAGGTCGATGTCGCAGCCTTCCTCTCCAACGAAGGCGAACTCAGCGCGCGCGCCGAAGCCGAATATGACCTACGCTTGACGCAGCGCCTCATCTTGCAGCCGCGCGCTGAAATCAATCTGTCGGCCGAAGATGTTCCAGAGCTCGCCATCGGCTCGGGCGTATCGAGCGCCGAACTCGGCGTGCGTCTGCGCTACGAAATTCGTCGTGAGTTTGCGCCTTATGTCGGCGTTGAATGGTCGAGCAGCTTCGGCGACACGCGTGATTTTATAGAGGCGCGCGGCGAGGATCCGGAGGATGCGCGCCTTGTAGTCGGCATTCGCGCTTGGTTTTGACGAAGAAACGTATTGGAGAAGCCCGATGAGAAAGCTCACGATCATGGCCGTTGCCGCCGTCGCTTTGGCGGCGTGCCAACCAGCCCCCAATCAAGAAAGTGCAGCGCCAGCCGACGCCGCGGCGGTCGAAGAACCGGCCGCAGAGGTTCCGACACTCGCGCCAGAGACGGCGTCTGTTGCGCCGGCGCCTGAGGCGAGCGCGCCCGCGCCGCAACGTCCCCGAGCCGAGCCCACGCCTGCGCCCGCGCCCGCGCAAACAATGCCCGACCACGACATGTCTGAAATGCCCAACATGGAGCATCCGCCAGGGGACCGGTGATTCGGTGAGGGCCAGCGCCTTCATCACGCGAGCGATGTAGAAGACTGAAAACACCGGGGGACATCGTGAAGCTCGCGCGCTTGGCGTCGTTTGTGCATAAATGGCTGGCGCTGCTGGTCGGTGTGCAGATCGTTTTTTGGGTCGTGAGCGGATTTGTCTTCACGATCATTCCGATCGAACAAATTCGCAGTGAACATCTCATCCGCCCGGCTGAAACAGTCCAAACGCTCACTGTTTCCAACCCCGCCGCATTGGCGCAAATCCGCGACGCGCAAGGCCGTGCGCCGGTCAAGCTCACGATCGAGACGCGCCCGGTCATAGGCGAAGTCATCGTCGCCGAATTCGCCGATGGACCCCCGGCGCTCTTGGACGCCGCGACTCTGCGGCAAGTGTCGCCGCTTGATGCGGGGACCGCGACAGCAATCGCGCGCGCGCATGTGACGCTTGGCGCCGCTCCCGAACGTGTTGAACTGGTCGAAGCCGCGAGCCCTGAATATCGCGGCGCCCTGCCCGCTTGGCGCGCGCAATTCGCTGATGGCGGCTTGGCGGTCTATGTGGCCGCCAATACCGGCGCGGTCACGGCGCGGCGGTCCGACATGTGGCGGCTCTACGACACGCTGTGGGCGCTCCACATCATGGATTGGCAAAATCATGAGGACTTCAATCACCCGCTCATCATCATCGTCACCGCCATTACGCTGCTGTCGGTGATCGCAGGCATCATCCTCATCCCCTACCGCATCCGGTTTGGAGGCGGGCGCCGGCGCAAAAGCGGGCCAGCTGCGAGCGCTGGCGCCGACGGCTGAGGGATTGGCCACAAGCGCGCGTATGAAGGATGTGAGCGGCCCCGACGCTCACCAGCGGAGAATTCGAAATGAAAGCCAAACTTCTGGTCAGCGCGATCGCCGCGGCGATGGTGTCGAGCTTTGCCATGACCGCGCCGGCCCTCGCCCATCAAGGCGAACAGCATCAGGCCGTGCCGCAGACGGCCGAGGGCGAAGGCACAGTCACCGCCATCGACCCGCAAGCCGGCACAGTCACGCTCAATCACGGTCCCATCGCAAGCCTCGGTTGGCCGGCCATGACGATGACCTTCCGCGTTCATGCCGCCTCGGTGCTTCAAGGCGTGAGTGTCGGCCAGCGCGTTCACTTCGAGCTTATGAACGATAATGGCCGCCCGATGGTGACGGAAATCCACGTACTTTAAGCGGGTCAATGCGCGGCACGCGTGGGCTAACGCTCGCGCGCGTCGCGTGCTTTTGAGGGGAACAAGATGGCGCACAAGAAATCGACGGTCCGCATTGCGGCGATGCTGGCCATGGCGTTTTCGGTGCTGCTCCTCACCCCTCAAATCTCCGTCGCCCACAGAGGCGAAGAACATCCCCCTCAAGCCGCGCAAACCGACTCATCGCAAACCGAGCCCGAACATGACATGGGCGCCATGCAGCCCGGCGAAATGACGTGGCCGACCGCCCAAGACCCGGGCGGCATGATGATGATGGATCATGATGCGCGCCCGACGACCTTGTCGGGCCGGATCATCCGATGGCTTGGCGTGTGGCACCCAGCCGTCATCCATTTTCCCATCGCACTGCTGTTGACGGTCGCATTTTTAGAAGCGATGGCTGCGATCCGCAGCAAGCCCGTCTATGCGGCCAGCAACAAGATCCTGCTTGTAGTGGCGACGCTCGGCGCCTTCGTCGCTGCGCCATTGGGTTGGGTGAACGCGGGCCTACCTGCGGCTGACGATGAATCCGCGCTGACGCTGCATCGCTGGATTGGCACGGCGATCCCCTTTCTCATCCTGCTTGTGTGGTGGATGAAGAAGCCTGCCGAAGAAGCAGCCGTACGACTGGGCGGGCGGCTCTATGAAACGGTGCTTGCGCTCACGGTGCTGGTGATCCTGGCGCAGTCCTATCTTGGCGCGGAAGTCACCCATGGCGCCGGGCATCTGATGTTCTGACGCACGGGGCAACTTAACGAGGCGCGCTGAGGACGAAAATATGGAGGCCGCCCAGGTGAGTCGAACACCCGACCTTCGCATTACGATTGCGCTGCTCTACCACTGAGCTAGGGCGGCCCCACATCCGGAAAGCATGGCGTGCGTCGCCGCCACCGACAAGAGCGCCAGGCGCAGGCGCGCAATTCTGCTTCGAGTGCAGAGATTCCGTTTCAGACGAGCGCGGGATTCGTCAACGCCGTGCGTAGGTATTAGATGGCCGTCCACGCGCGCTGAGGTGGAATTGGAATCGCATGCTCAATCTTCAATGCGCCCGCGTCGGACCTTTGCTGAAGGGTCTTTTGGCCGCGTTCGCGGTCGCCGCGGTTGCCTTCGCCTGGCTTTACTGGGCAGGCCCTTATCGCGTGGTCACGCTCGATCGGGCTGCGCTCGCCGCTGCTGCGCCGGACGCGCTTGAGGACGGCGCTGGCGCACGGATTGCCACGCGCGAAGCCTGGCGAACGAGGCGCCAGGCCATTGCTGACGCGATTGAAGCGGAGATTTACGGTCCGCTGCCCGCCGACGTAAGCGCACGTGTCGTGAGGCGCGCCTTGATCGCGCCTGCGGACGTTGGCGGCGTCGCCGGCGTTGAACAGATCGAAATTGAAGCCGGCGACGGCGTCCATTTCAATCTTGTTTTGGTCATGCCGCCAGGCAGCGCGCCGGCGCCCGTGATCGTGATGCAGAATTTCTGCGGCAATCAGGCGGCGTTTCGCGGACGCCCGCGGGCGATTGCATCGCCTCGCAACGCTTATCCAATCCCATGCCAAAGCAGCTTCTTCGACCCGCTTCATCGCGCGGTGTTTGGCGAGTGGATGCTGGGCCCGCCTTTTGAGCGCATCACCGCGCGCGGATATGCGCTGGCGATATTCTATGGCGGCGATGTCGTCGCAGACCATGCGCCGGACGCACCGGCCGCGTTGGCGGCCTTGCATGCTGAAGGCGCAATCGCTGCCTGGGCGTGGACGCACGCGCGCGTCATCGATGTATTGGCGGCCGATCCGCGTATCGACCAGGATCGCATCATCGCCTGGGGCCAATCGCGCTTCGGCAAGGTCGCGCTGCTCGCGGGCGCGCTCGATCCGCGCATTGACGCGGTTGTCGCGCTGCAATCGGGGCGCGGGGGCGATGCGGTGACAGCCCATCGCGCCGGCGAAAGCGTGTCGGCGATCACGCGCACCTATCCGCACTGGTTTTCGCCGCGCTATCGCCAGTATGCTCTGCGTGATCCGCCAGTCGATCAACATGAATTGCTGGCGCTCATCGCGCCGCGCCCTCTGCTTGTCGTTCACGGCTCGCGTGACGGCTGGGCCGATCCGGCGGGCGCCTATCAAGCGGTGGTGGGCGCGCGTTCTGTATTCGACCTGGTGGGCGCTCCTCCACCGCGCTTTGCTTTGCGCGCTGGAACTCATTCCATCACCGATGAGGATTGGCGCCTCACGCTCGACTTCCTGGACGCCAGTCTGCGTTGAAGCCTAGCTGCGCCGTTCGAGAATCTGCTTCATGGTCTCGATTTCTTGGCGTTGGCTTTCGATAATCGAGCCACAGAGCTCGCGCACTTCCGCATCTTTTATCGAGGCCTGCTGGCACATGAGAATTGCGCCCGAATGGTGCGGGATCATCGAGCGCAGAAACTCGTCATCGCCGATCGCGGCCTGCTGGCGGATCGCCCCAAACGCGCCAACCAGGACAAGCGCGCTGCCGGCTAGAATGAAAGCATTGGTTCGTTTGCTGGGATACATTGACGCCATCAGCACGATCTCGATCGCAACCATGGGCGCGGCCATCAAGGCCGCCATGTAAGCTTGAGTGAGGTTTGGATAGATATCCGAGAAGCGATCGACCATCGCATACATCAGCGCAAACATGGCGACGTAGGAGAGCGCCGCCATGATCGCCAGACGCATATAAGGCCGATGGCGCTGGTGCTGGGCTTCCATGACGACCTCCATTCATCGCGCGCAAGGGCGCGCCTCGTTCTTCTCCAACTGCGCCTGCGCTCCGGCGTTCCAACAATCTCCCCTCTGCCCTTCGCGTGCGGGCTGAGGGCAAAGCGCGCGCACAAACATGGTGCGCGCTTCCTACGCGCGACCGCTATGCTGGCCAGCTCTTTGGCGGTTCTTGCGGAACCGCAGCCCCCGCGTCCAATTCATTCCTTGCTCACCGCGGTCACAATCGTGGTTTCGGTGGCGCTCTTCAGTTCAAAGCGGACGCGATCACCGACGGCGACGCCTTCAAGTATTGCTGGGTCTTCGGCGCTGAATTGCATGTTCATGGCGGGCCAATTGATCGCAGCGATCGCTTGGTGATCGAGCGAGATCGTGCCAGCGGCTGGATCGATCGCGGTCACGACGCCGACGCCCTCGATCGCTGCCGCGGCTGCGCTGGGCGCTTCGGCAGCAGGGACCGACTGGTCAGCAGCGGGCGGCGCCGGCGGCGAACAGGCCGCGAGCAGGCTCGCGAGCGCGGCGGAGGCAACAATCGTCTTCATGTCCGTTCTCCTAGAGCGGGATCGATCCGTTGCGCCGAGCGCGTGTGTTCACGCGCGAGTTCGCGGCGCCGGACCATGAGATACGCCGCGGGAATGACAAACAAAGACAAGAGCGGCGCCGAGAGCATGCCGCCAACCAGAGGGGCCGCGATCCGGCGCATCACTTCAGCGCCGGCCCCGCCAGTGAACAGGATCGGCAAAAGCCCCGCCATAATGACGGCGACCGTCATCGCCTTGGGGCGGAGGCGCAAGAGCGCGCCCTCGCGAACGGCCTCGGCGATGATTTGCGGTGTCAACACAACGCCGCCCTCGATGCGCTCCTTGAGCGCGTTGCGCAGATAGACAAGCATCACCACGCCAAACTCAGCGGCGAGCCCCGCGAGCGCGATAAAGCCGACGGCCACGGCGACGGAAAAATCATAGCCCAAGAGATAAACGAGCCAAATGCCCCCGGTCAGCGCGAACGGCACACTGGCCATGACGATCAGCGCCTCATCGAGACGCCGGAATATGAAATAGAGCAGAAGGAAGATGATCGCGATCGTCGCAGGCCCCACGATCAGCAAGCGCTGCGCGGCGCGGGCGAGATATTCAAATTGGCCTGAATAAGCGACGCTGACGCCCGCCGGCAATTGCGTCGCAGCGACCGCTTCACGCAGATCGCCAACAACCGAGGCGAGATCGCGGCCGCGAACATCCACAAAGACGAAGGCCGAGAGGCGCCCGTTCTCGCTGCGGATCATCGCTGGGCCATCGGCAATTGTAAGACGAGCGACTTCGCCGAGCGTAAGGCGCAAGCCCTGGTCGGTGACGATCGGCAGAGCGATCAAGGCCTCAAGCGAATCCCTGATCTCGCGCGGATAACGCAGATTGATCGGATAGCGCGCGCGGCCATCGATCACTTCGCCGATATTTTCCCCGCCAATGGCGCCTGAGACCAAGGCTTGGACATCTTCGACATTGAGCCCGTAACGGGCGGCGGCGAAACGGTCGATATCGACATTGATATAACGCCCCCCCGCGACGCGCTCAGCGACGGCGGAAGACACACCCGGCACGGCGTGCGCCGCCTGTTCGATCGCGCGCGCGGCGGCGTCGATCGTAGCGAGGTCAGGTCCACTCACCTTGACGCCGATCGGGCTCTTCACGCCGGTAGCCAGCATGTCGATGCGGTTTCGGATCGGCGGCACCCAGACGTTTGTGAGACCGGGAACTTGAACGGCGCGGTCCAATTCTTCGATCAGACGCTCCGGCGTCATGCCCGGGCGCCACTCTGAGCGCGGGCGCAATTGGATCGTTGTCTCGAACATTTCAAGTGGCGCTGGATCGGTCGCTGTCTCGGCCCTGCCCGCTTTGCCGAACACGCTTTCAACTTCCGGCACGGTGCGGATGAGACGATCGGTCTGCTGCAGAAGTTCGGAAGCTTGCGCCGCAGACAAGCCCGGCAAGGCCGTTGGCATATAGAGAAGATCGCCTTCATCCATCATCGGCATGAACTCGCCGCCGATGCGCGAGAGCGGCCAAGCGGTCGTCGCCAAGGCAAGTGCTGCGATCAAGAGCACCACTTTAGGCGCGCCGAGCGCGAAGTCGATCGCCGGCTGATAGAGGGCTGCAAGCCAACGATTGACCGGGTTTGCATCCTCGTGCGGGATGCGGCCACGAATCCAGTATCCCATCAGCACCGGCGTCAGTGTGACGGCGAGCGCCGCCGCCGCCGCCATCGCATATGTCTTGGTGAAGGCGAGCGGCGCAAACAAACGTCCTTCCTGCGCTTCGAGCGTGAACACCGGCAGAAAAGAGAGCGTGATGATGAGCAGACTGAAGAAGAGCGCCGGCCCCACTTCCACCGCCGCATCGGTAATGACGCGCCAATGATCGGCGCCTTGCGGCATCTCGCCATCATGCTCGTCGCGCCATCGCTCCAATCGTTTGTGCGCGTTCTCGATCATGACGATCGCTGCGTCGACCATGGCGCCGATGGCGATGGCGATGCCTGACAGCGACATGATGTTGGCGTCGACGCCTTGGACGCGCATGACCAGAAACGCCGCCATGACGCCGAGCGGCAAGGTGACGATCGCGACCAGAGCCGAACGCAGGTGAAAAAGAAACAGCGCGCACACGAGCGCTACGACGATGAATTCCTCGCCGAGCTTCGAGGTCAGGTTCTCTATCGCGCGATCGATAAGGTTCGAGCGGTCATAAGTCGTCACCACCTCGACGCCTTCGGGGAGGCTCGCCCTCAATTCGTCGAGGCGCGTGCGCACGGCTTCGATCACTTCGCGGGCGTTCTCGCCCGCTCGAATGACCACGACGCCACCGGCGACTTCGCCTTCGCCGTTAAGCTCGGCGATGCCGCGGCGCATTTCCGGACCGATCTGCACCCAGGCGACATCGCTTAAGCGCACGGCAACGCCGTTGGCGCCCAATCCCAGCGGAATGTCGTCGAAATCCTCGAGCGTGCGCAGATAGCCCGACGCGCGCACCATGTGTTCGGCTTCGGCCATCTCGACGACGCCGCCGCCGGTCTCGCCATTGGCCGCGCGCACGGCCTCGGCCACTTGTTGCTGCGAGACGCCGTAAGCAGCCATGCGCTCGGGATCGAGCACGATCTGGTATTGGCGCACCATGCCGCCGATCGAGGCGACTTCGGCGACGCCCGGCACGCTCTTTAGTTCAAAGCGCAGGAGCCAGTCTTGAATGCTGCGCAATTGCCCGAGGTCGTGTCGGCCGCTGCGATCGACCAGTGCATATTGATAGACCCAGCCCACGCCGGTGGCGTCGGGACCAAGTGCAGAACGTGCGCTCGGCGGCAAGCGCCCCTGCACTTGGTTCAAATATTCCAAGACGCGCGAGCGCGCCCAATAGAGATCGGTCCCGTCCTCGAAGATGATGTAGACGAAACTGTCGCCGAAGAAGGAATAGCCGCGCACCGTGCGCGCACCGGGCACGGACAGCATCGTCGTCGTCAAAGGATAGGTGACCTGGTCTTCGACGATCTGCGGCGCCTGGCCTGGATAGGTGGTGCGGATGACCACCTGAACATCCGACAGATCAGGGATCGCATCGACCGGCGTCGAGCGGATCGCCAAAGCGCCGGCGACCGCGAGCACAAGCGTCGCCAAGACGACAAGCAGACGATTGGCGACCGACCAACGGATGAGCCCAGCGATCATCGCGGCGCCTCGGTCTTGGCGATCTCGCTTACAATGTAGCGCGAGCCGTCTTGCCGGAAGCGGAACTGAACGGTGTCGCCAACGCGCAAGCCGCGGCCGAGGTCTGCACGCTCAAGCACGAAGCCCATGGTCATGCCTGGCCATTGGAGGCTCGGCACCGGTCCATGCACGATGGTGATGTTGGCGCCGTTGATCGCGGTGACGCGGCCCGTGGCCTGGTGCGCGTCGCCGGCGGCTTGCGGCGCAGCGGACGATGCTTCCAGCCGTTCGAGTGCGCCGGTCAGACTTGCTTCGGAATCGATCAGGAACTGACCCGAGGCAACGACGCGCTGGCCTTCGCTCAAGCCGCGCGTCACTTCGAGGCGGTCGCCCGAACGCCGGCCCAATTCGACTTCGGTCGGCGCAAAGCGTCCGCCTTCCAGCGCAACGATAACGACGGTGCGCCGTCCGGTTCGAATGACGGCTTCCGCCGGCACCAGCAAGGCCGGACGCGCATCGGCGTCGGCGAGTTCCGCTTCGGCGGTCATGCCGGGGCGCAAGCGCCCCTGCGGATTGGCGAGCGCGATGCGCACTTCGATCGTGCGCGTGGCGGCGTTCGCCGCCGGCAGCACGCTTTCAATGCGCCCTGAGAAGCTCTCTCCCGGATAGGCGGGCACGCGGGCAATCACGCGTCCGCCAGGACGGGCGACGCCCGCATCGGCTTGCGACAGAGACACCACCAGCCATACAGGCGAGACGCCATTGATGGTCGCAAGCGGTGCGCCTTGCATCACTGTCATGCCGCTGCGGATGTCGAGCGCGGTGATGGCGCCAGCGACGGGCGCGACAATGGTTGCAACGGAACGCGGCGCGCCGTCGCGCTCGACACGTTCGATCAGTGAAGCTGACATGCCCAGCATCGCCAGGCGCTGCCGGGCGGCCGCCGCCAACTCGCCGCCGCCCCGACGCAGTGCGAGATATTCAGCTTGCGCCGCTGTCCATTCCGGCACGCGGATGTCGACGATCGGCGCGCCCGCCGCGACAACGTCGCCAACGGCACGACCGTAGGAGCGCTCAACAAAGCCCGCTGCGCGCGCCTGCACCTGAGCCACTGCGCGCTCGTTGAAGGCGATCACGCCCGCGGCCGTCACACTGCGCGACACCGGCGCGCTTTCAACGGCGGCGATTCGAACGCCAAGATTTTGCGCAACACCCGGATCGATGCGCACGCCCGCTGCAGCGGGGCCATCGTCGGCGTAGCGCGGCACCAGATCCATATCCATGAACGGCGAGCGGCCCGGCTGATCAAAGTGCTGATCGGGGACCATGGGGTCGTACCAATAAAGCACGCGCTGTCCGCCTTCGGCTTGAGATGCGTCCTCTTGAGTCCGGCTCGCGCCCAGCCAATAGCCGCCTGCGCCGATTGCGAGCGCCGCGACGAGAGCGGCCGAACCAATCACCGCGTTGCGCGATAGTTTGAACCCAGCATCGGTCATGGCGTCACCTCGCCGTATTGAAGCGTGAGCCCAGCGCCCAGCATCGCCAGACGTTCGCTCAGTGCGATGACGTCGAGTTCCGCTTCGAGCGCGTCGCGCCGCGCTGAGATCAGGTCGCTTGCGTTCGTCGTCCCGCCCGCGAAGGCGCCCGCCGCGGCTTCAGCGCGCTGGCGCGCCAGCGGCAAGCGCGATGCGCGCGCGCGTTCGAGATTAACTTGCGTGGCCGCGTACTCGGCCAAACCAGTTTCGAGCATGGCGAGATGCTCTCGTTCGGTGGCGGCGCGTTCGAATGCGACGGCCCGCTGATCGGCGCGGCGCGCTTCAACCAGCGGTCCTTGCCGCCAAGGCTGGAAGAGCGGCAAGCCGATACGGACTTCAACCGACGCCATGTCGCCATAGGCGTCATCGCGGCGCTGGTACATCGCCGTCCATGACCAATCGGGAATGCGCTCCGAACGCGCCATGCGCAGGTTGGCGTCGGCGAGCGCTTCTTCGGCTTCGAAAGCAAGCAAACCTGGATGGCGGGCAAAGTGTGCGCGCAGATGTTCGCCATCGACGACGAAAGCGGGCGCCTCTGCAGCGAGCGGCTCGCTTCCGGCCTCGCCAATCCAGCGCCGCAGTTCGGCGCGCGCGGCAATGACGGCCGCCGCTGCATCGGCGCTGCGATCTTCGACGCGCGCGGCTTCGATTTCGGCGGCGATGGTTTCATCGACACTCCCCGCCCCTGCCGCGAGGCGTCCACGCGCCGCTTCGGCCGACCCGCGTGCTTCGCGCGAGAGCGTGCTCAAAACGTCGACGCGGCGCTCGGCGTAATAAGCGGAGATCCAGGCGCGCGCCGCGTTGAGCCGCGCTTCGAGCCGGGCAAGATCGAGACCTGCCTCGGCGCGTCCCGCTTGGGCTTCGGCCATCGCCCGGCGCGCGCGGCGTTCAGCGCCGCTCGGCATGTCTTGCATGATGCCGATCGACTGCATGGTCATCTCGTCGCGATCAAGGCGATATGCGTCGGGGCCTTCGACGGGCACGTTCTCAAGTCCCAGCACTAATTGCGGATCGGGCAATTGATCGGCAGGACGCACGGATAATTCAGCGGCGCGCACGGAAGCGGCGCGCGCCTCTACAAGCGGACTGTCGCTGGCGGCGCGCTCAAGCGCGCCCCTAAAACTCAAGGGTTCTGCCTGCGCGGGCCAAGCGAGGCCGACGACGCAGCTTAAGAGCCATGCTTTGCGCATGAGATCTGCTCCGGAATGCGTGAAGAGGCGCGTGCGCGCAAAAGCGCACGCCAAGCGTCACAATGATTCAGAGGTCAGATCGTTCGTGGGGGCCGGAATAATTCCTGGAGCGGTCCCGCGGCAGCGGGCGGCGCGTCCAGGACCGGCGCGTCAAGCAGCAGCGTACTGACCGGCAGAGCGATCGGCGCAACCGTCGGCGTCACTGCGGGAGCGGTCCGGCAGGCCATGCCCATCATGCAGCCGTCCATGTCATGGCGCGGCTGATCTTGATCGCCGGTGGGCTTTTGCTCGTCGGGGCAGCAATCGTGCGCGGCCGAGACTTGCGCCGCCTCGGCCAGCATGGCGCAGTCAGCCATGGCCATAGCGGGCGAGAGAGCGCCGGCCAGGAAGGCGAATGCCGTCAGAATGGTCAGCCAAAACCGGCGCATGCGGAGATTATACTGGTTAAGCGTCGCCATTCCGTCAACGCGCCATCCCATTGAAGATATAAAAGGCACGAACCAAAGCGTTAACCTCCTGCGCATGTGCTCCCCGGCGAGGGCTCTCCCTAACAAGGAAGTCCAGTGAGGCCGCGCGCGAGCCGATCGCACTGTTCACGCAGCGCCGCGTCGTCGGGCCGTTCGCGCAGTTCAGCGCTTAAGCGCTGGCACCTCCGTTGCATCGCCTGCCGTGCGTTCGATTCATGGGGATTGTTGCTGACGGCGTGGCAAGGATCTCGTTCACGCGCCACGACGCGCGTTTCTTCATGGTGCGAAAAGAAGTCGCGATGGTTGGGCTTGTGGTGCGCAAAAGCAGGCATGGGCGCCAATATCAAAAAAACGGCGCCGAGAACCGCGGACACTTTAAGCATGGAAAACCTCCCTGGTATGATTGCGCGGGACACTCTCGTCCGCGCCTCTACGTCTTTCTTCGCAGGCCCTGGGTTGAGCGATACGGGTGCTCGAAGGAATCTTTCGCGCGGCCGTAGCAATCACCGCTGCGCACGCGTGTATCGATTCCGCTGCGCATTCCGAAGCACTCGTTGGGTAGGCGCCGAAGGCCGCTGTTGCACCGATGACCATGGCATCCACGTTCCGGGTATCTGAAGCCTGCGTTCGCAGGAGCGCGGGCTTGGCGCGGCGGGGAAATTGGCTCAAAGGCGTGGCGATGCGCACCGCCGCAGCAAGAGGAGCGGAAAACCTAGTGAGCGCCGAGGAGAAGACGCTTTACGATCTCATGGCGCGCGCGCTCGACGGCGATGACCACGCTTATCAGCAATTCCTGCTAAGGCTGGGTGGTCTCTTGCGGGCTTTCTTCCGCCGCAAGCTGCGCGGGCAGGACCAAGCCCAAACAGAAGACTTGGTCCAGGAAACTCTCCTCGCCGTCCATCTCTGTCGCCGCACATATGATCCGAGCCGCCCGCTCGGAGCGTGGGCCTACGCGATCGCGCGCTATAAGCTCGTCGATCACTTTCGCCGCCATCCGAGCGCACGCACGTTTGTGCCCGTCGACGCCGTCGTGGATCTGTTTTCCGCCGACACGGCCGACGCAGGAGATTCCGCACATGATGTCGCGGCCTTGCTTTCGGCGCTTCCACCCAAGCAGCGTGAAGCAATCCGGCTGGTGAAGCTCGAAGATCTTACCGCCAGAGAGGCCGCGGCGCGCCTGGGGGTGAGCGAAGCCGACGTCAAGATTAGCATCCACCGAGGCCTCAAAAAACTCATGGCGCTTATAGCCAAGGATAGAAACGCATGAGGACGGACGAATTCGTTGCCGCGCTTGCGCGCGGTGCAGGCCCCGAGAAGCGCGGCGTGGTCGAAAGGCGCCTCCTAATCGCCTCAGGCGTGGGATTGGCTGCGGCTATCTTTCTCGTGCCCATGTTGTTTGGCTTTCGCAGCGACCTGGGCAATTCTCTTCTCGTCGTGTTGCTCAAGGCTGGTTTCGCACTGATTGGCGTGGCGGCCGCGGCGCCGCTGCTGGTGGAACTCGCGCGCCCGAACGCGCGCATAAAGCATGTGCTCACGCCAGCTGCACTCTTCGCTGTGGCAAGCGTCGCTCTCGCCGCGGCAGCGTACATCATCACGCCCCCGGAAGCGCGCATGTACGCATGGTTCGGCGACGGCGTTCCTGAATGTCTCTACCGCATCCCTCTCTTGGCGATCCCTGTGGCTGTGGCGCTGACCTTCGCTGTGCGCGGATTGGGCGCAACGCGCCTCACGCTGGCGGGCGCCGCTATCGGTGCGGTGTCAGGCGCGATCGCCGCGATCGCTTACGCCAGCTGCTGCCCGATGGATTCCGCGCTCTATGTCGCAAGCTGGTATCTAACAGCCATCCTGTTCTGCGCCGGCGTCGGCGCGCTCGTAATCGCGCGCGCGCTGAGGTGGTGACACGTCTAACCCGGCGCGTCCCACCCCATGATCAAACAGCGTGTCCGCTATTTTTCGCAATTTTGTATGCGCGGCCGAAGCTTTGGGCTCTGGCCGACGCTATTGTTTACTTTCGGTTTCGTCGGCGGCTGGATTGCCTGGATATTGGCGCCGGCGCTGAGCACGTGGGCGGACATCCGGCTCGCCTTTTATGTTACGCTCGTGCTCTTCGTCTTCCACCGCATCGAGGAGCGGGTCTCGAACTTTTTCCCCGCGCTGCAGGACATCACGGGAGTGGCGACGCCCGCGATTTTGTCGCCGCAAGTGATCTTGCTTGTGCTCGCTTCGGTGGGCGGATGGCTCTCAATTCCGTTTCTGATGGCGCGCGGCCATGCTTTTGGCCGATATCTCGCTTGGACCTGCTTCGTCTCGATGGGCGTCACCGAACTCGCGCACTTCGCGTTTCCTTTGATCGTCGGAGGTCCATACGGCTACTTCCCAGGCATGGCGAGCGTTGTCGCGCTGGCGCCGGCGGCGTGGTGGGGCGCTTACCTGCTTGCGCGCCGATGAGGCTGAAGCGCGCGGATCAGGCGCGCCGGCTGTGAAAGCGCACTGCGAGCAAGAGCCAGCGCAATTGTTCGAGATCGAAGCGGCGCACGGGTGCGTCCTCGATCACGCTATCGCCCTCCATCAAAACGCCGGGCACCAAACCTTCACGCAAACGGCGCGCGACGGTCGCGCGCGAGATGCCGAAATAAAACTGGATGTCTTTGTAGGTGAACCAGAGCCGACCGCGGGGCAGCTCCCTTATCGTGCGCTCGACCATGTCAACGAGCGCAGGCGGATAGGCTGGCATGTCCGCCACCGCGACGCAGGTAGCGCGCGCGGCGTGACGCGGGCGGCGCCGTAGTGTTGGCGTGGTCTGTGGGCCCGCGTGCATGCTTGGCTCCAGATGGTTCTGTTGCGTGCTATCGAACCATCAGAGCGTGAAAACGTCGATGGGCGGAATCGTGCCTACGCCACGCCGCACGATGCGCGTTTCAGCTACTTCCAACCCCGTGTGATGGCGGCGCGTGTGGCCGGCGCAGGCGGGGGATCGACAATCGGCCAGTTCGGCCCGAGCGCAAAGCCACCGCCGGGATCGTCATCTATGACCCAAGGTGGTCGCGAATCCGAGATCGTGTGCGTGGACGCGGCGCGCGCGCCGCATCTGCTGCAGCGGAGATCGCGGGCGATGTCGCGCGCGAAGGCGCGCTCGCCCCAGAGGCGCAGCGCCGTGTCCAAGCGGATACGCGCACAATGATTGCACTTGGTGCAGGAGATGAAGATGCCGAGCGTGGTGCACGAGCCCAGCCGGCAGCCGCGGTCTTTGTCGTTGTACCAGACCATGAGCGGCGTGAACTCGTTTTGTTGTTGACGGCAAGCACCAGCGCCAGTTCGATGCCACCGTGCTCGCCCGCGTCCAGGGCTGACGCGAGCCGCGCTTTAGCGCGGCCCTGGACGCGGACTGCGCGCGGCGGCCGCTCTTGAGCATCGGGACGCGGGGCGCGTCCCTCTCCATCCTTGGATGCGCCTCCGGCGGATCGAACACGGGGCTGAGGGCGCAAGCGTTGATGGTCACGCGAGCGTGGTGGTCTCACGCGATCGCGGCCGACAACGGCGCCCAGGCGGCCACCGTTTCAAGCGTGCGCAATTCTCCGTCGCGGCGGATCGCGACCCAGCCGTTTTCGTCACGCACCGCGATAAGGATGCGGATCGATTCCGGCTCGCGCGCATAAACCGGTTTGTCGAACGGGGCGCAGTCGGGATCGGCGCGCCAAGCCTGGCGCGCGGGGCGCGCGTCGTAGAAGGGCGCAAGCATGACAACCGCATCGTCATCATCGAGGGCGAAGGCGGCCTCCTCGCTGTCTTGATCTGGCGACATCCCACTCTCGCTTGTCATTGCGGAGCGGGAATAATGTTCACTTTATGTTCTCGGGTCAATCCCGCGCCGCAAACCGGCTGGGATCGCCGCCTGAGGCGCCCTTCAGTCCGATGATTTCTTGGCTTTTTTCGCCGGTCTCTTGGCCGTCTTCTTCGCCGGCGTGACGGCTTTGACGGGTTTATGACGGGTTTCCGCGGCGGCGGCCGGTGACGGGATTGACGGGTTTATGACGGGTTTTTCCCGGGCGCGCTCATAGCTCGCGGTACGCCCGCCGCCGACGCGTACGACGACGCCGTGCTTGGCGAGATCACGCAAATCACGCAGCGCCGTCGCTTCCGAGGCGCCGGTGAGCTCCTGGTAGGAAGAATTGTCCAGCCGGCCGCGCATCTTGATCGCGCTCATCGCCTTGCGCTGCCGCTCGTTCAGCGACAATGCATTCAAATAGGCCTCTGTCAGCCAGTCGCGCCAAAGCGTGACCGTCCACTGATCGCCGCGCTGCGCGAAGCTGGGCTCGGGCAGGCCTGCTTCGCGGCACACGCGGATCATTTCCAACGTGCCGGTGCCGCCAGTATCCATATAGCCCGAGAGAAAGAACGCTTTCGCCAGCAGCGGATTGCGCGGGATCGAGGAATGGATCTCACGCAGATGTTCGGGCGTCAGGCCGCGCGGCAACTCGCCAGGATTGGCAATCTCGACGCGATCGGAAAACACGTTCACGTGTACGCCCGCGGCTGAAGTGTAATCGCGGTGCGCGATCGCATTCACGATCGTCTCGTTGACGGCGTCCCTCGGTATCTCGTGGGCAATCGGCGCGCCCGCGCCTTCTGTCCGCGCGCCGAGCGACGTGCCAAGCCGATCCATCACAAACCCGACCGCCAGATCAATCTGTTCGAACAGCGAGCCGTTGAAGATCTTGAACGACAGCGCCGGCCGCGCTGGAACGGCGCCGGCATAGTGCGCGCACTTGATCTCGGCGCCGGAAGCGACGCGCTCTGGATTGCTAGAGAACAGCAGAATAGCCGCGTTATTGGGTCTATTGTCGTCAAACAGGTTGAGCTGGGTCAGCGCATCCTTGGTGTTCTTGGCGCGCACCAGGCGAAAGCCGCGCTTGCTATCGGCCAACGCCCGGAAGTCCTCAACCTTCTGATCGTCGATGAATTTAAGCGTGAGCTGCGTTGGCGCAGCATCGAAGGGTTTGGTGATCAGGATGCGCTCGTCTTCGAGCACCTTCATCAGACTGACGCGCAACGATACGGCGAGATCGGGAAAGCCGACGAAGCGCCGGCGCACCACGGCGGCCTCGGCGCGGCCAATCAGCTTGTCTTCCTTCGGATGACGCTCCTCGTCGGTCTCGCGCACAAAAACCAGCCGATGCTTGCGGTGCTGCACGGCGCGATCGTATTCGCGCTCGGTGGGTGACACACCCTCCTCATCCTCGTAGCCATAACGCACGCCGAAGAGCCCGACATAGACATTGCAGCGCTCGACCTCGTCCAAATAGAGATCGGTCGGGCTGCGCGTCTGCGCCGGCTGATCCTCGAACAGGAACACATCGAAATAGCGCGACAGTGTCGCGTCGGAGCGAATGAAGTCACGCAGATTGCGCCGCTCCTCGGCGAACTCGCTCTGCACGCTGCTGATGAAGACCCGTAAGGGCAAAGTTTCACTTCCCGCTTCCGTCCGATTCTGTCGCGAACTTTATCAAGCCTGCGGCGCAACGTCGACGCATCCGCCCTGCCCGGCCAACGCCTCTTGCGCGCGCCGCTCGCGCGAACCCCGCCGGAGCACACTCAATTGGCCCATGCCCCATAGATGCAAGAGCCGCTTGGGATAGACGGGGATGCGTCCATGGTGGCGGCACGGCGGACCGTCATCGCGGGTCGAATAGATCTTCGCCAAGGTGGCGGGCGATCGTTTGATTCCGATCTCGGCCAGATAGGCCGAGGCCTCGCGGCGGTCGAGCAATGCATCGACGAAACCTTCAGGCAGCTTATCTTCGGGATGTTCGAGCAGCATCGTCATGGCCGGTACGGTCGCAAACGAATGTCGCGCGTCACCAGCACGCGCACCGGCGCGCCAGCGCGGACGCGCAGTGTTGGCCGTACCGACAAGTCGCGATCGACGATGCGGCCGCCAGATCGCGCCGCCTCTTGCGCGGCGGCGTCGCCGACGCTGCGGCTTAAGCTTTGATCGTCTTCACCCTCGGACTCGTTGGCGATGACGCTGACGATGGCGGACAAGCCAATGGCAAGGCCCAGACGATCGAGGTGATTGTCAGTACGATCACGCAGGCCGGCGGCGCCGGTTGGATCCGTTCCCTGCATATTGTCGAGCGACATGCTCCAGCCGTTCGGCAAAATGAGACGCTGCCAGATCAGCACGAGCCGGCTGTCGCCGTAATCGGTCTCGCTGTCATACGAGCCGATCAGCCGCGCGCCCTGCGGGATCAACAAATACTGGCCGCGAACGCTATCGTAGACAGGCGCGGTCACCTGAGCGATCACGCGGCCCGGAAGATCGGAGTTAAGCTCGGTGACGAGCGCCGCCGGAATGAGGCTTCCAGCCATCAATTCATAAGGCGAACGCGGCGGCCGGAGCGGCGCATCGAGACGGGTGTCGTCGCCTTCCGCTGTGGTCGCGCGCCCTGACGCGGCGAACAGAATACTGGACGCGCGCGCCTCCGCTTCGGGGTCGGCGCGCGGCGCCGCGGGCGGCGCGGACGGCGTCGGCGCGCCGGTCCAGCTTGCATCGGCCGGCGGTTGAAATTCGGGCGGGTCCGCGTCGGCGCCGCCGTCATCGAACGCCGCGCCCTCCATCGACAACGCATCATAGCCGGGCGGCGCGAGCCGGATGGTTTCGGGCGGTCCGGCCGTCGCGGCGTTGGCCTGCGGATCGGCGCCGCCGGCGCGGTCGGGACGCTCGCTCAAGCCAAGCATCAGCGCCACGGCGACAATGGCGCCCATGCTGAGCGCGCCGGCGAGCAGGACTTTGCGCGACAAGCGCTTCGGCGACGGCGGGCGCGCGCGGATGGCGACCACATCAGGCGCCGGCGCGGGTTGGGCGGCGGCGGTCATGGCCGGCCTCCCCTGCGGGCGCCGCGGCGCTGCGCTGGCGCGCCGTGACGTTCGATGCGCACGATCACCGGCGTACGTACGCCCATGCGGAGTTCAGCGCGGTCAAACAGCCGGTCCACGACGAGACGCTGGCCAGCGACGCGGTAATTCGCCAATTCGGCGCCTTCGGCAGTGATGACGAAGAGCGGCGGCATCTCGCGCACGGCGACGCCCGGCGCGAACTCGACATAGGTGCGCGCACCGTCATCAAACACTCGTGCGGGCGACCAGACCGGCGTTTGCCCGCGCACGGTGCGGACGCGATAGGCGAAGTTGAGAGTGTCGGCTTGCGCGGCGCCGGCGGGTTGAAGCGCAGCCTCGGGATAGGACCACGCGATCTCGACTGCATAGGCTTCACTCGCGCCGACACGCGCCTCAATCGTGTAGGTGCGCCGATCAGTGATGATGATGATGTTGGTCCGCACCCCCGCCGCCATCGGCTTGACCAGCACCACCGCACGCGCGGCGCTGGCGCTCTCTGCTTCCGCCTCGGTCACCATCCAGCGCGTGGTGTCGCCAGCGGCGATCGCGGTCACCGCCTCGCCGGGCTCCAGCAGAATGGCCGACACATAATTGGTGTTGGCGATGAGTTCGTAGATCGCGCCTGGGGCATAGGCATAGATGTGGCGCGCGCCGGCGAAGTCCGCGTCATCGGCGCGCTGACGGGCGGCGGCGTTGGCGGCAGCGAGAATTTCCACCGCGGTCGGACACCGGACGCGCCGCGTCGGCACACATTGGTCCGAGGACTGGACCACGCCTGTTTGATCTTGCGCGTGCGCGGCCGGCGTCGCGCTTAGCAGAGCTAGAGCTACGAGGGCGAAGCGCATGTTCATCGTTCGCGGCTCCATGAAAAGTCGCTGATGAGGAGACCAAGCGGATTGACGGCGATCTCCTCCGATGTGCGCGGCGCGCGCGTCGTCACGGTGAAGACGCCAGTGTAGAGTTCGGGATCGCCGGCGCCGGTGGCGTTGGTCGCCCGCTCAATCCAACTGACTTCCCAAGAGCGATCGGAACGAGCGATGACGGAGCGGATATGCACGGTGCGCCCGACCCGCCCGAGACTGAGGAACGGATCGTCCTCACGCGCGAGTTCATTCAAGTGCGCCGCCGCCTGCGGTGTCAGAAACGCGTAAGCCGCCAGCCAATTTTCGCGCAGCACCACGCCATCAGTCGGCAGACTGCGCACGAGGCGAACGAAGCGGCTGAGATGATGGGCAACCTGCGCTTCAGTCGGCGACCAGCGCCCGTCGATGGCGCGCACGTTGAGCACCTGGCCTTCCGGCGCGACCTCAACGACGTGCACGAATGTGCGCTTCTGCAGTGCGACCGCGGTCAGCCCAGCGCCAAGCAGCGCAGCAGCGGCCAATCCTGCGAAAGCGGTGGCGCGCCAGGCGCGCGCAGACAACACGGCCGAGCCCATGCGCGCGTCCCATTCCTGGCGCGCCCGCCGGTAGGGCGTGTCGGCGCCTTCGCCGGACATAGCGCGCGCGGGCGCTCGAAACGGAAAACTCATGACGTCCTCCCTGCCGGCCGCGGCGGCGGCTGCATGCGGCTGTGATCGATGGCGGGCGCAGGTCTTGCGGCGCCGGCGCCGCCGGCCCCGCCGCCACCGCGCGGAGCGCCGCCGCTGCGGCGTGTGGCGCTGGTGACAAGGCGATGTGTAGCGGCGGCGGCGCGCACGCCGGCGCCGACGACGTAACCGGCAGTCGCGCCAGCGCCGACGGCGTAGGCGCCGGCGCCCATCGTGGTGCGCACCGCATCGGCGCCCGACAGATGCGGCTGGCCCTGCACGACTTCCGACGCGAGCTGGGGACCGAACCAGGCAAGACCCAATATGGTCAACCCGAACAAGAGCACGTTGAGCACGCCGCCATCTTCGAGGCGGAAGGTCGCCGGCAAAGTCTCGACGAACGTAATCGCGACGCTTGCGATCAAGGCCAGCACGAAGAGCCGGATGGCCGAGCCGACGACCCAACCCAGCGGCCGCTCCGCCACCCAAGACGTGCCGTTGAAGACCCCCCACGGCAGGGCGACGAAGGCCGCGAGCGAGCCGAGCTTGAAAGCGATCAGCGCGACGAAAATCTGCAGCGCCAAGACGAAGAAGGCGACGAGAATGGCGAGCGCGGAGATCAGGATCGTCGCCAACGTCAGAAAGTCGGTGAAGATGTTCATGCCTTCGCCGAGTTCGATGGTTTTGCCAAAGAGTTCAGTGCCGATCTCGGCGATGCGCCCGGGATTGTGCAGGTCAGGCAATGAAAGGCCGCCGCCGCCGGCCTTAAGACCAAGCATTGCGCCCGATTGATTGATCGCGGTCGCGAGCGCGTTCCAATTGTTGATCAAGAACGCAAAGAGCCCGATGAACAGCACCTTGCGGAAGAACGGCGCGATCGGCGCTTCCTGCGCCAACGCCCATTGCGCGCCAGCCAGCGCGATCGAGATCACGATCAGCGCATTCAGCACATAGCCAACATCGCCCTGGATCAAACCGAAGCCGGCGTCGGCGACGGCGATAAATTGGTCCAGGAAGGAATTGATCGTGGTGGGATCCATGATCGCTCCCTCAGAAGGCCGAGCGCGCAGGCTGGGTGGTGCGCCGCGCCGCCGGGAAAGCGCGGCGGCGGATCTCGCTCGCACGCTGTTCGCGGGCGATGCGCTCCATGCGCTCGGTCGCGAGCGCCCGCCCTTGCGCGGCGAGCAGCGTCTGGATTTCCGCAAGCTGGGTCGCCGTCACGCCCAACAATTGATTGCCGGCTTGCGCGGCGCCGGTTTGGCCCTCGGCTCCGGCCGAGGCGCCGAGTGCGGCGTCAATGCGGCCGCGCGCATCGCGCACCGAGGCGGCGGCGCCCGCTTGTGCCCGCATCGCCAGTTCGAGACTGTCGCGGCTCGCCTCCAGCCAAGTGTCAGAACGCTGCAGCACGGAGTCCAGATCGAACGCCTCGAAGGTTTCGGGATAGAGCTCACGCAGGCTGGCGCCGACCTCTTCGGCCTCGAAGGCGACGCCGCGCGCGGCATCGAACAGCGCGCGCGCTTGTTCTAAAGATTGGCCGAGTTCTCCGGACATTTGCAGCGGCGAGCGCGCCAGCATTTGCGCTTGCTGCTCAATCTGGCGGATCTGGTTGTTGATCTGCTCCAAGGCGCGCGCCGCCTGCACTACGTTTTGGGCAAGATTGGTTGGATCAATAACCGTCGTCTGCGCGCGCGCCTGTGACGTGGCGGAGACCACGATCGAGACGGCGCCAAAAAACCAGGCGCGCCGGGAAAAGTGATGCCGTTTCATTTACTCGCCTCCATGAGTGCGTAGTCGATTCCCAGAGCTTGCTCAGGCGCGGGCAGCGATGCGCGCTCAAACCGGCGCAGCGCTTCCGCCGCCGCCGGCACGCCGCGCGCTTCCAGCCACGCCGCGGCGAACGCCGCGCGCGGCGTCTCGCTTGCGATGCGATCCATCAGGGTTTGATCTTCGGGTCGGGACGCCGCGACGAAGGCCAAAGTCGCTGGACCGAGGCCCAGTTCAAACAGACGCGCGCCTTCGCGTGACGCCAGATAATAATCGCGCTTCGGCACAGCATTGGCGATCAAGTCGATCTGGCGTGCGTTCAAGCCGAGCGCCTCGTAGAAACCGCGTGATCGTGGTTCACGCGCGCGATCATTCGGCAGGAAGATGCGTGTGGCGCACGCCTCGATGATGGTCGAGGCGATGGGGCTTGCCTCGACGTCCGCAAGCTCTTGGCTGGCGAACACCACGGCGACGTTCTTCTTGCGCAGGGTTTTCAGCCAATCTTGAATCTGCGCGGCGAAGGCGCTGTCCCTCAAGAAGAGCCACGCCTCGTCGAGCAGAAGCAAGGTCGGGCGGCCATCGAAGCGGCGCTCAAGCGCGCGGAAGAGAACGGCCAGTACGGCGCGCGCAGCTATGGGACGTCGCAACAAATCGTCCATCTCGAAGGCTTGCACGGCGCCGTAGCCGAGTGTCGACTGATCGGCGTCCAGGAGCCGGCCGTGAGGGCCCGCATGTGTGAACGGCATCAGCGCGCCACGCGCGTTGGCATCCTGCACCAAGGCGGCAAACAAAGTGATGGTCCGGTCACGCGGCTCGCGGCTCGCCAACACGCCGAGCGCGCGCCAGAGTTCGGCTTTCACGTCCGGCGTCACCGGCACATTGGCTGCGGCGATGCAATCGGCCAGCCAATCCAGCGCCCAGGCGCGCTCTTCATCGTTGTCGACGGCGCCGAGAGGTTGGAGCCCAAGAGCGTCCTCCTCGCCGAGATCGAAGAAGTCGCCGTTGAGGCCGAGCACCGTCGCGCGGCACGATCTTCCCTTGTCGAACAGATAGACTTGCGCGCGTTCCGCTTCGCCATGCGCATAGCGCAAGAATTGCGCGGCCAGGGTCGCGAGCAGCACCGACTTGCCGGCGCCGGTGGGGCCGACGATCATCGTGTGACCAACATCGCCGACGTGGAGATTGAGGCGGAACGGCGTCGCGCCATCGGTCGCCGTCAGCATCAAGGGCGGCGCATCCAGATGCGTGTTGTGCGGCGGCCCGGCCCAGACGGCGCTCAGGGGGAGGAGATGGGCCAAGCTGGGCGAGAGAAGAATGGGCCGCCGCACGTCCGCATAAGCCTGGCCGGGCAGCCCGCCGAGCCAAGCCTCAACCGCATTCACGCTTTCCACTTCGGTGACGAAGCCCAGACCATCGGCGACCTGCTGGATCTGGCGCACGCCTTCTTCGGCGACGGCTTCGTCAGACTCGGCCACGACAATGGTAAGCGTGGCGTATCCGGCCGAGACGGCGTCGGCGCCGAGGTCCTGCAGCGCGTGGTCGCAATCCTCGGCTTGATTGGCCGCGTCATTGTCGACGAGCAACGCCTCCTCGCGGAAGAGCGCTTCACGCAATAACGTCATCAGCCCTTTGCGTTTGGAGAACCAGCGCTTGCGAATCTTCTCCAGTTCGCGCCGCCCCTCCTCGCGATCGAGCGGCATGAAGCGCGTGATCCAGCGATAAGAGATGGCGAGGCGATTAAGCGCATCGAGAAGTCCGGGCTCAGTGTGCGTGACGAAGCTGCGCACCGAGATGACACGCAAATGATTGCGGCCGAGCCTGGGCGACAGGCCGCCCACCAAAGGCGCATCGGTCAAGAGCGCGTCGAGATGAAAGGGCGTGGCCGGGACTTGGACGCGATGGGTGCGATCTGAGACGCAATCGTGCAGATAGCCAAGCGTCTCTTCATCGCCCAGCCAACGCGCTTCCGGCAAGGTCGCCTCGAACAATGCACAGAGCTGGTCGCTTTCACGGAGGAAGCGCTCAAGGTGAGCGTTGTAATCAACGGCGTCGGCGTTTGCTTTTGCTGCGGCGCCTTCAAACAGGTACGATTCAAGCCTGCCCTGGCGCTCAGCCGGCGGCAGCCAGGTCAGCGTCACGAAATAGCGGCTCTCGAAGCGCGCGCCCGCGCTTTCGAAGACGGCGCGGCGCTCTTCGTCGATGAGCCAAGCGAGGCCATTCGACCATTGCGCATCGGGGTAGCCCGGCGCGGGCCCACGGCGCGCTTCGACATGAAGACACCAGCCAGACCCGAAGCGGCGCAGCGCATTGTTGAGGCGCGCGCTTGCGCCCATCAATTCGGACGGCGTCGATGAGTCGAGGTCCGGACCACGGAAAGACAAAGTGCGTTGAAAGGCGCCATCCTTGTTGAGGACCACACCGGGGCCAATCAAAGCGGCCCAAGGCAGGAAGTCGCTCAATCGTGCGCTCAGATTGCGATAGGGGCGAAGATACATCATGGGGCGTCACGCATCGAAGAAGAGCGGCTTGGCGAGATGCCGCGGCCACGTTTCGAGAAACCAGGGATCGCGCGCGGCGGCCCAAGCGGCGCCGGCATGCGCAACGATCCAAAGCGGCAAGCCGATCAAAGGCTGCTGCAGACCAAATCCGATCGCCGCGCCCAAGGTCGCGTTGAGAATGGCGAAGGCGCGCGGAACGCCGCCCAACAGGATGGGACGCGTGAGACTAGTCCGCAGCGGCGTCACATAATCGTCAGGCAGATCGGCGCTCACAACATCGCTCCGCCGGCGAAGCCGAAGAAGTCGAGGAAGAAGCTGACCGCCGCGAACATCACGGCGATGCCCAGGCCGACGAAGGCGAGCTTGCGCACGCCGCCCCCGCCTTCAGAGAAGATGATGGTGACGCCGGCGATGACGATGGCGATCACGGCGGCCGCCCGCGCGACGGGGCCGGTGATGGAATCTACGATTTGTTCGAGCGGCCCTTCCCAGGGCATGCCCGACCCCGCAGCGACGGCGTCGCCGGCGAAGGCCGCGACAATCAAAACCAAAAACACCGGCGAGACGCGCCTACTCGATGCTAGTCGTGACATAGTCCCCTCCCTCCACACCTTTGACTTCGACAATGTCGGTGATGGCGCGCCCGCTTTGCGTGCGCTTGATAAAGACGATGAGATCGATGGCGCTGGCGATCATGCGGGCTGAGGGCGCGGCCATGATTTCCGCGCAGAGATCCTCAAGGCGCGTCAGAGCATCGCCGGCGGAATTGGCGTGAACAGTTAAGAGCCCGCCTGGATGGCCCGTATTCCACGCCTTCAGCACTTCGAGCGCTGCGGCGTCACGCACCTCGCCGACGACGATGCGGTCGGGCCGCAAGCGTAATGTCATCTGGACGAGGTCGCGCATGGTGACGGTCGGCGGCGCACGTCGCGTCAGCAGCTGCACGGCGTTGGGGCTCGAACACTGCAACTCGCTCGTATCTTCCAGGATGATGGCGCGCGCGTCGCGGAAGCTGGGCTCCGCAAGCAGCGCATTGAGCAAAGTGGTTTTGCCCGAGCCCGTGCCGCCGGCGACGACAATGTTGCGCCGGCCTGCGACCGCGTCCCGCAAGACGGACGCCTGCGCCTCGCTGGCAACACCATCGCGAACGTAATCGGCGAGCGTGAAGAGGTGCTGCGGCCGTTTGCGGATCGCCAACAAGGGTGCGGCTGAGAGCGGCGGCAGCACCGCTTGCACCCGGGCGGAGGAGCCCGGAAGGATGGTCGAGAGCATCGGCCGATCAACGCCCACCGTTTCGCCTGCCTCGTGCGCAAGCAAGCGGATCGCAGCTTCGCGATCCGCCGCGGTGAGAGTGATGGTCGTCTCCGCCATCCCCTGCCCGACCACGTCGAGCCAAAGCTTGCCGTCGGCATTGATCATCGCCTCGACGACATCGCCGCGCGCAAGCGCATCGGCGATCGCGGGCCCGAGCGCGCGCTCCAGCGCCGAGCGGCGGCGGACGGCGCCAAGATCAATGGCGCCGCTCATGCGGAAATCCTCTCCGCTTCGGCAGACTGAACGCGGTGCGGTTCGAAGTGTGCGAGCGATTGGCCCGAATCTATGCTTGCGGCCACCAGATCGAGGAAGCGTTCGAACCGCGCCGCGGCGCTGGAGGCGGCGCTGTCGGCAATGTGCTCGTCGATGGGCGGGTTGTGCTCAAGCCAGACCCGCACGAACAGCAGCAGCGTCTCTTTCATCAGCATGCTGTCGCGCACCGCCTTGTCGATGCGCGCTTCCAGGCGCGCGATATGCCGAAGCGTGACCGGATCGGCGCCGTCTTCGCCGCGCGCGAGCTTCACACGCACAGCCTCGACGATAATGCTGGATGCGGAACGGCCTTGCGCATCGGCCGCGCGCTGCACTTTTGAGCGGAGGTCGGTCGGCAAGTAGACGCTGGTGGCTGATCCGGTCATGCGCGCCTCAGATCCCGGTGCCGCGAACGTCTGGGTCGCGCGCACGACCGCGCAGCCCTGCCGACGCCTGCTCAGATATTTTGAGCTCGGGGAAGAGATCGCCTTGCCCGTTCACGGCATTCGCCAGCACGGGCGCGACTTTCACAGAACCCTTGGCGCCCTTCACCAGCTGCCCAAGCGGTTTGACGCCTTGCCAATCGTGGGCAGTCGTCAGTTGCGAACGCGCGAACGCCGCGGGCAGTAGCCGGCTCTGAAAGATCGGTTCGGAATCGAACTTCAACTTCTTGCAGCGGATGGGCTTTGCGCCCGCCACGAAAATGAGTTGTTCGTGACTAGGCAATTGCCGCACGTCGCCGGGGAGCAGAAGCGGACGCCGTTCTTCGCGGAACGAAGTCGTGCCACGCGGCGCGATCAAAGCGCGCGGGCGGTTTATGCTTTGGCTCTCGATCACCTCCCAGCGTTCACCCGCCATCGACGCGATGGTCTTCGCTGTTTCGAGATCAGCTGCCGCGAACGATGTGATGATATGACAATTATCGACGATCACGCTGTCGCGGCCATAGGCGCGCGTGACGTGATTTAAGCTTTGGCAGACGAGATAGGCTTTCAGCCCATAGCCCGCGAAGGCGCCCATCGCGGTTTCGAAAAACGGAAGCCGGCCAAGCTGCGGAAACTCGTCCAGCAACATCAAGAGCTGATGAAGCTTCGGCCGCCCCGAAGCGTCGGCGCCCTGATCTTCCATCAGCGAACGTGCGATTTGATTGAGCACCAATCGCATCAGCGGCATCAGTCGAGTAGCGTCGGAGGGTGGCGGCTGCAGAAAGAGCGTGACGGGCTTGGCGTCGCACATGAGGTCGCCGACGCGGAAGTCAGAGGCCGAGGTGTTCGCGGCGATCAGTGGATCGGCGAAGATGCCGAAGAAAGATTCCGCAGTCGCTTTGATGCCCGAGCGCATCCGTTCTTCGCCCGCGAGATAGGAGTCCGCCGCGTGCAGCACTTCCGGGTGAATTTCCGGCGCGCCAGTCTCCGGGTTGCGGCGATGCAGAACGATGCGCATCATCTGCGCATGCGCATCGAGATCGCGCAGCTTGTCGCGCACAACGGCGAGGGTCTTGCGGTGATCGGGCTCAACGTAAAGCACGTGGAGAATGAGCCCGACTAGAATCTGCTTGGCGCTACGGTCCCAGAAATCTTCGTGGCGGCCGTCGCCGGCGGGATCGACAACGATCTCGACGACGTTCTGCACGTCGCGTACTTCGTTGGGACCTTTGCGGACTTCAAACAGCGGATTGAAGCGCGCGCTGTCGGCGCGTGTCGGCGCGAAGCGGAGCACCGGTCCCAATGTTTCGCGAAAGCCCGCGGCGCCCGGGAAGTCGTGGCGCGCGTCGCCGGAGGCAAGCTCGCCCTTGACGTCAAGCACAAGCGCCGAGTGCGGCCAGGCAAGCAGCGTGGGCACGACATGCCCCCTCCCCTTGCCTGACCGCGACGCGCCGACGAGGAGGAGATGGCCCGGACCGTCATAGGCGAGAATCTCGCCATCGAGTTTTCCGAGAACCGCACCCGACGATGCGAGCACGCCAGCCTCGCGCGCGTCATTGAAACTGGCCCAACCGTCGCCGCCATGCCGGCGCACACGCGGTGCATTTGGATGGAGAATAACAGCGACGACAACCACCGCCCCGGCAACGCTGCAGAGCAGGATGAAGTCAGCAATCGCAAAAGGGAGCGGATAGATACCGCGCGCAACACGTGACCAAGTGAAAACCGACCATGGCCAGTAGAACGGCGTGGCCTGAACACGAATGGCCGGACGCCCAAGCGCGGGTTGATAGGCGAAGATGGCGGCGACGATTTGGGTTGAGAGGACAAGGCCGCTCAAACCGATCAATGCGCCGAATGCAATCGCACCTATGATTCGCACGACCCGCTCCCGACCGGAGCGGCTTCAGCATTCTGCCGAAGACAAGACGCCCGATCGTTCAGGGCTCGGATTCAATATCCACATTGCGCTACTGGTCGATAGACACGTTCGTGCCTGCACCGTCCGGTCGATTCCTACATTCAACAATCTAGATTGGCCGACGAGGCGCCACGCCGCACCGCGTTCAGACGAAAAACACCGGCGCGAAACCGCCGCCCGGCGTGCGGAAATTCGTGGTCTGGCCCTGATAGAGACGAGCGACCGCGAGCAATACTTCGCCAGCGTAGGTATAGAGACGCACATCGAGCTTTCGCTGCACGCGCTCGCCGCCGAGCAGAATCGTACGCTCACTGGGCGGGGCAAACTCCTGAGCAATGTAGTCGCCGCTCAGAATCGCCGCCCATGCCCCCTTGGTCAGCTTGTCGCCCCGATAAACCGCTTTGCCGCCGTGGCCGGCCGCGGGCTTGAAGAAATAGCGCTTGCGCTCTGACCAAAGCTCCGAGGCGTTTGCCTCGGTGATGCGCTTCGCGCGCGGCACACCGCTGAGGACCCGTGCGTGGTCCTCCGCGAGGCCCCATTCACGCAGCACCGCCTGATCGGAAAGCAGCGTCAGGTTGCGCTTGTCGGCGTGCAGCGCGTGGTTGCGCGGATTAGGCGTGAGCACGACGGCGCCATCGAGATAGGCTGCCCGAAGCGCCGCATGCTCCGGCGCAGCGAGCGCGAAGTCGACCAGGCGATTGTAAACCAAGTCGATTCCGCGACCCGCGGCTTGAAGGACGCCGCGTTCATAGCGAAGCTCACGCGCATCGACGATGAGAGCCTCGTAGCCGTGACGCTCCAGCAGCGTTTTGGCGAGGATGAACTCGGGATAGAGATATTGTTGTTCCGGCGCGTCATCGACGATGGCGATCGTCCGCAATTGTTCACTGCGCCGTTGGGTGCGCCACTCCGCTTCGAACATCGCGGCGACCGAGGGTTCGAAGGCGGCAAGCGCTTCCCTTGCAAGCGCACGCTCGACTTCGGCGCAACAGGCGATCTGGGCGCCGGCCAGGAACGCGTTGAAGAAGGCGCCGCCCGCATTGGTGTTGATCTCAATGAGCTTGGGGCCATCATCGCCAAGGTGGAAATCGTAACCCATGAATACGCCGCGCGGGCCAAAGTCACGCGCAGCGGTCTCCGGCGCCCAAGCCATAGCGGCGGCCTGATATCTCGAAAGCTGCGCCGCTGCTTCAAGCGCGGCGACAATCGCTTGCATCGCGCCTGCGTCGCTCTTGGGCAGAAACACCGGAGCGTGCGAATAGAGGTGCGGCCGTTGGGCGATGAGGTCTGCGAAGGCAGCGTCGCCGGATGCATTGCGTAGGGCCTCGCTCAGCGCGACTTGATTCAAGGTCACGCAAAAACATTCGCGGTTGAGCGCTGCGGCTGCGAGCCGGTCAGGCGCGGGCGCCATTGGAGCGTCAGTCATCGGAAGTCTCTGGAATTCTGCGTTGTGAGATACGCTGCGTGCTTAAAGCACCAGCTCAAAATACACGAGCGGCGTCTTTCGGTAGGTCGCCTTGCCAACTTCGACGAACCCGCAGCGTGCGTAAAATCCTCCAGCACCATGCACCGCATCGTAAGCGTCGAGGCGAATGGCCTGACTTGGCCACGCACATGCTTGGGCTTTCGCTTCGTCCACTAGCATGCGCCCGAGGCCCTTGCCTTGCCGGCTCGGTTCGACCGCCATGTCGTGAAGGTAGAGAGCAAGGGGCACAACGGTGAAATAGGTGAGATCGATGGCCCAAGGCTTCTTTGTGGCGAGGCGGAGCGTGGCTACGGTGACGCCACATGTTTGTGCGACCAGTACACGCGAAGTCGCGATCGCACGCAGCACGCTCTTCTCAGTGACGCACGATGGGCGAAGACCGTGACGCGCCGCCAGATGATCGCCAACGCGCGTGCGGAGCGCCGCGATCGCAGCGGCGTCTGCTCCAGCGGCAGTTTTTATCGAGAGCGGCAAAGATCAACTCTCAGGGTGCCGGCACGGCGTGAGGCGTGTGTAGCGCGTCAATGATCGGGCATGTGGGTGAAGCATCACGCCCACAACACACAGCGGTCTTTGCAAGCGTGCGTTCGAGCTTCTTGAGGTCGCCGATCTTGGCTCGCACTTCGCGGAGGTGTCGGACTGTGAGTGCGTGAGCATCGGCGCATCGGCCATCTCCAGTCGAGACCTCCAACAGCGTCCTGATATCGCCGATGGTGAAGCCAAGGCCGCGCGCCCGCCGGATGAAGCCAAGGCAGCGCACAGCGCGTCGATCGTAAAGACGCCTGCCGCCGTCTGAGCGCATCGGCTTTGCTAGCAGCCCGATCCGCTCATAATAGCGGATGGTCTCGATACTGACACCGCATTGGTGGCTTAAGCCGCCGATGCTGAACCTATCCCTGTCCAAACCACTTGCTCCTGTAGCCGCTACAGGTTTTACGCCTAATCCATGAGCGAGGATAAGACACCAACATCGCGCGCTGGCGGCATACTGGCAGGAGGCGGATTGCTCGGCGGGCTCGGAGCGCTAGTAGGCGCGTCCTGTTGCATCCTGCCGATCGTGCTCGTCCAAGCCGGCGTGAGTACCGCGCTGGTCGCTCACCTTGGGTTGTTCGCACGCGCAAAACCTTACCTTTTGATCGTCACGGTATTGCTGATTCTGGTAGGCTTCTTGATGGCCTTTTGGGGCGGACGCCGGCCCAGACCAACCGTGTTCCTTCTCTTGGTCGGGGCATCCGTTGCGGTCATGGTGGCGATCGGAATGCCACACTACGAGGGTCTTCTGCTCGATTGGGTGCGCGGAAGATGAATGGCGTCATCACCTTCCAGGCCATGATCACGTGCCCTCAGTGCGGCCATCGTGAAACCGAGGCCATGCCGACCGACGCATGTCAGTATTTCTACGACTGCAAAGGCTGTGGCGCAGTGTTAAGGCCCCGACCCGGCGACTGCTGTGTGTTCTGTTCGTTCGCCGATGCAAAGTGTCCGCCCGTGCAGGCTGGCGATTGCTGTGCCTCGGGTTAGTTGACCCGGCTAGCTAGTGGCGTGCGACGAGCCTCCGATCTCCACTTCTCGCTATCCCGCGACTTGCGCAGTGCTAGTGTCTGGGGATGTTGGCTCGAACCATCCTTGCCGCAGGCGGCGTGCTGTTGCTAGCCACCGCAGGCATTCACGCGATGGGCCTCCCGATGGCCAGCGCTTGGGGCGAAGGGCTTGGCCGCTTTCAGCATCTCGCCATTTGCCTTTTCTGGATCGCCGCCGCCGTGAGCTGGGCCGTTGTCGCGATCCTCTGGGCTGTCACCGCATGGCGACGCGGGCCGCGCTGGCCTGCCGCTCTTGCAGCGCTAATCCCGCTGCACTCCGCCGCCGGCGTGCTCTACATTGATCCGACATTCTTCGGCGGGCAAATGCTCGCGGGTAGCGTTGTGCTTGGCGTGCTTGGCCTCGTATTGATTGGCAATGGACCGCGCGACAGCAAACCTTCCTAGCCGCGACTTCGGTAAGACCGAGGCGTTTTACGAAGTGCTCGGTTTCTCGACGCGCTTCAAGGACGACGGCTGGATGATCATGCAGCGCGGGCCGCTGGAGATCGAATTTTTCCCGCACGCTGAACTTGATCCGCGCACAAGCTGTTTCTCAGCCTGCTTTCGCGTCGATGATTTGGACGCGCTCTACGCTGCGTTTCAGAAGGCCGCGCTACCGAACAATTGCTGGGCGACGCCGCGCATGGATGAGCCGGAAGTGAAGCCCTGGGGCATGCGCATGTTTCATGTTGTCGATCTGGACGGCAGCTTGCTCCGCTGCATCGACAACCGGACAACGCGCGAGACAGGTGAGTTGGACACGGTGTGATGTCCGCTTTGGGCCACGGCCCGCCTGCCCCTATGTCCGTCGAATGACCGGCGCGCTCAGTTCGTGCCGCAGATCACATTCCCTACATTACGGCGTGATCTCGCCGATTGCCGACGTTGGACGCCAGGAGCGAGCGTCTTCTTGTGCGCGTCAGCGCGGGCGTCGCGAGCAGTTGCCGCCGCGCCCTCGCCCCGCAATAATATGGACCGAAAGGACAGGAGATGGGGACCCAGCCATCGCCCGAACGCGACCTCGACCTCATTGTGTCAAAGTGCATGGCGGCGCTGGGCGGCGCTGGTCACCACGTCGTGGCCAAGGTCTGGGAAGAGGATCGCGCCTTTGACCTCGCAATTGTAAGCCGGGCGGGGCGAAAAGCCGTGATCCGCTGTGTAAGCGAACGACGGCCGTCAGATGGCTTTGCACTTTCGACGATGCTTGCCGAAGGCGATTTTACCTTTGCGGCGCTCGTCTACAGCGTCGATGACGATGCTGGAGCCTTCGACACCATTCGCGCCTGCCATGTCTCACGCGTCGATGAGCTTGCGGCTTTGCTCGATGGCGAGACGTGACGATGTATGCGCCGGGCAGAAACGGGTTTGGCAGCGAGATCATTGGGCGCCGCCCGCATGCGCGGGCCGCGCTCTTGTCGCGTGCCGCGACCGAGCCGCTGGATGCGCGTCTCGGCCCTTCGGGCGGCGATCGCTGACGCGGTTTCGCGAGGCGCTTAGCGTAGCGGCCAACCTGCGATTCGGCGACCCGTGGCGCTCGTGTGGAGTCCCTTAGCGGCGTGCACCGCATCGGTCGTCGCCCTGATCCAGAAAGGTGTCGCGGCGTCCCGGTGGGCGCCCCAGCGCGACAACTCACTGAGATTGTCGATAGTCAAAAGAGAGCGAAGCGCGGCGACATCTGCGGCGAGCAAACCGAACACCTTTTCAAAGGAACGATGCTCGCCTTCCAACGCAAGCAGCTGCTCGTACGCTAGCCCGGACAAAGTTTCTTCAAGCGACGGATGATCACGCCAGAGCGGGTGCTGGTGATCACGCAACACCACGGAGGGCCCAATACGCGCGCGCGCATCGTGGGTCTGATCACGATGTTTCTCGCCGCAGACAAGGCCATCGAGTGACACAGGACGCGTCACCGTCACTTTCTCAGAAAGGCCAGCGCCGCGGTGGTCGCGAAATCCTGAATCGCGCTCGATGAATAGCGCGCCTTTTGGGTCGCGCGAGCGGATTAAAGTCTGCACTGCTTTTTTCGTTATGGTCGCCACGAGATCGTCGCGGACCCGGCAAAGCACACCGAAGTCTTCAATTGCGTACCGCGCTTCGATCATTCGGCGCGGCAAATCCGGCATGTGCTTGCGCAGATAGGCAAGCGCGTCACTGAGCTTTTGAGCGCGATCAAACTCGTTGATAGCTTCCTGGTACCCATCGCCTGCGAAATAGTCGTGGCCGCATTCGTGACCGATGGCGCGGACACGTCTATCGCCGGAAAACCAACAAAGAATGCCTTCGTAGTATTTCGGCCCTCGCTGCGAGCAGACTGGGCACGGCGCCATCGCCACTTTTCGACGCAAGAGCTCCGGGGTCGCGAACTTCATCAGTGGGACGGGAATGTCATCCGCCGCCGGCTTCGTCCAAGCGATGCCTGGGAAGCCCTCTGGCGAGCCGGTTTTGATGATATGTGCGCGAAAGCGTTTGACGAAGTTGTCAGAAGGGCGTTCGCGAAACACGCGCCCCTTCGTCAGAGGAATCTCGGGCCGTCGCGTCGCTCGCGCTGTATTGCGCACCGTTGCTCGCCTCCCACTGGGATTGTTGCGATTGCGACATTAGCCGATTCGCGCAGACCAACGAACTTGCATGGATCGTCCGGGCGGCGCGCTGGACGCGTCCCTCGCGATTGAGACATCGCACGCGGTCGGGCGGGCGCAAGGGCCAAGCCTTCGGGCGCTCCGCGCGCCCTTGCGCCCGCCCTCTTCCCGCGTGCGCTCCGGGCAAGCGTCGCGGGACGGCTCGCGGCGCGCCGCCGGCGCGAACCGGCTGGATATCTTCTCATGTTGTCGTTTGCTCTGACCGGCACGCTGAACTGCGTGCTCTCGACCGCACCCGATGAACTGACGCTTGTGATCTCGTCGGACCTAGCGCTTCCCGACAAGCCGCCTCGCACCGCTTGGGCTTTATGCGTTGCGCGCGGTGCGCCTTTGCGAACCAACATCCTCGAACGCCTGCGCGAGGGCGATCTCGTCCGCATCGAAGGCGAGATCGAACAGCGACAGCGACAGCTTGGCGAGCTAGCGTTTCACAGCGTCGGCTTTGTGATCCGCTCGATTGAGTGGCTTGCCTCTACTTCCGAGGAAGCCGTCCCATGACACGGCTTTACCTCACGCGGCGCGAATACGATGCGTTGCTCGACGCTCAAGGCGGCAAGTGCTGCGTCAGTGGATGCGATGCGACGACAAGGCTGATTGCGGAGCACTCAACACCCAACGCGCTGAAGCCCGGCAAGCCGGATCAGCTGATGTGCGTACCCTGTCACAAGGTGAAGACGTTGAGGGACGTCAAAGCGATTGCGAAGGTGAAGCGGCTCAATCGAAAGACGATGAGCCAATATGAGAGGCGAAAGAAGTTTGGATTGCGCTTGAAGGGACGCGGGTTCGACAATCGCGGGTGAGGAAGAACCGTTCTGGCGGCGGCCGTTAAGGACCGAACTATCCCAAGAGGAGACATTGGCGTGCGGATGACGGATAACGGACGCTGAACATCAGGCAGTCGCTACCCACCGTTACGTATGACGGACGCAAACGATAATACGCGCCCACGTCGCTTGAGGGAATCGGCTCAGGTTCTGACCAGATGTGCGGCAGGCCCACCGAACAGGAGCAATTCGAAGTGTGGTCATTATTCAACGAACACACTTACCTCGTCGTGCCGCAGGACGCCGACGGCCTGGACGTTGGCCATCCTATCTGAATGACTCCACCGCCGAGTTCTACGTGCAGATTGCGCATCCGTACCTCATGCCCGAATGTGCACGACGGCTCGAGAGATTGAAGCCGCCGACTTCCCTCGCGTTGTTGAAACGAGGATCGCGCCTCGATGAGCTGTCGCATCGACGGCCCAGGCCTGGGGGCACCTGTCGCTCGCTGCGGCGTTAATTAAGCCCCTCTCCTTGCCCATTGAGCACCACACCTTACGCAGGCCTGACCCGAGCCACGCGCAGGCTTGTCGCGCCCAATCTCGTCCCTCGGCCATGGCGAGACCAAGGGACTCGACAATTACCCCAATTATGGTAATATACCCGATATGTTCCGATTCGGGGATGAAGATGGCGAAGCCGACGATTAGAGAACTCGAGAAGATCCTCGACGCCGAGGAGGACACGCCGATCGAGATTTTGCCGAACGGCGAGGTCCGGGCGCAGGGCCAGGGCTCGAAGGAGCTCACCAGCCGCAAGCCGCTGACCATGCGTGAGGACTTGGGGGGCGAATACGGAGGGGAAGATGGACTTACTGCGTATTCGCGCTGAGGTGGCTGCCGCCCAGGCAACCTTTCCGACCCTCGAGCTGCACTCGACCACCGACGGCAAGCCAATGGTGCTGGCGCTGCTGCAGACCTCGGTCGGCCGCGTCTATTCGCTCAGCATCTTTTTTCCGGAAAATTACCCGATCAGCGGGCCGACGGTTTTCTTCCGCAAACCCGCCATTCATGCCTCAGCGCCGCACAAATATAATGACGGCAGCATGTGCTACATGCTCCCGCGGATGTGGAATCCTGGCCGTCACCACGTGACATTTGTGGTCGGCCGTGCCGCGAAATGGCTCAACAAATACGAGGTCTGGCTCGAAACGCAGCGCTGGCCCGGCGCGCAATTGGCGCATTAGACGATGCCAGTCAATTTCCAAACCTTGTCGATGATGGAGCTACGCAACGCGCCGGGCGAAGCGCTCGACCGCGTGGCGCACAAAGGTGAATCCTTCATCGTCGAACGCAACGGCTATCAGCTCGCGTGCCTGGTGCCGCTATCTTTGTTCATGCCCGACATTCAGCCTGCGCGGCTGGCGAAAGAGTTCGAACGCCTGCAAAAAGATGAAGAGCAGCATGCGGTCAGCTTGACCGATGACAATGAGCTCGAATTGCAATTCCGTCGCGAGGGCGCGGCGCGCGACATCACGCTAACCGTGTTGCTGCCGCACGGCTATCCGAACGCATCGCCTAAAGTGTACGCGGCGCCTGTGCCCGATGGCGCGCCCCACTGCTGGGAAGACGGCTCGCTCTGCATTTTCGGCGCGACCGCGGTCTGGAATCCTGGCCGTCACGACGTCGCTTACGTACTGAAGCATGCGCGCAAGTGGGTGCAGGGCTTGGAAGCCTGGAAGGCGAATGGCGAATGGCCAGGTGGAGAGGTAAAATGACGGATCCGCTGTTCTCACGCATCGAGCAATTGTTCGATATCGGCGCTATGTCTAAGGCGCGCGTGCTGATCGCTGGCTGTGGCTCCGGCGGGGGTGCCGTCGCGTTGCAGCTTGCCATGTCCGGCCTAAAGAATTTTGCCCTTGCCGATAACGACACGCTCGATATCGAAAACGTCATCCGGCACGTCTGCGGGCGGCGATATGTGGGCCAACGCAAGGTCGCGGCACTGGCCGATGTGTTGCTTGACCGCAATCCCAACCTCGAAATCACACTGCTCGACCACGATCTCGAAACGTGGTCCGGGCTCGATGCGGAAGTGGATCGCACCGACGTTGTTATTCTCGCCACAGATAATGAGCCGACGCGCTACCGGCTCAATCAATGCTGCGTGGCGGCAAAGAAGCCCTTTGTAATCGGTAAGGTGTTCACTCGCGGCATCGGCGGTGAGGTGTTCGCTTATCGCCCGCATGCCGGCGGGGGCTGTCTCGCTTGCCTCGAGGCCGCGCTTGAGCGCAGCCAATTCCGCGACGGCGTGCGCGAGATCGACCTAGTGAGCGACGAGGAGCGCGACGCCATGTACGGGATGGAGGTGGCCGAGATCAAAGACTCCCCCGGCCTCAATGTCGACATCGCCTTTATCACTGCCTTCCACACGCGCTTTGCCCTCGATGCGATCGCCGAAACGCTGCCCGACCGGCCCAAACACTTAACGCCGATTCCGCAAAACTATTTGGTGTGGGGTAATCGCCCTGTTCACCCCTTCTCCAAGAACTTCGAGCTGCAGCGCATAAACGTTAGCGCGCAGGACAACTGCCTCGTATGCGGAGCCCGATCATGAAACTGAATCCGCGCAACACCGAGATCATCATTCACCGGGGGGCGCTGACGTCGATCTACGACGAGTGCGATCGCTATGATGCCGACGAGACCGGCGGGCGCCTGCTTGGCGGCTACGCCGTCGACAAGAAGGGCAATCTAATTATCACAGTCACGGGAGTGATCGAGCCAGGCCCCGGCGCGCGCCGCACGGCGACCAGCTTCTTCCAGGACGGCGAGTGGCAGGAGAATGTGTTCAGGGGCTTAGAGAACCGTCATCCCGAGATCGAGCATCTTGGCAACTGGCACACCCATCACGTCAACGGCTATCCGACGTTGTCGGGCGGCGATAAGCAGACCTATCACCGCATCGTCAATCACAAGAACCACAACACCGATTTCTTCTATGCGCTGTTGGTGACGCAAAAGCTGAACGGGCGCGGCGACGACCGCTACGCGGTCAAGCATTTTGTTCTGGCGCGTAAGCAGAACGGCGAACACGAAGTGCCGCTCAGCCGCATCACCATTGTCGATAAGCCGGTGATCTGGCCGACTGGCGAGACCATGCAGCATGCGCAGGCATCTACCAGCCAACGCGGCGCGTCATCTGCCTCATCGAGCAATGATCAGCGCGCGCGGGACAGCGCCCTTTTGACCGAATTGGCGCCTGGACTGAAGCCATTTATGTCGAAGGAAACCGGCGGCGTCTATTGGCGGGGCAAGCTTCCGCTGATCGACGGCTCGGCGATCGACATGGTGGTCGCGGAGACCAACGAGGGCGGCGGTGCCTACCACGTCATGGTCAAGAACGTGCCCGCCGCCGCGGAGGGCGCAGTTGGCGAGGGCGCTGAATTCCGCTCCGCCGCCGAAGCCGTCATCACCGTCGAGCGGCGACTCAACGAACAGATTTTCCGCGGCGGCGCGGGCCGCGTCGATCTCAAGGTTTGATGGCGGGAGGAACGCCAATGGAAATTGTCACGCTCTATGTCGGCCAAGGGGGTCTTGCCGTCGCACGCAACGCGGGTGAGGCGATATTCGTCGATTCATGTTTGCCGGGCGACGAAGCTCATCGCGAGCGCATCATCGCGCAGCTCGATCGGACCATGCGCAACCAGGCTGCCGCGGGGTTGATGCTCACGGGCTTCGATTCCGATCATTGTAATCCTGATGGCGTGGAGCTCATTCTGTCGCGCTATAAGCCGCGTTGGGTGATGTATCCCACGTACTATAAGGACACCGATTGCGCGGCCGACTCGTTCAAGATCATCGACAAGCACGTCGCGCGCCGCGAAAGCACCGGCAATCCGCTGAAGCGCGTGTCGGTTCGTGTCGACAAAGTGCAATCGCGCGCCTTGTCTGGGCTTTCGAACGCGTTCGGGTTCGAACTCTTCTCGCCGCACATCGAGGACATGGATCACTCGAACAATTCCAGCATCGTGGTGAAGCTCACCAGCGGGGGCCCTGGCGGTTTTTCCTATCTGATCACCGGCGATACCGAAACTGGGCGCTGGGAGCGTATTTCCCAATTGTTCGGCGATGCTTTGCGGGCCGATGTGCTTGATGCTCCTCATCATGGATCCAAAACTGGGATGCACGCGGGCGCGCTTTTGAACATCAGTCCGCACACGGTGCTGATTAGTTGCGGCGTCGATAGCCAATATGGCCATCCGCATTCGCAAGCCCTCACGGCCTACGGGCGCGTCGCCGAGAGGGTCTATTGCACTAACGTAAAGGGCGGCGTGTCGCTCTTCACCAAGAGGCGCGGCGCCGATCTCGAAACTGAGATCGCCGCTTAAGGCGCGCGCCAATCGAGCGCGTCGTCTTTCATGTAGTGCGACAAGAGCCAACGGGTCTGTTCATAGCCGCGGCGCACGAGGGCCTCGCACGCGTCGTCCGGCATCGCGTCGAAATCGACCGGATAATCTCTGAGCGACCCGATCTCGGTCGGCGGCGGCAGATCCTTCACCTCCGGCAGCTTGGAATCGTCTTGGCCAAGGTAGGGCATGACCAAACGCTGGATCGCACCGGCGGCGCGCCAGGCATGCAGCATAGCGAAACCAGAGACGTGGAGCTGACGATGCACGGTAGAGAACGCCGTCCGCAGCCGCGCGACCAGAAATTGGGGTGCATCCTCCCCACTCGGTAAGCCGGGCTCGGCGATGCAAGCGATGACAATGTCAACGGGCTCCAACGCGAAGGCGTATTTCGCTGGTCGGTCACGATCGAACACCTGGACCCCGAGATTGTCGTAGATGCCGCCGTCAGTGAGCAGCACGCGCCGGCGAGTTTCAACGCCATCGCGGGCGCACACGAAGCTACGGTCGATCGACGGGAGCAGCACCGGAAACGCAGCTGACGCCGCCACCGCTTCACTCAATCGAAACTCATAATCAACCACTTCGCCGGAGCGCCATGATCCCGCACGCGCCCGCGTAAAGCGAAAAGCAGTCTGCGTGCGCAGGTCGGCTGCGTTGATCACAAGGTGCGGCCGCCCGGTTGCGAGATCGCTCATTAGGATGCGCCCAAACACGCTGCGCGAGCGCAAGGCACGCTCAAACACGTCGGTGCGAGTGCGCCAGCGCCGGACCGCACCGCGGAAGAGCCTCCGCGCGCGCGCGCGACCGGCCCAATCGCGCGCGGTGACCACAGCAAGCCAGCGCAGCAACCCGGTCACCAGCGCAAGCGGCAAAGCTATGGCGCCTGAGAGCAGTGCAGTCACGCCTTCCAACGAGAACACGGACGCGTAGATGCGCCCCATCAGTCCTTGGCGGAGTAAGGCCCGGGCGCGAGCCTCGAACGTGGCGAAGTCTTCCTCGCGTGAGCAGTAGAGCGCAGCAAGCACGCTGCCGCCCGACACCGACGAGATGACGTCGACATCGCTCAAAAGCTTGCATTGATCTAGCGCTTTCATGCAGCCCAAATGAAACGCGATCGCACGCGAACCGCCGCCCGAAAACGCCAAGCCGACGCGTTGTCCGTTTCTCATGCTTGTTGACCGTCATGCACGACTTGAACGGACAACATAACGGGCACTGGCCAATCGACCGTTGGGCTAGCCTGCGCCAACAGTTCAACCTCCGCTTTGCCTCGATGAATGCCGCTTACCTTTGGTTTTTCCCCTTCCGACGCCAGCACGCGCAGCACCGTCTGCAGGGGCGGCGCATCGTCGGCATCGAACTGCAGCAAGATGTGATACTCACCCGCACGTCCGAACACCTGTTGGTACTCGATCGGCAGGTCGCTCACGTCGCGATAAACCCAAAACTGTCCTTGGCTCCGCACCCCCCCGAGCCAGACGCGGCATTTCTCATTTGCAGCTAGGTCTCTACTGAACGCGGCCTTCAAATCGTCTTTCTTCCACGTGAGCTCGATGGGCTCGGTGATCGCAAGCGGAGCGGCCGCACCATCATCTTCAAATTTTCTCACAGCCATAATGCGTGCACGCACGCTGCGGATGGCAGTTTCACCCGTGTTCTCGCAAACAAGACAGAGGACATCGGACACCCAACCTGTCGTCACTGTCTGCCGTTCGCCACCCATGGTCTCAGTTGTCGCCCCCTTGGTCGAAAGGTTGATTAGACCGCCTGGCGGGAGCGCAACGCGGAACCGGGGCTTCCGCAGCTCTTCCACCGCTTTTCGCTTTTGCACCTCCTCCAGATGGAGCTGCACCGGCGCCAACACGAGACTAATGAGAACTGTCGTGAGGAAAACCGACACGAAGAATATCGCGGGGACGCTCATCGTGAGCAATCGCTCCACGCTGGCGCCTGGATTAGCAAACGCGACAATCAATAAGCCGAATGTGGAAACCGCACCGGTCATGCCTGCCGCTAGGCCGAACTTCCCGCTGAACGCGCGAACGACGCACCGCCAGTAGAATTCGCATGCCGCAAGCGCCAGCCCAGTCGCGCGCTCGGTGAAGCGGCGCAACGGCTCGATTCTTTGTCCTCCAGTTTCGACGTCCATGGAGCTAGCTTCTTATGAAGATTCGCCAGTTTCTCGTGCAACCTGAACCGAACAATGATTGAGAACGCTCCGAAGAGCCTCAGCAGTCGAACGTTCTATCGAGGGCCGCAAGCGACGCTGCGCGTCGATCTCGATGCGTTCTTGCAACTGTTGAAGCTGGACGTATCGCGGCTGCCTGGCACCCAGCCGAGTACGGGCGGGCTGAATTTCGAGAGCATCGTGTGATGGGCATCGATGTTCACGGCAAGGTCGTCAAATTCAATCCAAATCACGAACGGCGGGTCGTTACCGACCCAACACGACCAATTCCATCCTCCAGTTTTGGCTCTCTGAGTGTGCAGAGCGTCTTTCGGCGCCGACGCGTGAAGCACGATGACAACGACGGCAACCCGCTAATCTACGCACTCAAGGGGCGACTTGGATACACGATGGCTCGTGCGGATTTGCGCGAGCTCGTGAGAGCTGGCCGTATGATTCTTCCGACAGCTATGAACGGTATGTCGTGCGATTTGGTTGTACCACTCCCTTCATCGTCATCTGTTACGATGGCGTTGGCGAGGCGCGTCGCGCGACATGCGGGAGGACGCCCTGTGGTGGCGTGCCTCGACAAGGCAACGGTCGCACAAGTCTTGGCGCGAGCACCCGCTCCGAGCACAGTCGCGCGGCGTGATCGCAACGCCTACACCTCGCAGCTCGCACGGTTACAGGCGCTGCCGAGCAGTGACCTGATTGAGATGAAGTCGATAGCCGTGCCCATCCGACACTATTTTGTTCCCATATCTGTCAACGCCCTGGCGGGGCCATGCGCCGGGTGCCATATCATTCTTGTCGATGATATTGTGGGGTCTGGAACCACCTTGATTTCGGCCGAAAAGGCGCTTTTGGCGGCTGGTGCAGCTAGTGTTCAGGCATTAACCCTGCTCAGCCAACTACGCTGACTTCATTGACTTTTAGGGTTCCCTCCCCTACTTTAGTAGCTCGAAGGACCGCATTTACGCCTTGCGGTCCTAAAATATGAGGCACAATCGCAAGGTTGTGTAGGATCGGGCAGCGCCACCAGTGGCCAGGCCGTAAGGGCTGAATAGCTGGATATCGGGTACCGACCGATGGATTTTAGGGCGCCGGTGTAAGCCGGCGCCCTATTTCATTTGTGGGAGGCGCCAACCCGCTCCGCATGTTCGGGTTGGTCGGATTGCGCGACCGAGTGTCCGAAAATTCTCTCGCTCGAGCGCGAATCGCGGACCGCCGATTTACCACCATTGCGCGGCCACGAGGCATCGACTTCGCACGAGCACTTGCACATCCGGTCTTGCAGTGCTCGCTGTTGGGCGGCGTCTGAAATTGCCCCCGGAGCGGACGTCAGCGGCCGGGACGCGGGCGATGTCCGCTCGTGCGAAAATCACATCAAGAGCGACGGCTTTTGCCCCCAAGCGACCGTTCAACGTTTCCGTTTCTGGGCCGGAATTTCCTTTAAGGTTTCCGCGAAGAACTTGCGTTCGTCCACTTCAAGCGCACGCAGCCATTCCACGAATTGCACGACGTCCAACCGGCGCTCGTGCAACTCGACCTTGGCCACATACGATTGCGGCTTCTCAAGCAGCGCCGCCAAATCGCGCTGATTAAGCCCAGCGTCCTTGCGCAGAGCGATCAGTCGAGCCACGATTGCTCGGTAACGCGGATCTCGCAAAGTTGACGCCAACTTGCCCTCCCGCACCTGCGCGGTGGGCATCTCGGGTAAGCAGGTTTCGAGTTGATCCCGAAGAGGGATCAACTAGACTCCAGGGCATGAGTGGCGTGCCGTTCGAGTTGGCCCCGACCCAGGTCGAGATGATGGCCAGAACACTGCGCAGCAGTGGTTTTCGGATTCTCGCGAGAGTGCCCGCCACGAACCATGCCACCGATCTGGCCGTCGCGCTCAACTCCACCCGCCTTGCCGTAGTCCGATGCACAGCGCACGCCGGGCCCGCCGATCACTCCGCCTTAACAACAATGATCTCTCAGGGCGACTTCATCTGGGGTGCCATCGTCTGCAGCGAGAGCGCTGAGAATGGCCCCTTTGGACTGATCGAGAGCTTCCACACCGACCTGGTGGATCAGCTGGTGGCGCGCCTCGTTGCGCTTCGGGAGGCCTGTCATGAAGCCGGCTGATCTTGCCCGCCTCTTTGCGTCTGAGGCGCCGCGTTTGATCCGGCGCTTGCGGAGCTTCCGTGGGCGGGTCGTTGCGGAGGACGTAGTGCAATCCGCATTTTCGAGGATGCTCGAGTCCGATGGCTCTGAGATCGCGGACCCCAAAGCCTATCTGGCTCAATTGACGCGTAACCTGGCAATTGACGAAGTGCGCCGGCAGGAGCGTGCGCCAGTAAAGTTTGTTTCCGGGGACGCTCTGGACGCTGGTGCGTCTGGCGATCTCACGCCCGAGCAAATGCTGATCGAGGGCGAGCGCTACGCTCACATGATGGGTGCGGTTTTGGCCTTGCCGGAAAAGGAGCGGTTGGCGCTGCTGTTGTTCAAGCTGAAGGGCCTGTCGCACAAGGAGATCGCCGGTCGGCTAGGCGTCTCGCCCAAGAGCGTGCCCCGCTATCTCTCGCGCGCGCTTGAAAAGTGCGACGCCGCGAGGCACGCCTTCGAGCGGGCCGGGACGGGCGGGATTGCCGATGACGGGCGCAAGGGAAAAGCGGATCAGACGTGAGGCCGCCCAATGGGTGGTGAAGTTCGATGGCGTCGAGTTCAACGCCCGCGACGTCCGCGCCTTTCGCCGCTGGCTCGCAAAATCTGACGATCATCGCGCTGCGTTCCAGCATTCCAGCGCCACCTGGAATCAACTTGATCTCCTGTCCCGGCTCGAAGCCTATCCCCTGCCCGCCGAGGAGGCGCCTTCCGTTGATCGCCGCGTCGTGCTGGCGGGAGGTCTGGCGGGTCTCGCGGCCCTAGGCGCCGGCGCCTACGTGGCGGTGGGGCCTGGCGCTGCGGAAGCGTTCGAGACCGGCGTCGGTGAAGTGCGCGACATTACCTTGGCCGACGGCACCAGTGTCGCGCTCAACGCTGGCACGCGCATCGAAGCGCGCGTCCGCCGCGCATCCCGCTCTGCGCGCGTCGTCCGCGGTGAGGCGCTTTTCAGTATTGCGGCGGCCAATGGCGAGACGTTTTCCATTCAGACCGCGGCTGGGGGCATTGAGGCTTTGAGCGGCGAAGTGCTGGTCAAGGTGCTGCCCGATGGCGTGCGCGTCAGTCTGATGTCTGGCCAGGGACGCGCCTGGCGCGCCGGTTTCATCTCACGGGAGGGGCGCGTCGTCGTCGAACCGCATAGCGAGATCGAGCTTGGAGAGGGCGATCTGAGCATCACGCGGATCGAGGCGCCGCTGGAGTCGCGGCGCACGCTTTGGCGTGAGGGCCGTCTTGCCTTTGATGACACGCCGTTATCCGAGGCAGTCGCGGATGTTGCGCGGCACACCGGCGTGCAGTTTGAGTTTTCCGATCCAGCGCTCGCGGACTTGCGCGTCGGCGGGTTGATCAATGCGAACGATCTCGACGCCTTCCTGTTGATGGTGCATCGGAACCTCGCCATCGACGCGCGCCGCCGTGGCGATGGCGTGATCGAACTAAGCTCGACGGCGACCTTCGAACCCTAAGGCCCGCTCCTTTCGCGCGCGATGAAAATAATTCGCGCGTCGCCTGCGAAGTCTGCCCATCTCGCTCGTCCTTCTCCCTGCAGAGCCGCCGTCTGAGAGCGGCCGAGGGGGAAGACCATGACGAATTCTTCGGCGCGTTCGCGCCGCGATGGCGTGCGCTCCGCTTTAATGCTGGCGCTGGCGACGGTTTCAGGCTTTGCGCTGAATGCGCCGGCTTGGGCGCAATCGGCGCCCGCGCCCGCGAACGCGGGTGAAGTCGACTACGACATTCCGGCCCAGCCGCTTTCATCGGCGTTGCTGCGGTTTGCGGAACAGTCCGGCTTGCAGGTTCTGTTTGCGCAGAACGATGTCGAGGGTCTGAGTTCACGGCCGTTGCGCGGGCGCTTCACGCCCGAGGCCGCGCTTGCTCAGTTGCTGCCGAGTGGCGCGCCGCGCATAGAGATTGCTGGCGATCAGATCGTGCGGGTGGGCCCTGCCCGCCCCCAGTACGCTGGCGATGAAGGGGATACTGGCAGCGAGGAGATCGTCGTAACCGGCACGCGGATTCGCGGCGCCGCACCCGCCGGCGCCAATGTGCTTGGCCTTGATCGCGCCGACATTGAAGAGAGCGGGCGCGGCACGTTGCAGGACGTGCTGCAGACCTTGCCGCAAGTGTCGCTCGGCAGTCAGAGCGAACTGACCCAACTCAATTCCACCGCGCCCGGACGCAATCTGTCGCTTGGCTCAAGCGTGGATTTGCGCGGCCTTGGCGCTGATGCAACGCTCACCCTCCTCGACGGGCGGCGCCTTGCGCCAGCCGGGCTTGGCAATTTCGTCGATATCAGCGCCATCCCGCTCGCCGCAATCGAACGCGTCGAGATCTTGGCGGACGGGGCGTCAGCCACCTACGGGGCCGACGCGGTCGGCGGCGTCGTCAATATCATCTTGCGCCGCGATCTCGACGGCGCCGAGACCACGGCGCGGTTCGGCGGCGGCGACGGTTTCGATGAAGTGGCCTTCTCGCACACATTGGGCGCTACTTGGTCCGGCGGTTCGCTGATCGCGGGTTATGAGTATCGCGATCGCACTTCGCTCAGCGCCGCCGAACGCGACTATGCCGCGAGTTCAGACCTGCGTCCCTTTGGCGGCACTGACTTCTCGCGCACCAACGCCAATCCAGGCAACATCATTCGCGTTGGCGCGACGCCGGTTACTTACGCCATTCCGGCCGGTCAGGACGGCACGACGCTCACTATGGCCGACCTGCTGCCCGGCCAGGTCAACCGCCAGAACAACAATGAGGGCAATTTTCTCTTGCCCGCGCAAGAGAGCCATTCCGCGTTCCTCACGCTGCGCCAGCAGCTCAGCCCGCGGATCGAGCTTTTCTTCGACGCGCTTGCCTCGACCCGCGACGCTCACGCCGAGCGGCCGCAATTGGCGACCACCATCCAGGTGCCGGAAACAAACTATTATCGCCAGCAGGCCGGGCTCTTCACTGGGCAAGGGCCGCTCTTCATCGGCTACTTCTTTGGTGACGATTTCGGCCCGTTGCAGATCGACACCAGCTCGCGCACCTGGGCCACGGCGGCGGGCGCCAACATTGAGCTTTTCTCAGATTGGAGCCTAGAGGCCGTCGTCTCCTACGGCGCGCATGGCGACGAAAACGACACTGCCAACACGGTCGACGTCGCCGCCTTGGCGCCGGCTTTGGCCAGCAGCAATGTCGCGACAGCGTTCAACCCGTTTGGCGACGGATCGAATACGCCCGATGCGGTGCTGCGCGGCGTCACCTCCAGCCAGTTCGTGGATACCGATTCCGAGTTGGTGACCTACGCGCTGAAGGCGGACGGTGGTTTGATCCGCTTGCCAGCTGGTCTTGCGCGCATGGCGATCGGAGTTGAACACCGGCGCGAGGCCTTCTCCGCCCAGCAGATCCGCATCACGGGACTGGGCGTCGTGACAACGCCGCGCGTTCAAGATCCTGGACGACGCACCACGGACGCCTATTTCGCCGAATTGCTGGTGCCGCTGCTCGATGAACGCGCGCCGCTCACGGACTCGCTCACGCTGTCGCTCTCTATACGCCGTGAAGAGTCCTCGGACTTCGGCGAAGCCACAACGCCGAAGATCGGCCTCGACTGGAGGCTCGCACCCGATCTGCGGCTGCGCGGCACGTGGGGCACCTCATTCAGAGCGCCGCAATTCACGCAGATGCTGACGGGCACCGCGGGCCAGATCGGCTCTGTGCCCGTCTCCATCGATCCGAACGCAACCAACGGCTCGACCGGGCTTCTGCAAATTCTCGGATCCAACCGCAGCCTTGAACCGGAAGAAGCCGAGAGCTGGACCGCGGGGTTCGACTTCACGCCGCAATGGCTCGAGGGCTTGCGGTTCTCGGCCACCTATTTCGACATCGATTTCGTCAACCGCATTTCCTCGCCCGGCAGTCTGCTCGACGCGTTTCGAACGCCGGCGAACTATGCGGGCTACTTCATCGCCAATCCGACGCCACAGCAAATCGCCGACTACCTCGCATTGGCCGACACGGTCATTGGCGCGGTGCCGCCGGATGGGATCGAAGTCATATGGGACGAACGGCTCACCAACTTGGCATCGTTGCGCGTGCGCGGCGTCGATTTGAGTGCGAGTTACGCGTTCAATACCGGACTGGGTCAGGCGACGGTGTTCGCCAACGCCAGCCGCCTGCTTGAGTTCTCGCGCAGCGCCAATCCAGCGCTTCCCAGCGTCGAAGTGCTCAACACCATCTTCAATCCGATCGACTGGCGGGGGCGCGCGGGCGTCTCGCTTGCGAACGAGCATTGGAGCGGCGCCTTCGCGTTGAACTACGCCAACAGCTACCGCGACACCTTGAGCACGCCCAATCGCGACATCGATGCCTGGATCACCTACGACGCACGCCTTGCCTATCGACTTTCGGGCGATGATCGCGGCGGGACCGAGTTGGCGCTCGACGTTCGCAATCTCACTGACGAAGACCCCCCTTTCGCCAACAATCCCCTCGGCGTGGGCTTTGACACGCTGAACGCCTCGCCCATGGGGCGGGTGATCATGGCTCAGGTGACGCACCGGTGGTGAGGCTCATTCTTGCACTGGCGATGCTCGCCTTCATGAGCATGCCTGCGCACGCGCGTCCGCCCGAGATCGCGGATATCTTTCAACTCCGCGAGATCGGGGGCTTCCGAAGCGGTCTCGTCCTGTCGCCTGACGCCAGTCATGTCGCCGTGTTCGAGCGCGAGACACTGTTGGACGAGAACGATTACCGCTTCCGTCTCGTCGTCGTCCCATCGGCCGGCGAGCGTGCGCGCGTCATCGCTGACGCTGGCGGTGCCATCCTGCGCACCAGCACGGGGCGCTATAACGGCGCGATCGACGACCGCATTCCAATCTGGTCCCCGGACAGCCAGTGGCTTGCGTATCTGGTCAGCCGGCCAGATGGCGTCGAATTGTGGCGCATCCGCCGCGACGGCTCGCGCGCGCACAGCCTCATCGCCGATGGTCGAGACGTCCTGGCCGCGGCTTATCTCAACGACGGCGAGATTGTTTTTTCCTCCGCTCGCGACCGGGCAACGAACCAAGCAGAGGCAGATCGTCAGGCCTTACTCGGCTTTCATGTCGATGAGCGCTTTGAACCCTATTACAGCCTGCGGCCGTACCCCGACCTCGCTGAGGGACAGAGCGTGCGCGTGCTTCACCTCAGCGACCGGACCGTGCGCGATGCGACCGCCGCTGAAGCGCGCGCGCTGCGTGCGGGGCCGCAACGCGAGGCGCCGGCAGGGTACACTTCGTTCGACGAAGAAGTCGGAACGCGTATCTGGATTGCGCCGCGCACGCCGGGCGACCGCGCTACGCGACCCGCACTCGGGCTCACCATCGCCGAGCCCGGCGCTCCGCCTCGTTTGTGCACGCAGGCAGAATGCAGCGGGCGCCTCCAGGGCGCATGGATCATCGCTCCAGCGCAGGTGTTGTTTCAGCGGATGGAGGGGCACGGGTTTGGCGACACCGCGCTTTATCTCTGGGATGCGACCGCCGACACGTTGCGCCTCATCCGGCGCGGCGACGAGGCCCTGCTCGGGTGCGATGCTGCCGCAGCAGCGCTCATCTGCTTGCATGAGAGCCCCGAACAGCCCCGCCGGTTAGTGGCGATCTCTTTCGCCCAAGGGCAGTTGCGGGTTCTGCGCGATCCGAACCCGCAATGGCGCGAGTTGACGACGACGCGCGTCGAGCGGCTCGATGTCGAAGACGCCTTTGGCAATGCGGGCTACGCGCATCTGGTTTGGCCGCAGGGCTACACGCCCGGCCAACGCTATCCGCTGGTGATCGTTCAATATCGTTCGCGCGGCTTCTTGCGCGGCGGCGTCGGCAACGAATATCCGATCCATGCGCTCGCCACGCGCGGCTATTTTGTGCTCAGTGTCGAACGGACCGAATGGCACGCACTGGAGGCGGAGTTCCCGCCGTCCGAATTGCAAACACGCACCGAGCTAGACGGCTCTGAACTGCGGATGAAGCAGACGCAGCTGGAAGCGCTGCTCGACCTGCTTCATCAACGTCAGCTGATCGATCCCCAACGCATAGGCATCACCGGTTTCAGCGACGGCGCCGAAACCGCCTATCTGATGCTGACCAATTCGGACCGCATCGCGGCGGCGGTCTTAAGCACGCCGCCCACAGATCCGATTTCATGGCCGCTTATCTCGCGAAGTTTCCGAAGCCAGCAGCGCGCGGACGGCGTCACGGGACCCTGGCCGGATGCGCCAGAGCCCTGGTCATCCTGGTGGCGCCGCAACGCCATCTCGCTTCAGGCCGATCGCATCCACGCGCCAATCCTTATGAACTTCTCCGACAATGAAGCCCTGCTCGGCTTCCCGTTGGCAACGCGCCTTGAAGAATTGGAGCGCCCCTTCGACATGTACATTTATCCAGGCGAGTACCACGTGAAGTGGCGTCCTCAACATGTTCTGCAAACACAGACGCGCGCTTTGGATTGGCTCGACTTCTGGCTGCGCAATGTAGAGCGAAGCGATCCCGCCGAGCCCGAGCGACTTGAACGATGGCGGGCGCTGCGCGCATCTCACGCGGCAGCTGCTCCCTGATCGCGCAGCGTGCGCAGCTTCAATTCATGCAGCTTTTGCAACCACGCTTCCGCGGCGATCAAAGAGTAGAGCCCGTCAGCGGCTAGACTGTCCTCGCGCCAATCGGCCCTTGCGATCGCTGTCAAGCGGCCAGAATCTATGATGGCGCAATTGGCGAGGTATCCAGAAGAGAGTGTATCGGCAATCCACGCGCGATTCGCGGCAAGGATGGCCGCGAAGTAGCGGGTGGTTTCGCCCTTCAGGGTACGGCGTTCCACCTCAGAGGGCACGAGGTCGGCGAACGCCGCGCGCGCGAGCGCCCGGTCTCCTCCACCTTGGGTCATGATATAAGGCGGGATGCGCAGGCACGCCTCCACCACCGGCTGAGACAGCACGATCGGAAACGGTCGAGCCCGCACCGTGATGGCGGACTTGTCGTGATAGCCGAGTGCATCAGCGAGCAGCCACACGCGCAATGCTCTGGCCGGCGGCATCTTCACGGCGCAGTCCATCCACGGATGTTGGCAGAGGGCTTGATCCAACACACTTTGCTGGAGCACCTGTGCGGCCGCCGATCGCCGCAGCGGCGGCGGCCGGCGGCCAAGCACGCCTTCAGAGAACATTGTCTCGAACACGCCCCACACCGACCGCCTAGTTAGATGTGCGGTGTCGAGTGCGACTTGAAGCAAACGCTGCGGCGAAAGCCCCTCCCGTACAGCGTCCGCCGCGATCGAGGCCGCTCTATTTCTTTGGAAGACGTGGTCGCCGCCCTGCCCCGATGTGAGCAGATCGGCATCCACCGACGCGTAGCCTTCTGCTGCAGCGGAATCGGCGAAGCTCAGCACCGCCAGGGTTGGCTTTGCACTAAAGGGCGCCGCCGCCAGCCGCTCGTAGGTGACGCGCTCGGGCGCCATCGCCAGTTCAACCAGCTCGACGCCGTGCCGCCCGGCGACAGTGCGGGCAATCTCACGCTCGTCGCCTTCTCGCGCGCCCGGCCAGAACTCATTGACACATGTAATCGCCTCTCGCGGAACCTGCGAAGCGAGCAGGCCGAGAACGGCCGAGGAATCAAAACCGCCCGACAAACGATGCAGCAAGCGGGCGCCGCCGGCCGTCAACGGAGCGACCGCGCGCTCCGCCGCGTCTCGCACCGCACGCATACCTTGTTCGAACTCGAGTATGTGGTCTTGGCGCGCCGGCGACCACAGCACTTCGATGCGGCGCGCCTCTCGCGTAAATATGAGCGCCTCACCCGGCGCCAATTCCTCGACGCCGGACAATCCGGTCCGCCGCGCGGTCACACGTGGGTAGCACAAGAACGCGGCCAAGAAGACGAGATCGGGCTCAACGTCCGGCGCCATCGCGATGAAGTCGGCGGCGTCCGAAAAGAAGACGTTCACGCCGTCCAATGCTGCGAAATAGCACGGCACGGCGCCGTCTGGAGAGCGCAAGATCCGCACGACGTCGTGGCCGCGATCAATAACCAGCGCGACATAGGACCCCCACCGTTCGCGCGCCAAAGCGCTGACCGACGCGCCGACATCAGAACCGGGATTGAACGCGCCGGCGCCGGCACTGAATGTGTCGCCGAAGATCGCACCCGCGCCATGCGCCAACGTCGTTGGGTCGTCATCGCTGGGATGGACAAGCACGAGAACCCCGCGCCAATCGAGCAATGTCCGCCAGTCGCGCCCTAGCCGCGCCGCGCACGCGCGCGCCGTGCGCTCTTTTGCGCCCACGCACGGGGTCCAGCGGAATCCAACAAAGCGCGCCATGGCCTCACGCGTCCGCGATCGGAGTAAAGGACCTGCAGTTTTCAGCGGCGTCGTTTAGGCAAAGCCCATCCTGCTCGACCCAACAATGGGCGGAAAACGGTCGCGCGCGTACGCCAAACACGAGCCGCGGCCGGTGTCCGAGCGCCAGCAGAAAGAACATGAGCGAGAGCGAGTCGAACAAGCAGACGCGCCGGCGCGGATACCAAGGCCGCATCGCTTCGAAAAGGTTGACGGCGCTCAGCGCCGTCATCGACCTCCCCGCTGCGTCCTTCTGTTTCAGCCGCTTGAACATCTCAAAGGTTCGGTCGAGACGCCGGCGCCGCAAGGCGAGCGCCGCGCGCAGGCACGCCGCGCCCATCACCTGAATGCTTTGCGCGTCGATCTCCGCTGATCGGAAGTCCAATTCAGTCAGCAAGTCGCCACTGATATCCGACCGCACGGCGCATTGGTCGAGTGGTGCGAGCTCCGTTGCATCCACCAATCCCCGTTCCACCAAAGTACGCGCAGACCCGCCTCCCTCCCGCGCGCGCGCCAAGAGCGGCGGCGCGCTACGTGCGTCGATCGCGAAGTAACGATCGGCGCGCAGATCGAGGAACACGAGCGCGCCCTGATCAACGCAGGCCCACACAGACGAAGAAAGCGCGTGCATGTCTGTCTCCCATGCGGACGCGCCATGGCGCGTCCGCACTCGGCTTCACATCGGGAAGCTTTCCGGGAGCACATGGGTCTCCTTGAATTGCGGATCCCATGGACCGCGGGTCTGTTCGCAGGCGGCGCCCAGATCGACGAGGTCATCGCGCTCATCGCGCACTTGTTCTTCTCGCATGATTTGTCTCCTTACTCGGTTGAACCTCTGGCGGGCGCGCCCGTCAGTCGCGCGCTTCCGGAATGACGAAGCTCTCCTTCAGGAGAATGTCGTACGTCCCGAGTGTCCGTTCGCTCGCCGCGCCGAGATCGACGATGTCTTCAGTGATGAGGTCGTCACGCATTGGGTTCTCCTTCGTGCCGGGTTCATTCCTGGCGACCGGGAGCGTGCGCCAACGCGCGCGATTTGGAGAATTATCTCCATGAAGATTTCTTCCGGTATCGCTTACTCGCCGTTTGGCGGGATGGCGTGAGCATGCACGTGCGCCCGGATCAGCGCGCTCTTGGCGACACGCCGGCGAAAATAGGCGCCGAGGCCGGAGTGAAGCGCGCGCCGATCTTTGCGGCCAAGGGCCGTCGTCAGCGCCGCGATCTCGCGCGACGCGTCGCCCAGCACTTCCGTTTCCACCCGCAACGCGGCGTGCAGGCGCTCATCAGCGGCGCGCGCTGCGCGGCGAAGTTCTGGATTGGCGTTGGTCTCCAACCGTTCCATGAAGGCGGCATAGTTTTCAGGGTGCAACGGGCGCACGCTTGATGGCGGAGCAACACCATTGAAGTCGAGGTCTGCGGCGGCCAAACGCGCCAAACTGAAGCGCCATGCATAAAGGTCCTTGAGTTCGCGATCGGACCAGAAAGCCACTTGATACCCTCGCGCGGCTCCGACCCGGACCAGCCGCTCGACAGTCAATATCGCGAGCGCTTGGCGCACCGGCGTAGCGCTCGCGCCAAAGCGCTTAGCCAACGCGTCAATGTCCAAGCGCTGCCTTACGCGGAGCTCGCCACTCAGGATAGCGTTCTTGATGTCCACATAGACGCGTTCGCCAACGCGCGGATCACCAGCCATCTCCGGCCGGCGCTTCCCCGCCCGCCTCCTCGTAAAGGCCGCGCAATTGCGATGCGATCTCCGGCGTGAGCGCATCTACATGCGGACGGAGCGCGCGCTCATCGTCGAGATAGCGGATCGGATCCTGCCCTTCCCACCCACCTAGATTGGGACGGTGCATCTGGTAGCCAATGAGCCGTTGCAATTGTTCGGGAAAGCAACGCGCCACCTCGCGTGGGTAGGCGAGGAATTGATTTTCGTAGCTCTTCAGCCACCCGAGGCAGTAGCTGATGATGATTCCGGTGCGCGGCTCCGCAGAGAGGTTCTGGCCAGCGCCATGCGTGAGTGATCCCAAGAAGACCAGCGCCGAGCCCGCGGGCATCGCGCCCGCCACGCTGTTGCGCGGATCGACGGTGCGATCGAGCTTGAAGCGGTGGCTGCCTGGCCAAAGCCGTGTCGCGCCGTTGTCTTCTGTGAAATCGCTCACCGCCCACATTACGTTGATCAGCCAATGGCGGTCTTGGGTGTCATTGGGCCACATCTCTTCGTCGCGATGCGGCGCTTGTGCGCGTTCGCCGGGATGGACGCGCGTCGCTTGGCTGAGATTGAGCTGAATGCAGTCGCATGCCGGACGCAGCAGCGTCTCTGCGATCGCTAGGATGCGTGGATTCAGCGCCAGATGTTGGACCATCGGCGCCTTCGATAAGAGCCCGCCGACGCGCGTCGTCTTCCAGCCGTAGAAATCGCCCTCGCACCGGGGCGTGCGCTCAATCCATGGTTCCAGTTCAACCTGAAGCGTCCGCAACTCATGCGCGTTCATGAGCCCCGGCAGCATCAAGAACCCTTCGCGCTCCAGCGTCGCGATATCGCCGGCAAATGCAGTCGCCACGGGCGGCGCGGGATGAATTAGTGCTTGCATGCTCTCCTCCCTTCTCAAGCTGCCCGGGCGAAATCGCCGGGGGTAAAACGCGTCAGCGCGACGCCGATACCGTTGGTGTCGCGGACGCGCTTCAATCCGAGCGCGTCGATATCTGCGGCCATCGCCGTCAGTCGCTCGCGGCCACTTCGTTGTGCGGGCCCGAGTGCGGCGACGCTCCATCCAACTTGGCGGGCAAGCGGCGCGAGCGCAGCACTCGCAACAAACGTGACCCGGTCGATGCCGAACAGAAGTCCAGTTTCCATGATCGCGGCAATCATCCGCGCCAACATCAACCGGCGCTCTGCCCCTCTGGGCGTTCCCGGCGCGGGGCAAAACCGCGTCGCCTCCCAAATGTTCGACCCGCTCGGCGGCGCGCCAGCGCAGAGATGAGCGAAACGCTCTCCGAGCAGATGCGGACGATCGGTCCGCAACAGGCGCGCAGACGCTGTGACAGGCGCGCGCGGCGCATCGGCCTCGATCAGATAGACCGCATCTTCGCTGTCATAGGCGTCGATCTCGATGCCGCTGTCGGCATTTAGCGGCCAGCGCAATTCGTCGATGAACACCTGCTTGCGCTGGACGTGCATCTCCATCAGCGCGTGCCGAAACAGGTGGCGGTTCTCGTTAGTGATGATGTGGATCATTGATGGCTCTCCCGTTGGCGCGGGAGAGATGCAGTTTTCGCGTTTGAAGCGAAATAGACCTGATCAGGCCTATTGACGCCCAATCGGGGGCGCCGGGCTCGCTAGTCGGCGACATCCTCCAACCGAATTTCACCGCCGCGCAACGCGCGAACGAACGCCTGCATGCGTGTCGATACGCTGTACTTCTTCATCGCGCGTCGGATGGTGTTGTGCGCGGTGTGTTCGCTGATCCCGAGTAAAACGCTGACGGCGTAATCGTCCTTGCCCTGCGCAATCAGCATCAGGCACTCGCGTTCGCGCTTGCTGAGAAGCGGCCGCTCCGGCGGCGTTGTCGCCAGCAGGATGCGACGGGCGGACTCGTGCGCATAGACGGCATACCAGTGCGCCTGGCGGACCTTGAGTGGATCGACGCCGTCATGTCCGATGGCAAGTGAACACGACGCCGGCAACGCGCCCGGTGAATGAATGGGAATGGTGAAACCATCGCGGAGCCCAAGCGACGCGGCCTCATCGAGGATGCGTAACTGATCGGGTTCAAGGCTTGAACGGAAGCGCAGATCTGACCATTGAAACGGCAACGCTTGCTTTTTCGCTGTGTGATACACCGGATCCCGGTGGGCATAGCGCTTTGCGCTGAAGCGTTCGAGCCAAGGTCTCGGATAGTCGACCATCATCACAGCGCCCTGCGGCGGGCGCAGTGGATCTACGTGTGACGCGCATGCTGCGAAGCTGAAACCGAGCGCACGTATCTCGCGCATGAACGCGGTTTGAACGTCCTCAACGCTCGTTGACACATCGCACGCTTCTGCGAAGGACCAATTTATCCGCGCTTGCATAAGACCTCCCGAAACCGACTGTCTCCCGTAACCCACGCCCAACTCTAGATTGCGATTAGCTCGTGGATTGGCGATCTCGGCAAGGCCAATGTGGGTTAACCGGACAGATATTTTCCGGAATATTTTCCGCTGATTGACGCTTACGCCAAAGGCGTGTGCGCCGGGCCCGCGCGCACCCGCGCGGTTTACCAAAACGCCCGCGCGGGGCGCGCGTCTAGGGACGCTTACGCTCGCCTTCGGCGCCCTAGACCCCCGCCCCTCGATCGCGGGCGTGTCGCTCCACATTCGCCGCGCGGGTGCGCGCGGCCCCGGTCCGCCTCATGCGCCCAGGAAATTGAATGGAGCTTTCCCATGTCGATGCAAATGATCCCACTCAACCAACTCGTCGCCTCGCCAGCGAATGTTCGCAAAACCGATGCGAAAGCGGACGTCGAAGCGTTGGCGGCCTCGATCGCCGCACATGGCCTTCTGCAAAATCTTTCGGTGCAGCAGCGTGCCGAAAACAAGTTCGAGGTCGTGGCCGGCGCCCGCCGTCACGCGGCGCTGAGACTGCTGGCGAAGGCGGGCACGATTGCGCGCGACTATCCGGTCGCGTGTAGTCTCGTCGATTCCGACAACGCCGCCGAGACATCGTTGGCCGAGAACGTGCAGCGCGTTGCGATGAATGCCGTCGATGAGGCGGACGCCTTCAAGACGCTCCTCGATCAAGGACTGGATTGCGACGCGATTGCCCGCCGGTTCGGCGTCAGTTCGCGCCATGTCGAGCAGCGGCTTGCGCTCTCAGATCTATCGCCGAAGCTCAAAGCCGCTTACCGGCGCTCCGAGATCAATCTCGATGCGCTGCGCGCCTTTTGCATTGAGCCCGACCACGCCAAGCAAGACGCCGCCCTGCGTGCTCTGGGAAAGCCGGTGACGCACGCCGGCCAGGTCCGCGCGCTCCTCACTCAAGGATCGATGAAGGCAACCGACCGCCTGGTCCGCTTCGTCGGCATCGAGGCCTACGAAACGGCGGGCGGCGAAGTGACCCGCGATCTTTTCGATCCCGACACAGTGTTCATCGCCGATCCGGGTCTGGTGACGCGCCTCGCGGATGAGCGGCTTGAAGTCGAACGCCAGCGGCTCGTTGCCGATGGCTGGGGCTGGGTGGAGATCGTCGCTGGGCACAATGGTCTCACCTCCCATTCAGGTCAGCGCATACACCCGACGCGCCGGCCGATGACGCGCAGCGAGCGTAAGGCGCTCGCTCATCTCGACGCCGAAATCGAGGCGCTCGAAGCCAAGCTCAATGACAGCGAGGATCAAGATGATGCGGCCTGGCAGACCCAAGAGGCGCTCGATGAGAAACGCCAAGCGCTTATCGCAGCGACGCAGAGCTGGGACCGCGACCTCATCGCCCATGCCGGCGTCGTCGGTTCGATCAATCATGAGGGTCGATTGTCGTTCACGTTTGGGATCGTCGCCAAAGCCGATCAGGCCAAACTCAAGCGCGTACTTGCCGCGCGCGCGCCCGAGGGAGCAGCGACGAGCGAAGATACCCCGACTGAAGCGGCCATCGACCAAAGTGGTCCGAAGCTTCCGAAAGTCGTCGCGCGCGAACTCACGGCGGCGCGCGCCGCAGCCATTCGTTCGGGTATCGCCAATGCACCCGACATCGCACTGGCGCTGACGGTGTTCGCGTGCGCGACAAGCGCCCGCAAACAGCACTGCACGGCGCTGCGGTTCCGGGCGGAATCCATCGCCTTGAACGATCATGCGGATTTCGAACAATCCAGAAACGCATTGTTATCCGCGCTTCCCGCGGAAGAACTTGAACTCGCCCAATGGTGTCTGTCTCAAGACAGCGGCACGCTCATGCGGGCGCTTGCGATCTTCGTCGCCGATTCACTGGATCTCGTACACGAGGCCAGTTCTCGGATCGACGTTGCAAAGCAAGCGTTCGCGGACCAACTCGCAACAACGATCGATTTGGACATGCGCCAATTTTGGTCGCCTGACCAAGCGTTCCTGGCCAAGCTGCCTAAGTCGATGCTGTTCGAGATCGCCGAAGCAGCGCCGTCGGTCACCGCCAAGACGCCGAAGCGGCGCGAAGCGCACCTGAAACTCCTCTCCAAGCTCAAGCGCGACGCGCTTGCCAAGACTGTAGCGAAATCTCTCGATGGCGCAGGCTACCTGCCAGACCTTCTGGTGACCCCGGTTGCCCATGGCGCACTCATCGTCACCGCAGACGGCCAAGCCGAGATTGGTTCAATCGCGGCCTGATCGATCTCGGGTGCGTCGCGTTCCTGTCGAGCGCGGCGCACTCGCTTTCGTTAGTGGTTTTTACGTCTCCCCTTCGCGGGCGCTTTACGCGTTACCAAGCGCCTGAGCGTTGACGCAATTGCCGCGCCTCATCGCTTATCCCGCCCTATCGACAAGCGACGCTTACTCGTCTTCCCCACCTTCGCTCCACTCACAAACCATCCGCAACGGACGCGTTCTCTTTAGCCGCCCATTCGTGCTGCCGTCGGACGCCGGCGCAAGGGGCCGTGTGCTCGGCTTCGCCTGCGCGCCGCACCAAGTCCCCTTGCGCCGCCGCCGCTTACGCTTCCTCTGACGGCCGCTCTTCCATGGACGTCGCGAACGCGACCGTTGGCGGGATTGGCCCGCAGCGCACGGAGCGAAGACAATGGACAAGGCATCGTTTGAAATCATCGGCAATGTCGGCAAGTGCGAGATCAAGGACGTCAAAGGCGGCAAGAAGATCGCCATTCTCTCGGTCGCCACCTCGGAACGCTGGAAGCGCGACGACGGCGAATGGAACGAGAAAACCTACTGGCATCGCATCGCGGTGTTCGCGCCCGCCAAAGTGCAACGCGTCGAAACCATGGTCCAGAAAGGCACGCGCTTGCGCCTCGTCGGCCAGATCCGCCCCGGCTCGTATGACGATGACAAAGGCATCACGAAATACGTGGTCGAGTTCGTGGTTGGTCCCTTCGGCGACATCGAAGTGCTCGCTCGACCCAAGCCCAAGAGCGAAGCGGCGTAAGTGCGCTTGAGCGCGGGTGCTGGCGCACCCGCGCTTTTTTCTCCGTCTAGCTCAGCACCACCAACTAGGCGCTGAAGTTATTGTCGATGCAACGCAGCAAGCTTCCGTTCAAATCGACCAGCGCAAATATTCGCATGCCATGTGGCTCGACCGTTGGCGGCGTAAGGCGCGGGATGGAGGAGCAATCGCCGGGAAGTCCCGCGCTCTGAAACGCCGCGTAGAGGGCGTCCAAATCGTCGACGCGGATGCATGCCGAAAACCAGCTCGCCCTCGGCTCCAACTCAGGATGAGCGAAAAACTCGAGTTCCAGCGAGCCGCGCTTCACGATCAACCAGCCATAGTCCTTGAAGCCTATTGTGAACCCCAGCCGCTCGTAGAACTCAGCCGTCTCGTCGGTGCTGCGGGCGGGCAGATTGGCGGTGATGCGATCCACTGTCTGATCCTTGCTGGCTCGACGCGCAGTCGATCGTGGTTCAACCGTGCCGCAAATATCGACCTAGGGCGAGTAGCTGTCGCTGAGGCGCCCGCGGCACTCATCCGCTGTTCCGCGCGGCAGCTCGCGAACGCCGGACCATGCCAGCGCTCATGAGCCGCGCGTCACCTGCGCACGGCGCGCAACGGCTGACGCCGTCCTCCACTTCGTTTCGGCCTCACGGTGCGCGCCGCACGCACGCGCCGCTGTTGGGCGGCTCCGCGCCGGATTGGTCCGGCGATCGGAGTCGAACCATGCTCTCGCAAGACGCAATCAAACTCTCACCCGCGCAACGGGTCACCTCCTCGATTACAGCAATGCTTCAGCGTGGCGTTCGCCCTTGGAAGAGACCTTGGGACGATGCCGGCCTGGGCGGCGGATTGTTGCCGCGCCGCGCCAACGGCACGCCCTATCGGGGCATGAACGTGGTCGCCCTTTGGGCGGCGGCCGCAGATGCGGGATTTGCGTCGCCATATTGGTTCACTTTCAAGCAGGCGCTGGCCTTGGGCGGGCAAGTGCGCAAAGGCGAGCACGGCGCCTTTGTCATCTTCTACAAGCCAGTAAGCGAACCGGTGCGCGCCAAGCCTGCCGATGATGGTGAAGAGGAGCGCAATGGCCGCGCCGTTCTGCGCGGTTATGTGGTGTTCAATCGCGCTCAGATTGATGGTCTCGACGATCGCTTTGATCCGCCCGCACCCTCGGCGCTGCCCCGGCCTGACCAGTATGCTGAACGCTTCGCCTTGGTGCCTGCAAGCGTCAGGCACGGCGGCGCACGCGCCTTCTACGCACCCTCCACCGACCACGTGCAAATGCCGCCGCAGCCTGTGTTTGCCGATCTCACTCAATACTACGCCACGTTGGCGCACGAACTCGGTCATTGGACGCGTCATCCGTCACGCCTCGACCGAGACTTCGGACAAAAGCGGTTCGCCGATCATGGCTATGCGATGGAAGAACTCGTCGCCGAACTCTGCGCCGCCTTCGTCGGCGCGGTCATTGGATTGCCGCCCGATCATTTGGAGGATCACGCCGCTTACATCGACACCTGGCTAAAGGTGATGAAGGACTATCCATCGGCCTTCCTCACGGCCGCGGGCAAAGCTCAGCTTGCTGCTGATTACCTCTTGCGCCTTATGGGCGAGACGGGAGCAAGCGACCCGCCGCCCGAATGAGCGGCATCGCATCCAGTTTGATCACCCGCGATCATCGCAGTATGAGGAGTCTCCTCCCCCTTGCGATCGTTGCGGGCGGCATGGGCGTCGCATTGCTCGGCGCGAACGTCGAGCCCGCCCTGATCTACAATCGATCACCGAGCGTCCCGGTGGGCTACTATCTCCGCGTTGGCGATGCGCCGGCGCGCGGCGCGTTCGTCACCATCCCGGCATTATCAGTCGCGCCAGACTATGCGCGCCAGCGCGGCTATGGCGACGACACCGACCGCTTCATCAAACGGGTGGCGGCTGTCGCCGGCGACCAGGTTTGCGCCCACGGCGATAGCGTCCGTGTCCGGGGAGAAATCACGCTCCGTCGCCAATCATCCGACCGCCAAGGTAGATCCCTCCCAACCTGGTCTGGATGCCGGGTTCTTGGCCACGGCGAACTCTTTCTGTTGGGCGACACGGATGACAGCTTTGACGCCCGATATTGGGGGCCCGTGCATGTCAGCGAGATCCATGGCGTCTGGCGCCGGGTCGGACCGAGCGCGTCACATGGTCTGAAACAGATGTCATCGACCGAGCGCTTGCGGCCTCGGCGAAGCGAGCTTTAGAATCCAGTCATGCTTGCCGCTCTTATCCTCGGATTGGCGCCGATCCTGTTCATCGGAATCGCAGCTGCGTGCGTACGCCGGGCTTTGCCTTTGGCCGCCGCTGCTCTCGCCGGATGGTTTGCCTTTGCCTGGAGCAACGAGTTCGCGACTGCCGCTTGGATGGCGCTGACAGCCTTGGGACTAAGCGCCTATGCGATGGATCGGCTCGCGACCTGGGAGGCCACACGCCAACTTACGATCACGGTGGAGATAATGTGCGGTCTGGGGCTGGCTGGTGGAACCGCCTTTGCCGTCTTCTATTCTTCCGGCGTGCGCGACATGGCATTGGTCGCAGCGATCGCAACCACCATCGTGCTGGCGCTTGGTGTGATGGCAAGGTTTAGGTTCGACTCTCCCCACCAAGAATAGCGCGACAGCAGGAAATTCTCTTACAGCGGCTTTCGCTGGACGGGCGTGAAGAGCAAACTCGCTTTTTGTGCATGCGATTCAAAACAAAGGAAAAGTGTGTGAGGGCAAGATAAAGCGCGCTTCGCGCGTGTCTCCAGCGGCCTGAATCCGCTTGAGAATATCCAATGTGTGCGCTGAACTCATAATGTGGCGGCACATTGGATAGCTCCATGACGCATTCCAGCTTCGACAACGCCCTGCTCGGCCGTGACGCACTGGCGCCGGCACGCCTGCATGCACGCATCGATCGCGATGAATTGAAGGGTCGCGTTGAAGGCAAAGGACGCGCCGCGCCAGGCTTGTCCAAAGGTCTGGATCAACGCCTTGGCCCTGCAAGGCGCGTTGGATTCAAGGAAGCCGTCGCAGGGCGCGCCGCAAGCGACCTTCGTCAACGGGTGGTGGTGAAGCTTCACTTCTTCGGCCATGGCGGCGGCGGCGCGGGCGCCCTTCGCGCGCATGCGCGCTACATTGGGCGCGATGATGCGTCCGCGCGCGAAGTCGATCAAACGCCTACCCGCGATGCCGAAGACAAGGCGCGCGCGCACGCAGACTATCTAGACCGCGGCGAAGGACGCGGGGTCGGCTTCTATGACGGACTGACGAACGATGTGGACGGCGCGGCGCGCATCGCTGTTTGGGCGCGAGAGGATCGCCGGCATTTCAGGTTGATCATCGCGGCCGAAAACGGCGCGGACCTCAAAGATCTTAGACCCTTCGTACGCGATGTGATGGACAGCGCCGAGCGCGCCCTGGGCACACGGCTGGAATGGGTTGCGGTCGACCACTTCGACACCGGGCAGCCTCACACGCACGTCGTCCTCCGCGGCAGGCGGGCTAACGGGCGGCCTCTCGTCATCCCCAAGGACTACGTCAAGCACGGCTTCCGCGAGGCGGCGCGCACCATCGCCACGCAGCGGCTAGGCCAGCGGACGCGTAACGACGAACGCCGCGCGCTAGACCGCGAGGCGCGGGCGCACCGTCCCACCCGCCTCGACCACGTCATCGAACAGCGGCTTGGTCCCAATGGCGAACTTCGGATCAGCGACCTTGCGCGCCGCGACGATGACCCAGACTTCGCGCGGGCGCTGAAGACGCGCGCGCGGGAGCTGCAGCGCCTGGGCATGGCGACCCCGATCAGGCGCAATGTGCTTTCAATGCACTCAGATTGGCGCGACCGCCTCACGGCGATGGAGATGCACCTCGACGTGCGCAAGCGCGTCATGCGCGCGCGCCAGCCGCAGGCGCCGACCCAACCTCACCAAGCGGCAAATCTGTTGCGCGGACTCCTCCGTTAGACCCGCTCGATTTTCGCGCCTTTGCCTCTTAAGGGTCTTTGGATGTGCAACAGATACGCCTCCGATATCCGCAAGGCCGGCCTGGAACGTGAGTTCTACGGCTTCGAGGAATGGAGCGAGACCAGGATCAACACGATCTTGGAAGTGTTTCCAAAGAGCGTCGGGCCAGTCATCAGGCTGAACGACAGCGGCCAAAAACAATGGGCGAGTATGCGTTGGGGCCTGCCCGGCCCGGCGAGCACTGGGGGCGCGCCCGTGACCAACATCCGCAACACGGCAAGCGCGCACTGGCGTCCTGTGTTGGGCGCACAGCATCGCTGCCTCGTCCCCTTCACAGCGTTCAGCGAGTACGAGGACGCTTCGCCGAAAGGCGCGAAGGTCATTCGATGGTTCGCACCGGCCGATCGCGGCATGCTCTATTTCGCCGGAATTTGGCGCGTATGGACCGGCGACTATGGATCGAAGAAGGAGCCCAATGTCGGTGAGCACTATTTGTTCAGCTTCCTCACAACCGAAGCCAACGATGTGGTGAGGCCGGTGCATGCCAAGGCGATGCCTGTTGTCCTGCGCAGCGCCGAAGAGTGTGATGAATGGCTCACCGCGCCTCCCGATCAGATCTCGACCATTCAGGCGCGCGTACTGCCTGTTGAAGCATTGGAGATCCTGCCCGACCAGGAGGCGGCTGAGTACGTCGGCGGATATATCAAATAGAGGTTTACTCGGCAGCGAGTTGTGACGCGCGCCGTGCGACCTCGGCGTCGCGCAGGCCGTCGAGGTGATCGGCCCACCATTGCATCATCTCGCGCCGCTGCGGCAGGTATTGCGCGGCGTTGTAGGCCGCGCGTGAACGGTTGCGTTCGTCGTGCGCGAGCTGGCGCTCGACCCAGTCCTCATTCCAGCCGTGCTCGTTAGCCTCCGTCGAGAACAGGCGCCGAAAACCGTGCGTCGTGGTGCGTCCATGAAATCCCAAACGGTAGAGCGCAAACAACATGGTGTTGTTTGACATGAACCCTTCGGCTGTATCGCTCGGAAACAGATACCGGCTCTTGCCCGTCAGCTTCTTCAACTCAAGCAGAAGCGCGCGCGTCTGCCGCGCCAGCGGCACCAGATGCGGCTGGCTCATCTTCATGCGCTCGACAGGCACGCGCCAAAGGCCATCCTCCTTGTCGCTTTCCAGGTTTTCAATTTCGGTCCAGAGCGACGCGCGCAATTCCGTCGTCCTCGGCGCCATCAAGAGCGCCAGATTGATGCCGATGCGGGTCTCAGGCTCGCCGTCGTAAGCGGCGAGCCTGATGAGAAAATCGCCGACCTGCGATCGCGCGAGCGCCTTATGATGCTTTGGCCGAGGCGGTGGTTTCAACGCGCCTTTTAGCGGCGCGGCGGCGTCATGCTCGCAATACTGGCTGGCGATCCCAAAACGGAAGATCGCGGAGCAGTATTGTTTTAGTCGCCGGTTGGTCTCCAACACGCCGCGCGCTTCAACCGCCTTCAACACTTCAAGCATCTTCGCCGGCTTGATGTCGGCGATCTCGTCGCCGCCGATCTTCGGAAAGACGTCTGCTTCAAGCCGGTTCATGATTTGCTTCGCGTAGGACGGCGTCCATTCATGCAAATGGAGGTCGTGCCATTCGAGCGCGACGGACTTGAATGTGTGCCGCTTGGCCTGCGCACGCGCGGCCTTGGCTTCGCGCCGCTCTGCGGTTGGATCGACGCCAGCCTGCACAGCTTCAATCGCGGTGTTGCGTTTCTTGCGCGCGGCCGCGAGGCCCAGCTTCGGATAGGCGCCGAGCGCCAACACCTTCTCTTTGTCGTCGAACCTAAAGCGATAGCGCCAGAGCTTGCCGCCGCTCGGCGTGACGAACAGAAACAGCCCTTCGGAATCGTAGAGCTTGAACGGCTTCGACGCCGGTTTTGCGGACCTGACTTGGGGTTCGGTGAGAGGCATGGCGTGAGGTGGGGTACTTTGATTTTCGAAGTGGGGTATGTGCCCTAAAAGTACCCCAGCTTTGGTGAGACAGGCCGATATCGGGCGACCTCACGTGAGCAACAAATCTTTTGAAAATCAACCCTGTGGGCGTCTCAGCTTGGATCAGGCTGAAGCAGTCTGGCGGACAGAGAGGGATTCGAACCCTCGATAGACTTGCGCCTATACACGCGTTCCAGGCGTGCGCCTTCAACCACTCGGCCATCTGTCCGGCGGGCGCGGTTATGGCCGTGCGGGCGGGCAGCGTAAAGGGCGAAACCGGCGGCCGGGGCGCGACGTATCCCCATCGCCGGGCGGCGCCGGCTTCCTATATTGGCGTCTGCCCCTTCTGGAGTTTCCCATGGCCAAGTCCGCCCACCTTCCCCGCGCCGAAGAGGCTTTGCCCGGCCGGGCGCAGCCCCTCGCGATCGCAAAGACGCATTACGTGAACGGCAACCCGCTGCAGCCGCCGTTTCCGGCGGGGCTGGAGGAGGCCGTGTTTGGGCTCGGTTGTTTTTGGGGTGCGGAGCGGAAGTTCTGGCAAACGCCAGGCGTCTTCTCGACGTCGGCCGGCTATGCCGGGGGCTTCACGCCCAACCCAAGCTACGAAGAAGTCTGCAGCGGCCGCACCGGGCACACCGAAGTGGTGCGGGTGATTTTTGATCCCAAGCAGATCTCGTACGACGCGCTGCTCAAAGTGTTTTTCGAGAGCCATGACCCGACCCAAGGCATGCGTCAGGGCGGCGACATCGGCACCCAATATCGCTCCGCCATCTACGCAACGAACGCAGCGCAGAAGGCCGCCGCCGAGAAGGCCGTGGCCGCGTATGGAGAGAAGTTGCGCGCGGCCGGGTTCGGCGCGGTGACGACGGAAATCTTGGATGCGCCGGCCTTCTACTACGCTGAGGACTATCATCAGCAATATCTGGCCAAGAATCCGAACGGCTATTGCGGCATCGGCGGAACCGGCGTGAGCTGCCCCATCGGCGTCGGCGCCTAAGTCTTTCGATTTGGCTGCGGACGCGGCAAGAATCGCGTGCTACCTTTGCGGGTATGACCGCACCGGCCGCCAGCGCTCGGGTCTGCTTGGTCGACGACGATATTTTCGTCCGCGATGCGTTGGCGCTCGGGCTGAGCGATTCCGGCTTTGATGTTGTGACGGTTCCGGGTGCGGCGGCGGGCCTCGATTTGGCGTCGCGCGAACATATCGATGCGTTCGTCACCGACATGTACATGCCCGGCGCGGGCGGTGCGCAATTCATACCCGAAGCGCGCTCGCGCTGGCCAAACATGCCGATCGTGGCGATCTCGGGCGCGGGCGTCATCGACGGCAAGCCGACTGCTGAAATCGCGCGCGCGCTCGGCGCGGACGCCGCGTTGATCAAGCCATTCCGGGCGCGCGAGCTGGCGGAGCTGCTCTCGCGCCTCTTGGCCGCGCGGGCCTAAGCGCCGATGCCGGAGCGCAGTCAAGAATCCCGCCTCCGGGCTGTCGTCGATACGGCCGTCGACGGCGTCATCCTGATCGACGCAAACGGCGCGATCTTGCTGTTCAACCCCGCTTGCGAACGCTTGTTCGGCTATACCGCCGAAGAGGTGATGGGGCGCAACGTCAAGATGTTGATGCCCTCGCCCTATTAAGGCGAGCATGACGGCTATCTGCGCAATTATCGCCGCACCGGCGAGCGAAAAATCATCGGCATCGGACGCGAAGTCACCGGCGGGCGCAAAGATGGGTCCGAGTTTCCGATGGACCTCTCGGTCGGTGAATCGGACGAAGATGGCGCGCCGATTTTTGTCGGTGTGATCCGGGATTTGAGCGAGCGGCGTGCGGCGGAAACCGCGTTGCGCGAAGGCGCGGCGCGCTTGCAGGCGTTGGTCGAAACGGCGGTCGACGGCGTGATCCTGATCGACGCGCGCGGCTCGGTGATCATGTTCAATCCGGCATGCGAGCGCCTGTTCGGCTACACATCCGACGAAGTGATCGGGCGAAACGTGAAGATGCTGATGCCGGAGCCGTTCCGCGTCGAGCACGACGGCTATCTCGGCAATTATCTGCGCACGCGCGACCCGAAGGTAATCGGCATCGGTCGTGAAGCGCTTGGGCTGCGCAAGGACGGCAGCACGTTTCCGATGGACCTCTCGGTGGGCGAAGCGCGACAAGAGGGCGAATCCATCTTCGTCGGCATTCTGCACGATCTCACTAGTCGCAAGCGCACCGAAGAGCAATTGGCGCAAGCGCAGAAGATGGAAACGGTGGGCCAGCTCTCCGGCGGCATCGCGCACGATTTCAACAATCTGCTCACCGTGATCCTCGGCAACGCGGAGGCGTTGGGCATTCGGCTGAAGGCGCGCGAAGATCTGCGCCTGCTCACCGACACGATCATGGCCGCAGCCGAGCGCGGCGCGGAGCTGACACAGCGTTTGCTGGCGTTCAGCCGCCGGCAAGTGCTGCAGCCCTCGATCATCGACACCAACGCGCTGGTGGGCGGCATGCAAGCGCTGCTGAAGCGCACGCTGCGCGAGGATGTGGATCTCAGAGTGGTGGCGACGCCCGCGCCGGTGTTGGCGATGGCCGATCCGGCGCAATTGGAATCGGCTGTGCTCAACCTGGCGCTCAACGCGCAAGATGCGATGCCGGGCGGCGGCACGCTGACCTTGATGACAGCGGAGGTGGAGCTTGATCCCAATTCGCTCGGCCCGGGGATTGAGGCCCGGCCCGGACGTTATGTGATGGTGTGCGTCACCGACAATGGCAGCGGCATGAGCGCCGAGACCATCGATCGCGCGTTCGAGCCGTTCTTCACCACCAAGGAAGTTGGCAAGGGCTCAGGGCTCGGACTGTCGATGGTGTACGGCTTCGTGAAGCAGTCGAATGGGCATGTCAGCATCTATAGCGAGCTCGGGCTTGGCACGAGCGTGCGACTTTATCTGCCCGCCGTCGATGGCGAGGCGACGGCAGAAACGCGCGCTCGCAAACGGATTGAAGATGCACCGCGTGGAACTGAAGCTGTGCTGGTGGTCGAAGACGACGCATTCGTGCGCGGGCACGCGATCACCTCGCTTGAATCGCTCGGCTACAAAGTGATGCTGGCGCCGGACGGGCGCAAAGCGCTGGAACTTTTGCAGGCCGGGGCGCGGCCGGATTTGCTGTTCACCGACATCGTCATGCCGGGCGGGTTTAACGGATGGGAGCTGGCCAAAGCGGCGCGCGAATTGGTCTCGGGGCTGCGCGTGCTGTTTACGTCAGGCTACCCGCTGGAAACGCTCACCGATCGCGGCACGCTCGACACCAACGCAAAGCTGCTGACAAAGCCGTATCGGCTCGCCGATCTGGCGCGGCACGTCCGCGATGCATTGGATGAAGCGCCGGATTAGACCGGCCAGCGCAGGCCAATCTTACGGCGTTGCTGCAACGTGTTTTCCGCGCGCTGCAACGCCCGCAGGGCCACTTCCGCCTGTTGGAGCGAATCCGTAGAGCGCAGCGCGTCCATGGCGATGCGCAGGCGCGAAACGCCCTCTTCCAGCTTGTCACGCGCGCCTTCGCGTTCGCCCAAAGCGGTGAGCGCACGGCCGATCTCTTGCTGGGCTGCGCCCCAGGCGCCCGGATCGGTGGTGCGATCAACGCGGTCAACGTAACGCTGACGCGCATCGAGCGCACGGCGCAGCCATTTCACGTCACCGCCACGCTCGCCCAGGCTGAGCGCGCCGGAAGCGAAGTCGCTCAACAGATCGAGCTGCAGGCCTTCGCTGACGTCGTTCGGCGAAGCATCGACCATCTTGTCGAGGCTTTCGACGATGCCTTGCAAACGCTCGGGCTTGTAATCTTGCGGGCGATTGAGAACCGGGCGCGCCTTGCGCGCGAGCGCGAACGCCAATGCGCGCTGCACCAATTCGTCCGGACGGCCCGAACGCCAATTGAGCTGCATGTCCTGCACTTCGTGGGTGCGGCCATAGCCCGGCAGGATGGTGACGCGCAGATCGAGTTTGCCGAGAAAGCTGCGCTTGCCCCAAACGATGACATCAGCAGCCGAGCGCTCAAGCGCGTCAGCGGCTTCGACGGCGATGCGGCGGCGCGTTTCCGGATGCGCTTTCGGCGACACCGTCTTCAGGCCGATCGGGAAGATGTCAACCTGCACGTCTTGTTCGAACGAGAAGAGACCGAAATTGTCCTCGATCGCTTCCTTCATTTCCTGACGCAGGCCGTGACCGCCGCCGTCGATCTCGCCGATCAACACCAAAGCGCGGTGATCCTTGTTGCGACGCAGAGCCTGTGCGCGCAGCGCGATGCGGGCGACGCTGCTTGCGCGCATCATCCCGTTCAGCACCCAGAAAATCGAAATCGCGATCGCCGCCACGCCCATCGACATGAACAGCATGAAGACGTTCGGCGATTGCACAAACGCGTCCTGGAAGTCCCGGGGCAGCAGGCGCATCAAATTGGACGCCGCTTCGGGCGCCCAAGATGCGGCTTGGGAGATATTAACCATTCAGGCGTCCGTAACCCCGTCGAGCCTTGAGCTGTAACACTCCCGTGCGGCGCCGCACAACGCCCGTAGGCGCCGGAACCGCCCGGGTTTTTCCACAGATGACAGTAATGTCAGGCGGCTTTGCGGCGATCAGTTCCCGCGCTGCATGATATTTCCCAGGTCCATCACCTGAACGCCCGCGGGCAGCGCGAACTGGTCGGCGCTTTGCGGGCCGCGCTGGATGCTGGTGGTGTCCCAGGTGGTGACGCCGTCGCGGGTGGCTTTCAGAATGATTCCATCGCCGGTGACGCACACCGTATCGGCATGGCCGTCTGTGGTGCGCGACCATTCCGCGCCGGTCTCGCCCGCGCCGGTGCAGGGACCGGTAAGCGTTGCGCCGGAATTGGCGTCGCCGGCCCATTCCGCGTTCGGATCAGGCACGGAATCGGCGGCCGCGCGCAGCGCCATGCGGCGCCCGCCAGCATTGACGATCGAATAGATTTCGCCCGCTTCCGGGTTGGAAATCACCGTCACCTCGCCGCGCGCGGAATTCATTTCCATGCGCGCTTTTTGGCCATCGCGGACGATCACGATCGGCATTTGCTGGCCGCTGTTGGGATCGAGAATGGTGCCCTCGGAGCGATAGCTGGCGCCGGTCAAATTCGGAAAAATGTTGCTGACCGGGCCGGTGCTCGCGCCCTCGCCCGTCTCGCCGCTCGGCGCACTCGGATTGCACGCCGCCAAAGCCAACGCACACAAAGCCAATACGATCGCGCGCATCGCGCCCTCCCCGAAAAATGAACCCCGCCTCGAAGCGCGGGATGCTAGCGGGCGCGGAGGCGAAGGCAAGCGCGCACGGCGGGAGCCTTTTCGTCGCAAAAACAAGCCTCCCGGACGAGGGAATGCCGCAAGCCCTTGCCGGGGGGCCAGGTCAGAGCGAAAACGCTGCCAACTTAGGCCAAGACGGCCAGTCCGGGGATCATCCTATGAAACATCGTATTCTTGCAGCGGCGCTGCTTGCCACGACGGCGCTGACAGGTTGCGCGACGAGCGTGAGCAGCACGGCGCCGGTTGCCTCCGCCGCTTACACGCAAGCGCAAGCCGACGTGACGCGGCTGACCGCGGAAGCCAATCAGAACGGTTTGCTGCAGCCGTGGACCGGCCCGCATGGCGGCGTGCCGCCGTGGGATCGCGCCATCGCCGCCAATGTCGGCGCCGCGCTCGATCTCGGCATCCGCTTGCAGGAAGCCGAAGTGCAGGCGATCGCAAACAATCCGGCTGCGCCGACGTTCGACAACACGATTGCCGCGATGCAAAACAGCGGCCGCCACCTCGATCGCGCGCAGACGATCTTTGGTGTGATGACCGACAATGTCAGCAACGAAGCTGTGCAGGCGGTCGAGGCCGAGTGGTCGCCGCGCCTGGCGGCGGCCGGCAACGCCATCACGTTCAACCGCGCGCTCTTCCAACGCATCGACACGCTCTACCAGCAACGCGCCACGCTCGGCCTCAACGCCGAACAAATGCGTCTGCTTGAGCGCACCCGCGCTGGCTACGTCCGCGCCGGTGCGGCGCTGACGCCGGAGCAGCAAGCGCGCGTCGGCCAGATCAACGAACGGCTCTCGGGCCTGTTCAGCGATTTCGGCCGCCGGCTTTTGGCTGACGAAAACACCGCGATCTACATCACGCGCGAGCGCGATCTCGCCGGCTTGCCGGCGAACATGCGCGACGCCTATGCGGCCGCCGCCGCTGAGCGCGGGCATCAAGGCCAGTGGGCGGTGGTGAACACCCGCTCCAGCGTCGACCCGTTCCTCACCTTCTCGTCCAACCGGGCGCTGCGCGAGCGCGTCTGGAACGCGTTCAAGAACCGCGGCGACAATGGCGACGCCAACGACACCAATGCGGTGATCACAGAGATCGTCGCGCTTCGCCAAGAACGCGCGCGCATCCTGGGCTTTGCGACGCACGCGAATTTCCGCATGGACGACACCATGGCGCACGATCCGGCGCGCGCGCAGGATTTGATGATGCGCGTGTGGCGCCCGGCCGTGGCGCGCGTGCATGAGGAAGTGCGCGACATGCAGGCGATCGCAAATCGCCAGCGCGCCAACATCACCATCGAGCCGTGGGACTACAATTATTACGCCGAGCAGGTGCGCCGCGCGCGCTACAATCTCGACCAGAACGAGCTGCGTCCGTATTTCGAGCTCAACAACATGATCCGCGGCTCGATGTGGATGGCCGGCCAACTCTATGGCCTGCAGTTCAACGAAATCACTGGCACCGTGCCGGTGTTCGAGCCGAGCGTCCGCGTGTGGGAAGTCACCAACGCGCAGGGCCAGTATGTGGGCCTGTTCTATGGCGATTATTTCGCACGCGCCGGCAAGCGCTCAGGCGCATGGGCGCAAGGCTATCAGGGCCATGAGACGTTCATGGGCCACACGGTGACGCCGATCACCTCGAACAATAACAATTTCGTCGCCGGCGCGCCGGGCCAACCGGTGCTGATCTCGCTCGATGACGCGCAAACGCTGTTCCACGAATTCGGGCACGCGTTGCACGGCTTGTTGAGCCAGGTGAATTATCCGGGCCTTGCCGGGACGCCGCGCGATTACGTGGAATATCCGAGCCAAGTGCACGAGCATTGGGTGCTGACGCGCCCGATCCTCGATCAGTTCGCGCGCCATTATCAAACCAACGCGCCAATGCCGCAGGCGCTGGTCGATCGCGTGAACAACGCCGCGACGTTCAACCAGGGCTATACGACGGTGGAGTATCTCTCCTCGGCGCTGGTCGATATGGCGATGCACAATCGCGCCACCCCGATCACCGATCCGGACGCGTTCGAGCGCGAGACATTGGCGTCGATTGGCATGCCGCGCGAAATCGCGATGCGCCACCGCACGCCGCAATTCGGGCACCTGTTCTCGAGCGACGCCTATTCGGCCGGCTATTATTCCTACCTGTGGTCGGAAGTGATGGACGCCGACACCTGGGAATATTTCGAAGCCTCCGGCAACGTGTTCGATCCCACCATCGCCGCCGGCATGAAGAACATCATCCTGGGCGAAGGCAATTCGTCGGATCGCGCTGAAGCCTATCGCCGCTTCCGCGGCCGCGATCCGGACGTGAACGCGCTGCTGCGCACGCGCGGCTTCCCGGTGCCGGCGGAAGGCACGACGGGGAACTAAGCTACGCTTCTGCATGAAGTTGATCGGCCGGACAGCGATGTCCGGCCGATTTTCATTTTGGCCGACGCTGCTACAGTCCGGCGATGTACGCAGAAGCCGCCGCCGCCATTCGCAAGCGCACCGCGCTTGAACCGAAGATCGCCATCGTGCTGGGCTCCGGGCTTGGCGGGTTCGCCGACGCCATCGGCGACAGCGTCGCCATCGCCTACGAGGATATTCCCGGTTGGCCCACCTCCACCGCGATCGGGCACGCGGGCAAGCTGGTGGTGGGGACGTTCAGGGGCGTGCCGATCGCGGCGATGAAGGGCCGCGCGCACCTGTATGAAGGCCACGCCCCGCAGAAAGTTGTGTTCGGCGTGCGTGCGCTCGCGGCTTTGGGCGTTGAAACCTTCCTGTTCACCAACGCCGCCGGCGCGCTCAATCCGGCGTTCGCGGTGGGCGATCTGATCTTGTTGAACGACCACATCAACATGAGCGGCGCCAACCCGTTGAGCGGCGCCAATGACGACGCGCTGGGCCCGCGCTTTCCGGACATGGGCAATGCGTACGATTCCGATTTACGCGCAATCGCGCACGACGCGGCGCGTGCTGTTGGCCAGACTCTGAAAGAGGGCGTCTATCTCGCGTTTTCTGGCCCCACTTACGAAACACACGCCGAAGTGCGCATGGCGCGCCTGCTGGGCGGCGATCTGGTCGGCATGTCGACTGTGCACGAGGTGATCGCGGCGCGGCACATGAGCAAAACGTGCTTGGCCATCTCCTGCGTCACCAATATGGGCGCGGGCATGACTTCGGCGGCGCTGGACGGCGACCACGTAATCGCCGCCGGCGCCGCGGCAAGCGAGCGCTTCACCGCTTTGGTCGGTGAAATTATTCCGCGCTTGCCGCGCTGATCAGAGCGCCGGCAAGCACGCCGCTGAGGGGTTGGGATCACCGGCTGGGCAATTGCGGCGGATCTCCCCTTCGATCAGCCCGCAATGGTTTTGCACGTTGCACGGCGGATGCGTGGCCGGCGAGACGGCGATGCATCGATCCACTAATTGCTGTGCTTCTTGCAGGCCGCGCTCCTGCTCGCACGATTGCGAGGCTTCGGTGAGGTAAGAGGTCACGCTGGCGCGCAGATCGTAGCCATCGGCGCTGGTGATGTTATCGACGCGCCAGCCTTCGGGCGTCTGCACCATCGCGTACGTCATTTCACGCGGCTGCTGATCGACCTTGAACGCGGCCAGAACGGTGGCGTGGCCGTCGGCCGGCGCCGCCGTGGTGGTGATGACAAGATCGGTCAGCGAAGTGCAGTCCTGACAGCCGGTGGCGATGTCGCCTTCGATGAACGGCTCGTTGCGTTCCTCGGCGAGCTGGTTGCCGTTGGTTATGGCCGCCGCGAGGCTCTCGCTCAGCGGCACGTAATCGTAGGGCACCTCGCCGCGCGCCATGGCGGCGCTTGAATGCGCATAGACTTGCTGGATCACGGCCTCAGGCGTGTCGGCGGCCGGCGGCGGCGTACACCCGATGAGCGCCAAACCCGCCAGAGCCATCAAAAGTCGCCGCATCCCCGCCTCCCGCTGCTGTCCGCGCCCATGTTTGCCAGATCGAGCGCGGCCTGGAAGCCCCAACGCGACCGTTCAAGCTGGATTCAGCCTGCGTTCAGCCTGGCAGGCGCACCGTTTTTGCCGGTCTCTGGGAGCAATAAGATGAGACAGAAACTGATCGCCGCCGCGACTGCGTTCGCGCTGGCCATGGGAGGGCTCGCGCCAGTCGCGCAAGCCTACGAACACCGCCGCGACGGCTATTATGACGGCCGTGGCGGTGACCGACATTATGACGGCCGCCGTGGCCGCGGCGACTATCGCTACGACCGCAGCCGGCGCGGCAATGACGACGACGGCGAGGCCATCGCGGCCGGCGTCATCGGCTTGGTGCTGGGCTTGGCCATCGCCTCGTCGGCCAACCAATCGCGCCAACGCCAGCAAGGCTGCTACGACAATTGCGGCCCGCCGCAGGGTTATTACGATCAGGGCCGCTATCAGGGCCGCGAGTATTCGGATTATCCCGATCGCCGTTCGGCCTACGAAAGCGATTACGGCTACGCGCCGGACGATCGCCAGCAATGCGTGCGGACGGAGCGGCAATGGGACCGCTACGCCGGGCGCTATCTGATGGTCGAAGTCCCCTGCTGATCTCACACTATGAACGGCAAGCGCGCCACGGCTGAAAAGATTCAGCAGTGGCGCGCTTAGCCGCGCGCCCGCGCCGCGCTACATTGGCTGCATGCGATACGTATGCGACGCGCCGAGCGGGCGGACGTGGTTCGCGCTCGACACTGAATCAGAAGCGGAATCCGAGGCGGCGCTGATGCGCCATGCCGTCGATCGCTATTTCCATCGCGCGTTGGAAATGGCGCGGGAAGCGTATGTGCCGCGCCCGGGGCTTGCCGCGTTCGAGCGCGATATCGGGCTGAAGGATCACCTCACGCGCAACACGCCGTTGTTTCTCACGCTGCGCGATAGCGAGGGCCGTGGGCTAGCGACGGCGATGCTGCCGCCGGGCGGGCGCAATCAGGCGCATTTTCGCTCGATCATCGTCGGCCCCGACAATGGCGATCCGTACGTGGACCATGCCGACGCAATCGCCGCGCTCGGGCTCCACTTCGGTGTGGAGCTCAAGCGCGACGCGTGCTTCCCCTATGGCTGAGATTTATTTCGGCGCGCCCGCAGCAGACGACACCACCCGCGCACCCGCGTAGCAGGGCGCCGTTGTGCAATTCTGTAGCAGCAGACGCGCCATGTACTGGCCGTCCGCAGTCGGCGTGAAATTCACCACCGGATAATCGTCAGGCAGCATGTCGCTCGCAACGACGCCACCGGTCGTCATGTCGATCAGCTCGATATCGACATTGGTACAATCGCCGTCACACGCGCCGACGATCACGTACGAGGTGTTCGCAGTCATGTTCAGCGTCCAGCGGTGATCGGTGCCGGGCTGCATCGCCTGGATGATGTCGCCCATGCCTTGCGGCGGGGTGTAGCCGGCGGCGAATTGCGTTTGGAATTGCTGCAGCTGAGCGCCGATATTGGAGATCAGTTGCTGGCGCACTTCGTCGGTAATGTTGGCCTGACGCGTCGCTTGCGCGGGCGTTTGCGTCGATGGCGCCTGTGCGCCGGCCTGCACCGGCGGCAAAGCCGGACCGGAGCCGTTCTGGTTGCACGCCGCCAACGCCATGGCCGCAACCGCGGCGAACATCACCTGACGCATCATCGTTTTCCCTCCGCAAAATTCTTCGCCGGCGAGCCCTAAACCCTGCCCCCGCGCCTGTCACGCCAGAATTGGCCACGCCACAAATCGCGGGGCGTTACCCCCGGTGGCCCGGTTCTATTGAAGGACGCCGCCGCACCTAGCTGTGGCCTCGGTCACGGCGCGCGCGCGATGGGCTGCTCTGGTGACCAGCGCCTGAGCGGGCCAATGCGCTTTTCGGTGTGAGCGGTCGATGGCTTGCGCACCCGCGAGGCGCGGCCGTCAGCGACCATGCGCGCATGGATCTCGGCCCAGTCCGTGACAGGCGCGCCGTCCCAGTGCGCCACACTGGCCTCGTCGCACCATTCCATCAGCTGCGGCATAGCGGTGCGATGCGCGCCGCTGTCGCGGAACGCTTTCATCGCTGCGTCGCTCTCCCACGCCGAGCGCGTCCAGAACACCATCCAGCCTTCCGCCAACACCGCGCCATGGATGTAACCGGGCGCCATTGCCATTTGCTCGGCGATGGCGCGCGTCGCCTGTGCGAAACGCGGCAGCAACAGCGGCGACCGCAAACGCAAGCGTGTGATCGAGTTGAACGCCATCATCGCTCCTCAATGCGCACAAGGTAGCACGCAACTCGAACGCGCCAATCCGCCCCCCTCCCCTTGTGGGAGAGGGATCGAGCGCACCGGACGCGCCACCGCACGTTCGTGGGTGAGGGGTAGAAGCGCGATCGCGACCAGCATGCGCCAGCACCCCTCATCCGGCGCGTCGCTTGCGCGCCGCGCCACCTTCTCCCACAAGGGGAGAAGGACGATGAAGCGCTTGATCAAATCGGATCGCACGCTTGAACGTGCGCGCAAACTTCGCCGCGAGATGAGCGACGAGGAACGCATTTTATGGATGCTGCTTCGGCATCGCCGCTTCGCGGACTTCAAGTTTCGCCGACAAGTTCCGCTTGGCGATTACGTCGGTGATTTTGTTTGTTTCGATCGCAAGTTGGTCGTGGAGCTTGATGGCTCGCAACACGCCGAGCCGGAGCAAGCAACGTTCGACGCAAAACGAACGGCCTCTCTCGAAGCCGCCGGCTTTCGCGTCGTTCGCATTTGGGCTGGCGACCTTTTCAAAGAGCGCGATAGTGCGCTGGAAGCGCTCTGGAACGCCCTCAATCCCCGTCCATCTTCAGCGCCGCGATGAACGCTTCTTGCGGGATGTCGACCTTGCCGAACTGGCGCATCTTTTTCTTCCCCTCTTTTTGCTTGTCGAGGAGTTTGCGTTTGCGGCTGGCGTCGCCGCCGTAGCATTTGGCGGTGACGTCCTTGCGCAGAGCGCTGATGGTCTCGCGGGCGATGATGCGACCGCCGATGGCGGCTTGGATCGGGATCTTGAACAGGTGCTGCGGAATCAGCTCTTTCAGCTTTTCGCACATGGCGCGGCCGCGTGATTCCGCGCGGCCGGCGTGCACCAGCATCGACAGCGCATCGACCGGCTCGTCGTTCACCAGGATCGACATTTTCACCAGATTGCCGGCGCGGTGTTCGATGATGGTGTAGTCGAAGCTCGCATAGCCGCGGCTGACGCTTTTCAAGCGATCGTAGAAATCGAACACCACTTCGTTGAGCGGCAATTCGTACACCATCATGGCGCGATTGCCGACGTAGGAGAGATCCTTCTGGATGCCGCGGCGGTCCTGGCAAAGCTTCAGGATAGAGCCCAGATATTCGTCCGGCGTCAGGATCGTCGCCTTGATCCACGGCTCTTCGATCTCGCGGATCTTCATCACGTCCGGCAGGTCGGCTGGGTTGTGCAGCTCCAGCATGGTGCCGTCGTTCTGGTGGATGCGATAAACGACGCTCGGCGCGGTGGCGATGAGATCGAGATTGAACTCGCGCGTCAGCCGTTCCTGGATGATCTCGAGGTGCAGCAGGCCAAGAAAGCCGCAGCGGAAACCAAAGCCGAGCGCGGCGCTGGTTTCCATTTCGAACGAGAAGCTGGCGTCGTTCAGGCGCAGGCGGCCCATGGCGGCGCGCAGATCTTCAAAGTTGGCGGCGTCAACCGGGAACAGGCCGCAGAAAACCACCGGCTGCGCCGGCTTGAAACCCGGAAGCGCTTTTTCTGTTTCGCGGCGAAATTCGGTGATGGTGTCGCCGACGCGCGCATCGGCGACGTCTTTGATGCTGGCGGTGAGGAAGCCAACTTCACCGGGGCCGAGATCGTCAACGTCCTGCGGCTTCGGGCGAAACACGCCGACGCGATCGACCTGATAATCGGCGCCGGTCTGCATCATCTTGATGCGCATGCCCTTCTTCAGCACGCCATCGATGACGCGGAAGAGCACGACGACGCCCATGTAGGTGTCGTACCAGGCATCGACCAGCAGCGCTTTCACCGGCGCTTGCGCATCGCCTTTTTGCGGCGCCGGCAGGCGGGTGACGATCGCTTCCAGCAATTCGGAAATCCCCTCGCCGGTTTTCGCCGAGGCGAGGATGGCGTTGGAGGCGTCGAGACCGATCACGTCTTCGATCTGCTGGCGAATGCGTTCCGGTTCGGCGGCGGGCAGATCAATCTTGTTGAGGACCGGGACGATCTCGAGATTGTTGTCGAGCGCCTGATAGACGTTGGCGAGCGTCTGCGCTTCGACGCCCTGGCTCGAGTCGACGATCAGCAACGCGCCCTCGCAGGCGGCGAGGCTGCGGCTGACCTCGTAGGCGAAGTCGACGTGGCCGGGCGTGTCCATCAGGTTGAGGACGTAGTCCTTCCCGTCGGCGGCGCGGTAATCGAGCCGGACCGTCTGGGCCTTGATGGTGATGCCGCGCTCGCGCTCGATATCCATCGAGTCGAGCACCTGTTCGGTCATCTCGCGCGCGGTCAGCCCGCCGGTCTGCTGGATCAGCCGGTCCGACAAAGTGGATTTGCCGTGGTCGATGTGCGCCACGATGGAAAAATTGCGGATTCTGTCGCGGGGAGTCATTTCGCCCGCTTGCTATAGGAGCCCGGGCCGAACGCCAAGGTTACGCACCGCCGCAAGCACATAAGGAACCCCCGGCGCCCCCGCTGGCCGGGCCAATGGAGGCCGGAAAGGCGCTGGCGGGCCGTGAGATTGACGCGCCCGCGCCCCTCCCTTAAACCCCGCCGACTTCTACCGCTTAGACCCTGCCCGGATGGCGGAATTGGTAGACGCACCAGCTTCAGGTGCTGGCGCTCGCAAGGGCGTGGAGGTTCGAGTCCTCTTCCGGGCACCAATTACACTTTCCGAGGCATTCCGCCACCTTCCTCGGTAAACCATCAAAATCCCCATATTTCCTTGAGAACAAAGCAAAAAGACGAGTTTTTCTTGTCTGGCGCGACGGTGGCGGCCTGCAACCAAAAATTGGCTATCGGAGCAGATTGGCGGTATATTGGCGGTATTGTAGCTCATACCGCCGGGAGCGATACCGCCATGCCGCTTTCAGACGCCAAGTGCCGAAATGCACGGCCGCAAGAGCGCCCTTACAAGCTCACCGATGGCCAAGGTCTCTACATGCTTGTGGCGATCAATGGCTCGCGCTTCTGGCGCTACAATTATCGCTTCGCCGGAAAGCGGCTGACGCTCGCTCTTGGCGCCTATCCCGAAGTATCGCTTGCGGAAGCGCGAGAGGCGCTCACGGTTGCACGCAAACAATTGCGCGACGGCCTCAATCCGATGGAGGAGCGCAAAGTAACTCGGCTAGTGGCGAGCGTGAAGCGCGCAACGACGTTCGGCCTCGTTGCTGATGAATTGCTCACGCGCATGGAGCGCGAAGGAAAGGCGGAAGTGACGATCTCGAAGCGGCGTTGGCTGCTGAAGGATTTGGCGGCGCCGATTTGCGAACGTCCCGTTGCGGCGATCACGCCAGCGGAGGTTCTGGGCTTGCTGCGCGATATCGAAGGCAAGGGGCACCTCGAAACAGCACGCCGCCTTCGTGCTTCTATCGGCCAGGTCATGAGACTCGCGGTTGCTACCAATCGCGCTCAGTTCGACCCAACCCCTTCGCTGAGGGGAGCAATCGCGACACCAAAGACAAAACACCGGGCGGCCATCACGGACCCGAAGGGCGCTGGGCGGTTGATGGTGGCGATCTCGGAATACGATCGCCCAGTGGTGCGCGCGGCGATGCAGATCATGGCTTACTGCTTTCCCCGGCCCGGTGAATGCCGCTTGGCCCGATGGCATGAAGTCGATCTCAAGGCGAAGGTTTGGACTATACCGGCGGAACGCACGAAGATGCGACGTGAGCACAAGATCCCGTTGTCCCGCCAAGCATTGAACGTGTTTCAAGAGTTGCATGACTTCACGGGGCACACTGTTGATGGACTTTGTTTTCCAGGTGAGCGCGCTCGTGATCGCCCCATCAGCGAGAACACAATATGTGCAGCTCTTCGCTCTCTGGGCTTTGCCAAGGAAGAGATGAGCGCTCACGGGTTTCGCGCGCTAGCCTCTTCGCTGCTACACGAGAATTCAAAATTCTCATCGGAAGTCATTGAGCGCGCCTTGGCTCACCAAGACGCTAACGCCGTCCGCCGAGCATACGCGCGGGGCGAGCACTGGGAGGCCCGGATAAAGCTAGTGCAGTGGTGGGCGAACTACCTGGATCAACTGGCAACACGCACGAGTCGCGCCGCATAGGTGGGCGATGAGCGCAAGGTGATTTTATCGCCGCTCTGATGCCCCAACGCTCGAAAATCTCTGGCCGTTAGCTAACTCGCTGTGTGGCCGTCGAACAGAGCTTTCAATCGGGGTGCAAAATCGGCGCTCTCGCAAAACCGGCCCGCGCCACCCTCGATCTTCGAATAGTATTGCATGGGCACGCTTCGAGAGAACACCACCAAGTCCGACACCGCGGGTTCTTCTGCAAGCTTGAGAAAACGAGCGATCAACGCGACATTCTCTCGTGCCCACTGAACACGCCCAAGGTGCTTCGCCAGCTCGTCAGGTTGTCCCCTTCGATCAGGTTGGCCTCTGAAGTTCGATAGTTGTTCAGCAGCTTCGCCCGCCGTCTTAGCGAAGAACAGGTCCTTGCATTCCACGATGGCGACTGATCGGGTGGAAGGGCTCCAAACCAAAGCATCGATGTCTCCAAGCGCTTCGTCTTCTCGACGCCCGCTTATCGACTTGACCAACGTGTTGGCGCGCGCCTCATATCCAGCCGCTCTTGCCGCGTCCGCGACGCGCTCATTGAACCGCAAACCTCGATCCCCACGCTTCTTACCAATCCACTTGATCATCTCTTGTGATCGAAAGTGCTCATCACCCAAGCTGGCGTCGAACGCGCCCATCACCAAGTATCGAAACGCCGTGCTCGTTCCATACGGACACAACATCACGTCGCCAGACGGCAACTCCACAAAGGGTCGAAGCAGCAAAGACAATTGTCTACGATACTTCCATGGATACCAGTCACGCGCGTGATAGCCGCCTTGAGCGGGAACTGAATCCCAGCTTGCGCGTCGGGGCAGCACGAAGCGGTCGATAAGACGCTGAGATGGCTCACGTGGCGTGTCAGGCAGCAAGTCCATAAGCGCTGACCGCGGTACAATTATTGATCCGGATTTCCGTTCAAGTCCCAGGTCCTCGAGCTTTCCGCCAAGCTCCTTGAGAACCTCTGGCAACACACCGTACTCGGCTTTGAATGCTCTAATGAATTCTTGCCCGAACAATTCTGCGGAAGGGCGCCCGTCGATCGGTGTCGCAAACAAGTCGCCATACCGCGCGGCGGCGCCCTCGTATTGTGCGTAGAATGATCTCTGTTGCCTTGGGACTTGAACCTCATTGAAGAAGTCGCTGTTGGTGCTCAGCTCTCCGGAGGGAAAGACAACTACTTTGGGCTCGATGAAGCCGCCGTGTATTGCATCGCTTTCCTGACCAAGCTCGATCAGGAGACTGACTTTCGCGACTAAGCTATCGAATACACTGTCAGAAAGCGTCGCCTCGGTATCGCCGCCGTGGCAGACCGCCATCTCAGCCAGTACGCGACTTGCCAGCGACGCGGCATTTCTTTTCGATTCTTCGCGGAGGGCTGCCGTCAGCACATCCAACCTGTCGGAGTGCAACGCGAGGACGGCGCGCGCGGTCTTTATCCATTCCTGTTCTTCGATAGCGAGTGCTGTCCAATTGTCGAAACACGCGCGCAACACATTCGTTCGCGAGCTCTCGTCCAGGATGGCTTTCACCTCGACCCAGAGCTGCTCCACACACGCGTTGATCACTTTCAAAGTCTCCGGCGCGCCGGAGACTGGTCCTGACGGTCGTTCTTCGGGAATCCCGCGCGAAACTAGTCCGACGCGAGCGTCGCTCACGTCCGCCTGGTCAACAAAGCGGGCTTTGAACGACCCGGTCGCGCTCGCGTAATCCAGATAGGTCTGGGCCCGCAATACATGGATGAACCGGGCGTCGTCGTTGATGCAAATTTCCCGAGCCAGCGAGTCCGCGTCGGTATTTGGCGCAATTGCATGCACAATTGCCGCAACTATCAGACGCTCCCCCTCGTTCTTTTCCTGTCTCAGGGCCGGCAGGATGGCGGAAGTCACGGTCACTTTGATCTGATCGTCAAATGCCTCGGCGGAGACGGGAGTGCCCGCACCTGTGGCTGCATTCTCGTTCAAGTTCGTTGGCCAGGTGTCTGCAGAATCTAGAGACAAGATTATTCGGCGCACGCTGTTGCGCTCAACCAACGCCAACACTGAGGGAATAAGTCGATGCATCCAGCGCAGCACCGCGGACCAAAGCAAATAAGCAAAGTTCTGGTAATGACCCTTGGGTGACCCTGCCCCTTCAAACGCGTCCGACCTTGAAGTTAGGATGGACTGGGATTTTGGAGGGA
>CXWL01000501.1_pt1 | contig 240230 bp, 259 predicted proteins | sample 590931 | NCBI WGS metagenome assembly CXWL01 (sample SAMEA3498368, study PRJEB10139) | groundwater metagenome | biome: water well; material: biofilm material | place: Germany | collected 2015-04-27
CCTCGTCCGCAACCTGACGCCAGCCGAAATTGTCGGGCAGGTCATGCTTGCACGCGATTCGCTGGGCGAATGGCCGAGCGGCGAGGATGGCCGGATGCTGACCAACATCGTGATGATGGGGATGGGTGAGCCGCTCTACAATTTCGAGGCGGTCCGCGATGCGCTGAAGATCGTGATGGACGGGGATGGCCTCGCGCTCTCCAAGCGCCGGATTACGCTGTCGACCTCGGGGGTCGTTCCGATGATGGCGCGGGCGGGCAAGGAAATCGGCGTGAACCTGGCCGTTTCACTCCATGCGGTGACGAAGGACGTGCGCGACGAGATCGTGCCGATCAACCGGAAGTACGGGATCGATGCGCTGCTCCAGGCTTGCGCCGATTATCCCGGCGCCAACAATGCGCGGCGCATCACGTTCGAATATGTGATGCTCAAGGACAAGAATGACAGCGACGACGACGCGCGCGAGCTTGTCCGCCTGCTCAAGAAATACCGGCTTCCGGCGAAGGTGAACCTCATTCCCTTCAATCCGTGGCCCGGTGCTCCCTATGAATGTTCCGAGCCCGACCGCATCCGGGCCTTTTCCGAAATCGTCTTTCGCGGCGGCATTTCGGCCCCGGTGCGGACGCCGCGCGGGCGCGACATCGATGCCGCCTGCGGACAGCTCAAGACGTTGAGCGAAAAGAAGAGCCGCGCCGAGCTTGACCGGCTCGCTGAAGAAAAACAGGTCGCGCTCGGCTAGAACTTGCATTGCCCCCTGAAGCTGCCCAGACTGCTGCAAAAAGGGGGGATGTCGACCATGTTCGCGCATCAGGTGACGCGACGTTGTGCCCTGCACGCTTTGGCTGCGGCACCATTCGTTGTCGGCGCGGCGCCGGGACCCGGTACAGTCACGGTTTTCGAAGCTGCGAGGATCCTCACCATGGAGCCCTCGCTGCCGACGGCACGGTTCGTGGCCGTTGGCGACGGCATCATCCTCGGTCTGGCAGATTCGCTTTCCGCGCTGGAACCCGTCACGCGCGGCCGAACCACACAGCTTGACCGGCGCTTTGCTCAATCGGTGCTGATGCCCGGGCTGATCGATCCGCACATCCACCCGATGCAGTCGGCCGTCATGCTCAACCTGCCCTTTATCGCGCCCGAAGACTGGTCGTTGCCGTCCGGTGTCTACAAGGGTGCGCAAACGCCGGCCGCCTATCGGCAACGGCTGAGTGAGGAACTTGCAAGGTCGAGCGCAAGCCCCTTCATCACCTGGGGCCATCATGAGCTTTTTCATGGGGCGATTGATCGCGCCGAACTCGACGCAATTTCGACCGTTCGCCCCATCATCATCTGGCAGCGCAGCTTTCATGAAGTCATCATCAACACAGCCGCGCTCACAAGCTGGGGGTTGTCGGAAAAACCCGCCTTCGATGCGGCGATCGCAGTGGCGCATGCCGATCCCGAACATGCCAGTTTTGACAAGGGCATGTTCACCGAAACCGCGCTACCGGTCGCGCTTGCCAAGATGCGGCCCGCGATCCTTTCGCCCCAGCGGATCCAGTCCGGCATGGCGGCGCTCCAGCAGATCATGCTCGCAAGCGGGGTAACGACCGTTTCCGACATGGCGACAGGAATATTTGCCGACTTCGATACCGAGGCGCAGCTGATCAAGGCGGCATTTGAGCGCCCCGACAATCCGTCGCGCGTCATGCTGATGCCGGTGGCAAGCGCACTTGGCGGGGAAGCGGATCTGGACGGCTGGCTGGCTGGGGTCCGCCAGAGCTATTCCGGGCCGCATGTCCGCGTGGACAAGCGGGTCAAGATGTTTGCGGACGGAGCTTTTTTTGCCCAGAACATGCGGATGAACGCGCCCGGCTATCTTGACGGGCATGTCGGCAAATGGATCACGCCACCCGACACCGTAACCGAGCAGCTCAGGAGATTCTGGGAAGCGGGATTCAGCCTTCACATCCATGTAAACGGGGATGAGGGCCTTGATGTGGTGCTCGATGGGCTCGCACGACTCGACTCTCAGCAAGCCCAGACGATCACGCTCGAACATTTGGGCTATGCGACCGAAGCGCAGAACCGCCGCATTGCCGGGATGGGGCTGATGGTCTCAGCCCAGCCCAACTATGTCCGCGTACTTGGCGACGCCTATGCCGCGAACGGGCTGGGCCCCGACCGGGCGGCAACGATGAACCGGCTCGGATCGCTCGAACGCAAGGGCGTGGTGCTCGGGCTGCACAGCGATTTCAACATGGCGCCGATCGAACCGCTCTACCTGGCCTGGATCGCTGCCAACCGGATCACGATCGGCGGACACGCCAAGGCGCCCGAGGAACGGTTGAGCCTCGACAAGGCGTTGCGCGCCATCACGATCGAGGCCGCGCAAGTCATTGGCATGGATGCGATGGTGGGCTCGATTGCTTCAGGCAAGAAGGCGGATTTCGTGGCGCTTGATCGCGATCCCTACGCTGGCGGTGTAGCTGGCTTGCGCGACGTGAAGGTCGAAGCCGTGGTCTTCGAAGGTCGCCCGGCCATAATGACGGACAAGACAGAGTCGGGGAGAATATAGGTGGTTGGAACCTGGGCTATGGCCAGGAAGCGAATTCCCAAGCGCCACATCCTTGTCGCGCTCTGCTTTGTGGCAACCTTCATCTGCTATATCGACCGGGTCAATATTTCGGTCGCGATCATCCCGATGGCGGAACAGTTCGGCTGGTCAGGGACGACCAAGGGGCTTGTCCTTTCCTCCTTCTTCATCGGTTATATGGGGGCAATGATCCCGACGGGATGGCTCGCGAACCGGATCGGCGGCAAACTCCTGCTTGGCTTCGCGCTTGTCGGGTGGTCGGTGTTCACCTTCCTCACGCCGATTGCGGCCAGCCTGTCGTTTGCGATGCTGATTGCCACGCGGATTGCGATGGGCATGGGCGAGGCGGCAAGCTTTCCGGCAATCTACAACCTGTTCGCACGCTGGCTTCCGCCGACCGAGCGAACCCGCGCGGTCGCATTCAACCTGACAGGCATTGCCCTGGGGACGATCTTCGCGCTCTCGACAACAGGCTGGCTGGTTGCAACGCAAGGCTGGCAAAGTGTGTTTTACGTGTTTGGCGGCGCAGGCATGGTGTTTGCCATTGGCTGGTTCTGGCTTGCCCATGCACGGCCATCGGCACATCCGAGCATTTCAGCTGCCGAGCGCGCATTGCTGGCGCCGGTCGAGGCCGAGACCGGTGAGCGTGGCGATCACGTTCCCTGGGGCCGTCTGCTTTCGCATTCCGCGGTATGGGCGCTTGTCTTCAACCATTTCTGCAGCAACTGGACGCTCTATCTGATGCTGACCTGGCTGCCGAGCTACTTTCGCGATGCCCAGCACTTGTCGGTCGCCGGGTCTGGCTTATTCGCCGTGGGCCCGTGGATCAGCTATTTCGTGGTAGGCAATCTGGGTGCCACGCTTGCCGACCGCCTCATCGCGCAGGGTTTTGATCTGACACGGGTGCGCCGGGGATTCCAGATTGCGGGGCTATTGGGCGTGGCCACCTGCCTGCTGTTCGCGTCGAGCGCCACAACACCGATCGGAGCGCTGGCAACGCTCTGCGGCGCGCTGGGCCTGCTCGGGCTCACCTGGTCGGGGTTTGCCTCGAATCACCTCGATATTGCGCCCAAGCATGCCGACATACTGTTCAGCATCAGCAACACCGCCGGGACACTGCCGGGCATTGTCGGCGTTGCCGCGACCGGGTTCCTGCTCGATTTAACCGGGGGCTATACCGCGACGCTTGTTATCGCGGCCGGAGTCAATGTCGCGGGTGCGATTGTCTGGTTGATTTGGGGAACCGGCAAGCGCATTCTCGACTGACAGGCCAACCCTGTAACATTATCCGACCGGGCTGCGAATCCCCGGGGGAGGAGATGGCCCCAATGACTGAAACCACAATGGCCGGCGAAAATCCTGACCCTTGCCCACCGGCACCCGCCGTGGTTTTCCGCCACCGCCTCTCGACGCGCATCTGGCATTGGGTGAATGCGGTGGCGATCTTCGTCATGCTGATGTCGGGACTGATGATCTTCAACGCCCATCCGCGCCTCTATTGGGGGCATTATGGCGCGAATCCCGACTCGCCCTGGCTCGTCCTGCCGCGTTTCCCCGGCTGGGCAACCATCCCCTCCGGCTATGATCTCGCGCTGGGTCGGCATTGGCACCTGGCCTTTGCCTGGGTGCTGGCGTTCGGGCTGCTCGCATTTCTGTTGTGGTCGCTGTTCAATGGTCACCTGAAGAAGGACGTCGCACTTTCGCGCGCGGAAGTGGCGCCTGCGCATCTCTGGCAAGACATCAAGAAGCATGCTCGCTTCGATTTTCATGAAAGCGAGGCGCGCTACAATCCGCTCCAGAAGATCACCTACAGCCTTGTCCTGTTCGGCCTGATCCCGGCGCTGATCCTGACCGGGTTGACCATGTCACCGGGCATGAATTCCGCGCTCCCCTGGCTGGTCGACCTGTTTGGCGGACGCCAGTCGGCACGCTCGATCCATTTCATCTGCGCAGCGGGGATTGCGGCCTTTATCGTCATCCACCTCGCGCTGGTTGTTCTGGCCGGGCCGATGAACGAAATCCGTTCGATGATCACCGGCTGGTTCCGGCTTTCCCCGCCGCCCGCAAATCCTTCGGGAGACGCCGCATGATGATCACTCGTCGCAACATATTGATCGGCGGGGCGGCCGGCCTGCTTTCGGGCTGCGATGCGCTTGGCCGGAACGAGGATTTTCGCAAGCTGCTGGCGCTGGGCGAAAAGGGTAATTTCGCAATCCAGCGCAGTTTGCAGGACCGGATGGCGCTGGCGCGTGAATTCCGCCCCGACCAGCGCTCGCCGGTCTTTCGCGCGAACGGCACCCGCCAGCCCAAGGGCGCGGCCTATGCTGCGCACATGCAGGAAAATTTCGTGAACTGGCGACTGAAGATCGATGGCCTTGTCTCGCATCCGCAGAGCCTTTCGGTGGCCCAGCTGATGGCCGGGCCAAAGCGCAGCCAGATCACGCGGCACGATTGTGTCGAAGGATGGAGCGCGATCGGGAAATGGACGGGTGTCCCCTTGAAGCTCCTGCTCGATGCCGTTGGCCTTCAAACCCGGGCGCGCTACATCGTCTTTCATTGCGCCGACAAGATGGGGTTCGGCACGCCCTATTATGAGAGCATCGACCTGATCGATGCCTTTCACCCGCAGACCATCCTTGCCTGGGCGCTGAACGATGAACCGCTTCCGGTCGGCAATGGCGCGCCGCTGCGGCTGCGCGTCGAGCGGCAGCTGGGCTACAAGCATGCCAAATATGTCGAGCGGATCGAGGCCATTGACGACTTGTCAAAGCTGTTCGGTGGCAAGGGCGGCTATTGGGAAGATGGCGCAGGCTATGAATGGTATGCCGGGATTTGATTGCATGCGGCAGGGCGGTTAAGGCCCGGCCATGAACAGTCCCGATTTCGAAGCCATCGCCCGTGCAGGTGTCGACGCCCTCCGGCGCGGCGATGCACGAGCCGCGCGGACGGCGTTCGAAACCGTGAACGATGCCGGACGTGCTTCGCACCAGTTGCGGCTCTTCCTCGCCCAATCATGCGAGCTGGCCGGGGACGGGATCGCGATGGAAGCCGCACTCGCCCCGGTGCTCGAGGCCGAACCACGCAATCTCTATGCCCTGCTGATGATGGGCGAGAACCGGGTGCGATCGGGCGACGACCGGGCGGCATCTTCGTGGTTCAACCTTGCGCTGTCTTCGGCCAACAAGATGCAGGGCCTGCCGCAGGACCTGCCGCCACGACTTGAGCGCGCCGCCAAGGCGCTTGCGGCGATGAACGCGCGGTTCGAAGCCCATCTGCAGGCTGAGTTTGATCGGGCGGGCGTCAGGCCCGAAGCCATCGGCCCGCGCTTTGCCGAAGCCATCGAGATCATGGCGGGCCGCGCGCAGCCGCAGCTCCAGCAGCCATCCTCCTTCTATTATCCCCGACTGCCGCAAATCCCGTTTTACGACCCGGCGGATTTTGGATGGGTTTCGGCGCTAGAGGCCCGAACCGCCGAAATTCGGGCCGAGGCCGAAATGGTGCTGGCACGCGGCGATGGCTTTGCCCCCTATGTCCAGCGCAACACGGATCGACCGACGCGCGAACATGCCCTGCTCGAGGATCCCGACTGGAGCGCCTATTTTCTGTGGAAGGATGGCGCGCTGGTTAAAGATCATGCCCGCGCCTGCCCTGCTTCGGTGGCCGCGCTTCGCGACCTGCCGATGCCAGAGGTCGAAAAGCGGTCGCCGTCTGTGCTGTTCTCCGTCCTCCAGCCAAAGACGCACATCCCGCCGCACTGGGGCATGCTCAACACGCGGCTGATCTGCCACCTGCCGTTGATCGTGCCGCCCGACTGCCGGTTGCGTGTCGGCAATGAAGTCCGCCCGGTCGAACCCGGCAAGATGATGATCTTCGATGACAGTATCGAACATGAGGCCTGGAACGACAGCGACCAGACCCGCCTCGTCCTGTTGTTTGAAATCTGGCGGCCCGAACTCGAAGAAGGCGAGCGCCGCGCCCTGACCTCCATGTTCCAAGCGATCGGGCTTTACTGAAGCAGCCGCTTCAATGCGTAAAGCTTTTCGAGCGCCTCGCGCGGGCTGAGCGCATCGACGTCAAGCGATTCAACCGCAACCCGGAGTGGATCGCGCGCTTCCGGTTCGGGCGGGGCGGCGGCGAAGAGCGGCAGGTCGTCAAGCCCTGCTGCGAGCCCTCCGGTTGCATCGCGCCCCGCTTCAAGTTTTGCGAGTACCGCCTTGGCGCGCGCAAGGACGGACGGCGGCAGGCCGGCAAGCCGCGCAACGGCGATCCCGTAACTGCGGTCGGCCGGGCCTTCGGCCACTTCGTGGAGGAGGACAAGAGCGCCCTTGTATTCGCGCGCACGCACATTGTGGAGCGACAGCGCATCGAGCTTTTCAGCGAGCCGGGTGAGTTCATGATAATGGGTTGCGAACAGGCAGCGGCAGCGATTGACCTCATGAACCGCCTCGACCACCGCCCAGGCAATGGCAAGCCCGTCATAGGTCGATGTGCCGCGTCCCACCTCGTCGAGGATGATGAGGCTGTGTTCGGTTGCCTGTGCAAGGATCGCGGCCGTCTCGACCATTTCGACCATGAAAGTGGAGCGCCCGCGCGCGAGATTGTCCGACGCNNGCCTGCGCCAGTACCGCGATCAGCGCATTCTGGCGGAGGAAAGTGGATTTCCCGCCCATGTTCGGACCGGTAACGAGCCAGAGTCGTGATGCGGGATTGAGGCTTGTATCGTTCGCCACAAAGCGCGCGCCGCTCCTTGCGAGGGCAGCCTCGACGACCGGGTGGCGCCCCCCCGCCACCTCGAAACGGGCATCCTCGACCAGCACCGGCCGACACCAGCCGCCTTCGATCGCGCGTTCGGCAAGCGCCGAGGCGACATCGAAGCGGGCCAGCGCTTCGGCCGTCGCTGCGACTTCCTTCGCGCGCGCGAGCGCTGCCGCGGTCAGTTCCTCCAGATGCGCAGCCTCGGCCGCCAGCGCATGCGCCCCGGCCTGCATCACGGTCATTGCCAGTTCGTGCAGTTCGGGCGCATTGAAACGCACGACACCGGCAAGCGTCTGGCGATGCATAAAGCCCGAGTCCGCTGCCATCAGCGGATCGGCATTCCGCGCGGAAACCTCGATATGATAGCCGAGCACATTATTGTGCCTGATCTTGAGCGCTGCGATGCCGGTGCGGTCACGGTAGCGCGCCTCAAGCATTGCAATGTCGCGCCGCCCGCTGCCACCGGTATTCCTGAGCACATCGAGCGCGGCATCATAACCTTCGGCGATATAGCCGCCTTGCGCCGCGTCAATCGGTGGCGACGGCACAAGCGCGCGCGCCAGCAGGTTGACCAGGGCGCCATGCCCGTCGAGCGCAGGCAGCAATTCGGCCATCAGCGGCGGCATTTCTCCGTTCCTCGCCAGTCGCTCGCGCAGCATCCGCGCTTCGCCAAGCCCGTCGCGAAGCTGGCCGAGATCGCGCGGACCGCCCCGCCCTGCCGCAAGCCGCCCAAGTGCGCGCGAAACATCGGGAAGCGCACGAAGCGCTTGGCGCATCGCGTCCCGCGCCGCGCCATTTTCGGCATAGTAGCTGACGAGATCGAGCCGCGCTGCGATCGCTTTCCGGTCCATGAGCGGCGCGCCTATGTCAGCAGCAAGCAACCGCGCGCCGCCTGGTGTCACGGTCCGGTCGATGGTGTCGAGCAGGCTGCCGCTGCGCGTACCAACGGCTGAGCGTGCCAGTTCGAGGCTCTCGCGCGTCGCCGCATCGATCAGCATATGGTCGGAAGCCACACGCATTACGGGTGCCGAAAGGAAAGGCAGCGCGCCCTTTCCGGCGTGATCAAGATAGGCGAGGAGTCCGCCAGCCGCTGCGAGGTGTGCGCGCGAAAGGCCACCGAAACCGTCAAGCGTCGCAACACAGAACAGCTTCTTGAGCCGCGCCTCGCCACCGACCGAATCGAAGTCAGCGCGCGGCCGCGCATGGCCGGCCATCGCAAGGCCCTCGGGCACGATGACTTCGGCCGCCGCAAGCCGGGCCAGCTCTGCATCGAGTCCGGCAAGCGTCGTCTCACCAATCTCGAACCGGCCAGTCGAAATGTCGGCCGCAGCGATCCCGATCGCATCTCCGACAGGGGCGATCGCCACCAACCAGTTGGCGGCGCGCGCTTCGAGCAGAGCTTCCTCGGTCAGCGTCCCGGCCGTGACGACGCGGACGATGCCGCGCGAAACGATCGACTTTGATCCGCGCGCTCGGGCAGCCGCCGGGCTTTCGGTCTGTTCGGCAATGGCGACGCGGTGGCCCGCTTTGATCAGCCGCGCGAGATAGGCCTCCATCGCGTGAACCGGCACGCCGCACATTGGGATCGGCGCGCCGAGATGTTCGCCGCGCGCCGTCAGTGCAATATCGAGAACGGCCGCCGCCACTTTGGCATCGTCGAAGAACAGTTCGAAAAAATCTCCCATGCGGTAAAAAAGCAGGCAATCGGGGGCTTCCGCCTTCAGGGCGAAATATTGTGCCATCATCGGTGTGGGGGATGCGTCGGCCATCCCAAGACCGATAGCGATTTTGCGGTTGTGCTCAAACCCGTCTTTGCGTTGCCGGTTTGAACGCCTAAGGTTTCGTGCATGATCGGGCACACCGGATTCGAACAGGCAAACAGGGGCAAGGCATGAGCGACGAACCACGGGTGCAGTTTTCCGAGCGCGAGGCCCTTTTCTACCACTCAACCGGCCGCCCCGGAAAGATCGAGATCGTCGCTTCCAAGCCGATGGCGACGCAGCGCGACCTGAGCCTCGCCTATTCGCCGGGCGTTGCTGTTCCCGTTCGCGCGATCGCCGATGATCCCGCAACTGCCTATGACTATACCGCCAAGGGGAATCTGGTGGCGGTCATTTCCAACGGGACCGCGATCCTTGGCATGGGCAATCTCGGCGCGCTGGCGGCAAAGCCGGTGATGGAAGGCAAGGCGGTGCTTTTCAAGCGCTTCGCCGATGTCGATTCGATCGATCTTGAGCTCGATACCGAAGACCCGGATGCCTTCATCAATGCCGTCGCCCTGCTCGAACCCAGTTTTGGCGGCATCAACCTAGAAGACATCAAGGCCCCCGAATGCTTCATCATCGAGCAGGCGCTCAGGGAAAAAATGAACATTCCAGTGATGCATGACGACCAGCATGGCACCGCGATCATCAGCGCCGCCGGCCTCATCAACGCCTGCGAGATCACCGGACGAAAGCTGGCTGACGTCAAGGTCGTGGTCAACGGCGCGGGTGCTGCCGCGATTGCCTGCACCTCGCTGGTCAAGTCGATGGGCGTATCGCCAGCCAATGTCATCATGTGCGACCGGAAGGGCGTGATCTACCAGGGTCGGCAGGAGGGCATGGACCAGTGGAAGTCGGCGCATGCCGCAATCACCGAAGCGCGCACGCTTGAGGAAGCATTGGTTGGTGCCGATATTTTCCTCGGGCTTTCGGCGGCCGGAGCGCTCCGCCCCGACATGATCGAGAAAATGGCGCCGCGCCCGATCATCTTCGCCATGGCCAATCCCGATCCCGAAATCACCCCGCCAGAAGCCAAGGCGGTGCGCCCCGATTGCATCATCGCGACGGGACGATCAGACTATCCCAACCAGGTCAACAATGTCCTTGGCTTCCCCTTCATCTTCCGCGGCGCGCTCGATGTCCGCGCGACGACCATCAATGAGGAAATGAAGATTGCCGCCGCCTATGCGATTGCCGAACTTGCGCGCGAGGCCGTGCCCGAGGAAGTCGCCGCCGCCTATGGCGGACAACTCGCCAGCTTCGGGCAGGACTACATCATCCCGGCGCCTTTCGATCCACGGCTAATGGAGGTCGTGTCGGCAGCGGTTGCCAAGGCGGCGATGGATTCGGGTGTCGCGACCAAGCCGATCCTCGACATGAACGAATATCGGACGAGCCTGCGGGCGCGACTGAACCCGACAACGTCGGTACTGACGCTGGCTTATGAAAGCGCCCGTGCCCATCCCAAGCGCGTCGTCTTTGCGGAAGCCGAGGAGGAGGTCGTGCTGCGTGCGGCCATTGCCTTCCGCGATGGCGGTTGCGGTACGCCTGTTCTGATCGGACGCGACGATGTGCGCGACAAGCTCAAGGCGCTGGGAGCCGAAGACCCCGAGAGTTACGAAATCCACAATAGCCGCCATTCGCCGCTGGTTCCTGCAATGGTCGATCTACTTTATGCCCGCTTGCAACGGCGGGGCTATCTCCACCGCGAATGCGAACGGATGGTCAATACAGATCGCAACATCTTCGGCGCGCTCCTCCTCAAAATGGGGGAGGCCGATGCGATGATCACCGGCGTCACGCGGACCTACGCCCAGACGCTGCGCGAGGTGCGCCGTGTGCTCGATCAGGCAGAGGGCCGTACGCCGTTCGGCATCCATGTGCTGGTCGGCCAGTCGCACACGGTGTTCATGGCGGACACAACGGTCAACGAACGCCCGACTGCTGCCGAATTGGCGGACATAGCGGAACAGACCGCTGCCGTCGCCCGTCGCATGGGACATGAACCGCGCGTCGCGTTCCTTTCCTATTCGACCTTCGGCAACCCTTCCGGCAACTGGCTCGGGCCGATTCGCGAAGCGGTCGAAACGCTCGACGCGCGCGGCGTCAGCTTCGAATATGAAGGCGAAATGGCGCCCGACGTTGCGCTCAACCCAAACCTGATGAAGAACTATCCGTTCAGCCGCCTGTCGGGCCCGGCGAATGTACTGGTCATGCCCGGACTGCAATCGGCGAACCTGTCCGCCAAGCTGCTCCGCGAACTGGGCGGCGATTCGGTGATCGGCCCGATGCTGGTGGGCATGGAAAAGCCGGTGCAGATCGCAACCATGGCATCGAACGCGTCCGAACTCGTCACGCTGGCGGTGCTCGCGGCAAGCGGCATCGCGCTTTAGCGTTTCAAATCAGTTCGGATTGTCTGCAGTCGATCCACCCTGGCCGACCGCGCCGACCGAGCCAATATTGCCGAACAGGTCTTCAAAGAAGCTACGTTCCTTGCCGAGCGTTGGTGTCTTGTCACCATTCGGACTGATTCGCGCCACTTTTTCGACGCCGGCCTTGTCCACGGCGGCGACATTGCCCGCAGCGTCGAAGCGGATGCGCAGGACAAGCTGTTCAGTCGGCCTGGGCAGGGCGAAGGCAAGCTGCCTGGTAGTGCGGGCGAAATAATACCAGTCGTTGGGCGTGAACTGCCCGACAAAGCTTGGCCGACCCAGCGTCTTCTGTACCGATTCGCGATTGTCGACTCCGGGCTGGATGCCGCCAACCAGTGTATTGTCGGCGATATAACCCTGGTGTCCGACAATACGGGCGCAGCCTCCAGCCATGAGCGCAAGCCCCATAAGCACCGCAGCGCTTGCCAGCCTGGTTGACATCGGGATCATAACACTCTCCTGCACTCAGCCGTTCGCCCGGGCATTGAAACGCGCGAATGGGGGCTCAATATGCGTTGCTTGGCCTATGGGCAAGCGCAGCGCGACGAATGGATGGCACAATGGCACTCAATCTGCTCCGGAGATGGTTCAACAGCGGTGGCGAACGCGCGCAGGTCCATGCACTCTATGGCTCAATCATTGCTGAAGCGCGGCTGACGCACTGGTATCTCAAGGGCCGGGTTGCCGATACGATCGATGGTCGTTTCGACATGGTCAACGCCGTGCTGGCACTGGTCCTGATCCGGATGGAAATGCTCGGAGAGGCCGCGCACTTGCCGTCAACCCTGCTTGCCGAGACCTTTGTCGAGGATATGGACGGCCAGCTTCGCGAGATCGGTATTGGCGACATCGTTGTCGGCAAGCATATCGGGCGAATGATGGCAGCATTAGGCGGACGGCTTGGGGCGTATCGTGAGGGTTTTGGTCCGGGCGGTAATCCCCGGGCTGCGCTTCTGCGCAACCTTTACCGCGGCGAGGATCCTGGAGGATCTGCGCTCGATCATGTCGAAGCCGGACTCAGGGCTCTGGCGGAGCAGCTCTCTTGTCAATCTCTCGCTGCGCTTCTGGATGGGCGGTTGGGCGAGGCATGAGCGCCACGCCCGAATTATCGCGACGCTTTGCGCTGGCTGATATTGGCACCATTCCAAAACGGGTTTCGTTTGCTGCAAGTGCCGCTGAAAGCGCTGCACTTGCGCGCCGTTTCGGGCTGGTTTCACTCCAGGCGCTTTCGGCCGAAGCCGAACTGGCGGCCGTCAACAACGCGATCGAGGCGATCGGGACATTATCGGCGCGCCTGACGCAGAGTTGCGTCGCAACCTCACAGCCGCTGACGGCTGACCTGGCCGAATCCTTCCGCATCCGCTTCGAGGCGCCCGATACGGACGCAAGCGAAGGGGAATTCGAACTCAGCGCTGACGATTGCGACGTGATGGCGCATGACGGGCAGGCCATCGATCTCGGTGAAGCGGTCGCCCAGACGCTGGCTCTCGCGATCGAGCCGTTTCCGCGCGCTCCGAACGCCGATGAAGTGCTGAAGGCTCGCGGCATATTGGGAGAGGCAGACATGGGGCCCTTTGCGGCGCTAAAGGGCTATTTCGAAAAACCCTGAAAGGACCGCCGTTCAGCGCAGCAGGGCGGCCAGCTCAAACGCGCTGGGGACTGCAAGGATCAGCCCGAAGACCAAATCAAAGGCCCGGATCCTTCGCATTTGCCTTCCGCGCCGGTTGTTGCGGAAATCGACGGCGGTCAGCACAAGGATCGACAGGCCGCAAAAGCTGGTGAGCGAGAGGGCGATCACGAAGGGAAAGAGCAGCGTCTGCGGAAAGCTAACAAATGCCGGCCAAAGGATAAAAGCGGCAAGCCCCGCGACAAGGCCCGGCCCTGCCGCGCGTCTGGCCGTCCATCCTGAAAGAAATGCGCTCACAATCTGCAACCTAACGCCGCTGGTTTCATTCGCAATGGGGCGCGGTGGATCAGGCCACCGGAGTAGCCAGGCCAATGTCCGCGGGTCGGTCGCGCCCGTCTCACAGTGATTTCGAAGCAGAGTTGCCAGATTAACCAAGAATATGTTGGCGCGCGCCAATTGTCAGGCTAGCCTCGCTGGAGATGAACGAACAAATCTCAGTGCTGACCGCGATACTTTCCTGCCTTGCCGTGCTAGGCAACCCGTTCGCTCAATTATGGCGTCCGGGGGACTGACATGTCTGTGGAAACAATCATCATCCTTGGCGCCATCACGGTGGGCGCCATCTTGACGATGATCGGCTCGTTCGCGCTGCTGGCCCGGATGCAAAGGCGCGCGCGCCGTCGACGGAGCATGAGCTGGTATTATGATTGAGTGACGAGCGTGCAGATCGCACAGCATCGCAACAAAGGGCCGGTGCTCAGTTACTAGAACGGAACATCGTCGTCCAGGTCGCTATCGAAGGCCGCGGCGCCCTTGCTCGCCCCACCGCCGAACGGGCTCGATCCGCGATCCTCGCCCCAATTTGAGGCTCCGCCCGATGATCCGCTGCCTTCGCGGCTGCCAAGCAGGGTCAATTCGCCGCGGAAGCGCTGGAGGACCACTTCGGTTGTGTATTTGTCGTGGCCGTCCTTGTCGGTCCATTTACGGGTCTGCAACTGCCCCTCAATATAGACGTTCGATCCCTTGCGCAGATACTGCTTCGCAATCCGCCCGAGATTCTCGTTGAAGATGACAACATTGTGCCACTCGGTCTTTTCCTTGCGCTCGCCCGACGCCTTGTCGTTCCAGTTCTCGGAGGTCGCGAGCGAAAAGCTGACGACTTCGCCGCCATTGTTCATGCTGCGCGCTTCCGGATCCTTGCCCAGATTGCCGATCAGAATAACCTTGTTCACGCTGCCCGCCACCGTATCTCTCCCTAAAGACCAAGTGCTGTCGCTAACCAGAAAGTGACGCCCGCTGCAAGGTAAGCGAGCACGAAAAGATAGCTGACCATGAACAGCGGCCATTTCCACCCGTTCGTCTCGCGCCGGATGACGGCGATGGTCGAAATGCATTGCGGCGCGAAGACAAACCAGGCGAGGAAGGCCAGCGCGGTCGGCAGGCTCCAGCTTCCCTTCAGCCGTTCGCCCAGTGTCTGGTCGCGCTTCGTTTCGTCCTGGCTGTCGATCGCATAGGTCGTGGCGAGCGCCGAGACGGCAACCTCGCGCGCCGCCATCGCCGGGATAAGCGCCAGCGAAATGTCACGATTGAAGCCGATCGGCTTCATCGCCACTGAAAGTCCGTTGGCAATCCGCCCCGCGATCGAATGATCGACCTGGCTGACCCCGGACTGCGGATCGGTGCGCGGAAAATTGAGAAGAGCCCACAGGATCATCGTCGTCACCGCGATGATCGTGCCCGCACGCCTGAGAAACACCCAGGCGCGCTGCCACAGGCCGAGCAGGAGGTTGCTGAGGATCGGCATTTGGTAACGCGGCATTTCCATCATGAAGCCCATGCCCCTGCCCTTCGTCACGGAGCGGCGAAGCGCAAGCGCGGCCACCAGTGCGCCCATAATCCCGCCAAAATAGAGCACGAACAGCACCAGCCCCTGAAGGCCGATGCCGGGCAACAGGTCGCGGGCCGGAATGAAGGCGGCGATGATCACGGCATAGACTGGAAGCCGCGCGGAGCACGTCATTAGCGGGGCGATCAGGATTGTCGTCAGCCGATCCTTGGGATCCTCAATCGTCCGCGTCGCCATAATTCCCGGCACGGCGCAGGCAAAGGAAGAGAGGAGGGGGATGAAGGCGCGGCCCGACAGGCCGACCCCCGCCATCAGTCGATCCATCAGGAAGGCCGCGCGCACCATATATCCCGTCATCTCAAGGACGAGAATGAAGGCAAAGAGGATCAGGATTTGTGGCAGGAAGACGATGACGGCGCCAACACCGGCGATCAGGCCGTCGGCGATGAAGGACTCGAAGATGCCATCCGGCAGCCGCGTCGTCGCCCAGCCGTGGAGAACCGAAACACCCTCGTCGATCGCATCAGCAAAGGGCGTTGCCCAGGCAAATACGGCCTGGAACATAACAAAGAGCATCACAGCAAGAATCACCGGCCCCGCCACCGGATGCAGGACGATGCGGTCTATCGTGCGGGTCGTCGCGCGTGCCGGCGTTTCATTCAGGATTGCGGCTTTCGCCATGCGACGAGCTTCGCGCTGCCTTGTGCTGAAATCGCCTTCAGGCGCACTTGGCGCAGATCGGCCCGTTGCAATGAGGCGCGGCATTTCCTCTTTCAGCGCGTCCGTGCCGCGCTTGCGGACGGCGACGGTCGGGATCACAGGCACACCCAGATCGGCCGCGAGGCGCGCGGGATCGAGCGTCAGCCCGTCACGCTGGGCCATGTCGATCATGTTGAGGGCAATGACCGAAGGGATGCCCAGCGCGATCAACTCTCCCGCGAAGCGCAGATGATTGTCGAGATTGCCAGCATCGACGACAATCACCAGTGCATCCGGTCGGCGCTCGCCCGCCTGGACGCCCATCACAACATCACGTGTCACTTGCTCGTCGGGGCTGGTTGGCTCCAGGCTATAGGTGCCGGGCAGGTCAACCAGTTCAGCCGGCCGGCCATCGGGCAACATCATCCTGCCGACATGGCGTTCGACCGTAACACCGGGATAGTTTCCGGTCTTCTGCCGTGCGCCTGTCAACGCATTGAACAGCGCCGATTTTCCCGCATTGGGATTGCCGACCAGGGCGATAAGGGGAAGCGCCGTCATAATGGCGCCACCTCGATCAGGGCCGCATGGATGCGCCGGATTGCCACTGTCATCCGTCCGATCCGGCAGGCAATCGGATCGCGCGCCACCAGCCCGCCCGCGTGGATTGCCTCGACCGTCATGTCTTCGTCGAAGCCGAGCGCCCGGAGCCGCTGGCCCGCGCCGACCTCGAACGAATCCCAGCCGATATGCGTGATCGTTGCGGGTTGGTTCAGAGGCAGTTCGTCAAGTCGCACGCGATACCAGTCTGGGTGATTCGGAATTTGCGAGCGATTATCATTAACAACAAGCCTTGGCCAGCCTCAGCGTGCAGGATAGCGCAGACGACCGATGAACCGAGCGGGGCTGAAGGGGGGCTGCATATCGACGACTCGCGCCTTGGCCTTTTCAAAACGCATGATGCCCTCGATTCGCCGACCCAGAAAGGAGCGCGTTTCCGACAGGTTTTCGCTTTCATCGTTGAGGAACACCGCCAGCGTCGCGGCATAGACCGAGCCGAGGATCGCGCGCTTGGTGTAGTGATTATAGTCGGTCGCGGTATCGCCTGCCGCGCGCCACATCGCATCCGCGGCGCGCCAGCCAAGCTGCACTGCTCGTGGCGCATTGGTCGGAAAGGCAAGAATCGCGAGCGCCCGGCGGAGCGCTTCACGGTGCGGCCTCGCCAGTTCGAGCCGCGCTTCGACCAGGGCCGTGATCCGTTCGCGGATTTTGAGCTTTTCCAGCTTCGCGGGCCGTAGCCGATCGAGCATGTCGGCATCAATGCTGGCAAACCAGGCGTCGATCATGGCGACGCGGTTCCCCCCAAAGGCAAAGCTTGCAACCTCCGGATCGACGCCCAGCTCGGCCGCAGCGCTTTTGACCGCCTTGTCGCCCCAGCCGTCAAAGCCTGCATGGCCCGCCACAGCGCGGGCCAGCACTGGCCGCAATTCGTCAAGGGTCATATCTGCAAGTGCTTGGGCCATCGTGCATTCCATCGGGTGACAGGCAATTCATGGAGTGATAGATGTGCGACGTCAATTGGCGGCGCGGTCCGCACAAAAAATGAGGAGGAAAAATGGCGAAGTTTTTCAGCAATCTCAATGCAGTGCTCGGGGCAAGCCTGGTCTTGCTGGTGCTGCTCGTGATGTGGTCGGGAACCGGGCCCAATGCCATTGGCCAGATGACCTTCCTGCACGTCCTTTCGGGCATCATGTGGATCGGCCTGCTTTACTATTTCAACTTCGTGCAAATTCCCACGATGCCGAAAATCCCCGCCGAGTTGAAGCCCGGCGTTTCCAAGCATATCGCGCCGGCGGCACTTTTCTGGTTTCGCTGGGGTGCTGCGGCCACGGTTCTGACCGGCCTGCTGGTGGCGTGGATGCGCAACTATCTTGTCGAAGCGCTCACGCTGCAGGAGGGGAACCGGTTGATCGGCGTCGGGATGTGGCTCGCGCTGGTCATGGCCTTCAACGTCTGGTTCGTGATCTGGCCAAACCAGAAAAGGGCGCTGGGGCTCGTCGAAGCCGATGATGCGACCAAGGCGAAGTCAGCGACCACCGCCATGATGTTTTCGCGGACCAATACCATGCTGTCGATCCCGATGCTGTTTTGCATGGTCCTGAACAATCTGGGTGGCGCGCTTTAGACGCTCCTCCGGTCGGGCTGGCTCACAAGGACAAGCGCCAGCCCGATCAGCAAGGCCCCCAGCCAGTCCGCGAGGCCGAATGTCTCGCCATAGGCGAGCCATCCAACGAGCGCCGATACCATTGGCTGGAGCAACAGCGTCAACCCGAACAGCAGCGGCGCGACGCGGCCGATGGCATAGATCATCAGTCCCTGCCCGACGATCTGGCTGAGCAGCGCCAGCGCGATCAGCGGCGTCCAGTCATGCGGAACCAGCTGTTCTCCCACGGCGAGGGCCATCAGGAGCAACGGCAACGCACTCATCAGTGTCGACCAGGCAAGAACCGGCCATGGCCCCATCCCAGCACGCGCCTGTCCCATCAGGACGAGATATGCGGTGTAGAAGCCACCAGCGAGCAGACAGAGCAGGTCTCCGGAAAAATTCCGGGGTGAGAGCTCGAACGAACGCCCTATCAGGAGCGCTGCGCCCATTCCCGCCAGTGCAAGGGCAACGCCTTGCGCCCGCGTTGGCCATTGGCGCGCAACGGCAAAGGCATAGAGAGGGAGGAGGAAGCTGGTCGAATTGCCGAGCAGGTTCGCATTGGCGAGCTTGGTCTGGAGAATGCCGAGGTGCCAGGCAGCAAGGTCAATCGCAAAGAAAAGGCCCGAAAGCGCAAACAGCCCGAAAGCTGCAGGCCCCAGCCGCCTCGCCGGATCGCCAAGTGCGCGGGCAATCAGGAAGAGGAAGGGGGCGGCCAGCGCGATTCGCCAGAAGGCGGAAGCAATTGGCCCGGTATCGGCCATCCGTACGAACCAGGATCCGAAGGCGAGGCACAGATTGCCCAGCACAAGCGCCGGAATTCCCCAGCGCAGCGGGGCTTGATTGTCTGAAACCAAATCTTGTTCTTGTCCGCGCGCCATTGACCCCATATCCGGGTTCGTTCGTCACGTTGCAAACGGAAACCTTATATGACCAGTCTCTTCGACCCCATACAGCTCGGCGCGATCAGCGCCAAAAACCGTATCGTCATGGCCCCGCTGACCCGTGGCCGCAGCGAAGGCGTGCACGTTCCCATAACCGCGCTCAAGGCCGAATATTATGCGCAGCGGGCGGGCGCAGGCCTCATCATTGCAGAGGCGACCGGCATCACGCAGGAAGGCTCGGGCTGGCCATCGGCGCCAGGCATCTGGCTATCCGAACATGTCGAGGCGTGGAAGCCGGTGACCGACGCGGTTCATGACGCGGGCGGGAAGATCGTCCTCCAGCTCTGGCATATGGGCCGCCTTGTCCATCCCGACTTCCTTGGCGGCGCAGCGCCCGTCTCCTCTTCGGCCACGACCGCGCCGGGCTTTGCCCATGTCCCGGGCGAAAAAAAGCCCTATGAGCAGGCCCGCGCGCTCCGGCTCGACGAAATTTCACGGGTGGTCGGCGATTATGCCCATGCCGCAAAGAACGCGATGGCGGCGGGTTTCGACGGTGTGCAACTACACGGCGCGAATGGCTATCTGATCGACCAGTTCTTGCGCGACAATTCCAACTTCCGCGAAGACGCCTATGGCGGACCGATAGAGAACCGGATCCGCCTGCTCCGCGAAGTGACGCAGGCCTTGGCCGATACGGTTGGTGCGGATCGCACCAGCGTGCGGCTCTCGCCCAATGGCGAGACGCAGGGCGTGGACGATTCGAACCCCGTGCCGCTGTTCACAGCCGCCGCCGCCGCGCTTCAGGAGATCGGCATCGGCTTCCTGGAACTCAGGGAGCAAAAGACCTACGGCACGTTCGGGACAAGCGAAGTGCCGCGCATTTCGCCCGACATTCGCAACGTGTTCAAGGCACCGCTGATCCTCAATCAGGAATATACGCTGGAAACCGCGAAGGCCGATCTCGAAAGCGGGCTCGCCGATGCGATCAGCTTTGGCCGGAAATTCATTTCGAACCCCGACCTCCCCGACCGGCTGGCCAGCGGTGCCGAACTGACCCCGGACAATTTCCGGACATGGTATTCACCGGGGCCGGAAGGCTATACGGATTACCCGAGGCTGGGCGCGCTGGTCGACGCCTGAACCTTATGCGAACCGCTCCTTGAGCCTCAGCATGGCGAGCGCAGCCCTGGCCGCCTCGCCGCCCTTGTCCTTCTGGGCCGGATCGGCGCGGACGGCGGCCTGTTCCTCGTTCTCGACCGTCAGGATGCCATTGCCGATGGCGATTCCGTCCATCGTCAGCGCCATGATGCCGCGCGCGCTTTCGCCCGCGACGATCTCGAAATGATAGGTTTCGCCACGAATGACGACACCGATTGCGACAAAGCCGTCATAGCGGCCACTCTCCGCCGCAAGTGCAATCGCGCCGGGGACTTCGAGCGCGCCGGGGACCGTGACAACCTCGGCCTGGTGCCCGGTCGCCTCGATTGCCGCCCGTGCTCCGGCAACAAGCATGTCGTTCAAATGGTCGTAGAACCGCGCTTCGACAATCAGCAATCTTGCCATGAAACTCTTCCTTCGGGATGGTCCCGCGATCCGTGCGGGTGAAACTAGCGGCCTGTCACTTCGCGCATACGGGCAAGGTAACGGGCAAGCACGTCGATTTCGAGATTGACCGCCTGACCCATTTGGAGATCGCCAAAGGCTGTCACCGCCCAGGTGTGTGGAATGATGTTGATCGTGAAGTGTGCCGTGCCGTCCGCTTGGTCCTTCACTTCGTTGATGGTGAGCGAGACGCCATCGACAGTGATCGAACCCTTTGTGGCAATGAAGGGTGCGATTTCGTGCGAAACCTGAATGCCGACACGATGCGAATCGCCTTGGGCAACGATACCAATGACCGTGCCAACACCATCGACATGGCCGGTGACGATATGCCCTCCCAGTTCATCGCCGATCTTCAGGGCCCGCTCAAGATTGAGCCTGCGGCCAACCGTCCAGCCGCCCGGCGCCGTGCGATTCACGCTTTCGCCCGAAACATCGACGGCAAACCAGTTCTCACCCTTGTCGACAACGGTGAGGCAGACGCCTGAACAGGCAATCGACGCGCCAAGGTCAATCGTGTCCGTATCGTAATGGCAGGCGATCGCGCAGCGCAGGTCGCCGCGCTGTTCTGCTGAACGGATAATGCCGATATCGGTGACGATGCCTGTGAACATGCTAGAGTCCCTTATCCGCCCGTTCGTAAATGTCGAGCGTGTCGCTGCCAAGCTGTCGCGTATCTGTGCGGCGCCACTGGCCATGCGCGTTGTCCATCCGGTCGAGCCCGATATCGCCGAGCGAGGCCCGCCCCGCCCCGATGGTGATCGGCGCGCGGTAGAGGAGCAACCGGTCCACCAGTCCGGCCTTGAGGAAGGACGCGGCGGTGGCAGCACCTCCCTCCACGAGAACCCAATCGATGCCGGCAAGGGCAGATATCGCTTGTGGAGAGGCAAGCGCTTCCCAGCCATCCGGCGCTGAGCCCCTGGTCAGCAGCCCTCGCCGCGGCGACCGGTCCTCAAGGCCGGGCAGGCGAACGTCGAGCCGGGGCCTGTCGGCCTCCAGCGTGCCACGCCCGACAATGATCATGTTTGCCCGGGCGCGTTCTAGATGTCCGTGTGAGCGGGCGGCCTCGCCTGTGATCCAGCGGCTTTCGCCGTTCGCGAGCGCGATACACCCGTCGAGCGACGTCGCGAGCTTGAGCGTTACAAAGGGTCGTCCACGCGTTTCGCGAGACCACCAGCCGGCCATGATGGCCTTGGCCTCGTGCGCCATCACCCCGCTCTCGACCGCAACCCCCTTGGCGCGCAGCCGATCGAACCCCGATCCATTGGTGCGTTTATCCGGGTCAGGCACCGCCGACACGACGCGCCTGACACCCGCGGCGATTAGGCTGTCGGCGCAGGCGGGGCCGCGTTCGCTCTGGTGCGCGCAGGGCTCGAGCGAGGTATAGGCCGTGCTGCCGCGTGCGGCTTTGCCGGCCTGAGTGAGCGCCATCTCTTCGGCGTGCGGCCTGCCGCCGGGCTGGGTCCAGCCGCGCCCGACGACATGGCCGTCGCTTACAAGGATGCAGCCCACATTCGGATTGGGCGCGGTTCGTGCCCGTCCACGGCCGGCCAGTGCAATCGAGGCTGCCATGAAACGCGCGTCGTTATCCAAGCTCAAAAGCCAACCTCGCCAAGTTTTTTCGCAAACGCAGCCGCCGATTTACGCTGGGCTTCCTGCAGCTTCCTGAGTTCGGCCGCTTCGGTCTTGCGCTTCTTCTCGTCAATCCATTGCTGTGCCTTGATCTGGGCGTCGGTTCGCTTGCCCGCATAATTCTGCACCCAGACGATCTCCGGCGCCTTGTATTCACGGGTTCGCGACTGGATCAGGAAAATCGTGATGAAATAGCCGGTTATCATTACCGAAAGCAGCGCGAACACCCACTGGTGCTTTTCCCGCGAGGCAAGAAAGGCGCGAAGATCGGCAAAGGCAGCGGAGGGCCGGGAAATGGGGGGAAGGGCCATGCCGCCAAGATAGGGCGGGATTGACGGCAATGCCAGCCCTGCCCCGCCGGATTCATCCGGGCAATTCGAAGCGCACAGTCATTTCGCGCCAGCTTTCCACCGGCAGGCCGCCGCGCGTGGCGGGCAGGAAGCGCCACTTGGCCAATGCCTGCTTCCGCGTGGCCTCAAGGAAAGCCGGCGCATCCGCCCTGACCGCTTCGAGTGCCTTCACTCTGCCGTCGGTCCCTATCAGGACGCGCACCGTGACCACGCCTTCACGTTCCTCTCTAATCATGCCCGGCGGGTAGCCCGGTTGCAGCGCCCCGGTATAGCCGGGATTGGGCCGCGCGGGCCGGAAGACCGGCTCAGGCTTGAGCGGCAGGGGTTTGCTCGTCCCGCCGACTGGGGCTACTTCCGTGGTTGTGGTTAGCCGTGTTTCCTCTGCCTGTTGGCTGATGTCTGGATTTGGCGGAACGAGGACGTTTCTGCCTGCCGCCTTGACGACCGGCTTGTCGCGTTGCTTTGGCTCGATCGGTTTGGGGTCGGGATTGACGCGGACAATATTCAGAATCGTGGGGGGCTCTTGCGGCAGAATGTCGGGCACCGAGTAAATGATTGCTGCAACCATCAGCGCGTTGATGCCCAATGCGCTGCAGACACTGGTCACGCGTGGCCCTTTCTGGCCCCTGTCGAGATATGCCATGACATCCTCCTCTCATTGACGGATGGCGAAGGCCCATTCCGCGAATCGGATGTTACAACATATCTTTATCAGAGACAATATTACATTGAAGCGGCTGCCCCAAGGCGCTCCAGCGCGCGTTCGCGGCCGATGAGCGGCAGGAGCGCGGCCATGTCCGGGCCATGTTCGCGGCCAGTAAGGGCCAGGCGGAGCGGCAGGAAGAGCGTCTTGCCCTTGCGGCCCGTCGCGTCCTTGAGTGCACCCGTTAGCGCGTGCCAGGGGTCGCTTGACCAGTCGATCGCGGCGGCGGCTTTAGCCGCTTCGGCCAGATAGGCCCGGTCTTCTGCAGCAGAAATCGCAACCACCGAGCCTTCGACGACGGCCCACCAGGCGGCAGCCTCATCGATGCGGGTCAGGTTTGGCCGGATTGCTTCCCAGCCGACGGGCCCCATGCCTGCAGGCAAGCGGTCCGCGACGGTCTCATAGCTCGTCTGGTGGATGATGCGGGCGTTGAGCTGTGCCAGTTCGGCCTCATCGAAGCGGGCCGGCGCGCGGCCGAAGCGGTGAAAATCGATGCCGGCGACGAGCGGCGCGGTGTCTGTCACCGGCTCGACCGGATCGCTGGTTCCCAGTCGCGCGAGGAGGGCGAGGAGTGCAATGGGCTCGATCCCCTCCTCCTTGAACGCCGCGACGCCCAGCGAGCCGAGCCGCTTCGACAATTTCCCTTCGGCACCCGTCAGCAAGGCCTCATGCGCGAAGGCGGGCGCGGGGCTGCCGAGCGCTGCAAACATCTGGAGCTGGGTCGCAGTGTTTGTCACATGATCCTCGCCACGCACGACGTGGGTGATGCCCAGATCCACATCGTCGATCGCCGAGGGGAGCATATAGAGCCACGAGCCATCGGCCCGGCGGATCACCGGATCGGACAGGAGTTTGGGATCGAACTTCTGATGCCCACGCACCAGGTCGTCCCATTCGATCGGCGCATCGTGATCGAGCCTGAAGCGCCAGTGTGGTGCTCGTCCCCCGGGCGCTGGCGTATCGGCGTGCGGGCGTTCGTAAACCGGCGGAAGACCGCGCCCGAGCAGCACCTTGCGGCGCAGATCGAGTTCCTCGGGCGTCTCGTAACAGGCATAAACCCGACCTGCCGCCTTCAACGCTTCGAAGCGCGTCTCGTAAAGATCGAACCGTGCCGACTGGCGCGCCTCATCATCCCAATCGAGACCCAGCCAGCCCAAATCGGCCTTGATCGCGGTGACATACTCCTCGCGCGACCGTTCGACATCGGTATCGTCGATCCGAAGGACGAAACGCCCACCCAGCTTCCTCGCCCACAACCAGTTGTGGAGCGCGGCGCGAACATTACCGACATGCAAATTGCCCGTGGGAGAGGGCGCGAAGCGGGTCGTGACGGTCATGCGGTGCGGAACGCGTTGGTGATCGGATAGCGGCGGTCGCGGCCGAAATTGCGTTTGCCGAGCTTGACCCCGGGCGGCGCCTGGCGGCGCTTGTATTCGGCGGTGTAGAGCAGCCGCTCGATCCGGGCCACGGTCTCGCGGTCGAAGCCGCGCGCGACGACATCGTCCACCGACAATTCCTCCTCGACCAGCCCGAGCAGGATCGGATCGAGGATCGGATAATCCGGCAGGCTGTCCGAATCCTTCTGGTCGGGGCGCAGCTCTGCGCTGGGCGGCTTGACGATGATCGTCTCGGGCATCACCGGGCCATCGGGGCCAAGACCGAAGCGCGGCTTGTGCGCGTTGCGCCATTTCGAAATGGCAAAGACCGTCATCTTGTAAGCATCCTTGATCGGGTTGTAGCCGCCCGCCATGTCGCCATAGATGGTCGCATAACCGACCGACATTTCGCTCTTGTTGCCCGTCGTCAGCAGCATCGGCCCGAACTTGTTGGAGAGCGCCATGAGGGTCACGCCCCTGATCCGCGACTGGATGTTTTCCTCCGTGATATCGACTTCCCTGTCCGCAAACGAGCCGGACAGCATCGCATCGAACGCATCGACGGCGGGGGCAATCGGGATGGTATCGAGCCTGCACCCTATCATTTTCGCACAGGCGGCGGCATCGTCGAGCGAGGACTGGCTGGTGAAGCGTGAAGGCATCATCACGCACCAGACCCGATCCGGCCCCAGCGCGTCTGCGGCAATCGCCGCGCAGATCGCCGAATCGATCCCGCCGGAAAGGCCAAGCACGACGCCGGGGAAGCGGTTGGTGTTCACGTAATCGCGCAGGCCGATCATCATAGCGTGATAGGCGTCCCCCGGAAAGGGTTCGAGCGGGGCAATCTTGCCCGCCTTGCACAGCCAGCCGTCATCCATCCGGTGCCAATGGGTGAGGCGGACTTCCTCCTCCCAGTCATGCAATTGGTGGGCCAGTGTGCCGTCCGCATTGAGGATGAAGGATGCCCCGTCAAAAACCAGCTCATCCTGCCCGCCGACGCGGTTGAGATAGGCCATCGGCAGGCTTGTCTCGGCCACCCGCGCCGCGACGATCTTCGATGATCGCAAATCGTCCTTGTCGATCTCATATGGACTGCCATTGGGCGCGATCAATAGCTCTGCGCCCGCCGCTTTCAGGTGCGCGCAGGCGGTCGGGAACCAGACATCCTCGCAGATGGGCACGCCGATCTTCACGCCCCTGAAATCAATTGGAGCGGGCAGGGGGCCGGGGGAGAAATGGCGCTTCTCGTCGAAGGTGCCGTAATTGGGCAGTTCATGCTTGAAGCGGAGCGCAGCAACCCTGCCGCCGTCAAGCAGCGCCAGCGTGTTGTAGAGCTTTCCGCCTTCGGCGTAGAGCGTGCCGAGCAGCATCGCCGGGCCGTCGTCCATGGTAGCTGCGGCCATGCGTCCCAGTTCGGCAGCAGCGCGCGCGGCGAGCGCTGGCTTTTCGATCAAATCCTCGGCCGGATAGCCGATCAGTTGCATTTCGGGGAATACGACCAGATCTGCGTCGCCCGCCCTGGCACGCACCGCGAGCATCGCATCGGCATTGCCGGCAAGATCGCCGACGCGCTGCGAAAGCTGGGCAAAAGCANNCATCCCTGCGCGCAGCTTCGGTGCAATCTCTGCCGCCTTGGCCGGATCGCCCGAAATGACCGCCGACAGGCCATATTCGGTGTCGTTGGCAATCGAAACGGCCTCGTCGAGCGTTCCATAGGACATGATCGTCGCAACCGGCCCGAATACTTCTTCTTTGGCAATCCGCATATCGGAGGTGACGCCCGAAAATACCGTCGGCTTGATGAAGTAGCCGCGATTGACGTTGGAGGGCAGGCCGGTGCCGCCGGTCTCCAGCGTTGCACCTTCGTCGATGGCGGACTGGATCAGGCCCTGGATCTTGTCATATTGCGTCTTGTTGACGACCGGCCCGAGATGCCCGCCCTCGATCAGCGGATCGCCGACCTGGGTGCCGTCGAACATCGCCTTGATGACGCCAGCGGCTTCCTGCGCCTGATCCTTCTGGACGAGGATGCGAGTCGGGGCGATGCAGCTTTGTCCGGAATTGACGAGCACGCCCGACACGGTGGCAGGAAGGACGGCCGCAAGATCGGAACCCGGCAGGACGAGATTGGGCGATTTGCCACCCAGTTCCTGATGGACGCGCTTGACGGTATCGGCCGCCGCCTTGGCAACCAATATGCCCGCGCGGGTCGAGCCGGTGAAGCTCACCATTTCAATGCCGGGATGGGCTGAGATGGCGGCACCGACACCCGGGCCATCGCCCTGGATCAGGTTGAACACGCCCGGGGGGACGCCCGCTGCATCGAGGATTTCGGCGAAGATCGCGGCATTGCCGGGGCATTCTTCCGAAGGCTTGAGGATCATCGTGTTGCCCGCAGCGAGCGAGGGGGCAACCTTCAGCGCGATCTGGTTCAATGGCCAGTTCCAAGGCGTAATCATGCCGACGACGCCGATCGGCTCATAAACGACCTTGTTGGCGCCATGCTGTTCGCTGAAACTGAAATCCTTGAGCGCGGCAATCGTGCCCATGAAGCCGCCAATGCCTGCACCAACCTGTGCCGTTGCGGCAAAGCTGACGGGTGCGCCCATTTCGGCGGCCATCGACCTAGCAAGATCGGGAACGCGTTTCTTGTATTCCTCGACGATGCGCTCAAGCAGGGCGAGGCGTTCCTCCCGCGTAGTCTGCGAGAAGGTCTCAAAGGCCTTGCGTGCAGCTTTCACCGCCACATCGACGTCGGCCGACGTGCCCAGCGTGATTTCGGTACAGGCTTCCTCGGTCGAAGGACTGATAACCTCGTGGCGCCTGCCGCCGATCGAATCGACCCACTGGCCATTGATATAATGCTTCAGATAGCTGTCCATTTTTTCTCTCCTAAAGGCGTGCGAGTCGGTCTGGCCCCTTTACGTTTTGATTTGGGACTTTTTTTCACCGCGTCAACCGGTCTTACGGCTTTTCGCGCGAAAGCCGCGACATGAGGATAGCGGCACGCTTTGCCTGGCGGCGCATGCTGGCAAGATCCACGGTCTCGCCGGGCGCATGGTCGCCGAAGCTGGAAGGGCCAAGGCCGACCAGCCCGTCCACATCCCCGGCAACGAAGGAAATATCCCCCGCCCCGCGCTTGAGCGGATCGAGCGCTTCCATTCTGGCAAGACCAAGATCGCTGTTCACGACGTTGAGCCGGTTTAGCAGCGCGCGATTGCCTTCGGTCGGGGCCATCGCCGGGTAGCTGCCGGTCTCGAAGCGAATCTCGGCCCCGGTCAGGGGCGCATGGGCAGCAACAATGGCGGCCATTTTTGCCTTTACACGCGCGGTCTGTTCATCGGACAATGTACGAAAATCGCCACGCGCAATCGCGATGGCCGGGATGATATTGGTCTTGCCCCGCGCACTCGCCCGGATCGCTTCGGCATCGAGCGAGGCATCGGTGCCACCCGCCACGAGCCCCACATTGAAGGTCAGGTTCGGCTCCGGCAGTTCGGTGCGAAGGCGACTGATGATCCGTACCAGTTCATAGATCGCACCATCGCCGACGCCTTCGGAAAAGATCCGCGAGGAATGACCGGTCTTGCCGGTGGCGGTCAGTGTCCAGCTGTTCGAGGATCTCCGCGCGATCGAACCCATATCCTTGCCGCCCTCGACCACCAGTCCTTCGAAATCGAGCGCGACATCGGCCCGTTTGCCTGCCTCGACCAGGTCGGCCCGCGCAATCTCGATCGGATCGCCCGAATCTTCCTCGTCGCCGGTCAACACAATCTCGATATTGGCAGTTTTCAGGGTTCCCGCCGCCTGCATTGCGCGGAGCGCTGCAACCAGCACGACCAGCCCGCCCTTGTCGTCGCCCGACCCCGGCCCTTCGGCCTCCTCACCCTTGCGAACGAATTTCTGGAAGGGCGAGTCCTTTTCAAAGACGGTGTCGAGATGGGCAATCAGGAGCAGTTTCTTGCCGCCCTGCTTTCCTTTATGGGTGGCGATCAGATGGCCCGAGCGGTTGGCGGCGGCCATCGGCTTCCAGACGACCGCAAAGCCCAGCGGCTCAAGTTCGGCGCGCATCATCCGGCCCACAGCTTCGACGCCCGCGAAGTTCATCGAACCGCTATTCTGGTTGACCAGCTTTTCGAGCAGCGCGACCGAACGCTCATATTCGGCATCGACGGTTGCCGTCATCCGCGTCTCGGCAGTCGTGAGACCCGCCAACGCCGGTTGTGCCACCAATAGTGCGAACACCAATCCAGCCAGTCTGCGCATCAGCCTCATCCTTCCCAGTCTGTTCCCCATGCTCTGCCGGTGATTGCGTCGCGCTGCAATTGGGCACTGGCGGTTTTTTGCATTTTGGTTAGAGGTTGGGTGCCATGTGGACCTTGCCCAATATCCTGACGCTATCGCGGATATTCACCGTGCCGATCCTTGTCGGCCTGCTCTGGTATCCGGGCTGGGAGCTGGGATATGGCCTCGGCTTCGCGCTTTACTGCCTGATGGGCATTACCGACTATTTCGACGGCTATCTGGCCCGGGCGCAAGGGGCGGTCTCGCGGCTCGGACAGTTCCTCGATCCGATTGCCGACAAGATCATGATCGCCGCCGTCATCGTCATGCTCGTGGGCACACGGCACGATGCGGCCTCGATCACGGGGTTGCACCTGATTCCGGCGCTGATAATCTTGTTGCGCGAGATTGCGGTTTCGGGCCTGCGCGAGTTTCTGGCAGGCTTGCGGGTCTCTGTGCCCGTGTCGCAGCTCGCGAAGTGGAAAACGACGCTCCAGATGGTTGCGTTCGGCGCGCTGATCCTTGCGGGGGCATTGCCCAACCAGATCTGGATCAAGCAAGTCGGGCTGGTCAGCCTCTGGGCCGCTGCCGTGCTCACCGTCATCACCGGCTGGGACTATCTGCGCGTCGGCCTCAAGCACATGGATTGAACGTACCGATGCGCGTCACATTGCTCTATTTTGCCTCGGTGCGCGAAGCCATCGGCACGGGCGAGGAAATGCGCGAGCTACCTGACGCAGTTTCGAACCCGCGCGATCTCATGGCCTGGCTGGCAACTCTTGGCGAAGGTTACGCCCTCGCATTTGCCGTGCCCGAAAAGCTGCGCTGCGCGATCGATCAGGCGATGGTCGCGACCGACACCGCGTTGGGCGAAGCAAAAGAGATCGCTTTCTTTCCCCCGGTGACAGGCGGATGAACCGCGCTCTCGTCCAGCAGGCTGACTTCGATCCTGGCGCCGAACTTGCGGCGCTGGGTGCGCAGGGTTCGGGGGGTGTGGCGAGCTTTGTCGGGCATGTCCGGGGCGATAGCGGGCTGAAAGCGATGATGCTTGAACATTATCCGGCGATGACGGGTGCCACGCTTGAGGCGTTGGCGGGGGAAGCGACGGCGCGCTGGGCGCTGGACGGCGTCACACTGATCCACAGGGTCGGGCGGCTCGAGCCTGGCGACCGCATCGTCCTTGTCGCAACCGCAGCCCGGCACCGTGCGGCAGCGCTGGAGGCCTGCGCCTATCTGATCGACCGGCTCAAGACCGATGCGCCCTTCTGGAAGAAGGAAGAATTCGCTGACGGGCGCGAGGCATGGGTGGAGGCGCGCGATGCCGACGATGCGGCAGCTGCGCGCTGGGGTTAGATGCCGGAACCGTCTCTTCAGCATGAACCCGCTTTCCTGAGCAAAGCCGAAGGGGCAGTCGAAGGGCTCGGCAAATCGGCAACCGGTTAGGCCCGGGGAAAGTGGAGAATGTTGGAAACAAACCTCATCCAATCCTGGTCCAACCATCTCCGCCAAGCCCGGCGGCGCTCGCTCCACACCGTGCGCGCTTATGTAGCGACCGCCGAGCGGTTGCTCGACTTCCTGAGCGATCATCAGGGTGGGCCGCCGCAACTGGGCGCGCTGACGGCTGCCGATCTCCGCGCATTTCTCGCGCGGCGGCGGATGGACGGGCTTGGCAATGCCAGTGCGGCGCGCGAACTTTCGGCCGCCCGGGGGTTCCTTGCCTTTGCGGCCGGAGAGGAGGCGGTGCCGCGTCTCAAGGGCCCAAAGGTCAAGAAGGGTCTGCCGCGCGCGATTGCGCCCGCCGAAGCTATTTCGCTTGCCGAAGATGTTGCCGGTCAGGCAAGCGATGCCTGGATTTCAGCGCGCGACTGGGCAATCCTCCTCCTGCTCTATGGCGCCGGCCTGCGAATCAGCGAAGCGCTCAGCCTGACGGGAAGCGCTCTTCCGCTCGAGCGCGTCCTGCGCGTCACCGGCAAGCGCGACAAGACCCGGATCGTTCCCCTGCTTGCGCCAGTTGCCGATGCGATCCAGGCCTATGTCGCGCTTTGCCCCTATCCGGCCTCAAGAGACGATCCGCTCTTCCGGGGCGCAAGGGGCGGGGCGCTCAGCCCAGCGATCATCCGTCGCTCGGTGCGCGCGGCCAGGACAAGGCTCGGCCTGAGCGACCGGACGACGCCCCACGCGCTGCGCCACAGTTTTGCGACGCACCTGCTCGCTGGTGGCGCTGATTTGCGCAGCCTCCAGGAATTGCTCGGCCATGCGAGCCTGAGTTCGACCCAGATCTACACGGCGGTCGATGCGGCCTATCTGCTGGATGTTTACCGGAACGCCCACCCGCGGGCGTAGCGGTTCTAGTGGCTATGCCCCGAGGATGGATAGACGAACTGCCTGAGCAACCCCGTCCGTTCGAACGGCTTCCAGCTTCCCTCTTCCTGCGCCAGCCGGTCGGCAACCGCATAAAGGACCACGGGGTTCACGCCGAGCCCGCAATGGCTGCCATAGACCCGGATATTGTCGGTCATCGCATCTTCGGGCTCGATGCAGTTCTGCCAGGCGACGATGCCGTCTTCCTTGGTGAAGATCGCGGTCGAGGGCACGGGCGGCGGCTGGTGGCTCTCGCGCAATTGTTCGTTCACGCCCGGATCGTCGAGCCGGTGGCCGGTCATCTGCTGATAGGCGCGCCAGGCATTGGTCGAACGCGGATTGCCGACAATCGGCGATCCCAGGGTGATGATCTGGCGGACCAGGTCGGGCCGGCGGCGCGAAAGCTGCCGGGCCATCATCCCGCCCAGGCTCCAGCCGACCAGGCTGACCTTGAGCCCGGTCTCGGTGTGGATTTCATCGAGCCGCGCGATCAGGTGCTCGCCTTCGTCACCGATCGCCTTGGGGCCGAGGTTGCGGCCAAGATTCCATGTATGCGCGTCATAGCCCATCCGGGTCAGGAAGCGGCGGAGCAGCGCGGTCGAACGATCAGTCGTGATAAAGCCGGGCAGGACAAGGACCGGATGGCCATCGCCGCGCGGCGCCATTGCAAGCAGGGGCGCGGCCATCGGCATCGATCCAAGCTCGAATATCGCCCGCATCGGCTCCGTCAGCGCCAAAAGCAAAGACGGCGGCGCAACCCTATCTGTCTGATTATCCTGCATTATTCTATATTTTCCTCTCACGAACGCCCATGCTGCGTTGTTTTGCGGTGCGGCGCAAGCTTTTTACATAGTGAATCAAAACGGACGGGCGTGCCCGAACTTGCCGGTTAACTGCCAATCGCCATGGACGCGCGCCGTTCGCTGCGGCAACACTGTGCGCTCACTGGAATACCGCGATGAAACCCGTGCCCGCCCTTATTGCCCTTGCCGTCATGGCCCCAATCCCGGCTTTTGCGGCCGATGGCCCACCCTTCACGATCGAGGAAACCGGTCAGGGTTATTGGCGGCTCGCCGATGCGGTCCGGGCCGTGGAGAACCACGAGGCGACGATCATAATCGCGCCCGGTACTTATCGCGAGTGCGCGGTCCAGACCCAGGGCATCATCACCTTTCGGGCTGCGCAGCCAGGAACGGCCATATTCGACGGCGGCATCTGCGAAGGCAAGGCGGCGCTCGTCCTGCGAGGCCGGGGGGCGCGGGTCGAGGGGCTGGTGTTTCAGAGCATGCGCGTACCCGACGGCAATGGTGCCGGGATTCGGCTCGAACAAGCCGATCTCCATGTTGCTCAATCCATTTTCCGCAATTCGGAAGAGGGCATCTTGTCAGGCGCGGACGAAGCCGGTGCCGTCACGATCGACCAGTCCACTTTTTCCGGGCTCGGCCGATGCGACCGCGACCTCGCCTGCGCGCATGCCGTCTATATCGGCTATTATGGCAGCCTGACCGTCACACGCAGCCGCTTCGAACGCGGGCGCGGCGGACATTATGTCAAAAGCAACGCGATCCGGACCGATGTCAGCGATTCGAGTTTCGACGATACGCAGGGGCATTTGACCAATTACATGATCGACCTGCCCGCCGGAGCCGTCGGCACAATTGCCGGCAACGCGTTTGCCCAGGGGCGCAACAAGGAAAATTATTCGGCGATGATTGCCGTGGCAGCCGAGGCCCGCGCGCATCCCTCGGGCGGCCTGACGATCACCGGCAACGATGTGCGGCTCGGAGCAGGCGCGAACAACACCGTGTTCGTCGCTGACTGGAGCCATGAACCGCTCAGGATTTCAGCCAACCGCCTGGGGACAGGAATCAAACTTTACGAAACCCGATAGGGGCGAAGATATTTGCGGACCTGTTTACCGCCCGAGCACGGCCTTCAGCAGTTTCGGGTTGTAAAGTGACCGCGCTTCCGTGCGGATCAACGGCTCGGCCCAGCGACGCGTGCCGACCCAGCGCTGGTGGACCGTATCGGCCAGCGCGGACGTGTCGGCCCCCTCACGCAAATCCTGCTGGGCTTGTGCGAGCGCCAATCCGGCCTCCTCGAGCGCGGCGCGCGGTACTTCCAGCCCGGCGCCCTGAAAGCGGGCATCGATCCCGCCCAGGATCGATCGCGCGCCCCGGAGCATTGCGATCGCGGTTTCGGAATCTTGATCGACCAGCGCGGTTTCCGCCGCCCCGAGCGCCACGAAATAATCGGCAAGCGCATTGGCCAACCTGTAGGGTAGGTCGCGCCGCGAGGCGCAGACCTTCGGATCAAGCGCGCGGACATAGCTCGCCAACCCCTTGAGGATTACGGGCGAAGGCGGCTCGCCATCAAATTCCTCGACAACCAGTCCCCGGATAAACGTTTCCAAACCTGCAATGTCGCCCCGCGGTATCTTTGCCACACCAAAGGTCAGGTCGGGAATCGGCTTCGGGTTGGACACACCATCGCCGCGATGCGAGCTCATCAGTGAGGAGGAGACGTCTGCAGTGCCGGGCGCGCCCGACACGCCGGGGAACTGGAAGCCGGGATTCCCACGCCCGCCGCGATGACAACTCATGCAGCTCAGGCCCGCCCGCGCCGCCTGCCCGCCCAGCAGCATCGGATCGCGAAAGGCGACCGAGCCATAGACCAGCGAGACGATGTCGGACGACGTATCGGGCACACATTCTTCAGGCCGCGTCGTGAGGAGGTGCAACCGCTGCCCCGGCGCGAGCCAGTTCGCCTCGCGGATCGGCAGGGGTGCGCTGGCGGTAGCCCCCGCGCAAGCACAGAAAATCGGGCCAAGGGCCTTTAGGCTGAATCTTTTCAAGAATGCGGCGAGTGGCCGACCGCGATCCAAAGACGCAATTCCTCCGCCTCGGCACAGCCAAAGCGGCACTGGCTGTCGAGCGCCGCCAGCTTGAGCTTCGCCCCTGCCAGATCGCCGCGTTCGACCATCAGTTCGCCATAATATTCCGTCGCGCCCCTATGCGTCGGCGCAACCGCGAGTGCGGCCAGGTAATAGCTTTCGGCTACGTCGAATCGTTTGAGCTTGCGGTTGGCGAAGCCCAGATAAGTGAGGATATCGGGATGTGGGCCAAAGCTCGCCTGCGCCGATTTGAGGGCTGCAATCGCATCCTCATATCGACGGTCATTGATGAGCGCGACGGCGTCGAGATAAAGGCTGTCGCCCGTCGCACTGCCGGCAAAGAGCAGGCTCTGCCCCTGTGCGAGCGAGGCTGTGGGTGCGCCCGAAAGCGCCGCCGCCACTGCATCGACCGCCGTTTTCAGTTCGCCCGCCGTCGGACAGGTGTCTGCACACGCCGTTACCTTTGCCTGAAGCGCGGCAAGCGTCGCCTCGGCATTGGGCCTGTCACCCAATTTTGCATAGGCGACGCCCAGTTCGCGCCACGCGGCGGTCATGTTCGGATCGTATTTCGTCGCTTTTTCAAGGAACTTCTTCGCGCCCTTCCAGTCGCCAAGCCCGGAGCGAGAGAGTCCCGCCAGATAGTTGGTGTTGGCATCACGCGGTGCGCTCGCTAGCACATGGTCAAACGCGGTCTTCGCAGCCTTGAATTCCTTGGCCTGAAGCGCAGCAATGCCCTTCTGGTATTCGGCGACCGGATCATATTGGGGGCCGCTGGAACTCGGCATCGAGCCGCCGCCCCCGCCTCCACCGCCACCTGCGGCAAACAATGGCCCGGCAACCGCGAGTGCCACAACCAATGTCGATAAGAAAACCGGCCTGCGCATCCCAAAATCCTCCATCCTATTTTCAAGGCATTCGAGGTATTCGTCCTACCGGCTGGGAAAGTTACGCCTGACTTGCCTTCCCTGCAAGCATCAATGGCAATTGCTCTGTGGCCCCGCGACCAGGTCGAGGCAACGCCCGTCAATCTCGCCCGCAGGAACGTCGAGCCCGATCAGACTGGCAAGCGTCGGCATGATGTCCACCGTCTCGACCGCGTTGGGTTGTTCGAAACCGGCAGCGCCGGGCCACCAGAACAGTATTGGCACCCGCCGGTCATAACCCCAGGGCGAGCCGTGGGTCGCCGTATAGCGGCCGCTGCCATCGGGGATGGGCGTGATATAGGGCTTGAGGACGACGTAGAAGTCACCTGAGTGCGCCTTGTCATAACTGGCTGCGGCGCGCTGGAGCAACGTCCATTCGTTCGGCGGCGAGGCCGGTTTGGGCGCTGCCAAAATTTCTTCGGCACTCAGCACGGCTTCGACCTGCGGGCTCTGGAGCAAGAGTTCGCGGGCCTTGGCAAGAATGGCATCGTGCTGCGCCTTTGGCAGGCCGCGCGCGATGTAATAATCGCCAAAGGGGGAGCCGTCGCCCGTGATGTAAAACCCTTCGAGATTCAGCGCCTCGGTGACTTTCTGGTCAAGCACGCTGGGTGTCAGCGAGACGGACGCGCGATCCGCTTCGCCCAGGGCCCGGAGCCGGTTGCGTTCGGGCAGGTCGTGCCCGCCATGATCGGCGGTCAGAACCACCGCATAGGGAATCTTCAGTGCATCAATCGCGCCGAAAAACGTTCCGAGCCGCGCATCGACAGCCATGAGCTGGCTACACATTTCCGGGCCTTCGGTGCCATAGGTGTGGCCAACATAGTCGGTCGCGGAAAGCCCGACGATCAGCACATCGGTATCGTCATCCTGCCCGAGCGCCATATCGGTCATAAGCCGGGTCGCGATGTCGAGCGTCGCGGAGTCGAGATTGGACGATGCAGTGAAACCAGCAGCATTGCCGGGATCGATTGCGCCCGGCGCCTTGCCGACAATCTTGGGCGGAGCATCCGGATCGCCCATGCCGACGGTGGGCTTCACCTCGACCGGATTGATCCTTGAGGCGCAGAAGGGGGAGAGGGTCGGCGCCGGAAGTCCGGCCGTCAGCACCCCGTCGGTCGCCTCATTCGCCGCAATGACCGCAGGCGGTGCCGCCTTGCCTTTGTAGCTGATGAATTCGCGCTTTCCGTTCCACCACCAGATTTCGTCGGGCAGATGTCCGGCCATCATGATCGCGGCGCGATCCTTGCCCGAGACCGAAACCACCTTGGATCGGGGAGAGCCCTTTTTAAGCCGGTCGCCCAGCGTCGGAACCTTGAGATGGGCCGGTGACTGGGTGTAATTGTCCGAACTGCTGCCCTCGACCGTCTCGTCCTCCGCGCAATAGATCCGCTTGTCGGTCCGCACGGCATCCGGATCGATCCAGTTATTGGCAATGATTCCGGTACGCGACGGGCGCGATCCGGTCAGGATCGTTGAATGCCCGGGGCACGTCTCGGTCGCGGCATGGCTTTGATAGCCCGAAGGAAAGACCGCGCCTTCGCCCAGCCGCTTCAGCCCGCCCGAAAAATGGCCGCGATATTCGGCAAACAGGTCGGCTGAAAACTGGTCCACCGAGATTGTGACAATCAGCCTGGGGCGGGCAACGACCGGCTCTGGGGCGGCCGGAGCGGCCTTCGCCGTTTTTTTGGGAGCAGCGGATACCGGAGTTCCGCCAAGGCAAATCGCAAACGCCAGCGCGACACCGGCAAAACTGAATTTCCTCACCTGTAACTCCGCTTTGTGTTGTTCCGAAACAGGCTATAGCGCGCCCGACACTGCCACAAGGAATTTTCATGGCCTGGCTTCGTTGCAGCCTGATGACGTTGATCGCGATGCTGACCGTATTCGCGGCGCCGGCATCGGCGCAAAACCATATCACAGCCTCGCTCGTGGCCGAAAGCGGCGCGCCCGCATCGGGCCAGTCCGTGGCGATTGCGATCCGGATGCAACCAGAGCCCGGCTGGCACGGTTATTGGCAGAATCCGGGCGATGCGGGGCTTTCCGCGCAGCTCGACTGGACGCTGCCCAAGGGCACGACCGTCAGCGCGCTGCGCTATCCCGTGCCCGAACGCCTCGTGATCGCCGACCTGATGAACCATGTCTACAATGCCGAGCATGCCCTTCTGGCGACGCTGACGATCCCGGCTGGCCTGGCAAAAGGTACGGTGCTGCCGTTCCGCGTGAAGATCGACAGGCTCGCCTGCACAGATAAAATCTGTGTGCCCGAACATGATGAACTGGCGCTCGACCTAACTGTCGGCGACGGGGCAATCGCTGCGGCAGACCGCTCCCGGTTCGACCAGTGGCGGACGAAATTGCCCAAACCACTGGGCAGCGATGCGCATTTCCAGGTCGATGGCCCGATGATCCGCATAGGCATCCCCTATCCCGCCAGTCGCGCGGCCGGAGAGGCGTGGTTCTACACGATCAGCGAAAATGCCCTGAGCTACGCCGCGCCGCAAAAGGTCAGCCGCAAGGGCGACATGCTGGTGATCGAGGCCGCAAAGGCAGGCTATGGCTTTGTCAGCCCCCAAAAACTCGAGGGCGTCGTTTCGCTTGGCAAGGGTGAGGGGCTCGCCATCTCGGCAACGCCCGGCACCGTCCCCAAAGGCGGTAGCGGTGCCGGGCTGCTAACCCTCATCTTCGCGCTCGGCGGTGCGATCCTTGGCGGGCTGATCCTCAACATCATGCCTTGCGTCTTTCCGGTCATCAGCCTGAAGGCCATCAGCCTTGCCAAGGCGGGCGGCAGCAATGAAGGCGAAGCGAGGCGAGAGGCGCTGGCCTATACGGCGGGCGTGATGGCAACCTGTCTCGCACTCGGCGGAGCGCTGCTGGCGCTTCGGGCGGGGGGGGTGCAGGTCGGCTGGGCATTCCAGTTGCAGGATCCCCGCGTCATCCTGTTCCTGACTTTGCTGGCGACCGCGATCACACTCAACCTTGTCGGCCTATTCCACTTGCGCAGCTTTGGCGGCGGCGAAGCACTGGCGGGCAAGGGCGGTGCGGCGGGTTCCTTCTGGACGGGCGTGCTCGCAGCCTTTGTCGCAACGCCGTGCACCGGGCCGTTCATGGCGGCGGCTCTTGGCGCAGCACTCGTCCTTCCCGTGCCCGCCGCGCTGGCGATCTTTGCCGGATTGGGCCTCGGCCTTGCCCTGCCCTTCCTTGGCCTTGGCTTCATCCCCGCGCTGCGCCGGATGATGCCCAAGCCCGGGGCGTGGATGGCAACTTTCCAGCGCATCCTTGCCATACCGATGGCGCTGACCGTTGCGGCGCTGCTCTGGCTGCTCTGGCGCCAGACGGGGCTGACCGGCCTCAAGATCGGGAGCGCCGGGGCGCTGCTGGTCACGCTGCTCGGATGGCTCGCCGGGCGTCGCCAGCCGCTGGGGCTTTCGCTCCTGCCAGCTTTTGGCGCACTTGCCGTCGTGGCAGCCGTGGCGATGCCCTTCCTCTTCACCCTTGCCCCGACCCATAGCAGTGTCGCCGCCGGAACCGAGCCTTTCTCCGAAACGCGCCTTGTCGCGCTGCGCCAAGCCAACAAGCCGGTTTTCCTCTATTTCACCGCCGACTGGTGCCTGACCTGCAAGGTCAACGAAAAGGCCGCGATCGACCGCGCCGAAACCAGGGCCGCTTTCAAGAAGGCAGGCGTCACGGTGATGGTCGGAGACTGGACCAACGGCGATCCGGCTATCACGCGCTTCCTCGAGGCACGAGGTCGTTCCGGTGTGCCGCTCTACCTCTGGTATCCCAAGGGCGGCGGTGAGCCGACCGAACTGCCACAGGTGCTGACGCCGGGGACATTGACGGCGCTCGTCAGTTAGGCCTCGAATAGACCTTCCGCCCGGCAACCCATGTTTCCAACACCTTGGTCCCCCGCAATTCGCCAGGCGTCGCCAGCATCGGATCGCGGTCAACAAGGATGAAGTCGGCCCAGAGCCCCGGCGCGAGCCGCCCCACCCTGCCCTCCGCAAAAGAAGCATAGGCCGCTCCGGTCGTGAACCCCGCCAGCGCTTCTTCGCGCGAGACGCGCTCCTGCGGTTGCCAGCCGCCAAACGGCTCGCCCTTCGCATCCTCGCGGGTAATCGCCGCCACCAGCCCGGCAAAGGGATCGGGGCTTTCGACCGGCGTGTCCGACCCGAAGGCGAGATGCGCGCCCGACGCCTTCAGGCTCTTCCACGCATAGGCACCTTCCAACCGCCCCGACCCGAGCCGCGCTTCGGCCATCGTCCGGTCGCTGGTCTGGTGGACCGGCTGCATCGAGGCGATCACGCCCAACTGCGCAAAGCGCGGAATATCCGCCGGATCGACGATCTGGGCGTGTTCGATCCGCCAGCGCCGGTCGCCCTTATAGGTCGATTGCAACTCGGCAAACGCATCGAGCGCCTGCGCGTTCGCCGCGTCGCCGATCGCATGGATCGCGATCTGGTATCCGTCGAGCGCCGCGCGGCTCATGATGTTGCGGAGCTTCGTATCCTCAACGAACTGAAGCCCGCGATTGTTCGCGCTGTCCGCATAGGGTGCCTTCAGCCACGCCCCGCGCGAGCCGAGCGCACCGTCGGAATAGAGCTTCACCCCACCCATCCTGAGCCGATCCCCATAAAGCCAGGCCGTCGGTGCATTGCCGCCAATGACGAGGATCGGATCGAGCCCCGCCGAATAGGCAAAGATGCGGATGTTGAGCCACCCGCCATCGCCCGCGCGGCGGAAGCTCGACCAGTCCTCAAGGCTCGTCCCCATATCGGCGATGCCGGTAATCCCGAAGGCGAGCAGCGCATCCTGTGCCTTGATCAGTGCCTGATCCCGATCACGCGAAAGCGGCTTGGGAAGAAATTTCTCGATCAACGCCTGCGCCGAATCGACGAAGATACCGGACGGTCTGCCCCCGATCATCTCGATCCGCCCGCCGGCAGGAGAAATGCTCTTCGCCGTCACCCCCGCTTCCGCCAGCGCCGCGCTGTTCGCCCAGCCGGCATGGCCATCGACCCGCTCGAGCCAGACTGGCTTGTCCCCCACCACGGCATCGAGTTCGGCGGCGGTCGGGAAGCGGCCCAGCCCCCAAAGCTCCTGGTTCCAGCCGCGCCCGATGATCCATTTGCGGTTGCCATGCTCCTTTGCATAGGCTGCAATCCTGGCCTGCGCTTCGGCGAGCGAGGTCGTCCCCGCAAGATCGAGCGTCAGCGCCTGAAAGCCGAGCGACATGACATGCCCGTGCGCATCGATCAGCCCCGGCAGCATCGTCCGCCCCTTGCCGTCGATCCGGTAATCGGGACGATAGGGGGCGGGATCGCCCTTTTTGGCCTTCCTCGGCGGCTCAGCTGGAGGCGCTGGGGTGGTGACGAGCCGCACCACCTTCCCGTCATTGCCCATGATCAGCCCGGTGAACCGCACCATCTTGCCAGTGGCATCAAGCGTGATGCCGTTGACATTGTCGATCAGCGTGTCGGCATAAGCAGGTGTGGCGAGGATCAGCGCGAGTGCGATGAAGGCCCGCCTCTGCGTTCCCCGGCGAAGGCCGGGGCCCAGACGGGCCCGATATTTGGTGACTTCGCTGCCGTCTCCGTCCAGGGCTGGACCCCGGCCTCCGCCGGGGAACGGATTCACCTTGAGCGAAATCGAGTTTAGGGGTGGGCCTGAAAAGAGAATACGCATCCCCCGATCATGCCCACGCCGAGCAACTCCCGCAAGCGCCCCTTAACTTCCTCCGCGCCTCAGCGCGAACAAAAGAAAGATCTGGTTCACGCGGAGGCGCAGAGCTCGTGATTTCTGCATTTGGCCCTATTCGGACCTTCCGATGCCCCGCTTCCAATTTTCGACAGTTTGAAGGGCGTCCTCCAGCGCTGCAGGCAGGTAGCTTGTTGGCACAGTCCACGCGCGGTGCAATTCTTCGTCGTCCGTTGTCTCGATCGACCAAATGCTAATTGTCACAATCTTCGAAAGTGGCGGCTCAATTGAAATTTGAAAACACTCGCCTTGCTCGCTTGATATATAACAGAAGCGCCGCTCTACGCCGCCAAACTCGCGAAAAAGAACCAAGCCGTGAGCCACAACCCAAGTGTCGATGCCTGCGTCGATCGATTCGTACCGCGCCAATTTACGCCGGCTTCGCCAGCCGCCGGATCAGCGCACTCGGATCCTGCCGCCCGCCCCCAAGCCCCTGCACCTCTGCCAGAAACTGATCGACCAAAGCCGTCACCGGAAGCGTCGCCCCATTGCCCCGTGCTTCGTCGAATGCCAGCCCCAGATCCTTGCGCATCAAGTCCACCGCCAGCCCGAAATCGAATTCGTCCTTGGCCATTGTCGCCCAGCGGTTGGTCATCTGCCAGCTCGCCGCCGCCCCGCCGGAGATCGCTTCATAGACCTTGTCGAGATCGAGATCTTCCGCCTGCGCAAAGCGGATCGCTTCGGCCAGTGACTGGACGATCCCGGCAAAGCCGATCTGGTTGACCATCTTGGTCAGCTGCCCAGCGCCCGTCGGCCCGACATGGACGATCTTGGCGGCATAGGCCTGCATGATCGGCGTCGCCGCCTCGATCGCCTTGGCCCGGCCGCCGCACATCAGCGTCAGTGTGCCTTTTTCCGCCCCGATCTGCCCGCCCGTCATCGGCGCATCGATCGGCCAGATATATTTGTCCTTGGCCTCGACCGCCAGCTGCCGCGCGATCTTTGCCGAAACCGTGGTGTGATCGATGAACAGCGTATCCTTGCGCATCGTCCGGAACGCGCCGTCGCGCGAGAGCGTCACGGCGGCAAGGTCGTCGTCATTGCCGACGCAGGTGATGACGGCGTCCGCATCTTCGGCTGCCTCGGCCGGACTTGCGGCGCTCCGCCCGCCATTGGCGAGAACCCAGGCATCCGCCCGGGCCTGGGTGCGATTATAGACCGTCATCTCATGCCCCGCATCGGCGAGGTGCCGCGCCATCGGCCCACCCATCACGCCAAGCCCGATAAATGCTATTCTTGCCATGGGCGATTCATACGGACTGTTTGCCAACTGCGCCAGATGCGTTAGGGCGCTCCCATGTCGGATCACGAACCGCTCCCCGTCACGCTCGAAGATGTTCGCGCTGCACATGCGCGGATCGGTGGCGCTGTCGTCCGCACGCCGACGCTCCACAGCCAGACGCTTTCGCAGATGACCGGGGCCAAGGTCTATCTGAAGTTCGAGAATCTCCAGTTCACCGCCGCCTACAAGGAACGCGGAGCGTTGAACCGCCTGCTCGTGATGGGCGACAACGCGCGCAAGAATGGCGTGATCGCAGCGTCGGCGGGCAATCACGCGCAGGGGCTGGCCTATCACGGCAAGAGGCTGGGCGTGCCGGTGACCATCGTCATGCCCAAGGCCACGCCCACCGTGAAGGTGATGCAGACCGAGGCGCACGGCGCGACCGTCGTGCTGCACGGCGAGACGTTCGAGGCCGCCTATGCCCATGCCCGTGCGTTGGAGGGCGAGCGCAGCCTGACTTTCGTCCACCCCTTCGACGAACCCGATATCATCGCGGGGCAGGGAACCGTCGCGCTCGAAATGCTTGAGGATGCCCCCGATATCGATACGCTGGCCATCCCGATCGGCGGCGGCGGCCTGATTTCGGGAATGGGAACCGCGGCCAAGGCCCTGAAGCCGGAGCTGAAACTGGTCGGCGTTCAGGCCGAGCTTTATCCCTCAATGCACAACGTCATCACTGGCCTCGATGCGCCGTGCACCGGCGACACGCTGGCTGAAGGCATTGCCGTCAAGCACCCTGGCGAACTGACCCGGCGGTTCGTGAAAGCGCTGGTCGACGATATCGTCCTGGTCAGCGAGCGCCGCCTCGAAGAAGCCGTCAGCCTGTTGCTCCAGATCGAAAAGACCGTCGTCGAGGGCGCGGGCGCGGCCGGGCTTGCGGCGCTGATGGAACATCCCGGCCAGTTCCGCGGGCGCACTGTCGGCATCGTCCTGACCGGCGGCAATATCGATACCAGGCTGCTCGCCAATGTGCTGCTGCGCGATCAGGTGCGCTCGGGGCGGCTGGCACGGATCCGCATCCGGTTGCAGGACCGTCCGGGGGCGCTCGTCAATGTTTTCCGCGTGATCGCGGAACTGAACGTCAACGTGCTCGAAATATACCACCAGCGCGTCTTTACCGACCTGCCCGCCAAGGGCCTGATCACCGATATCGAATGCGAAACGCGTGACGCGACACACCTGAAACGGCTGATTTCGGCATTGCGCGAGGCGGGGTACGAAGTGTCGAAGGTCGAATTGGCCTGATCGCCGGGCCTTTGTGCCGTTTACCGTGTTTTCATGGTAAACGGCCTTTTCATAACTCACCCCTCGCTTCATAACGTCACGACCAACAGCGTAACCAGGTTGAGGAGACGGAGAGACGTGACTGCACAATTCCGCTTTCCGCGCTTTTTTGTCACCAGCCCGACGCCGTGCCCCTATTTGCCGGGTCGGCAGGAGCGCAAGGTGTTCACAGAATTGACCGGCGCGCATGCCAGCGAGCTGAACGACGCGTTGGGCAAGATCGGCTTCCGCCGCAGCCAGGGCGTTGCCTATCGTCCCAGCTGCATCGATTGTTCCGCCTGCATCTCGGTGCGTGTCGTGACCGGGGATTTCGTGCCCAATGCGAGCCAGCGCAAGGCGCTGAAGCGCCATGCCGACCTTGAGGTGACTGCGACGCGCCCCTGGTCAACCGATGAGCAGTTCCAGCTGCTCCGCCATTATCTCGAACTGCGCCACCCGACGGGTGGTATGGCGGGGATGGACGAGATCGATTTTGCCGACATGGTCGAGCAGACTCCAGTCAACACCTTCGTCATCGAATACCGGGAGCCTTCCGTCGACGGGCGTCCCGGGCGGCTGGTCGGCGCCTGCCTGACCGACCAGCAGGGCGACGGGCTTTCGATGATCTACAGCTTTTTTGAGTCCGACGATCCGGCCCGGCCCGGCCTCGGCAATTTCATCATCATCGATCACATCCTGCGCGCCGCATCCGCAGGGCTGCCCTATGTTTATCTCGGCTATTGGATCCAGGGTTCCAGCCGGATGGAATACAAGATCAAGTTCCGGCCGATCGAGCGGCTCGGACCCGATGGTTGGCACCGGTTCGACCCGGAGCAGGCCCTGGCGCCTGCGGCGCCGCCCGCGATCCGGATAACCGAACTGGCCTGACAAAGGGGCGGCAACGTTGGCCACCGCCCCTCACATCATCAGCTCGAATAGTACATGTCAAACTCAACGGGGCTTGGCGTCATTTCCCAACGGGCGACGTCTTCCATCTTGAGTTCGATATAGGATTCAATCTGGTCCCTCGAGAACACGTCTCCCTTCAAGAGGAAGGCATGATCGGCCTCAAGGCTTTCAAGCGCCTCCCGCAACGAACCGCAAACCGTCGGCACCTGGGCCAGTTCTTCGGGCGGTAGGTCGTAAAGGTTCTTGTCCATTGCATCGCCGGGATGGGTCTTGTTCTCGATCCCGTCGAGCCCGGCCATGAACAGCGCCGCATAAGCCAGGTAGGGATTGGCCATCGCGTCGGGGAAGCGGACCTCAACACGCTTCGCCTTGGCGCCAGCGCCATAGGGGATGCGGCAAGAGGCCGAACGGTTGCGCGCCGAATAGGCGAGCAGAACGGGGGCTTCATAACCCGGTACCAGCCGCTTGTAGCTGTTGGTCGTCGGGTTGGTGAAGGCATTGATTGCCTTTGCATGCTTGATAATGCCGCCAATGAAATAGAGGCACATGTCGGACAGGCCCGCATAGCCATTGCCCGCGAAAAGCGGCTTGCCCTTTGCCCAGATTGACAAGTGAGTGTGCATCCCCGAGCCATTATCTTCCTTGATCGGCTTGGGCATGAAGGTCGCCGATTTGCCATAGGCATGCGCCACCATGTGCACGACATACTTGTAGATCTGCATCCGGTCAGCGGTTTCGGTGAGCGTACCGAAGGTCAGGCCGAGCTCGTGTTGGGCGGCGGCGACTTCATGGTGATGCTTGTCGCACGGCAACCCCATTTCGAGCATCGTCGATACCATCTCGCCGCGAATGTCCTGAGCAGAGTCTACCGGAGCGACGGGAAAATAACCGCCCTTCGCGCGCGGGCGATGGCCAAGATTTCCACTCTCATATTTGGTGTTGGTGTTGGTCGGCAGCTCGATATCGTCAAGCTTGTAGCCGCTGGCGTTATAGCTGTTTTCGAAGCGAACATCATCGAACATGAAGAACTCGGCTTCGGGCCCGACATAGACGGTGTCGCCGATGCCGGTTGATTTCAGATAGGCCTCGGCGCGCTTTGCTGTCGAACGCGGATCGCGGGCGTAGAGTTCGCCGGTTGAAGGTTCGACGATGTCGCAGAAGATGATCATCATCGGGGTCGCCGAAAACGGATCGACATAGACCGCCCCCAGATCGGGCTTGAGGATCATGTCGCTCTCGTTGATCGCCTTCCAGCCGGCGATCGAGGAGCCGTCGAACATCAGGCCGTCAGTCAGTTCATCCTCACCGATGACGCCCGAGCACATGGTCAGGTGCTGCCACTTGCCCTTGGGGTCAGTAAAACGGAGATCGACCCATTCAATCTCTTCATCCTTGATACGCTTCAGCACATCCGCTGGCTTGGTCATGGCAATCAACCTTCCTCATTTTCCGTTGTTTGATAAAGGGCGGCGTCCCGCCACCCCGCAATTTCGGCAAGCGCGTCAGATCGCGTCGCCATCCTTCTCCCCCGTGCGGATGCGCAATGCGCTTTCCACCGGGATGACGAATATCTTGCCGTCGCCGATCCGGCCGGTTTGCGCCGCCGCCGCGATCGCTTCGACCACGCGTTGCGCCATCGCATCGTCGACGACGACCTCGAGCTTCACCTTGGGCAGGAAGTCGACAACATATTCGGCCCCGCGATACAGTTCGGTATGGCCCTTCTGGCGACCAAAGCCCTTGGCCTCGGTCACGGTAATGCCCGAGACGCCGACTTCGTGCAGCGCCTCCTTCACATCGTCGAGCTTGAACGGCTTGATGATCGCTTCGATCTTTTTCATTTTCGCTTTCCTGAGTCCCCGCAAACACGCTTTCGCCTTCAATAAGCGTGCCAAACAGGATTCGGCAACAAGAGTCGGGATTCGGCGAAAGGATCATTCAATTCCTGCCCAGCAAGGGAGCAAATCGAAAATCATTGCCTAGTAATTAGGCAGGACGTGCTCGTTAGGCGGCCGGGCAATCCAGCCCCGCCGGGCTCCTCGTGAAAATCTCCGGTGCGCCGTCGGTGATGCCGATGCTGTGTTCGAACTGCGCGGAGAGCGAGCGGTCGCGCGTCACGGCCGTCCAGCCGTCGTCGAGCACCTTGCAGTCGGGGCGGCCGATATTGATCATGGGCTCGACCGTGAAGAACATGCCGGGCCTGAGTTCGGGGCCCGTGCCCGGCCGGCCGGCATGGACGACTTCGGGGGCGTCGTGGAACAGGCGGCCGATGCCGTGGCCGCAGAAATCGCGGACGACGCCGTAACGGTGCTTTTCGGCAAAGCTCTGGATCGCGTGCGCGACATCGCCGAGGTGGTTGCCCGGCCGCGCCTGCCCGATCCCGAGCATCATCGCCTCATGGGTCACCTCGACAAGCCGCCGCGCCTTGATCGGGACATTGCCGACCAGATAGGTGCGGTTGGTATCGCCGTGCCAGCCATCGACGATGCTCGTCACATCGACATTGACGATATCGCCGTCGCGCAAAACCTTGGGCCCCGGAATGCCGTGGCAGATGACATGGTTGATCGACGTGCAGCAGCTGTGCGTATAGCCGCGATAGCCGAGCGTCGCGGGAATCGCCCCGGCTTCGATCGTCATCCGGCGGACGGTATCGTCGATCTCCTCGGTCGTAACTCCCGGCACGATCAGCGGGACGAGCGCATCGAGGATCTGCGCGGAGAGCAGCCCGGCCTTGCGCATCCCCTCGAACCCTTCGGGTCCGTGGAGTTTGATGGCGCCGTTGCGGGCGTGGAGCGTGTCGAGGCTTACGGTCTGATAGTCGGTCATCGGGCTATTATAGGCGCGCCGACGGGATTATGCGAGACCGTGGATCAAGGAAGGACAGGACGATGACTGAAAGGCCCGAAGGCGGCTGCGCGTGCGGGGCAGTGCGGTACCGGCTCGAAAGCGCGCCGATGTATGTCCATTGCTGCCACTGCACGTCTTGCCAGACCGAGACGGGCAGCGCCTTTGCGATGAATCTGCTCATCGAATCGGACCGCGTGACCCTGCTTTCGGGTGCGCCCCGGCCGGTCATGACTCCATCGGAAAGCGGCAAGGGCCAGCAGGTCTGGCGCTGCCCCGAATGCGAGATTGCGGTCTGGAGCAATTATGGCGGCGCGGACGACAGGATCCGCTTCGTCCGCGGCGGGACGCTCGACGAGCCCAGGGCCATCACCCCTGATATCCACATCTACACGCGGTCGAAACTGCCCTGGGTGCGCCTGCCCGATGATGCACAGGCGGTCGAGGCCTATTATTCCAGCGCCGAACTCTGGCCGGTGGAAAGCCTCGCCCGGCGCAAGGCTGTGTTTGGCTGACCGGGACTTCCGCGCTATGGCCGCCCCATGACTTCGACACGCATCTGGACTGCCGCTCTCGTCGTGATCGGCGATGAAATCCTTTCGGGCCGCACGCAGGACAAGAATGTTTCGCAGATCGCGCTGTGGCTCAACATCCAGGGCATCAGGCTTGCCGAAGTCCGTATCGTGCCCGATGTCGAGGACGCGATCGTCGAGGCCGTGAATGCGCTGCGCGCGCGCAACGACTATCTCTTCACCACCGGCGGGATCGGCCCGACGCATGACGACATCACCGTGGATGCGATTGCCGCCGCGCTTGGCGTCGGCGTTGTCATCCATCCCGAAGCGAGCGCGGCGCTTGCCCAGTATTACGAAAAACGCGGCGGCGTGACCGAGGCGCGGCTGCGGATGGCGCGGGTGCCCGACGGATCGGAACTCATCCCCAACCGCATGTCGGGCGCGCCGGGCATAAGGCACGGCAATATCTTCATCATGGCCGGCGTCCCCCATATCACGGCAGGGATGCTCGATGCGCTGACTGGATTGCTCGAGGGCGGCGCACCCTTGCTGTCGCGGACGCTGGGTTGCTGGGTGGCGGAAAGCGAAATCGCGGTCCTGCTCGGCGACACCGAAAAGGCGCATGAGGGTTGCCAGATCGGCAGCTATCCCTTTTTTCGCGAAGGGCGGGTGGGATCGAATTTTGTCGTCCGCTCGACCGACCGGGCAGCGCTTGATACCTGTACTGCGGCGCTCGCGGCTGCGCTCGCCGGAACCGGTCGCGAAGCCGTTGAAGGCGGAATCTGAGGGGCGCCTAGCCCGGAAACGCCGGATCGGCGCGCTGTGCAGGCGCAAGCGAGACCAGCATCACCAGCCCGGTCAGCGCGAAGAATGCTGCAATGGCAAAGCCGATGCCATAGAATGGCAACGGCGCTGCAGGCCCGGTGAACCAGGCTAGGGCGGGATTGAAAATGATCGGCGCGAAAATCGAACCGACTGCCATGACGCTTGAGGCAAAGCCCTGGACCTCGCCCTGGTTGGTCGCGTCGGCCCGCCGCGACATCATCGCCGTCAGGCAGGGGTGGACGAGCGACTGGACGGCCATCAGCGGCATCAGCGCAAAGGCCACCCAGCCATTGGTCGTCACCGCAAAGGCGATCATGCCCAGCGCCCCGCCGGCGATGCCGATCGTGGCTGTCTTCCGCTCGCCGAACCGGGCGACAATGCGCGCCGAAAGATAAATCTGGGTGAGCGCCATCGTCGCCCCCATCAGGGCGAGCGACACGCCGATCAGCCCGTTCGACCAGCCATAGCGGCCGATCGTGAAATAGGCCCAGGTCAGCGGATAAACGAGGCTCGCGAGCTGCCAGAGGAAATAGACAATCGAGATCGGCAGGATCCCCGGCAGCCTGCGCAGGTAAAAGAGCGCGCCGACCGGATTGGCCCTTCGCCAGTCGAACGGGCGGCGATTTTCGATAGCCAGCGTTTCGGGCAGAGCAAAATATCCATAGATCAGGTTGGCCACCGCCAGCGCTCCGGCCGCATAGAATGGCATCCGGAAACTGATTTCGGCGAGCAGCCCGCCAAGCGCCGGGCCTGCGACAAAGCCGACGCCGAAGGCTGCGCTCATATAGCCGAAAAACCGGGAACGATCGTCGGCATGGGCAAGGTCGGCCACCACCGATTGCGAAGGCGCGTTCGACGCCCCGAACACGCCGCTCAGCATGCGCACCGCAAACAGCCAGGCCAGCGTCGGCGCAAAGGCCATGACGGTGAAATCAACGGCAAAGCCGAACAGCGAGCCCAGCAGGATCGGCCGCCGCCCGAAGCGGTCCGAAAGATTGCCCATCACCGGCCCGAACACGAACTGGAACAGCGCATAGACAACTGCAAGCAGGCCGCCGATCCCGGTCGCCTCCGACAGCGTGGCTTGGCCAAGCGACATGATGAGCTGCGGGAAGGATGGCACGACAATGCCAAAGCCGATCGAGTTGATCAGCATCGTCGCCAGNNCCTTCAGTTGCGGCTTGGGATGGAGCGGGCGAAGGGAATCGAACCCTCGTCGTAAGCTTGGGAAGCTTCTGCTCTGCCATTGAGCTACGCCCGCGCGGTCGCTGCCTTTATGTGAGTCTTGCGCGATTGTCGAGCCACGCGCATGGTGGAGGTTCGGGATTGGAAACAGGAGAGAGAGATGGGCTTGGAATTGCGCTCGCTGGTGAAAAGCAGCGGCGAGCTTGAACTGTCGCTGATCGATGTGGCCGTCCCCGAACCGGGGCCCGACCAGGTTGTGGTGCGCGTCGAGGCGACGCCGATCAATCCGTCCGACCTCGGGCTGCTGCTCGGTGCCGCCGATGTGACGTCCGCGCGGGCCGGCGGGAGCGCCACTCACCCGGTTACGACGATGAAGATCCCCGAACAGATGATGCGCGCGATGGCCGCACGGGTCGACCAGTCGCTGCCCGTCGGCAACGAAGGCGCAGGCGTGGTGATCAAGGCGGGCTCCTCTCCCGAGGCGCAGGCGCTGATCGGCAGGATGGTGACGATGATCGGCGGCGCGATGTATGCGCAGCATCGCTGCCTCAAGGCGTCGGACTGCATGGCCCTGCCCGCAGGAACGACCGCGGCCGAGGGGGCGTCGTGCTTCGTCAACCCGCTGACCGCATTGAGCATGGTCGAGGTCATGAAGCGCGAAGGGCATCATGCGCTGGTCCACACCGCCGCCGCATCGAACCTTGGGCAGATGCTCAACAAGATCTGCATCAAGGACGGGGTTCCGCTCGTCAACATCGTCCGCAGCCCCGAACAGGCGAAGATCCTGCGCGAGATCGGGGCCAAGCATATCTGTGATTCGAGCGCGCCCGATTTCATGGAAAGCCTGGTCGGCGCGCTGGTCGAGACCGGGGCGACGCTGGCCTTCGATGCGATCGGCGGCGGCAAGCTGGCGGGCCAGATCCTGACGGCCATGGAAATCGCGGCGAACAGGACCGCGAAGGAATATAGCCGCTACGGCTCCACCGTGCACAAGCAGGTCTATATCTATGGCCGGCTCGATACGCGACCGACCGAGCTTGGCGCCGGGCTCGGCATGGCCTGGGGCGTGGGCGGGTGGCTGCTGACGCCGTTCCTGATCAAGCTCGGGGCCGATGCGATCCTGCTGCGCGCCCGCGTGATGGCTGAGCTCAAGACGACCTTTGCCAGCCACTATACCAGCGAGATCTCGCTGGCCGAAGCGCTGCAACCTGCGACAATCGAAGCCTATAACCGCCGCGCGACGGGGGAAAAGTTTCTCATCGTGCCGAGCAAGGGGTAAAATGATGCATCTCGAAGGAATATTCTCAGGACTCAGTGCGCTTGCCATGCTCGGCTGGGTGGCGCTTGCCCTTGCGCCGCTCCAGCGCACCTTGTGCGTGGCCTTTGCCCGCATCCTCGCGCTGCTCCTCGCTGCGGCCTATCTGGCGCAATTCTTCCTGACGACCGTGCCCGTCGAGGGCGAGGGCTTCGGCTCGCTTGCCGCTGTCACCGCGCTGTTCTCGGCGCCTGGCAACCTGATGCTCGGCTGGACGCACTATCTGGCGTTCGACCTGTTCATCGGAAGCTGGGAAGTTGAGGATGCAGCGAAGGCGGGCGTGCCGCACTGGCTGCTGCTGCCCTGCCTGTTCCTGACGCTGATGCTCGGGCCGATCGGGCTGCTCCTCTATTTCGCGATCAAATTCGGCAAGCAGCGCTTTTTTCCGGCATGAGCTGGCAGAAGGAAGTCGATGAGACGGCCAAGCGCCGCAAGCTTGCGGAAGGCATGGGCGGGCCGGAAAAGCTGAAGAAGCAAAAGGCAGACGGCAAGCTCAACGCCCGTGAGCGGATCGCGGGGCTGGTCGACAAGGGCAGCTTTCGCGAGATCGGCCAGCTGGGCGGTGCCGCGACCTATGACGACAAGGGCGAACTGAAGAGCTTCCTGCCGTCGAACATGCTTTTCGGCCGGGCGAAAATCGAGGGGCGGCCGGTGGTCGTCCAGTCGGACGATTTCACCGTGCGCGGCGGAGCGGCCGATGCGGCGATCCACGAAAAGCTGGTCCAGGCCGAAAAGCTGGCGGGCGAATACCGGATGCCGCTCATCCGGATGATCGAAGGGACCGGCGGCGGCGGCTCGGTCAGGACGCTCGAAACGATGGGCCATACCTATGTCCCCGAAGTGCCTGGCTGGGACGTGATGGTCGACAATCTCTCGCTCATTCCCGTTGTCGCACTGGGGCTGGGCCCGGTCGCGGGGCTGGGCGCGGGGCGGCTGGTGATGAGCCATTACAGCCTGCTCGTGAAGGGCATGAGCCAGCTCTTCGTCGCCGGGCCGCCGGTGGTCGCGGCGGTCGGCGAAAAACGCACCAAGGAGGAACTGGGCGGATCGCATATCCATGCAAAAAACGGCGCGATCGACGATGAAGCCGGGAGCGAGTCGCAAGCCTTTGCAATGGCGCGGGCCTTCCTTTCCTATTTGCCTTCCTCGATCCACGAACTGCCCGAACGCAAGCCAACGAAAGACAAGCCCGACCGCCGCGAGCCCTTCCTGATCGAAGCCGTCCCGCGCGACCTGCGCAACCTCTACAAGATCCGGCCGATCATCGACGCCGTGGTCGATCAGGGGAGCTTCTTCGAAATCGGCCGCCAGCACGGCCCCTCGATCGTCACCGGCTTTGCAAGGGTCGATGGCTGGCCGGTGGCCGTGATGGCGAGCGACCCGATGGTGCTGGGGGGGCTCTGGACTGCTGCCACCGCGCGCAAGGTCGAACGCTTCATCGACCTTGCTGACACCTTCCACCTGCCGGTCGTCCATATGGTCGACAATCCCGGCTTCATGATCGGGCGCAAGGCAGAGGAAGACGGCACGATCCGCTATGGCAGCCGCGCGATGACGGCTGTCTATCAGAGCAAGGTGCCGATCTGCGTCGTCATCCTGCGCAAGGTTTACGGGATGGGCGGAAGCGCGCCGGCCAATCTGTCGCGGTTCAAATGGCGTTTCGCCTGGCCGAGCGGCGATTGGGGGAGCCTGCCGATCTCGGGCGGGCTGGAGGCGGCCTACAAGTCGGAACTCGAAGCCTCGGACAATCCCAGGGCGCTCCTGAAGGACATCACCGCACGCCTCAACCGCGTCCGCAGCCCGTTCCGCACCGCCGAGAAATTCCGGATCGAGGACATCATCGATCCGCGCGACACGCGGCCCATGCTCTGTGAATTCGTCGAACATGCCTATCGCGTGCTCGAACCCGGCCCGCGCGCGAGAGGCTATCGCTGTTAGGCGTTGGCGAAACCCGTCAGCCGTTCGCGGATGATCGCATTCGCCTCGACCATGATCCGGTCGATCAATTCCTTGCAGCTGGGTATGTCGTGGATCAGTCCGGCGACCATTCCGCAGCTCCAGGCACCGGCATCCATATCGCCTTCGAGCATGATGCGGGGATAGACGCCTGCCACTTCCTCGATAATGTCCTCGAATTTGAGGTTCGCACCCAGCTCCCGTTCCTTGACAATCAGCCGTTCAACCGCCGCGTTAGTCATGACCCGTTCGGTATTGCGCAAGGATCGCATGACGAGCCTTGTGTCGAGTTCGGAGGCCGCAACCAGCGCCTGCTTGACCTTCTCATGCACCGGCGCTTCCTTCGTCGCGATGAAGCGCGTGCCCATGTTCATGCCTTCGGCACCCAGCGCCAGCGCGGCCACAAGGCTGCGGCCATCCGCCATCCCGCCTGAAGCAACAAAGGGAATCTCGAGCTCTTCCGCCGCCCGTGGCAGGAGGATGAAGTTGGGCACGTCGTCTTCGCCGGGGTGGCCGCCGCATTCGAAGCCGTCGACCGAAACCGCATCGCAGCCGATCGACTGCGCCTTCAATGAATGCCGCACCGACGTGCATTTATGGATGACCTTTATGCCTGCATCCTTAAGATAAGGCAGGACCATCTGCGGATTGTTCCCTGCCGTTTCGACCGCCTTCACCCCGCCCTCGATGATGGCACGGACATAGCCGGGATAATCGGGCGTATTGACGATCGGCAGGAATGTGAGATTCACGCCGAACGGCTTGTCGGTCATGTCGCGACACTTGGCGATCTCGTTGGCAAGGTCGGCAGGGGTTCGCTGGGTCAGCCCGGTGATGATGCCGAGCCCGCCCGCATTGGAAACCGCCGCCGCCAGCTCGGCAAAGCCGACAAAATGCATGCCCCCCTGGATGATCGGGTGCGCGATACCGAACATTTCGGTGATGCGGGTTTTCATGGACGAATCATCTCCTGCTTCGCAGCGGACGCTCGCCGAGATTTACGTTAACGTCAAGCTAGAGTTCGAATCGCACATTCGCGAGGCCGTGGTAACTGTGTTATATGTGTGATACGCTTGGACTTCGAGATTGCGCCTGAAGGGACGGTCATGCTGAACCTCTTGTTTCCCGCACAAATTGACAACCGCTTTCGCGGCCAGATCGCTGGCATATGGGTGTTCGGGGTTTTGGTTGCGCTCAAACTGGCCATCGGCTTCAACTCCATCTTCATGGGCAGGCAGGTGGCACAAGGAGCAGACGGAATCCCGCTCGACAAGTTCACGCCCGAGGCTGCAAATGAGATTGTTTCGATTTTCGCGCTGCTTGGCCTGCTCCATGTCACGATGGCCTTGTTGTGCGTCATCGCACTTGTCCGTTACCGGGCGATGATCCCGCTGCTATTGGTATTGCTGCTCATCGAGCGTTTCGCGCGATACGCCATTGTGCATTTTCTCCCCGGTGTGCCTCCTGTTCAGAGTGCTCCCGGGTCGATCATGGGCCTGATACTTCCGGCCTTGATGATCGGCGGGCTTTTGTTGTCGCTCTGGACGCGCAAGACGGTTGGAGCTGAATAGCAGTCAAAGTCCCAAGAAAATGCCGGCAATGGCGCCAGCAGTCCGAGGCATTTGGGTAACGCGGTTATCGATCATTTTGATGGCTTCACGAATTTGAGCGTCATCCGGTCGCTCTCTCCGATGGCGGCGTAACGCGCGCGGTCCTTTTCACCCAGTCGAAAGTTGGGCGGCAGCGTCCAGACACCGTCGGGCCAGTCATGCGTGTCCTTGGGGTTGGCGTTGACGCTGGATTCGCCAACCAGTTTGAAGCCGGCTCTGGTCGCAAAGCCGATAACCGAGCTGCGCTTCATATAGCCGCTCTTCTCTTCCTTCGCGCTGTCCATTTCTTCGGGAAGACGATGTTCGACTATCCCCAGAACTCCGCCGGGCTTGAGCATTTTGTAAATCTGATGGAACGAGGCCTGTGCGTTGTCGGTGCCGCCAAAACGCCAGTTATGGACGTTGCGGAAGGTCAGCACCAGATCGGCCGAGCCGTCGGCCACAAGCGTCGCGCCATCTGCGGCCGGGAAATTGGCCCGTTTAACCTTGCCGTACAGGCCCGGGTCCGCTTCGAGCCTTTCAGCAATTCTTGCGGTCTGGCGGCCGATGGGGGACGCAGCGGTCAGCGTTCCTTTTGCGGCCAGATAGGGCGCAAGAATTTCGGTGTACCAGCCCCCGCCCGGCCAGAGTTCGACCACATTCTGCGTGGGCCGCACGCCAAAAAAAGCGAGTGTCTCTGCTGGATGGCGATACTGGTCGCGCGCCCGGTTCGCTTCGCTTCGATGCGGAGCGGCTATGGCGGCGGCAAGAGCATTGTCGCCAGTTGGGGACTTTGCCATCAGCGACGCGCCACCCAGCGCAGCTATGATTGCCAATGCAAGCGATACAAACAGGGGCTGGCGCATATGCTCCTCGTGATTCTATGATCCTCCCGGTCTTGTGAGGAAGGATGGGCGATTGCAACAGTTGCTTTGGGGCGGGTGTGTCAGAGCGCTCGCCATTGCCGGTCTTTCGGCCTGGGGGGACCGGCGGCGGGCGACCCGCGGGAATCCCGACGATGTTGGTTTCATGCCCTGGCCGCTCTTCCTTGTCGTGTCGATGGTCGTTGCCGCGGTTTGCGCAGCGCTTGCCCTGAAGCTCGGCTGACAGGTGCGGGTTCTTGGCGCTCTTATTGCAGGCGGGCATGCCCGCCGCTTTGGAAGCGACAAGGCTGCAGCCCTGCTGCACGGCAAGCCGCTCATCAATCATGTCGCCGACGCCATGCGCGCGCAGGTCGAGGCCTTGGTTGTTGTCGGGCGCAGTTGGCCGGGCCTTTCAGCGCTGGCTGACCGCCCCGCCGGGGCGATGGGGCCGCTGGCGGGGCTTAACGCTGCACTCCTCCACGCGCGGGAGGCGGGATTCGATGGCGTATTGACGGCCGGTTGCGATACTCTGCCAATCCCTTCGGACATGGCGGCGCTCCTCGCTGGAGCGGAACCCGCCTTTCTCGACGGGCATTATCTGCTTGGCTGGTGGCCAGTGCGTCTTGCCGATGGGCTCGATGCCCATCTCGCAAATGGGCCGGACCGGTCGATGCGCGGTTGGATTGCGCTCTGCAATGCCCGGGCCGTCCCGCCGCCCCTTGTGCTCAATAATCTGAACACGCCGGCGGACCTTGCCGCCTATGCGCGGATTACCGCTTCTTAATCTGCCCGGGTTAGACCATGATCCGCTCTTGAAGAGGTGCGCGTGACCCAGGTCCTGATTACGGTTGATACCGAGCTTTCGGCCTTGCTTCATCAGCGCGGCGCAACCGCTGACGCCAATTTCGCGGCGTCCATAACCGGCCAGTTGGGCCGCCATGCCTATGGCATCGATTGGCAAATGGACTGTCTCGACCGCCACGGCCTCAAAGGGGTGTTTTTCGTCGATCCCATGCCCGGCCTTGTCTTCGGGCCGGAGATCGTGGCGCGCATGGTCTCGCCGATCCTCGCGCGGGGACATGAGGTGCAGCTGCATCTGCACACCGAATGGCTCGAATGGGCATCCCGTTCGCCGGTCGGGGGCCGTCAGGGGCGCAACATTGCTGACTTCTCGCTCGAAGATCAGGTGATCCTGCTCGGCTGGGCGCGTGATGCCCTGGTCGGTGCCGGTGCGCCCCAGCCGGTTGCATTCCGTGCCGGCAATTATGGTGCGAACGACGATACGCTGAAGGCGCTTGCCGCGCTGGGATTCGCCTGGGATTCGAGCTTCAACGCACATTACCGGAACAGCCACTGCGGGATCGGGCTTGGCGTCGAGCACGTCGATCCAGTCTGGCGCCTTGGCGTCGCCGAGGTCCCCGTCGCCGCGATCGGAGACAAAGCGGGATCGATCCGGCCGGCCCAGATATGCGCGCTCTCTTCAAACGAAATGTATGCCGGCCTCCACCACGCCGCCGAAACCTGTCGGCCGGCCTTTGCGATCGTGACGCACAGCTTCGAGATGCTCTCACGCGACAGGAAACGCCCGAACCGGGCCGTGATGCGGCGCTTTGCCGCCATGTGCCGGACAATTGCCGACCATCCGGGACTCACCACGACCGGCTTTGCCCATCTCGATCATCGCATCGCAGAGCAGGATCAGCCGCAGGGGACAAGGCTTGCGCCGCACCCCATGCGCAGGCTCAGCAGGATGGCACAGCAGGCGCTCGCGACCTGGCTCTATGAGCGGCAATTGTTTCCGGCATGACGATGCCCCCGGCCCTCATTCTCGGTGTTGACACGCCCATCGGCCTGGCGCTCATTCGCGAGCTTGGCCGCCATGGCGTCCCGGTGCACGGCGTCGGGCGGAACCGCGACGCAATCGGGCGCACGTCGCGTTTCCTGACGGGATTTTCGCTGCGCCCCGAAGGATCGCCGCTTGCCGAATGGCTTCCCGAACGGATTTTCCATACGGGCGCGCGTGCCCTTTTCGCGATCAGCGAGGACGATCTTGTTGCGCTTGCGGGGCTGCCTGAAGAGATTGAGGGATGCCGGATACTCACGCCTCGCAAACCCCAGCTCGATCTCGTGCTCGACAAGGCCCGCACCCTGGCGCTGGCAACCGCCTATGGCATTGATGTTCCCGAAAGCTGGCAGCCCGTCGCTGGTGAGAACTTCGCCCAATATGCCGAAACACTGACCTACCCGGTGGTGGCCAAATGGGCGGACCCCCCGGCCATGACAGGAATTTTGGAGCAGCACGGCCTGCTCCTGATCAAGGCCGAGCACTTGGCGACCCCGGGCGCGCTGCTCACCTTGCTCGATCGCTACGCGGCGTTGCGCGAATGGCCGCTTGTCCAGCCCTTCTGTCCCGGCTTCGGGCTTGGCCAGATGCTCCATATGGTTGACGGCAAGGCCAGTCTTGTTTTCCAGCACAAGCGCATCCACGAATGGCCACCCCAGGGAGGCGTATCCACCGCTTGCGAGGCGCTGCCACCCGGCCGCCACGCGCACCAGATGGAACGGTCGGAAGCGCTCCTCGCCGCAATTGGCTGGGCCGGGCCCGCAATGGTCGAATATCGCCACGACCCGGCAACGGGAAAATACTGGCTGATGGAAGTGAATGGCCGCTTCTGGGGAAGCCAGCCGCTCGCGCTTCACTGCGGCGCCGAGTTCGCTTGGGAACAGTATCGGCGCGCCATTCTCGGCGAAAGCGCCTCAATCACCCCACGCCTCGAACAGCGCCGCGCCCGCTTCATGGTCCCCGAAACGCGCCGACTCCTTGCGATCCTGTTCGGTTCGAAACCCATCCCGAATTTCCGCCGGACCAGAATGGCCGACCTGATCGGTTATATTGCCGGCTTTTTTGATCCCCGGATGCGCTACTTCGTTTTCACGCCTGACGATCCCAGACCCTTTTTCCAGGATCTTTGGGCCATCATCCACCGGCTCTTGCGCCGGGAAAAACGGCCTGAAGATTTGTGACAGCAGACGCGATCCGCCCAAAACACGTCGCCATATAGGCTTCGTCCAGGCCATAGGGATCGTGCAGATGCGGCGTACATGGCCGCGCATAGTACCCCAGCAGGGTTCGGGGCAGCCCGTCAAACCGAGGGCACAGTTTCAAGCGGCGAAGTTGACGCGCCTCCATTGCCAGAAGCAGATCTCCCGGTTGCGGCACATAATCCTCGGCGCGGCTTGTCCTGTGCACCGCGAGATCGACCCCCATCACCGCGGCGGCGGCAAGCGCCGGGCCATGCGCACCAAGCCCGGTGCTTGTTGAAAGCCCGAACGAAATGGCATTCAGCCCCCGGCGTCGCGCCAAGACGTCGGCAAAGGCGCTCCGGCAGATATTGCCGTGGCAGACAAAGACCAGTCGTTGCACCCGCGCCGGATGGGGCTGAACGATCGCAGCATGGCCGAGTGCGACTTCAGGGTAGGAGAGCGCCAACCGGACCAGCCCGCGAAACGTGCCGAAGCGGCGGGCGACCGGGCCTCTCAATTCCGCACCGCCTTTGCCACCGCATCGAGCACGCCGTTCACGAACTTCTTTTCCTTCCGGTCGAAAAAGGCATGTGCAACATCAAGATATTCGCCGATCACGCTGCCGGTTGGAATATCCGGCCGGGCGAGCAGTTCATAGGAGCCGGCCCGCAGGATCTGCCGGAGCGCACGGTCAAGCCGCTCGATCGTCCATCCCTCGCCAAGATTCGCGCCAATCAGCGCATCAATCTCGCCAAGTCGAGCATCTACGCCCATTACAACGTCGTCAAAAAAAGCCACTTCGGCATCGGCATAGATGGCATCCTCGATCGTCGCACCCAGCCGGTGCTGGTGAAATTCGTGGAGGAGTTGCGCGACCGGCGTCTGCTCCATCTCGCGCTGGTAGAGCGCCTGCACCGCCGCAAGGCGCGCGGCGGAACGCGACCGGGCCCGGCTCATGCCAGCCTCTCGGCGACCGAAGCCGCATGGGCTGGCAGGCCTTCAGCGCGCGCAAGCGCCAAGGCAGCCGGGCCGATCGTGCGAAGAGCGGCAGCGTCGCACGCAAGAAAGCTGGTGCGCTTCATGAAATCGAGCACCGACAATCCTGACGAGAAGCGCGCACGCCGGCCGGTCGGGAGGACGTGGTTGGGGCCGCCGACATAATCTCCGATCGCTTCGGGTGTGTAGCGGCCGAGAAAGATCGAACCGGCGTGGCGCACTCGAGCAAAGAGTGGCTCTGGATCAGCAACGGCAAGCTCAAGATGTTCAGGCGCAAGCCGGTCAACCAGCGGCAACGCATCCTCCAGCGCACGGACCGTGATGATCGCGCCATGCGCCTCCCAGCTCGCACGGGCCACATCTTGCGTTGTCAGCGTCGCCAGCCGAACCTCTACCGCAGCCCTGACACGATCGCCAAACCCCGGATCGTCGGTAATGAGGATCGACTGGCTGGCCGGATCATGTTCGGCCTGGCTCAACAGGTCGGCGGCGATCCAGTCAGGGTTGTTTTCGCCATCGGCGACAACAAGGATTTCCGACGGGCCGGCGACCATGTCGATCCCGACCACGCCGTAGAGCTGGCGCTTTGCCTCCGCGACCCAGGCATTGCCAGGACCCGTCACGACATCGACCGGCACGATCCGGCCAGTGCCATAGGCCAGCGCCGCGACCGCCTGTGCGCCGCCGATCCGCCAGATTTCATCGACCCCCGCGAGTGCGGCTGCCGCCAGCACGAGCGGGTTGATTTCGCCATCAGGCGTGGGCGTGACCATTACCAGCCGCGCGACGCCCGCGACCTTGGCCGGAATGGCATTCATCAGAACCGATGACGGATAGGCTGCGCGACCGCCAGGGACATAGATGCCAGCCGCCCCTACGGCACCCCAGCGCGCGCCCATCCGGACGCCGGCGTTGTCCGTGACGTCACTGTCGCGCGGGCGTTGCGCTTCATGATAGGTGCGGATTCGTCCTGCTGCGAGCTCGAGTGCCTGCCGCAATTCGGGGTCAAGCGCAGTCAGCGCCGCTCGGCAATCAGCCAGCGGAACCTGCCATCCGGCAGCATCAAGATCGAACCGGTCGAACTTCGCGGTCAAGCTGAGCAGCGCGGCATCGCCATGAGCCCGAACCTCCGCAAGGATCTCCGCCACATCGCGCGAGACGTCTGGATCGGCTTCGCGCCGGTCATCAACGAGTGCGGAAAAGCGCGCTTCGAAATCGCCAGAAGCCGCATCAAGCCTGACCATCGACTGCCCTTCGAAAACTGTCGACGATACGGCCAACTTCAGCATTGGTCTTGAACGCCGCGCGATTGACGATCAGTCTCGCGGACACCTGGGCAAGCACCTCAACTTCGACAAGGCCATTGTCCTTCAGAGTCCGTCCCGACGAGACAAGATCGACAATTCGGCTCGACAGCCCAAGCGTTGGCGCCAGTTCCATCGCACCGTTCAGTTTGACGCATTCGGCCTGCACGCCGCGCGCTTCGAAATGGCGGCGGGTGAGATTGGGGTATTTGGTCGCGACGCGAACATGGCTCCAGCGGCGCGGATCGTCCGACGCCGCAAGCGCGGCGGGCTCGGCGACCGAGATCCGGCAATGACCAATATCGAGATCAACCGGGGCATAGAGTTCGGAATAGGCGAACTCGTCAATCACGTCCGACCCGACAATGCCGAGCTGCGCGGCGCCGTGCGCGACAAAGGTCGCGACATCGAAGGCGCGCACCCGGATCAGGCTGATATCGGCGCGATTGGTTTCGAAGCGGAGCGCCCGGCTCTCCTCATCCGCAAACGCCGCCTCCGGATCGATTCCGGCACGCGCGAGCAGCGGCAACGCCTCTTTGAGGATACGCCCCTTGGGGACGGCGAGGATGATGGGCCCGGCCATGGTGGCGCGGCCTTTACTTGTGCGCCGCAATAAGGGCAAGTTTCGGGCGTGAGCGATTCGATCCGCCGAGCCTTTCTCCTGCAAGCGCAATTCTGCGAAGCTTTGAATTCGCCACTGACAGCACAAGTGTTGCGCACACTTTCCGACACGCTCAACGACGCGACAAGAACCGGCGCGCGGATCCTCGGCTGGCCTGGCGATCCGATGGCAGACGCCCTCAAACTGCGGATCGCGGGCGGGCTGAACGCGCTGGCACGTTCGCGTCGGGATGTCGAGCTGACCCAGCTCTATAATGATAATGCGGGGCATTTCCCGACGGTGCTGAAGCGCATCCTGATCGAATGGGATGACTGGCTATTCCCATGGCTGGACAGCCCCCCGCAAACCAACGAGGTCGCCCGTTCGGGCGCGCTATGGCCCGGTCTGATGGAAATCGCGCGGCGTTTCGGGCCGGAGATTGAACTGCTCGAACTCGGGTCGAGCGCCGGACTCAACCTCAATCTCGATCACTTCGGTTATGATCTCGACGGCGTCAAGTCCGGCGATCCGGCCTGTCCGCTTCAGCTCAGGCCTGATTGGCACGGCCCACCGCCACCGTCAGCGCAGGTCAATGTTGTTGCCCGGGCAGGCGTTGACCAGAACCCCCTCGATGTCTTGAGCCCGGAAATCGCGGAACGCCTTCTGGCCTATGTCTGGCCCGATCAGTTAGAGCGGCTGGCACGGGCGGAAGCGGCAATCGCCATTGCCCGGCAGTTTCCGCCTGCGGTTGAGCGGGGCGATGCGGCAGACTGGATCGAGACGCGGCTCTCCTGGCCACAAGCCGAAGGGGTGACGCGCGTTATCTTCCACAGCATCGTCCTGCAATATTTGCCCCGTGAAGATCGGGAACGCGTTCGCACGGCAATTGCCGCGGCTGGCAGGCAGGCAACCACCAACCGCCCGCTTGCATGGCTTTACATGGAATTCCGCTCGAAGGTATCGACATCGCCCGAGCTCTGCCTCCAATGCTGGCCGGGGGGCGAGATGGAGACGCTAGCCGACGTCCATCCGCATGGGGCGACGATCCACTGGCACGGTTGAACGAGGCAGCCACCAAACCACCCCCGTTATCCTCGTTATCCACAGGCTAGGGTATGCAGATTCCGCTGGCACGACTCAGGCCTTCGTGAGACCTTCCACTTGTCGCCATGGGAGGGCTCCGAGGGAAACCGACGAAATCTCCCGGGCAACATGCCGGTGAAACGGGCCAAACGAAGCCGCAAGGCGGAGTGAGGAAACGACACAGGTAGGGCAAGGAAAGGGCGTTGGCGAAGCTGAGGGGAGACTCAAGGCGGATGCAGATGTCCGGAACGAACCCGCAGCAGGATTGGACCCTTCGGGGAAAGGCCTGTTGATGTCTGAGCAGGCTAGGAAAGTCGCAAGACCGGAGAAGCAGTGTTCGACATAGTGGCGGCTGGTGGCAACACCAGCCGCCATTTCTGTTTGGGCTGATCCGGAACCCGTGCCTGTCACCCGATCAGGTGCGCAATATCGATCGGACGGTTGCCCCGGCGAAGCTCCACCATGATTTTCGCATTATCAGCTCCAGCGCGGCCTATCGGGCTCCCCTGCACAACATTGTCCCCAACCGCGACGTCAAGAACGGCAAGGCCGGTGATTAGCGTCGTCCAGCCCGCCCCATGATCGATGATGACGATCCTCCCGAACCCGCGATAAGGTCCGGCGAAGACGATCCGGCCATTATTGGGCGCGATCACCTGCGCCGAGGGGCGAGTCGCAATCGTCAACCCGCGCGCGCGCACGCCGTTTCCGGAAACCTCCCCCAATCCTGTCAGGATTCGCCCAGCGACTGGCAAGCGATAGGCCAGGCGGTTGGCCGCCGGCGCAGGCTTGTCGATCGGCACTGCACGTACAATGCCCGGCAGGGCTGGGCGCAATATAGGCCCGGGCAGGGTTTCAAGGCGGTGGCGCCGCGCCGCATCTGCCCCAAGCTGGCCCATCAGATCGGTAATGTCGCGCGCCTTTTCGCCCAAGGCGATTGCGCGATCCTGCTCGATCATGGCGCGCGAAGAAAAACGCTGTGCCTCGCGGCGATGCGCGCTGGCGAGCTGGAACAGCCTTGCGCGCTGACCCTTGAGTTGTTCACGGCTTGCGGCCAGCGCCGAAACCGCGCGACCGGCGTCAGCGCGGAGACGCCGGCCGGCTTCGATTTCGCGCCTCAAGCCCGCCGTTCGCTCCCGCAAGAGGGGCAGAACCGACGCCAGGACGGCGCGGGTGTACACCAGGTCGCGGGTCGTGCCCGGCTGCACCAGCGCAAGCGCTGGCGGGCGGCGCGCCATGGCCTGAAGGGCAGCCAGTAGCCGCACGGCGGGCTCCTGCCGTGCCGCAAGCCTGGCACGCTGGTCGGCACGGAGTTTTTCGATCAGCCGGATGCGGGCTTCGCCTGCTGCAATATCGGCCTCGGTTGACTGGATGCGCGCAGCCAAGGCGGCCGATTCCGCAAGCGCGCGTTCGCTCGCGTCGCGCGCAGCGTTAGCCCTCGTCTCCAGGCTAACAGCCCGCAGATCGGCCGCAGCCGACTGAGCCTTGGCGAGCGACAGAGCACGGCGCTCCTCGTCAAGCGTTTGCCCGCTCGCCACGGAGCCCAGTGCAGCCAGCAAGCCCAGCGCAACGCAGAACCGGAGCCGTGACGGCCCAGTGCGCCCGTCAGTTTTCGCTGTCGAGTTTCCCGAACTTTGTTTCAAACTCCGCAATCGCTCCCCCGGCCAGCAGTCTCGCCTGTTCGATCCAGCTATCACGTTCGATCCGGCCTGTGAAAGCACCAAGATGTGCATCGACTTTTGCAGCGTCTTCCGCGCTCCAAGCGCCGATCTGGTCGAACCGCGTGATCCCGAGCCCGATGAGGAGCGTGTTGAGCTTGGGGCCAACGCCCTTGAGCAGCAGGAGATGATCCGGTGCACCAACGGCTCCAGGCACGCCGATCGCCGTCATCGGCGGCGGGGCGGCGGGGGCGGGGCGGGCCGTCGGCTTTTTGGGCGGGGCGGCTTTTTTGGCGGCAGGCTTCGCAGCGGCAACCGCCTTCTTCGCCACCGGCTTTTCGATCCTGGAACCCGGCTTGACGGGCGCTGGAGCCGGTGCGGGGGCCACAACAGGAGGCGGCGCCTGGACAGGAAGCTCGGGCTTGGCCGGAACGTCTTCCGCAACCCATCGGGGCGGGAGAGCGCCGGTCTTGCGACTGCGAGACCGCAACCAAAGCCCAAGAACAATGAAGATCCCGATCAGGATCGCAATAATCAGCCAGTTGTCCAACACTCCCGCTCCCGACGCAATTTCCGATGCGCCGGACACTAACGTACGATCGGGGCAAGTCCAGTGGCCGTCATTGCCCGAGCGCTGCAACCTGCCCATTGTCGGCGAGACTGGTGAGCTTCAGGAATTCCTCGCGCAGATAGCCCCGCTGCTCTCCGGCCAACCTCCGGATATCGGCATAGGTAAAGCTGCCGAGATATTTGTCGCGGCGCAGCTTCTGTCCAAAGGCGGCGACCGCGCTGGCAAAGGCCATGTCGCCGCGCGGCGCCTGCGCCGAGGCAACAAGCCCGGACGCAATGGGGCGTTCGATCAACATCGAGCGATCGCCATCGGGCAGTTTGTAGCGCAACTTGAGCCAGGCCAGATCGCCTCCGGGCAACGGCCGGGCAGCGGGCGGCTGATTTCCTTCAAAATGCCGCGCGGGGAGCCAGCCCTTTGCGTTCGCCGGAACGATTTCATAAAGTGCCGTCACCTGATGCCCTGCCCCGATATCGCCGGCATCGACCTTGTCATTGTCGAAATCCTCTTCGGCCAGCACGCGGTTCTCATAGCCGATCAGCCGGTACTCGCTGACCAGCGTCGGGTTGAACTCGATCTGGATCTTCACATCCTTGGCAATGGTGAAGAGCGTCGCCGCAATCTCCTCGTCAAGCACCTTCTGCGCCTCGATTGCCGAGTCAATATAGGCATAATTCCCGTTCCCGATATCGGCGACGCGCTCCATCATGGCTTCGTTGTAATTGCCCTGCCCGAAGCCCAGCGTCGTCAGCGTGATGCCGCTTTCACGGTTTTTCTTCACAATCGCTTCGATGCCTTCGTCGGATGAAATGCCCACGTTGAAATCGCCATCAGTCGCCATGATCACGCGGTTCACACCGCCCTTGATGTAATTGGCGCGCGCGGTCGCATAGGCGAGTTCCATCCCCTGCCCGCCGGCCGTCGAGCCGCCGGCCTGGAGGCAATCGAGCGCCGCCTTCACATGGTTCGGATTGCTGGTGGGTTCGAGGACGATCCCGGCCGCGCCCGCATAAACGACGATCGACACCCTGTCGCGCGGGGAGAGCCGGTCGGCCAGCATCGAGAGAGCGGTCTTGACCAACGGCAGCTTGTCCTGATCATACATCGATCCCGAGACATCGACGAGGAAGACAAGGTTTGCCGCCGGGCGCTGTCCCGGTGGCAGGTCATAGCCCTTGATACCGATGCGCAAGAGCCTCGTCTGGGGATTCCACGGCGTCACGGCCATGTCGGTCGTGACGCTGAAGGGACGACTGCGATCCCCGGGAAGCGGATAATCATAGCGGAAATAGTTTAGCATTTCCTCGGTCCGGATTGCCGCTTCGGGCGGCGTCTGGCGCTGCATCAGGAAGCGGCGGACATTGGCGTAGGAACCGGTATCGACGTCGATCGAAAAGGTCGAAACGGGCGCTTGCGCAACCGCGAAAATGCTGGCGACCTGCTTGCCCGAATAGCGCTCGCGGTCTTCTTGCGGCCGGGGAGTTGGATAGGGAAGCGGATAGGGTGCGATCATGCGCGCAGCCGATGGGTCGGCGGCAACCGAAGACTGCGCAACCTGTGTGTGCCGGCTTCCCGTTACAACCACTTCGCTCGAAGGTGACGAAAGTGACGGAGGTGGAGGAGGAGGCGATGGCACCACATTGGGCCCGACCCGCAAAGGTGTATTGCCGATCACATGCTTGCCCACCGAGCCGTAGCCGCCGCCAGTCATGTAGGACTCGCGTTCTCCCTGATGACAGCGAACCGGCCCTTCGGGCGCGGCTATCGTCGGGCGCGATGGGGGTCGGGAAGCCAGTGGCGCGACGGGTCCCGCGACCATCGCCACCATCGAGAGGAAAAACACCGGACGCACGCGGCGCAGACTGACAGGCATGAGAATCCTCCCTCGCTATGTCAGAATGTAATGTTATATCTTTGCTGAATGCCCGCTGAATGCCGACGCGATCGGGTCAGCGTCCCGCCATGGCCTTGGCATGGGCAAGATAGGTGCGCCCGATTCTGACCTGGGCCCCATCGACCAGTTCGGCATGCCAGGCGCCAGCCTTGTCGTGCCCGAGCCGCACTATCCGATCCTTGCGCACGATCACAGAGCGGTGGAGCCGGATAAAGCGCGCCGGATCGAGGCGTGCCTCAAGCGCACCGATCGTCTGGTGAAGCAGGTAGCTCCGCTGTCCCACATGAAGCCGCATATAATCACGTTCGGCGTCGATCCGCTCTATATCGATCGCGGCAATCCGCACCAGTTCGGAGCGGTGCGGCACCCAGAATTCCTCGACATGGGCAGCAGGCACCGAATCCGTTGTAGGCACTCGGCGCCGTTCGGCCACCCGCTCCACGGCGCGGCCAAGCCGTTCGGCCGATACGGGTTTGAGAAGATAGTCGACCGCCGCCAAATCGAAGGCTTCGATGGCAAAACTGTCGAACGCGGTCACAAAGATGATCGCGGGCACCGGCCCGCCTTCGCGTCGTCCCAGCGACTTCGCCACCGCCATCCCGTCAAGCTCGGGCATCGCGATGTCGAGCAGGATGAGATCGGGGGTCAGGCTCTCGATCATCCGCAGTGCAGCCGCGCCATCCGCCGCCGTGCCGACCAGCGTGATCCCCGGCTGTTCGGCGCACAATATCTGCATCCGCTCGATCGCCAGCGGTTCATCATCGACGACCAGCGTGCGCAGCGTTGCATTATCGGCCATGGCGCACCAGCGGCAAGGTCAGGCAGACGCGATAGCCGCCACCTTCAACCGGCCCATGGGCAAGGCTGGCGCGTTCGCCAAATCGGGCCGCCAGCCTGTCGCGGACATTGGCCAGCCCGATGCCGTGTGGCCCGTCATCGGCTTCGGGTCTGGACGGGCTTCCCGGGCCGTTGTCGGACACCGTCAGGATCAGTTGCCCGCGCGCTTCGGCCGCACTGATTTCGATCAGCACAGGCCGGTTGGTCTGCGATACGCCATGCTTGATGGCGTTTTCGACCAGCGGTTGGAGGATCAGCCCGGGCACAGCCGCTCCGGCGAGTTCGGGAGGCATGGCGATCCTGACTATGAGGCGTTCGGGAAACCGCACTGCCTCGATATCGAGATAGAGCTTCTGGAGCTCGATTTCCTCTGCCAGGTCGACATCCTCGCTGGGTTCACCCGACAGGCTTGTACGGTAGAAGGTCGACAGGTTCATGATCATCGTTTCGGCTTCATCGCGGCGCCCGCGCATCACCAGCGCGGAAAGCGAATTGAGCGTGTTGAACAAGAAATGCGGATTGACCTGGTAGCGCAGCGCACGAAGCTCTGCCGATTGCGCGGCGCGGGCAAAGCGGGCGGCCTTGCGTTCCGCCTCACCCACATCCTGGGCAAAGCCGAGCGCAAGATAGAGCGCCGCCCAGGCGATCAGGAAGAAATAGCGGGTGATCGCGACTTCGGCGATTTCCATGATCGCCGGATGCTCCTTGTCGGGAAGCGCGCGCTCGATGTCCATCAGCCCAGCCGGATCATAGACGTTGAAAAAATAGTAATTCACCGCTGAAATCGCAATCGCGCACGGCACCGAAATCAGGATCACCGCGACGATCCGCGTCCAGAGCGGCTGGCGATCAAAAGGACGCAGCAGCAGCCACAGGCCAATGGTGATGAAGATGCCGACGCCCGTCACAAAGCCTCGCCGCAACGCCATTTCGCCCTGCGCGGGGAAATCCATGATCGTCGCCCGCAAGGTGACGATCACCACATAAAACAGCCAGAAGCCGAGAATCGAAAACAGCACGGCGCGGCCATCGAGCCGCCTGCTGTCTTGTATATCCGGACCGTCGTTCATCCGCCCTAGCATAGCGCACCTGCCATAATGCGCATCCCCCTGGGTGCATCCTTTGTCGAAAGGCGAGGCAGGCTGGTCGATAGGTGAGGCTGATTAACCGGTTTCTAACCATCTTCGACGATCATGCGGGCAACTGGGATATGGAGTTGCGCATGGCGACCAGCATGAAACCTGCCGATGGCAGCCTCACGCTTGCCGAAATCAAGGAGTTTGCGAGCTTCGACGCCGCGGCGCAGCGCTACCTCCGCCGCTCGCTCGATGTTGCCTTTTGTCGCAGCGATGCGCTTGCACTCTGGTCGCGCGATGTTGTTGAGGCGGCGAGCATTCGCGCGCAGACCCGGATCTATGAAGCGCTGCCCGCAATGCGCCAGACCATTCCCGACGATAGCGGGCTCAACCAGATCGAAGGGTTTCTGGGCCTGCTCGTCCGCGTCTCGGCGTTCGACCTGGGCCAGGACAGGATTTCGACCTTTGGCGCCTATCGCTTCCTGTATGAGCGACTGATCGGCGCCGCCGCACGGCCCTGGTTTCCATCCGCATTTTGCGCCGCAGCCTCGCTTCCGCACCTGCACCCGCACCGTCGGCGTGCCCTGCTCCAGTCGATCAGCGAAGCCGCAGCCACCGCGCCCGGCTGGTCAACACGCGAGCCTGTCTTCTTCCCCGAATGGGTCGAAAAGGTCGAAGCCTGACCTTTCGCCTAATCGCAGGCAAGATGCAGCTTCTGGGCCATCCAGGCGGCAATCAGGCTGCCAATGGCGACCGTCAGCAACGTATCCGCCAGTGAAACATTGATCGCGTTCAGCGCCACCAGCAATAGCGACGAAACCACCATCGCGCCCGAATTGACGATATTGTTGGCCGCCACGGTGCGCGCTGTTTCGGCCTGCGGCACCGTTGTCGTAAGGAAGGCGTAAAGGGGGACGACGAACATCCCGCCAGCCACCGCAATGCCGAGGAGCGCGATCAGGACGAGGTCGGCCTGCCTCCAGGATATGAATTCGGCAATCCCCATCAGATGGTCGGGCCTTTCGGGCCATGTGCGAACTGCCCACCAAAGGATCGCCACGAACCCGCCCATCGCAATCGCCGAACCGGGCGAGTAGCGCGCCGATACTGCGCCATTGAGCAGCCGATTGACCGCGACCGACCCGATCGCAATGCCGACCGAAAAGATCGCCATAAACAGCGTTGCCACCGTCTGGTCGGCGCCAAGCGCATTCTTGACCAGCGGCGGGAACTGCGCCCCGAGCACCGCCCCGATTGCCCAGAAAAAGCTGATAGCAACAATCGCCAGGAAGAGGCGGGGGATGTGCATCGTCGCGCTCACCAGCCGGTTCGACGCGCGGATGATGTGCCAGTCGAAATGAAAGGGTGGGGCATCGGGTTGCGGCAGCGCGGGCGGAACATGATGCCCGGTGATCCGGCCTGCGATCGCTGTCAGAAGAACACCGGCCGCTGCCCATTGATAGGGAATGATCCCGCCGACGATCGTGCCGAGCAGGATCGCGATATAGGTTCCCGCCTCAACCAGCCCCGTACCCCCCAGCACATCGTCCCTGCCCAGATGCTGCGGCAGGATGGCGTATTTGATCGGGCCGAAAAAGGTCGAATGCACGCCCATGGCAAAGAGCGCTAGCAGCATCAGGGCGATCGATAGTGTCTCGTCGGCCTTGTGGAGCATCAGCCCGGCCGCGCCGAAGACCATGATCAGGATTTCGGCAGTCTTGACGATGCGGATCAGCCAGGCCTTGTCACGACTATCGGCCAACTGGCCTGCAAGCGCTGAAAACAGGAAGAAGGGCAGGATGAACAGCGCGCTCGCGAGTGCGCTGAAACCTGCTTCCTTCGCGGGATCGCTGTAGATCTCGTAAATGACGAGGATGACCATCGCCATCTTGAACAGATTGTCGTTGAAGGCCCCCAGGAATTGCGTGACGAACAGGGGCAGGAAACGCCTTTGCCCCAGTAACCGCATCGGATTTCGCATTGAGGGGCAGGCTTCCCGGCTGTTGTGTTTGTGCTGGCGCCATAGCCGAGCACAAGCACAACAGCAAAGCGGGAATCAGCCTTAATTTCAGCCCTGTTTGAGCTTCACTGCCAGATAGCGCGCGGGTCCCTGTCCGCGCTGGACGAACAACAGGACATTCGACCTGCCTGCCGTCTTGGCAGCGTTGGCCGCAGCAGCAATATCGGCGGGCGAGCTTGCCGCCTTGTAATTGACCGAGATGATCACATCGCCCCGCTGAAGCCCCTTGGCCGCCGCGTCGCTCGATGGGTCAACAGCACCGATAACTACGCCCCTGACGCTGGCATTGATGCCAAGCTGGCGCGAAATATCGGGCGTCAGCGTCTGGAGCGCCAAGCCCAGCGATTCGCGCGTTGCCGACTGGCTGGTCTTTTCGTCTTCGGGATCGAGCCCCTGCCCCCCGCCAAGGCTCGCAATCTTTTCTTCCGAAGGCCGTTCGCCAAGAACGGCGGTCAAGGTCTGACGCCGGCCGTCGCGGATCACTTCGATCGGCACGCGCGAGCCGACGGCCTGGTTTGCAACGAGGTAGGACAGGGTCTGATCCGGCGTCACGTCACGGCCATTGACCTTGACGACGACATCGCCCTGCTTGATCCCGGCCTTGTCCGCAGCCTCGCCGGGCTCGACGCGGGCAATCAGTTCGCCGTGATTCTTTTCGATGCCGAGCGAATCGGCGATGCCTTCATCGAGCGGCTGGATGCCGACGCCGAGATAGCCACGCTTGATCTTCGCGCCGCCCTTCAGGCTCTGCACGATCGGCCAGGCCTGTTCGGCAGGGATCGCAAAGCCGATGCCAACATTGCCGCCGGTCGGCGAAAAGATCATCGTGTTGATGCCAATGACATTGCCGTCGATGTCGAACATCGGGCCACCGGAATTGCCCTGGTTGATCGAGGCATCGGTCTGGATATAGCGATCATAGGCGCCACCCTGCCCGGTCACGCGGTGGAGCGCCGAGACGATCCCGGCAGTAACCGTTCCGCCAAGCCCGAATGGATTGCCGATCGCAACGACCCAATCGCCGACGCGGGTCTTGGTTGAATCACCAAAGCGGACGAACGGGAGGTTGCTTGCCTTGATCTTGAGCACCGCAAGGTCCGAGGTCGGATCGCGGCCAACCAGCGTCGCATCATATTCGGTGCGATCGGGTAGCGTGACCTTGATCGAACTGACAGCGGCGGCCCCAGGCCCGTCGCCGCCTGAAATGACATGATTGTTCGTCACGATATAGCCATCGGCGGAGATGATGAAACCCGAACCCAGCGACTGGGCTTCACGTGTAACGGGGCGGCCGCCATTGGCATCACCGCCGCCGAACAGATCGCCAAAGGGCGTGCCGGCAAGCGGGTTGGAATTGACCTGGACACGTTGGGTTGTCGAAATGTTGACGACCGCCGGCTGAAGCCTTGATGCGAGGTCCGCAAAGCTCATCGGCGCGCCAGCGCGCGGCGCCGACATCGCCACCATGGCGCCGGGTTCGTTCTGGGCGGTCTGTGCACCGCCCGGTGACTGGAGCGCCAGAGTCGCGGCAGTCCCGCCGAGAAGCAGGGCTGATGTTATGGCATAAGCGTAACGCACGGATTCAAACCTCCTGGTTGAGATAACGAGTCATCCCCTTTTCATTCATCGCCATGCAAGGTTCCGGCTTAACCGGAATTGAACATGCCGATGCGTGCTCACTTCCCCCCACGAAATTCCTTGAGATAGTCATTGCCCGGCGAAAGGATGACGCTGGTCGAGCCATTGGTCTTGCCGTTGACGCCAAAGGTCTGCCGATATGACTGCATCGCCCGGTAGAAATCGTAGAATTCCGGATCCTTTCCAAAGGCTGCGGCGTAGATTTGTGCCGACTTGGCGTCTGCCTCGGCGCGGATGATCTGGGCCTGACGGAAACCGTCCGCCTCGATCGTCAGCGCTTCCTGCGTCCGCGCCGTCCGCATCCGTTCATAGGCGCTGTCGAGCGGCGTGCCCTCGGGCAGGTCGGCGCGCTTGATCCGCACATCGACAATCTCCGCGCCATATTGCTGCGCCACACGCTCGAGCCCGGCCTGGATATTGTCCATCACCCGATCGCGCTCAGGGCTCAGAAGTTCGGCGAACTTGCGCTTGCCCAGTTCGTTGCGCAGCGCCGAGCCGAGGATGGGACGAAGCGCGTCCGACACGTTCTCGACCGTCCGCGCGGCACTGTACATCCGCACCGGATCGACGATCCGGTAGCGCGCATAGGCATCGACATTGAGCCGCAGCTGGTCGGTCGAAAGCACTTGCTGGGGGTCCATGTCGACATCGAGGATGCGCTTGTCGATCCAGACAATGTCCTCAATGAACGGGATGCGGGCGACAAGCCCGGCGCCGGTGCTGCCGAAAGGCTGGCCGGGCTTGTAGCCGTTGATCACGCGGTCAACCTTGCTCAGCCGCAGCACCACGCCCTGCCGCGTTTCCGGCACGATGGAGACTGTGCTGATCAACAGGACAAGCGCGGCAAGGCCACCGAGCGCCAGCGCGATCGGGTTCGACAGGAAGCGTGATAACGTGGTGGGATTGTCATAGCTCATCGTCCGGCCTCCTCGACCGTCACCCGCGGCCGCCCGCTCCCGAGCGGGAGATAGGGCACAACGCCATTGGGTTCGACGATCGTCTTGTCGGTATTCGACAGGACGGCCTCCATGGTTTCATAATACATGCGCTTGCGGGTTACGCCGGGCGCGAGCTTGTATTGGGCATAGACCTTGTCGAACGATGCCGCTTCGCCTTCCGCGCGTGCAATAACCTGCTGCGCATAGGTATTGGCGTTGTTGATATTGGCCTGCTTTTCCTGCTGCTTGACCGTCACCTGCTTGAACGCATCATTGACCTGTGCTGGCGGATCGGCCTGTTTGATGGCGACGCCACGGATCGTGATACCCGCCTTGTAATCGTTGAGCAGAACCTGCATCCGCTGCCCCACGCGGGTCTCGATCTGGCTCCGCCTGGGGCCGAACGCATCGTTGAGCGTCACATTGCTCATCACTTCGCGCATTGCGCTTTCGGCAACTTCGCGGATCGTGTCCTCGGGCTGGGCAAGCTCGAACAGGAAATATTCGGGCTGGCGCACACTCCAGCGCACCTGATAGGCAAGGTCGATCACATTCTGGTCACCCGTCAGGATCAGATTCTGTCCCGCACCATCGGGTATGTCGATCCACTTGATGCCCCGGATGTTGACCTTTTCCACGCTATCGATCGGTGCAGGAAAGGTCATGCTGATGCCGGGCTGGAGCTTTCCGGCATATTTGCCGAAGCGCGTGATGACGCCTTCTTCCTGCGGCTCGATCCTGTGAAAGCTGGTAAAAACGATCCAGATCAGGGCAAGTGCAATGGCGCCGTAACGGATCAGTGGCGCACCGTTCCCGCCGCTGGGCAACTGCCCGCCAAAACGGCCGCGCATCTGATCTGCCAACTGGTCAAGCACCGATGCGCCGCGCGGTCCGCGCGGGCGACCGCCGCCGGGAGGCCGGTCCCAGGGGTTGCGTGGGCCACCGCCGCCCGAATCGCCTCCACCGCCGGATCCCTTGCCGCGCCCGCCCCACGGGCCACCCTCATTGAAAAGGGCGCCTGCGCGCGCCCGCCAACCTGAATCCTTTTCCATAAAAGCCATTATAGGTGTCGTCGGGTACGAAAAACAGTGGCGAGCGAAGAATCTGTGCTTAAAGCACCCGCATGTCCGATCCCGATACGCTTGCCGCCCTTCTCGACACCATTGCCGATCCACGCGGGCACGGTGGTCTGGTGACGAGCGGACGAGCCGCTGCACCGCGCTTCAGCGAGGGCCGGGTGAGCCTTATCCTCGACACAACCGGGCTTTCGGGAGCCGAACGCGATGCGCTCGACAAGGCCGTGCATACCGCGCTCGAAACCCTGCCCGACGTGACCGACATCCGCATCGCGATGACCTCCGAAAAGACCGGTCGCCGCCTGATCGCTATCGGCAGCGGGAAGGGCGGGGTCGGCAAATCGACGCTTGCGGCCAATCTTGCCGTTGCGCTCGCCCGGATGGGGCGCAAGGTCGGGCTGATCGACGCCGACATTTACGGCCCCTCGCAGCCCCGGTTGATGGATACAGAAGGCGCGCGACCGACGGCAAAAGACCAGCAGCTTGAACCCGTGCCGACACGGTTCGGCGTGCCGATGCTCTCGATGGGACATCTTGTGAAGCCGGGACAAGCCATTGCCTGGCGCGGGCCGATGGCTGGCAACGCTCTTGGCCAGCTGATCGACGCCGATTGGGGGACGTGCGACCTGCTGATCGTCGATCTTCCGCCCGGTACCGGCGACGTCCAGCTCTCGATGATCCAGAAGCACAAACCGGCAGGCGCGATCATCGTTTCAACGCCGCAGGACCTTGCACTGATCGATGCAGCTCGCGCCATCGATCTCTTTACGCAAGCGACAGTGCCGATCATCGGGCTGGTCGAGAATATGGCGGGTTATCAATGTCCCAAATGCGGCGAGATTTCCGATCCGTTCGGACATGGCGGCGCGGAAGCCGCTGCCGCCCGGATGGGCCATCCCTTTTTGGGGCGCGTTCCGCTCGACATTGCCATCCGCACCGCTTCCGATGCCGGCACACCGCCCGCCGCCGGCGACGGACCGGTGGCGACGGGTTTCAATGCCATCGCCGGGCGGCTGATTGCCTGGCTGGACAATCAGGTAAGATAAAATGCCGCTCGAATCCGGCAAAGATATTCGCACATTGCTCGAAGCGACGCGGATCATTGCACTGGTCGGCGCGTCTGCCAATGCCGAACGCCCGAGCCATGAAGTCATGGCCTTCCTCCAGAAGCAGGGCTACCGGGTCATTCCGGTCAATCCCGGTCTGGCAGGCCAACAATTGCTGGGGGAAACGGCCGTGGCCCGCCTTGCCGACATCGAAGCCCCGATCGATTTGGTCGACATCTTCCGCAACAGCGAAGCCGCCGGACCAATCGTGGACGAAGCGATTTCGGCGGGTGCAAAGGCGGTCTGGATGCAACTGGGCGTGATCAACCCCGAAGCAGCGGCCCGCGCCGAAGCAGCGGGCCTCAAGGTGGTGATGAATCACTGCCCGAAGATCGAGATTCCCCGGCTCGGCCTGCTGAAGCGCTAGTCGCGGAGCAATTCGTTAATCGCCGTCTTTGCCCGCGTCCGGGCATCGACGCGCTTGACGATCACCGCGCAGCCAAGGCACGGCCCCGGCGATCCGTCGGGCAGCGGCTTGCCCGGCATCGCGCCCGGCACAACCACCGAATATGCCGGGACCCGGCCAACGAACACTTCGCCGGTCGCGCGGTCGACGACCTTGCTGGTCGAGGAAATGAAAACGCCCATGCCCAGCACCGCGCCTTCTTCGACCACCACGCCCTCGACCACTTCGGAACGCGCGCCGATAAAGCAATTGTCCTCGATGATCACTGGCCCGGCCTGGAGCGGCTCAAGCACGCCGCCGATGCCGACCCCGCCCGACAGATGGACATTCTTCCCGATCTGCGCGCAGCTCCCGACCGTCGCCCAGGCATCGACCATCGAGCCATCCCCGACGCTCGCGCCAATGTTCACAAAGCTCGGCATGAGGACGACGTTGCGGCCGATATGAGCGCCTCCGCGCACAATCGACCCCGGAACAGCCCGGAAGCCGGCTTCGCGGAAACGGTTTTCGCCCCAGCCCGCGAACTTGCTCGGCACCTTGTCGAACCAGTTGGCGCCTCCGGGTCCCGGCGTGATGACATTGTCATTCAGCCGGAAGGAGAGGAGCACGGCCTTTTTGAGCCATTGGTTGACGGTCCAAGCGCCACCGGCCTTCTCCGCCACCCGTCGCGCCCCGCTGTCCAGCAAGGCGAGCGCAGCAACCACTGCGTCGCGGATTTCGCCCTGTGTTGCCGGGCTGATCGTGTCGCGTACTTCCCATGCCGCATCGACGACGGTTTCGAGGTGATCGGTCATTATCTGGCGGTCTCCATGATCTCGTTCAGCCAGTGGCTCAAATCGTGCGTTTCAAAATCGATGAATTCGGGGCTGGCATCTGCGTTTCCGTGCTCCGATCCATTATTGACCCAGACGGTCGCCATGCCAATCGCCTTTGCAGGCTTGAGGTTGCGCGCCATATCCTCGACGAAGAGCGCGCGGGTCGGCTCGACGCCAAGCGCGCAGCACATGTCTTCATAAGCCGCCGGGTGCGGCTTTGGGCGATAGTTGGCGCCATGAATGTCGAATAGCCCGTCAAAGGCTTCGGCAAGCCCGAGCCCGGCCAGCACACGCCCGGCATAGGCGGCATCGCCATTGGTATAGACCAGTTTTCGCCCGGGAAGTTTCGCCAGCGCAGAATTGAGCAACGGGTCGGGCGCGAGCCGTGACATGTCGATATCATGGACGAAGTCCAGAAAATCGCGCGGATTAACGCCTTCATGCGCCATCAGCCCGGACAGTGTGGTGCCATGTTCGATGAAATAATGCTTTTGCACGCGGCGCGCCTCGGTTGCATCCACGTCCAGCAGCCGCTGGATATACGAGCCCATTTTCTCATCGATCAGCGCAAAAAGATCGACACGCGCGGGATAGAGCGTGTTATCGAGATCGAAGATCCAGCTGTCAATCGAACCAAGCGCGGGAGGCATGGCCGCGCCTCTAGCGGGGCGTGCTTCCACTGGCAAATCGGTTCACCTCATCAAACACCGATATTGGGGCCAATATGTCCTGGCTTGCCTTGGCGACGAGGCAAGAATCCGCTACATCGCTCCCGAGGCACCGGGGGAGCATATGTACAAATCTTGGAAGCGTGCAGCGTTCCGCGCGGGATGCGCCCTCTCGGCGCTGGCGGCGCTTAGCGCCTGTGGTGGCGGCAGTGCGGGCGGTGGGATCAACTCCACCCCGACGCCTCCCCCGCCGACACCGCCTCCACCGCCCCCACCGCCGCCGCCTCCACCGAGCAGTTTCGACACCGCCGAATATCGAAGGTCGAACGGCGCGGCGCAGGCCAATGCAATCACCGGATACAATGCGGGCGCGACTGGTGCGGGTGTGACCGCAGCGGTCATCGATTCGGGCGTTGCCCAGTTCAATCTGGAATTCGCAGGCCGGATCCACCCCGCCTCGGCGGACCTTGCCGGGTCGCGCGGCATTGGTGATGAAGGGGGCCATGGCACGGCTGTTTCCGACGTCCTGCTGGGCGCAAAGGACGATAATGGCATCCATGGAGTTGCCTTCGCCGCGACGCTTCTGGTTGCACGCACCGACACGCCGGGCAGCTGCGCCAATACGGATCCCGACAAGGGCTGTTCACACGACGACAACATCATCGCGCGGGGTGTTGACCTCGCCGTTGCCAACAATGCGCGGGTAATCAACATCTCGCTGGGTGGATCCCCGCCCAATGCGGCCTTGCGGGGCGCGATTGGCCGCGCAACTGCGGCCGGAATCATCATCGTCTTTTCGGCCGGAAATGACAGCACGAACAACCCCGACGAGTTTGCGCAGATCGCCAATGACCCGCTGGCCCGAAACCTGATCATGATCGCCGGCGCCCTCGATTCCGACAACAGCCTCGCCAGCTTCTCGAACAGGGCCGGCAATGGTGCATTGCACTATATCGGCGCGCTCGGCGTACGCGTCCGGGCGATTGATGAGACCGGAACCAGCTTTCTGTGGAGCGGCACTTCATTTTCCGCGCCCATCGTCTCGGGCGCAGTGGCCTTGCTGGCCCAGGCCTTTCCCAACCTGACCGGTGCACAAATTGTCGACCTGTTGCTCCGGAGCGCGTTTGATCTTGGCGCGCCGGGGGTTGATCCGGTCTTCGGCTTTGGCGCGCTTGACCTTGCAAAGGCCTTCGGGCCGCAGGGTCCGCTCGCGCTCGCCGGATCGCAGGTTGCGCTGCCGGCGACAGCGGGCATGACTTCGGCACCAATGGGTGATGGCGGCCAGGCCGGACTGTCGACGGTGGTGCTCGACAGCTATGGCCGTGCCTATTCGGCCAATCTGGCCGCAGGGCTGGCGCACGCGCCGCTGCGGCCCCAGCTTGCTCCAGCGTTGGGCATCGGATCGCGCAGCCGGATGATGGCGGGGGGATCCACGGCGATCGCACTTTCGGTGACGGCAGGCCAAGGCGGTCATCCGGTCAATCGCCTGCTCCTTTCGGCAGGTGAGGAACGCCGCGCGCGCGCGCTGGCCGGATCGGTGCTGACGCGGTTGGGCCAAAACACTTCGCTTGCGCTTGGCATTTCGCGCAGCGGTCTTGCCCTCGCCAGCGAGCTGGACGATCAGGGCGGCGGCGATTTCCTCGTCGGCAGTGCGGCACTCGACAGTTTCGGCTTCGATACGCGCGCCAAGGCGGGGCTGGCCATGCGCCAGCAGTTTGGCCCGATCGGCCTTACCGCAAGTGCCGAAACGGGTATGGCGCAGCTTTGGGAAAATGGCAGATTTTCAGAATTGCGGCGCGGTTATCGCGAGCATGGCTATAGCGCGTGGAGCCTTGGCGCTTCAACGGCCTTCAGGTCTTTGACGCTGTCGGCACGCGCGACCAATCTTGTCGAGCGTGACACGGTTCTCGGCGCGCGCTTCGACGGCGCGTTCGGGACAGGCGGCGGTGCGGGCAGCTGGTTCGCAGATCTCCAGGCGCGCTGGACACCGTCTCAAAGCTGGGCGTTGTCCGCAGCATGGCGGCAGGGTTGGACCCGCATTGGCGCAGGCGGCCTCCGCCCGAATGCGGATCATCTGCGAACCTCGGCCTGGTCGTTCGACGCGACGCGCAATGGGCTTTTCAACCGCGGCGACAGGCTGTCTGTACGGATTTCCCAACCCTTGCGCGTTTCGCGCGGCGGGTTCGATTTGAACCTTCCGACAAGCTATGATTATGCCACGAGCAGCGCTGGCTTTTCAACGACGCGGCTGAGCCTCGCCCCAACGGGACGCGAACGCGATGTGGAGGCTGTCTATTCGCGTCCGCTCTGGGGCGGGCAGATTTCCGCCAATACATTCTGGCGGAACCAGCCCGGCAATTTTGCCAACGCCCCGGATGATCTTGGCGCCGCCATCCGCTTCAGCTTCGGGCTCTAGACGGTAAAGCTTTCGCCGCAACCGCAGGCGCCCTTGGCGTTGGGGTTCTCGAACACGAATCCGGACGTGAAATCATCCTCCTGCCAGTCCATCGTCGAGCCGATCAGGTAGAGCACAGATGCACCATCGACGAAGAACAGGCCACCAGGCGTTTCGATCCGTTCGTCGAAGGGCGCCGCTTCGCTGACATAATCGACCGAATAGGCCAGCCCCGAACAGCCGCGTTTCGGAGTCGAGAGCTTCACACCGATGGTCCCTACGGGGGCACTGGCCATAAGCGCCGTGATCCGCGCTTCGGCGGCTGGCGTCAATGTCAGCGCGGCGGGGCGCGCTTTCAGCGTCATACTCATAGCATTCCCAACTCCAGACGGGCCTCGTCGGTCATGTTCGCAGGGCTCCAAGGCGGATCCCAGACCAGATTGACCTCGGCATCGCCGACACCGGGCACACTGCCGACGCGAAGCTCGACCTCACCCGGCATCGATTCCGCGACCGGGCAGTGCGGCGTCGTGAGCGTCATCGTCACCAGCACATGGCCTTCATTGACCTCGACATTGTAGATCAGGCCAAGGTCGTAAATATTGACCGGGATTTCGGGATCGTAGATTTCCTTGAGCGCCACGATGACGGCATCATGGAGATCGCCGCCCGGCTCGCCCGACTGCGGCGCCACAGGCTTCTGCGCGAGAAATCCTTCAAGATAATCCCTCTTCCGCTCGAACGTTTCGCGCGGAGCTTCGGCAGCCTCGACCCGCGCCCTGGGCGGCGGGGCGACACTTTCGACTTCCTCGATCCTGATATGATCGTTCACCTCATTGCTCATCTGGCGAATATCCTCTTGACCCGCTCGATCCCGCGCAGCAGCGCCGCGACATCGCTTTCGTCATTGTAGATGCCGAAGCTCGCGCGCGCCGTTGCGGGTACACCGAGCGCGTCCATCAGCGGCTGGGCGCAATGATGCCCGGCGCGGATGGCAACGCCTTCTTCATCCAATATGGTGGCGATATCGTGCGGATGAACTCCCTCGATCGCAAAAGAGACGATCCCCGCCGCTTCGATCGGACCAAACAGCGTAACGCCCGGCGTCTGGGAAAGCCCTGCGCGCAGCGTTTCCACGAGCTGGCGCTCATGCACTTCGATCGCCGGAAGGCCGAAGCTTTCAACATAGTCGATTGCCGCGTGAAGCCCGATGGCTTCGACAATCGCGGGTGTCCCGGCCTCGAAACGCTGCGGCGGCGGGGCATAGGTAGTGCGTTCGAACGTCACCCGATCGATCATCGCGCCGCCGCCCTGCCAGGGTGGCATGGCGTCAAGGATTTCACCCCTCGCCCAGAGCACACCGATGCCCGTCGGGCCATAGAGCTTGTGGCCGGAAAAAACGTAGAAATCGCAATCGAGCGCCGCCACATCGACGGGCATGCGCGGCACGGCCTGGCAGCCGTCGAGCAGCAGCTTCGCCCCCACATTATGGGCGAGCTTCGCCGCGCGCTTCGCATCGAGCACCGAGCCGAGCACGTTCGAGACATGGGCGAAGGCGACCAGCTTGTGCGCGGGCGTCAGCATCGCCTCCGCCGCATCGAGATCGATCCGGCCGTCGGCGGTCAACGGGCAGACGTCGATCGCGACGCCGGTCCGGTCGCGCAGCAATTGCCAGGGCACGATGTTCGAATGGTGTTCGAGCACCGAAAGCAGGATGCGGTCGCCCGCCTTCAGTCCCTGCCCCCAGCTATTGGCGACAAGATTGATGCCTTCGGTCGCGCCGCGCACGAAGACGACCTCGTGTTCAGACTTCGCCCCGACGAACGCGGCCACCCGCCGCCGCGCGGCCTCATAAGCCAGCGTCATATCCGCGGAGCGTTTGTAAACCCCGCGATGGACCGTCGCATAATCGACGCCCATCGCGCGAACCGTGGCATCGATCACGGCCTGCGGCTTTTGGGCGGTGGCGGCCGTATCGAGATAGTGCCAGTCCCGAACCCCTGGAAAATCCGTTCGATTGGAAGAGGCGCGCATCAACATTTCCATCCCTTCTTCGCGCCTTCGCGTCTTCGCGTGAGCAAAAAAGTAAAGTTGGGTTCACGCCCTTCGGCTGCCTTGCAGGCGCTCAGGATAAACTGCGCCGCGAAGGCTCGAAGGGCGCGGTTCATACCATCGCTCCCAATTTGGACAAGGCAGCCGCAGTCAAAGCCGCTTCATCCTCAGCCCCTTCGAACACGCCGGCAACAAAGGCCTGCAACAGCAATTGCTTCGCCTCGGCCGGCGGCAGCCCGCGCGAGGCGAGGTAGAACATCGCTGCCTGGTCGAGTTCGCCGACTGTCGCGCCGTGCGCGCATTTCACATCGTCGGCATAGATTTCGAGTTCGGGCTTGGCGTTCGCAGTCGCCGTCCGGTCGAGCAGCATGGCCTTTACCGACTGTGCGGCATCGGTCTTTTGCGCACCCCGTGCCACCGCGACCTTGCCGAGATAGGAACCGGTGGCCTTGCCGCCGACGACTGTGCGGACCGTCTGGTTGCTCGTGGCATTGGGTTCGGCGTGCGTAACGGCTGTCACGATCTCGAGCACCTGTTCGCCGCTCCCCAGGATCACCCCGCGCAGTTCGAAATGGGCGCCGTCACGCAGCGTCACGTCAAGCGACACACGGCCATAGGCGCCGCCGGTGTTGAGCACATGGAAATCGAGCCGTGCCCCCGCTTCGATCGTGACCGCAAACTGATGGATCGCCACCGCACCATCGGCGGCAGCCTGGATAAGATGTCGTGTTTCAGTCTGCCCTGCCGCAATGACAATCGCCTCGGGCGCCGCCGCCGGCCAGACGCGGGCAACCGCGTCCAGATCGGCATAGCGCCAACTTTCATCACGCCGTGTCGGCAAGGCCAAGGCAGCAGCCAAAGTCACGCCGCCAGCTCCCGGTATCCCTCGCGCTCCAGTTCGTGCGCGAGTTCTGGGCCACCGCTGCGAACGATTTTCCCGTCTGCCAGCACGTGCACGAAATCTGGCTTCACATAATCGAGCAGCCGCTGGTAGTGGGTGATCAGCAGCACGGCCTTGTCGGGCTTGCGCATGATCCGGTTGATGCCGTCTCCCACCACACGCAGCGCGTCGATATCGAGCCCGCTGTCGGTCTCGTCGAGCACCGCGAGGACGGGATCGATGATCCCCATCTGGACCATCTCGTTGCGCTTCTTCTCGCCCCCCGAAAAGCCGACATTCACCGGGCGCTTGAGCATCTCCATGTCCATGCCCATCGCGTCCGCCTGCGCCCGCGCGAGCTTCAGGAAATCGCCGCCCGAAAGAGGCTCCTCGCCGCGCTGCTTGCGCTGCGCATTGAGGCTTTCGCGCAGGAACTGCACATTCGAGACGCCGGGAATCTCGACCGGATACTGGAAGCCAAGGAACAGCCCCGCCGCCGCGCGTTCGTGCGGGGCGAGCGAGAGGAGGTCGAGCGCCCCATCGTCACCCGCAACATCGTCATCCCGGCGAAGGCCGGGACCCAGCCCCGACAAAGATTCTTTTGTATGCGGTTCTGGGCCCCGGCCTTCGCCGGGGTGACGAGGCTGGAACATCACACTCCCCTCCGTCACTTCATAACCGGGCCGCCCGCCGAGCACATAGGACAGCGTCGACTTGCCCGCCCCGTTCGGCCCCATGATCGCATGGATTTCGCCGGCGTTGAGCGAAAGCGTGAGGCCCTTGAGAATCTCGGTGCCGCCGACCATGGCGTGGAGGTTTTCAATCTTTAGCATTCGCAACCCATTCAGCCATGTCGGCAAAGGCGTGCTGGTGAGAGCTGATCGCCTCGGAAATTGTATCGAAAAACTCGACTCGTTCTGCGGGGTTTTCGTCCAACATCAGCTCGACCACCGTTGCGGCAATCTGGGTCATGCGTTCCGTCAGGTTGTCGCCTTCCCTCAGAAACTCCGCCTGGCTGACCGCGAACTTGCCGTCGAACACACGTTCCAGACAGATGAAAAGCACGAGTTCGCCTGTCTTTCGGACATACATCCGGTGCTCACGAAATAGGTTGCGAGCGTCAGCCAACGGATCCCTCCAAACTAATCCCCAAGAGCTTCTGCGCCTCGACGGCAAATTCCATCGGCAGTTGCTGCAACACTTCCTTGGCAAAGCCGTTGACGATCAGCGCCACCGCTTCCTCCTGCCCCAACCCGCGCTGCATGGCGTAAAAGAGCTGGTCGTCGGAAATCTTCGAGGTCGTCGCCTCATGCTCGATCTGCGCCGAAGGATTGCGCACCTCGATATAGGGCACGGTATGCGCGCCGCACTGGTCTCCCAGCAGCAGCGAATCGCACTGGGTGAAGTTGCGCACGCCTTCCGCCGTCGGGCCGACGCGGACGAGCCCGCGATAGGTGTTGCTGGATTTGCCCGCGCTGATCCCCTTAGAGACAATCGTCGAGCGCGAGCCGCGCCCCAGATGGATCATCTTGGTGCCGGTATCCGCCTGCTGGTGATTGTTGGTGACCGCGACCGAATAGAATTCGCCGACGCTGTTTTCGCCCGAGAGCACGCAGCTTGGATATTTCCAGGTGATCGCGCTGCCCGTCTCCACCTGCGTCCAGCTCACCTTCGAGCGTTTGCCAGAGCAAAGCGCGCGCTTGGTCACGAAATTATAGATGCCGCCCTTGCCGTCCTTGTCCCCCGGATACCAGTTCTGGACGGTCGAATATTTGATCTCGGCATCGTCGAGCGCGACGAGTTCGACCACGGCCGCGTGCAGCTGATTCTCGTCGCGCATCGGTGCGGTGCAGCCTTCCAAGTAGGAGACATAGGCGCCCTTGTCCGCGACGATCAGCGTCCGTTCGAACTGGCCTGTGTTTTCGGCATTGATGCGGAAATAGGTCGAAAGCTCCATCGGGCAGCGCACGCCTTCGGGGATGTAGACAAAGGTTCCGTCAGAAAAGACCGCGCAATTGAGCGCCGCGAAATAATTGTCGTGTTGCGGGACGACTTTGCCCAGCCATTTCTTCACCAGCTCGGGGTATTCGCGGATCGCTTCGGAGATGGAGAGGAAGATCACGCCCGCACGCTTCAGTTCCGCGCGGAAAGTGGTCGCCACCGAAACACTGTCGAACACCGCATCAACCGCGACCTTGCGCGCGCCTTCGACACCGGCCAGCACCTTCTGCTCCTCGATCGGGATGCCGAGCTTTTTATAGACTTCGAGGATTTCCGGATCGACCTCATCGAGGCTCGCCAGTTTGGGCTTGGCCTTGGGCGCGGCGTAATAATAGGCGTCCTGATAGTCGATCGGATCGATGTTGAGCTTTGCCCAGTCGGGCATCTCCATCGTCAGCCAGTGGCGATAGGCCTTCAAGCGCCAGTCGAGCATCCATTCGGGCTCATTCTTCTTGGCCGAAATGAAGCGGACTGTGTCTTCGGAGAGCCCCTTGGGGGCGAATTCCTGCTCGATGTCCGAGGAGAAACCCCATTCATAGGCTTCAAGCTCCTTGGCGACGGCAATCGCTTCGGCGTTCCTGCTGGCCATCACTGCATCTCCGCGAGCGAATTGAGGCTGACGCCGGCCAGCGCGCCGCGCACGGCCTGGTTGACCACCGGCCAGTGCGACTGGACCCGGCACGCGCCCTCCATTCCGCAATCATGCTTGCCGCTCTCCACACAAGCGGTCATCGCGAGCGGGCCTTCAATCGCTTCGATAATGTCTGCAAGCGATACCGCCGCCGCCGGGCGCGCCAGCTTGAACCCGCCACCAGCGCCCCGCACAGAGCGCAACAGGCCCGCAGCGCTGAGCTTGCTCACCAGCTTCTGCACCGTGGGCAGGGGAATTCCGGTTTCGTCGGCCAGCTGCGCCGCGTTCGTCCGCACTCCCCCGCAATGGCGGGCAGCGGCGGACATCATCACGACCGCATAATCGGCAAGACTCGAAAGGCGCATGGAACGTAATTAGATTAAATTGGTCTGATTATCAAGTCCAAGGCGCTTCGGCGCGGAAATTGTCGGGATGGAGCGTCACCTGCATCACCGGGTTCGAATTGATCTGGAGGTTACGCGGGGTCAGCCCGGTGAAGTGTTTGATCTCGCGCGTCATGTGCGCGCGATCCGAATATTCCTGTGCCAGCGCCTCAGGAACCGGGCCCCTTGTGCCGATCAGGCGCGAGGCCGTTCGCAACGCACGGAACTTGCGCGCCAGCAGCTTGGGTGGCGCTCCGAAATAGCGGTTGGCCAAGCGCATGACCTGGCGCGGTGACAGGTCGCACGCTGCATAAAGCGCGTCGGGCGAGGGAATGGGCATGCAGGACAGCCAGTCGCCGATCTTGCCGATGATGGCGCGCTGGTCATCGGCGAGCGGCTTGATCTTTGGAACCAGGAACGCGTCCATCATCCGGCCCATCGCCTCGACATCGCGCATGCCCCTCATCCGGTGGAACAGGTCGAGCGATTCGGCGCCCAGCAGCGGCGCCCCGTCGCGCGCACGATTGGCGTAGTCATTGGCATCGGCATTGACGATCCCGCCCCAGAATTCGGGAAGAAGTACGCAACCGAAGCTGTCGAGCGGCCCTGCGATGCTGTAATGGGCCGTGGACGTCGCCGGGCCGAGCAGCATCACGGGGCAATCGGGATCGCGGTACCCGCCCGGATAATTGTAAAAGCCGTGCCCGCCAAACATCAGCCGCAAATAGCCGACATCGGCGCGCTCATAATCCTCGATCAGCGGATAATCGAAATGAACATAGTAATAGATCGACACATAGGGCGCGAGTTCGGGCGCGGGCATCGCAAAGCTGAGTTCCATCGATCCTCCCCTTCAACCGCGATCAGGTCTGCGCAGACAGTGTTGCGATCCGCCCCTTGAGCTCCGCCCGGTCGAACGTCCGGGCCGTCAGGGGAGAAGCATGGTCGCGAATGGCGCTCGGCGTAATCCCGATGAATTCCTTCATCTCGCGGATGCAATGCGACTGGTCGTAAAAGCCCTGGTCGATGAAATCCTGCCAGTCGCCCTCGCCGCGCGCAATCAGATTCGCTGTCCGAAGCGCCCGGTATTTGCGAACAAGCAGTTTGGGGGGCGAACCATAAATCTGTCTTGCGAGTCGCTCAATCTGGCGGCGCGACAGGTTTGTCGCCTCTTCAAGATCCTTGAGCTCGGGCGACAGGCTGGTTTCAAGCCATTGGTCGACGGCGCGCACAAACCAGTGCGGCACGCCCGCCAGCCCTTCCATGAATCGCCCCCGCCGCGAACTCATCAGGGCGGCCATATCCTCAAGGCGGGTCATCTTCGCCATCTGCGCGGCGGTTTCGAGCACGACATCGCCAAATATTGTTCGCGCATCGGTGAGGCTGTTGACATATTTGTCTGCGGGCAGGCCGGTGAATGCCGCCCATCCCGCCGGGAGCAATCCGCCGCCAAAAGCACGGGCCGGGCCCCTGACCATAACGCGCGAGGCCTTTGTGCGGGGACCCATCAGGGTCACGGGAAAAAAGCTTTCGCGATGCCCGTCACCAAAGATGATTTCACCCTCGCCTTCGAAGACCACCCTGAACTGCGCAATATCAGCGCGCTCAAGATCCTCGAAATTCGCCTCATCGGTTTCGAACAGGTAGAATGCCGACACAAAGGCGGAAAGTTCCGCGGGTGGCGGGAGATATTCGAGCTTTATCACCTGGTTTTGACCCGATCGCTTATGTTCTTGCGCGCGTTGCCTGACCTGCCGACAACTCCGCCTGACTATGGCAACAATCGCACAGCCGGGACGGAAAAAAAAGTGGCCCGGCGCAATTAAGCACCGGGCCAGAGGAAAGGGTCTCGCGAGAGGAAACCCTTCGGGTCGCATCGGGGCGTTAGAACAGGCTCCACGCGAAGGATTGCAAAATTGGTCAAAAATTGAACGGAATCGTCATCCGGCTACAAAAAATTTGCGGCTCTGGGAGGCGGACACAAAAAAAGGCCCAGCCGGTTTCCCGGCCAGGCCATCAGGTAAAGGTTCTCCGAATCGCTTCGGGAGCCCCTCGGGTCGCATTTCATCGACTAAAGCGATCGCACTGCCGGGTATTGGACAGAATCGACACGCTTTTTTAACCGCGTTTTGACCGGCCGGACCCGGGGTGTTAGCGCGCCCGTCATGTCGCCCTTTGCCCTTGCCCGCCCCCTGGTTTTCGCATTTGATCCCGAACGTGCGCACCGCATGACGATCGAGATGCTCAAGCTGCCGCCGCGATGGGGCCTGCCGCGCACTGATCCCGCCCTGGCGGTACAGCTTTCCGGCCTGACCTTTCCGTCCCCTGTCGGGCTGGCAGCAGGGTTCGACAAGGATGCCGAAGTCCCCGATGCCATGCTCGGTTTGGGATTCGGCTTTGTCGAAGTCGGTACGCTCACCCCGCTGCCACAGCCGGGCAACCCCAAGCCAAGACTCTTCCGGCTGGCGGAGGATGAGGGCGTGATCAACCGCATGGGGTTCAACAACAAGGGCCAGGCAGCAGCGCTTGCCCGCCTCTCGGCACGACGGCGGCGCGGCATCGTCGGGGTCAATATCGGCGCAAACAAGGATGCCGCAGACCGGATCGCCGATTATGCCCATGGCGTCCGGGGGATGGCGCCCGTCGCCGACTATCTGACCATCAACATAAGCTCACCCAATACGCCGGGCCTGCGCGCGCTGCAGGGGGGCGATGCGCTCGATGCGCTGCTCGATGCGGTCTCCCAGGCCTGTTCCAGAGGAGGCCCGCCGATCTTTCTCAAGGTTGCTCCGGACCTTGAGCCTGTCGAAATCGATGCCGTGGTAAGGGCCGCAACGGGCCGGATCGACGCCCTGATCATTGGCAATACGACGTTGACGCGCGGCGCACTGCGTTCCCCGTATGCCAACGAGGCCGGCGGCCTTTCAGGCGCACCGCTTGCGCCGCTTGCGCTTGCGCGGCTGCGCGACTTTCGCAAGGCCAGCGGCGGATCGCTTCCCCTCATTGCCGCAGGCGGGATTGCCACCGCCGAGGACGTCTGGACGCGAATCAAGGCCGGCGCTTCGCTGGTCCAGCTTTATTCAGCGCTGGTCTATAAGGGGCCGGGGCTTGCCCGAACGATCACGCGCGCTCTGCCCGCCTTGATGGCCCGCGACGGTTTTTCAACGATTGCCGATGCGATTGGCGTCGAGGCGGGTTAGGGGTTGCCGTCGCCGCAGAGCGGACTAGGGTCGCACGCCATGAAAAAACTCTTTCTCGCTTTCCTGCTTCTCGCCATTCCAGCCCCGCTGCTTGCAAAGGGAGGAGCCGTATCCGCAGCTGACCCGCGCGCCGCCGAGGCGGGGCGCGAAATCCTGCGCCAGGGCGGCTCGGCAAGCGATGCAGCGATCGCAATGATGCTCGCGCTGACTGTGGTCGAACCGCAATCCTCGGGGATCGGTGGTGGTGGCTTCATGATGCACAATGACGGCCGGACCAATGTGGTCGAGACGATCGACGGGCGCGAAATGGCGCCCTCCTCTGCGAACCCCAAGCTCTTTGTCGGCATCGACGGAAAACCCATGTCGTTTATGCAGGCGATGCCCGGCGGGCGTTCCGTGGGCATTCCCGGCAACATGGCGCTTGCCGCGCGCGCGCATGCCAGATGGGGCAAGCTCAAATGGCCCGCACTGTTCCAGCCGGCGATCCGCCTTGCCGAAAACGGCTATCAGGTGACACCAAGACTTGCTGGTGCATTGAGCCAGCTCAAGTCGATCTGGCCCGACTTTCCGGCTGCACAGGCGATCTACTGGCAGGATGGGCGCCCCAAACAGATCGGCGAGACGGTCAAGAATCCGGCGCTTGCTGCCTTGCTGCGCACCGTGGCGGCCAAAGGCGCAAAAGCCTTTTATGCGGGACAAAATGCCGCCGCGATCATCGGTGCGGCGGGCAAATCAAAGCGCAATCCGACGATTATCACGCGCCGCGATATTGGCGCCTATCGCGCCGTTGACCGGGCCGCAGTCTGCGCTCCTTACCGCCAGTACAAGCTGTGTGGCATGGGGCCGCCCTCCTCTGGCGCCACCACCGTGTTCCAGATTCTGGGGATGCTCGAACGCTTCGATCTGAAGGCGCTGGGCAAGGACAATCCCCAAAGCTGGCACCTGATCGCAGAGGCCATGATGCTTGCCTATGCCGACCGCGAAAAATATCTGGGCGATCCCGACTTCGTTTCGGTGCCGGTCGCAGGGCTGCTCGACAAGACCTATGTCGCCAGCCGCTCTGCGCTGATTTCGCCCGACGCGTCACTCGCTGCCTATGAGGCCGGAACCCCGCCCGGTGCACGACCGCGCACTGCGGCTCTGTCTGGCGAAGTCGCGGGCACGACCCATTTCATTGCGGTTGACGGCGATGGCAGTGTTGCCAGCATGACATCGACCATCGAAGGCCCGTTCGGCAGCCAACTCGTTGCCAATGGCTATTTCCTCAACAACGAACTGACCGACTTCACTTTTGCTCCGGAAAAGGATGGCGCGCCTGTTGCCAACCGTGTCGACGCGGGGAAACGCCCGCTTTCATCCATGTCTCCCACGATCGTCTATGGGCCGGACGGCGCGCCGATGTTCACGGTGGGGGCCGCAGGCGGAAAGACGATCATCATGCAGGTTGCCAAGACCCTGATCGCACACCTTGATTGGGGCCTGTCAGCAAAGGACGCCGTTGCAGCACCCAACATCTATTTTGCCGGGGACGCCGTCCTGGTCGAGCCGGACACCGCGCTGGCGGCGATGCAGAGCCAGCTCGCCGGGTTCGGCCGCACCGTCGTCGCTGGCGGGCTGTCTGGCAAGGCCAATGCGGCCCAACGAACGACAACAGGCTGGCAGGGGGCGGCAGATCCCCGTAGCGAAGGCGTCGCACTGGGGGAGTGAGCATGAGGCAGTTCGAACATTTTCCAAATCTCGTCACGATGTTTTTCAAGCGGGCGGCCGAGAAGGGCAATGCTCCGTTCCTTTGGCACAAGGCGGATGGCCAATGGCAGGCGATAAGCTGGGCCGAAGCGGCGCGACAAATTGTCTCGCTGGCGACTTCGTTTGCGGAAATGGGCCTGAAGCGCGGTGACCGCGTGATGCTCGTTTCCGAAAATCGCCCCGATTGGTGCATCGCCGATCTCGGAATCATGGCTGCGGGCTGCATTACGGTTCCGACCTATACGACCAATACCGAGCGCGACCACCAGCATATCATCGAGGATTCGGGCGCGTCGGCGATTATCGTCTCGACGCAGAAGCTTGCCGCCGCCGTCATGCCAGCCGCCCTGCGCGCGACCAAGGCGCAGCATATCATCGGCATCGAGCCCTTGCGCGTGGGGCAGACGACCGGCGTCAAGGCGCATGACTGGTCAGCCTTGATTGGCAGGTCCGATGCCGATGTCAGCGCCTGTGCCGCATGGGCCGAAGCCGAACTGAAGCGCGAGGATCTGGCCTGCATCATCTATACCAGCGGCACGGGCGGCGCGCCACGCGGCGTCCAGCAGCATCACGGCGCGATCCTCCTCAACGTTGAAGGATGCGTGGACGTCATCGCCAATGATTTCGGCTGGGGCGAGGAAGTGTTCCTCTCCTTCCTGCCGCTTTCACATGCTTATGAGCATTCGGGCGGACAGTTCCTCCCCATTGGACTGGGCGGGCAGATCTATTATGCCGAAGGGCTCGAAAAACTCGCCGCCAATATAGAGGAAGTCCGCCCGACGATCATGGTGGTCGTCCCCCGCCTTTTCGAAGTGTTGCGCGCGCGGATGCTCAAAACCCTGGAAAAACAGGGCAAGTTTGCACAGGCCCTGCTCAAGCGTGCGCTCAGCCTGGGCGCAAAAGACATGAAAAACGGTGTCCCGATCTGGGACAAGCCGATGAACCTGTTCATCGACAAGACGTTGCGCCCCAAGATCCAGAAGCGCTTTGGCGGGCGGATGAAGGCCATGGTTTCGGGCGGGGCACCGCTCAACCCCGATGTCGGCATCTTCTTCCACAGCGTTGGCCTGACGCTGTTGCAGGGCTATGGCCAGACCGAGGCCGGGCCCGTCATTTCATGCAACCGTCCCGGTGCCGGGATCGCAATGGATACGGTCGGCCCGCCGATGAAGGGCGTCGAAGTGAAGATCGCCGGGGATGGCGAGATCCTCGTCAAGGGCGAACTTGTGATGCACGGCTATTGGCGAAACGAAGCCGAGACAGCGCGCGTCCTGCGGGATGGATGGCTCCACACCGGCGATATTGGCGAGTTCGACAAAAAGGGCCGGATCCGCATTACCGACCGCAAGAAGGACATTATCGTCAACGACAAGGGAGAGAATGTCTCCCCACAAAAGGTCGAGGGGATGCTGACACTCCAGCCCGAGATCGTCCAGGCCATGGTCAGTGGCGACAAGAGGCCGCATCTTGTCGGATTGGTCGTGCCCGATCCCGAATGGGCGCTGGAATGGGCAATGGCCAATGACGTGCCTTATGATCTCAAATCGCTGTGCGGCCTGCCTGCCTTCCGTTCCGCCGTCATGGATGCGGTGGACCGGGTGAACAAACAGGTCTCGGCGACCGAAAGGGTGCGCAACATCACGCTGACGCCCGACGGCTTCACGATCGACAACGAAATGCTGACGCCATCACTCAAGATCCGCCGACACGTGATCCGGGACGCCTATGGCGAACAGGTTGATGCGCTTTACAAGGTCTAGAGGGCGTGCCGGTCAAGGAAAAACCTTGCCGCGCTAAGGCCTTCTATAAGGCACAAAATCCTGCATCGAGCAGCTTCCGCCCGTAAAGCCCGCCACAAGGTCGGCGCTATGGGCAATGTCACCCCGGCACAAGCGATTCGAGCCAAATATCCGGGTTATGAGAGCGCGGTCGCGACCAATGCCGTCGCAGCTGCCATTGGTGTCATTGCGATAAACCAGCTTGCGCGAAACGCGAAAGAGCAAGGTTCCCTTGCCATTGTCAAAACTGCGCGTACCACCCGCATAGCGCAGATCTATGCAATTCTGGGGTTTCCCGGGCACGAGGCCAGCCAGCTCCTTGTCAAGCCGGGCGCTTTCCCGCGCGTGGCGCGCCTCTTGAGACGCCGATGAGGCAGAGACTGCACCGCACAGCAACAGGCCGGCCAGTGGCAGGATGATCATGGTCTTGCGCATGGGAAATTCCTTCCATCACGCCCCCGGAACGCGAATATAGCAGGTTCAGCCGCGAAATCCATCCTTTGCAGCACGGCGTTCAGCCAATTGACACACCGAGCGGGCGCGCATGAAGGGATTGGTCGCCCGTTCAAGCCCGATCGTTGTCGGCACCGTCGCCTCGCCGCGCGCGCGCGCCGCATCGACAGCGACCATCCGCTCCGCCAGCGCCACATTGTCGGGCTCTGCCACCAGCGCATAGCGGCCATTCGACTGGGTGTACTCGTGTGCACAATAGACCATGGTCGCATCGGGAAGGCGCGCCAGCCTGGCCATATTTTCGAACATCTGCTCCGCCGTCCCTTCAAACAGCCGCCCGCAGCCCATCGCAAAGAGCGTATCGCCGACAAAGGCGGCCTGTTCCTCGGCAAAATGATAGGCGATGTGCCCTGCGGTATGCGCCGGGACCTCGATCACCTCGGCCACCGAGCCGCCGAGCCTGACCGTGTCACCGCCACGCACTTGCCGGTCGAGCGTCGGTATGCGCGCAAACTCCGCCGCCGGTCCGGTGATCGTGCAGCCCGTCGCGGCCTTGATAGCGGCATTGCCGCCCGTATGGTCGGGATGCCAGTGCGTGTTCCAGATCTGCGTGATCCGCCAGCCACGCCTTTCCGCTTCCGCCAGCACGGGTTCGGCGACCGCCGGGTCAACTGCCATCGTTTCGTCCGACATCGCCTCATGGACCAGCCAGACATAATTGTCCGAAAGCACGGGAATGCGAATGATCTCAAATGCCACGGTCCCGCGCCTCCTTACCAATGCCCCGAATTGGGCATCGAGGCCCAGGGCTCCTGCGGCGGCAAATGCCCGTCCTGGAGCAATTCGATCGAGATATTGTCCGGGGTTCTGACAAAGGCCATATGCCCGTCGCGCGGCGGCCGGTTGATCGTCACGCCCGCGTCCATCAGCCGCTGGCAGGTCTCGTAGATATTATCGACACGGTAGGCGAGATGCCCGAAATTTCGGCCTTCGCCATAACCAGCCTCATCCCAGTTGTGGGTCAGCTCGACCTGCGCTTCCTCGTCTCCCGATGCCGCGAGGAAGATCAAGGTGAAGCGGCCCAGCTCGCTGTCGAGGCGCTTGAGTTCGCGGAGCCCGATCAGTTCAAAAAAAGCAATCGTGGCCGAAGGATCGCTGACCCGGATCATCGTGTGGAGATATTTCATGCGTTTGCCATTACCCGATTATTGCGGCGCGCCCAAACGTTTGAGCGCGTCGGCGGCACCCTTTCCTGCCGGACTTTCGGGCGCTATCCTGACCGCTGCCTCCCAGGCAGTGCGCGCTGCCGCATCGGCGCCCGACAGGATGGCGATATTGCCCGCCTCGAGCGCGACCGACGCATCGTCGGGCGCGCGCTTCAGTGCTTCGGCAATATCCGTCCGCGCACGTGGCAAGTCCCCCGACCGCCGGGCAAGCGTTGCCGACAAGAGCCAGGCCAGCGGATCGTCTGGCACCAGTTTCAGTGCGCGATCGAGATCGGCGCGCGCAGACGCCGGGTCGTCGAGGGCGGCGCGCGCCCGGGCGCGATCAAGATGCGCCTCGCCCGCCTCCGCACCCTTCAGATCGTCACCGGCAAGGGCTGCATCGAGGAACCGGCCTGCCTTCGCCATGTCCCCGGCGGCGAGCGCAGCATTGCCGGCCTGCACCCAGAGGCGCGCGGCGCGGCCGTCGCGATGGCGCTCCGCCTCTTCGGCCGCCTGCTGGAACGCCGTCGCCGCCGGAAGCCAGCGCCTGAGGCTGGCATAGGCAATCCCCGCACATTGCCGCGCGAGTACGCCGCCGCCTTCAATCTGCCACGTCCCGGCTGCTTCGAGCGCCCTGGCGGCGTCCTTTTCGGTCAGTTGGACACAAGCCGCAAAGCGGGTTTCCTCCGGATTGGGGGTGGGGCCGGGGACGGCGGCTTCGGCAGCGAGATACAAGAGGATCACAATGACTCCAGAAGGCTTTCGGTTGTGCGCAGAAGCAGCGCAATATCCTGATCGCGCGAAAGCCGGTGATCGCCGTCTTTGACGAGTGTGACCTGCACATCGTCTGAACGGAGCAGCGAGGCGAGATGGACGCTGTGATGCCAGGGCACATCGGGGTCGCGCTGCCCGTGGAGCAATCGCACCGGGCAATCTATAGCAAGCGGCGCATGGAGCAATCGGTGCGCTTCGCCCGATTGCCAGAAAGCCCGGGTCATGACCGACTTTTCGGGGCCATAATCGGAGGGCTGTTCGAGCCGGCCTGCGGAAAGGATTTCGAGCTTCTCCTCCTGGCTGTAGCCCCAATCGGTGAAATCGGGTGCCGCAGCAATCCCGACAAGCCCGGCAACCCGTTCTGGCCGCGCCAGGGCGGCCAGCAGCATCAGCCAGCCTCCCATCGAGGATCCGACGAGCACCGCCGGTCCGCTGGCCATCGTGTCGATCGCCAGCAATACATCGTCGCGCCAACCGGTCAGCGTTTGCGTTTCGAAATCGCCGTCGCTTTCACCGCACCCGGCATAATCGAAGCGGAGGCAGGCACGCCCCTGGGTTGCTGCCCAGCCGTCGAGCGCAAGCGCCTTGGAGCCGGTCATGTCGGACATGTAACCGGGAAGGAAGACCAGAGCGGGGGCCCGCCCGCCGCGCTGCTCGAACGCCAGCCTTGTGCCGTCGGCGCGCCTTAGATCACCCATTCAACCGACAGCATCTCGATCGTTGCATTGCGCTTTGCCCCGCGCTTTTCGACCATGAGCGTGTGGAGCCGGCGGATCGTGTCACTGCCGCTGGTCACGCACAGCGCGGGCACGAACGCATGGACCAGCGCCTTCAGCCCTCCCCAGATCATCGTCAGGCCGAAGCTGCTGGCCACGCGGAAATGCTCGAAAAAACCTTCTTCCACTTCGCGCGGATGATCGAGAAAGAGTTTGCGAAACATCGGTCGGGCTCCTGCTTGCGTCGGGGACACCGTCACATAGCGGGAAAGCCCGGAATTGCGAAGCCGGTATCGACCTCAGAAGAAGAAGCCGTCATCCTCTTCGACCTTGGGGTCATTGTGGCAGATGTCGAGCAGCGCATCCCACTGCGCCTTGTCAAGGACCGGTGCATAGGCACGGTCGGCCTCTTTGCTCCGCCGGAAAGCCCGCTCGCGGCTTTGCGACAGCGGATGTGTGGAAACATAGCCCATGGCGGCAACTGCCGACCCAAGCTTGGCTTCCTGCGCTGCCATGCGCGCAAAGAAAGCGGCGGTATCATCGGGCGAAACCAGCGCCGATCGCAGCTGGGCTATGGCATAGTCATCGGCCTGCGCTTCGGCCTCGCGCGAATAGGACGCGGCCAGCATCGCATTGAGATACCCCCCGCCATCGCCCCCAAAACCACCCAGAAGAACGCTGAGGCCAGCCTGGCGCATCAGCGCCTGGACGACATGGCGCTTGCGGACATGCCCAATCTCATGCCCCAGTACGCCGGCAAGCTCGTCTCCGGACTTCGATTCCTGCAAGAGCCCCCGAAAGACGACGATATTGCCTCCGGGCAGAGCCACCGCATTGACCATCGTGACGTTCGCGACGCGGATGCGGACCGGCGGTTGCCCCTTGTCGATCTTGCCCACAAGTGTATCGAGCGCGGCCTGCCCGCCCGGCCCGTTGCAGAAACGCCCTCCGAAATCGCCGACCATCGCGTCGCCCATGCGTTTTTCCCAGGCGAAGGGAATGCGCGGCCCGAGCCAGTCCGGCGCCCGGATGATGGCAAAGGCAAATACCGCCGATGCAGCAAGGAACAGGCCAGACGCGCGCCAGAAGCCGAACCGGTCGATCCAGTGTCCATAGCGCGCAGCCTCCGGCAGGTGCGCGCTGACGGCATCCGGGATGGCGCCGACGAAGCAGATTCGCCAGCCCGCCTTGTCCTTGAGTCCATAGACCGGCCCGTCCGGGCTGTCATCGCGGCGGATCAGTTCACCCCATCGATAGACGTCGGACGCGCCAACCTCCCCGATCAGCGTAAAGCCGGTCTCGGTGGCGACCAGTTCGACCCTGTGCCGGATCGCGCTTTGCCCGTCATAGTGCCAGACATCAGGCATGCGGATCACGATCAGAAGCCACCCATGTCGAGCGCATCGAGCAGGCCTTCACCCTGACGCGGCTCGGGTGCGCGCGACTGGGTCAGCGCGACAAGGTTGATTTCTCCGCCCGCTTCGAGGTGGCGGATGAAGAAGTGCCAATTGCGGTAGCGCACAAACCCGCCCACCAGCCCCAGAGGGATGGCGACGGCAAGGGCGATGATCGCGAACGTACCGATTGGCGGGTCGACAAGAGCTTGAGGGTTTGATGGCAGTGTGGCCACGCCCAACATGGCTGCAAGGATGAACGCGGCCGATAACACGAGGAAATACAAGCCGACATTGCCGAGCATCAACAACAACCAGTCCTTGGTCCGCGCGGTAAATTCGAAATCGAGCGTCGAGAGGCTGAGCGTCCCGATCATTTCGCGCAGAAAGGCCGCATAATAGGCCAGGGCGAGAATCGGCAACAGCACATAAAAGCCGACAAAGACGAAAATTAACGCCGCCGCCGCCCCAGATTCCCCGATGGAGACCGCACCAAGAATAGCAGCGATAACGCCGCCGATGATCGCAACCACCGGAACGAGATAGCAAAGCAGGAAGCGCCGCATCAGCCCGCCCCATTCCGGCCCCGATTCGAAATTATGCGGGCCGAAGCTCATCCTGTTCCAGCGCTCGCTCCACAGGCTCGTCATCGACCAGGGGATCAGCAGCCCGAGCACGAACGAGCCGACAATGGTCTTCCAGGTGTATGACCAGCCATAGCTAAAGCCGGGATCCTCGCTTCCACCGCGGATGCCGTGCCAGTGCGTGCGGCTCAACCGGTATCGCAGCCCGCGGAAGATGGCGAGGCCGGCAACATAGAAGAAGACGAGATAGATAGAGAGGATCAGCAACCCCGCCAGCCCGCCTTGCCCCTGTAGGAGCAGCGCCTGCGCCACGAACTGGAGCACAAAAAGGGGCACGAACAGGATTGCGATCACCAGCAGGAAACCCAAGAAAAGCTCCTTGCCCGTTCCCGTCCATTCGAGCCGGTCATCGATGAAGCGGGTCTTGCTCCAGAGATAGCGTCTTTCGCGCGCAATTCCCCAGAACCGGTAAAAGCCCAAAGTAACGATCGAAAGCATCAGGTTGGTGAAGAGAATCGGGGCTAGTTCGCGCCAGTCCCCGTCAAACGAAAATGCTGTTTCTTCCAGTGTTCCGATGCCCATTACCATCCCCTTGTTTACGCAGACGCCACAGGCTTCCCGCTTTGCGGGAAAAGGTCAATGCAGGGCGAGCCAATTCCTTGAAGACCCGCAGCGATCGCGATCAGTGCACATGGCTCGAAGGCGCGTGCGGCGGCTCGATTTCGGGCGGCTCCGGCGCATCAAGTTCGCCTTCCCATTTGCCGACCACGACCGCCGCAACGGCATTGCCGACGACATTCGTGCCCGAACGCCCCATGTCGAGGAACTGGTCAACCGCAAGGATCAGGACAAGCCCGGCCTCGGGGATGCCGAATTGCGCCATCGTTCCCGAAATGACGACGAGGCTGGCGCGCGGCACTGCGGCCATACCCTTCGACGTGACCATCAGCGTCAGCAGCATGGCAATTTGCTGGCCGGTCGACAGGTCGATGCCGTAAAGCTGGGCAATGAACAGCGTCGCAAAAGTCATGTACATCATCGAACCGTCAAGGTTGAACGAATAGCCGAGCGGCAGGACGAAACTTGCGATCTTGGGCGGGACGCCGAACCGGTCGAGCGCTTCGAGCGTGCGCGGATAGGCGGCCTCGGACGAGGCGGTCGAAAAGGCCAGCAGGATCGGTTCGCGGATATAGCGGATCAACGTCCCGGCACGGCGGCCGACAACGAGGAACGCCACAAATCCTAGCAGCAGCCAGAGGACCAGCAGGCCGAAATAGAAGCTGCCGATGAACCAGGCGAAGGTCGCCAATATGCCCAGTCCGTTGATCGCGATCACCTTGGTCATCGCCGCAAAAACAGCGAAGGGGGACACGCGCATCACATAGTCGGTCACCTGGAGCATGACATGGACCAGCGAATCGATCGCCTTGGTGATCGGCGCAGCCTTGTCGCCGATGGCCGTCATCGACACGCCGAAAAAGAGCGAGAAGATGACGATCTGGAGCAAGGTATTGTCCGCCATGCCCTCGATGATCGAGGCCGGGAACATCTCGGCGAGGATCTGGACGATGTCCTTGACCGGCTTGGCAATATCGGCCGTGGCGGTGGACGGCGGCAGGGTGAAGCCGGCGCCGATGCCCGGCTGGAGCAGGTTGACGAGAATCATGCCGAGCGTGAGCGAAACGAGCGTTGCGCCAACAAACCAGCCGATCGTCTTTGCTCCGACCCGCCCGAGCGCGGCGGTATCGCCCATGTGGACGATGCCCGAAACCAGCGTGGCAAAGACCAAAGGCGCGATGATCATCTTGATCAGCCGCAGGAAGATCGTGGTCACCAGGCCGAGCCATTTGCTGATCTCTGCAAGCAGGCCGGAATCGCCGATCAACGCATGCATCGCCGCGCCAACCACGATCCCGAGGATCAGCCCGATCATGATGTAGAATGTCAGCCTTTTGGCCATATTTCCCCCCGAGACTTGTTTTGCGGCACTGGACGCGATCGGCAGCTATCCGTCAAGCCGTTCGAGCAGTTCCGCGGCAAAACTGCTGAGCGTGTCGTCGCGCGCGCCCATGATCAGGATACGGTCGCCGGACCGCGCTTCGGCGAGAAGCCGCGACCCGATGGCCGCGCGTTCGGCCCTGTATTCGGCACGCGGCCCGATCGCCTTCGCCAGAGAATCGCTCCCCTCGCTGCGATCGACCGTGCCGCCATAATAGGCCGGGTCGGGCAGGAAGAGCCTGTCGCCAGGCCCAAGTTTCGTGCGGAAGGTCTCCGCCAGTTCCTTGCCCATCAGCTTGAGCGGGCCATAGCCGTGCGGCTGGAACATCACGAGCAAGCGGCCGGGAAAGGCATGAAGCGTGTCGAGCGTTGCGCCGATCTTGTCGGGATTATGCCCGAAATCGTCGATCACAGTGACGCCATGACGTGACCCGACCAGGTCGAGGCGGCGTTTGAGGCCGGTAAAGCTGGCCAGTGCTGCGGCACCTTCGGGCAGCGGAATACCGGCCGCTTCGGCAGCGGCCAACGCCGCAAGCGCGTTCGCCGCATTGTGACGGCCGGGGACATTGAGCGAGACGGGAACACCGTTGGCGGTGAAGTCGACCCCGTCGGGCCGTTCGACAAGATCCCTTCCCAGCAGGTCTGCGCCTTCGCCGAAACCGAACGTCCGCGCATTGGCCCCGGCCAGCGCCAGCGCTTCGGCATTGTCGGCGTTGACGATGGCGATCCGCGCGCGGCCGACGAAATCGCCGAACAGCCGTCGCAACTCCTCCATCGACTTGTGGTCGAGCGCGACGTTGTTGAGGACAGCGATATCGGGCGTGTAGAGCGCGATCGAGCCGTCGCTTTCATCGACTTCGCTGACGAACGCCCCGCCCGCACCGACCCGCGCGCTGGCAAAGGGCGCATCGGGGCGGGCGTAATTCTTCATCACCGCACCATTCATGACCGTCGGGTCGAGTCCGGCCTTGTCGAGGATCCAGCCGGTCATCCCCGTCACCGTCGATTTGCCGCTGGTGCCGCCAACCGCGATCCGTTCCGCGCTGGCATTGAAGAGTTGCGCCAGCAGGTCGGCGCGGCTCAGCCGTGCGAGACCGAGGCGCTTGGCGGCCCTGACGTCAGGGACCGTCTCCTCGACCGCCGCCGACGCGACGAAAATCTGGCCGGCCGCGACACCCGACCCGTCTTGCGCGAACAATCCGATTCCCAGTCTTTCAAGCGCGGCGAATTTCTCCGCGATCCGGCCCTGGTCGAGCGACCGGTCAGAACCCGAAACGCAGGCGCCGCGCGCCGCAACGATCATCGCGAGCGGCATCATTCCCGAGCCGCCGACGCCGCAGAAGAAATAGTGAGGGGCTTCCATAGAGCCGCGCTTCTGGCGCGTCACGGGGCCAAGGGCAAGCGCAAGCGCGCAAGGACGCCGCCCATATCCTCGCTCTCGCCCAGCGCGATCGTGCCGCCATAGATTTCCGCGACATCACGGACGATGGCAAGGCCCAGGCCCGTTCCCGGCTTGGACGAATCGAGCCGCACGCCCCGGTTGAAGAGCTTTTCGCGGTCCTCAGGGGAAATTCCCGTGCCATCGTCCTCGACCGCGATCTCCGCCATCGATCCTTCGCTGCCGACCGTCACAAAGACACTGCCGCCGCCATATTTGGCTGCATTCTCGATGAGGTTGCCGAGCATTTCGTCAAGATCCTGACGTTCGACATGGACGCTCAGCGTCTTTTCGCCATCCATGTCGAAGCGCACCTGCGGATAGAGGCGCGAGACTGCCCGTTCGACCGATTCGAGGCTGGCCCAGACCTCGGCACGGCTATGGACATTGCCCCGCCGCCCGACCGCACGGGCGCGGGCGAGGTGATGATCGACCTGCCGCCGCATCGTCGTCGCCTCGCGGATCACCGTATCGCTCAAATCGCCGGCATGTGCAGTGGCGGCATTCATGATGACGGTCAGCGGAGTCTTGAGCGCATGGGCGAGGTTGCCCGCGTGGCGGCGCGCCTCTTCGGCCTGTGTCTCGTTATGGGACAGGAGCCCGTTCAGCTCCTCGACCAGCGGCGCAACCTCATCGGGAAGCTCCTCCTCATCGATGCGGCTGGCACGGCCTGCGCGCATGTCCGCTATGGCCTTGCGCAGCGAGCGGAGCGGCCAGAGCCCGTAGAGCGTCTGGAGCGCCGCCATTGCAATCAGGCCGAGCGCAAGCAGGGCAAAGCTGCGCAGCAGCGTTTTCCGGAGCGTGCCGATCTGCGCATCGAGCACTTCGCGGCTTTGCGCCACCTGGAATCGCCAGACCGTCGGCGAGCCAGGAAGGACGATGTCGCGTTCTGCAACGCGAATCGCTTCCTCGGCAAACTCGCGACTGTCATAAACATGGACATTGTCATCCGCATGCCCGCCCGCAACCTTGAGTGCGCGGTCCCAGAGCGAGCGCGAGCGAAATGGCGAATATTCGGCGCCGCTGATCTGCCAGTAATAACCCGAATTGGGTTCCAGAAAGCGTTGGTCACCCAGCGGCCGGTTCAGGCGGACTTCGCCGAAATCGTCGATTTCGGCGGCAGCCACCATCGAGGTCAGCACGAACTGCTGGCCATCATCGAAATTGCGCGTGATGGCGTTGGTCAGCACCCGGTCGAGCGCGAGCCCGCCACCGAGCAGCAGCAGGAAGATCCACGCCGCCGCGATGCCGATCATCCTCCGGCTGAGCGAGCCACTGGCAAGCCGCAGGCGCCAGCTTCCTATCTGCCAGCCGCCACGCCCCGGTGGCACCCGGTCAGACGGGCTCTTCGAGGCTGTAGCCGAGGCCGCGGATGGTCGTGATGACATCGGCACCGAGTTTCTTGCGGATACGCGTGACAAAAACCTCGATCGTGTTCGAATCGCGGTCGAAATCCTGGTCATAGATATGCTCGATGAGCTCGGTCCGCGAGACGACCTTGCCCTTGTGGTGGAGGAGATAGGACAAGAGCTTGTATTCCTGCGCGGTCATCTTGACCGGCTCACCCGCCAGCGTGACGCGCCCCGACCTCGTGTCCAGCCGGACGTCGCCGGCGATGAGTTCCGACGAGGCGTTGCCCGAGGCGCGGCGAATCAGCGCGCGCAGGCGGGCGATCAGTTCCTGTGTCTGGAATGGCTTGGCCATATAGTCATCAGCTCCGCCATCGAGGCCGGCGACCTTGTCCGACCAGCTGTCGCGCGCGGTCAGCACGAGGACGGGTGTGACCTTGCCTTCCTTGCGCCAGCGATCGAGAACCGTCAGCCCGTCGATTTCGGGCAGGCCGAGATCAAGGATGATCGCGTCATAATTCTCGGTCGACCCGAGATAATGGCCATCCTCGCCATCGGTCGCGAGGTCGACGGCATAGCCCGCGCCCTCGAGCGTGTTCTTGAGCTGCGTGCCAAGCGTTGGCTCGTCTTCAACGATCAATACGCGCAACGATATTCTCCCCCGTAAGGCGGCAAGGGTTCACCGACCCGTCCTGCCGATTATTGCACCGGTTTTGCCATTCACATCAACCCAGATCACCTTGGGGCCCTGCATGAATTTGAGGCGGTAGCGCAGATTCTCCCCATCGAACTCTGCCCCGATATAGTCTGCGCCGCGCGCCTTCATTTCGGGCACTATATCATTCTCGATACTGCGCAACGAATGAACCGCGCCCTGACGCGTCGCCTGAAACGCAGCATCCTGTTCGCCCCGGCGCCCCTTCTGGGCTTCAGCCGGAACCGCCAGGGACGCAGCAAGCAATGCGACAGCAACAAAAGATTTGAACATTGTCATGGGGTCTTGGCATAGGGGGCGCCCATTGAATAGGCCATGAATGGCTTTTTCCCGGATCAACTGCGTCGGAACCTGTCATGTCTGCCCCCATTCTTGCCTATGAAGGCCTTGGTCTGGTCCAGGGATCGGGCTGGCTTTTCCAGGATCTCGACCTGTTCATCGGCGAACGCGACCGGCTCGCGCTGATCGGCCGCAATGGTGCTGGCAAGACGACCCTGTTCAAATTACTGGCCGGCACGATCGAGGCCGACAAGGGTCGCCGCACGATCGTGCCCGGCACCAAAGTCGTGCTTCTTGAACAGGAACCGTCGCTGACCGGCTTTGCCACGCTCCGCGACTTCGCCACCAGTGGCAGGGACGGACCTGCAGCGCATGATGCCGAAGCGATTGCCGACCAGATCGGGATCGACCTGTCACGCGAGGCGGCAACGGCCAGTGGTGGCGAACGGCGGCGCGCCGCGATCGCCCGGGCGCTGGCGATGAAGCCCGATGTCCTGCTTCTCGACGAACCGACCAACCATCTCGACCTTGCCGCCATCGACTGGCTCGAGGACTGGCTTGGGCGCTATGCGGGCGCTTTCATCGCCATTTCACACGACCGGACCTTCCTGACGCGGCTGACCCGATCGACGCTGTGGCTCGACCGCGGAAAGGTCCGACGTTCGGAAATCGGCTTTGGCGGCTTCGAAAAATGGATGGAAGCCGTCTATGCCGAGGAAGCGCGCGCAGCGGATAAGCTCGATGCCAAACTGAAACTCGAGCTCCACTGGCTGCAACGAGGCGTTACCGCCCGGCGGCGTCGCAACCAGGGACGGCTTGAAAAACTGAACCAGATGCGCGCCCAACGCGCGGCCATGCTCGGGCCGCCGGGCGCGGCAAAGCTTGGCATTGCGAGCGACGATGTCCGCTCCAAATCGGTGATCGTCGCCGAAAATCTCGGCAAATCGTTCGAAGACCGCCCGATCATCAGGAACTTCACCCTGCGCATCCAGCGCGGCGACCGGATCGGCATTGTCGGTGCCAATGGCACAGGAAAGACGACCCTGCTCAAGTTGCTGACGGGGGAATTGGCGCCCGACAGCGGCAAGGTGGCGCTGGCCAAGACTTTGAGCGGCATCGTCATCGACCAGCAGCGGGCGCTGCTATCACCCGAAAAGACCGTGCGCGACATACTGTGCGAAGGTGGCGACTGGATCGAAGTGCGGGGCACCAAGAAGCATATCCAGGGCTATCTGAAGGAATTCCTGTTCGAACCCGGCCTCGCCGATGCGCGTGTTGGTACGCTTTCGGGTGGCGAACAGTCCCGCCTGCTGCTCGCCCGCGAATTCGCCCGCGCGTCGAACTTGCTGGTGCTTGATGAGCCGACCAACGACCTTGACCTCGAGACGTTGGATCTCCTTCAGGAAGTGATTGCCGATTATGATGGCACGGTCCTGATCGTCAGCCATGATCGCGATTTTCTTGACCGTACCGTCACCCTGACGCTGGGCCTCGACGGTTCGGGCAAGGTCGACATTGTCGCGGGCGGCTATGCGGATTGGGAGCGCAAGCGCGCTGCGCCCCGGACCGGGGCAAAAAAAGCCGCCAGGCCTCCAGAAACACTCAGGCCCGGACGCACGGCCACCAAGCTCAGCTACAAGGACCAGCGTGATTACGACCTGCTGCCGGAGCGAATCACCGAGATCGAGGCTGCCATAACGCGCGACGAAGCCGCCTTGTCCGACGCGACGCTCTACGCCCGCGATCCTGCGCGGTTCGCCGCGCTGACCAAGGCAATCGAGACCGCGCGCACCGAAAAGGAGGCGGCCGAAGAACGCTGGCTGACGCTGGCCGAAGCCGCCGAAGCGCTCGGTTAGGAATGGCATGATGGATCCCCTGCACATCGCCATGATCGCTGTCCTGATGGGCCTCGGCGCCATGCTTTACACATCGGTCGGCCATGCCGGGGCGTCGGCCTATCTGGCCATCATGGCGCTGTTCGGGGTCGCATCCGAGACCATGCGGCCCACCGCACTCGTGCTCAATATCCTGGTCGCGAGCTTTGCATCGTGGCGCTATATCCGCGCGGGACAGTTCGATCTGCGCGTCGCCCTTCCCTTCATCGTCGGCGCTGCGCCGCTGGCCTTCCTTGGCGGCACGATCCAGCTTTCGTCGCAAATCTATCGCCCGCTCATTGGTGCAGTCCTGCTTGTCGCAGCCGCAAGACTGCTTTGGCCGTTACCTCTGAAGCGCCCTCGGGACGCTGTACCTCCGCCGTTATGGGCATCGCTGGGCAGCGGCGGCGCCATCGGGCTGCTGTCAGGCGTGACGGGAACAGGTGGCGGCATCTTCCTGAGCCCGCTGCTGCTGCTCTTCGGCTGGACAGATGTGCGACGCGCCAGCGGTGTCGCAGCAACATTCATCCTTGCCAATTCGGTCGCCGGGCTTGCCGGAAACCTCGCGAGCGTCGGCCGCTTGCCGGACGCGCTGCCCTGGTTCATCCTGGCCGTGGCGGCAGGCGCGACGATTGGCACGCGGCTCGGCATTTCCGGCCTGCCCGCCGGACGACTGGTTCAGGCGCTGGGCGTGGTGCTGGTCATTGCTGGGCTCAAGCTGATCCTCACCTAGAGCGCAATAGAGCCCGGATTACGACCTGAATATCGTCGCGCCGACTGTTCTGCCACCCTCAAGGTCGCGGTGTGCCTGAGCCGCATCCTCAAGCGCATAAGTCTGCCCGATATTGGCGGTGATGACGCCTTGGCGAAACATGTCAAAGACATAATCGGCCCCCGCCTCGCGTTCGACCGGATCGGCATAATAGTCGAACAGGGTCGGGCGCGTGACGAACAGCGAGCCCTTTTGCGCCAGCATGCCCAGATTGACGCCGGTGACTGGTCCACCCGCGTTGCCATAGCTGACGATCATTCCCCGTCGCCCCGTTGCCGCGAGCGAAGCGTCCCAGGTCGTCATGCCGATGCCATCGAAAGTCACCCGCACCCCCGCTCCGCCGGTGATTTCGCGCACGCGGGCGGCGACATCCTCCGACTTGTACAGGATCACGTGATCGGCCCCAGCGTTTTGCGCGAGCGCCGCCTTTTCCGGCGTACTGACCGTGCCGATCACGGTTGCACCAACATGCTTGAGCCATTGGACGAGCAGCAGCCCGACGCCGCCCGCTGCCGCATGGACGAGCACCGGCCATCTGGCCTGAACCCGTGCGCAGCGTTCGACAAGGAATTCGGTCGTGCAGCCCTTGAGCAGGCCCGCCGCTGCCACATCGTCGCTGATGTCGGCGGGTATGGGGAAGAGCGCTGTCGCGGGCAGGTTTCGCTCCGTCGTGTAGGCGCCGAGTACTGGCCCGAAGGTGCAAACCCTGTCGCCCGCCGCAAATCCTGTCACGCCTTCGCCAACGGCTTCGACGACGCCTGCCGCCTCCAGCCCCAGTCCATTGGGCAACGGGATCGGATATGTTCCATCCCGGTGATAGGTGTCGATATAGTTGAGCCCGATCGCGGTGTTGCGCATGCGCACTTCGCCCGGTCCCGGCGGCGGCAGATCCTGATCGATCCAGTGGATGACCTCGGGCCCGCCCTGTTCGCTGATCCGCGCCGTCCGCGCCATGCCCTATCCTTCGCACCAATGGATATCGACCGGCGTCTCGAGCCCGGCAAGGACTCGCCCGACCGGCAGCGGAGAACTGTCTCCGTCCTTGATCGCCTGTTCGAGCAGCGCGCGTTTCTTGTCGCCCGTCACGACAATCACCAGCGACTTGGCCGACTGGATCGAGGCGCGGGTCAGGGTGACGCGCGCCACCGGTGCTTCGGGCGGCAAGGGATCGGGCATCACGCCCACCGCCTTGCGCTCGCTAGGGGCGTTGAGCGCGTCCTCAAGATCGGGGCCGGTGAAGATCGACGCGGTGTGCCCGTCTTCGCCCACACCGAGCCAGACAAGATCGGGCGGCCAGTGAAAATCGCTGATCCGTGACGAGGCGGCATTGCCTGCCGCCTTGTAGTCCTCGGCTTTTTCGGAGACGATCGGCACGACCCGCGCCCCTTTGGGCAGGAATATCCGCGCGAGGCCGGCAACATTGCACAGCGGATCATCGAGCGCCACGATCCGTTCGTCGGTCGGGATGATCGTCACCCGTTTCCAGTCGATCTTTTGCTGGGCGAGCTTTTCAAGGATCGGCCCGGGCGTCTTGCCCCCGGCCAGCGCGATTACCGCCGAGCCGCGCGCGTCGATTGCCGATTCGATGATAAAACCGACATCGCCCGCCACCGCTTCGGCAAGCTCGTCCATATCTTCATAGTCCCACCACTCGGCTTCGATCATCATGCTGCTCCATACACGGTCTGAAGCGCCGCCATGCGACGGTATGGCAGGCCGATCAAGCCTCCAGTTCGATGTCCCAATAGAGCCAGTCGCGCCAGCTATCGTGAAGATAGTTGGGCGGGAAACTGCGTCCCTGGTCCTGCAATTGCCAGCTGGTCGGGCGGATCGGCTGGGTGTGGAGCCCCATATGCGCCTGTTTGGGGGTCCGCCCGCCCTTTTTGAGGTTGCACGGCGCACACGCCGTTGCGACATTTTCCCATGTCGTCCGCCCGCCCTGCGCGCGCGGGATGACATGGTCGAAGGTCAGATCCTTCGGGTTCCCGCAATACTGGCACTGAAACCGGTCGCGCAGGAACAGGTTGAACCGGGTAAAGGCCGGGTGCTGCGAGGGCCGGACATATTGCTTGAGCGCTATGACCGAGGGGAGCTTCATCGCGAAACTGGTGCTATGCACTTCGCGGCAATATTCCTCTACAATATCGACCCGGTCCAGAAACACGGCCTTCACCGCGGTCTGCCACGGCCAGAGCGAGAGCGGATAATAACTCAGCGGCGTATAATCCGCGTTGAGCACCAGGGCGGGGCAGCCATCCGGATGGCGGATAAGATCCGGGTGATACATGCCGTCCAACCCCTTTCGCCTGTTGCATGCGCGCTTTCGCCGCTTCACATGACGGGCGCATGACAGCATTTACCATATGATGGGGTCAAGGGCGAAAATGCACAAAGATGTTGTAACCCGCTTTGCGCCGAGCCCGACGGGGCGGCTCCATCTCGGCCATGCCTGGTCGGCGCTCCTCGCGCATGACCGGGCGAGAGAGGCTGGCGGTCGCTTCCTGCTCAGGATCGAGGATATCGACCGGACCCGCTGCCGCCCCGAATTTGTCGAGGGCATCGTTGAGGATCTGCGCTGGCTCGGGCTGCACTGGGACGGGGCTGTGATGATCCAGTCGGAGCGGATGCCGGCCTATGCCACAGCGCTGGCGGCGCTCGAAGCGATGGGCCTGCTCTACCGCTGCACCTGCACCCGCGCCGACATCGCCGCTGCCGCCTCCGCGCCGCAGGGGCCTATGGGCGCGCCCTATCCGGGCACCTGCCGCGACGGGGCGATTGGCGCCGATACACCCCTGCCGTGGAGCTGGCGTCTCGATGTCAGCACGGCGTTGGCGCGGGTGGGGACGCTCGACTGGCGGGATGAGAACAGGGGACATGTCCGCGCCGACCCCGAAATGCTGGGCGATCCCATCCTCGCCCGCAAGGATGCCGGGACCAGTTATCATCTGGCCGTGACAATCGACGATGCGGCCCAGGGTGTGACGGACGTTATGCGCGGGCGTGACCTGTTTGCGGCCACGCATCTCCATCGGCTCCTCCAGGCGCTGCTCGACCTGCCCGTGCCGCGATACCATCATCATGCGCTCATTGCGGGAGGCGACGGGGAAAGGCTTGCCAAGCGAAAGGCCGCCCCCACCCTTGCCGGATTGCGCGCATCGGGCGTCGATCCCGCAGAGCTCGCCCAGAACATGCGGCAGGCGCGCTTTCCGGTTGGCTTCGCGCTGGAGGAAGAATAAGGAAGCGCCATGTCCATTCTCTCCATCCTGTTGGTTCTTGCCGTGATCGGCGCGGTCGTGATGCTCGTGCGCGGGATCATTGCCTTTCTCAGGACCAGCGAGGCCGACCTGAAGGGCGACGGACAGGGCCCGAGCGCTTCGGGCCTCAAACAGAACAAGATGATGCAGGGCCGCATTCTGTTTCAGGCGTTGGCGATCGTGATCGTCGTCATCATGCTCGCGCTGGCGCGCGGCGGCTGAGCGTTCTTGGTCAAGCTCAACAAGATCTACACCCGCACCGGAGACGATGGCACGACCGGGCTGGTCGATGGCAGCCGCCTGCCCAAGGATGCCCTCCGGATGGCTGCAATCGGCGATGTCGATGAGGCCAACAGCGCACTCGGCGCGGCCGCCTTCCATGCCGAAGGCAAAATGCTCGCTCGGCTGCGGACCATCCAGAACGACCTGTTCGACCTCGGCGCCGATCTCGCAACCCCGGGCGAGGATTTCACGCCGGGTGGAATGACGCTGAGGATCGTCGCGTCGCAAATCGCCCGCCTGGAAGCGGAGATCGACACGATGAACGAAGGGATGGCGCCGCTCAACAGCTTCATCCTGCCCGGCGGATCGGCGCTCGGCACGCAACTCCACGTCGCCCGCTCGGTCACGCGCCGGGCGGAGCGCACGGCCATCACGGCCTCGCGCGACGTGGCGATCAACCCGCTGGCGCTGGCCTATCTCAACCGCCTGTCGGACTGGATGTTCGTGGCGGCGCGCTACGCCAACGATCACGGCGCCAACGACATCCTCTGGGTGCCGGGCGCCTCGCGCTGATCATCGGGTAATAACCGTCGCCCGCCAGGTGGTGATATAGTCCACGCCACCGCGGCACTCGCCCATCTCGGCCTGTTCGGCAAGCCGGAAGCGCTGTCCGTCCCATGCATAGGACTGGGACACGCCACAATCGCCGAGGCCGCGGCCCTTGCCATAGACTGTCAGGAGACGGGTTCTGGCGTCCCATTCGGAATTGACCACCGAATTGTCATTCTCGTCTCCCATCGCGGGCTCGGCATCGAAGCCGGCGGGCCTCACTCGGCCTCTTTCGTCGATGAGCAGCGCATGTGAGAAAAAATTATAGGCGCTTTGGCCACAGGGCAGGAGCAGAAGCGCCAACGTCGTCCGCGCATCGAGCCGGGCATAGGTGGGAGCCGCCTCGTGCGATGCATCAGGCTCGCAATCAAGCGACCCGATGTCGCCGGCAATATCGGCTTTGCTGAGCATGCGCGGCGGCAACTTTGGTGTGGCTGGCGAAGCGATGACGGGGAGCGCGGGTGGACGCTGCACGTTGATCGCCGCGCCCTTGCGGATCAGGGCCGTGACGGTGCCGACCCGCTTTTGCTGCTCATCCATATAGAGCAATGCCGCAACCAGCCCGGCAAGCGACGCGTGGCCGACTTCCTCCCCGCGCGCATCGATCAGGCCAAGACGCTTCGCCGGTTTGACGGCATCAACAAAGGCCCCGACATCCTCGGCGCGAATCGACAGGAACCCATCGAGCAGAGCGGGCCGGATCGAGAGTTTTCGGCCGTCCACCGACAGGGCGGCAACTGCCATCAGGTCAGTCTTGAACGAGATGTCGGTTCGAGCGTTCGCCTCTGCGCCACGCGCGATGATGATCGTCAACGCATCGAAATCGTCTTCAGGCTGGAGCGCGTTCGCCTGGCAGGCACGGCCATTGTCGCAGCCGACAGTCCAGTCGGCGAAGACCTTGAGCGGCACAGGCACCGGTCTCGTTGCCACGACGACGAGCAAGGCAAGGCCGATCATATTGCGCAAGCTAGCCGAAGCCTGCACGAGTCGATAGAGCCTCGCACGAATCGCAAACCGGGGATGGTGCATGAAATTGATCGGCGTAATCGGGGCGGGGCAGATGGGTGCGGGGATTGCCCAGGTGTCCGCGCAGGCTGGTTATCGCGTGCTGCTGTCGGATGTCGATATTGAGCGCGCTGGCAAGGGCAAGGATGGCATTGCCAGGGGGCTTGGCCGCCTCGTTGAAAAGGAGAAGATTACGGCCGGGGCGCGCGACGCCGCACTAGCGCTGATCGAGCCGGTTGCCGGTTCCGCCTCGTTCGCCCAGGCCGATCTCGTGATAGAAGCCGCGACCGAGCGTGAGGAGATCAAGCGTGCAATCTTTGCCGATATTGGCAAGGTTATGCGCGGCAATGCGATCCTCGCTTCCAACACCTCGTCGATCCCGATCACCCGGCTGGCGCAGGCCTCGCCCGATCCGGCGCGGTTCATGGGCGTCCATTTTTTCAACCCTGTGCCCCTCATGGGGCTGATCGAGCTGATCCGGGGCCTCGCCACTGCCGATGCAACGGTTGCCGCCGTCGAGGCTTTTGGCCGTAGCCTTGGCAAGGAAATCGTCCATGCCAATGATGCGCCGGGCTTTATCGTCAACCGCGTCCTGATGCCGATGCTCAACGAGGCGTGCTTCGCGCTGGGCGAAGGTGTGGCGACGATGCGTGACATCGATACCGCCTGCCGCCTCGGCCTCAACCATCCGATGGGGCCGCTGACGCTTGCCGATTTCATCGGCCTCGATACCTGCCTCGAAATCTGCCGTGTGCTCCACACCGGCACCGGCGACCCCAAGTTCCGTCCCGCGCCCCTGCTCGTCAAATATGTCGAGGCCGGCTGGCTCGGCAAGAAAACAGGCCGGGGCTTTTACGATTGGACGGGGACGGAGCCGGTGCCGACGCGTTAGGGCGCATAAAAATCTAGGGGGAGAATGGAATTGCGGATTGGGAAAGTAGTATTGGCGGCGCTTCTGGCTTTGGCATCGACAGCGGCCAATTCTCAGATGACCGAACAGGTTGTATCGATCAAAAACCCCAAGGCATTTGCCCAATTGCTGGTCGAGTTGGGTTACAAGCCCGGGGAGATCAAGCCGATCAGCGGCTTCCCCTCGCTTCAGGTCGACATTGCCGATCAGCCGACGAGCGTCGTCTTCGGGGGCTGCTCCCTCATGGAAGACTGCAAGTACATCTTGATGTCGTCGTCATATTCCGACGTCAAAAATCCACCCGCAAAGTGGATCACAAAAATGAACGATCTTTTCGTTATCATAAAAATCGGACTCAATGATGATGGCAATCTCTATTTCAGCGCAACCCACCTGATTGAAGGCGTGCCGCGATCGACGTTGCGCCAAATACTTGAATCATGGGGCGACGACGCTTCTGAACTCGCGCAAGAGGCTGTCAAAGCCAAACTCGACAAAGCCAAATGAGCATGGCCGGAACCGGTGCCGACGCGCTAACGAACAAAGCCCTCCCCGAAACATCATTTTCAAGGAGGGCTTGTCGTCAGCCCTTGCGCGCCACTCCGACGGACTGGATGAAGTTCCAGACAGCCATCGAGAATGGCGGCGTGCGCTCGCCCTGCCATTCATCCATCCGGTTGTAGAGGCTGGTGGCACCCGCCATCATTTCGGGCGTCGCAACGGCCGTAAACGGTGCCAGCAGCGCCTGCCATTCGTCATAGAGCGCACCGGCCTGCACCGAGCCTGGGTCGAGCGGCAGCGCCGCCTCGATCTTCGCGCTCAGCGCCTCCCATTGGGCGTTATAGGCCATGGGGTCGAAGTCGGCGGGGCCATCCTTCATGCGTTCGGCCCAATGGGCCTTTTCCTCCGGTGAAAAATAACGGTTCGTGACCTTCTTCCAGCTTTCGGCTTCCATCTGGAAATCTCCTTTTTGGATGAGCGAGCAGAAGGTCGCGGCGTCGACCGGCTCGCCACGGTCGATGCGGGACAATGCGGATTGGAGCAGTGCTTTTGCGTCCGACAATTTGCCGGCCTGTTCCTCGATGGCAGCAATCTGGGCCTCAAGCAGTCTCCTGAGATCGATCGCCCGATTTTCCAGCAGCCGCTTGATATCGGCAAGGCTAAGGCCAGCGCGCTTAAGAGCTATCAGGCGGTGGAGCCGCTCAAGCTCCCCCACGCCATAGTGGCGGCGACCCGACGCGCTGCGCAAGGGCATCACCAGCCCGCGCGCCTCGTAGAAACGCAGCGCCCGGCTCGACAGGCCCGTGCGGCGGGCGACCTCTGCAATATCGAAGCTTTGTATCGTCATGATTCGCGTTCTAGCAGTTGACCTAAGGTCAACTTCAAGCCCCAAATCGCATCGTGCTTGATTTTGGTGCAGCCGGTGCGCAACACGCCCTGGCGATGTCGAGGAGAAGAGAATGGCCCATCCGACCCCGAGACCGTTCGATCCCGAGACGCTCGCCTTCTATGCCCGCGAGGCACCGGTTTACATTGCAAGAGGCAAATCCGGCGAATTCAAACATCTTGAGGCCTTTTTGGAGCACCTTGCCCCGAGGGCTTCGATCCTCGAGCTTGGCTGTGGCGGCGGGCGCGATGCCGAGTTCATGCTCGCGCGCGGATTCCGGGTCGATGCGACCGATGGTGTGGCCGAAATGGCGACAAAGGCCGAAGCGCGGATCGGCAGGCCGGTCAGAGTGATGCGCTTCGACGAGCTCAACGCCGTCGGATGTTATGACGCGGTCGTTGCCGCTGCTTCGCTGCTGCATGTGCCGCGTTCTGGATTGGCAGACGTGCTCGCCCGCGTCTGGCGCGCGCTCCGCCCGGGCGGCTGGCACATCGCGAGCTTCAAGACCGGTGGCGAGGACGGCTATGACGAGCATGGCCGATACTATAATCGTCCGTCCGCCGACTTTGCCCGGGCGATCTATGAGGCAGCCGGAAGCTGGGCGACACTGGCGATCGAAAAGAGCTTCTTGCCTGGCTATTTGGGAAAGCCCAGCGACTGGTTGACGATTGAAGCCCAGAAGGAGCACTGACATACCACCCGCGCCCCGCCCCTTCACGATCGACATCCCCCAGTCGCAACTCGACGATCTCAAGGCGCGCCTTGCGCTCTCCCGCTTTCCCGAAAAGGAAACCGTGGACGATTGGGATCAAGGCATCCCGCTCGCCTATGTCCGCGAGGTCGCGGACTATTGGGCGACCGGCTATGACTGGCGGCGCTGCGAGGCGCGGCTCAATGCCCTTCCCAACTTCCGCATCGAGATTGACGGGCTCGACATTCATTTCCTCCATGTTCGTTCGGCCAATCCGGCGGGACGGCCTTTGCTCCTGACGCATGGCTGGCCGGGGTCTGTGTTCGAATTCCTTGACGTCATTGCGCCGTTGTCGGAGGATTTCCACCTCGTCATCCCTTCGCTTCCCGGCTACGGCTTTTCGGGCAAGCCGGCCGAGATCGGCTGGGGTGTGGACCGGATCGCGCGCGTCTGGAACGATCTGATGCGCGCGCTCGGTTACGACCGCTATTTTGCGCAAGGCGGCGATTGGGGGTCGGCCGTCACCTCCGAAATCGGCAGCCAGAATCTCGGGCAATGCGCGGGCATCCATCTCAACATGGTCGTCGGCGCGCTGCCGCAGCCCTTGCCCGACGACCTCACCCCATTCGAGATGGGCGCGCTCGCCCGGATGCAATGGTATCAGGAGAAGGACACCGGCTATTCGATCCAGCAAGCGACCCGCCCGCAAACGCTCGGCTATGGCCTGGCCGATTCGCCGGTCGGGCAGATGGCGTGGATCCTCGAGAAATTCCATGGCTGGACCGATTGCAACGGGAATCCCGAAAGCATCATCAGCCGCGATCACCTGCTCGACAATGTGACGCTCTACTGGCTGACCAATTCGGCTGCGTCCTCGGCGAGGCTCTACTGGCACAGCTTCCGCAAGTTTCGCGGCGGAGAGGTTTCGATCCCGATCGGGTGCAGCCTGTTCCCGATGGAGCTGTTCCGCCTCTCCAGGCGTTGGGCGGAGGCGCGCTACAAGCAGATCGTCTATTGGAACGAGCTGCCCAAGGGTGGCCACTTCGCCGCACTCGAACAACCGGAAGCGTTTGTCAGCGAAGTGCGGGCGTGCTTTAACGGCATGAAACTATAGGGGGTCTTCGTGTCGCGCTCACTGTTCATCTATTCGCTGATTTATGGCGGACTCGTTTGCATGGCGGGCGTGCTCGGCACCAAGATCGTGGCGCTCGGCCCGCTGACGGTCGAGGCTGGCATCTTTGCCTTTCTCCAGCTCGTCGTCCTTTCCAGCGCCGTCTCCGAACTGCACGGCGCGGCGACGGCGCAGAAGCTGGTGCGATACGGCTTTATCCCGCTGATCCTGTCGGCGCTGCTGATCCAGCTTGTCATCGTACTGCCTTCGGCGAGCTTCTGGACGCAGCAGGCAGCCTTTGCCGGGATATTGGGGCAGGGATCGCGGCTGATGCTGGCGGGGCTCATTTCCTACGGGATTTCGCAGACGCTCAATGTCATGCTGTTTGACGCGCTGCGGGAGGGCACGGGAAAACTCGTCTGGCTGCGCGGGATGATTGCGGCGGTCGCCAGCCAGATCGTCGATACCGGCATTTTCCTGACGATTGCTTTCCTGGGCGTCCTGCCGCTCTGGCCACTGCTCGTCAGCGGCATCACTGCGAAGATCGCGCTCTCGATCGTCATGGTGCCGCCGCTGATCCAGTTGGCGGTCAGCCTTGGCCGGAAACTTGACCGCGAAGGCGCAACCGCATAGCGCGCGGCCTCATAATGAGCAGACAGGCACCCGATCAATCCGCGCTCGCCAAAGCGGAAGTGCTAACCGAAGCGCTGCCCTATATGCAGCGCTATGCCGGGGCGACCTTTGTCATCAAATATGGCGGGCATGCGATGGGCGACCCGCAAGCCGCACGCGACTTTGCCGACGATGTCGTCCTGATGAAGGCGGTCGGCATCAATCCCGTAGTCGTCCATGGCGGCGGCCCCCAGATCGGCGCGATGCTCAAGAAACTGGGCGTTGAGACAAGCTTTGTCGACGGCCTGCGCGTGACCGACGCCGAGACCGCCAAGGTCGCCGAAATGGTGCTGTCGGGCGCGATCAACAAGGAACTCGTGTCCTGGATTGCTTCGGCAGGCGGCAAGGCCGTCGGGATTTCGGGCAAGGATGGCGGGTTCGTGACGGCCGAAAAGGTCACACGCACGACGCGCGACCCCGAAAGCAATATCGAACGCGCAGTCGATCTCGGCTTTGTCGGCGAACCAAAATCGGTCGATCGCACGATCCTCGACACGATCTCAGCAGCAGGGATGATCCCCGTCGTCGCGCCAATCGGCGTCGGCACCGACGGGCATACCTATAACATCAATGCCGATACGATGGCGGGCGCGATTGCCGCTGCCCTGGGGGCGGACCGGCTTTTTCTCCTGACCGACGTGTCCGGTGTGCTCGACAAGGCAGGCGCGCTCCTGACCGACCTCGATCCCGAAAAGATCGTTACGCTGAGGGCGGACGGCACGGTTACCGGCGGGATGATCCCGAAACTCGAAACCTGCATAACCGCCGTCGAAGGCGGGGTCGAAGCCGCCGTTATCCTTGACGGGCGCGTTCCGCATGCCATGCTCGTCGAAATTTTCACCAAGAGCGGCGCGGGCACGCTGGTGCATCGCTAAAGTTTGAAGGAGACGCCATTTGGCCAATATGTTTCTCGGGATTACCGACTATCTCCTCTACATTCTGGGGATCATCATCGTCATCCAGTTCGTGATGTCGATCCTGATTTCGTTCAACGTGATCAACACCTATAACGAATTCGTCCGGGCGATCTGGCAGGCGCTCGAAAAGATGACCGAGCCGCTCTATCGGCCGATCCGCCGCATCCTGCCCGATTTCGGCACGATTGATTTTTCGCCGATGGTGGTGATCATCCTGATCACGATCCTGAGGAACTATGTCCTGCCGCAGATAGCCATCGCCGCCTTATAGGCTAAGCTCCGCACTGGGCGCGGTGGAGCAGTTTCTGGTCCGCAAGCACAAGCGCCATCATCGCCTCCACCACCGGCGTCCCGCGAATCCCGACGCACGGATCGTGCCGGCCCTTGGTGACGATTTCGGTCGCTTCGCCCTCGCGCGTGATCGTCTCGACCGGGGTCAGGATCGAACTGGTCGGCTTGAAGGCGACCCGCACCACCACCGGCTGGCCGGTTGAGATGCCGCCCGCAACCCCTCCCGAATTATTGGCAAGGAATTCGGGCACGTTCGAGCCCGGCCGCATCCGGTCCGCATTTTCCTCGCCCCTGAGCCGGGCGGCCGCAAAGCCCGCGCCGATTTCGACACCCTTGGTCGCGTTGATCGACATCATCGCCGCCGCCAGTTCGCTGTCGAGCTTGGCATAAAGCGGCGCGCCCCAGCCCGCAGGCACTCCGCGCGCCACGCATTCGACGACGGCGCCCAGCGACGATCCGGCTTTGCGGGCATCGTCGAGCAATCTCTCCCAGCGCCCCGCCGCTGCTTCGTCGGGGCAGAAAAACGGGTTCTTGCCGATCTGACTGGCTTCGAAATTGTCGCGATCGATGCCGTCTCCGCCAATTTCGACAACATAAGCGAGGATTTCGACTTCAGGTATCACCAGCCGTGCAACAGCACCCGCCGCGACCCGCGCCGCCGTTTCGCGCGCCGAACTGCGCCCGCCTCCGCGATAGTCGCGGAAACCGTATTTGGCATCGTAGCTGTAATCGGCATGGCCGGGACGATAGGCCTTTGCGACCTCGGAATAGTCCTTCGAACGCTGGTCAAGATTCTCGATCATCAGGCTGATCGGCGTGCCGGTCGTCCGCCCCTCGAACACGCCCGAAAGGATCTTCACGGCATCGGGCTCCTGCCTTTGGGTCGTGAATTTCGACTGGCCGGGCCTGCGGCGATCCATGAGGGGCTGAATGTCGGCTTCGGACAGCGGGAGGCCGGGCGGGCAGCCATCGACCACCGCGCCCAGCGCAGGCCCATGGCTTTCCCCCCAAGTGGAGAAGCGGAAGACATGGCCGAAACTGTTGTAGCTCAAGCTGCTTACCCCAATCGCGCAAAGGCGGGCGCGTAGTCCGCCCGGCCTCTTTCAGGCAATCGCCCGGACTTGTCCAGCAACAGCGCCATGAAGTGCGGCCCGGCATAGGGTGAGGCAAATGGCTCTGCATGTTCCGGCCGATAGCCGAAGCGGGGATAATAGCGGGGATGGCCGAGGACGAAGCTGATCCGGATGCCAAAGGCGGGCAAGCGCGCCAGCCCCTCATGCACCAAAGCCGTGCCGATGCCGCTCGACTGGAACGCGGGCAGGACGCCCAGCGGGGCAAGGCCCGCGCCCGGCACAGCCTCGCCATCTGCCTCGACATTCATCTGGCTAAACATCACATGGCCAACAACAACGCCATCCTTTTCGGCGACAAGCGATACCAGCGCGTCTCCATCCCGATCAAGCATGCGCACCAGCCGCGTCTCGGCATCGCCGCCAAAAGCCGCGCAATGGACGGCGAAGATGGCCGCATCGTCGTTCGCGCCTGCCGACCGGATCAGCATTCAGGCCAGCGCAATATCCGGCGCGTCTTCCTGCTTCATGCCGATTACATGATAGCCGGCATCGACGTGATGCGTCTCTCCCGTCACGCCCGAAGAGAGGCTGGAAAGCAGGTAGAGCCCCGCGCCCCCGACATCCTCGATCGTGACGTTGCGACGGAGCGGGGCATTATACTCGTTCCATTTCATGATGTAGCGGAAATCGCCGATTCCCGACGCGGCCAGCGTCTTGATCGGGCCCGCGGAAATGGCATTCACCCGGATATTTGACGGCCCAAGATCATTGGCGAGGTATTTGACCGATGTCTCAAGCGCGGCCTTGGCAACGCCCATCACGTTGTAGTGCGGAATCACCTTTTCGGCGCCGTAATAGCTGAGCGTCAGCAGCGCGCCGCCATCGGGCATCATCGCGCGGGCGCGGTGCGCGACCGCGACGAAACTGTAAACGCTGATGTTCATCGTCATCAGGAAATTGTCGAGGCTGGTATCGACATAGCCGCCGCGCAATTCGTTCTTGTCCGAAAAGCCGATCGCGTGGACGACGAAATCGATCGTCGGCCAGCGCGCCGCCATGATCTCGAACGTCTTGTCGAGCGCGGCCATGTCGGCAACGTCGCAATCGATCAGGAAATCGCTGCCCAGCTGCTCCGCCAACGGGCGAACACGCTTCTCCAGCGCCTCGCCCTGATAGGAAAAGGCCAGCTCCGCCCCTTCCGCACCCAATTTCTGCGCAATGCCCCAGGCGAGGCTGCGATCATTCGCGAGGCCCATGATAAGCCCGCGCTTTCCCTTCATGTATCCAGCCACTTGGCCTCCGCAAGATCGTCCAGCATTGTATGGCCCTTTAGCGGATGATGATCGGGATTAGCCAGCGCTGCGTTGATGTGCGCGGCGATCACGAAGCCATAGCCGATCAGCCAGAAAAACAGCATCGCGACCATCACTCCGGCGAGGCCGCCATAGGTGAGCGTATAGCCTCCAAACAGCGCCAGCGCGCGCGGCAGGAGGAGGAGCGCCACATACCACCAGAGCGTCACGAACAGCGCGCCGGGCCATTTGGGATAGCCACGGCCCCGATACCGGCTCGGCGAGAGCGCCCAGAAGAGCAGGTAGCTCGAAACGAAGGTCATCAGGATGGGGACGAATCGCGTACTGGCGATCCGGTCGGCGAACGGCCCCGCCGCCGGGACGAAACGGGTGATCACTTCCTCGGCGGTGGTCAGCAGGATCTGCAGCGAGAAGGCCGCGATGAGCATGCCCACCGCAACGACGATGATCGCAACCCCGATCAGGCGGTATTGCCAGAAGGGGCGATCATATTGGGTCCCATAGGCGCGGCGAAGAATCTCGCGGATCGTTTCGATGAAGCTGGTTACGGTCCAGACCCCGATTGCCGCGCCAAGCCAGAGCAGTGGCCCGGTCCTGAGCGAAAGCACCTGTGCGGATGTGGTTTCGACCATCGCTCCGACCGACGGCGGGAAGGCGCGGACGATCGAATGCACCGCTGCCAGATTCTCCTCCGGCCGGCCAAGAAGCTGGGCGGCAGCGGCCAGGATGATGAAAAACGGAAACATCGCCAGCAGCGTCAGATAGGCCAGGTTTCCGGCGTGGATGAAGCCGTCATTATAGACGCCGACGACTGCGCGGCGGACGAATTCGAAAATGTGCGATCCCGGTCCGATATGGCCGAGAAAGCCTTTGCGGTGCGGATGGGCATCGGGATGGACCCGCCTCGCTTCGGGCGATTCGGGCGATACATCCCGCATCAGGCCAGGCCAGCCCTCGGATCGCGCTGGTCGTTCCAGCCCTCAACGAAGGATTTGAGGGCTTCGTCGTCACCAGGAATGTCAACGACAAGCGTAACCAGCTGGTCGCCACGCGCGCCGCCCTTGGCCGTGAAGCCCTTTCCCTTGAGGCGCAGCACCTTGCCCGAGCTCGAACCCTTGGGGACGTTGAGCATGACGGCGCCTTCCACTGTCGGCACCCGAACCGCTCCGCCCAGCACCGCTTCCTTGAGCGTCACGGGCAGATCGAGGCGGACATTGTCTCCGTCGCGCACGAAATGGCGATGGTTGCGGACTTCGATCGTAACGATCGCATCCCCGCCGCCGCCGGGGCCCGGCTGGCCCTTGCCCGACAACTTCATCTGTGTGCCGGTTTCAACCCCTGCGGGCAGCTTCAGGTCGATCGTCTTGCCATCCTGCAGCGTGATCCGCTGGGGCGCGAGCGTTGCCGCATCCTCGAACGAGACCGCAAGCCGATAGGCCACAGTCGCGCCCTTGGGCGGCGGCGTGCTTCGCCCGCCGAACCCGCCAAAGCCGCCGCCGCGGCTGCGCCCGCCACCGAACAGGCCTTCGAACAGGTCTCCAAGATCCGCTGCTGCCGCGTCGCCGAACCCGCCCTGAAACCCGCCGGAATTGTCCCGATACCCGCCCTGCTGGCCGCCAAAACCGGCAAAGGGGTTGGCGGGATTGCCCTGTTCGTCAATCTCGCCGCGATCGAACTGGGCGCGCTTGTTCTTGTCGGACAGCAGGTCATAGGCGTTGGTCACATGCGCAAAGCGCTCGGTCGCTTTGGGGTTGTCCTGATTGGTGTCGGGATGAAGCTCCTTGGCGAGCTTGCGATAAGCCTTCTTGATGTCGGCTTCGCTGGCGCCGCGCGAAACGCCAAGGGTTGAATATGGGTCTGCCATTGTCCCTAGCTAGTGGCTGGGCGGGGCAACGGCAAGATTTCAGCCCCGTTCCGACGTGAATTGCGCGTGATGCCGGATCACTTCGTCGATGATGAAGCGCAGGAATTTCTCGGTAAAATCAGGGTCGAGATCGGCTTCCATGGCGAGTTTCCTGAGTCGCGCAATCTGCATGTCCTCGCGCGCCGGATCGGCAGGCGGCAGGGCATTTTCGGCCTTGTAGCGCCCGACGGCCTGCGTCACCTTGAACCGCTCGGCAAGCAGATAGACCAAAGCGGCATCGATATTGTCGATGCTCTGGCGGTATTGCTGTAACGGATCGATGGTCATGATCCGAAGCAATGTTCGCAAATGAAGCATGTTGCAAGCCGGAACGCCTGCTTTGCACTTGCACGAAAGCCCGTTGCCCGCCAGAGGAGGCGCCATCATGACCGCAACGCTTCATCGCATCGGGCCGGACAAGCAGCCATCGCTTGATGCAATCGTCAATCTGGTTGCTGCCGAAATGAACCAGGTCAACGCCGTCATCCTCGAAAGGATGCAGTCGCAGATCCCGTTGATTCCCGAACTGGCCGGGCATTTGATTGCGGGCGGCGGCAAACGAATGCGCCCCATGCTCACGCTGGCGACCGCGCGGCTGCTCGACTATTCCGGTGCACGCCATCACAAGCTCGCCGCTGCCGTCGAGTTCATTCACACGGCGACGCTGCTTCATGACGATGTGGTGGACGGATCAGACCTCAGGCGCGGGCGGCGGACAGCCAACATTATCTGGGGCAATCCCGCAAGTGTGCTGGTCGGCGATTTCCTTTTCAGCCGCTCGTTCGAACTGATGGTCGAGGATGGCAGCCTCAAGGTCCTGAAGATCCTTTCAAACGCGTCCGCCGTTATCGCCGAAGGCGAAGTCAACCAGCTGACGGCGCAGCGCCAGATCAGTACCGGTGAAGACAAATATCTCGACATCATCGGCGCCAAGACCGCCGCCCTGTTTGCTGCCGCCTGCCGGATCTCGGCGGTGGTTGCCGAGCGTGACGAAGCGATTGAAGAAGCGCTCGACAGCTATGGCCGCAATCTCGGCATTGCCTTCCAGCTCGTCGATGACGCGATCGACTATGCCTCCGACGCCGAGACGATGGGCAAGGGCGTGGGTGACGATTTCCGCGACGGCAAGGTCACGCTGCCGGTCATCCTCGCCCATGCACGGGGCGGCCCCGAGGACAAGGTCTTCTGGCAGGCGGCGATGGAAGGACGGCTTGTATCGGACGCGGACCTTGCGCGTGCCAAGGCCCTGCTCGCCCAAACCCGCGCAATCGACGATACGCTGATGCGCGCGCGTCACTATGGCCAGCGTGCGATTGACGCGCTCGGCCCCTTTGCAGCGGGCGCAGCAAAAAGCGCGCTTGTCGAAGCCGTCGAGTTTGCGATTGCCCGGGCATATTGAGACGCTTCCGGTCCTTGAAGTCCTGCCAGAGCTTCTGGCCTGGCTTGGCGATCAAACCAATGCCGTCCTGATCGCGCCACCCGGCACCGGCAAGACCACTGCCGTTGCGCCCGCGCTCCTCGACGAGGGCTGGTGTACCGGGCAAATCCTGCTCCTCTCCCCCCGTCGTCTCGCCGCCCGCGCGGCCGCCGAGAGGATGGCCGACCTGGCGGGCGAGGCCGTTGGCGGGACCATTGGCTATGCCACGCGGATGGATTCGCGGCAGTCCGCCCGAACGCGCATCCTCGTCCTCACCGAAGGCATTTTCCGCAACCGCATCCAGGCTGACCCCGAACTGGCGGGCATTTCGGCGGTGCTGTTCGACGAAGTCCATGAGCGCAGTCTCGACAGTGATTTCGGGCTGGCGCTGGCGCTCGATGCGCAGGCTGCGCTGCGGCCCGATCTCAGGCTGGTCGCCATGTCCGCGACGCTCGACGGGGAACGCTTTGCCCGGCTGATGAATGCGCCGGTGTTTGAAAGCGCGGGCAGAAGCCATCCGCTCATCCTCAGGCATGTCGGCCGCCGCGCCGAAGCGCGGATAGAGGACGGGATGGCATCGGCGATTCGCCGCGCACTGGCCGAGGAGGCGGGCGATGTGCTGGCCTTCTTCCCCGGCGTTGCCGAAATCGAACGGACGGCCGAACGGCTCGAGGGCATATCCACGGAAATCCATCGCCTCCACGGCAGCCTCGATCCCGCCGAGCAGCGGGCCGCGATCCGGAAGGGAGCGAGCCGAAAGCTCATCCTTGCGACCAGCATCGCCGAAACCAGCCTGACGATCGACGGCGTGCGCATCGTGGTCGATAGCGGCCTTGCCCGCCGCGCGCGTTATGATCGGGGCGCGGGCGTGACGCGCCTTGTGACCGAAAGGGTCAGCCAAGCGGCCGCAACCCAGCGAGCGGGCCGCGCCGCACGGCAGGGGCCGGGCGTTGCCTACCGGTTGTGGGAGGTAGGCGCGACAGCAGGCCTGCCGCGCTTTGACCCGCCCGAGATACTGGAAGCGGATCTTTCGCCCTTGCTGCTTGAGTGCGCACTCTGGGGCGTCGGCGATCCCGCAACGCTTGGCTGGCTCGATCCTCCGCCTCCCGCAGCGCTTGCCGAAGCGCGAAAGCGGCTGGGAAAGCTCGGCGCGATCGACGAGGCCGGCCGCCCGACCGAACATGGCCGCAGTCTTGCCAAACTCCCGCTGCCGCCCCGGCTCGCCCATATGCTTGTGTGCGCCGCTGCGCAGGGGGAGGGCGCGCTTGCCGCCGAAGCGGCGGTCCTCCTCTCCGAACGTGGGCTGGGCGGGAACGATCCCGACCTGTCGGTGCGGCTCGAACGCTGGCGGCGCGACAAGGGCAAGCGCGCCGACGCTGCGCGAGGGTTGGCGCGGCGCTGGGCGGGTCTGGTCCGGCCAAGCGGAAATGCGAAGGGGAAGCTCGCTCACTGCATCGCCCTCGCTTTTCCCGACCGGGTCGCCCGGCGACGCGACGCGGCGGGAGAGCAATGGATCAGCAGCGGCGGGCGTGGCTTCAGGCTCGATCCTGCGCATCCGCTTGCCCGCAACGAATGGTTGGCGGTTGCCGACATCCAGGGGGCCGCTTCGGGCGCGCGAATCCTTTCGGCCGTGCCGATCGACGCCGCCGACGTCGAGTCCTTGTTCGCAGACCGCATCGAAAGCGGCGTTGATGTGCGCTTCGACCCCGAAACCGGCAGCGTCCGGACGATTGCCGGCCGTCGGTTGGGCGCGATCATGCTGTCGCGGGCAGAAAACGCGCAGGCAAGCGCCGAGGAGATTGCAGCGGCGCTCCTCGAGGGCGTGCGCGAACATGGGCTTGCCGTCATGGACTGGCCGCAATCGGCAATCGCCCTGCGGCAACGGGGGCGCTGGGCCGGGATCGCAGCATTGTCGGACGAGGCATTGATCGCGGCGCTCGACCAATGGCTTGCCCCGCTGCTTGCCGGAAAGCGGCGGCTTTCGGAGATTGGCGACGATGCGTTTCACGCGGCGCTGTGGGCGCTGCCCGGCTGGGAAGGGCAGCAGCAACTGGCCCGGCTTGCCCCGGCGCATTTCACGTCGCCCGCAGGCTCGACCCACGACATCGACTATGCCGCCGAAGCCGGGCCGACCGTCACGCTACGCGTCCAGGCCCTGTTCGGGCTTTCCGGGCATCCGGTGATCGGCCCGGATCCCGTTCCGCTGGTCCTTTCGCTGACGTCACCCGCCGGTCGGCCGATCCAGACGACGCGCGACCTGCCCGGCTTCTGGCGCGGAAGCTGGGCCGAAGTCGCCAAGGACATGCGTGGGCGTTACCCCCGGCACAACTGGCCCGACGATCCGGCCGCAGCCCTGGCCAGCCTCATGACCAAGAGGGCACAAGCCAAAACCCCTTGATCCCTGGAAACGAATCGGGGAAAGGGCAGGGCATGAGCCATGTCCGTATCTACCAGAAGCCGAAGAACGCCATGCAATCGGGCCGCCACGGCACGGACGGATGGATCCTCGAATATGAGCCCGCCGACCCGCAGCGTCCCGATCCGCTGATGGGCTGGGCCGGGAGCAGCGACACGCGGCGGCAGCTTGTCCTGAATTTCCCGACCCTCGATGCCGCCAAGGCCTATGCGGCGCAAAAGAAGCTGGTCGCAACGGTCATCCCCGCGCCCAAAAAGGCCCTGAAGCTCCAGGCCTATGCCGACAATTTCAGATAAGCTGGCTGCCGAGTAGCATCAACAGCTTCGCGTCCATCGCACAGCCTGAGGCGCGTTTTGCCGCAATGAATTCGGCAAGCGTGGCGAGCGGGACACGATGGACGCTGATATTCTCCCCGTCGGTCCCGCCGCCATCGCCAATTTTTTCGAGCCCAAGCGCGCGCACCAGAAAGAAGCTTTCGCTCAGCATCCCGGGCGACGAATAAAATTCGCCGATCCGCTTGATCCGCGCAGCGCGATAGCCGGTTTCTTCCTCGAGTTCGCGTGCCGCCGCATCCTCGACGCGTTCATTCTCGGTTTCGTCGCCCACAAGACCCGCAGGCAATTCAAGGCAATTGGCGCCGAGCGGAACGCGATACTGCTCGACAAGCAGGACATGCCCGTCGTCAATCGCAAGGATCACTGCTGCTTTGATGCCGCGGGCCCGCGAGACATATTCCCATTTCCCGCGGGTCTTTGTGGTAATGAAGCGGCCCTGCCAGACGATCGCTTCATCTTCGCTGTGGCTCATAATTCGATCAGCCGGTCCGGGAGTTCGTTTACATCGTCCGCAGCGCGCGGGAAGTGGGTCCCGAGGATCGCGCCAACATCGCCGATCGCCGCGATCATGCCGTCGGCAAGCCGCCCATCCCGCACTTCGCCGACCAGCTTGGCCATGGCTTCGCCCCAGGTTTCGGGCGTGACCTTCGAATGGATCGCTTCATCGGCCACGATTTCGGCCCGGTGTTCCGCCATGGAAAGGTAAATCAGCACCCCCGTCCGCCCCGAAGTGCGGCGTTCGGCGCCAACCTTGAAATAGCGGATCGCGCGCAGCCGGACCCGTTCCGCCTTCACTGCGCCCGGCGTCAGGAAAAGCCGAAGCGGCATCCATTGGAGGATCAGCCATACGCCGGCGAACTTGAGCACGGCGACCGCCAGCGCCAGTTCGAAAGCTTCGGCCAGCGTCCATTCGACAACCCAGCCGTTCGAGAGCCAGCCGACCAGCCCGGTGTAGAAATCGGGAAAGGCCGCCAGCGCCGCGAGCGCAAGCATCACCACACCGATCGACCACCAGAGCGCAACGTCGCGATAGCGGTCCGACGCATCGGCGACGATCGTGACAATCTCGCCAGCCGTGCCGGCCTCGGCGCCGCGCACGGCCTGGCTCACGCGCTGGTGATCGGCTTCCGTCATCTTTGCAGGCCCTGCCATTACCACCCCCCGGAGGCGCCACCGCCCCCGAATGAACCGCCGCCGCCCGAAAAGCCGCCGCCGAAACCGCCGCCCGAGCTTCCCCCGCCCCAGCCGCCGCCACCGGAACCACCACCCCAGATGATCACCGGGCCGTGCCCCATGCGCCGTCCACGCTTCCGCCCGAAAATCGAGCGGAGCAGGGGCAGGATGAAGAAGAGGAAGATGAACAGCCAGAAAATCGCGGCACTGATCGAATCGCCCTTGCTGGCCTTGGCCGATTGCGTTGCCAGTTGTGCGGCATATCTGGCCGCTTCTTCGGGCGGGAGTTTCAGCTGGGCAATGATCGCATCGGTGCCCGCATTGATCCCGCCGGGAAAATCGCCCGCCTTGAAGGCCGGAACGATCTGGGTGTTGATGATGACGCTCGAAAAGGCATCGGTCAGAATCGGTTCAAGCCCGTAGCCGACCTCGATCCGTACCTTGCGGTCATTGGGCGCAACGAGCAGGATCGAGCCATTGTTCTGCTCCTTCTGCCCGATCCCCCATGTGCGGCCGAGCCGATAGCCATAATCGGCAATGTCATAGCCTTCGAGACTGGGCACGGTCGCGACGACAAGCTGGCGCGAACTTTCCTTTTCGAGCGTGTCGAGCTTTGCGGTCAGCGCCGCTTCCTGATCATCGGGAATGATGTTCGCGGCATCGACGACCCGGCCGGAGAGCGGCGGGAAGGTCTGGGCATGGGCAACGCCCGCGAACATCAGCAGGAGGCAGGCAAGCCACCTCATCATCCGGTCTCCCTTGGGAAGGCGGCGTCGATCAGAACTTGACCGTCGGCGCGCGGTCCGCATTGGCTGCGGTTGCCTCATAGGTGGTCATCGGCTTGGCGCCGTAGAAGATCTTGGCGCCGATCGCATCGGGGAAGGTCCGGATCGTCGTGTTATAGGCCTGCACCGAAATGTTATAGTCCTTGATCGAGACGTTGATCCGGTTCTCCGTGCCTTCGAGCTGCGATTGCAGCGCAAGGAAATTCTGGTTCGACTTGAGCTCGGGATAGGCTTCGACACTCGCGAGCAGGCGCCCGAGCGAGCCCGAAAGCTGGCCTTGCGCGTCCTGGAACGCCTTCACCTTGGCCGGATCCGACAGGTCGGACGCATTGACCTGGATCGACGTCGCCTTGGCGCGGGCTTCGGTCACTTGCGTCAGCACCGTCGATTCCTGCCTGGCAAAGCCCTTGACCGTTTCGACGAGATTGGGGATCAAATCGGCCCGGCGCTGGTAGTCGGCCTGGACGTTCGCCCATTTGGCCTTGGCATTTTCCTCGGCGGTCGGCACCGAGTTGATCCCGCAGCCGCTCAGCGTGAGGGCAAGGGCCGGGCCGGCCAACAGGGCAAGGGTGCGGCGGTTCAGTCTGGTCACGTTCAACTCTCCCCAACAAAGGTGTATGACATAGATAGGACGCCTCGTGCCGCCCCGCAATATGCTTGCAATCACATTTGAATATGTCAGTCTCGCGGCCCTTGTCAGGGCAAGGTGGGAGACGCGTATCATGTGGGGAGAATTCAAGGCTTTCGTGAACAAGGGCAATGTGCTCGATCTGGCCGTCGGTGTGCTGATCGGCGCGGCGTTCGGGAAGATCATCTCATCCTTTACCGATGACATACTCATGCCGCTGATCGGGCTTTTGACCGGTGGCGGCGTCGATTTTTCAAACCGGTTCATCCTGCTTGGCGATCCGGGCGACAAGGCGATTGCGACGCTGGCCGATGCCAAGGCGGCCAATATCGGCGTGTTTGCCTATGGCAATTTCATCACCGCGCTGATCAATTTCGCCATCCTCGCCTTCGTGATCTTCATGATCGTCCGCAGCGCCAACCGGATGATGAAGCGCGACGAGACGGCCGGCACGCCCGAAGACGTGCTGCTGCTCCGCGAAATCAGGGATTCGGTGAAGAAGTGAAGCCCAGCGTGAGATGAGCGGCATTGAGATCAGGCCGCTGCCTTGTCTTCCGACACGGCGGCGGCAAGGCTCGTGCCGTCAAGGATGCGCGCCGTATCGTCGCGCACGATCATCATCGCGCGCCGGATTTCGCACTTTTCCTCGTCGCGGCAATCCTTGCACTTCTTGTAAGCCGTGCGGCTGACGCACGGGACGAGCGCCAGCGGCCCTTCGATCACGCGGATAATGTCGCCCAGCGAAATCAGGTGCGCGGGCCGTGCCAATGCAAACCCGCCCTGCTTGCCGCGCGTCGAAACGACAAGGTTTGAGGCCTTCAACTCGGTCAGGATGATTTCGAGGAATTTTCGCGGAACATCGGCTTCAGCGGCGATCCGGCTCATCGGAACCGGGTGGTGGTCCTTTGGCTCTCGCGCGAGCAGGAGCATGGCCCGAAGGCCGTAACGCGAACGCTGTGTCAGCATGTTTAACCCCTAGCAACGGGTGGAGATTGAAACAACCCCGCCCCCTTATCGCGTCATCCACTTAACATTCATGATTTTGCGCCTATATTGGCGGTTGCCGGGTTCGCCCGGCTATGGCGATAAATGATGCCGTGCAATAGATGCAGCGGACCCGGGGGCGGTACCCGGCGGCTCCACCACTTGTCCCGGCGCAGGCCGGGATCATTGACGGGGCCGAACTAGGATCGACGTGTGTTGAAAAGCGGTGTTTTTGCCCGGCATGAATAAGCCGTGAAATGGTTCAAACTCATAAGTGCCAACGATAACGAAGCACTTGCCATTGCTGCTTAACCTCACGGCCTAACGGCCCAGGGTTAACCAACATAACGCGGTCGGGCTGAACCGGGCAACAGAATCAGACACCAGCGGCACGGGAGGCGCCGGGCAACAGAAGCCTCCCACCCGTCCGACTTGTGCTTGACATTTCGGCTGGCGAATCTAATGCGCCCGCTTTCCGCGCGTCAGTGCGATCAGCATTATTTCAAAGGTTTTCAGGTCATGGCCAAGCCAACCACCGTCAAGATCAAGCTCGCCAGCACGGCGGACACCGGCTTTTTCTATGTCACCAAGAAGAATCCGCGCACCCAGACCGAGAAGCTCTCGTTCAAGAAGTATGATCCCGTCGTGCGCAAGCATGTCGAGTTCAAGGAAACCAAGATCAAATAACGCGCCGCGCTATACAAGCGCGCGCGAATCGGCGAGATCGGCAAGTTCCCTGACCACGCCGATGAACTTCATCAGCGAAATGGGTTTCGCCACATAGGCATCCGCCCCGGCCTCGCGAATCCGGTCCTCATCGCCCTTTCCGGCATAGGCCGTGACCGCCATTACCGGAATCCGCCTGAGGATCACGTCGCGGCGCATCGCTTCGATCAGTTCGAGGCCGCTGATATGCGGCATCTGGATGTCCATGATGATGATGTCGGGCGCAAACAGTGTCGCGCGGTTGATCGCCTCGCGCGCATCCTTCACCCCTTCCGCCTCATAGTCGTGCGCGCGCAACAGGTCGCAAAAGAGTTTCAGATTGAGTTCATTGTCCTCGACAACGAGCACCCTTTTTGCCACGCCAGCTTTCCCACTGATTTTCCCGGAAACGATCTCTAGGCGATGCTCAAGGCAGAGACAAACCCCCATGACAGCGCGGCGCTTGCACTTTCGGCGCTGGCCTGGGTCCTTTCGGACGATGCACGGGCCGGACGATTGCTGGCATTGACCGGTCTGACGGCCGAAGACCTGCGCGCCCGCATCGGCGATCCGGCGCTCCACGATGCCGTCTTTGCCTTTCTCGAGGCCTATCAGCCCGACCTGCTGGCATGCGCCGAAGCGCTGGGCGTGCCGCCCGCACAGCTTGCCCGGCCGGAGCCCCATTCATGAGCCGGCCCCTCCTGATCACCGATTGCGACGAGGTGCTGCTGCACATGGTCGTGCCCTTCGCCGAATGGCTCGACGAAGCCCATCACGTCCATTTCGACCTCGACCTTGGCGACTTTGCCAATGCCCTGCGCCACAAGGCGACCGGGGAACTGGTTCCCGGTCCCAATATCTGGCCCTTGCTGCAGGATTTCTTCAAAAGCGAAATGCCGCGCCAGCGGGCGATCGATGGCGCGGTCGAGGCCGTCAACGCAATTGCAGCTGACGCCGATATCGTGATCCTGACCAACCTGACCGACGATTTCCAGATTGCACGCACCGAACAGTTGCGCAGCCTCGGGATCGATTTTCCCGTCGTGACCAACCAGGGTGGCAAGGGCGAGCCGCTCGCGCGGATCGTGGCCGACTATGCCCCGAGCGTGACCGTCTTCGTCGATGATCTCGCGCACCAGCACGTCTCGGTCGCCGAACATGCCCCCGAAGTCTGGCGGCTCCACATGGTCGGCGAGCCACGACTCCAGCCCTTCATCAGAACGCCCGACGCCGCCCATCATCGCATCGATGACTGGCAGAATGCGACTGGCTGGATTATTGACCGTTTCAAGGGAGTTCCGCTGTGACCAAATCGAAGCCCAAGCCGCTGAAGATGAACCCGCCCCCGCTCACGCCCGGTGCCGAAGACAGGCTTGCCGCGCTGGGCATTTCGCTGCCTTCACCGGCCGCCCCGGTTGCAGCCTATGTCCCGACCGTCGAAGCTAACGGGATGCTTTATGTTTCGGGGCAGGTCTCGTTCCAGAATGGCCAGTTGATGGTCGGGCGGCTGGGCGAGGATCGCGACCTTGCCTATGGCGTCCAGGCAGCACGCGCCTGCGGCCTGATGGTGCTGGCCCAGATCAAGGCCGCGCTCGGCTCGCTCGACCGCGTCGAGCGCGTCGTCAAGCTCAATATCTTTGTCAATTCGGATCCGCGCTTCACCGACCAGCCAAAGGTCGGCAATGGCGCCTCCGAACTGATGGCCGATGTATTCGGCGATGCGGGAAAACATGCCCGGGCAGCGGTTGGCGTCCCGACATTGCCGATGGGCGCGGTTGTCGAGGTGGATGCGATTGTCGCTATCAAGCCCGCCTGATTCGCTGATCGCGNNTGGCAACCCCTTTGTCAGCCATGCCTTTCTTTCGATCCTCGAACGATCGGGCAGCGTGACTGCCGAAGCCGGGTGGCAACCCCTCCCGATCGCGATCGACAATGCCGATGGGGGACTGTCCGGCGTTGCTCCTGCCTATGTCAAAAGCCATAGCCAGGGCGAATATGTCTTCGATCATGGCTGGGCCGACGCCTGGCACCGCGCGGGCGGGCATTATTATCCAAAGCTTCTCATCGCGGCGCCCTTTACGCCGGTGCCCGGGCCGAGATTGCTGACGCCCGATGATCGTGTCGCGCGCGGGTTGATCACCGCCGCCGAAGCCATCGTCGCCCGCCATGGCCTTTCTTCGGCGCACGCGAACTTTCTGGAGCCCCGCGATGTCGAACGCTTCAGGACGGCCGGCTGGCTGATCCGCGAAGGATCCCAGTTCCACTGGGCCAATGCCGGATATGGCGGGTTTGACGATTTCCTGGCCAGCCTTGCGTCACGCAAGCGCAAGGCCATCCGCCGGGAACGCGCCATAGCCCAGGCCGGGCTTGAGATCACGCAACTTACCGGCAATGCAATCACAGAGTCCCACTGGGATGCCTTCTGGGAATTCTATCAGGATACGGGTTCGCGCAAATGGGGCCAGCCCTATCTGACGCGCGCGTTTTTCAGCCTGCTGGGCGAAGAAATGGCGGATCGGGTAGTGCTCATCCTTGCCATGCGCGGCGGCCATCCGGTTGCCGGTGCGCTCAACCTGATCGGCGTCGATGCGCTTTACGGCCGCTATTGGGGTTGCAATGAGGAGGTTCCCTTCCTCCATTTCGAGCTCTGCTACTACCAGGCGATCGATTTCGCGATTGTGCATGGTCTCGCCCGGATCGAAGCTGGCGCACAGGGCGAACACAAGCTGGCGCGCGGCTATGGCCCGGTTCCGACATGGTCGGCGCATTTCATCGCGGATCACGGCTTCAGGGCAGCCGTCGCCGATTTTGTTGAACGTGAGCGCCGTGCGGTCGAGCGGGAGATTGCGTTTCTTGGGGAGATGACCCCGTTCAGGAAGGGGAATTAGGCCGCCCGGCGCATCGTTTCGGCAAGCCAGGCGCGCGCTTGCCTTTGCGCTTCGGCAATTTCGCGGGCCGTCATGTCCTCGGCGATTTCGGCGCGGCATTGCTGCCCGCGCTCGCTGCCGTTGAGCGCCGCCAGATTGAACCATTTATGCGCCTGGATCAGATCGACCTCAACCCCGGCACCGCCCGATGAATAGGCAATGCCGAGATCGTAAAAGGCCCGCGCATCGCCACGAGCAGCATCCGCCAAGCGGCTTTCAATCAGGAAATTGGCGCATTTGAAACTGCTGCCCATGGTAAACCCCCTTCACCAAATCTTCGAAGCGGGTTGTCAGCCAATGATGGTCAACAATTGGTTAACGTGCGGACCTGTTTTTTAGCCCTTGCCCTTTGGGACCGGAACATTGTCGATCAGCCGGGTCGAGCCGATCCGGGCGGCGGCCAGCAGGCGCCCTTCCCGGTCGCGCGCGGCGAGCGGCTCGAGCGATGCCGCATCGACCAGCGCAACATAATCGATGCTGGAAAACCCTGCCGCCAGCATGGCGGTTTTCGCGTCCGCAAGCGCTGCTGGAATGCCGGCTCCCTTCCGGATCGCCTGCGCCGTCTCGGCCAGGGTCCGGGGGAGCGACAGCGCGGTCTGGCGTTCGCCGGCCGAAAGATAGGCGTTGCGCGAGGACAGCGCCAGCCCGTCCCCGTCTCTCAGGATCGGCATACCGACAATTTCGACGTCCATGTCCAGATCGCGCGCCATTCGGCGGATGATGACGAGTTGCTGCCAGTCCTTCTCGCCGAAAACCGCAATGTCGGGGCGCGCCTGGTTGAAAAGCTTGGCAACCACGGTTGTGACGCCTTCGAAATGCCCCGGCCTTGCCGCACCGCAAAGCGTATCGGCCAGCCCTTCGACCAGGACGCGGGTCGCAAAACCGTCAGGATAAACCTCGCTGACCGGTGGCATCCACAGCACCGTCACCCCCGCCTCGGCCAGCCGCGCGGCGTCCGCTGCTTCGGCGCGAGGATATTTGTCCAGATCCTCATTGGCGCCAAACTGCCTGGGGTTGACGAAAATCGACACGATCACATGGTCGGCATGGCGTTTGGCCAGTTCTACCAGCGCCATGTGCCCCTCATGCAACGCCCCCATCGTTGGCACCAGCGCAAGAGATTTGCCACTCTCGCGTATCAATTTGGTGCGTTCGCGCAAGCCGGGAAGCTGACGGATGATTTGCACGGGCCAGACTGCTCCGATAAGGGGGCTCGTGCGCTCCTTGGCGGGCAAGGACCAATGAATCAAGAGGCTGGACCGGAGTAACAATGGCGAAGAGCACGCATGTTATTGTCTTCGCCAACGAAAAGGGCGGCACCGGCAAATCGACGACCGCCGTCCATACGGCGGTTGCGCTGGCCAGCACCGGCCATAGCGTCGCCGCGATCGATCTCGACACGCGCCAGAGGACGATGACGCGCTATCTCGACAATCGCGAGGCCACCGGCCGCCGCCGCCAGATCAGCCTGCCCTCGCCCCGGCACGCGACGCTCGACCTGATGACTCCTGCCGGGCTTGACCAGGAAATGGCGCGGATCGGGAGCGAGGCCAATTTCATCGTCATCGATACGCCCGGCCGCGACGATCCGGTCTCACGCGCGGCCCTTGTCCGCGCCGACACGATTGTCACGCCGATCAATGACAGTTTCGTCGATCTTGACCTGATCGGCCAGGTCGATGCGGAAACCTTCCGCGTCAAGCGGCCGAGCTTTTATGCCGAGCTGATCTGGGACCTGCGCAAGGAACGCGCGCGCGCTGACGGGACGANNCCGAACTGTCCAAGCGGGTGGGGTTCAGAACGATTTCGGGGCTGGGTGAACGCGTGATCTATCGCGAACTCTTTCCCAAGGGGCTGACGCTGCTCGATGTCGAAGCGATCGGCGGGATTGGCCTCAGCCATATCGCTGCGCGGCAGGAACTGCGCGAACTTGTCGCCGGCCTTGCGCTTCCCGTCCGCGACGCCGACCAGCCCGAACTGGCCTTTGCATGATAAAGCTCCTGCTCTTCGCCGGCCTGCTCTTCGCACTCTATGTTCTTGCCAAGCGCGCCCTGGCGTCAGGCGGGTCGATGAGCCCGGCCGAGGCGGCGAGGCTGCTCGAGGTCGCCGCAGACGCCGATCCGGCGATCATTGTCGAGGCGCACAAGCGGCTGATCGCAAAAGTCCATCCCGACGCCGGCGGAACATCGCAACTGGCAGCGCAGGTCAACCAGGCCCGCGATATACTGCTTCGTAACATATCCGGCCGATAGGCGACTTCCATGTCACACAGATTCGATCCCGTCGCGCTGCGCGAATATGACATTCGCGGCATTGTCGGCAAAACCCTGGGAGAGGCCGATGCCTATGCGATCGGCCGCACCTTTGGCACAATCATCCGCCGCGCTGGCGGAAAATGCGTGGCTGTCGGTTATGACGGCCGCCTTTCCTCTCCCGTGCTCGAAGCCGCACTGGTCAAAGGGCTCACCGAAAGCGGCGTCGATGTCGTCCGCACCGGCATGGGGCCGACGCCCATGCTTTACTATGCCGAATCGGTGCTCGACGGCGTCGATGGCGGCATCCAGATAACCGGCAGCCACAATCCTGCCGATTATAACGGCTTCAAGATGGTACAGGCGCACGGCCCCTTTTATGGCGAAGACATCCAGCGGCTCGGGCGGATGGCGGCTGCCGGTGACTGGGAGAGCGGCCACGGATTGGTCAGCGAGCACGACATCGAGGACGCCTATGTCGCCCGGCTGGCCCGCGACTATCCCGGCCGCGCCTTCCGCATCGGCTGGGACGCAGGAAACGGCGCGGCCGGGCGGGTGATCGAGAAGCTGACGCGGCTGCTCCCCGGCGAGCATCACCTCCTGTTCACCGAAATCGACGGGAGTTTTCCCAACCATCATCCCGATCCGACGGTTGAGGAGAATCTGGCCGATCTCAAGGCGCTTGTCGCCGAAAAATCGCTCGATTTCGGCGTGGCTTTCGATGGCGACGGAGACCGGATCGGCGCAATTGACGGGCAGGGGCGGGTGATCTGGGGTGACCAGATTCTCTCCGTTCTGGCCGAATCGGTTCTGAAGGAAGAACCCGGCGCGACAATCATCGCCGATGTGAAAGCGAGCCAGGCGCTTTACGACAGGATCGCCGAACTCGGCGGCGTGCCGCTGATGTGGAAGACCGGCCACAGCCTCATCAAGGTCAAGATGAAGGAAACCGGCAGCCCGCTCGCCGGCGAGATGAGCGGCCATATCTTCTATCGCCATGGCTGGTACGGCTTTGACGACGCGCAATATGTCGCCGTGCGCTTCATGCAGGCGATCGCCGAGCAAGGCGGATCGCTGAGTGCGATCAAGGACGCGATGCCGAACATGATCAACACGCCCGAACTGCGCTTCCAGGTCGATGAAAGCCGAAAGTTCGCAGTGGTCGACGAAGTGCTGGAAAGACTTGAGGCCGAAGGTGCGACCGTCAACCGCACCGATGGCGCGCGCGTGAACACCGCCGATGGCTGGTGGCTGCTGCGTGCCTCCAACACCCAGGACGTGCTCGTCGCCCGCGCCGAAGCGCAGGATCAGGCCGGGCTCGACCGGCTGATGGCGCAAATCGACGCGCAGCTGGCTGCCTCGGGGCTGGAGCGTGGGGAAGCGGTCGGGCATTGATTCTTGCGCGCGGCGGCCTGACAGTCGCTGCGTGACCGACCTTCCCCCAATTCTTGCAAACTGGTTCGCCGGAAAAGGCTGGTCGCCGCGCCGCTACCAGCTTGAGATGCTCGATGCCGCGCGGGCCGGGGGCCATGCCCTGCTCGTCGCGCCCACGGGCGCGGGCAAGACGCTCGCCGGGTTCCTCGCTTCGCTGGCCGATCTGGTCGAGAGCCCGACCGACGGGCTTCACACGCTCTACATTTCCCCCCTGAAGGCGCTCGCGGTCGATGTACGGCGCAACCTCTTGACGCCGGTCGAGGAAATGGGCCTCGACATCCGCGTCGAGACCCGCACCGGGGATACCCCATCGGACCGCAAGGCGCGGCAGCGCGTGCGACCGCCACAGATCCTTCTCACGACGCCCGAATCGCTCGGCCTGTTGCTCTCCTATCCGGACAGCTTCCAGATGTTCGCCGGTTTGAAGACGGTCATCATTGACGAGGTTCACGCCTTCGCCCCGCACAAGCGCGGCGACTTGCTCAGCCTCTCGCTAGCACGGTTGCAGGCGATCAATCCCGCGCTCCGCCGCGTCGCCCTGTCTGCAACCGTCGCCGAGCCGGACGCCTATCGCTGCTGGCTTGCGCCCGGCGGCGATGCCAGCGCCGTCCGCCTCGTCGAAGGCGATCCGGGAGCGCCGCCCCAAATCACGATGTTGCTGCCCGAAGGCGAAATCCCCTGGGGCGGGCATTCGGGCCGCTATGCAGCCAAACAGGTCATGGCGGAGATCGAGATGCACGAGACGACGCTCGTTTTCTGCAACACGCGCGGGCTGGCTGAACTGATCTTCCAGGAACTCTGGGCGGCGAACGAGCTGAAACTGCCGATCGGCATCCATCATGGCAGCCTCGATATCGAGGCCCGGCGGCGGATCGAAAATGCCATGGCGGAAGGCCGGCTGCGCGGCCTGGTCGCGACCGCAAGCCTCGATCTCGGCGTCGATTGGGGTAATGTCGATTGCGTCATCCAGATGGGTGCGCCCAAAGGCTCATCGCGGCTGATGCAGCGGATCGGGCGCGCCAACCACAGGCTCGACGAAGCGAGCGAGGCGATTATCGTCCCCGGCAACCGCTTCGAATATCTGGAAGCGCAGGCCGCGATCGATGCCATTGCCGAGGGAAAACGCGACGGCGAGGCCTTCCGCCCCGGCGGGCTCGACGTCCTTGCCCAGCACATCATGGCCTGCGCCTGTGCCGCCCCCTTCGAGGAAAAGGCAATGCTGGCCGAAATCCAGTCATCGACGCCCTATCAGACGCTCGACGTCGAAACCTTCTCGCGCGTGCTCGGCCTGATCGCGACCGGCGGCTACGCGCTCAAAGCCTATGACAAGTTCCGGCGGCTGGTACGCGACCCCGATGGCCGCTGGCGGATCACCCATCCCAGGTTTGCCGCGCAGCACCGTCTTAATGCCGGGATCATCGTCGATACGCCGATGCTCACCGTCCGCTTTCGCAATGGCCGCAAGCTCGGCGCGCTCGACGAATATTTCGCAGCCAGCATGGTCAGGGGCGATTGCTTCTTCTTTGCCGGCATGTCGCTCGAGGTCGAAGGCGTCGATGCGATGGATCTGGTCGTTCGCGCCACCACCCGCCGGGCCCGCATCCCGAGCTATATGGGCGCGCGCATGCCATTGACGACGCATCTGGCGAGCCGCGTGCGCGCTTTCCTCCATGACCGCAGCCAATGGTCGCGCTTCCCGAAGGACGTGCGAGCATGGCTCGAAATGCAGGCGCGCCGCTCGATACTGCCTGCGCCGGATCAGTTGCTGGTCGAGAGTTTCGAGCGCGACGGGCTGCATTATATGGTGGCCTACAGCTTCGAGGGCTGGAACGCGCACCAGTCGCTCGCCATGCTCATCACCAAGCGAATGGACGCGATGGGGCTGCAACCGGTCGGCTTTGTTTGCAGCGATTATGCCTTTGCGATCTGGAGCCTCAAACCTGTCGCCGATCCGCGCCCGCTCTTTTCACCCGACATTTTGCGCGGGGAGTTTGTCGAGTGGGTCGAACAGTCCGCGCTCCTCAAACGCGCCTTTCGCGAAGTGGCGGTGATCTCCGGGCTGGTCGAGCGCCAGCATCCCGGAAAGCGCAAGTCCGGGCGGCAAGTCACGTTCTCGACCGACCTGATCTACGACGTGCTGCGCAAATATGAGCCCGACCATTTGCTGCTCGAGGCCGCCTGGGCGGACGCCCGCGCGCGGATGACCGATGTCGGGCGGCTCGGTGCCCTGCTTGACCGGGCGGCGGCGAGCATCGTCCACAAGGTGCTGCCCCATGTCTCGCCGCTCGCCGTGCCCGTCCTGATCCTGATCGGGCGTGAGAGCGTGGCAGGACCGGATACCGACGACGCGATCCTGATCGAGGCCGAAGCGCTCGCCACCGAAGCGATGATGTAAATCCTGCCCCTGCACGAATGTTGACCATTGCAGCGTGCAAACTATGCTACTGTAAGGGATGACGTAGTGGAGAGGAGCCATTTCATGGCACATGCCCGCATTCCCGTTGCTTTTCTTGCGCTGATAATCGGCCTTTCCGGGCCTGCCCAGGCGCAGACAATTGTGGCTCCCCCCGTGGCCACCGATACAAGCACCGCGAGCGACCTGATCACCACCGGCAAGGACCGGGCGCTTCGCATGACAGTGCCCGTCATGGTCAACGGCCTTGGGCCGTTTCAGTTCGTGGTCGATACTGGCGCTGACAGGACGGTCATTTCCGAAGAGCTGGCCGACCGGCTCAACCTGCCCCGCTCGGGCACGGCAAAGCTTCATGCGATGGGCGGATCGGCAACCGTGAAGCTGGTGANNATGCGGGTCGAACCGGCAAGCGCACCCGAAGAAGCGGTGCCCGCCGATGCCGACGTCATCATTGTTACGGCGCAGACCCGTTTGGGTCAGCTGGTCATGGTCGATGCCGATGCCAATGGCCAGAAAATCTGGGTGGTGGTTGATACGGGCGCGCAGAACAGCATTGCCAATTCCAGGCTCCGTGCGCTGCTGGTCAAACGGATTCCCGAAACCGAAATCAGGCCGATCAACCTTGTCGATGTGCTCGGCCGCAATACGCCAGCCGATTATACCATCGTCAGCAAGCTGCGGATCGGCGGGATTTCAATGGGCAATGCCGCCATTGCCTTTGCTGATGCGCACCCGTTCAGGCTGTTCGGGCTTTCGAAGAAACCCTCGATGCTGCTTGGCGTGGAAAGCCTGCGATCATTCCGCCGGGTGTCGGTCGATTTCGCCACCCGCAAGGTGAAATTCCTGCTGCCCGAAGAGGGATCGATGGGCGTCGCTCCCCCGATCATAGCGGTTCAGGATCCAGCCCTGTCGAAAGGCTAACCTGCGATCCAGCCCGCCACGTCCTGCGCCACCTTGTTCGCGGCGGAATTGAGGGCCGGACCCACCGTCTCCGCTTTCACTTCGCCCACTGCCACGCGCGCTTCGAAACGGCGCGTCCTGACGCTCTTGCCATTGTCGTTGCTGATCGCGGCGTCATAGATCACCACGGCTTGCCGTGCGGCTGGATCGATCCCGAACGCGCGGAGCATCCCCGTGACCTGCGTTCCCGGATCGAGTGCGAACTGGCGTGGATCGAGCACCACCCGCCCGGTCCTGGCCGCCACCGTTTCGGAGACCAGCCGCTGGAAGAGCCTTGCGGGGGGTTCAACCCACATCGCATCCTTCACATAGGCCAATGAAGTCGCGCCATCCATGACCAGCACCCGGTTGGAGGCCAGTGCCTGCGGCACGACGGGCACGTCGATGGTGATCGCTTCCCCAGCCTGTGCGGTCCGTGTATCGTTGGCGGCAATGCTCGCGACCGATGTCAGGTTGAGCAGCGATGCGGGCGGCTTGCCCCCCAGGCTGACACAGGCCGAAAGCGCTGCGCTAAGCGCCAGGGCCAAAAATATCCTCATCATTTGCCTTGCCTCCCGGGCTTGTAGTCGGGCAGTCGGGGCGATCCAAGAAGGGCCCCCGCGCCACCCTGATCGAGCTTGGTTGCAACCGACCCCAGCGCTTCGGACATGGTGCGCAAATCGCGCACGAGCTGGCCGATTTCGGGAATGGTCTGGTTTGAAAGCGCCTGGATGCCGGGTTTCGCCTCGGTCAGCGCCGCGTCGAGGCTGGCAAGGCTTTTCTGGGCCTGCGCGGCAGTCTTGCGCAGTTCCACCACCATCGGGCGGCCGTCGCTGTCGAGTAGTGTATTTGTCGTCCCCGCAAGCTTTGCCAGCTCCTCAGCAGCGAGCCCTGCCGATTTGATCGTTGCGCGCGTTTCGGCGATCGTCGCATCGATCTGCGGCCCGTTCTTCGCCAGCGTCGCGGTCAGCCGGCTGGTATTTTCGAGAATCCCGGACAGGCTTTTCTGGTTCTTGTCGTTGAGCAGTTCGGTGACGCGCTCGGTCAGCGTCGAAATCCGCTCGAGCAGTTGCGGCGCATTGTTGAGGAGCGCGCCCAGCCCGGTCCGCTTGGTCGGGATGACCGGGGCTCCGGCAGGACCCGTGTCGGTGATCGGCGGCGCACCCTTGACGGCTCCGTCGAGCAGGATCGAGGACGGGCCGGTGAAACTCCCCTGCAGGCTCGCGGTCGTGCCCTGGAGGATCGGGGTCTCGCTTTTCACCTCGATGCGGACGCGGACAAAGCCGGGATTGTCGCGCCACAGCTCGATATGCGCGACCTCCCCCGAAGGCACACCCGCATAGGTGACGATCCCGCCTTTCGAGAGTCCCTCCACCGATTGCTGGAAGAAAATGTCATAGCTTTTGAGCTGGCCGCCGCTGACCCCGGCGAGCCAGACGATAAAGGCGGTCAGGGTGGCGAGCAGGCCAAGCACCACGCCACCGACAAGGATATGGTTGGAACGGGTTTCCATCAGCGCTTCATGCCCCTGTTTTCGTGTTGCGATCAACCGCTGCGGTTGCGGCGCGGCCCCTGGGGCCATTGAAATATTGCTGGATCCAGGGATGGTCCATCGCCAGCAGCTCGGGGATCGTCCCGACCCCGATCACCTTCCTGTCGGCCAGCACCGCGACCCGGTCACAGATTGCATAGAGCGTGTCGAGATCATGCGTGATCAGGAAGACCGTAAAGCCAAGCGTTTGCTGGAGGCTTTGGGTGAGCTCATCGAACGCCGCCGCCCCGATCGGATCGAGTCCGGCGGTCGGCTCGTCGAGAAAGAGGAGTGTCGGGTCGAGCGCAAGCGCCCGTGCAAGCCCCGCGCGCTTGCGCATCCCGCCTGAAAGTTCCGCCGGATATTTGGGCCCCGCGTCGGCGGGAAGCCCCGACATCACCACCTTGTAGGCGGCGATTTCGTCGAGCAGCGATGCGGGCAGCCGGGGATAATATTCGCGCAAGGGAACCTGGATGTTTTCGGCGACGGTCAAGGTCGAAAACAGTGCGCCGCCCTGGAACAGCACGCCCCAGCGCCGGCGTATGTCGAGCGCTTCGAGCTCCTCCTTGTCGAGCATGGATTCGCCAAAGACCAGCACTTCGCCTTCATCGGGCCGCTGGAGGCCGATGATCGAGCGCATCAGCACCGACTTGCCCGTCCCCGATCCGCCGACCACTCCAAGGATTTCGCCGTTGCGCACGTCGAGATCGAGACCTTCATGCACGACCTGCGGCCCGAAACTGTTCTTCAGGCCGCGCACGCGGATCGCGATGGGATCGTCGCGGTTCATCAGTCCCAGCCGATCGATGTGAAAAAGACCGCGAAAAAGGCGTCGAGGACGATCACGAGGAAAATCGCCTGCACCACAGCGGCAGTCGTCCTCAAGCCGACCTCTTCGGCATTGCCTTCGACCTGCATGCCCTGGAAACAGCCCGATATCGCAATGATCGCGCCGAACACCGGGGCCTTTGTCAGCCCGACCCAGAGATCTGTCATCGGGATCACTTCCTGCAATCTCTGGATATAGGTGAGCGGCGGCAGATCGAGCGAAAGCCAGCAGAAAATCCCGCCCCCAAGCATCGCTATGATCATCGAGAAAAAGCCGAGCAGCGGCATCATGACCGTTGTCGCCAGCAGCCGGGGCAGGACGAGTGCTTCGATCGGCGAAACCCCGATCGTGCGCATCGCATCGATTTCCTCGGTCAGCTTCATCGTTCCCAGCTGGGCGGCAAAGGCCGAGCCCGATCGGCCCGCGACCATGATCGCCGTCATCAGCACACCGAGTTCGCGGGTGGTGATCCGGCCGATCAGGTTCACGGTCAGCGATTCGGCGCCGAACTGGGCCAGCTGGACCGCACCCTGTTGCGCTATGACAATGCCGATCAGGAAACTCATCAGCCCGACAATGGCCAGCGCCTTGACCCCGACCAGCTCGAAACGCTGGATGACGGCGTCAAGCCGAAAACGGCGCGGTTCACGGATAACCGCCCATATGGCGATCAGGATCGCGCCGAAAAAGGAAAGCAGCCCGAGCATCGTCCGCGCAGCAATCGCCGTTGCATCGCCCACCTCATCGAGCACACGGAAGAACGGGTTGAGCGGTTCGGGCCGCATCAAAACAGGCTGGTCGGCCCGCTCGACCTGACGCAGAAGCGTCCTGGCATCCGCATCCAGCCCCACAATTTCGGCATCATGCTCGCTCGAAAGCTTGTGAACGATCCACGCCCCGACCGTGTCGAGCCGCTCGATCTGCGACAAGTCGATCCGCTGCGGGGTCCGGGCAAGCGCCTCGAGCCGCCGGGGCAAATCCCCGAGCCGGGGCAGCGTCAACCGGCCGGTGAAGCGCAGGACGGGCACATCGCCTGCCATTTCCTCCACAAAGTCGGCCATGAGGCGGGTCGTTTCCGGCATGATCCCCGAACACTGCTGCATTCACTGCTTACGGGCAAGCTGCAATGCCATTATGGCGAAATCATGCAGCGCATCGCAATTTACGATATGGACAGGACAATCACGCGAAAGGCGACCTTCGGGCCGTTCCTCGCCTATGCCGTCCCGCGTTACCGTCCGTGGCGGATGGTGCTGGCTCCAGCCCTTGTCGTGACCGTCCTTGCGTACGGCCTGAAACTGCTCAACCGCGCGCAGCTCAAGGAAATCAACCTTGGCCTGATGCTTGGCCGGCGCATCGACAGGAGCACGCTTGCGCGAATTTCTGCCGGGTTTGCCGGACGGACGCTTGCACGCAACATTTTCCGCCGGGCGCTCGACCGGATCGAAGCAGACCGTGCGGATGGTTATCGAATCGTCATCGCAAGCGCTTCCTATGGTTTCTATGTCGCGCAGCTTGGGCGGCTGCTCGGCACCGAGGTCATTGCCACGCACGCCACCTTGCACGGCGAGAACCTCTCCCCCCGGATCGAGGGCGAGAATTGCTATGGCGAAGCCAAGCTGGCGATGATCCGCGACTGGATGGCAAGCGAGGGAATCGCTCGCGACTCCACCCATGTCCGCTTCTATTCGGACCACGCGTCCGATGCGCCGTGTCTCGAATGGGCAAACGAGGCCTTCGCCGCCAACCCACACGGCCGCCTCCGCGCTTTGGCCAGATGGCGCGGATGGGCCATCCTTGATTGGGAATAGCGCGAATCGGATTTCTGGAGTCTCGACGTTTTAGACAAAACAGCGTGACGCTGTCAACCAGAAAACGCCGTGTTGGATATTTGTTGGATCATATGGCGCCCAGAGCCTGTTCAAAGTCGGCAATCAGATCATCGGCATCCTCGACCCCGATCGAGATCCTGACCATGTTCGACGTGATCCCCAGCGCGGCTTTGCGATCGTCAGGCACCGAAAGATGCGTCATCGCCGCAGGGCAGCTGGCGAGCGTTTCGGTGCCGCCCAGGCTGACTGCCAGTTTCGCGATCTTGAGCGCATCGAGAAAGGCGAACGCCTCCGCCTCGCCGCCCTTCAGGTAGAGCGAGAACGTCGAACCCGCGCCGGTGCAGTGGCGGTTGTAAATATCGGCCTGCCGCTGGTTTTCCGGAAAGCCGAGATAGACGATCTTTTCGACCTTGGGCTGATCCCTCAGCCAGGCGCAGATTTTCGCCGCATTTTCGCCCGCACGGCTCATGCGCAGCTCGAGCGTCTCGAGGCTGCGGAGCAGCATCCACGCGCTGTTGGGATCGAGGATCGTCCCGATCGTATTGCGCATCGAGCGGATCGTGTTGATGTGCGCCTTCGACCCCAGTGCCCCGCCTGCCACGAGATCGCTATGCCCACCGGCATATTTGGTGAGGCTATAGACGACAATATCGGCGCCATGCGCCAGTGGTTTATGCCAGAGCGGCCCCAGAAACGTATTGTCGATCACAATCGGCGGGCGATCGTCACCGGTTCCAAAGCGATCGTTGCGCACCTTGGCGACCGCCTCGACATCGACCAGCACATTGGTCGGGTTGGCCGGACTTTCGAGATAGATCAAAGCGACGCGGCCAAGCCCTTGCGCCTCTTCCACCACCGCATCGATCTCTTCAGGCGTGGCGCCGGCCGGAAAATCGAGCCATTTCACACCGAACTTCCCGAGGATCCGGCCGATCAGCGTTTCGGTTGCAGCATAGAGCGGCGCTGAGTGGACAATCACATCACCGGGCTGGACGAACGCCAGCAGAACGGTTGCGATTGCCGACATGCCGCTCGAAAAGGTCAGCGCATCCTCGGCGTCTTCCCAGACGCCCAGCCGGTCTTCGGCGATTTCCTGGTTGGGGCCGTTGAAGCGCGAATAGACTAGGCCCTCCGCTCCGCCCGGCCGCTTGCCGGTCACGCCCTCGAAATGGCGCTTTCCAGCCGCCGCATTTTCAAAAACAAACGTCGAGGTGAGGAAGATCGGCGGCTTCAGGGATCCTTCGGACAGTGCCGGATCGAAGCCGTGCCCCATCATCAGCGTGTTCGGCTGGAGGCGGCGATTGCCGATCGCCCTCACATCGGCTTTGGGGCGGCGGCGCGGGGTTTCGGGCTGGTCGGTCATGTAATTTGCTTTCAGTGATGCGTAATATTGTTGTGCAGCCTAGCCGAAACGCGATCAGCCGGGAAGCCCGATCAACGAAATCTGCCGACCATAGCCTGGTTCACCGCGATGGGTCGCACGGCGGAAGCTGAAGAAGCGCTCGGGATCGGCATAGGTGTCGAGCCCGAGCAGCTCGATCTTCCTGATTCCGGCCGCCGCCAGCCGCGAAGCAACATAGGCTTCAAGGTCGAACTGCTGGTGCCCCGCACGGCCGGGCGAAAAAAAGCGCTCATTGGCCGGATCGGCCTCTTCGAAGCGGCGCACAAAGCCGTCATCGACCTCATAGGAAACCCGCGCGATCACCGGGCCAATCGCCGCGACAATCCGGTCGCGCGCGGCGCCAAGTCCTTCCATCGCTGCGATCGCCGAATCGGTCACGCCACCCAGCGCCCCTTTCCAGCCTGCATGCGCAGCACCGACCACACCCGCCTCGCGATCCGCAAGCAGGACCGGGGTACAATCTGCCGTCAAGACGCCGAGAAGCAATCCGGGCCGATCGGTTACCAGCGCGTCGGCATGGGGCCGGCGCTGATCGGACCAGGGGGCGGTGGCCGCGACGGTATCGGCCGAATGCACCTGATGGAGCGTGACCAGCGAGGCGCCGAACCGCACCGCCTCAACCGCCCGCCTCCGGTTTTCGAGAATCGTCGCGCGATTATCGTCCGAACCCAACCCGACATTGAGTCCGGCATGAACACCCGTCGAAACCCCGCCCCTCCTGCCGAGAAAGCCATGCGGCAGCCCCTTGAGCGCCTTTGTGGTGATGACTTCAACCGGGTCCATCGCTTGCCCCTCTATCAGAACCCGGCAGGCTCGGGCCAGTCGCGCGATACGAGCGCCATCGCGCGAAACAGGCTGCCCATCGCGGCCGTGCTGGTCAGGCGGCGATGCGCCTCGGCGAGGGCCTCGCCCTGCTCGCGATTGGCCCGCGCCAGCATCGCAGCCCGTTCGGCAAGGCCAAGTGCGCCCAGGAATTCGCCCTGCGAGACCGGGCCATGAACCTGTACCCCGGACAGAATGGCCATGCTCGCCAATGTCGTGAAATCGACATGCGCCGTCAGGTCATGCTCGCCGGGCGCCTCGAACGGGTTGGCGTAACTATGGCCCTTCACGGCCTGCAACGTCTCCCCGATTGCCGGCCCGTCATAGCCATAGTCCACGATCAGCGCGACGCCGCCCCGTTTTGCAATGCGTTCCGCCAACGCCCGCACAATCGCGACGCTGGCCGGCGACGTTTCGATCACACTCCCCGGCGGGGCATCATGCAAGGCTTCGGCCACCACTTCGTCGGGAATCCGCTTGCCCGTGACTGGCAGGAACAGCGTGTCCTGACAGGCGATACGGCGCTCGTGCCAGTGTTCCGCCCCCCTGACCAGCTGGTGGATCGGCAGCGCGTCGAAAAATTCATTGGCGACGATCAACATGGGGCGATCATCGGGCAGCGTTGTGACATCGTCGTGAAAGATCGCGGCGGGAACCTTGCCTGCCTGCGCCCGGCGCAGCACCGGGCTGGTTTCGACGAAGTGAACCGGCGGCACCAGCCCCGCCTTGGCCATCGCCCTCAAAGCATCTGCGGCCAGCGTTCCCCGCCCTGGGCCGAGTTCAACATACGCGCAATCCGGGCGCCCCTCGCGCATCCAGAGATCGGCGAGCCAGGCGCCAACCAATTCCCCGAACATCTGGCTGATTTCGGGAGCGGTAACGAAATCTCCCGCGGCCCCGAACGGATCCCGGGTCGCATAATACTGGGCGTTCGCCGCCGCCATGAATTGCGCAACGGGGATCGGCCCACCCAGCGTGATCGCTCGTGCGAGCCGTTCGGGCAAACAGGGCTCAGGCGACGCTTGCGGTTCCGCCAATTGCTTCCACCCGTTGGCGGCGGCCTTTCGAGGTGACGATCAGATAGAGCCCGCCAAGCACCATCGGCACGCACAAAGTCTGGCCCATGGTCAGCCCGAACAGCCCGGTTACGCCGACATCGGGTTCGCGCAGGAATTCGAGCCCGAAGCGCGCCGCGCCATAAACAAGCGCGAGCATGCCGAAAAGGCGTCCGGGATAGTAACGGGCATCCGATTTCCAGAACAGAAGCCAGAGAATCGCAAAGGACAGCAACCCTTCGAGCCCCGCCTCGTACAGCTGGCTGGGATGGCGGGCGATTTCATCGCCCGTTCCCGGAAAGATCATGGCCCAGGGCACATCGGTCGGCCGCCCCCAAAGCTCCCCGTTCACAAAATTGGCGAGGCGGACGAGGATCAGCCCGAACGGTGTTGCACACGCAATATAGTCGCAAAAACGCACAAAGCTAAGCTTGTTGCGCCAGGTGAACCAGCCGATCGCAATCAACGTCCCTAGAGTCCCGCCGTGCAGCGACATCCCGCCTTCCCACAGCTTGAAGACCTCCCATGGGGTCAGGAAAATCTCCGGCTTGTAGAACAGGCAATAGCCCAGCCGCCCGCCGACAATGATGCCGAGCGTGGCGTAGAATACGAAATCATCAGCATGGCGCCGGGCCATCGGGGCGCCGGGCTGTGCAATCAGCTTGAGCAGATACCACCAGCCAATCAGAATGCTCGCAATATAGGCGAGACTATACCAGCGGAGCTTGAAGAAACCCAGATCAAGGGCAATGGGATCGAGCGGAAGTTGGTCATAACGGATGGCGGACGTAGCGTCAGCAAGCAACGACAGGATCAAGGCTTTTCCCCGGCAATTTTCCCCTCCATAGAGAGGCCAAACAAGAAGACCAAGAGGGAGAGAGTGACAATGCCTTCTGAGCTGGACCTGCGCCTTGAAAAAGTCACCGCGGCGCTGACAAGCGCGCAAGGGCCGATGCCATTGACCATTTTCCGCCAGTACGGCGTCGATGTGCCGATGATAGCGGCTGCACCGCCCGCGCTGACCCACTATTTTGCCCATTTCTGCGCCCAGCACGGCGACACCACGTTCCTCGTTGACGGCGATGAACGGCTGAGCTTCGCCCAAACCTACGCCGCCGCCCGCAAGGTCGCAGGCGCGCTGGTCGAGGGTCATGGTGTGAAACGCGGCGACCGGATCGGCATTGCGATGCGCAACGCGCCAAGCTGGGTCGTCCTTTATATGGCGGTGCTGATGGCGGGCGGGTGCGCGACGCTGCTCAATGGCTGGTGGCAGGGAAGCGAGCTTGCCGCCGGGATCGACGATGTCGAAGCCAGCATCGTCTTTGTCGATCCCCCCCGCGCCAAGCGTCTCGAAGAGGCGGATTACAAGAGCGCAACCCGCATCGTCACGCTCGATATTGCGCTGCCCATCGACCAGGCAATGGCCCCGTTGATGGCGGCGGGCGGCGGCATGGAAACGCCGCTGCCCGAGCTGACCGGCGATGACCTGGCGACGGTTCTTTTCACCTCGGGCTCCACCGGCAAGTCCAAGGGCGCCGTTTCGACGCACCGCGCGGTCGTGCAGGCGGCCTTCAACTATATCGTCCAGGCGCTAACGATGCTTCAGATCGGCACCGAAGACGGGACGATCAAGGAAGATCGCCCGCCGCATGCCGCACTTCTGACCGTGCCGCTGTTCCATGTGACGGGCGAGGTTCCGATCATGCTGGTCAGCTTCGCGATCGGCCGCAAGATCGTGATGATGCCCAAATGGAACGCGATCATGGCGATGGAGCTGATCCAGCGCGAGAAAATCACCAATTTCACCGGCGTTCCGCTGATGAGTTTCGAACTCCTCACCCATCCGGATCGGCACAAATACGATCTTTCCTCGCTCCAGGGCCTTGCCGGTGGCGGTGCGCCGCGCCCGGTCGATCATGTCCGGCGGCTGGTCGAGGAATTCCCGACGGCACCGCCTGCGCTGGGTTACGGCCTGACCGAAACCAACGCGATCGGCGCCGGGATATTTTCGACCAACTATCTTGAAAAGCCCAACAGCACCGGCACCGCGACCAAGCCGCTGGTCGATCTCGCCATTCTCGACGATGCCGGAAAGCCGGTGCCGCAGGGCGAACGCGGCGAAATCTCGATCCGTTCGGTCGCGCTGTTCAGCCACTACTGGAACGAACCCGACGCGACCGCGCAGTGCATGACCGCGGACGGCTATTTCCGCTCGGGCGATATCGGTTATCTCGATCCCGACAATTACCTGTTCATTGTCGACCGAAAGAAGGACATCATCATCCGCGGCGGCGAGAATATCTCGTGCCAGGAAGTCGAAGCCGAAATCTACGAGCACCCCGCCGTTGCTGAAACCTGCGTCTTCGGCCTGCCCGAGGAACGGCTGGGCGAAGTGGTCGGTGCAATCGTCTATTTCCATCCCGGACAAGGCGTGACGCCCGAAGCGCTCACGGAATTCCTCAAGGGCCAGATGGCCGCGTTCAAGGTGCCGCAGCAAATCTGGATTTCGCCCGAACCGCTCCCGCGCCTCGGCACCGAGAAGATCGACAAGGTGGCGCTGCGCAACGATTACCGCAAGGTTTGGGCAGGGATGCGGGGGTAGCAGAAGCGCGTTCCTGCCGCTGTTGTCATTCCCGCCGAAGCGGGAAACCAGCCTTACCGGGAAGAGGCCAATGCCGTATGGCTGCAATGGGGTGGAAAGGGGTCATTAGCAAAGTCATGCTAATCCATCATCATGCGAGCCTATTATGAACCTTCGTCAGACTTCTTGATTTGGGTCATCAATGAAGACGCTCCGCTCACTGGCGCTGAGTTTGGGGAGGCTAATCTTCGCCGAGTGATTGAGCTAACTGCGGACGACGACGTTGCCAACCGCGATTGGGCCGCCTTCGTTCTCGGCAACGTCGATCTCAATACCCCGGTCATCAGAACGGCCTTGCTGACCTGCGCCGACGATACGGATGGTCGGGTGCGAGCCGAGGCTATCAGAGGGTTGGCTCGGAAAGATCGGTCCCTCGCGCTGCCCTATGTGAAGCGTGCATTGGCTGCGCCTCCGGTCAAGGTAAATGTCTTCGAGGCAGCAGCCCTCGTGGCGCATCCTTCGCTCGTCCAGTCGCTGCTGAAATTTGCGACTAAGACGGACGACGAGAGCTTCGATGAGCTCGTGCGCGACGCGCTGCTCGCCTGTCAGTCCTGCAAGCCCGACCTGCGTTACAAGTGAATGTCCGCAATGGGGTCGAAAGCAGACCCCAGTCCCTTCATCCACAGGCAAGGGGGCTTCCCCCCGAATCGATCAGCCTCTAAGCCCGGTCGATGGAGATTTCACGGCGATCCTTGCTGGCAGGGGCGGCAATCGGGGGTGGGCTGGCGGTGGGCTGGGCGCTTTGGCCGCGCGTCTATCCGCCCAATCTTGTCGCAGCCGAAGGGGAGAGCATCTTCAATGCCTGGCTCAAGATCGGGACCGACGGCCATGTGACCGTCGTCGTCCCGCAGGTCGAGATGGGGCAGGGTAGCTATACCGTCATCCCGCAGATCATTGCCGACGAACTGGGCGCGGACTGGCGGACGATTGCGGTCGAACCGGCACCGCTCAATCCCGTCTATGCCAACACCGTCTTTGCCGCTGAATGGCATGAAGGCTGGATGCCCGAAGACAAGGTGCAGGCGACCGGCGGTTCTTCCACAATTCGCGCGTTCGAAGGCCCGGCGCGTCAGGCAGGGGCGGCCGCACGCGCGCTCCTGTGTCTCGCCGCCGCCGAACGCTGGGACGCCGATTGGCGCGCCTGCGATACCGAAGCCGGGTTCGTGACGCGCGGCGATGACCGGTTGCGCTTTGGCGAACTCGCCCAAGAGGCCGCTGGATTGCGCCTTCCCGACGATATTCCCTTGCGAACGGGAAGCAGCGTCAACCGTCTGACCGGGCGCGGCATGAACCGGCTCGATATTCCCGCCAAGCTCGATGGTTCCGCCAACTATGCCGGTGACATCCGCCTGCCCGACATGGTTTTTGCCGCAATCCGGCAGGGGCCGCTGGGCGATTCACGGTTGAAATCTGTCGACAAGGCCGCCGCCGACAAAATTTTCGGCGTACTCCAGATCGTCGAACATGAGCGCTGGGTCGCCGCGGCTGCGACCAACTGGTGGGCGGCCAACAAGGCGCTCGAAATGATGCGCCCGAGATTTGAAACCCGCGGCCGACTTGCCGGAGATCGGGCGATTGACCGGGCACTGAAGACCGCGCTCGATGCGGAAGGAAAGCGCGTTGCCGAAGCGGGCGATCTAGATACGGCCTTTGCAAACGCGAAACTTTATGAGGCCGAATATGCCGTGGGCCTCGCGCCCCATGCCGCGATCGAGCCGCTGACCGCCACGGCTGCGCTCGCCGATGGCAGGCTCCAGCTCTGGATCGCCACACAATTGCCCGGCCTCGCGCGTGAAGCGGCGGCGCGGGCGATCGGGCTCGATCCTGAAAAGGTGACGGTCCACCCGATGCTCGTCGGCGGATCGTTCGGCCGCAAATACGAGGTCGAGATTGCCGGCCAGGTCGCGATCCTCGCGCTCAAGCTCAAGCGCCCGGTGCAACTGGTCTGGTCGCGCGCCGAGGACATGATGCATGAACCGTTCCGCCCGGCGGCAAGAGCGCGGATGGCGGCGCGGCTTGGTCGCGCCGGGCATATCGACGCCTGGCGGGCGCGGATTGCTGCCCCCAACGGGCTGGGCGAGATGCGCGCACGGACACTGCGCGGCCTTTCCGCCGATGAAGCCCGCAAGGAACTTGCAGGACACGCCCATATCCACGCGGCGGACGGCGCAATTCCGGCCTATGCGATCGAACATTACGGGATTGACCATCATCCGGCAGACATCGCTGTGCCAACCGGGCCATGGCGCGGGCGGGCGCACAGCTACACAGCGTTTTTCAACGAGAGCTTCATCGACGAACTCGCCCGGGAGAGCGGCGTCGAGCCATTCTCCTTCCGGATGGCATTGCTCGGCGGCAATCCCCGGCTGGCACTCTGCCTGTCAAAGGCAGCCACCAAGGGTGGTTGGGAAGGCGGCGGGCAGGGGACCGGCCAGGGATTGGCCTGCCATGCGATGGCGGGAAGCCATATTGCCGTTCTGGCCGAGGCGCAGATCGATGACCGGCAACGTGTCCGCGTGACACGGCTTGTGGCCGTCGCGGATATTGGGCGGGTCATCAATCCCGACATTGCCCGGCAGCAGATCGAGGGCGGGTTGCTGTTCGGGATGGGCGCGGCGACCGGCAGCGCCGTTCATGTGAAGCGCGGACTGGCGGGCCCGTTGCGGCTGCGGGACCTCGACCTGCCGCGGCTGTCCGACATGCCGGAAATCACCGTCGAGCTTGTCTCCAGCACCGAGGCACCGGGTGGCGCGGGTGAGCTTGGCGTGCCCGCCGTCGCGCCCGCGATCGCAAATGCCCTGTTCGCGGGGAGCGGGCGGCGGTTTCGCACGCTCCCGCTATCGCCGGGAAATCCCTGATGGAGAAGCCCGCGAGCCATCCCGAAGCGCGCGCCGGGAGGATCGGTGTCCTGCTGGTCAATCTCGGATCACCCGAGGCACCAACTGCGGCCGCCGTCCGGACTTATTTGAAGGAATTTCTTTCGGACCGGCGGGTGGTCGAGATTCCGGCGCTCATCTGGCAGCCCATCCTGCGCGCCATCATCCTCACCACCCGCCCGCGCAAATCGGCCCGCGCCTACAGGCAGATATGGATGGAACAGGGGTCGCCATTGACCGTCATCACCCAAAGGCAGACCGAAGCGGTTCAATCGCTGCTGGGTGACGATGTTCTGGTGGATTGGGCAATGCGTTATGGCCGGCCCGCAATTGGCGACCGGCTTGCTGCAATGAAGGTGGCAGGTTGCGACCGCATCCTTGTTGCACCTCTCTATCCGCAATATTCGGGCGCAACCACGGCAACGGTGATTGACGCTGCGGGTGCAGCGCTCTTGGGAATGCGCTGGCAACCCGCGCTCCGAACCCTGCCACCCTATCATGATGATCCTGCCTATATCGCGGCGCTCAAGGAGAGCATTGAAGCGGGCCTCGCTGCGCTGCCATTTGCGCCCGATGCCATCATCGCCAGTTTCCATTCAATGCCTGCGCGAACGCTGGCACAGGGCGACCCCTATCATTGCCAGTGCCAGAAAACGGCTCGCCTGCTTTCTGAATCTCTGTCTGAAACGACTGGACGCCCCCTGCTCGTCAGCTTCCAGTCGCGCCTCGGCCGCGCCAAATGGCTCGAACCGGCGACCGAGGAAATGCTGGCGGGATTGCCGGGCCGTGGCATCGCGAAAGTCGCGATCCTTGCCCCCGGCTTTTCCGCCGACAATCTCGAAACGCTCGAGGAGCTTGCGATTCGCGGCCGCAAAACATTCCTCGATGCAGGCGGAACCGATTTTGCCTATCTCCCCTGCCTCAATGACAGCGCACCCGGAATCGCGATGCTATCAACTTTACTTTCGCGTGAACTTGCAGGGTGGCGCGCAGCTTCCTAGTCTGGCCCAAAACCAGGCAAAGGAGAGGCTTGATGGGCAAGGTGGCAATCGTAACCGGCGGGACACGTGGCATTGGCGAAGCAATCTGCATCGCACTCAGGGATTCCGGTTTCACGGTCGCCGCCAATTATGCGGGCAATGTCGAGCGCGCAAAGGCGTTTACCGAGCGCACCGGAATCCCCGCCTATCAATGGGATGTCGCTGATCACAAGGCTTGCCTCGACGGTTGCGCAAAGGTTGCTGCCGACCTTGGCCCGATCGACGTCGTCGTCAACAATGCCGGAATCACCCGCGACGGGACCTTGCTGAGGATGAGCCACGAAGCCTGGAAAGAAGTGATCGACACCAATCTTGGCGGTTGTTTCAACATGGCCAAGGCCACTTTTGCAGGCATGAAGGATCGCGGCTGGGGCCGGATCGTCAATATCGGTTCGATCAACGGCCAGGCCGGACAATATGGCCAGGTCAACTATGCTGCGGCCAAATCGGGCATTCACGGCTTCACCAAGGCGCTGGCGCAGGAAGGCGCGAAATTCGGCGTGACCGTCAATGCCATCGCCCCGGGCTATATCGATACCGACATGGTTGCCGCAGTGCCCGCCGAGGTGCTCGCAAAGATCGTCGCCAAAATCCCCGTGGGACGCCTGGGCCAGGCGAGCGAAATCGCCCGTGGTGTTGCCTTTCTGTGCGCGGAAGAGGGCGGCTTTGTCACCGGATCGACACTGTCGATCAATGGCGGGCAGCACATGTATTGATGGCGGGGCCGATCAAACGCTCGGTCACGATTGCCGGTCATGAAACCTCCATCAGCCTCGAACGGGTTTTCTGGGAGGCGCTGAAGACCGCAGCGGAACGCCGGTCCCTGCCCGTCAATGCGCTGATTGCGCAAATCGATGTCGGCCGGATCGCATTGGAAGATCCTCCCAATCTTGCAAGCGCGATCCGGGTCTGGCTGATGGAGCGCGCCAGCGCGCTGTCGGGGGATTAGATCGGTTCGCCGCTCAGTCGCTGGCAGATCATGTCAAGCTGTTCGAGCGAGGAATAGGCAAGCGTCATCGTGCCGGAACGTGCCTGGTGATCAATCTTCACCTTGAGCCCCAGCATGTCGGTCAACTGCCGCTCAAGCGCCATCAGGTCGGGATCTCCTGCCCTGCCGCCTGCCCGTCCGCCGCGTATGCGCGCGGGAGCCTTGGCCTTCTTGATGAGCCGCTCGGTTTCGCGCACGGAAAGGCCGCGCTGGACGATCAGCCGTCCCAACCCTTCGGGATCGTCTGACCCAAGCAACGCCCTGGCGTGGCCCATCGTGATCTGCCCGGCTGTCAGCCAGCCATGGACGGGAAGCGGAAGATTGCGGAGCCGCATCAGGTTCGCAACATGGCTCCGGGATTTACCGACAATCCGGCCAAGCGCTTCCTGGGTATGGCCATGATCATCGATCAGCCGGCGATAGGCTTCGCCTTCCTCCCAGGCATTGAGCTGTTCGCGCTGGATATTTTCGATGATTGCGACTTCAAGAGCCGTAATATCGTCGAATTCCCTAATGATTACAGGGACTTGATGCAATTGCGCGCGCTGTGCCGCGCGCCAGCGCCGTTCGCCCGCAATGATCTCGTAATGGCCGTCATGATCCGGATCGCGCACGACGATCGGCTGGAGCATGCCGCGCGACTTGATCGATTCGGCAAGTTCGTCGAGCGCATCATCGTCAAAATTCTTGCGTGGCTGGTTGGGCAGCGGCCGCATCCGGTTGACTTCGACCATCCGGACGCCCTCCGGCGTGACGCCATCAAGGGCAACCGGCGCCTCGCGCTCGATCTCGCCAAGCAGGGCTGACAAGCCCCGGCCCAGTCCGGCCGGGCGCTTCTTCAGCGGGGTTGCGGGCGTTTCCTCGCTCACGCCGCCGCCTTTTGCCTGGGAAGCCGTCCGATCAGTTCGCGTGCCAGCGCCATATAGGCTTCGGAGCCCGGGCAGCGATGATCGTAAATGAGGGCCGGCAAACCGTGGCTCGGCGCCTCGGAAAGCCGGACGTTGCGAGGGATCACCGTTTCAAAAACGGCCTTGCCGAGGCATGTACGCACATCCTGCGCGACTTGCTCGGTCAAACGATTGCGGCGATCATACATGGTGAGCGCAACCCCAAGGATCGAAAGCGTCGGATTAAACCGCCCGCGGATTCTTTCAACAGTCTGTAATAATTGGCTTAATCCTTCAAGCGCAAAAAATTCACATTGGAGCGGAACGAGCAGTGATTGCGCGGCAACCATCGCGTTGAGAGTCAGCAGGCCAAGCGAAGGCGGGCAATCAAACAGGGCAATATCCCATTTGCCGGGAGGGGCGGTTTCGAGCGCCGAAAGCAGCCGGTGTGTGCGCTCCTCATACTCAACGAGTTCGATTTCCGCGCCCGATAGGTCAGGCGTCGAGGCGATCAGATCAAGCCGCGGAATCCGCGTGGCAATGACTGCATCCGCCAGGCCGCACTCGCCGAGCAACAAGTCATAGCTTGAGCGCACACGTTGGGCCTGATGGATGCCGAGGCCGGTCGAGGCGTTGCCCTGCGGATCGAGATCAACGAGCAGAACCTTCCAGCCTGTCGCGGCAAGCGCCGTCGCAACATTGATTGCCGTGGTTGTCTTCCCCACTCCGCCCTTCTGGTTTGCAACGGCAATACGGATCATCGGGCGTTTTTCCTCGGGCTTACGCCGGTTGCGACGATGATCGCGGCCTCGGCGTCGGTCAGACTGGGTTTCACGTGAAACACACCCTGCCACGAACTGCGAACCGATTCCAGCTCTTCGCGCACGCTTCGTCCCTTGGGCAGCAGCCAGCGCGTCTTTTCTGTGGAAAAGCGGTGGGCAAGTTGGAAAAGCCTTGGCAACGGTGCGAAAGCACGCGCCGAGATCACGCCGACCTCGCGCGTCGCCAGCGTTTCGAGCCTCCCGGCGTGAACGATTGCATTGTCCAATCCCAGTGCTTCTGCCTGACTGCGAAGAAATTCGAAACGCTTGCGCCGCGATTCAACAAGGATCACGGGAAAATCGGCCATGATCGCGATGACCATGCCAGGAAAACCCGCACCGGTGCCGAGATCGAGCCAGGGAACGTTCGAGTCCGCAGGGCGCAGGTGCAGGAGCTGGGCAGAATCGACGACGTGTCGGCTCCAGACGTGCGGCACGGTGGCGGCGCTGATCAGGTTCTGGTGCTCATTCTCGGCGAAAACCGCGCGAACGAATGACTCGAGCCTATCTTCTGTTTCACGTGAAACAGCGCATCGCTCGGCGAGCCAGGCCCGCGCCTCGTCTTCCGTCATGCCGCCTTCCGCCGGGCACAGACAAGAAGCGCGGCAAGCGCGGCGGGCGTGACGCCGCGAATTCTCTCGGCAGCACCCAAGGTCGCCGGACGTGCCGATTCGAACCTTTCGACCATCTCGTTCGAGAGACCCGCAATCGCCCGATAGTCAATCGCATCGCCGAGGCGAATCGCATCATTGGCCTTCATGGCCCGGATTTCGGCCTCCTGCCTGGCGACATAGGGCGCGTAGCGCGCATCCTCTATGGCTTCCGATACAATGGTTTGGCAGAATTCGATGACCGCGGGACACAGGGCCAAAAGGCCGGCGGAATCAAGATTCGCAATCCGGATCAGGTCAAACAGGCTGAACCGTTCGCCACCGGTTCCACGTGGGTCACGGCCGGTTTGTTCATGGAGCAAGCCCAACAGCCGATCGCGCTTGGCGCTATGGGCTGCAAACCAGTTGCGTCTCTCACGTTCGACACACCCTGCTTCGAGCGCGATCGGCGTGAGGCGCGTGGCCGCATTGTCCGAACGGAGCCGAAGGCGATATTCCGCGCGCGCCGTCAGCATGCGGTACGGCTCGGTAATGCCCTGCAACACCAGATCGTCGATCATCACCCCAATATAGGAAGATGCGCGATCGAGGATGATCGGCGGTCGCCCCAGCGCCTTCGCCGCCGCATTCAATCCCGCGACAAGGCCTTGCGCTGCCGCTTCCTCATAACCGGTCGTGCCGTTGATCTGCCCGGCACAGAACAGCCCGTCGATGGCGCGCAGCTCGAGCGTCGCTTGTAACGCCCGCGGGTCAATATGGTCATATTCGACCGCATAGCCAGGCTGGACAATGTCCACGCGCTCAAGGCCCTTGATCGTCCGCAGAAAAGCCAATTGCACATCTGCGGGCAGCGATGTGGAAATTCCGTTGGGATAGACCAGCGCGTCGTCAAGGCCCTCGGGTTCGAGAAAAATCTGGTGCCCGTCGCGGTCGCCAAAGCGATGAATCTTGTCTTCGATCGACGGACAATAGCGCGGCCCCCGCCCTTCGATGTCGCCAGAAAACAGCGGCGACCGGTCGAGGTTGCTGCGAATCACTTCGTGCGACCTCGCGTTGGTTCGCGTGATCGCGCAGAAAAGCTGCGGCGTTTCACGTGAAACAGTGAGATCGGAAAAGGTCCAGTCGCCTTCATCGGAGCTTTGAATTTCAAGCGCCGACCAGTCGATCGTTCGCCCGTCGAGGCGTGGCGGCGTCCCTGTCTTGAGCCTCCCGAGCGGCAGGTTGCGCGCGCGCAGTTGGGCACCGAGCGAAAGCGATGCCGCCTCACCAACCCGGCCGCCAACGTCCTGCGCTTCGCCACAGAACATCTTTGCATTGAGGAAGGTGCCCGTCGCCAGAACAATCGCCGGCGCCTGCAGGATCGTGCCGTCGCCCAACACCAGCCCGAAGACCCTGTCCCCATCGAACTGCAACGACGATGCTTCGCCCTCGATGATCTCCAGCCCGGATTGCGCCTCGAGCATGCGGTGGGTCGCGGCCTTGAAGAGCGTGCGGTCGGCCTGGATGCGCGGACCCTGCACGGCCGCTCCCTTTGAAGCATTGAGCATGCGATAATGGATTGCGGCGGCATCGGCGGCCCGCGCGATGATCCCGTCGAACGCGTCGACCTCGCGGACAAGATGGCCCTTGCCGAGCCCGCCAATGGCCGGGTTGCAAGACATTGCGCCGATCTGGTCGCGCCGGAAACTGACCAGCGCCGTGCGCGCGCCCATCCGTGCGGCGGCCGCTGCGGCTTCGCATCCGGCATGGCCGCCGCCAATGACAATGACATCGAAGCTGCGCATGACCGCCGCCGCTACGCCCGACCAGCGCACTTGCCAACCCGTTTCACGTGGAACATCGCTATTTACCGATGCACATGCTGCCGAACAGCGCATCAAGCATGTCCTCGACACCCGCACGTCCCGTCAGGTGATCGAGGGCGTTCCGCGCCTGGCGGAGATGTTCGGCAACGATCAGAGGGTCGAGGGCGTTTGCCGCATGATCGAGCGAATCCCGAACCTCTAGCAGGATCGCCTTGTGCCGCCGGTTGAGCGCCAGCGCGCCGGGCCGGGGCAATATCTCTCTCGCGCGCTTCAACAATTCATCCTTAAGCGCAGCGATCCCCTCCCCCGTCTCTGCCGAAACGGGAAGGCCTGGCTGCAAATTTCCCAGGTCTGATTTGGCCGCCACCACGATTGCCCCGACCGGCGCATCCGACGCATCGCCCAGCCAGAGAATCAGGTCGGCACTCGCCATGGCCTCCTCGGCGCGCGCGACGCCGATCGCTTCGATGGCATCGTCGCTTTCACGCAAGCCAGCCGTATCGATCAGCACCAACGGTACACCGTCCAATGCAACAAGGGCCTCGATCCTGTCGCGCGTTGTCCCCGCCATGTCGGACACGATGGCCACATCGCGATCCGCCAAAATGTTGAAAAGACTTGATTTTCCTGAATTGGGCGCCCCGGCAAGAACGATGCGAACACCGTCGCGCAGTCGCTCGGCTCCCGGCTCTGCCAGGAGGCTCGCCATCTCCCGGGCCAGGGCTGCGACATCGCCATGGACACCCTCAACTTCACCCACATCGTCTTCATCGGAAAAGTCGAGCGCGGCTTCCAGCCTGGCGGATAGCCGCAGCAGGGCCTTTTGCCATAGCGCCACCCTGCGGCCCAGCCCGCCCTCGGCAAGTGCCATAGCCGAGCGGCGCTGCGCTTCCGTCTCGGATGCCAGCAGGTCCGCCAGTCCTTCGGCCTCAGAAAGGTCGATACGCCCATTTTCGAAGGCGCGCCGGGTGAACTCCCCCGCCTCGGCCAGACGCACCCCCCCGACCTGCCCGATTGCCCCCAGCACAGCCGCCACCACTGCCCGGCCGCCATGAAGATGGAGTTCCGCCAGATCCTCGCCGGTTGCCGTGGCGGGCCCCGGAAACCAGAGAATCAACGCTTGATCGAGCAATGCGCCCTGCTCGTTGCGGAGCGCACGATAGCTTGCCCTCCGTGGAACCGAGCGCCTGCCTGCCAGCCGGTCGAGAACCGGTCCGGCCTCGGGTCCGCTGATCCGGACCACGGCAATGCCCGCGGGCGGCAAGCCGCTCGACAGCGCAAAGATCGTAGCGCGCGTCGGCAGGCTCAATCCTTTTTCTTCTTGCCCGATCCGTCGCTGCCCCCGCCCGAGAACTGGCCGATCAGGTCGCGGACGAAATCGACGCCCTGTCCGCCCATCGGCACCCAGTTGCGGACCATGCCTTCGACCATGTCGGGCGACAGCCCCTTGGTCATGACAGTCTTCATCTGGCTCAGATAGACTTCGTGGACGCCGGTCAGATCCGGCAGGCCGACAAGCCGACGGACCTCTTCGGGGGTGCAATCGACATCGATATTGAATTTCATGACTGGTCTCCCTTGGGCCTGGTGCTAAACCTTGCCGCATGAGCGCCGCGCCCGCAACCGCCCGTATCGAAACACCGGTCGGCATGGTCGAGCTGGCGGCCATGGGCGACGTCCTGACGTCAGCGCGAATCAACCCGAATCTCGCCGAACAGCGCCAGGATCCGGGCAATCCAGTCCTTGATCGGGCGGTGGACCAGATGCGCGACTATTTCGCCGGCCTGCGCAAGGCCTTCGATCTTCCGCTTGCAATGGCCGTCAGCGAGGAAGGCGAGCAGTTGCGCTCTGCGATCGCTTCCATCCCCTATGGCGAGACGGCAACCTACGGTGCGCTTGCCCGCAAGTCAGGGTCGATTGCCCGCGCCGTGGGCCAGGCTTGCAAGACCAATCCCTTCCCGATCATCATTCCCTGCCACCGCGTCGTATCGTCGGCGGGGCGGGAATATTATTCGGCGGGCGCCGGCCCTGAAACCAAGGCCTGGCTGACCGACTTCGAAGCCGAACATTCGCATGGCATAAGGACCAGACTGTTATGAGCATGATCCAGATCGGGGGATTCTCCGCCTATATGGCCGAGCCCTTGGGAACGCCCAGGGCCGCGATTATCGTCATCCAGGAAATTTTCGGGGTGAATGCGGGCATCCGGCAGAAATGCGACAATTGGGCACGGGCAGGCTATCTTGCGGTCGCGCCGGACCTGTTCTGGCGGATGAAACCCGGCATCGAACTGGATTCGGACATCGAAGCCGATTTCGAACAAGCGATGGGCTATTTCAATCGCTACAGCGCGGAAAACGGCTCGACGAACAGCATTGTCGATATCGAGCATACGATCCGGGCAATCCGCGCCAGGGGCGTCGTAAAAGTCGGTGCCGTGGGCTATTGCCTTGGCGGCCTGCTCGCCTATCTGACTGCCTGCCGAACCGATATCGATGCCTCGGTCGGCTATTACGGTGTGATGATCGATCAGTTGCTGGGAGAATCACACGCCATTGCCCGCCCGCTGATGCTCCATATTCCGACCGCAGATCATTTCGTCGGCCCCGAAGCGCAAGCCGCAATCCACAAGGGCCTCGACAACCACCCCAAGGTCACGCTCCACAATTATCCTGGGCTCGATCACGCCTTTGCCACCGAAACCGGAAATCGCCGCCACGAAGGTGGTGCGCGGGTTGCCGACGCCCGGACGACGGACTTTTTTGCCAATAACCTGAGATAGTCACGCAAACATGCCGTGTCAGGCTACATTCCTGCGGCCGCCATGACATGGGGCCCGACTTCGTTCCAGCCCTCCCAGATCATCTTGAATGCCACGTAAACGATCACCGCCAGCCCGACCCACGCAATCCAGCGATAGCGCTCGATATATTTGGCAATGATGTTGGCTGCCACACCCATCAGCGCGACAGCGAAGATCAGGCCCACAATAAGGATGCCGGGATGCTCGCGGGCAGCGCCTGCCACCGCCAGCACATTGTCCAGGCTCATCGAAACGTCCGCTATGGCAACAGACCATGCCGCTGCAGCAAAGCTCTTCGCGGCACTGATGCCGGAATGCTCATCGCCTTCGATCTCAGGCGAGCCCGTCGATTCGCCGGTGCGATGCAGATCGCGATACATGCGCCACGCCACCCAGAGCAGCAATAGTCCACCCGCCAGCACAAGTCCGATAATGCCAAGCAGCCAGGTGACCATCAGGGCAAAGACAATGCGCAGGACAAGCGCCGCCAGCACCCCGATCATGATCACTTTGCGCCGCTGCTCAGCTGGCAGGCCTGCCGCAAGTGCGCCGACGACAATCGCGTTGTCGCCCGCCAGGACGAGGTCGATCATCAGAACCTGGAGGAACGCTGCAAATGCGCCCGGCTCGGTTATGTTAGAGAAATCCCGGACAATCGCCGCCCAGATTTCGGCCGGGCCCCCAAGCGACGGCGAAGCAGCTGTGGCGAGCATCACCAGATCAATCACAAAGGATCTCCAAAATATTGTACTTCGGGCATTGGGTCATAGAATGGATGCAACAAGGCGCGCCATTCCTGATAGCGATCCGACGTGCGAAATCCATCCCGATGATGCGCAATCGACCCCCATTGCACCATGAGCAGGTAGAGCCCCGGCCTTTCGGCGGCAGGCCGCACTTCAATGCCAAGGAATCCCGGAGATGCGGCGATCAGCGGCTTGGCGACGGCCATCGCCGCCTCAAAGGCCGCCGCGTCTCCGTCGCGAACCTGCAGCAATGCATGTTCGAGGATCATGACGCACGCCCTATTGGTTCATAGAATCGAAGAAATCCTCGTTGGTCTTCGAATCCTTCATCTTGTCGAGCAGGAACTCCATCGCATCAACAGTGCCCATCTGCATGAGAATCCGGCGGAGCACCCACATCTTCGAAAGATTACCCTTCTCGACGAGCAGTTCTTCCTTGCGGGTCCCGGATTTCCCGACATCCAGTGACGGGAAGATGCGCTTGTCAGAAACCTTGCGGTCGAGGACAATTTCGGAATTGCCCGTGCCCTTGAATTCCTCGAAAATGACTTCGTCCATCCGGCTCCCCGTATCAATCAATGCGGTGGCGATGATTGAAAGCGATCCGCCTTCCTCGATATTGCGGGCGGCACCGAAGAAGCGCTTGGGGCGCTGGAGCGCGTTGGCATCAACACCGCCGGTCAGCACCTTGCCCGATGATGGGACAACGGTGTTGTAAGCCCGGCCGAGACGCGTGATCGAATCGAGCAGGATGACGACATCCTTCTTGTGCTCAACCAGGCGCTTGGCCTTCTCGATGACCATTTCGGCCACCTGGACATGGCGCGAAGCAGGTTCGTCAAAGGTCGAGGAAATGACTTCGCCCTTCACCGAACGTTGCATGTCGGTCACCTCCTCGGGTCGTTCATCGACCAGGAGGACGATCAGGAACACCTCGGGATGATTGTCGGTGATCGCCTTGGCAATGTTCTGGAGCAGCACGGTTTTGCCCGTGCGCGGCGGGGCGACGATCAGAGCGCGCTGGCCCTTGCCCTGGGGTGAGATGATGTCGATGACCCGCGCCGACTTGTCCTTTACGGTCGGGTCGAGCGTATCGAGATTGAGCTTCTCGTCCGGATAGAGCGGGGTGAGGTTATCGAAATTGACGCGGTGGCGGACGACTTCGGGATCGTCGAAATTGATCGCGGTCACCTTGTTGAGCGCGAAATAGCGCTCGCCATCCTTGGGCCCGCGAATTTCGCCTTCAACGGTATCGCCGGTGCGCAGCCCGTGCTTGCGCACCTGGTTGGGCGAAACATAAATATCGTCGGGCCCGGCAAGGTAATTGGCTTCGGGCGAACGCAGGAAACCAAAGCCATCCTGCAACACTTCGATCGTGCCCATGCCCATGATCTGGGTGCCGTTTTCGGCTTCAACCTTGAGGATCGCGAACAAGAGATCCTGTTTGCGCAGCGTCGAGGCGCCCTCGACCCCCAACTCTTCCGCCATTTCGACGAGTTCTGCCGGGGTTTTCTTTTTGAGTTCTTTCAAATGCATTTCTTGGATTCCATATGGAATGTGGTGGGAGAACCGCGAACAGCGAAATCAGGATTGGATAAGCTGCTGAATGGCGCGAACGGCCCAGCGGATGGCGGGGAGTTAGGTGCGAGCGCGCACGAAGTCAAGGCACGTTGCGCTGTCGGCGAAGGTGCTGAAAGAAAGGGAAAGACAATCGCGTCCCCTAGTCTTGCCCTTCGAACAAAGCCTTAAGCGCCTTGAGCTGCGTCATCCCCCAGCCTTCTTCATAGCCCGCATGGCTTGCCGACACATCACCGCCAGTGCGCTCAAAACCATGGTGGAAAAGTTCGACAAGCGTTCCCTCCAGGACCGACGTCAGGCGCAGCGTCACATGGGTCGGCGCATCCCAGCCACGATTGGGAATCCAGTCATTTTCGAATGTTAACTGATTTGGACCATCAAAAACCTTGATTGCACCACCATAGCTGACGCGCGCGCCATCCCACATCACCGCCATCCGGATTTGCCCGCCGAGTCGGGGTTCATAGACGTCAAGCCATTGCCCTTGCGACGTTCCCGCTTCCGGGCTGCCGGCGATCTTGCCCCACCATGCTTCCATACGCGGCTTGCTCTCGAAGCTTGCCCACACAGCGTCGGGTCGAGCAGGCACATGGATCGAGCGGCGCACTTTGAGGATGGAATCTTCAGGCCTTAAGGACATGATCGACCTCCGGCAGCAGCATGCCGTCAATTCAGCCCGGTTTGCAACGGCCACCAACACCTATTGCAGCCTTTCGCTTCAGAAAGGGCGAACAATGACCAGTATGACAATCAATGCCGCCGCCACACCCGGCACTTCGTTAAGCATCCGCAATGTCTTGCTCGTCAGCGTCCGCCTACCCTTGGCGAGCTTGCGGCTATAGGCGCCCATCCAGCCATGATAGCCGGACAGACCGAGCACACAGACGAACTTCAGGTGAAACCAGGATTGCGTATAAGCTCCAGTATCGAGAGCCAATACGATGCCAAGCAGCCAGACGATAATCATCGAGGGATCCAGGATGATCTTGAGAAGCCGCTGCTCGCGCTCGGCCCAGATCGTATTTTCGGGCGAAGCCGGATCGGCCTCCTGATGATAGGCTAGAAAGCGCGGGAGCATGAACAGCCCTGCCATCCAGAAGATGACGAAAATGATGTGCGCAGCCTTCACCCAGAGATAGGCATTGCCGAGAAAACCGATCATCCACGCACCTTTGCAAGCAACGCCTCGACATTTTCTATCGGCGTTTCCGGCAGGATGCCATGCCCGAGATTGAAAATGTGCGGGCGGCCCGAAAAGGACGCGAGAATATGGTCGACAGCACTCTCAAGCGCCTCGCCGCCTGCAATCAGCGCGAGCGGATCGAGATTGCCCTGCACGGGAATATCACGCGGCAGGTTCGCATTCGCCCAGACCGGATCGACGGTTTCATCGAGGCCCAGCGCATCAATTCCCGTCTCGCGGGCATAGGCAGGGAGTTTGCCACCAGCACCTTTGGGAAAGCCGATAATCGGGGTTTCCGGATGCCGTGCCTTCAGTTGCGAAACGATCGCCGCATTGGGTGCAATCACCCAGCGTTCGAATTGCGCAGGCGAAAGGCTCCCCGCCCAGCTATCGAACAATTGCACCGCATCAACGCCTGCTTCAATCTGGCCCGAGAGGTAATCGACCGTCAGCTTAACGATCGCGTTGACAATCGCCTGAAAAGCTTTCGGATCACGATAGGCATAGCGTCGCGCCTCGGCCTGTTCGCGGCTGCCCTGTCCGGCGATCATATAGGTCGCAACCGTCCAGGGGCTCCCTGCAAAGCCCAGGAAGGTGGTTTGGGGCGAAAGCGCCGCTGCAACCTGCCGGACGGTCTCATAGACCGGCTCCAGCCGCCCAGGAGCCGCCTGAAGGCTATCGAGCGCATGATCAACCAGCTTCGGGGCAAGGCGGGGGCCTTCGCCTTCCTCAAACCAGAGATCCTGACCCATGGCGTGCGGAATGATGAGAATGTCGGAAAAAAGGATTGCGCCATCGAAGCCAAAGCGCTTGATCGGCTGGATCGTGACCTCCGCCGCCGCCGCCGAATCATTGACCAGTTCGAGGAACCCGCCCTTTTGCGCCCTGAGCGCACGATATTCAGGCAGATAGCGTCCCGCCTGGCGCATGAGCCAGACAGGCGGGGTGCTCTGGCGTTCACCGCGCAGGGTTGCCAGCAAGGGTTTGGCACTCGTGTCCGCCATGCTTACCTAATCATTCCTATATATAAGAGGATTGTAGTTGTTAGTTGGGTGGCTTGGTTGGCGGGTTTATGCGCTGTCCCTCAAATTGCCAACAGTCCGTCGGCTTAAGCTCGATGAATTGCTGGCGAGTCGTTCAGCCTGTCCCTGCTATCCACAGGCAGTGGATGGAATCGCGGGCCTGTTGAAAGGCCTGTGGAGGAAATTCCGCTCTCCGGGGTCCAATCATGAGCTTGGATTTGCGCAGCCTTTTGGGGTAGCGCTGTCCCCAATGTTGTCCACACCCGCCTTGCCCGCATGAACCGCCTCCATCTCCATCTCGTCTCCGACTCGACAGGGGAGACGCTCGAGACCGTGGCAAAGGCTGCGCTCGCGCAGTTCGATTCGGTCGAAACGATCAAGCATTTCTGGCCAATGGTCCGTTCCGAAGGTCATTTGATGCGGATCATGGCCGATATAGCCCAAAATCCAGGACTGATTCTCTACACGATGGTCAATGCCGATGTCCGCCGGACGCTTGAGACCAAATGCCGCGCGCTGGGCCTGCCAATGGTCGCCGCGATCGATCCGGTGGTGCACGCGCTTTCGCAATTGCTAGGGCAGACGGCAAAGGCGCGGCCAGGCGGGCAGCACATGCTCGACGCTGCTTATTTTGCGCGGGTCGAGGCGATCCAGTTCACGATCGCTCATGATGACGGGGTCGGGCACGAGAATTGGGAAGAGGCTGATATATTGCTTGCGGGCGTGTCGCGCAGTTCGAAGACCCCGACCTCGATCTATCTCGCCAATCGCGGATACAAGACCGCCAACATCCCGATCGTGATCGAATCGCCGCCGCCTGAAAGCCTGTTTGCGCTCAAACACCCATTGGTTGTCGGGCTCGTGACCAATGCAGACAGGCTCGTGCAGATCCGTCGCAACCGGCTCCTGTCGCTGAACCAGATGCCCGACACCGATTATGTCGATCAGGAAGCGGTGCAGCGCGAGCTCGCCTATGCGCGCCGGATGTTTTCCGACCATGGCTGGCCGGTGATTGACGTAACGCGACGCTCGATCGAGGAAGCGGCAGCGGCGATCATCAATCTCTATAATGAACGCCACGCGGGGGAGGTGCCGCACTGATGCTGGTGCTTGCCTCGGGAAGCAGCGGCCGCCGCGCGCTCCTTGAAAATGCGGGGATTCCTCATGGCGTCATGATTGCATCGGTAGACGAGGAAGCGGCAAGGCTGGCGTTCCGCGCAGAGGGGCTGGGACCGCGCGACCTGGCTGACGCGCTTGCCGGGTTGAAGGCGCGGAAAGTGTCGGCAAAATGCCCGACCGACCTTGTCCTGGGTTGCGACCAGACCCTCGCGCTTGATGACGGGACAATGTTCGACAAGGCTGAAAGTCGCGCGATGCTGGCTGAACAGCTCAGGCAGCTTTCAGGGAAGACGCATTCGCTGTTCAGCGCGATGGTTGTTGCTGAGCAAGGCCAGCCCGTGTGGCGACATGTCGAGCGTGTCAGGCTGACAATGCGGGCGCTCAGCGACGGTTTCATTGCAGATTATCTCGAATCCGAAGGCGATGTCTTGCTCGGCTGTGTCGGCGGATACCGGATCGAAGGCCCCGGCGCCCAGCTTTTCTCGGCCATCGATGGTAGTCACTTCGCCATTGTCGGGTTGCCGCTCCTGCCGTTGCTCGACTATCTCAGGACGCGGGAGATATTGGTGACATGACGGTCCGCTACGCCGAAGTCATCGGCGATCCCATCGCGCATTCAAAATCGCCGCTGATCCATAATTTCTGGCTCGCAAAGCTCGGCATCGAAGCCGAGTATAGGGCATGTCGGATCCTGCCGGACGGATTGGGCGACTATTTCGCAACGCGGCGCGAAGATCCGCATTGGCGGGGATGCAACATCACGATTCCGCACAAGATTGCAGCGCTTGACCATGTCTCTGATCCCGGACGCGTGCGCGAAACGATCGGCGCCATCAATACCGTCGTGCACGGACCGGACGGCATGTTGTTCGGTACGAACACTGATCCGGCCGGCTTCCTTGGCCCCATTCTCGACCTTCCGCTCGACGGCGCACCTGTCATTCTGGTCGGGAGCGGCGGGGCGGCCAATGCAATCCTGTTTGCGCTGGCGCAGGTTGATGCCGGCCCGGTCACGCTGCTCGCGCGAAATGCGCTGAAGGGCGCCGCGCTGCTCGCCCGGTTTGGCTTGAAGGGCGAGGTCAAGCCGATCGCGTCCCCGCTTCCTCCGGCGGCACTCCTGGTCAATGCCAGTCCGCTCGGGATGAAAGGCCAGCTCCCGCTTGACCTTGATCTGTCGGCACTGCCCGACGATGCGGTCGTCTATGACATTGTCTATGCGCCGCTTGAGACGGGTCTGCTCCGGGCGGCCCGTGCGCGTGGTCTTGAAACGGTCGACGGGCTGGAGATGCTGGTCGGCCAGGCCGCGCTGGCATTCGAGCTCTTTTTCGACGTTCCCCCGCCTGAAGGGCATGACGAGGCGTTGCGGGCCTTGCTCGTCCCATGATCACAATCGGCCTCACCGGATCGATCGGCATGGGCAAGTCGGCCGTCTCGGCCATGTTCCGGCGCACCGGCGTGCCGGTCTTCGATGCCGACGCTGCGGTTTATGCGCTGCAGGGCCCGGGTGGAGCGCTGCTTCCGGCGATCGAGGCGCGTTTTCCCGGAACGACAGGCCCGGGCGGTGTGGATCGGGCGAAACTCGGTGCCGCCGTGTTTGAAAAGCCCGAGGAGTTAAAGGCGCTCGAAAGGATCGTTCACCCCGCTGTAGCAGACATGCGCTCGCGCTGGCTCAGGCGACATCGTTCGCGACCGGTGGTCGTGCTCGACATTCCACTCCTGTTCGAAAAAAAGGGCTTGAAGGCGGTCGACATTGTCATGGTTGTCTCCGCGCCTGCCTGGATGCAGCGCAAGCGCGTCCTTGCCCGGCCAGGAATGACGGCTGACAAGTTTCGCCGTATTCTGGCGCTCCAGACACCAGACCGGGAAAAGCGCCGCCGGGCCGATTTTGTGATTACGACCGGATGTCCCAGGCATGAGACCGAAGCCGAAGTGCGACGCCTTGCCGCTTGCCTCCGTGCCAAAAGGGGCCGATAACAACCCTTGGAATGCGCGAGATTGTTTTTGATACCGAGACCACCGGACTGAGCCCGGCAAACGGGGACCGCATGGTGGAAATCGGCTGTGTCGAGCTGGTCAACCGCGTCGAAACGGGCAGCAGTTTCCATGCCTATTTCAATCCTGAACGGCCGATGGATCCAGCAGCGCAGGAAGTGCACGGCCTCTCTGACACGTTTCTTGCAAACAAGCCGCTTTTTGAGGAAAAGGTTGAGGAACTGCTCGACTTTTTGGGCGATTCCCCTCTCGTTGCGCATAATGCACGCTTTGATTTTTCCTTCATGAACCATGAACTGGGGACGTGCGGCAGGCTTCATATTCCGGAATCGCGGATGATCGACACACTGGGGCTGGCGCGAGTCAGGCATCCCGGCGCCAAGCACAGCCTCGATGCGTTGTGCACACGCTACGGGATCGATCGCAGCCACCGGGTCAAGCATGGTGCGCTGCTCGATGCACAGTTGCTGGCTCAAATCTACATCGAACTCACAGGCGGTCGGCAGATCGGGCTGTCGCTCGCAGATTCGCTTGCCGAGGAACGCTTGGGCGGGACGCGGAGCGGGGGGTTGTCTGTGGCCTCGACCAGGCCGGCCTTTCGTCCTGCCCGCCCGCACCAGCCAACCGAGCAGGAGCGGATACGCCACCGCAAATTTATCGAAATCCTGGCTAACCCGCTATGGCTTGATGGCCCGTTGGCCGAAGAAAATACGCCGGGATCGGTAACAATTGACGGAGACGCGGCGCGCGCCTAGAGCGCGCCGCTCTGATTGGAGGTCAAGCATGGAAATTCGCGTTTCGGGGCATCAGGTCGATACGGGTGATGCGCTTCGCGTTCATGTGACCAAGAGGCTGCACGGCATTGCGGACAAATATTTCTCGCGCGCGCTTTCGGCGCAGGTGACGTTTGGCAAGGGGCCGCATGACCATGGTTTTTGCTGCGATATTGTCGCCCATGTCATGCAGGGTGTCGTGCTCAAGGGTTCGCACAATGCGCCTGATGCCCATCTCGCCTTTGACGGCGCGGCGGACAAGGTTGAGCGCCAGTTGCGACGCTACAAGCACCGGCTGAAAGACCGGGCAGGTACCGGGCTCGAAGCTCTGTCCGTGGTTGAGGCCAATGCTGGCTATACGGTCTTCAACGCTGCGGAAGATGCCGAGGAAATCGGTGATGCACCGCTGATCATTGCCGAAACGCGGGTCGATGTACCCGATGCGACGGTTTCGGACGCGGTCATGATGCTTGATTTGCGCAACACCAATGCCCTGCTGTTCAAGAATAGTGGCAGCGGCGTACTCAACATGGTCTATCGCCGCGGCGATGGCACGATTGGCTGGGTCGAACCCCAGCGCACCGCATAGCACTCGCCGCCCGGCGAGCGCAGGAATTAGGAAAGTTTATGGGTTTTCTTGGCGACATGATGAGTGCGGGCGCGGTTATGTCTTCGCTTAACGTCATGACAAAAAAGGCATTGTTTCAGCAGTTGGCACAGATGGGTGAGCGCGAATATGGCCTCAATCCGCACGACGTTGCCGAGCGCCTCACCGAGCGCGAGCGCCTCGGTTCGACAGGCTTTGGCAAAGGTGTGGCGATTCCGCACGGCAAGATCGAGGGGCTTGAACATATTGTCGCGATGTTTGCCCGCCTGGATCCGGCGGTGGATTTTGAGGCGATCGACGATCTGCCAGTCGACCTGGTGTTTTGTCTGCTTTCACCGCCCGACGCCGGGGCCGAGCATTTGAAGGCGCTGGCCCAGGTCAGTCGCTGGTTGCGCGATCCGGGATTCGTGGCCAAGCTGCGCGGGGCCGGTTCGGACGATGCGGTCTATGCGCTGTTCGCTGGCCAGGAAGAGCGCCATGCCGCCTGAGGGCGACGATCCTGCTACAGTTTCAGGCCTGCTACAGTTTCAGGGGCAGCCGCCCATTTCCGCGGCCTCGACGCTGACCGGCTATTCGCAGGCCCTCCCATGAGCGACGCCCGCCTGACCAGCGAAATTCTGGCCGGCGGACTCATGCGCCTGGCAAACCGGTGTGGCGGCTTTGCGGCGGTACTGGCCAAGGGGGATCCGACATCGGGCGCCCTTCTCCTCCAGTTGCTTGAAAAGGGACAATTTTTTGGGCTTTTTGAGCGCGTGCTCGATCTGTCTGGCCACTATTTGTGGACGCGAAATGACGCGCAAAGCGCTGAAAACAAAGGCGTTTTGACGGGATATCTGTCGCGCCGGCGATCGCGCGATCCCGATCTTTGGATCATCGAACTGGATGTCCCGGATGGAGAACGGTTCATCGCGGAATCACTCTTTGGCGCTTGACTTTGCTGCAGCGCACAATATTGACCGCCCAATATTTAGTCGCGTAGCCTTGTCGTCACCCAAAATGTTGTAGGGCTTTGGTCAGGGACGCAGACAGGGGACGACCGCGAAAATCGGGTTTTGGGATTTTCGGCCGGACCGTCCACTGCACAAGCAAGTGTGATTATGCGTAATGCAAGGCGGACCGCATTGTTTGCGGCCCTTTCACTTTTCACCGTGACCGCACTCAGCGGTTCGGGCGCTGCCTCGGCCTTCGGGGCAGCCGATGTTGTGGAGGCAGAAAAAAGCGCGCTGCTTCCTGGTGCCGTATACGAGGCAGCGTTGGAAGAGGGCGAAACGCCCATCGACTATACCATCATTCCCGAAATGCCGGCGGCCGATGATGAGTCGCGCGACGAGGTCCGTTCGCTGTCGCAGCTTGTGGCGCTTCATGCCGGAACACAAACCGCAAGCCGCGAAGAGGAATGCCTTGCTGGCGCCGTCTATTTCGAAGCCAAGGGCGAGCCGCTGGACGGTCAGCTCGCCGTCGCGCAGGTTGTCATGAACCGGGCGCGTTCAGGGCGTTTCGCCTCATCGATCTGCGGCGTGGTTTTCCAGCGCAGCCAATTTTCCTTTGTTCGCGGTGGCGGCTTTCCCCCGATTGCGCGGAACAGCCGACATTGGCGGGAAGCGGTCGCTATTGCAAAAATAGCCGCCAACGAGATGTGGGATTCGACCGTGGACAATGCGTTGTATTTCCATGCCCGCCGCGTTTCTCCAGGATGGCGGCTTAGCCGGATTGCGACGATCGGGAACCACGTCTTCTATCGCTGATCGGCGAATTTGCCCTCGCCATTGTTCCCCACATGTTCTATGGCGCTTGGCCATGGATGCCAAAGCGCCCGACTTTGCGGAAAAACTGGCGGCGGGCGATGTCGCGCGTGGCGTCTCCCGCCTTTTCCTGCGGCACGACCTTTTGAGCATTTCGGAAGTGCCGCTCGGCAATGGCCGCCGGGTTGACCTGTTCGCGCTCTCACCCAAGGGGCTGGTGACGATTGTCGAAATCAAGGTGTCAAAGGCAGATTTACTGGGCGATGGCAAATGGCCCGAATATCTGGAGTATTGCGATCGTTTCTTCTGGGCGGTGCCACAAGGGTTTGACCTGCAACTGCTCGAACGGCCCGCCATGATGCCCGAACGGACCGGACTGATCGTGGCGGATCGCTACGACGCGGCCATCCTGCGCGAAGCGCAAAGCACGATGCTGGCGCCTGCGCGCCGCAAGGTCGAAACGCTGCGCTTTGCGCGACGCGCGGCCCGGCGCCTCCTGGTTTCGATCGAAGCCGAAGACGAAAACGCTTTCTAGTTGGGCCCTGCTGCCTTTGGCACCTTCGTTGCGGGCTTCGTCGAATCGATGATCTTGAGGATCGCGGCCGATCTGCGGTCACGTACGGCGTAATCCCGGGCCGAAAGGCCGGCACCTGAATCGACCTTGTTCGGGTTGGCCCCGCTGGTCATCAACAGCTGGACCATTGCTCCATCGCGGTTCTGTACCGCGCGGATCAGTGGCGTCTCGCCCGCGCTGTTCGCCAGATCAACGCTCGCCCGCCGGTCGATCAACAGCTGCGCGCCTTCGATAAAACCCAGTTGGGCGGCAAGCATCAGCGGCGTATTTCCCCGCGCATCGCGCATGTCGGTCCTGGCCCCGCGCGCGAGCAGGAACCGCATCCAGGTGGCATCACGTTCGAGCGTGACAATGTGAAGCGCCGTTTCTCCCGTCGATGAATCGCGCGTATCGATGATGACTGTGCCGGGCTTCGAGATGATCTCGGTCGTCTTGGCGCCATCGCGGTCGCGCACGGCCTTCAGGAAATTGTAGCTGTCGGAAAACTGGGCAAGGGCAATGCCGGGAACGAGCAGTCCGAGCAGCACCAGCGTCTTGAGAGATTTTGCCATCGTCATGCCTTGTTGCCTTTTCGCTGCTTCTTGCGCAGAGCCGCCTAACAAAGCAAGGCTGGCATGATGATGAACAGGCTCCATTTTTCGCTTCCGCTGCTCTTTCTGTTCGCCTGCGGCCAAAGCCCGTCCGGCAGGGCGCCGCTTGAGGGCGCGAAAATGGGCGGGGCTTTCGCGCTGACGGGGGAGGACGGAAAGACGGTCCATGAGAGCGATTTCAGGGGCAAGTACAGGCTGGTCTATTTCGGGTACACATTTTGCCCCGATGTCTGCCCCGTCGATGTTCAAAAGCTCATGCTTGGCCTGAAATCTTTCGAGAAGAAGGATGCCGCGCGCGCGGGGAAGATTCAGCCACTTTTCATAACGGTTGATCCCGAGCGCGATACGCCTGCCGCGCTTCGATCATTCACGGACGCCTTTCATCCACGCCTGATCGGGCTGACCGGGTCGCCTGCGGCCATTGGCGAGGCCGCCAGGGCCTATGGCGTCTATTACCAGAAGAGCCCGGGAACGACGCCGGGAGCCTATCTTGTCGATCACAGCCGCGCAGCAACGCTCTACGGTCCGGATGGCGCGCCTATTGCCTTCATCCGCGAAAGCGGATCGCCGCAAGAGATCGCAAGAGAGCTTGGCCGCTGGGTGAAATGAGCGAACGCTTCTGGGAAGATGTCCCGCTGGACCAGCTTGACCGCGCGCAATGGGAGGCGTTGTGCGATGGGTGCGGCAAGTGCTGCATCCACAAGCTCGAGGATGAAGACACCGGAGAACTCCATCCGACCAATGTTGCCTGCCGTCTGCTCGACCGGCGCAGCGGGCGTTGCTCGGACTACAAACATCGCCACGCGCATGTTCCTGAGTGCATAAGGCTGACGCCGTCGAAGCTGCGGACGATGGACTGGTTGCCCGAAAGCTGCGCCTATGTCTTGCGGGCGGAAGGCAAGCCGCTTCCGGCCTGGCACTATCTGGTCTGTGGTGACCGTGAGGCGATCCACGGGGCGGGTGCATCGGTTCGGGGCTGGACTATATCGGAAGACGATGCAGGCGATCTGGAATATCATATCCTCGACACCGGAGACTGACCCAGTCTTTTCCGGCGGCGCGCATGTACGGCCACTGGTCGTGATCCGGTCGGCGCGTGCGCGGCAGATGCGGCTTGTTGTGAGCCCGCGCGATGGCAGTGTGCGCCTCACAATTCCACGGCGCGCGAGTCTGTCCGAAGCCCGGCGCTGGGCCGAAACCAAGCGTGGCTGGATAGAGGCGCAACTTGCAGCGCTTCCGGCGGCCCAGCCCATCCAGCCAGGCATGATCCTCTCCCTTGCGGGGGAGGATTTGCGGCTCGACTGGTCGCCGGACTATCGCCGCAAGCCTTGCCGGATCGGATCGGCGGTGCAGGTTGGTGGCGCGCAAGACTCGCTCGAGCCGCGAATGCTGCGCTGGATGAAGTCAGAGGCCCGCACCTTGCTCGAAGCCGAAAGCCGGGCTCTTGCCGCGCAAATCGGCGTCACGCTGGGCAGGATCGGGGTTGGGGATCCGGTCTCGCGCTGGGGCAGTTGTTCGCCGTCGGGCGATATCCGCTATAGCTGGCGGCTGATCCTCGCACCCGCCTCGGTGCGCCGGGCGACCGTTGCGCACGAAATTGCCCACCGCGTCCATATGAACCATGGCCCCCGCTTCCATGCGCTCGCGGCCGAGCTTTTCGGCGATGACCCGGCGCCGGCTCGGCTATGGCTGCGCGCTTACGGAGCGGGGCTTCACTGGTTCGGGCGATCGGCCTGAGGCAGGAGTTCGGAAGGGGGGCTGCCGCTCTCATCGGGCGCACCGGGATTTGCGACCATGTCTTCCGCAGTCGCTCGCTCCCCAGCCGGATTGCCATCCTCGTCAACAAACACGCCACTGTCCGGTTCGCCGAAATAGGCTTCCTCATCGGGCTCAAGCTGCCATTCGGGCAGGGTGACTGCCGTATCAAAAGGCTCGGCCTTCCGATTTNNGGGCGTCGTCGCGCCCCATCCACACGCCGGTTGTAAGGCCGCTTGAAAACCCCATGAACCAACCATCCTTGTTCGAGGAGGTGGTGCCGGTCTTGCCGGCAACGGGCCGGCCGATCTGCGCGGCCTTGCCGGTGCCGACATTGACGGCGGTTTGCAGGAGGTCGGTCATGCCTGCTGCAACATGCGGCGGGATCAGGACGCGCGAAAGATCGGGTTCATGCTCGTAGAGCAGTTCGCCCTTGTCCGTCGTCACCTTGACGATGCCATAGGGCATGATCGCTATGCCTTTCGATGCCACTGAGGCATAGGCCCGGGTCATGTCGATCAGGCGCACGTCCGAAGTGCCCAGAACCATCGACGGGAGTGTGTTGACGGGTGTCGTTATCCCGAGCCTCTGCGCCATCCCGGCGATTGCCGACGTGCCGACCTCGGCACCGATCTTGGCCGCAATTGTGTTGACCGAATAGGCAAAGGCCGTGCGAAGGTTCATTTCGCCTGCATAGCGCCCGCTCGAATTGCGCGGGCTCCAGCCATTGATGTCGACAGCTTCGTCCACGACGCTCGATTCGGTGGTGAATCCGGCCTCGAGCGCGGCGAGATAGACGAACAGCTTGAAGGCCGATCCGGGCTGACGAACCGCTTGCGTCGCGCGGTTGTAGATCGAGGTCACGTAATCGGTCCCGCCGACCATGGCCCGCACGGCGCCATCGCGATCGATCGCAACCAGCGCGCCCTGCGCTCCTGCGGGTGAATTGGCGCGAATGGCGGCTTCGGCTGCGCGTTGCATGTTGATGTCGATCGTCGTCCAGACGTCGATCGGCGCTTCGGTCTCATCGATCAGCGTTTCGAGCTGGGGCAGCGCCCAATCGGTGAAATAGCGCACCGATGTGCTGTTCTGTTCGGGGGCCAGCGTAACATGGGCGGGATTGGCCGCGCTCGCCTCGGCCGCTGTGATGACTCCGGTTGATTCCATCGCGGCCAGGACAACGCCGGCGCGACCGATCGCGGCCTTGGCGTCTGCGGTCGGCGAGTAGTTGGAAGGGGCCTTGACCAGTCCGGCGATGATGGCCGCTTCGGGAAGGCTGAGCTGGTTTGCGGGGTGGCCGAAGAACTTGCGCGACGCCGCGTCGATGCCATAGGCCCCGCCGCCGAAATAGACGCGGTTGAGATAAAGCTCGAGGATCTCATCCTTCGAAAACTTGCCCTCCAGCGCGAGCGCCAGGATGATTTCGCGAAACTTGCGCGTCCAGGTCTTGTCGTTGGTCAGAAAGACATTGCGGGCGAGCTGCTGGGTGATGGTCGAGCCGCCTTGCGTGAAATGCCCCTTCTGAGCGCGCACCACCAGCGATCGCGCAACGCCGAGCGGATCGACCCCCGGGTGCCAGCGATAGCGCCGGTCTTCGATCGAGACGATGGCGTCGGTCATCACGTCCGGAATTGCGTCATAGGGCAACCATGCCCCGAAACTGGGCCCGAGCGAAATGATCACCGTGCCATCAGCCGCGCGCACCCGGATCATCTGCCCGTTGGGGGACAGTTTCAGCTCTTCATAGGAAGGCAGGGTTGACCAGGCGACGGCTACCGCAATCGCAAGCGCGACAAATCCTGCCAGCCCGGCAAAGATGCTGTGACGAAAGACCCGAACATACCAAGGCCTTGGGGGTTTTGCGGTTTTGCGGCGAGCCATTGGTCAGCGATGATAGGGTGCGCAGGTTGCGCCCGCAAGAGTCAGGGCTTTTCATCGCCCCTGAAGTCAAGCGCGACGCTGTTCATGCAATAGCGCAGCCCGGTGTCCTCGCGCGGGCCGTCGGGAAAGACATGGCCGAGATGGCCGTTGCACCTTGCGCAGCGCACTTCGACCCGCACCATGCCGTGGCTGACATCGCGGTGCTCGGTAACGGCATCGGGGCCGACGGGCGCGGTAAAGCTCGGCCAGCCCGAACCCGAATCGAATTTGCGGTCGCTTTCGAACAAGGGGTTCCCGCAGCCTGAACAGTCATACCGGCCCGAGGCCTTGTTATAGTTTAGATTGCCTGCAAATGCGCGCTCAGTTCCGGCTTCGCGGAGCACCGCATATTGCTCAGGGGTCAGGCGGGCGCGCCATTCGGCTTCGCTNNGAAATCCGTGTCCATTCGGCAAAGCGACCAGCGAGCCATGGTGCAAAACGAACGCCCTCGGCCAGCAACCGCGCCGTATTTGCCTGCTCTCCCCAATGCCAGAGCCAGCGCGCAATGCGGAGCGGGCGAATGGCGGCGCTCGCGAACCGCGCCTGATAAACCTGGGACAACTCGCCCGCCTGCCAGCTGGCACTCCCGATGATTCCGCTCGCCAGCGCCATGCCGATGCCTTCTCCTGCCAGCGATGGAACGACGACGGCCTGGTCTCCCAACCGGAAGATCCCGGGCTGGGTATCCCGGGCAATCCATCCATAGGGAACGGCGCCGATGGCGTCGGAACCGCTCTCCCGAAACGCCAGGCGGTCGGCAAATACGGGGCTTTCGGCCGCCCATTCGGCGAGGAGCCGGTCCGGATCGCCGTCGCTCCCACCGAGCCGTGACTTGCGCACGGCAAGGCAGAGATTGCCGCGCCCGCCTTCCTGCAGTTCGATCCCGCAATAGCCTTGAGCGAACAGGTGGAGCTCGATCGCCCCGCCGAGCAGTTTCGTGAGCTCTGGGTGCGGCGCGAGCCGGACACGGATGCCGATGGTCTGGGTTTCAGGAGACGGACGAGGGCGCCCCAGCCCGCGCACGTCATGCTTGCCACTGGAGAGGAACAGCGTTTCGAACGGCAAGACCGCGCCATCGCCCGTCACCACCTGTCTGCCCTGCCATTCGCGCGCGGTCACGCCGCGCTCGATGCCGGCGCCGCAGTTTTTGGCATGGATCAGCAGCCGGGTATCCAGCCTTTGGCGCGAAACGCCCATCGCCCGATGCGGCAATCGCGCTTCTCCGGCCGCGCGCCCGGCAAATACCCGCAGCCGGTCGATCGAATGGCCACCAAGAGCTTCGATGCCCAGCCTGTTCAGCGTTTCGAGCGTTCGCCAACTCAGGAACCCCCCGCACAGCGCATCCCCCGTCTCGCGCTGCTTCTCGATCAGCACGGGCTTTGCGCCGGCCACGGCAAGCGTGATCGCAGCGGCCGACCCGGCCGGGCCGCCCCCGACGATCAGTGGGTCGCTTCGACGCATAGCCGGAACGGAAAGGCGCGAAACACGCGCGCACGGGTTATGCCAGCTTCGGTGAGCAAGGGCGGCCATTCTGCGGCCCTGTAAGACCGCGCCACCGACAATTGGCCGTCATGACGCACGATCGGGTGCCAGCGCATCAGCCGCGCGAGCAGCGGAAAGCCCAAATAGGCAAAGCTGTGGCGATGCAGGTCGTTGATGAACCAGCCCCGTTTTGCATGAGCGGCCATGAACCGCAGGAACATGATCAGTTGCGCATGACTCATATGATGTGCGACCAGGCTCGAGACGATAAAGTCCCAGGGTTCGTGCGCCAGATCGGCATAATCCCCGGTGCGCCACTCGATTGTCATGGCCGGGGGCGTTGCCGCGCGCGCGACTGTCTCGCTGCGCGGGTTGAGGTCTATCCCGACCAGTTCGGCCTCGACGCCGCGCCTTGCCGCCCAGCAGGCAATGGCCCTGAGCATGTCACCGTCGCCAAAGCCTATATCGAGCAGCCTGAAATGTCCTGAAGGGCCAAGTGCGCGTGCAAGAAAACTAAGCGTCGGGCGCCTCGCCAGCGTTACCGTGTTGACCCTCGCCAGATCAGCCAGCACTGCCGAATAGGCTGCAAGTTCAAGCGCCGGATCATCCATCTGTTCATCGGCGAGAGACCGGCGTGCCAGCATGTCAAGAGACCGCGTGGAAGCCAAAGCCCTCGGCGGCCAGGCCAGGGCCGAAGGCAAGCGCAACGCCGCGCTCAGGATTCCTGCCCATGAAGCCCGCCAGCGCGAACATCAGCGTGGCGGAAGACATGTTGCCGTAATCGTGCAGCACGCCGCGCGAAATCGCCAGCGCCTGCTCATCAAGATCGAGCGCGTGCGAGACGGCGTCAAGGATCGACCGGCCCCCGGCATGCACGGCCCAGCCGTCAATCGCCTGCGGGTCGGCGCCACCCGTCAGGGTCTGGCGGAAGCCAGGATCGCGCAAGGCTTCGGCAATCCGCGCGGGCACCGCGCCCGACAGGTGCATGGCAAAGCCCTGATCGCCAATGGTCCAGCGGATCAGCTCTGCAGAATCGGGCAGGGTGGCGGCAAAAGGCGCATCGATTGCAAGGCCGGGACCTTCAGCGGTTACAAGCGCCGCCGCCGCCCCGTCACCGAACTGGAGCATGGCAAGCAACGGCTCGATTGCTGATTCGGGCTGGAGGTGGAGCGACGAAAGCTCGATTGTCACCACAAGGACGCGTGCCCTGGGGTTTGAACGGACAATATGCCGCGCGCTCCTGATCGCCGAAATCGCCGCGTAGCAGCCCATGAAGCCAATCAGCAGGCGCTCGATCGAAGGCGAAAGGCCCAGCCGTTCGGCGATGATCTGGTCGATCCCGGGCGCGACAAAGCCGGTGCAGCTCGCAACGACGATGTGGCTCACTTCGCCAAGCGGGCCCAGCGCGCGAATCGCCCCCAGTGCCAGGGTGGGCGCATGCTCGCCATAAAGGGCCATCCGCGCAGAGGTTGGCGGCAGAACTGCATCTGCGTAAAAGCCGCCAGGTCCGACCGGCGACTGGCCATCGCGACCCTGCGGCAGCACCGAATAGCGGTGCGCAATCCCCGAACGTGCGGCCATGCGCGAAAACAGGCCAGCCTCGCGCGGATCGGAAACGCGCTTTTCCGCCCAGTCAATAAAGGCCTGATGGATGTCGTGGCCGGGTATCGCCGTGCCGATGGCATTGATGCGGGCAAGTGGAGCGGACACAACTGGCTTTCGTTCGGTCGCGATCGGGAGCCTCGCGCAAAGGCCGATCATGGCGGAGTTAACACCATATTGAAAGTTTAACGTTAGATTCAGCACGATGAACGTGGGGACGCTCATTCTGGCCGTGCTGGCCTTTGCCCTTCCGATGGCGGGAGCGACAGCCGTTGCACAAGACTGCCAGCTCTGCGCCTCCCGGCCCGATGCACCAAAGGTTCCGCTGCGGCCATTGACCGTCGCGATCGACACGACGCTCGATTTCAGCACGGCGGTTCACACCAGCCGGGGCTCGGGAAGCATCACGATCGATGCCCGGACAGGCCGTCGCCAGATTGTCGGGCTTGTTGCACTGGGCGGCCCGGCGCTGGTCGGCACCGTAACCATTACCGGCGAACCATTTGCGCGAATCGCCGTCGGTATGCCGCGCACGATCGTGCTGAACTCGAATCTGGGCGCCATGGCCGATGTGACCGAGATCCGCACCGACCTGCCGCCGCATCCGGCCATCGGCGCCAATGGGCGCCTTGTCTTCACCTTTGGCGGCAGGCTGACGGTACGCAACGACGCGGCAGGCGATTTCCGCGGCCGTATCCCTGTAACGGTGGATTATGAATAGCGAACGAGCCTGAACGCATTCGAGCCTTACCGCACGGTTAACCATGCAAAGCAGCAAATTGTGAAAACCTCCTGGTTTACGGCTGATTTCGGAATGGAGGTTTTTCCATTCGGGAACGACTGAAACGCGAATTTCTTTAGGGGACTTTTTCGATGAAAATTCAGATGCTCAAGGCCATAGTAGCCACGACCACGCTTGCGGCTCTCGGCCTCGGCGCCACCGCCGCCAACGCGGCCACCGCCTCAGCCACCGCACGCGCGAAAATCCTGCGCCAGATCACGCTGACCAACACGTCGGANNTAGCTGGTGCCCGCACCTGCGGCGCCGGGCTTGTCTGCTCGGGCACGACGACGGCGGCCGGCTTTACGATCGGTGGCACAACGGGTTCGGTCGTGACGATTTCGGTGCCGGCTTCGGTCACACTGACATCGGGCCTCGATTCGATGACTGCCACGCTGGTGTCCAGCGCTCCGACGACGACGCTGGTTGCCAATGCCGGCGCCTTTACGGTGGGTGGCTCGCTTGCCGTTGGCGCAAGCCAGCCCGATGGTGACTATACCGGCACCTTCACGGCGACGGTCGATTACCAATAAGCCTTGCTGACCAAGGCCATTGGGCCCGCCGATGCATATCTGGCATCGGCGGGCCCTTTTTTGTGCTGAATTGTCCCGTGGTTAGCGGAATATAAACCAAATGTGGGCATGATCCGACCCTGCCAGGTCGTGGGGACCATTGGGCTTGGAGGCATGAACAATGTCCGTTTTCCGGCGCTTTCGCGCCTTTGCCCGGCTTGCCGGTCTCTCTCTCCTTTGCGCAGGACCAGCCTTTGCGGCGGGGGATCTGCTTGTCGCGCCGACGCGCGTCATTCTGGATGGATCGCGCGGCACTGAGGTCATCCTCAACAATATCGGCAGCGAGCCTGCGACCTACCGTGTTTCGATCGAATTGCGCCGTATGCTGCCTGATGGATCGCTTGAGGAAGTGGATGCGGCCAAGGCGGACGCGCATGATGCGACGACGCTTGGGATGATCAGCTATGCCCCGCGCCGCGTCGTCCTCCCGCCGAACCAGCCACAATCGATCCGGATCGGCGTCCGTGCGCCGCAGGGCCTTCCCGATGGTGAATATCGCGCGCACATGCTCTTTCGCGCCATTCCCGACGCCAAACCCGTTGAACCCGGTGCGAGCCGGAAAGACGGGGTGTCGATCGCTCTCACACCCATATATGGCGTGACCATTCCGGTCATCGTCCGACGGGGCAGCCTTGTTGCGACAGCCGCCATCGCGGACCCCAGGCTCCTGCATGACGAGGATGGCGCAGCGCTTGCATTTACACTCGCCCGCAGTGGCACACGGTCGGTCTATGGCCGGATCCGCGTGACAAAGCCCGGCCTTGCAAAGCCTGTCATGGAAGTCCGCGGCATCGCGGTTTATGCCGAAGTCGGGCAGCGCACGGTCAAGCTTCCCATTCCCGATGATCTGGCAGCGACGCTGCCGGGCCCCGTCAAGATCGAGTATCTTGAAGACAATGATGCTGGTGGCGGAATCATCGCCTCGCTCGACGCGGTAATCCGCTAGGACAAGCGGCCCGCCCGTCCGGAAACCGTCATGAAACGCCCTTCCACCTTTCTTGGCCGCATCCTGTTGGGAGCGGCTGCGCTGTTCGGGTTGGGCCAGCCCTTGTCGGCACATGCGCAGCCGCCCTGGAAGGCGAATTCCGACGATGCGCTGCTGCTCGACGTCCGGCTCGGGCAATACCGGCTGGGCGATGGTGTGCGCGGCTATCAGGTTCCTGGCGGAACCTGCGTTGATCTCGCCGATATCATCATGGCGCTCGACATTCCCGTACGGCTCGACAAGAAGTTGCGCCGCGCAACCGGCTGGGTGTTCGAGGAGCGCCATACGGTGCAGATCGACCGCGAAGCCAACACGGTACAAATCATGAACGCAAGCACCCGGCTTGGCGCGAACGACATTCATGACACGCCCGAGGGCTGGTGCGTGGCAACGACAAAGCTTGGCTCCTGGCTCGGCGTCACGCTTCAGGCCGATCTCGGCAATGCCCTTCTGATCATCCGGTCGGCGACCAAATTGCCAGTGGAAGCCCAGATGGAGCGGCGGGGCCGGGCCGCAAAGGTCCAAAATATCGCGGCCTTTGACCTGAAAAGCCTGCCGCACCGCGAAACGCCGTTCCATGGTGTGCGAATGCCTTCGGTGGATGCTGTCATCAGTTTGGGCGGGCTGAAGGACAGTGCGCGCGGCACTGGCCAGATCAACCGCACTTACGAGCTTTATGCAGCGGGAGAAGTTGGCCCAATTGCCTATAATGCGCGGCTTTCCTCGAATCGCCGGGGGGCGCCGGAAAGCCTGCGGGTCCAGGCCTATCGCACCGATCCCGATGCCCGGCTGCTTGGGCCGCTAAAGGCCACGACGGTTGCGGCCGGCGACGTTTCGGGATTTTCGACGCCGCTTGCCGCGCAATCGAGCGCGGGGCGTGGCGCGGTGGTCACCAACCGCCCCGTCGAGCGGCGCGACAGTTTCGACCGCACCGATTTTCGGGGTGAATTGCCAAATGGCTGGGATGCCGAGCTGTATCGCAACGGCCAGTTGCTGATGTTCGCCAATGACCGCGCCGACGGGCGCTATGAATTCCTCGATGTGCCCTTGCTCTATGGGCAGAACCGCTTCGAAATCGTGCTTTACGGGCCGCAGGGCCAGATCCGCAGCGAGATCCGCAACGTGCCCGTCGGGCTCGACAGCATTCCGCCGCGAAAAACATATTACTGGGCTGGCGCCTATCAGCATGGCCACGACCTGATCGGGCTCGGTGGGAGCGGACGTTATGGGCAGACCGGCTGGCGTGGCACGTTTGGGCTCGAACGCGGGCTCAATGCCAGAACTTCGCTGGCAGCGCTGGCGCACAGCCTCGTCCTCGAAGACGGATTCCGGCGAAACTACGGCGAATTGGCACTCAGGCGCGCAGTTGGCCCAACTCTGCTGGAGATGTCGGGCTCGCAGATCAGCGGCGGCGGCTCTGCGCTGCGCGCGCAGCTACTGGGTGAACTCGGCAACACCTATTTGAGCATCGAAACGATCAAGGCGTGGGACAGTTTTCGCTCGGATCGCGTGTTGCGCGACGTGACCGGGCTTCACACGGTTTCGCTTGATCACAGTTTCAAGCTCGGCCGGACTTTCCTTCCCGCGCATCTCGAAGCGCGTTACACGACGCGATCTACGGGCGCGGACAGCCTTGATGCCGCCGCGCGCGTTTCGACCAGTATCGGGCGCATGTCGATGACCGGCGAAATGAGGTGGCGCGATGAACGGCGCAAATTCGGCCCCGATCCGCCGGGAATCCTCGAAGCATCGCTGCTTGCCAATGCGCGGATCGGCAAGGTGCGGCTTCGCGGCGAGACGCGATACCGGTTGCGGCCCGATTCACGTCTGGACAGCGCCACCCTGGTCGCCGAATGGTCGGCGGGCCGGGGCGAGGATCGTCATCGGGGCGATTGGCGGGCCGAGATCGGCTATGATCGGCCGCTCCGTCGTGCGCGCGCCGGGCTTGGCTATATTCGCCGCTTCGAAAAACTTGCGCTGACGGCGTCGGTCGAAGCGGGCAGCGACGGCTCGCTCGCCGGCGGGCTCAGTCTTGCCTTCAGCCTTGGGCCGGATCCGACGGAAAAGGGCGGGATTCGCATGACGTCCGAACGGTTGGCCACACAGGGGCAGGCGGTTGCGCGCGTCTATCGCGACCTGAACGGCGATGGCGTACGACAGGCGGGCGAGCCGGTCGAAAAAGATGTGCAGCTTGCCGCCGGACGCGTGCCGGTCGAACGGCTCACCGGAAAGGATGGGCAGGTCGTGATTGATTCGCTCGAACCCTATCAGCCGGTTTTGATCGGCATCGATGCCTCATCACTTCCTGATCCGCTTGTCCAGCCGGCTTCTCCGGGCATGGTCGTTACGCCACGGCCAGGCGTCGCTGTGGTGATCGACCTGCCATTGGCGAGCGCTGGCGATGTCGATGGAACGCTGGTGCGCGCTGGCGGCGGCAGCTTCGAGGGCGTGGAACTCGAGCTGGTCAACGCCGAAGGCCGCGCAGTTGCAAAAACGCGCAGCGACTTTGACGGGTTCTTCCTGTTCGAAGGCGTGCCGTACGGCCGTTACACGATCAGGATTGCCCGGACGTCTGCCGATGCGGCCCGTGTCGCCAGCGGGCTGAAGGGCGCGGCCATTGTTAGCGGTGCGACGCCCTCCGTGCACCTGGGAACGCTTGCGGCCGAAGCGCTGTCCCGTCAGGCGGCGGCCCCCTGACGGAGGGGCCCCAACTCCCGGATAATCCGGATTTCCTGGCGCCTCGATCAAGGTCCTTGCCTTTTTGAGCTTGGCGGCCGAGCTTGCCAGGCCTGCATGGTTGTGACGGGGGTGCTGTCATGAGTGATCAAGGCGATAAGGCCCTGCCGTCCGAGATCATCGTTCGCCAGTTCCGGCAGGTTCTTGTCTGGCCATTGCAGCTGACGCCGAAGGAAGGAAGCATAACCGCCACCGCCTATTGGGAAAGACTTCTGGAGCTCGACTCCGCCTGGCAGGAGGTGGCCGACGAATTCACCGAGGATTTGAGTGATTTCCAGGAGCGGCACTATGCCGAGTTTGTCGCCTTCATGCCTGACGTGCAGCATTTCCTCTATGGCGAGGGTAGAACGCAGCATAGTCCGAACACAAATGGGGATTCGCCAATCCGCGTCTTCCGGCGACGCGATGTCGCAAAGGCCCATGTCGCGCTTCACGCTGGCGAGCCCGTCATTGAGCTGGATGTTGCGCGTGTCGAACTCTACTTTTTCTATGACATCGATATGGCCGTCCTTGCCGTCGAGGTTGCTTGCAACGACCTTTCGCTCGAGCAGGTTGAGGACATGCTGTTTCGCTTCGGTCGCGCCTATCCAACCTCCTGGGAATCGAGCGGTGGTGGCGCGCATTGTTGTGCCGGGGTGAGCCTGCTCGCACAGGACGGGACGGTTCTCGCCACGTCGGACTATGAGCAAAAGGAGCGCTACCTCGCGTTTGTCTGCGAACACCGGGCCCCCCGCCTTGCCGACCATTGGGATTTCCTCCTGAAACCGCTCATGCCGCATCATGGCAGCGAGGGCGGGCCGATCCTGTATCGGCAACTCGAGCATCACCGCATCCCGTTGCTCGCCTATCTGGCGGTCGATGATCCCTATCGCATAGCCCGGGAGGACTGGCTGCGGCTCGGACTCGCGGCCCGGCCCGGTCGGCCGGGCATTCCGCCCTTTGCAGCAGGGTTCCTCGAGGATTTCGAGGCGCGCCATTGCTATGATCGCTTCTGGGACGGGGAGCGAAGGCATGACCAGACAGCGACCCGTATCATTTGCTCCGGGCATGCCTTCATCATGGTCGGGGAGGCCGACAATGCGGTTTTCACCAACGCTGAAACGGGCATTCTTGCGCAGTTTCGCCACCAGTATTTCCTGCTCGGGCTGATCGCCCATTTTCACAAGGCCGCGCTGCTCATCGTCCGCGACCGGCTGGCGTCGGCGATCAGCCAGCTCCGGGATTATTCTGGCGAAACGGTGAAGCGCTTCAAGCGTGAGATCCGGCTGTCGCACGAAAATTTCCTCCGGTTCACGCACCGTTACTGGTTTCAGGAAGTGTCCAACCAGCCGCCGGCGCAGGATCTGTTCAAACTCTGGGTCGTGCATCTCGGTACCGACCGGCTCTTTGTGGAAGTGCGCGAAGAAGTGCTGGACATGATCGACTATCTGGACAGCGATGGACTGAGAAGGCAGGCGACGTCGGTCGTGCGGCTGACGGTGGTCACGTTTTTCGGCCTGATCGGCACGGTGGCAACGGGTTTTCTGGGCATGAACCTGATAGACCTGACGCAGGTTTCGCTGCTCGAGAAGCTGTTCTACCTGATCGCAGTCCTTGCTCCGGTGGCCGTGCTGACCTTTTACACGGCGGCCAAGTCGCAGCGGCTTGCCGAATTCCTCGAGGCCATGTCTGACGAGCGGCGGTCGATCCGGCAGAAATGGGCGGCCTTTGCCCGCGTCTGGAAGCGGGGGCGCTAGAGCCTTGTCATTTGGTGCGGCCGAGAAGACTCGAACTTCCACGGGCTTTCGCCCACAACGACCTCAACGTTGCGCGTCTACCAGTTCCGCCACGGCCGCACGCTCATGATAGAACCGGGGCGCGCCCGGTGCTGGTAGGCCCGCGCCCCTAGCAGAGCGATCTGCCCCCTGCAACCACCCCCGCGCGGCCATGAGCGGGCATTAACCGAGTTTCGGGGTTGAGCGGAAACGTAAACAAAGTCTTAACATGCGGGGTGCTCACGGGAATGATCCTTGCCGCTGCCCTGGTGTCGGCGCCTTCGCCGCGACCGGCATCGCGCGCCGTGGCGATCGCTCATGCCCGGATCATCAGCGCGGCGCGTGTACGCCTTGGTGTGTCGACGCCGCATGCGGCCAGGGGAAGGCCGGGCCTGATCGAATTTCAGTAGGCAGAATTGGGCGCGAAGGGTGGCGAGGAATGATCTTTGCCTGATTTGCGCGATTCGGTTATCGCCCCGCGCCTTATGTCCGGAACGAGCGATGATTGGCAGACTGAAGCACGCCGGCTCTTGGCGCTGGCCTGGCCGGTGGCGCTTGTCAGCCTGAACTGGACGCTGCTGCAGGTCACCGACATCATCGTTGTGGGCTTGACGGGGACGCATGAAGTGGCCGGGTTCGGCGCCAGTCGGGCAATCATGTTCATCACGCTGGTTGCAGCGATTGGCTGGCTTTCGGGCGTCCTCGTCACTGCATCGCGCGCTGATGGGGCCGGCGATTTGGCCGAAACCGGCCAAGTTTTGCGCCGCGGGCTGCTACTGGGCTCGACGATCGGGCTTGTCGGGATGGCGCTGCTCTGGCTGGGCGCCGACCAGGCGTTGCGCCTGCTTGGCGTTGCCGAAGGGGTGCGCCCGCTTGCGGCCGATGTCGTGCGGATCATGGCGCTGGCCTTTCCGGCCCAGTTACTGGTGATCGCCGCCAGCAATTTCCTCGAGGGGATCAGCCAGCCCCGCAAGGTCATGGCGGTGAACCTGACGATCCTGCCGCTCAACGCTGTACTGGCATGGGCGCTTGCGACGGGGGCGCTCGGCCTGCCGCAAATGGGCGCGCGCGGCGCGGCGTTTGCGACGGTCATATCAGTCTGGATCGGGGCCGCCCTGATGATCCGCTCGGCACGGCACACGGCCGCGGGACGCAACCGTGGAGCGGAGAATTTCTCGCATTCGGCGTGGAAAGCGGCAATGCCGGGGGCGTGGGCGCTGGCGAAATTCGGCTTTGTCCCGGCAATTTCCTCCGCGCTTGAACTGGCGGGCTTCTCATGGTTGATCGCGCTATCGACCCAGTTGGGCGATGTGACGACCCACGCCTTCCAGATCGTCTTCTCAATCCACAACATGACGTTCTCGTTCGCACTCGGGCTTGGATCGGCGGCGGGCGTGCGTGTGGGCAATGCGGTGGGCGAAGGGGTCGGCCAGGAAGCGCGCCGCCGAACGCTGATCGCGGCGGGCCTCGCGGCAGGAGTGCTCGGCGTACTCGCGGTCCTCCTCCTCCTCTTCGGCGGCGTGGTGAGCGGGCTATTCCCCGCAACTGTCGCGGTTGGCCCCCTTGCGGCGGCCATGTTCACGATCTGGGCGCCGTTTATCGTGTTTGACGGATTGCAGGTGGTTTTCATGTTCGCGCTCAGATCGTTGGGCGATCAGGTGGCGGCGGGCCTGAACGCGATCCTGTCCTTTTTTATCATTACCGGGGCCAGCGGTGCGCTGCTCGTGGCAATGGGTTGGGGCGCCTCAGCGCTGGTCTGGGCGTCCGGGCTGGGGATGTTGGCTGCGGCGGCGCTCAATGGCGGCCGTTTCTGGCGGGTCAGTTCCCCAGCGCACCCGAGAAACTGAGATTCAGTTCGCGCGCGCCCCTGGGCACGTCAACTTCGGCTGAATTGAACTCGGCAGATCCCTTGGGCCCTATCGTCCGCCGGGGGGGTGTGATCGTCCAGCTATAGACAACACGCCCCTGTGCATCGCGCAGTTCGGCCAAAATGTCGGGCACACGCTGGCGCTGGCTCGTCGGGTTGACCACCCGGCCGCTGACCGCAAACAGCTCATTCCCGCTTTCAAGCGTCCGTCGCTCGGGCTTGCGCGGCACTTCGAGGAGCAGAGGCACTTCGGCCGTCCCGACCGGAAGGCCAAGCTGCGCCATGAAACTGGGGGTTCCGAAAAACTGGATCGCCACGATCCCGCCGAGCAGAACCAGTGCCGCTGCGACGGCCGCGATCGTCCAGCGCCGTGAGGGATTGCTGCGCGGACGAAACGGCGGGCGATGCGCAAAAGGATCTGGGTCATGGCCTGACGCACTCAGGCTTTCCTGCCAACTGGCGGGCACAGGTGGCGCCGAGGGGTACACGGCAGCCGGCGGTTCAGGGTGTGGCGCAGCGACCGGAGGCGCGGGAACGGGTGCCGGCAAGGGCAGTTCGGATGGCGGGGCAAGGTCGAGGATGGCGGGTTCGGCAAACCAGCTATGCTTGCACGACGCGCAGCGAACCTGGCGGCCGTTCGGGCCCACCGCCGTGTCCGGCACAAGATAGCGGGTTTTGCAGGCCGGACAGGAAAGGATCATTGGGTGCGAAATTACCTCTGCGAAGCTTGCCCTAAGCACTGAACCCGGGCGACTTGCAAGCCCCCAAGGCGTTTCGCCAACCCGGCTTCGCCAAGTCGTGCTTTACCTGCGGGTTGCTGCAGGGCATTGAAGACAAGGGGGAAAGCAGCGGCAAGGCCATGGCAACGATCGTCAAGTTTGAAAATGTCGGATTGCGCTACGGCACCGGCGCTGAAACGCTTTCCGACCTCAGCTTTTCGCTCGGACGGGGCGGTTTCTATTTCCTGACGGGGGCGTCAGGTGCGGGAAAGACATCGCTTTTACGCCTGCTATTCCTTGCGCAGCGCCCGAGCCGTGGGCTGATCCGCCTGTTTGGCGAAGATATGGTGACGCTGGAGCGTGACCGCCTGCCCCTGTTCCGCCGCCGGATCGGCGTCGTTTTCCAGGATTTCCGTTTGATTCCGCACTTGTCGGCCTTTGACAATGTTGCGCTTCCACTGAGGGTGGCCGGGACGGACGAACGCGAAATCGAAAAGCCGGTGAACGAAATGCTGGCCTGGGTGGGGCTGGGTGACAGGGCCAGTGCGCGCCCTGCCACGCTTTCGGGCGGGGAGCAGCAGCGTGTCGCGATCGCCCGCGCCGTTATCAGCCGGCCCGACATCCTCGTCGCGGATGAACCGACGGGCAACGTCGATCCCGAAATGGCTGCGCGGCTGCTTTACCTTTTCGATGCGCTCAACAAGCTGGGAACGACGATCGTTGTTGCAACCCATGACCTCCACTTGCTGAGCCGCGTCGGCACGGCAACGATGATGCATCTGGACGGCGGGCGGCTCCAGGATCCGACAGGGGCGCTGCGCTACCCGCCGAGTCGTGATGGCTTGCCTGGCCAGTGATGCTGTTTCGCACCAATCCGGCCGATCGTCGGCTGCTGCAGGAGGGGCGCCTTGCCGGCCCCATGCCGTGGGTGATCGCGATCATGATGTTTCTGATGGTGCTGGCGGCTACTGCGGGCCTCGCGCTGGGATCGGCCGCCCGTGCGCTCAGCAGCGACCTTCGGGGCCGCCTGACGATCCAGCTTCCCGAGGCCAACCCTGTTTTGCGCGAGACCGGAAAACAGGCGATTTTATCCGAACTGGGGCGTCTTGGCGTCATCGAAAAGGTCGAACCACTGGGCGAGGAACGGCTCGCCGCCTTGCTCGATCCATGGCTGGGCGCCGAAGGTCGCGATGGCGATCTGCCCATTCCAGCGATGATCGACGTCGAGTTGCGCCGCGCAACACCTGCCGATGTTGCAGAAGTGCGCAGGGCGGTTAAGGCGGTTGCGCCAGCGGCCCGCGTCGATGAACATGCCCGTTGGCTTGCGCCCCTTGCAAGCCTGTTGCAATCGCTCAGATGGTTGGCGGCGGCGCTTGTCCTGCTGATGACGGCCGCGACTGCGGCAACCGTTGTGCTTGCCGCCCGCGCCGCGCTCAACACCCACAAATCGGTCATTGAAGTGATGCATTTGCTGGGATCGACGGATGGCCAGGTGGCGGGACTGTTTCAGCGGCGCATTGCGCTCGATGCGATGTTTGGCGGCCTTGCCGGTCTTGGCGGGGCGCTGGCGGTGATGGCAATTGTTGGCGGCCGCATGAATGCAATCGGTTCGGACCTGCTCGGATCGACCGGGCTGGGCTGGTACGATTGGGGGATTGTCCTTGCGCTGCCGCTCTTCGGAGCGGTGCTGGCTACACTTGCTGCGCGCCTTACGATTCTCTTTGCCTTAAGAAACACCTTGTGATTCGCCGTCTCATATCGCTGACGCTGACCGCATGGCTGCTGGGCTGGGCCTGGTTCGTCGTGAGCCTTCCACGTGCCGCGGGCGACACGCGCACCGACGCCATTGTCGTGCTGACCGGTGGTGCGGGACGCATCCAGCGCGGGCTTGACCATCTCGCGCACGGTCATGCCCGGCGCATGCTGGTTTCGGGTGTTGACCCGACGGTTCGGCTCGGCGAGCTCGCACTCGTCCAAGACGCGCCGGCCAATTTGTTTGCCTGCTGCGTCGATCTCGGAAAGGACGCCGTCGATACACGCTCCAACGCCGTTGAGGCGGCCTTGTGGCTCAAGCGCAGGCATTTCCGTTCGGTCCGGCTCGTGACCACGGACTGGCACATGCCGCGCGCCCGGTTCGAGCTTGAACGCGCTGTCGGGCCGGGCGTGACCGTCATCCCTGATGCGGTTGACAGCGCACCCGGATTTGTCACGCTTTTTGCCGAATACAACAAATATCTGCTGCGCCGCGTTTCGGCGCTGATCGGCATCTGATTCATGGCGCTGGTTCGCTCATTGCTCTTCATTGCGGTCTTCTATCCGGGCAGCGTCATCACGGTGCTGGCCGCCCTCGCCTCGATCCCGTTCGGGCAGGAGGCGATCATAGCCAGCTCGCGCCGCTGGGCGGTCTGGCACCGCTGGTGCGCACGATGGATCCTCGGGATTCGTACGCGCGTGATTGGGGAGCTTCCGCAAAATGGCGTGCTTTATGTGATCAAGCATGAAGCAATGTACGAAACCATCGAGACGCTCGTCCTGTTCGATCGTCCGGTTGTCGTGATGAAGAAGGAACTGGTGGACCTTTTCGGCTGGGGTTATGCCGCACGCAAATTGGGGGTCATACCTGTTGATCGCGAAGCGGGGGCAGCGGCGATGCGGCGGATGATTGCGGCGGCCAGGATCGCCAAGGAGAGCAACCGGCCCGTTGTCCTTTTCCCGGAAGGGACGCGCGTGGCGCATGGGGAAAGGCCGCCGCTCAGGGCGGGATTTGCCGGCCTTTACAAGGTGCTGGGGCTCCCGGTCGTGCCGATTGCGCTTGATTCAGGCCGGATCTGGCCACGCGGCTTCATCAAGACACCCGGCGTCGTGACGATGAAGGTTGGCGAGACGATTCCGCCCGGCCTGCCGCGCGAGGAGGCAGAGGCCCGGGTTCATGCGGCGATCAATGCCCTGAACCCATAACCGGCCCTCAGTGATCGGCGCGCCCGAAATCGGGGCGGTCGTCGTCCTGCCCCTGCTCGATGATCGAGCGGCGCACCGCGCGGGTGCGGGTGAAGAGGTCGAACAGCGCGTCGCCATCGCCCCAGCGGATCGCGCGCTGGAGCGCGGTCAGGTCTTCCGAAAAGCGCTGGAGCATTTCGAGGACAGCATCCTTGTTGGTCAGGAAAACATCGCGCCACATGGTCGGGTCCGATGCCGCGATGCGGGTGAAATCGCGGAAGCCCCCGGCTGAATATTTGATCACCTCGGAACGGGTTACAGCCTCGAGATCCGATGCGGTTCCGACAATCGTATAGGCAATGAGGTGCGGCAAATGGCTGGTGATCGCGAGAACAAGGTCGTGATGCTCGGCATCCATGATTTCGACATTGGCACCAAGCCGCTCCCAGAAGGCCTGGAGTTGCGCCACTTTGGCCGGATCGCAGCCTTCGGGAGGGGTGAGGATACACCAGCGATTGTGGAACAGGCTGGAAAATCCGGCTTCGGGCCCGCTCCGCTCGGTGCCAGCCACGGGATGGGCCGGGATCGCAACATGATTGGGGAGAGCGGCTGCAAGCGCGGCGGCGACGCTGGCCTTGGATGAACCTGCGTCGCTGACGATGGCTTCGGGAGGAAGGTCGTCCGCAATGCCGACAGCAACTTCTCCCATCGCCCCGACGGGTACGCACAGGATGACGAGATCGGCGTCGGTCACTGCTGCGCCCGCCGTATCGGTCACATCATCAACGAGGGCCAGCGCGCGCACGGTTTCACGGACTTCGGCGCTTGCATCATGGCCGGTCAGCGCGACGCCCGGCATTTGCGCGCGGACCGCGCGGGCAATCGACGAGCCGACCAGACCCAAGCCGATGATCGACACCCGCGCGAAGGGCAGCATCAGTTCGTAGCTCCGACAATGTCCCGGAGCGCCGCGGCAAGCCCGCGCGTCTCCTCTTCGGTGCCGATCGTGATTCGGAGGCCGTTGGCCAGCCCCTGGTTCGGGAGCCAGCGAACGATGAAGCCGCGCTCCATCAATCCGTGGTAGGCCATTTCGGCTGTCACGGAACCGTTGAACAGGACCAGCACGAAATTGGCCTTGCTCTCGATGGCCCGCAGCCCCGCATTGCCCATCTTGCCGACTTCGTTGGTCAGCCAGCCGCGCCACTGCGCGTTGTGCGCACGACTTTTCGCGACGAATTCCTCGTCGCCAAGCGCGGCAATGGCTGCATTCTGACCAGCGATCGTGACGTTGAAGGGCAGGCGGATCCGGTGCATGGCATCGACGATCGGTGCCGCCGCATAACCCCAACCGATTCGCTCGGCGGCAAGGCCGTAGATCTTGGAAAAGGTGCGCGTCACCAGCACATTGGGCGCGGTTCTGGCTAGCTCCATCCCGCCATCATCCTCGTCTTCTTCGAGATATTCGGCATAGGCCTGATCGACGACCAGCAGGACGTTTTCCGGAAGTCCGGCATGGAGCCGCGCAATTTCCTCGCGCGGCGTATAGGTCCCGGTCGGATTGTTGGGATTGGCGATGAAGACGATCCGGGTCCGCCCGGTCACGGCCGCAAGAACCGCATCGACATCGGTTGCATAATCCTTGTCGGGGGCAATCACGGGGGTCGCGCCGACGCGGCGGATGGCGATTTCATAGACCGCGAAGCCATACCGGACATAGATGACCTCATCACCCGGGCCGGCAAAGGCGCCGGCCGCCTGGTGAAGCACTTCGTCGGATCCGGTTCCATAAATGATCCGGTCAGGATTGAGATCGTGCTTCGCCGCCAGCGCCTCGCGCAGGAGCATCGCCCCGCCGTCGGGATAGCGCTCGAGCTGTCCCGCTTGTGCGGCAAAGGCCGCACGCGCCTTGTCGCTGGTTCCGAGCGGGTTCTCGTTCGAGGACAGCTTGGCAGCCCTGGTTCCGCTGTCAGTCGTCGCTTTGCCCGGAACATAGGGGTGGATCGCCTTGATCCATTCTTTGGGATGAGGTCCTGTCATGATGCGCGCGGCTCTAGGGGCGGACGCGTTCATTGACAAGGCAGGGTCGTGCGCCCTAGCCCCGCCGCCATGTCGGATCGCTTCGGACTCAATCGCCATACCGTCCAGCCCGGGCCACTCAAGCTCGATGGCGGGGGAGAGCTTGCGCCGGTTGAAATCGGTTACGAAACCTACGGGACGCTCGATCCCGATGCGTCGAACGCCATCCTGCTCTGCCACGCACTGACCGGCGACCAGCATGTGGCGTCCGATCATCCAATCACGGGCAAGGCGGGCTGGTGGACGCGGATGGTGGGGCCGGGAAAGCCCTTGGATACCGATCGCTTCTGCGTCATCTGCCCCAATGTCATTGGCAGTTGCATGGGGTCGTCGGGCCCCGAATCCAGGGCGCCGGACGGTAGCCATTGGGGGATGCGCTTCCCCGTCATCACGATCCGCGACATGGTGCGGGCGCAGGCCCTGCTGCTCGATCATCTCGGGATTGCCCGGCTCTATGCGGTCGTCGGCGGGTCGATGGGGGGGATGCAGGCGCTGAGCTGGGCCGCTACCTATCCCGAGCGCGTGGCCTCGGCCGTCGTCATTGCGGCAACTGCGCGCCATTCGGCCCAGAATATTGCCTTTCACGAAGTCGGGCGGCAGGCGATCATGGCCGATCCCAACTGGCGCGGCGGTGATTATCACGGGGCCGACAAGGCGCCCGATGCCGGGCTGGCGGTCGCGCGGATGGCAGCGCATATCACCTATCTTTCCGAACAGGGACTGACCGAAAAGTTCGGGCGGCGGCTGCAGGATCGTGACGTCAAGACGTTCGGATTCGACGCGGATTTCCAGGTTGAAAGCTATTTGCGACACCAAGGGCTGAGCTTCACCGATCGCTTCGATGCCAATAGCTATCTCTACATCACCCGGGCGATGGACTATTTCGACCTGGCCGAGGAGCATGGCGGGCATCTGGCGAACGCGTTCAGGGGATCGGAGACCCGCTTCTGCGTAATCAGCTTCGATACCGATTGGCTCTATCCGACGGCGGAAAGCCGCAGCATAGTCCATGCGCTCAACGCCGCGGGTGCGCCGGTCAGCTTCGTCGAACTGTCCGCGCCGTTCGGGCATGACAGCTTCCTGCTGAACGTGCCTGAGCTTGACCGGGTTGTGGGCGGCTTCCTCAAGGCAGGGGGGCTATGATGCTTCGCCCCGATCTTGCGATCATCGCCAATAATGTAGCGGCCGGGACGCGGGTGCTCGATGTGGGCTGCGGCGACGGCGCGCTGATGGCCGTGCTGCGTGACGAAAAACAGGTCGATGCGCGGGGGATGGAGCTCGATCGCGGCAATGTTTCGGAGTGCGTCGCGCGCGGGCTTTCGGTGATCCAGGGCAATGCCGATACCGACCTCGCCGATTATCCCGAAGCTGCGTTCGATTATGCGATTCTCTCGCAGACATTGCAGACGACGATGCGGCCCGACCTTGTCCTTGAGCAATTGCTCCGGATCGGGAAGCACGCGTTCGTATCCTTCCCCAATTTCGCGCACTGGCGGGTGCGGCTTTCGCTGCTCTGGGACGGGCGGATGCCGGTCACGCGGCTGCTGCCGGTCGCCTGGTATGAGACGCCCAATATCCATCATGTCACGATCGACGATTTCCGCGCGCTGGTGAAGGAACGCGGGATCCGGGTCGAAGGCGCCTGGTTCCTGAGCGGCGACAAGCTGACAAGCGATGCCGCGGCCAATTTCCGCGCCGAACATGCGGTGTTTTTGTTGTCGCGTTAGCCTAACCCCGCAGTACCGCCCCAATCTTGGCCGCTGCTGCAACGACAGCATCGCTGATTGCCACCAGTTCGGTCTCCGTGAAGCTCTTGTCCTGCGGCTGCAGCGTGATTTCGATCGCGAGCGAAACCTGGCCCTCCGGTACGCCCTGTCCGGCGAAGCGGTCGAACAGGCGGGCGGCGGTGATCTGCGTCTTGTCCGCCCCCCGAACGGCGCGGACCAGCGTTTCGGCCGAGAGGTGTGCGGGGACGAGGAAGGCGAAGTCGCGGGTTACGGACTGAAGCGCGGGCGGGGTAAAATCCGCGCGCATGAAAGCATTGCCGTCCTTTGGCGCGCGCTTGGCGGGTATCGCGTCGAGATAGATTTCCGCGACCATCACCGGACCGTGGAGATCGAACGCCTTGGCTGTCGCCGGATGGAGCGCGCCGAAGCTTGCCAGCACGGTCTTGGGCCCGAGCCGGAGCGTGCCCGACTGGCCGGGATGATAATGGTCGCCCGCCTCGCCCAGCACCTGCACATTGGCAATCGGGGCCCCGGCGGCTTCGAGTAGCGCGAGCGCTTCTGCCTTGGCGTCGAACGCGTCGAATTTCGTCGCCTTGCCGCTGGCCCAGCCGCGCGGCGTTTTGTCGCCCGCCAGCACGACGCCGACGGTCGGGCGTTCGCCTTCGGCGAGATAACGACGACCAACCTCAAACAGGCGCACCGTTGTCGCCCCGCGATCCATATTGCGCTGCGCCGCCGAGAGCAGTCCGGGGAGGAGCGAGGGTCGCATGACCTTCATGTCTTCGCTGATCGGATTGGCGAGCGCCCAGGTTCCGCCGCCAAACGTCGCGGCTTCCTTTTCGGACAGGAAGGACCAGTTGATCGCTTCGTTCAGGCCGTGCGCCGCTGCCGTGCGCCGCACCTTGCGCTCGATCATTTGTGCTGGGGTGGCGGTCGGCTTGGCCACGCCATCGGCACGCGGCAACGGGGTTGAGGCAACCGCGTCGAGCCCGATGATACGGACGACTTCTTCCACCAGGTCGGCCGGGCCGTCGACGTCACGACGCCATGACGGCACTTTGACCTGCCAGTTCGAATCGACAGAAAATCCAAGGTTTTCAATGATTTGCTTCTGTCTGTCGGGCGGAACATCGACTCCGCCCAGCGCTGTACAGCGCGCCGGATCATAGCTCAGAATCTTTTGCGTCAATGGCGGCGTTCCCGCACGCACGACTTCCGATGCCTCGCCGCCGCAAATGTCGAGGATCAACTGGCTGAGGATCGCCAGCCCGTCATCGAGAAACGCCGGATCGACGCCGCGCTCGAATCGCGTCCGCGCATCGGAGGTCAGGGCAAGCGCCTGCCCGGTCCTGGAAATCCGTTCAGGCGTGAAATAGGCGATTTCGAGGAGGACGTCGGTGGTCGCCTCGGAACAGCCAGAATGCTCGCCGCCCATGATGCCGGCAATGTCGTGGACGCCGTTTGCGTCAGCAATGACGGTCATCTCCGAAGTGAGCGTGAATTCCTTGCCGTTGAGCGCGGTGACCGTCTCGCCTTCGGTTGCCCGCCGCGCGACCACGGCACCCGTCAGCTGCGTGAGGTCATAGGCATGCGCTGGACGGCCAAGGTCGAGCATCACATAGTTGGTCATATCGACCAGTGCGGAGATCGGACGCTGGCCAACCGATTTCAGCCGCGCCTGCATCCAGTCGGGCGAAGCGCCATTCTTCACACCCTTGATGACGCGACCATAAAAGGCGGGGCAACCTTCGGGATCGTCGGTGCGGATTTCGGTTGGGCAGGGGAAATTGCCTGCAATACTTGGCAGGGCCAAGGGCTTGAGTGTTCCCAGACCCGCTGCTGCAAGATCGCGCGCGATGCCGTGCACGCCCATGCAATCCTGCCGGTTGGGGGTGATGGCAACATCGAAAACGGCATCGTCGAGGCCCGCCCAATCGGCATAGACTTGGCCCACGGGCGCATCGGCGGCGAGTTCGATGATGCCGTCATGATCGTCGCCCAGTTCGAGTTCGCGGGTCGAGCACATCATGCCGTTCGATTCGACCCCACGGATGGCAGCGACCTTCAGCACCATGCCGTTGGAGGGCACGACCGCGCCGGGCGCGCCGAACACGCCGACAAGGCCCGCGCGGGCGTTGGGGGCACCGCAGACAACCTGTATCGGCCCGTCTCCAGCATCGACGCTCAGCACCTGGAGCTTGTCCGCCTGCGGATGCGGCGCGGCGCTCAACACCTTTGCGATGCGGAAGGCGGCCAGTTTTTCCGCCGGATTTTCGATCGCTTCAACCTCAAGCCCGATGCGCGTCAGCGTCTCCGCGACGGTCTTCGCATCGGCTTGGGTATCGAGATGGGCCTTGAGCCAGGAAAGCGAGAACTTCATGCGCCCACTCCCCCGCTCAATGTGGGCACGTCGAGAGCGGAAAAGCCGTAATGGTTGAGCCAGCGCAGATCGCCGTCGAAAAAGGCACGCAGATCGTCCATCCCGTATTTGAGCATCGCCAGCCGATCGACGCCGGTGCCGAAGGCGAAGCCCTGCCAGATTTCGGGATCGAGCCCGCAATTGGCAATGACGCGCGGGTGGACCATGCCGCTGCCCAGCACTTCCATCCATTTCTCGCTGCCGCCGACCACACGTTTTCCATTGATTTCGGAATATCCGACATCGACTTCGGCCGAAGGCTCGGTGAAGGGAAAATAGCTCGGGCGGAGCCGGAGCACGACATCGTCGCGCTCGAAAAAGGCTTTGAGGAACGTCTCGAGCGTCCATTTAAGGTGCCCCAGATGGATGCCCTTGTCGATCACCAGCCCCTCGATCTGGTGAAACATCGGGGTGTGTGTCGCGTCACTGTCCGAGCGATAGACGCGGCCCGGCGCGATGATGCGGATCGGTGGTGCCTCGCTCATCATCGTGCGGATCTGGACCGGCGAAGTGTGCGTACGCAGCAGCTTGCCATCGGGGAAATAGAAAGTGTCGTGCATCGCCCGCGCCGGGTGCGTCTCGGGGATGTTGAGTGCGGTGAAATTGTGCCAGTCGTCCTCAATCTCGGGGCCGGTCGCGACGGCAAAGCCCATATCGGCGAAGATTTCGGCGAGTTCGTCCATCACCTGGGAAACCGGATGGACGGAGCCTTGGGGCGCTTCGGGCGCGGGCAGGCTCATGTCGAGCCGCTCGGTGGCGAGGCGCTGGTTGAGAAGGGCTGATTCGAGCGCGGCCTTTTTCGCGGCGATGGCGCTGGTGACCGCTTCGCGCAGGCCATTGATCTGCGGACCCTTCACCTGCCGCTCATCAGCCGACATCGCGCCCAGCGTCTTCAAGAGCGCGGAGACGCTGCCCTGCTTGCCCAGCGACGCGATGCGCACGGCTTCAAGCGCGTCAAGATTTCCGGAGGCCGCAATTGCGGCGAGCGTTTCGGTTTCGAGTGTTGCGAGATCGGTCATCGTCTTTGCCCCATAAGCAAATGGGCGCGAACGGCAATGCCGCCCACGCCCATTTGCGCTTTTACGAAAGGGATTTGCTATGCCGCCAGAGGCAGAGCCGCCTTCGCTTGCGCGATGATGGTGCTAAACACCTCGCCTTCGTGCATCGCAATGTCGGCCAGGACCTTGCGGTCGAGTTCGACACCGGCGAGCTTTAGGCCGTGCATGAATTCGCTGTAGGTCAGCCCTTCGACACGGACGGCGGCGTTGATGCGCTGGATCCACAGGCCGCGGAATGTCCGCTTCTTGGCCTTGCGGTCACGATAGGCATATTGCCCGGCCTTTTCGACGGCCTGACGTGCCACGCGAATCGTGTTCTTGCGACGGCCGCGATAGCCCTTGGCCTGTTCGAGGATGTTCTTGTGCTTGGCACGGGTTGTTGTGCCGCGTTTGATGCGAGCCATTTATCCGGCCTCCTTATTTCAGGCCGTAGGGCGCCCACGCCTTGACCGCAGCCGTATCGGCGTCGGACAGGACGGAAGTGCCGCGATTCTGGCGGATATACTTGCCATTATGGCTGATGAGCCGGTGGCGTTTTCCGGCAACGCCGTGTTTCAGCTTGCCGGTAGCGGTCAGCGTGAAGCGTTTCTTCACCCCGCTCTTGGTCNNCGGATCGCAGTATAATCGTGCGGAAGACGGCGCCCCTAGCCGGAGTCGGGCCGGAAAGCAAGCGTTTGGCGCCCTTCTTCCATCGTCAGTCCTTCCGTCTTCCCTTCTGCCATCAGCCGCATCAGCGTTTTGAAGACCGCGCTCAGCAACGGTCGCTCCATCGCAAAATAGCGTGTGGGGGCCATGCCGATAAAATGCTTGAAATCGCGGATCATATGACTCTGGTCGGTATATTGCGGATCGAGGAAATGCGGCCATTCGCCGACCGACATGCCCTGCATCGAATGGAGCATGCGCAAGAAGCGTTCGCGGCGCATCAGCTTCTTGGGCGAAAAGCCGAAATGCTGGCGCGTCAGCCGGGCGAGCTGTGGCTGGGAGAGTCTGCTGCGCTCGGCGAGCTCGGCAACGGTGGCGCAGTCAGGATCGGCGATGGCCAGCGACACCGCTTCTATCTGGAGCGACACCGCGCTGCGCCGGGTGCGGGCGAGCCTTTCAAGGAAAAACGCGTCGGCAGCGGCCACCCGGCCTTCGAGGTTTTCAGCCGCCATGACGGCCGTGTGGAGCCGCGTGCCTTCGGCCCCCAGCATTTCGGTCAGGGGGCGAACGGCATTGGCGTAGCGACTGGCTTGTGCGCCCAGCAGCCGGTGCCAGCCCATCGGGAATATGCCGATGCAGAACACCGCGCCCGCGCTGCCACGAACCCATTGCGCATGGCTCGCGACGCCATGCACAAGGGCGCGCTCGGTCAGCGCGTCGAGGTGGTGGGGCGATGGCCCGAACGCCCAATCTCCGCCTGAAATCAGGCGGATATTGGTCCATTCGGGCCGCAGCAGATCCTCGATCACGCCTTCGCCTTCAACCACAACGTCCCAGTAAGCCGGGATGAAGGGGCGAAGCGCCTCGGCGGGTTGGGCGAAATAGACCGACGCTTCAGCCACGGGCAGGGGGCCAGGTGAAATTCATCACGACCCCCTGCGCATTTCGGGGAGCAACGGCAAGCCCGTTCAGGTGAAAGCTATCCTCAAAACTTGAATCCAACCGTCGCGAAGACCTGGCGCGGATTGCCGTAATAGCCGGTCAGGATGCCTTCGCGGCCGAGCGTCGGGTTCAGTCCCGGCTGGCCGTTGGCCAGGATGAAATCGCCGGTGTCAGGATTCTGCCGGAGGAAGTTGTAGCCCGCCACGATATATTTCTTGTTGGCGAGGTTGCGGCCGTGGACCCCGATCGTCCAGCGGTCGTTCGCCGAGGTATAGACAAGGTTCGCATCCCACAGGGCGTAGTGCGGCTGGTCGAGCACCGGGGTCCGGATTTCGAACTGCTGCGAATCGCCCCGATAGGACAGCGTCGTCGATACATCGAGCGAACCTCCGCCGATCGGCGTGTTGTAACCCAGCGTACCGCTGGCCGTCCATTTGGGCGTGTTCTGGAAGGCCCTGCGGTTGGCGACATCAATGCCGCGCGCGTCGATGAAGCGCTTGTACTTGGCATCCAGATAGCCTGCTGACCAGGCGAACCGGAATGCGTCGCCATCCCCGGCAACGTCGCGAGTGACGAAATTGCCCTCGAACTCAAAGCCATTGATCCGCGCCCTGCCCGCATTGGTCGTAATACCGATGAAGGTCGGCACGCCGCCAACCGTGGCGCCGATCGATCCTGGTATCTGCACGTCGGTATAACTGGAATGGAAGGCTGCCAGAGCAATGTTCAGCGACCGGTCGAACAGCGATGCCTTGTAGCCCGCTTCGTAAGTTGTGACCTTTTCGGGATCAAACGAGAGGAAATTGTAGATGTCCTGCTGGTCGCCACCGGCCCCGGTGATGCCGTTGCCGTTCAGGTCCGGCGCTGCCGTTCCGACGCCGCGCGGATCGAACCCGCCGCCCTTGAAGCCCTGCGAATAGCTTGCATAGACATTATGGTTGGTTGCCGGCTTGAAGCTGATCGATGCGCGCGGGGTGAAGCGCTTGAAATTGGCAGAGCCGCGGAAATCGGTTTGCCTCACAATCGGTGCCGTCGTTCCCCCGAAAAAGGGCGACGACCCGAGATAGACGTTGCGCTGGATCTTCGACGTGCGCTTGTCCCAAGTATAGCGGCCACCGGCGGAGACGCTGATCATGTCATTGAAATCATAGGTGAAATCGCCGAAAATCGCGCCCGTGTTGGTATCGACGTTGCCGAAGGTCAATGCAGTCACGGTGTTGGGGAGTCGCACATCGAACACGGTGCGCGATTTCGCGTTGAGATAATAGGCGCCGATCAGGCCGTTAAAGGCACCGGCATCAATCAGCAGCTGGAGTTCCTGCGAGAATTGCTTGTTGTTGTAGAAAGCCGGCACATCGACATCGACTGCGGGAAGCGAGTCGAAATCGATGGGGGTCGCCGAATCGTCCTTGCGATAGGCACTGATGCTGCGCAGCGTGATCATGTCGGTTGGCTTGACCTCACCGAACAGCGAGACGCCATAGGCCTCGACATCCTGCTTGGGGGAGGCGAGCGCGCCGCGGCTGTCATAGACGCTCGAAAGTACAGGCGCGCCGGTGAACAGGCCCGGGATCAGGCGGTGGCCGCCACGCGCATTGCTCTTGTCCTTGGTATAGTCGCCCGACAGGCGGAAGAACGCATCGGTTGCATGGATTTCAGCGCTCAGGCGCCCGGCCCAGATGTCCTTGTTGTAATTGTCCGCGCCCGTTGTGAGGTTCGTGCCGAAGCCGCCGCGACTGAGGCGGGCAAGCGAGCCGCCGACGCGCAACGTGCCATCGCCAACCGGCATGCTGGCGGTGACGACGCCATCGGCCTGGTCGTAACTGCCATAGGTGGCGCGCAGCGAAAGCGTCGGGTCCTCGCCGATCCGCCGCGTCACGTATTTGACTGCGCCGCCGATCGTGTTGCGGCCGTAAAGCGTGCCCTGAGGCCCGCGCAGCACTTCGATCCGCTCGACGTCATAAATGTCGAGCACGGCCGCCTGCGGCCGGTTGAGATAGACGTCGTCGAGGTAAAGGCCCACGCCCGCTTCGAAGCCGGCAACCGGATCCTGCTGGCCGACGCCGCGGATGAACGCGGTCAGCGTCGAATTGGTGCCGCGAGAGGTTTCGAGCGTCACGTTCGGGGTCGAGTTGGAAATGTCGGTAATGTCGATCGCGCCCGAACGTTCGAGCTGTTCGCCACTGATCGCCGAAATGGCGATCGGAACCTCGAGAAGGCTTTCCTCGCGGCGGCGGGCAGTCACAACGATGTCGCCCGAGTCGGCGGCGGTTGCTTCCCCGGCCTGCTGCGCCACGACGGGCGTGGCCGGAAGGGCGGCAAAAGCGGCGCCAGCAAACAGAGCAGCGCGCATCGAGCGTGTGGAATTCATGGCATATCTCCCAATCACCAAAATGTTTCGACCGTGCCGATTGCGCGCGGTGTCAACAGCGGTATATTGAAAGATGAACCATGTTTCAACTTAGAATAGGCGAGGGGATGGCCAATGGCTGCAAACCGTGGCAATCCTGCAACAATGGAGCCCAATGCCAAAACCCCCCGGACCGAGCGTGGGCGCAAGACGCTCCGCGCGATTCTTGATGCCGCCGCGGCTGAATTCGGGGAAAAGGGCTTTTACGAAAGCTCGATCGTCGGGATCACCAGCCGGGCCGGCGTCGCGCTGGGCAGTTTTTACACCTATTTCGATTCAAAGGACGCGATTTTCCGTGCGCTCGTCCGCGACATGTCTGCCCAAGTGGGCGCGCATGCCGCTGCGGCGGTGCGAGAGGCAGTCGATCCGCTTTCCCGTGAGACCGCCGCTTTCCGGGCATTTCTGGGGTTCACGCGCGGGCACAAGGAAATTTACCGCATTATCGACGAAGCTGAATTTGCCGATCCCGAAAGCCATCGCCGGCACTATGAAAGCACCGCTGCCCGCATCCTCGCGCGGTTGAAGGATGGCGCTGCCGAAGGCGCGTTCCGCCCGGACATCGAGGAAGCCCATGCCTGGGCTGTAATGGGGATGAACGTCTTTTTGGGCCTGCGCTTTGGCGTCTGGTCGGACGATGAGGATGCGGATCACATCGCTGCTATCGCCAGGGATTTCGTCGCCAAGGGGCTTGGGCGCTAAAGGACCCCTTTCTTTTCCTTCAAAAGCCCGTCTGCCCGCGCTAATGGGCGTCATGCTTGCCTCGATCTTCGGCCTCTCCGGTGCCGCCCTTACGCCCGATGAAACCCGCTTTTTCCGGGATGCCAATCCGGCAGGCTATATCCTGTTCAAGCGCAATATCGAGGATCGCGGGCAGGTCCGCGCGCTGACCGACGCCTTGCGTGCGCTGCACGCCCGGGACGATCTGCCGATCCTGATCGACCAGGAAGGCGGGCGCGTCTCGCGGATGCAGCCACCGGTCTGGCCGGCATTTCCGCCCGGCGAAGCGTTCGACCGGCTTTACCGGATCGCCCCGATGTCGGCGATCGAAGCCGCGCGCTCCAATGCCAAGGCGATTGCCCTGACGCTGGCAGAGGTCGGCATCACGGTCGATTGCCTGCCCTTGCTCGATGTGCGCGTCCCCCAAACGCACCCGGCAATTGGTGATCGCGCATTCGGCTCCGATCCGATGCAGGTGGCAGCGCTTGGCCGTGCGGTGATCGACGGGTTGCGCGCGGGCGGCGTGGTCGGGATCGTCAAGCACATGCCGGGGCAGGGCCGGGCGGTGGTCGATAGTCACCACTCGCTGCCGGTCGTCAGTGCCGATGACGAGACGCTTGAGGCTGACCTTGCCCCGTTCAAGAGTCTGAATGATGCCCCGATGGGGATGACGGGGCATATCATCTTCGATGCGTGGGACGCCGAACACTGCGCAACGCTTTCGCCTATCATCATCCGCGACATCATTCGTGGCCGGATCGGTTTCGACGGCTTCCTGATGAGCGACGATCTCGACATGAAGGCGCTGCAAGGCGATGTTGCGGATCGCGCAGCCGGATGCGTGGCAGCAGGATGCGACGCAGCGCTCAATTGCTGGGGCCGGATGGACGAAATGGTTGCCATTGCCGGTCGGGTCGGGGACCTTTCGACCAAGGCCGAAGCGCGGCTGGCGATGGCGATGGCGACAATCGGGGCGGCACCGGACATCACCGAACTGGCCGACCTGCTTGCCAAGCGCGACGCCTTGTTGCAGCTTGCGGCCTGAATGGAAGAACAGCTCATCATTGATGAATTTATCGCCGCGCCGGACGATGATCAGCTGACACTTGAGCTGGGCTGCTGGGAAGGGCCGCTCGACCTGTTGCTGGCGCTGGCCCGCAACCAGAAGGTCGATCTGCGCGAAATTTCGATCCTCGCCCTGGTCGAGCAATATCTGCACTTCATCGACAATGCCAAGGCGCTAAAGCTTGAGATTGCGGCGGATTATCTCGTAATGGCGGCATGGCTCGCCTATCTCAAATCCTGCCTGCTGCTCCCGCGCGAGCCCCATGTCGATCCAAGTCCCGAGGAACTGGCGCTGCGTCTCCAGCTCAGGCTCGAACGGCTGAATGCTATGCGAGAGGCGGGCGCGCGGTTGATGGGGCGTGACCGGCTTGGTCGCGATGTTTTTGCGCGGGGCCTTCCTGAAGGGTTGCGCGTGATCCGCAAGGCGCGCTGGGACGTGCAGATTTTCGACCTGATTCAGGCCTATGGCCAAGTGAAGGCACGGGCGATGCCGGCCTTCCATATCGTCGCCAAACGCGACATCATGACGCTGGAGGAAGCGATTGAGCGGGTCGCGCGGCTGGTGGGCAGCGCGATCGACTGGATGGCGATCGAGCGCTTCCTGCCCGAAACCGAAGATCCCGGTTTCAGGCGTTCGGCATTGGCTTCCAGTTTTGTCGCCACGCTTGAGCTGGCGCGGCAGGGCCGGCTCCAGATGAAACAGAAAGAGGCGTTTGCACCTTTGCTGGTGAGGGCAGTATGATCGATCCGGTCGAAGACCTGACCCGCGCCGTCGAAGCGACGCTTTTTGCGGCAAGCGAGCCGCTCACGGTCGCGGAAATTGCGGCCTGTGTGGGCCCCGATGCTGATGTGCGGGGTGCGCTCGATGATCTGGGCATGCGCTATCAAGGGCGGGGAATAAACCTGGTCGAGCGCGGCGGACGCTGGCTGTTCCAGACCGCACCCGACCTTGCCCACATCCTGCGGCGCGAACGCGAGGAAGTGCGCAAGCTGTCCCGCGCCGGGATCGAGACTCTGGTGATCATTGCCTATCATGAGCCGGTGAGTCGCGCCGAGATCGAAGCGATTCGTGGCGTCCAGATTTCGAAAGGCACGCTCGATGTGCTGATGGAAGCCGGATGGGTGCGCCCCGCTGGGCGGCGCGAGGCTCCCGGCCGTCCGCTGACTTATGCGACGACGGTGGGCTTCCTTGCCCATTTCGGGCTGGAAAACCGCCGCGACCTCCCCGACATCGACGATTTGAAGGCCGCCGGGCTGCTCGATCCGGTCGATCTGGCGTTCGATGCGCTCGAAATGCAGGGCCGTGATGCAGAGCAACTGGAAACTGTCGACGAGAGCGACTAAATAGGGACCTATGCATCCAATGCCGGAAGCTTCCGGTAACACCCATGCGCGCCATTCATGGCCGCTCAAGGAGATTTATCATGGGCCTCAGTCTTCCGCATATCCTGTTGCTCGCGCTTGTCGTGCTGCTGCTCTTTGGCGGCGGCCGCGTGTCAGGCCTGATGGGTGACGTCGCCAAGGGCATCAAGAGTTTCAAAAAGGGCATGGCCGACGATGAGGAAGCACCCAAACCCGTCACCAAGATCGAGGCGCAGCCGACACCGACCGTGATCGAAGCGGAGAAGCAGACCGACAAGCAGGCCTGAAGCGCAAACGATGTTTGACGTCGCGCCGACCGAATTGCTGCTCGTGGCCATTGTCGCGCTGGTCGTGATCGGGCCCAAGGATCTGCCGCGCGTGCTGCGCGTGATCGGGCAATGGGTGGGCAAGGCGAAGCGCGTCGCCGGACAGTTCCGTTCGGGCTTTGACGAAATGATCCGCGAGAGCGAGCTCGCCGAAATGGAAAAGAAATGGGCCGAGGAAAATGCCCGGATCATGGCCGAACACCCGCCCGCTGTCCCGCCTGAGCAACTGCCGGGCGAAGCGGTCGGAAAAGGCAGCGCATCTTGAAGGACATCGACGAAACCAAGGCGCCTTTGCTCGATCATCTGATCGAGTTGCGCCGCCGCTTGCTATGGAGCGTCGCCGCGCTCGGCGTCGCGTTTCTGGGGTGCCTCTACATTGCCCGGCCGATCTTTGCCATTCTGGTGCAGCCGCTGCTCAAGGCGGGCCAGGGCAAGATCATCTATACCGACATTTTCGAAGCCTTTTTCGTCGAACTCAAAGTCGCGCTTTTTGCGGCGCTGATGATCGCCTTTCCGGTGATGGCAACGCAGATCTGGCGGTTTGTCGCCCCCGGCCTCTATGTGCAGGAGAAGCGCGCTTTCCTGCCGTTCCTTCTGATGACGCCAATCCTGTTCGCAAGCGGAGCTGCAATGGCCTATTATGTCGCGATGCCCATCGCGCTGACCTATCTCCTCGGCTATAGCGGGGATGTTGGTGGCGTGCAGCAGGAAGCGCTTCCCGGCGTCGGCAACTATCTGAACTTTGTCACGAAATTCATCTTCGGCTTCGGAATCGCCTTCCTCTTGCCGGTGCTGCTGATGCTGCTCGAGCGCGCCGGGATCGTGACGCGCGATCAGTTGAAGAACGGGCGGCGCTACGCGATCGTGGCGATCGTTGCTGTCGCCGCTGTGCTGACCCCGCCCGACATCCTTTCGCAAGTCCTGCTCTCGGTGCCGCTTTACCTGCTCTACGAATTCGCGATTGTCGCCATCTGGTTCACCCAGCGCCGCCGCGCGCGCGAGGTGGCGGCACCGGCCGAATGACGGCGTCAGCGCTCAGGGGAGCGCTGGCCCGGGCGGATGCGGATTCGCCCTTTCTGCGCAAGCTGATCGCCCGGCACGAGGATCTGTCAAGCCTGCTCGCGGCGGGGAAGCTGGACAGCGCATTGGCGGTGGCAAGGGCGATCAATGCCGATATTCCGGTTGAAACCGCGCTGCGCCTGGCCAAGGCACGGCTCGCCCTGACGGTTGCGATTGGCGACCTTGCGGGCAGGTTGAGTCTTGGACAGGTGGTGGCCGAACTTTCGGCCTTTGCCGACGCAGCGCTCGACCATGCAGTCCGTGCCGCTATCGAAGCACTGACGCCCGGTGCGGAGCCGTGTGGCTTTGCCGCGATCGCGCTCGGCAAGCATGGCAGCCGCGAACTCAATTACAGCTCGGACATCGACCCGATCCTCGTCTTCGATCCCGAAACCCTGCCGCGTCGCCAAAGGGATGAGCCGGGAGAAGCCGCCGTCCGGATTGCAACGCGGATGATGCAGATCATGCAATCCCGCGACGGCGACGGTTATGTGTTCCGCGTTGATCTGCGACTGCGGCCCAATCCCGAAGTCACGCCGATTGCGCTCCCGCTCGATGCGGCGATTTCTTACTATGAATCGAGCGCGCTCGCTTGGGAGCGTGCCGCCTTTATCCGGGCGCGAGCCTGTTCGGGTGACATTGCGCTTGGCCAGACATTTCTTGACGCCATAACGCCATTTGTCTGGCGCCGGGGGCTGGACTTCGGCGCGATCAACGAGATTCGGGGCATGTCCCGCCGGATCCGCGATCACTATGCCGGAGGCCAGGTTTTTGGTCCCGGCTATGACCTGAAGCGCGGGCGCGGGGGCATTCGCGAGTGCGAATTTTTTGCCCAGATCCATCAGCTGATCCATGGCGGGCGCGATCCCTCGCTGCGCGCGCCGGCCACGGTCGATGCGCTCGCGGCGCTGGGGCGGGCGGACCGTGTCGCGCAGGAGGACGTGCGCACGCTGATCGATGCCTACCAGCTTTACCGCACGATCGAGCACCGGCTGCAGATGGTCGATGACCAGCAGACCCACGCCCTGCCCAAACAGGCCGAAGCGCTCGATGGCGTGGCGCGGCTGCATGGGCTCGCGACGGGGCAGGAGCTGCTTGGGCAGCTTCAGCCTCATGTCGCCGCAGTCGGTTTGCTCTATGACGGACTCGAAGCCGGTCGCGCCGATGCCCTGCCGCAAGAGAGTGGGCCGCTGGAGGCGATGTTGCTGGCGGCAGGGTTCGACGATCCCCGCCCGGTTGTGCAGCGGATTTCGGGCTGGCGAAGCGGCCAGGCACGCGCGCTGCGCAGCGCGGCGGCGCAGGGCGCACTCGAATCGGTGCTGCCCAAGCTCATCCCGGCGCTCGCCGCAGCGCCCGACCCGGTTTCGGCGGTCAACCGGCTCGACGGGCTGATTGACCGGCTGCCGAGTGCGATCAACCTGTTCCGCCTGCTCGAAGCGCGACCCCAGTTGCTGCGCGTGCTGACCGATATTCTCTGCACCGCGCCAACGCTTGCGCTTGATCTTTCGCGTCGCGCCGGGCTGCTCGACGGATTGATCGATGCGAGCGCCTTTGATGCGCCGGGAAGCGTTGATGACATCGCGGCGCGACTGCGGAGCGACGACAAGCGGGCGGGCATCGAGGAGCGGCTCGACCGGGTGCGGCAAGTGGTGGGGGAGTTGCGCTTTGCTCTTGGCGCGCAGGTCGTCGTTGGCGCGAGTGATCCAATGATTGTAGCAGGCGGCTATGCCCGGGTGGCCGAAGCCGCAATCCGCGTGGTGGGCGAAGCGGTTACGGCAGAATTCGAAACGGTGCAGGGCAAGGTGCCGGGTTGTGAACTGGTCATCCTGGCATTGGGGCGCATGGGCGGCGGCGAACTGACCCACGCGTCGGACCTTGACCTAATCTACCTTTTCACGGGCGATTTCGCGTCCGAATCCGACGGCGCAAAGCCGCTCGGTGCGACGCATTATTTCAACCGCCTGGCGCAGCGCGTGACGGCGGGGTTATCGGTCGCGACGGCTGCCGGGGCGCTCTACGAAGTCGATACACGGCTTAGACCTTCGGGTGCGCAGGGGCCGCTGGTCGTCTCGCTCGACAGCTTCGAGCGTTATCAGCGCGAGGAAGCGTGGATCTGGGAACATATGGCGCTGACCCGCGCACGACTTGTGTTCGGATCGGCCGAGGCCCGCGCAGCCACGCAAGCGATCATCGATACCGTGCTGAACCGGCCTCGCGACAGGCGGGAAATTGTGGCGGCCGCCACCAGGATGCGCCGCGACATCGCCGAACACAAACCGCCCAAGGGGCCGCTCGACGTGAAGCTGTGCGCGGGCGGGCTGGTCGATCTCGAATTTGCCGTCCAGGTGACGCAGCTCGACCATCGCAAGGGACTGACGCCGCATCTCGCCACGGCGATTGCGGCGCTGATCGACGCTGGCTTGCTGCCCGCCGCCATGGCCGATGCCTATCGCCTGCTGACGCGATTCCTGGTGACAGTGCGGCTGGTCGCGCCCGACCTGCAAAGCCCATCCGACCCTGTCTGTACGCTGATCGCCCGTGCCTGCGACCAGCCCGATTGGCCGCGCCTGCTTGCAGCGCTCGACGCAGTCCGGCAGAGCGTCTCGCACCTGTGGCGGACCATTTCCGAAAATGCCCAAGGAGGTTGAACATGCTGAAGCCGGGCGATGCCGCACCGAACGCGGAATACCTGACCGTCGAGGGCGCCCCCGCGGCCATCGCCGGTCACAAGGGCCACGCGTTCGTCCTCTATTTCTACCCCAAGAACGATACGACCGGCTGCACGCGCGAGGCGCAGGATTTTAGTGCGCATGCGGGCGATTTCGACAGCATTGGGGTCGATATTGTTGGCATTTCAAGGGATTCGGTCAAAAGCCATGCCAAATTCATCGGCAAATATGACCTGAAGGTCGCGCTCGGCAGCGATGAAGGCGGGGAAGTGTGCGAGGCCTTTGGTGTCTGGGTCGAAAAATCGCTGTACGGCCGCAGATATATGGGGATCGAGCGGGCAACCTTCCTCATCGACCGGGATGGAATGCTTGCCCGGATCTGGCGCAAGGTGAAGGTTGCAGGGCATGCCGCCGAAGTGCTGGAGGCAGCCAGGGCGCTATAGACATGGCGATGGCAATTCCGGCATTCCTGATCGCGATGGCGTTTCTGACAGCGACGCTTTCGGGAATATTCGGCATGGCAGGCGGGCTCGTCCTGATGGGGGCGCTGGCCTTTGTCCTTCCNNTGCGCAATTATGCACTGGCCTCGGCGGTCGCAGGTGCCGTGGTTGCGGCGCTGGCCTTTGCGCCATCGCGGCCGTTGCTTTTTCTCCTGCTCGGCTTGGTTCCGATGTTCGTGTGGTTGCCCAAAAGCTGGGTCGAGCTGGATGCTTCCAGGACGCCGCATGCCCTGATCTCCGGATTTCTTGTGACATTGGTAAACCTCACGGCAGGCGTTGCCGGACCGCTGCTCGACATTTTCTTTGTTCGCACCGCCCTCACCCGTCACGAGATTGTCGCCACCAAGGCTGCAACCCAGGTGTTCAGCCATTTGGCCAAGATCCTGGTCTATGGCGCGCCTTTGCTGGGCGCCTCGAATGCGGCGATGCCCCCCTGGCCTGTGGTGGCCCTCGCCATTCCTGCTTCGATGCTCGGCACAGCGGCAGGAGGCTGGGTGCTCGATCGGATCAGCGACGTGAATTTCAAGCGCTGGACGGCCTGGATCGTGACCGGGATCGGGCTGGTCTATCTCGTCAAGGCAGCGCAGTTGGCGCTGTGAAACGTGTCGCCGAAGCCATCCGCTTTGTCCTCCTGACCGCCAACCCGCGCGACAAGGCGATGCGCGCCCGTCAAGTCGCGCGTGACTGGCGCTTGGGGCGATTGGGCCATGAATTCGACATGGCCATGCCGGATCGTCCTGCGCGGCCGGCCCGGCCCGAGCTTCTTGCCCCGAATCGCATGCCGAATCGCCGCAGGGGAGGGTCGGTCGCCAACCGGATCGCAATGCTTCATGCCTTTGCGCATATCGAATTTGTTGCCATCGATCTTGCATTCGATGCGGCGGGCCGGTTCGGGCAAGGCTTGCCGCCTGAGTTTGTGTCCGACTGGCTGGCGGTTGGCGCCGACGAAGCGATGCATTTCGCGCTGCTCGAACGCAGGCTTGTATCGCTCGGCAGCTTCTATGGCGCGCTTCCGGCGCATGACGGGCTATGGGAAGCAGCAGAGGCGACTCGCCACGACCTTATGGCGCGACTCGCGATCGTCCCCATGGTCCTTGAAGCACGGGGTCTTGACGTCAGTCCGGCAACGATTGCGCGGCTCGATGCGGCCGGAGATGGCGCAAGTGCGCGGATTCTGGCGCGAATCTATGCTGACGAGATTCGCCATGTCGGCATCGGATCCCGCTGGTTCGGACAATTGTGCGATTCTGCGGGAATCGATGTGACAAGCCAATGGCAAATGCTTGTAAAACGGTATTTCAGGGGAGCGCTTAAGCCTCCATTCAACGACTCGGCGCGCTCAAAAGCCGGTCTGCCCCGCGAATTTTACGCTTCGCTTGCGTCGGCAGATGACCTGCCGCAGTGATCTGCATCACATCGGGCGTCGGGTCGTAGGCGACGCTGCAGAAATTGGGTCGCCGGGGGAATCATGGCTTCTTTGTCGCAATCATACGGGGCTGGACTATTGCCCAAACTCCGCAGGGTTTTTCGCGCGCGCGACGTGTTCGTGCATGATGGCAGCGCAATGCGCCGGGTCCATATTTCGTCGCGCACACAGTTCTTTGCCGCTTCAGCAGCAACGTTCTTTTTTGCGGTTTCGGCTTTCGGATTGACCCAGTTCGCGATAGGCGCGCCAGCCATTTCAGATGCTATCTCCAGTTTTGCCTCGCGTCAGGCCGAAGTTGCGATGATGGAGAACAGGGTTGATGCGCTCCGCTCCGAAGTTGCGGCAATCCGGGTTTCGGCAAGGCAGCATGCCGCCAAGCTCGAAGCGCGCCAGGCGTTCCTCGCAGCAGTGCTGAATGGAGAAGCCGATCCGGCCAAGCTCGCGGCGCTCTTGCCGGCAAATGCCGTGTCGGTCGATACTGAAATCGCGGCGGCCTTTGGCGGAGTTGAACAGGATCAGGCCGCGATGGCTTCGGCGGTTCGCGCATCGACCGAGGCCCGGTATCGCCAGGCGGCAAGGATGGTCGCCCGTCTCGGCCTTTCGCCCCGGCGGCTTGGCACGGTCAGCTTGACCGGCGTTGGCGGACCTTATGAGCCCGTGCCGACCGGCACCCCGATCGCGCCGGTGAAGCCCGGACAGCCCGATCCGCAGTTCCAGGCCCTGTTCAACAGCTGGAAGCGCCTCGACCAGTTGCAGACCGGGATTGTCGCAATCCCGTCAATGCGGCCGGTGCAGAGCCTGACCTTCACGAGCAATTTCGGTATTCGCACCGATCCGTTCCGCGGGGGAGCCGCCATGCATGCGGGCGTCGACATTCCCGGCAGCTACGCAACGCCGATCTATGCGACGGCCGATGCGACGGTGAACCGTTCGGGATGGGTCGGCGGCTATGGCAATCTTGTCGAGCTCAACCATGGCCGTGGAATCCAGACGCGCTACGGCCATCTGGCATCGATCCTTGTAGCCCCGGGCACCCGCGTGAAGCGCGGCCAGTTGATCGCGCTCATGGGCTCGACGGGGCGTTCGACGGGGACGCACCTTCATTATGAAGTGCGCATCGACGGTCGTGCGGTGAATCCGGTGCCGTTTCTCCAGACTTCGGACTATCTCGTGGCGATGCAGCGCCGCAGCGCTGGCACAGCCGTGGGCGGGCCGCTGGAAGCCGGCTCTAAATAGCCTGCATTTGCCCGCCAGGTTGCGGCGGGGACCCATCGGCCCTATCTTTACACGGTGAGCGTCACTCTTTCCCAAAGCGCGGCTGCGCGCGTCGCGTGGATTGCCCAGAGGCAGGGTAGGCCTGCCATACTGCGCCTTGCGGTTGAGGGGGGGGGCTGTTCGGGATTTCAGTATCGTTATGACCTGGCGGACGCGATCGAGCCGGACGACATTGTGACGCTTAATGGCGATGTCCGGCTGGTCGTCGATCCGGTCAGCCTCGATCTGATCGAGGGCTCCGAAGTCGATTTTGTCGAATCGCTCGGAGGTTCGGCATTCCGCATTACCAACCCGCAGGCTGCTTCCGGTTGCGGATGCGGCGCGAGCTTTTCTGTTTGATGCGGATTGCGACCTATAATGTGAACGGCATCAAGGCGCGCCTGCCGCGGCTGATCGAATGGCTCGACGAAACCCGGCCCGACATTGTTTGCCTCCAGGAGCTCAAATCCAGCGACGAAACGCTTCCGGTCGCCGAAGTTGAAGCGGCCGGGTATCGCGGCGTCTGGCATGGGCAGAAGGCGTTCAACGGCGTTGCGATCCTCGCGCGTGGCGAAGCACCGGTCGAAATCCGCAAGGGACTGGATGGCGAGCCCGAGGATGAGCATAGCCGCTATATCGAGGCCGATGTCATGGGTGTGCGCGTGGCAAGCATCTATTTACCCAATGGCAATCCCCAGCCGGGCCCGAAATTCGATTTCAAGCTGCGCTGGTTCGAACGGCTGACGAAGCGGGCAAAGGAGCTGATGGCGCTTGAAATACCGCTGGTTCTCGCGGGCGACTATAACGTCATCCCGACCGACGCCGACATCGCCAATCCACGTTCGATGATCGATGATGCGCTGATGCAGCCCGAAAGCCGCGCCGCCTTTCGTCGGTTGGCCATGCTGGGGTTGACCGATGCGCTGCGCGCGCGGCATCCGAGCGGGCCCCTATGGACCTATTGGGACTATCAGGCTGGTGGATGGCAGCGCGATGCCGGGTTCCGAATCGACCATCTCATGCTTTCGCCCGAAGCGGCAGACCGGCTGGTCGATGCCGGGGTCGACAAGGATCATCGCGGTCGCGAAAAGGCCAGCGACCATGCCGCAACCTGGATCGAACTGGACTAGCCGATCTGTTCGGCGAGAGCGGTTGCCGCCTTGTCGAACCCGCGCCAGGCCGCAGCCGCGAGCGCCCCGCCCACACTCACCCGCCGGACGCCAAGCGCGGCCAGATCGGCGACCCGCATGTCGGGATTCATGATGAGGACATTGACGGGCCTGGGCGCGACCGCACTGACCGTCGCCGCAATTTCCTGCCGATCCTCCATGCCGGGTGCGAAAAGGCAATCNNGCGACAAGCAGCGCGCCGGTTCCGCTTTTGTCGATCGCTGAGCGTGCCGCCCTGATCCGCGCGACGGCGAGGTCGAGCGGGTAGAGATTGCCCGGGCCCTCCTGGTCCTCGATCGACAGCCCGGCGATTCCGGTTTCGAGCACGCGAGTGACATTGGCCGCAACGCCTTCGGGCGAATCGGCAAAGCCGCTTTCAAAATCCGCGTTCACAGGCAGGCCGGTTGCGGCACACAGCCTGCTCAGATGGTCAAGGATCTGCTCGAGGGTGATCTGGTGATCGGTCAAACCCAGCGTCCATGCCGCCGCCGAACTGGAGGATGCGAGGGCCTTGAACCCCAGCTTTTCGAGGCGCTTCGCACTGCCGGCATCCCATGGATTGGGCAGGATGAAGCAGCCCTGCCGATGCAGCGCGTGGAATGTGGCAATGCGGGTCGGGTGGCAAGGCATCAGAGCGGCTTCTCATAGATACGATAGACCTTGTTCACGCTCCCGCCGACGGCCTCTCCGACCGAACGCATCGGGCCGTTGCTTCCCAACACCCAGCCGAAATCGCCATGTGTTGCACCATAGCGGACCACAGCGTCACGGCGGATATGCTCGATCAGCATGAAGGCCAGCTGGCTGGCAAGCCGACTTGCCTGGAGTCGCTTGACCACACCCATAAGCGGAACCCGCATGATCCGTGAAGAGGGCGCGCGCAGCCACCACAAGAGTTTTGCCCAGTTGAACGGAAAGAGCGAGCCGTTGAAATCCTTCAGCTTTTCGTTGAGGTCCGGGAGAGTCATCATGAAAGCGACAGGTTCACCGTCAACTTCGGCGATGCGGATCAGGTCTTCATAGACAAGGGGTTTAAGCTTCTTGCCGGCATAGGCGATTTCCGCTTCGGTAAAGGGCACGAACCCCCAATTGTCGCTCCAGGCATCGTTGAGGATGCCGATGATCAGAGCAGCTTCCTCGCCGAAGCGCCGCTTGTCGACATTGCGGATGCGGATGCGGTCATTCTTCTCACCCATCGCTACGATCCGGTTGACGAGCTCGGGAAAGCCGTCCTTGATCGGAAGTGCGTAGGTATAGAGGTCCTCGACACCCCGATAGCCAGCCGCCGCAACCCATGCCTCGTAACGCGGACTGTTGAAGCCCATCATGACGGTCGGCGGGTGATCAAATCCTTCGACCAGAAGCCCCGGCTCGTCCCATATCGAGAGGCTGATGGGCCCGAGCGCCCGGTTCATACCCTTTGCGCGCAGCCAGTCCTCGGCCTTTGTCATCAGCGCAGCCGCCGTTGCAGCATCCTCGGCCTCGAACATTCCCCAATTGCCGACGCCCGGCCCCATGCCCTGTTCGGGCGGCTGCGCAAGCGCCAGATGGTCGAGATGCGCCGATATTCGCCCGACCACTCGGCCATCGCGCTCGGCGAGGAACAGCTGCGCCTCGGCATGCTCAAACCAGGGGTTTTTGCCCGGCGTGATGAGTCCGCGCACTTCGGCCTTGAGCGGCGGGACCCAGTTCGGGTCATTCGCATAGAGGCGAAAGGGCAGGTCTATGAACGCCTTCTGGTCCTCCTTTGAAGCGACCGGGCGGATGTTGGGCGGGTTCGGTGCCACGGGCGCCTCCTTTTGCCAGCGCCATAGGAGATTAGCGCGGGCGCGGAAATCCCCAACGTGCCAATGCGCCCCGGGCAAGGGAAATTACGGATATGGGGCGCTGAATGGATGCGCCATTATCCTGCCACACTGTTCTGGTGATGAGCCCAGCCATGAAATCCGCCACTCTTGTGCCCGAAAACGAGCCTGAAGTTCGCGACGCTGAACCTCTATCCGGCGCAGGGGAGTCCCGTGTGCCAGACGATATGGCCATGATCCGCGCAGCTGCCGAACTCACCCGCGACCTGAACGCACCGAACCCGCGCATCTATTGGGCGGATTTTCTGCTGTTCGCAGTCATCGGCTATGCCGGGCTGTTTTTTGCAATCACCGCGTCGCCGCCGCTGCTCGCCCTTTCCGCAGCCGTTTTCGCGATCATCGGGCTCTATCGCGCCGGGCTGTTCATCCATGAACTGACGCACATCAAGCACGCCGCCGTGCCGGGTTTTCGCCTCGCCTGGAACCTGATTATCGGCATCCCGCTTCTCGTGCCATCGTTCATGTATGAGGGGATCCACAACCTCCATCATGCACGCACACGCTATGGGACTGTAGAGGATCCCGAATATCTGCCGCTGGCACTGATGAAGCCCTATACCGTACCGCTGTTCGTGCTTGTGGCCGCCCTCGGCCCGGTCGCCCTGCTGCTGCGCTATGCGATCCTCACGCCGCTTTCGCTGCTCATCCCGCCGCTTCGGACCGTTGTCGTGGAGCGCTATTCGGGGCTGGTCATCAATCCCGTATTCCGCCGTCGCCCGCCGCAGGGCCAAGCGCACCGGCAATGGCTCTGGCTTGAGGCCGCGACCAGCCTGTGGGGGATCGTCCTGCTGGCGGCTGTTGCAACCGCCGCCGTTCCGCTGAGGGGTTTCCTGATCTTTCTGGGTGTGATGTCGGCGGTCGTGATTCTGAATCAGATCCGGACGCTGGTTGCCCATCTGTGGGAGAATGAGGGCGAAGTCATGAGTGTGACTGCCCAGTTCCTCGACAGCGTCAATGTGCCGCCACCCGGCCTGCTCCCGGCGCTGTGGGCGCCCGTCGGGCTGCGCTACCATGCCCTGCATCACCTGCTCCCCGGGCTGCCCTACCATGCGCTGGGCGAGGCGCATCGCCGGTTGAGCGCGGCGCTTGCGCCCGAATCGGCCTATCATCGCGCCAATTACAAGGGGCTTCCGGGTCTCGTCATCCGCCTGACGGGAAACACCGCCAGGCGCGGCTAGAGCTATTCCTCGGTCTGAATCAGAACCGCTTCACCGATGAAGAGAAACAGGAAGAATGGGCCCCATGCCGCGAGCAGCGGCGGATATGCGCCGAGATTGCCCATGGCGAGCCCGAAATTGTCCGCGACGAAATAGGCAAAGCCCAGCGCCATGCCGATCACGGCGCGAACGAGGAGCATACCGGAACGGGCAAGGCCAAATGCGGCCACAGCCCCCAGCAGTGGCATCAATATGGTCGAAAGCGGGCCGGCCAGCTTGTGCCACAGCCCCGCTTCGAGCGCGCCCGTCGGCCGGCCCGCTTCGCGCAAGTCTGCAATGGCCTTCCACAACCCGCGAAAGGACAGGCCATTGGCGTTGACCCTCGCCAGCGTGAACTGGTCAGGTCGCACACCGGTACCAACGCTTATGTTCCCCAGCCGGGTCTCGACGCCGCGTGCCACGTCAAACCGGCTCGCGTCTGACAGCATCCATCCCTGTGCCTTTGGGGCGGCTCTCGGTGCCCGGACAATCGCCAGTAGCGAACCGCCGGCACGATTATAGATAGTAACACCGAGCAACCGGGTTTCGGGGCCGCGTCCATTTACTTCGCTCGCATGGATCAGATGGTCTCCGTCGCGGACCCAGACATTGGTCTGGCTCTTCTGGTCCATCGGGATCGGGCCATAGTCGGCGCGTTGCCAGCGATCCAGCGTGGCGCTCGCGCGCGCGACGATCCTGTCGTTGAACGCGAACGACACCAGCGCCACGCCGAACGCCGCAACGATGAGCGGCGCCAGCACCTGGTGGGCCGAAAGGCCGGCCGCCTTCATCGAGATGACTTCGCTATTCTGGTTGAGTGTTGCGAGCGTGATGAGGGTTCCCAAAAGGATCGAAAAAGGCAGAAGAAAGGCAATGATCTGCGGCAGCCGCAGCGACAGATAGGTCCAGAGTTCGGCGCTGCCATTGCCCTTGTGCGCCAGCACATTGCCCGATTCGCCGAGCAGGTCGAGCGTCTGGAGCACCAGCGCCAGCGCAAACAGCACTGCAAGGCTACGGAGCAGGAAGATTCGCGCCACATACCAGCTGATGGTGCTCGAGGGGAAAAAGGAGTTTGACATGGTCAGGCGCCTGCGAAGTCAGGCAGGATGCGCGCGACCAGCTGCCGGAACCCGCCCCCGACCTTCGAGAAGAAGCGCTCAAGCGCACCGATTGGCTGTCCACCGGGGACATAGGCGATTGTATGAAACATCCAGAAGATCAGCGCCGAAAAGCCGACAAATGGAAGCCACAGTGCATAAAAGGGATCGATCCGGCCCAGCGCGCCCATACCTTCGGCATATTGATTGACCTTGTGATAGGCGACGACCATCACGATCGACAGGAAGACGCCCAACATCGACGATGAACGTTTGGGAGGCACCGCCAGCGCAACGGCAAGAAGCGGCAGGAGCAGCATCATCGCCACCTCGACCAGCCGGAAATGGAAATTGGCCCGTGTTTCATCGCGGATCATCTTGGAGACCGTCGGATCATTGCCGACGCGCGCAAGCTCGGGGATCGTCAGTTCGCGATCCTTGCCACCCCGGTTGCGGAAGGCTTCGATCTTGGGCAGGTCGATCGGGAGATCATGTCCGGTAAAGCTCAGGATACGCGGCGTCTTGAACCCCGGCGCATCATGGACGAGTACGCCGTTCGCCAGTCTCAGGATGATCGTATCGGGATCGTCGGTGGCGAGGAATGTGCCCTTTTCGGCCGTGACGGCCAGCGTCTTGCCGCCTTTGCCTTCGCCCATGACGAAAATTCCGCTCAGGTCGCGTCCGTTGTTGCTGCTCTTCTCGATCCGCATCGTCATGCGCTTGCCCAGATGGGTGAATTCACCAACCTTGATCGACGCGCCAAGCGCTCCCGAACGCAATTCAAAGCGCAACCCTTCATAGGCATAGCGGGCATAGGGCTGGACATAGCCGACAATGGCAAGGTTCACGAGCGCAAGCGCAATCGTGTAAAGATAAGGCGTGCGCAATAAACGCACATAGCCTTGGCCGACGGCCTTCAGGGCATCGAGTTCGGACGAAAGCGCGATTCGCCGAAACGCCAGCAATATGCCGAGCATCAGGCCGATCGGAATCCCGAGCGACAGATATTCGGGAAGGAGACTGGCAAGCATCCGCCAGACGACGCTGACCGGCCCGCCTTCCGACGCGACAAAATCGAAAAGCCTGAGCATCTTGTCGAGGACAAGGAGCATGGCAGCAACAACGAGGGTCGAAAAGAGCGGCAGGGCAATCAGCCGAGCGAGATAGCGGTCAGTGGCAGAAAGCATTGTTGAGGCGTCAATTTTTCCAATGACCATCATTTCGCCGCAAAGATTCCCGATGGCGAACCACACACAGGGAGATTTCGGCGTCGTGTTGCCGGATATAGCCTTGAGGAGTCATTTGGTCATGTTGAAATTTTGCGTCTGTGTTGTCGGCCTGTTTCTGTCGCTCGCCCCCGCGTTTGCGGCACCGGCTGGTGCGGCCATATTGGGCCCCGATGCCGCGGCCTGTGCGCGCGGAGAAGGCCCGGCGATCCTGATCAGTGTTGTCGGGTTCAAGAATCGTGTCGGGACTGTCCGGGCGCGCACATTTGGCGGCAGCCCCTCCACCTGGTTCGACAAGAAGCATTATCTGAAGCGGACCCTGGCCGATGTGCCGGGTTCGGGCCCGGTTGCGATCTGCATGCCCGTGCCGCGTCCGGGCACCTATGCTGTCGATATCCGGCACGACATTAACGGCAACAGCGATACCGACAAATCCGACGGGGCGGGCGCTTCGGGCAATCCGCATGTTTCGCTTTTTGATGTGATCTTCGGACGCCGTCCGCCTGCAAAAAAGGTTGCCATTGAGGTTGGCGATGGCGTGACGCCCATCACCATCGTCCTCAAATATGTCTCCGGCGGATCGGTGAAGCCCATCCAGATGAGTTCGGGGCGCTGAAATGGTCTCGGTCGCGCTTCTTTCCAATCCGCGCTCGACCGGCAATCGTGGCATGCTGCCCCGGATACGCGCCTTTTGCGCGGGGCGGCCCGATGTGTTTCATTACGAAGTTGAGCATGTGAGCCAGATTGCCGAAGCGCTCGAATCGATTGCGCGCGTCCGCCCGAAGGTGCTCGTCATCAATGGTGGCGACGGCACGGTCCAGGCGACGTTGACCGAGCTCTACAATGGCGGCCAGTTCGGGCGCGATCTGCCGCCGGTGGCCGTCCTCCCCAATGGCAAGACCAACCTGATCGCGCTTGACCTCGGGTCGTCGGGTGATCCCCTCGTTGCGCTTGAACGGATCGTGGCGCTCGCCCGGACCGACCTCAAGCCCCATGTCGTGGAGCGCGAGCTGATCGCGCTGACCGAAGGCGAAGCCGCAATCAACCGCCCTGTGCTTGGCATGTTCCTGGGTGGAGCCGGGCTTGCCGACATCATCATTTTCTGCCGCAACAAAATCTATCCGTTGGGCTTGCCCAATGGCGTCAGCCATGTGCTTGCGGGGATATTGGTGCTTTTTTCGGCGATCTTCGGCGTTCGTGGCAAATATCTGCCGCCCGCGCCACAGCCGGTCCGCGTTTCGCTCATTCGCGAGGGGCAGGCGCCGCAACGCTTTGCCTTCCTGATCGTCACGACGCTCGAAAAGATGCTGCTCGGTGGAAAGTCGGGCGGCCACGCGTCGGGCCTCAGGCTGATGGCGGTTGACCAGTCCCCGCTGGCGCTCGTCAAGGCGTTGATTGCCAGCATTCGCGGGCAGCTGGGTGACCGGCTTGTGGCGGGCGTGCATGTCGAACAGGGGGATGTCATCCGCATCGAAAGCGAACGGTCCAGCGTGATTCTCGACGGCGAGGAATTCCATGCCCTGACGGGCCGGCCGATCGTGTTGCGTTCGACGCCGCCGGTATCGTTCCTCCGCCTCGCTGCGTGAGCGCGCTTTCCGCGCTGGTTGCTGCCGAACTGGCAGAACCGGTCGATCCGCGCGTTGCGGCAATGGCCGAAGCGATTGCTATCCAATATGGCAATGCCGCCCGTGCCGTCCTGTTCTACGGCTCCTGCCTGCGCCAGCAAGAGCTGGACGGGCTGATGCTCGATTTCTACCTGATTGTTTCGGACTATGACGCGGCCTATTCCAAACGCTGGCTGGCGCGCGCCAACCGGTTGATCCCGCCCAATGTCTTCCCCTTTGCGCATGAGGGGTTGGCGGCCAAGTATGCGGTGTTGAGCGGGGAAGATTTCGCCGCGCTCAACGGGCTGGAGGCGAGCACGGTTTCGGTCTGGGCGCGCTTTGCCCAGCCGAGCCGGCTGGTCTGGGCGGCCGATGAAGCTGCCCGGGATGCGGCGGTGGCGGCTGTTGCAACGGCTGCACCCACATTGTTCCGGCTGGCACGTCCGATCGCTATTTCGGTCAATCCGCTCGATGTCTGGCGCGCGGGGTTTGCGCAGACCTACCGCGCCGAATTGCGCGCCGAGCGCGAAGATCGCTCGGGATCGATCGTCGATGCGGATCCGGAGCGCTATCGCCGGTTCGGTTCCGAAATTCCAGACACGAACCTCTCCCGTGCGGAGGCGGAGCGCCGCTGGCGGCGGCTCCAGCGCCATGGCAAGCTGATGTCGGTGGTGCGGCTGGCCAAGGCAAGCTTCACCTTTGCCGGTGGCGTCGATTATCTCGCCTGGAAGATCAACCGCCACGCCGGCACGAAGATCGAGATTAAACCCTGGCAACGCCGCTGGCCGCTCCTGGGCGCGATCGTGCTGGTGCCGCGACTATTGTTGCAAGGGGCGGTGCGTTAGGCGGCGCGGCTATTCGGCGGTTCGCGCAAAGGCATTGAGTCGCCCGGCCTTGCGTTCGCGTTTCCAGAAGTCGCGCTTCCATCAAGGGCGAAGATGCTTGGCCCACTCCTTTGTGGCAGTGAGCTGGCCGTTATGAATATGCGCCATGGTTCAGGCTGCCGCGTAGATTGCCGGGCGGTAGCGGGGCTCGGGGATTTCCATATTATTGTCCCGCGCGACCGCCAGCCACCCCTCGATGGCATCATAGACATGGGCGAGCGCCTCCTTGCGCGTGTCGCCATGCGCTGAACAGGGCCGCAGATCCGGAACGTCAGCGATCCAGCAATTGTCCTCGGCGGACCAGAAGAGGTTGATATGATAGCGCGGCTCGTTCACGCACCGAGTTGTAACCCATATTGCTCCACCAGTTCAAGCAACTGCGGACCTGATAGCGCTTGGCGTCCTTGCCCTCAGGCTGGATCGGAAATGGTCGTGGCACAAGGGGATGCTTATAGATTGCATGGCTCCCGTTCATGCGATTGAACGTAAACCCGAATGCAAGAACGAGCTTTTCAAAGTCGCGATAGGCGACTGAGCAGTTTGTCGACTGGAGCAATTGCCCATATAGTTTTGAAGGCTTGACCATCGGAGCTCACACTTAAATGCGAGCGCTCATATATTCACATCAAAAGGGATAGGCCACCATAAAGAGCGGCCAGCGCCAGCCATTCGTCTCGCGGCGGACTAACGCCCGAATTTCCGCTGCACCTTCCCGTACCGCCCCTTGCGCGTCCCCGGCTTGCCTTCGTTGCTCCGGCCCATGACCGGCAGCTTCTGCTGGTCGACCGGGATGCCGAGTTCGCTCTGTTCGAGCATCCGGATTTCGTCGCGGAGGCGTCCGGCTTCCTCGAATTCCAGATCGGCCGCCGCCGCGCGCATCTTCTTTTCGAGATCCTCGATATAGGAGCGCAGATTGTGGCCGACCATGTGGACCGGCCCGTCCTCAATCTCGATCGTCACCTGGTCGCGCGAGGCGACGTCCTTGATGATGTCCCCGATCGCGCGCTTGATCGTCTCGGGGGTGATGCCGTGCGCGGTGTTGTAGATGATCTGTTTTTCGCGCCGCCGGTCGGTCTCGGCGATCGCGCGTTCCATGCTGCCGGTCATCCGGTCGGCATAGAGGATGACGCGGCCATCGACGTTGCGCGCGGCGCGGCCGATCGTCTGGATCAGCGACGTCTCCGAACGCAGGAACCCCTCCTTGTCTGCATCCAATATGCACACCAGTCCGCATTCGGGAATGTCGAGCCCTTCGCGCAACAGGTTGATGCCGACGAGCACGTCATAAACGCCCAACCGCAAGTCGCGGATCAGTTCGATGCGTTCGAGCGTCTCGACATCCGAATGCATGTAACGGACGCGCAGGCCCGCCTCGTGCATGAACTCGGTCAGGTCTTCGGCCATGCGCTTGGTCAGCGTGGTGACAAGCGTGCGGTATCCGGCTTCGGCGGCCTTGCGGCATTCGCTGATGCAATCCTGCACCTGGTCCTCGACCGGGCGGATCGTGACCGGAGGGTCGATCAGGCCGGTCGGGCGGATCACCTGTTCGGCAAAGACGCCGCCCGTCTGCTCCATTTCCCAATTGCCGGGCGTTGCCGAGACATAGGTGGTCTGCGGGCGCATCGCCTGCCACTCGTTGAAACGCAGCGGCCGGTTGTCGATGGCGGAAGGCAGGCGAAAGCCATATTCGGCAAGCGTCAGTTTGCGCCGGTGGTCGCCGCGCGACATGCCGTTGACCTGCCCGATCGTCACATGGCTTTCATCGACAAACAGAAGCGCATTGTCGGGAAGGTATTCGAACAGCGTCGGCGGCGGTTCTCCGGGCAGCCGCCCGGTCAGGAAGCGCGAATAATTCTCGATCCCCGCGCAACTGCCCGTCGCCGCGATCATCTCAAGGTCGAAATTGGTGCGCTGTTCGAGCCGCTGCGCCTCGAGCAGCTTGCCCTCACCGACCAGTTCCTTCAGCCGCACCTCAAGCTCGCGGCCGATCGCCTCCATCGCCTGTTTGAGCGTGGGGCCGGGGGTTACATAATGGCTGTTCGCATAAACGCGAATATAATCGAGCGACGCCACTTTCTTGCCGGTCAAGGGATCGAATTCGACAATCTCCTCGATATCGTCCCCGAAGAAACTGATCCGCCAGGCGGTATCCTCATAGTGCGAGGGGAAGAGTTCGAGATTGTCGCCCCTCACGCGGAAATTGCCGCGTGCAAAGGCCGCATCGTTGCGCTTGTATTGCAGCGCGACGAGCTTGCGGATGATCTCGCGCTGATCGACCGTCTGGCCCTTTTTCAGGTCGAAGATCATCGCCGAATAGGTCTCGACCGAGCCGATGCCATACAGGCACGAAACCGACGCCACGATCAGGACGTCGTCGCGCTCAAGCAGCGAACGGGTGGCCGAATGCCGCATCCGGTCGATAGCTTCGTTCACCGAGCTTTCCTTCTCGATATAGGTGTCGGATCGCGGCACATAGGCTTCGGGCTGGTAGTAATCATAATAGGAAACGAAATATTCGACCGCATTGTCGGGAAAGAAGCTCTTGAACTCGCCATAAAGCTGGGCGGCGAGGATCTTGTTGGGGGCAAGGATCAGCGCGGGCCGCTGCACCGCCTCGATCACCTTGGCCATGGTGAAGGTCTTGCCCGAACCGGTGACGCCCAGCAGCACCTGGTCGCGCTCGGCGGCGTTGATGCCCGAGACAAGTTCGGCAATCGCCCCCGGCTGGTCGCCCGAAGGCTGGTATTCGCTGACGATCCGGAACGCCCTCCCCCCATCGACCTTGGGCGGCCGCTCCGGCCGGTGCGGGACAAAGGCCTGACCGGTCTCGGGCTCGTCGAGCGTGGTGCGAATCTGGATGGACATAACGGGAACGATAGGGGGTTGGGGGGGATGTTGCAATGACTGGTGGCGAGCGCCCGACTAGCCCCCGACGCGCCCGAGCGCCAGATCGAGCCGGGCGAACACCTGCCCCAGCAGCTTTTCGCTGATCCGTCCGACCCGATCGGTCAGGCTGGCCTTGTCTACCGCCAGGACGAGCGTCGTCTGGGCAACAGAATCGCGGTCAAGGCCTGTCGCCCGTGCAGGAAGCGTCAGGCTGGTCGGGGCGGCGGCCCATTTGAGGTTGCTGGTCAGCGGCACGCAGATGACCGTGCCGATGCGGCTGCGGTTCACCTGATCTGACTGGACGATGAGGACGGGGCGGCGAAACCCGGCGGCGGAACCGGCCGGATCGGGCAACTCGACCCACCAGACCTCGCCTTGCAGCAGCACCCTCTCCCCTACCATTCAACGCTTTTGAGGATGCGCCGCCCGGCCTCTTGCACGAACGGATCGGGGCGCTCCCCGATCGTATCGAGCGCGGCGTTCATTGTGTCGGTCAGAGTGCTTTCGGAATGGTTCGCGACATACTCGCTCAGCGCCCGGGCATAGAGCTTGCTGCGCGGCAACCGCCTGCGCTTCGCCAGCGCCTCGGCTTCGGCGAAGATGGGATCGGGGATGGAGACCGCTACTTTCATACTAAAGGTATGAAATTTTGTCGCCGCTTTGTCAAATGGGGGGGCGGCAGGGTGGACGAGCGTGATACCGAACGTCATAAAGCGTTGGCCAGAACGGTTGGCAAAGATTCAGAGAGCGTACGCCTATCAGTGGCGAACTCGAGGGAACTTCTTTTGAAAGCCTTCTGCTCCCTCAAGAGTTTGAACGGCCTGATCTAGCGTTTCGATCAACCCATCGACCTGTTGCGACAAAATTGGTCCCCAGCTTGCGTCTAGTATGGCTTGGAGAGTGGCGCCTTCGATACGCTGGAGCCTACCCATCACGGCAAACACCTCTATCTGTGATTTGAGCGTCGCGTAGGCATTAACGGCTGCCGCTATTTCTGCAGGCCGCAACAGACCCAGAGCACTCACGTTGTTATCATATAATGGATATGCTTCCTGAAGAGGGATCAGAAAGGATCCTCCCTTTTCCGGCTGGTCAGCCCTCTTTTTGTTGGCTCGGGCCGTTTCCAGTGAGAAACGCAGCTCCTCCGTCAAGCCACGTCTCAATGACGCGGCAGCGTGGCGATTGCTCAGCGATTGTCTAAACCATTCGAGCAATGTGTTGCCGAAGGTTGCTAATACCACGGCTCCCAGACCGACGATCAATGGCTGGTAAATTATCCAGCCTGTAGCTGATGATGCCAAAACAGCCTCCGAGCTTAGAGAAGATGATTCCGGAGACCTCTAGGGCTCATGACGGCAATTCCAAAGCCCGGCTTTGCAGCTCGTACCCTGATTGAAGCATGGGCTCCTGCTTTCGCAGGAGTACTGGTCGGGCCCTATTTGAGGTTGACCCGCTCCCCACAAACCATCTTCACCACCCCCTGAAGCATCTCAACGCTCGCCATTGCCGCCGCGAGGTCTTCCTTGGTGATTGTGTAGTGTTTCGAATAGCGGGCCTCGACATAGGCGCGGCGGATGCGTTCGAAGGGGCGGCGGTCGTGTCTGGTTTTGCGGGGCCAGGCTTCCACCAGCCGCTGGTCGAGGCCTTCGGCCATGCCGCGCAGTTTCTTGATGTTGTGGAGTTGGGGGCTGTAGAGGGTGAGCGTCAGCAAGACCGCATGATAGGCTGACTCCACCGCTTGGTGGAGCAGGAAGGCTGCCTTCTTGTGAAATTTCTTGGTTGCAGCGACTTGAGCCAAATCCAAGAACTCAAGGCTGCTCTCAAACCACTGCTCGAAATGCCCCCGCGCTTCCTCCCGGATTTCCTCGGCGCTCAGATTCCCCGGCTTGGCCAGCGCCTTGGGATCATATTCATAGACGATGATCCCGTCGCGGTTGATGTCGGTGAAGAAGGGCCGCCCCCGGTGCAACTGGTCGTTCACATCGGCAAGGTCGTGGACGATGATGTTGTAGGGGTATCGGGTCGCGCCCAAGGACTCTTCGAAGGTCAGCGCGTCCTCCACGCCATACCAGAATTCGTCATCGGTGAGTTCGGGGTGGTTGACGACGATCAGCAGGTCGAAATCCGAACGGTATCCGCTCGAAAGATCGCGCACCGCCTTGCCGCGGGCCATCGATCCGTAGAGCACGATCTTGAGGATGCGGCCCTGCTTCTGCCGCTCCCACGCCTTGCCCTTGATGCTTTCCGCAAATTGCTGGCGGATAATCTCGACGCCGCGTTCGAGCAGGCGCCGCTGCTGGGGCTTCAGGTGATCATAATCCTTGCGCACCCCGCCACGGATAATGACGATTGCTGCGCGGCGCTACCGGCAAATCACGGGCCGCGCCGAGGCATCTGGGATCCGGCGCAGTCAATCTGCGGCTCGCCGGAATGCGCCTCCAGAATCTTGTCGCGGCTGCTGCAACGGCATACCAAATTGCAGGTTTGCTGGTATATTGAAGCACAACTGCTTGCTTGTGCGGCGCAGCCTGCTTCGGTTCGTCGCAAGATGAACTCGAATGGCCCGCACAAACAGCGGTCTTGCCGGGGGTGTTCATGTGCCAGAAAGGTTGAACTGAACAGGCAGCGCCCGAATATACAGTTTGAAGGAGCAATTGGATGCAGATCATGATCAAAAGGCAGGGCGTTCTCATTCTGCTCTCCACGCTTGCCGTGTCGGCGTCGGGCAGCTTGTCCGCGCAGCAGCAGGACACGGCCCAGCCCGTTATCACCGTAACGGGCGCGCAGATGCCCGCGGGCCCCGAAATCAAGGGCATCATCTCCGCGCGCAACGACGAGAAGATCAAGATCACCGCTGCGGATGGCACCAGCACAATCATTTCCGTCAATGACAACACCCGGATCAACCGCGGCAAGTACAACGCGGAATCGCTCCTCAACGGCCTGCCGGTTACGGTCAAGACCTTGCAATCGGCCGATGGCCTGGTGGCAGGCCAGATCACGTTCCGCAACAAAGACCTCAAGACCGCGAACATGATCCGCAGCGGCACGGCCCAGCAATTTGACGAACAGACTGCGGCAACAGAGGCGCTGCGCGGCCGGATGGCTGATATCGACAAGTATAATATCAAGAGCACGACGAATGTGTATTTCGATACCGGCAGGGCGGTGTTGTCCGCAAATGCCAAAGCCGATCTCTGCGCGGCGGCAACCGCAGCCGAGGGGACGGGTAACGCCCTGATGCTTGTTGTCGGTTACACCGATTCGGTCGGAAGCGATGAATACAACCAGCTGCTGAGCGAAAAACGGGCGGGCAGCGTCATCAATTATCTCCAGCAGGCCTGCCACTGGAAACCCTATCGCATGCTGACCCCCACGGGGATGGCCGAAGCCGACCCGCTGGCGAGCAATGACACCGCCGAAGGCAAGGCACAGAACCGACGCGTTTCGGTGAATATCCTGGTCAGCAAGGGCCTTGACGGCATGTGAGACGCGCGGGGTGTGCTGCGCACACCCCGGGAGTCCCGGCAATGTTCCGCCGCCCGCCAACGCGGCCATTCTTCGAACCGCGAACTCCCTGCTGGACATTCGCCTTTCAATCGCGATGCTGCGCGCCATCTTCATCTGGTGGGAAGAATGACCATGACAAGGCATGCGATAATTCTGGCGGTTCCGGCACTGCTGCTGTCGGGGTGCAACAAGGGCGTCGAAATGAAGAACGCCTCGACCTCCGACGTTGCCAAGCAGGTCGAGGCAGCGACGGCTGACGGCCAGTTTGTCTCTCCCGGGCGCTGGGAATCGACGATGACCATGGTCGACATGACCATGCCGGGGATGCCGCCCGAAGCCTCCGCGCAGATGAAGGGGATGATGGGCAAGCCCAAGACGTTCACGTCGTGCCTCAGCGAAGCCGAAGCGAAGAAGCCCAAGGAGGATTTCTTTGCCGGCGGAGACGGTGGCGATTGCCGCTATGATCATTTCACCCTGTCCGGCGGAAAAATCGACGCTGCGATGATCTGCAAGAATTCCGGCGCGACGCGGACGATGACAATGAAGGGCACCTATTCCCCCGATCGCTATCACATGGCGATGGCGGCAAGCGGCACTGGCGGCCCCGGGGGCGGCATGTCGATGAAGATGGAACTGGATGCGAAACGCACGGGCGCATGCACGGGCAAGGAAGCCGGCTAGGGTTCGTCGCTGACGGTAAGCGCCATCCGCGCGGCGGCAAGATCTTCCTCCAGCACCATCAGCCGGATCGGGATCGAAAGCCCGCCCGCATAATTTGACATCTCAAGGTCGAAAATCACCGAGTCGACCTCACAATCGGCCAGCCGCGAGCGGGCGAGCCCCGCTTCAAAGCTGTTATAATAGCGCGCGCATTCGACCAGCGGCACCGGATCAGCCCTGCCAGGGCATGTGTGACTGGACGCGCACCGGCAGGCCGTCGATGCTCTTCGTCCGCGTGGCGATCGTCTTGAGCCGCGCCTCGGGATCCTGCTGCGCATGATATTTGGAAAGCGTCAGGCGCTCGGCCTCGAACGCCATGAACGGTACGCCCCAGCCGCAACTGGTCTGGAGGCTGTCCACCTCGATGACGAAGATCTGCCTTGTGCCGGGTAGTAGCGCGAAATGGCCGGCCATTGTCTCCCATTCCCCGTCCTGCGGCAGGACCGCGCGGCCCCGGCCATAGAGCCGCATGATCAGCGGCGGGCGGTCAAAGGCGCAGAACATGACCGTGATCCGCCCGTCTGCGGCAAGATGGGCATGGGTCTCGTTGCCCGATCCGCCGACATCGAGATACGCCACGCGGTCCGGCCCCAGCACGCGGAAACTGTCCATCCCCTTGGGGCTGAGGTTGATGCGCGCGCCTTCTGCGGCGGTGGCCACGAAGAATACGGACTGTCTGGCGATGAAGGCGGCATGATCGTCGCTGATCGCGGTGAAGAAATCGGACATGTCGGATATCCTCCTAAGCCGCTGTCCCGCCGACGGTCAGCCCTTCGACGAGCAGGGTCGGCTGGCCGACGCCCGCGGGCACGCTCTGCCCGCCCTTGCCGCAAATGCCGATGCCTTCGTCGAGTGCAAAGTCGTTCCCGACACCCGTCACTTTGGTCAGTACGCTTGGCCCGTCACCGATCAGTGTCGCACCTTTCAGCGGCGCACCGAGCCTTCCATTCTCGATTGTGTAGGCCTCGGTGCAGCTGAAGACGAATTTGCCCGAGACGATATCGACTTGCCCGCCGCCGAAGCTCTTGGCGAAGATCCCGGATTTGACGCGCGAAAGGAGTTCGGCGGGATCGTCCTTGCCGCCCTTCATGAAGGTATTGGTCATCCGCGGCATCGGGGCATGGGCATAGCTTTCGCGGCGGCCATTGCCGGTTGCGGGAACGCCCATCAGCCGGGCATTGAGCCGGTCCTGCATATAGCCCTTGAGGATGCCGTTCTCGATCAGGACGGTCTCGCCCGTCGGCGTCCCTTCGTCGTCAATCGACAGCGAGCCGCGCCGATCGGGGATCGAGCCGTCATCGACCACAGTGATGCCCGGCGCGCCGACCCGCTCGCCGATTCGGCCCGAAAAGGCCGAGGTGCCCTTGCGGTTGAAATCGCCTTCAAGGCCGTGGCCGATCGCTTCGTGGAGGATGATGCCCGGCCAGCCGGGGCCGAGCAGCACGGTCATCTCCCCTGCCGGGGCATCGACGCTTTCGAGATTGACGAGCGCCTGTTTCAGCGCCTCGTCGATCGCGCGGTTCCAGGTTTCGGGCTGGAAGAGACTTTCATAGAGGTAACGCCCGCCGATGCCGAACGATCCGCTCTCGCGGCGCCCATTCTGTTCGCAGACGATGCTGACATTGAGCCGTACGAGCGGGCGGATGTCGGTCGCGAGGAACCCGTCGGCGCGGATAATCTCGACCACGCTCCAGCTGCCTGCCAGGCTCGCCGTGACTTGCGCGACCCGTGGATCGCGCGCGCGCGCGGCCGCGTCGATCCGCTGACATAACGCAACCTTGTCGGCGAAGGGAATGAGGCCCATCGGATTGCCGTCGGTATAAAGGTGGCGATTGTTGCGGCGGGGAGCCGCGGCCATTGCGCTCTGTGCAGGGTCGAGCAAGGTCAGCGTCTCGCCCGCGCGACGGATGGCGGCCTCGCTGATTTCGTTGGCATGGGCAAAGCCCGTCATCTCGCCCGAAACGCCCCGCAGGCCAAAACCTGCATCTGTGGAGTAATCGGCGGTCTTCAGCCGGCCATCATCGAACCCGAACGCTTCGGAGGCGCGATACTGGAGATAGAGTTCACCATCATCGCAGGATTTCAGCAGCTCTGCCGTCAGCCTCTGGGCGGTGGCGGGATCGAGATTGCCGTCACGATAAAGGAAGCGGCGGGGGTCGGTGGGGTTGATCATCACCCTCCTATAGGAAGGCCTTGGCGCCAAGGATAGATTATCGCGGCGGGAGCGATGCCGAATCCCGATCCACGATCGAATATCGCTGGGTCGGGCGTGCCTGATGTATCGCAAGCGAGGCCAGCGCGGCGAACCCGAGAAGCGAAAGCTTGATGGCCATCCCGTTTGTCATGGCCGGAAATGTAGCACGTGACTCTCGCCAACGCCTGACGAGTCAAGGTTAATTGCGTGCTAGCTATTGGGCAATCAGTGCGTCTCGATACCGCCGCCCGAAAGAATGAAGCGTCGATCGCAATAGCCGCAATCGACATGGCCGCGCTCATCGATTTCCAGCCAGACGCGCGGATGACCAAGCGCAGCGCCGCCTGGAACGTCGCTGGCGCCATCGCAGGCGACCCGGCGGGTCGTAACAGTCACTGTTTCGGGCTGGTGGATCATGGGCGCGGCATTAGCAACCGGCGTGGTAGCGCGCAACCGGATCAGAAATAGTTGACGGTGAGCGAGAAATTGCCTGTGTAATTGCCGTCCTGCTGGTTGGCGCCGACGTTCAACCTGCCGCCCACGCGAAAAGTCTGGACGCCTGTGCCGGGAAAGAGCCGAATGCCTGTTCCGCCCTGGACGTTCAGCGTCGATGTCATGGTTCCGCCGCTTCCGTTGGAGAGGATCGGCGCCGGACTGATCGAAACGATGATCAGGAGTCCCGATCCTCCGACACCGACAAACACCGCGCGCCTCGGCGTCCCTCCGGCGGCGGTCACGCCCCCTGTTGTCGTGCGCACTCCGGTATTGGCGTTGATCCTGGCCGTGCCGGCGGTGGCGCCCGCGATGAGGGTGCCGAAATCGAGATCGTCGGTCTTGACCAGCGACAAGGGGCTGATCGTTACGGCTTCAACAGGCCCCGCCGTCCCGGCGGCATGCGCAGGCGCAACGGCAGCCACAAGCACCGCCAGGCCCGATCCGAGCATCCAAGTCCTGAAGGTCCCCACCGTCATGCGCAACCCATAGGCAGGCTGGCGCTAAATGTGGCTGAAGGCATATGGTTAAAATGTGCGAAAGGATTGAGCCATCATGAAGGTGCGGCACACCAGAGAGTCCAGCGCCGAAAGCCTTGAGGGCGGCAGTTTGCGTTGTCCGGCGCGAACGTTAAAGCGGGGGCCATGACTCAGGCTGCCATTTCGATCGATTCACTCCGCAAGGTTTATGAAGGCGGGAAGGAGGCCCTGAAGGGTGTAAGCATTGATGTGCCGCGCGGCGAGATATTCGGCCTGCTCGGGCCCAACGGCGCCGGCAAATCGACCATGATCAACATCCTGGCGGGCCTGGTGAACAAGACCGGCGGACGCGCCAGCATCTGGGGTTTCGATATTGACGAACATCCGCGCAACGCCAAGGCCTCGATCGGCATCGTGCCGCAGGAAATCCTGTTTGACCCTTTCTTTACGCCCTTTGAAGCGCTCGAATTGCAGGCCGGGCTCTATGGTGTTCCCAAGGCCCGCCGCCGTTCGATGGAATTGCTCAAGGCTGTCCATCTCGAGGACAAGGCAGACGCCTATTCGCGCACGCTGTCGGGCGGGATGAAGCGCCGCCTGCTGGTTGCCAAGGCGCTGGTCCATTCGCCGCCGATCCTTGTGCTGGATGAACCGACGGCCGGCGTTGACGTCGAATTGCGTCAGCAACTCTGGGCCTATGTGCGCGAACTCAATGCGCGCGGCGTAACGATCGTGCTGACGACCCACTATCTCGAAGAAGCCGAGGAACTGTGCGACCGGATTGCGATCATCAATCATGGCGAACTGATTGCCAACAAGCCGACCCGCGATCTCGTCGATATGGCGCAGGAGAAGGTGGTTGAAATCACGGTCGATCGCGAACTGGCGCAAGCGCCGTCCTCACCGATCTTCGAGCAGATCGAGCTCAAGGCGGGGCGCATTCTGACGATCACCTATAACAAGGCGCGTACCAATGCGGGCGACGTGCTGGGCGCCGTCCAGGCAGCAGGGCTTGGCATTGCCGATGTCTCGACGCGCGAAGCCGATCTCGAGCATGTTTTCCTGAACCTCACGCGCGCAGCCAATGGCTGACAAGAACAGCTTCGACGTCCTGATCCTCGGATCGGGCGCGGCGGGGCTGACGGCGGCCCTGACGCTGGCGCCGCGCTTCAAGGTCGGTGTGCTGGCCAAAAGTGCGCTGTCCGATGGCGCGACCAGCTGGGCGCAGGGTGGAATTGCCGCCGTCCTCGAACCCGGAGACACGTTCGATAGCCATATCGAGGACACGATGGTGGCCGGTGCCGGCCTCAACAACCGCGAAACGGTCGAATTTGTTGTCGAAAACGCTCCCGACGCGATTGCGCGGCTTGCCGCGCTCGGCGTGCCGTTCAACCCCGGCGATGACGAACAATGGCACCTGACCCGCGAAGGCGGGCATTCGCACCGGCGGATCGTCCATGTAAACGACGCGACGGGCCTGGCCGTGCAAAAGGCCCTGGAAAAAGCGGCGCACGATAATCCCAACATCACGCTTGTGCCGGATATGGTCGCGATCGACCTGATCATGGGGCGTCATCAGCAACGCTTTTCAACCTCGGGGCGGATTCACGGCGTCTATGCGCTCAATCGCAAGAGCGGGAAGGTCGAAACCTTCAGGGCACGTGCGACGATCCTCGCAACCGGTGGCGCGGGCCGCACCTATCTCTATTCGACCGCGCCACGGGGTGCGACGGGTGACGGGATAGCCATGGCCTGGCGCGCCGGGTGCCGCGTCTCGAACATGGAATTCATGCAGTTCCACCCGACCTGTCTCTACAATCTCGAGGTCAAGAACTTCCTCATCACCGAGGCGGTGCGCGGGGAGGGCGGGCATCTGAAGATCCCGACAACAGGCGAACGCTTCATGCCGCGCTTCGACAGCCGTGCGGAACTGGCCCCGCGCGACGTGGTCGCGCGCGCGATCGACCACGAGATCAAGCGCCTGGGCCTCGACTATGTCCATCTCGACATCAGCCACAAGCCGCCCGAATTCGTCCGAGAACATTTCCCCAATATCCACGCCAAACTGCTCGAACTTGGCATCGACATTACGAGGCAGCCCATCCCGGTCGTGCCCGCACAACATTATACGTGCGGGGGTGTGATGACCGATCTTGACGGGCGAACCGATGCGCCGGGCCTTTATGCCGCCGGCGAAGTGACGCAGTCCGGGCTTCATGGCGCCAATCGCCTCGCCTCGAACTCGCTGCTCGAATGCCTTGTCTTCGGCGAGGCATGTGCGCGCCACATCATGTCAAACTGGGAAGCGCTGCCGGTTCCGCCGCCGATCCGGGCGTGGGACGAAAGCCGCGTGACCGATTCGGATGAAGAAGTGGTGATCGCGCAATGCTGGCGCGAGATCCGGCATTTCATGTGGAATTTTGTCGGTATCGTGCGGACGACCAAAAGGCTCGAACGCGCCAAGCACCGGATCGACCTCCTACGGCAGGAAGTGCAGGATTATTACAGCGCGTTCCGTGTCACGCCCGACCTGGTCGAGCTGCGCAACCTCGTGGAAGTTGCGGACCTCATCATCCGCTCCGCGCTTCATCGCCGGGAAAGCAGAGGGCTGCATTACACGCTCGATTATCCCGAAATGCTGCCTGCTGCCGTCGATACGGTGCTGGTACCATGAAGGGACCGGGCCCCTGCCCGCTGTGCGGCAAGCCGGTGGCGTATGAATTCCGCCCGTTTTGTTCGCGCGGCTGCAAGGACCGCGACCTTCTCAACTGGCTTGGGGAGGCCTATCGTGTTCCCGCCCGCGTCGAGGAGGAAGAGGATGGTTCTGGGCTGGACAGCACCCCCGAAGCCTGACTATAGGCGCGCTTCACTTTTGGGGCGGATGCCATTTCGCGCCAAACGCCCGGGTAGCTCAGTTGGTAGAGCATGCGACTGAAAATCGCAGTGTCGGTGGTTCGATCCCGCCCCCGGGCACCACTTTATGTCCCTCACTCCAGAATTTTCCGCTTGGCGGGATTCATGTGTGGGCAAACAGCGGGCTTCAGGATCTCTCTGGCGAGCAAGGTTCATTATCGTAAGCCCAAGAAACCCCTTTGATCTGAGCCATCAGCCATTTCGGCCAATCAATCTCCAGTGACCGAGTCCACATCCGAGATGCCGTCCCCCTCCCAACCAGTCTTTTGTTAGTGATGGACGCATTTCGACTGAATTCGATGCAGTATACTCCTGCGGCTGGGACTATCACCGCTTGTAAGCTGATTATGCCTGCTATAGACCGTGATCAAACTAGTGGGGCGTATAGTTGATATAAATGAGGATTGACACGAACCGGCGCGTAAATCTACGCGGGCGCTATCGCTGTGCATTGTCTTTCTTGGCTCTCGGGTTGCTGTCTGCCTGCGGAGGCGGGGGCTCTTCCACCACGCCGGCCGTAAATCGGCCCCCGATTTTCAGTTCGGCAACCACTGCAAGCATTGTAGAGAACAGCACTGCTCTGGCTTATCAGGCCACCGCGACTGATCCGGACGGCGATGCGCTGACCTATTCAATCGTGGGCGGCGCAGATGCGGGTCGTTTCACGATCACGCCCGCGGGCCAACTGGGGATTGCAACGGCCCCGAATTTCGACCTTCCAGCAGATACCGACGGTAACAACGTCTACGAGGTGCAGATCAGTGTCAGCGACGGCAAGGTCGCGGCCTCCCTTGCACTTGCCGTCACCGTCATCAACTCAAAAGAAGGTATATCCGTTCGCCGCGTCGCAACAGGGTTTGTCTCGCCCGCCGCGATCGCCCGGATCGACGACACGGCAATGCTGGTCGCCGAAAAGACCGGTGCCGTCTACCTGCTGAACCCGCAAACCGGAACAAAGGCGCCGCTCGTGCAAATCGCCAATGTCGGTGGCGTTGGCGTTACGGCGATCGCCGCCAGCCGCACGTTCGCGTCGGATGGCACCTTCTTTGCGATGTATGCGACGGCGACCGGCTTTCTGGTTGTCAACCGCTACCTGCGCGACCCCCTCGGACAGACGGTCCCTGATGGTTCCGGGCCGATACTGGCGGTGAACGCGCCGCAATACGAGGGAGGGGGCTGGCTCGGTTTTGATGCCGCTGGCGCACTTTTGGCGGCGACCGGCGACGCCGGCGGGAGTGGCGATCCCACAGGGAGCGCGCAGGATGATACATCGCGGCTTGGCAAGGTCATTCGAATTACGCCTAACCCCGATCCCTTTGCAGGTGCTTCGCCGATATATTTCCTATTGAACACGATCGCCAAGGGGCTGCATCAGCCGAACGGAGGCAGCCAGTTCGGGAACGCTGTGCTCATCACCGATCATGGACAGGCCATGGCAGAGGAAATCGATTTCCTCCCCTTCGGAGGCAGTGTGCAGAACTATGGCTGGCCGTTTAATGAAGGAACGTTCGCCGTTCGCGGCACTCCACCTGTCGCCGTTATCGATCCAGTCGTCCAATATCTGAGAGGTGCAGGCCCCCGCGCGGGCCAAGAGATTGTCGGGGGCGCGATCGGACCAAGCGCAGTGGCGTCACTGCGCAACCAGTATGTCTTCGCAGATGGCAGCGGTGCGATCTTCACGTTGGCTTCGGTTTCGATCCAGCAGGGGACGACACTTGCGGGGGCCATGTTCGAGCGTCGCGATGCCGATTTCGCGCCCGATCAAGGCGTCATTGATCATCCGGTTGCAATCACGGGCAGCCTCACCGGCTCCATGTATATCCTGGACGCTGATGGAGAAATCTTCAGAGTAGACGCAGGCTGATTGGCTGGTGAGGCCATGCCAGCACAAAATCGCGCCAATAAGACGGAATATTTCCATGAATATTCCCTTGCGGCAGTCAATTCACGACGAAGAAAGGTTCGGCGAGGACTGTCTTGCGCACCGTCATTTGGTGGTGTCTCGGTTTGAAAATTGACGCTCGCGATTGTGGCGGCAACAGCGGCTGCGGATGCGGCACGAGTGGCTAGGGCCAATCCCATCCATGTCCTCCGTTATGAATAGGGTGGCGGCCAGGTTCACCAGTGGCTTAAGTTCATATATACCAACGCTAATTGGCGAGGAGTTGGCCTTCGGGCGTTCACCTTATATAGACATTCGCCATCTATGGGGCGTCGGGCACCAGTGAGCGGGGGGTAGGCATTTGGCGGAGCAATTGGAGCTGGTGGAGACCGGCGGGGCGGTCGGGACTCTGGCTACGCAGAAGGGCGGGACGCCTTTTGTGTCGATCGTCATTCCAGCCTATAACGAACAGGGCGCGGTCGCTGCGACCATCGCCTCGGTTCATGAGGTCCTTGATGCGGCCGGCATTTCGCATGAGATCATAGTCGTCAATGACGGATCCACCGATGACACGCTGGAACGTGCCCGGGCATCGGGCGCGCAGGTCGTCAACTTCCCGCACAATGGGGGCTATGGCCGCGCGCTCAAGGCCGGGATCGCGGTCAGCACCGCGCCACTTGTAGCGATACTGGACGCCGACGGTACCTATCCTGCGTCATATCTTCCCGAAATGATCGCGATGGCGACCTATAACGACATGGTTGTGGGTGATCGTGGTGCGGCGATGAAAGGCGTGCCTCTCATTCGACGACCGGCCAAATGGGCGCTCAACAAGCTTGCGGGCCTGCTCGCCGGACATGAGATTACGGACCTCAATTCTGGGCTTCGCGTTTTCCGCAGAGAGCCGCTCGAGCGGTTTGTCCCGCTCCTGCCCGATGCCTTTTCGTTCACGACGACAGTCACCCTGTGCATGCTGGCGTCCGGAATGCGCGTGTCTTACCTGCCGATTGTTTATGGAAAGCGGGTTGGCCAGTCCAAGATTCGCGCAAGCGATTTTGGCCGGTTCATGTTCCTCGTCTTCCGCCTCACCGTGTATTTCCAGCCGCTTCGTGTGTATCTGCCTGCGGGGATGATCCTGTTCATGCTCGGGTTCGCCAAGGCGATCTACGACGTCTATATCGACAATCTTTCCGAGACGGCGGTTCTGGGGCTGCTCGGCGCGGTCCTGTTGTGGGCGCTTGGCCTGATTGCAGACATGATTTCCCGGCTGAACTTGCGGTCGCGCGCGGACATCGCCGTCAAGTGAACACGGCCTCCACGTCCGGGGCGGCGGGCAGACGCCGGATATTTGGCATATGGTTGGCAAGGATTTGTGTCAGTGCGGCGATGCTGGCGCTGATCTTTCAGTTCGTGCCGTTCGGGAACGTCTGGGCGGCGGCGCGCCAGTTTTCGCCAATGCTATGGCTGGCGGCGCTCGCGCTGTTTCTCGCCGGGCATGCGGTCGCTGCGGCCAAATGGCGGATGCTGATCGGCGATGGCATTTCCTATCGCCAGGCGTTTCGTGCCCATCTGGCGGGATTGGCGGCGAACCTTGCCTTGCCGGGCGTGGCCGGCGGCGACGTCGTGCGGGCCGGGCTTGTCATGGGGCAGGCGGGCGACAAGGGTCGGCTGGCGATGGGCTCGATCGCCGACCGCCTTCTGGATACGCTGGGCCTTGTGTTGATCGCGCTGGCGGGCGCCTATTTCGCTCTCGGTGCGAAATTCCACCAATATCCCGAATTGCGCTGGATTGCGCTCGGTGCTTTTGTCCTTGTCGCGGCAGGCCTGTTCCTGACGCCGCTGCTCGACCGGTCATTGGTGCGCGCGGCGCCACAAGGCAGGATCGCGCGCATCCTTGCCAAGCTGGTGCATGCGGCGGCCGATCTTGCGCAACGTCCGGGGCGCCTCTTGCTGTGCCTGGCGATCTCGATAGCCGTGCAATGCCTGTTTGTCGGCATCAACATCGCCTTTGCACAAGCCGCGCATGTCGAGGCGCCGATTGCGGCCTGGTTCTTTGCGTGGACGACTGCGAAGATCATAGCGATTGCGCCAGTCAGCCTTGGCGGGCTGGGCGTTCGCGAAGCAAGCATGGCAGGCCTGCTCCTGCCGTTCGGGGCCGATCCGGGGCAGGTTGTCGCGAT